>Ga0308159_1000040_pt1 | contig 601440 bp, 555 predicted proteins | sample PhyCR1_FD_201040 | JGI IMG/M metagenome (GOLD analysis project Ga0308159, IMG submission 201040) | Phyllosphere microbial communities from UC Gill Tract Community Farm, Albany, California, United States - DLSLC.R1 | ecosystem: Host-associated > Plants > Phyllosphere > Unclassified | place...
CGCGCCTATCGCGAATCCGATGAATGCGCTGTAGGGCAACGACTACGCGGTGCACCGCGCGAGCCGTCGTGGTGCATCAGCGCTTAAAGCGCACGCAATTGGTGCGTATTCGCGTAGGCCACCAGATCGACGATCGTGCGTGCGCCGAGCTTGTCGAGCACTCGGCTGCGATAGGTCGACACGGTATTGGCGGAGAGCGCGAGCTGCTCGGCGATGGCCGATACCGACTTGCCGGCCACCAACAACTGCAGCACCTGGAATTCGCGATTGGACAAAGATTCGTGCGGCGCCTGAGGACCGTCGCGGCGCACGTTGTGAGCCAGCAGCTCAGCGACGGCAGGTGTGACGTACACGCTGCCGGCGGCCGCCTTGCACAGCGCAGCGATGAGGGTGTCGGGATCGCAACCCTTGTTGAGATACGCATGGGCGCCGCTGCGCAGGGCACGCACGGCAAACTGCGATTCGGGATAGACCGACAACATCACGACGCCTACCGAGGGAAATTCGGCGCGCACCGATTTCAGCACGTCCATGCCGTCGCGCTCGCCCAGGGCGATGTCGAGCACGACGGCGTCATAGTGTCCGGTGCGCAGCGCGCGCATCGCGGTGGGCCCGTCCGAGGCATCGTCGACCTGTGCAATGCGTGCATCCTCGGCCAGGATCTGTGCCAGACCGCGGCGGATGATCATATGATCGTCGACGACCAGCACCGTCAGCGCCATCAGACGCCGCTTTCGATCGGAAGCTGCAAACGGGCTCGGGCGCCGGCGCCGGGCGTGCTGTCCAGCGCCAGCACGCCGCCGATGGCGCGTGCGCGCTCGCGCATGCCCAGGATGCCGAACGTGTGCGGCTGCTCGGGCAATTGCATGCCCACGCCATCGTCTTCAACCGTAAGCACCAGCGTGGCGTCACGCAGCACCACCTCGATCGCCACCGTGGTTGCATTCGCGTGGCGCTGCACGTTGGTCAGCAATTCCTGCACGATGCGGTAGACGGCGATCTCGGCGCTGCGCCCGAGCCGGCAGCGTTCGATGTCCGGTGCGCACACATACCGGCAATCCATATCGGTGCGGGTCTGCAGATCCTGCAGCAAGGTTTCGAGTGCCGCCCACAGCCCGAGATGATCGAGCACCGAGGGACGCAGATCGTTCAGAATCCGGCGCGTGGCGCCCATGGCGTTTTGCGTCACGTCGAGCATGCGATCCACATGGGCGGCGAGCGCGGGATCGGGGGCGATCTGTTTGCGCAGCCAGTTCAGGTCGAGCTGCAGCGCGGTAAACGATGCGCCCAGTTCGTCGTGGATATTGCGCGCGATGTGGGCGCGCTCTTCTTCGCGCAGGGTGCTCAGGTGTGCGGAAAGCCGCCGCAGCGATTCATGCGCGGTACGCAGCCTGGCCGTGCGTTCATCCACCCGGCGCTCGAGCAGCGTCTGGGTGAGTTGCAATTCGCGTTCGATGCGCTTGCGTGCGGAAATGTCGGCAAAGGTCACGACCGCGCCTACGACCTGGTCGCCATCCCGGATCGGGTAGGACCCGTATTCGGCGTCGAAGCAACTGCCGTCTCGCCGCCAGAGCACTTCATCGTCGACGCGTACGCCGAGGCCTTCGCTGAAGGCCCTGAAAATGCGGCAGTCGTGCACGTGCATCAGTCGATCGTCGGCGTACGAATGGTGAATCAGGTAATGCATGTTGCGGCCGACGATTTCATCGGGCGTGTAGCCCAGCAACTCGGCACCGGCGCCATTGATGAAGATGCAACGGCCGCGCAGGTCGATGCCGTAGATGCCTTCGCCCGCCGATTCGAGCAGCATTTCGAGCTGACGCCGCCATGCGGCATGATGAGAAAGATGGTTGAGGTCGGCGAACATGGCAGGGGAGACGTGGCGGATGCAGCGGGCCACGCAGTCGTGGGATGCGGCCACGATATCTTGCGCGTTCGCTGGGCGCAATTAGGGGTGACACGGTGTGCAGGCCGCCGCCGGCACGTCAAGGCGTGACGGGTTCGGCGATCACGGCACCCACGATGTCCTGTTCGAAGAGGGTGTGCAACTGCTGCAGATACCCGTCGCTGCCGGACGGCTGGTTGGGGTCGGACGTCATCACCACGGTCAAACCCAACGTGGGCACAACATAGAGCAATTGCCCGCCGTAGCCCCAGGCGTAGTACACCGGGTGGCCCGCAGCGTCGGCGATGAACCAGCCGTAGCCGTAGGCGTCGCCGGTAAATTGCGATTGCGTGCGTGGCGTCCAGGACGCTTTGATCCAGGCCTCCGATAGCACGCGCTCGCCGCGGGCATTCACACCGCCCGCACGCATCATGTCGCCGAAGGCGAAAAGGGCGCGCGGCGACATGGCCATGTTGTTGCCGCCCAGGTAAACGCCTTGCGGGTCACGATCCCAGCCGGCAAACCGAATTCCCAAAGGCTCGCCCAGCCAACGTTGCGCCAATTGCAGCGTGCTGCGCCGGCTGGCATCGGTAAGGATGGCCGAGAGCAGGTGGCTGCTGCCGGTGGAGTACAGCATGCGCCCGCCGGGTTCGTCCACAAAGGGACGCGACACGATATAGCCCACCCAGTCGCGGCTGGCGATCCAGCGGCCATAGTTGGGTCCCGAGGTGCGTTCGAGCCCTGCTCGCATGGTGAGGAGATCTTCGACACTGATTTCGCCCAGGCGCGGGTTGGCGTCGCCAGGCAGGCGCTTGGCCAGTAACGGTCGTATGGAGGCGCCGACGCTCGCGATCAGCCCCTCGTCGATCGCGCGTCCCACCAAGGCGCTAACGATTACTTTGGAGGCACTTTTGATATTGACGGGCGCATCGAGCTGCGCGCCGCGATAGCCGCGTTCCAGCACAATGCTGCCGTTGCGCGCAACGATAAGCGTGTTCAGGCGCGTAAGCGCGCCTGCGCGATCGGCAATGACGTCAAGCCGCGCGGAAAGGGCGGCATTGCGGCTCGTTTCCGCGGCAGCCGTGGAGGTGGCCGATGCGCTCGACGTAGGCGCCTGGCTTGACGCCAGCGTCGCGCTTGCCGGGCTGGGCGAGGATGCTGCTGCGGTGGCCGTACCTGTGGCTGATTCGGACACCACGACGGTGCTTGCGGCAGTCACGCCGCTCGCCACCACGCACAACATGGCGGCCAACATCTTGCGAGCATGCGTCATGCTTCAGATCATCGGAAGATATTGCGGCTGTGGGCCGCGCGGAAAGGCAAGGTCCAGGCGAACGATCTCATCGGCATCGAGCACGATGGCGCCTGCTTCGCCGTTTGCGCGTGCGTGTTCGCCCCGAGCGGCCTTGGGGATGGCGAAGACTGCGTTGTCGCGGGTCAAAAACGCCAAGGCGATCTGCCGGGTGGTGGCATCATGGGCTGCGGCAATGGCTTCGAGCACGTCGCCACCGTCGCTGTACACGTCGGGAAAATCATCATGGCCAAAAGGGCTATAGGCCACCACCGCCACGCCGTGTTGCTTGCACCACGGGATCACGGCGTGTTCGATGGCGCGCTCTTGCAAGTGGTAGAGCACTTGGTTGCAGGCCAATTCACCGTCGCCGACGATGGCGAGTGCGTCGTCCAGATCGTCCACATCGAAATTGCTCACGCCATACGACAGGATTTTGCCGGCTGCGCGCAGATCCTGCAGGGCCTCGAACGTCTCTTCGAGCGGATACGAACCGCGCCAATGCAGCAGGTAGCTGTCCAGGCGATCGGTGCCGAGTTGCTTGAGGGATCGTTCGCAGGCTGCCCGCACGCCGCTGCGCGACGCATTGCTGGGCAAGACCTTCGAGACGAGAAATACGTCATCGCGGCGACCGCGGATGGCTTCGCCCACGACGTTTTCGGATGCGCCGTTGCCGTACATCTCGGCGGTGTCGATATGCGTCATGCCTGCATCCAGGCCGATGCGCAACGCATCGACGGCTTCTCCGCGATGCCCTTCGTCGATGTACCACGTGCCTTGGCCGATCACGGGAATGTCGTGGCCGGTAGGGCCGAAGCGATGATGTCGCATGATGAAGCGCGTCCTGAAATCTTGGGATGCTTCGATCGTAGCAGGCGGCGTTCCAGGCGTTTCTCAGGTGCGCCTGGATAGCTCGCCTCGCTTACGAGCCTTGCGGGAACGCGTGGCAGATGCAGGCTGTTGCCAGCGCACTTTGGCCCGGGCGGCCATATTCCCCAGGTGCGCTCAAGGTGGGGCGATCGGCCGCGTGCCCGGCCGCAGGATGCGCCACGTCACGACGGCGGCCAGCATCACCAACGCTGCGCCCACAAAGGCCGTGAACTGATAGGCATCCAGAAATGCCGCGCGGGCGGCCGCCAGGACCGCGTCCGAGCCGGCGGTATGCGCGGCGTGGGCGGCCGATACGGCGCCACCGAGGGTGCCGAGCGCGGCTTCGCGCGCAGAGGGGTCGAGATCGGCCGGGAGCGCCGGACCCAGCCGGCTGCGATAGATCATCGTGCCGATGCTGCCGAAGACGGCAATCCCCAGGGCGCCGCTGAATTCGGAACTGGTTTCGGAAATGGCGGAAGCCGAGCCGGCTCGCTCGGGCGGCGCCGCGGTGATGATCATTTCGTTGCCGATGGTGAATACCGGCGCCATACCCAGGCTCATGATGATGGTGCTGGCGACAAGACCCGACAGGCCTATCGCCGTGGCCGATACCGCCAGCAGCAAAAAGCCCACGCCCGCCGCTAGCAGGCCGGCCACGAGAATGGTGATGGGCTTGACGTGCCGAGCCAGGCGCGGGGCACCCAGCGATCCCACGACAAAGCCCAGCGCCCAGGGCACTGTGGCCACGCCGGCCATCAAGGGCGACAGGCCAAGCACCAATTGCAGATACTGGGTGATGAAGATGTACACCCCGAACATCGCCAGGCAAGACAGGGCGTACGCGGCGATGGCGGCCGAAAATGCCGGCACGCGAAATAGATTGAGATCGAGCAAGGGGTAAGCAAGGTGACGTTGGCGACGGATGAATGCCACGCCTGCCAGAATGCCGGCGGCCAAAAGCGCCATGGCATACCCCTGCATGCCGTGTTCGGCGATCTGCTTCAACGCATACACCATCGCCAGCACCGCAAACAACGATTGCGCCACACTGAGCGGGTCGATGCGGCCGGCATTGGGATCGCGATACTCGGGCAGCAACGACGGTCCCACGATGAGAAGGAGCACCATCACGGGTACGGCGACCAGAAACACGGATCCCCACCAGTAGAACTGCAGGAGCACGCCGCCGACGAGCGGCCCGATCGCGCTGCCGACCGAGAAGCTCGCAATCCATACCCCGATGGCGAATTGGCGTTGCCGCGGATCATGAAACATATTGCGGATGAGCGACATGGTCGAGGGCGCCAGCGTCGCGCCGGCGATGCCGAGCAACGCGCGCATGGCGATCAACATGCCTGCGCTGGTGGAGAACGCGGCGATCGTGGAGGCCACGGCAAAGGCAGCGGCGCCGATCAACAGCAGCTTGCGGCGGCCGATGCGATCGCCCACGGTGCCCATCGTGATGAGAAAGCCTGCTACCAGGAAGCCATAGACGTCGATGATCCACAGTTGCTGTGCGCTGGTGGGCGTGAGCTGGGCGCTGATCGCAGGCAGGGCCAGATTCAGCACCGTCAGATCCATCGCATAGACCAGACACGGCAGCGCGATCACGGCGAGGCCGATCCATTCGCGGCGTCCGGCGCGGGCGGGAGATATCGAGGTCATGAAGAAGCAATGCTGAGGGTGTGGGCGCGCGCCAGCAGCAGGGCGCGCTCGGGTGCGTTGCGCGTCAACGCGGCTGCGGCTTCGAACGCGGCACAGGCCTGCTCGCGTTGCCCCAGCTTCTCGAGCAGGTCGCCACGCACGCTGAAAAGCCAGGGGTATTGTGCCAGCGCGGGGTCGTCACGGAGCACGTCAACGATTGCCAGTCCCGCTTCAGGCCCATCCGCCATGCCCACTGCGACCGCGCGGTTCAACTCCACGATGGGCGACGGCGCGATCGCCGCAAGCTGGCCATAGAGATCGGCAATGTGCGTCCAATCGGTGGCGGCCGCCGTTGCGGCTTGAGCGTGGCAGGCTGCCAAGGCGGCCTGCAGCGCATAGGGCTGTTGCATGCCGCCGAGTGCCCGAGCGCGATCGAGGGCCACCAGACCGCGGCGGATCAATAGCCGATCCCACCGGCTGCGATCCTGATCCATCAACAGCACGGGACGGCCGAGGGTATCGATGCGTGCCGCCGCGCGGGAGGCTTGCAGCGCCATCAGCGCCGTCAAACCGTGCACTTCGCTTTCCTCCGGCGCCAGCGTCGACAGCACGTCCGCAAGCCGCAGCGCTTCATCGCACAGCGCTGGCCGCAGCCAATGATCGCCTGCAGTGGCGGCATAGCCTTCGTTGAAGATGAGGTAAATCACTTCGAGCACCGAGGCTAGGCGTTCGGCTCGTGCGTCGGCCTGAGGCACCTCGAACGGCACCTTTGCCTGTGTCAGGGTGCGCTTGGCGCGAACGATGCGCTGCGCCACGGTGGATTCGGGTTGCAGAAACGCGCGGGCGATCTCATCCGTCGTCAATCCACCCAGCATACGTAACGTCAACGCCACGCGCGCATCGGCGGACAGCACGGGATGGCATGCGGTGAAGATCAGCCGCAGCATGTCGTCGCCCACGTCGTCGGCGCGTGCAGCATCCAAGGCGTCAGCAGGGTCGGGAGGCGCGTTGGGCTGCAAGGCGTCGAGATCCTGGCCGAACGCGTCGAGCTTGCGCGCGTGCAGCGCCTCCCGGCGCAAGCGGTCGAGGGCGCGGTTCTTGGCGGTCGTCATCAGCCAGGCTCCCGGATTGTCCGGCACCCCGTCGCGGGGCCAGCGTTCGAACGCCGTCACCAGCGCGTCCTGGGCGAGGTCTTCCGCCACGCCCACGTCGCGCACGATGCGCGCCACATGGGCGATCAACTTGGCGCATTCGATGCGCCACACGGCCTCGATGGCGCGATGGGTGGCGGCTGTTGCGCTCACGGGGAGGGAGGCGTAGCCGGGGCGGCGGTCATATCCATGAACATCAGTTCCCAGATGTGGCCATCCGGATCCTGAAAGCCGTGTCCGTACATGAAGCCATGGTCCTGCGGCGCGCGGGGGCTGGTGCCGCCGGCCGCCAAGGCGCGGGCGACGAGATCGTCGACCTCGGCGCGGCTCTCGCACGACAGGCAAACCAGCACTTCGCTGGTTTTGGTCGCATCGGCAATCGGTTTGTCGGTGAATCCCGCAAAGAAGTCCTTGACCAGCAACATGGCATAGATGTTTTCTCCGATCACCATGCAAGCCGCTTGCGCATTGGTGAATTGCGGGTTGAAGGTGAAGCCGAGCTGGCCGAAGAATGCCTGCGAGCGCGGCAGATCCGCGACCGGGAGATTGACGAAGATTTGCTTGTGCATGATGAACCTATTGGGTGATGAACGGGAAATCGGCGCTAGCCTTTCCCAGACGACGCTTGGCACCAACCTCGATCGACATCCTGAACAAGAAATTTTTACGCGTAGCAGGGGGCCAGTTTGCGCACTTCGACTGTGCACCATTGGGCGGCCGGGCAGGCTTCGGCGATCGCGACAGCCTCTTCGCGGGTGGCGCAATTGAGCAGAAAGAATCCGCCGATCATTTCCTTGGCCTCGGCAAAGGGTCCATCGATCAGGCGTGTGCGGCCATCGCGCTTTTGCACCCGCACCGCCTCCTTCTGCGACGCCAGCGATTCGCTTGCAGCCAGCAAGCCACGCGCTTTGAGGTCGGTACCGAAAGCAACCATGCTGGCATAGGCGGCTTCGCCTTCGGCCTGGGTGCGTTCGGCGCGTTGTTCGGTCGGTTCAACGATGAGCAGCATGTAAGCCATGGATCTCTCGCGAGCAGGGTGAGCGGCATGCAGGTCGGGCCGGGGCTGCGCGACGCATGGGCATGGAGGCTCCTATTATCGGCCGTCGTCATGAACATTCAACTGCGCGTTAGGGTAGCGGCAATGCTGCGATGCAGCAACGTATTAGGGATACCCCGAGTATGGACACGATGCGGCGGTGTGAGGCAATCTCATCCTATACACTTCGGCCGGCGCGCCCTAAAAATTATTCGAATTTCACCAGACAACTCCGTGGCCTCGCCGTGAATTACACGTTTCAATTCGCCGATGTTTTTGCCGCTTGGCCCATGCTGCTCAAAGGCACGTGGATCACGATCCAGCTCTCCCTGACTGCCATGGTGCTTGGGCTGATTGTGGCCGTGATCTGCGCCTGGGGAAAAACCGCCGGTCCGGCGCCGGTGCGCTGGTCGATCAACGTGTATATCGAGTTGATCCGCAATACCCCGTTTCTGGTGCAGCTGTTCTTCTTTTTCTTTGCGTTGCCGTCGCTGGGCGTGCGGTGGTCACCCTATACCGCAGCGCTGACGGCGATGGTGGTGAACCTCGGCGCGTACGCCACCGAGATCATCCGCGCGGGTATCGAATCGATTTCGAAAGGGCAGATCGAGGCCGGCCTGGCGCTCAATCTCAAGCGCTGGGAGATCTTTCGGTTCGTCATTCTGAAGCCGGCGCTCAAGGCGATCTATCCTGCGCTCACCAGCCAGTTCATCCTGTTGATGCTCAGCTCGGCGGTGGTATCGGTGATCTCGGCCGACGATCTCACCTCGGTTGCGGCCAATCTTCAGTCGCAAACGTTTCGCAGCTTCGAAATCTACATCGTCGTGGCCCTGATCTATCTAGGGTTGTCGCTGGCGTTCTCGGCGCTGTTCAAATTGATCTATCAGTTGGGGTTGAACTACCCCGACCGGCGGTAGGAGTCCGAGATGCGTACGTTCGGTCCTGCCGAATTCTGGTTCATCCTCGAAGCGGCCAAGTGGACGCTGGCGCTGTCGGCCATCGCGTTTGTGGGCGGCGCCATCGTGGGCCTGGCCGTGGCGCTGTCGCGCACGTCGACCTCGAAGCTGCTGCGCTCAGCGGCCACGTTGTTCATTCAGATCTTTCAGGGCACGCCGCTGCTGCTGCAGTTGTTCCTGATCTTTTTCGGGGCACCCATCGTGGGGCTGGACATCAATCCCTGGATCGCGGCCAGCGTGGCATTGATCCTCAATAGCGGTGCCTTCCTGGGCGAGATCTGGCGCGGCTGCATCCAGGCCATTCCGCGCGGTCAATGGGAGGCCGCCGAGGCGCTGTCGCTCTCCTATCGCGCCCGGATGCGTGATGTGATCCTGCCGCAGGCGTTCAAGATCGCCGTGCCGCCCACCGTGGGTTATCTCGTGCAGATCATCAAGGGCACGTCGCTCGCCGCCATCATCGGGTTTACCGAGATTACGCGGGCCGGTCAGATCATCAATAATGCAACGTTCCAGCCGCTGCTGGTGTTCAGCGTGGTGGCGGCGATCTATTTTGCGTTGTGCTGGCCGCTGTCGCTTCTGGCGGCCTGGATGGAGCGCCGCCAGGCGGCTGCCCTGACGCGATAAAGCGCCGGCGCATCCGCCGTTATCTCGAATTCAAGGCCATAGAGCCGGCCCCATAGGGCTCACAGCATTCAACATTGTGGAGACACTCATGACCATTTCGACCCGCCGCCGTGCCGTCACCGGCGCTTTCGCCGCCTTGGCCGTAACCGCCATGCTCAGCCCGTTCGCTTCGGTAACTGCCCAAACGATGGCTGACCTGAAGAAAAAAGGCGAGATCACGATCGGGATGCTGGTGGATTTTCCGCCGTACGGCACCACCAACGTGGCCAACCAGCCCGATGGCTATGACGCCGATGTGGCCAAATTGCTGGCCAAGGATCTTGGCGTGAAAGTCAACATCCTGCCGGTGACTGGCCCCAATCGCATTCCTTTCTTGCTCACCGGCAAGGTCGACGCCCTGGTGGCGTCGCTGGCGATCACGCCCGAGCGCGCCAAGCAGGTGCAGTTCTCGCAGCCGTACGCGGCGGCCACGATCGTGCTGTACGCGCCCAAGAAGGCAAACATCAAGTCGGCGGCCGACCTGAAAGGCATGCGCGTGGGCGTGGCCCGGGCGAGCACCCAGGATGTGGCGGTGACGAAATCGGCCCCCGAGGGCACGGAGATCCGGCGCTTCGATGACGATGCGTCGGCCATGCAGGCGCTGCTCACGGGGCAGGTGGATGCGATCGGCTGCTCGGTCACCGTTGCGGCCCAGATTGCCAAACGCGCACCGGCCGACACGTTCGAGAACAAGTTCACGCTGGTGCAGCAGGCCATGGGCATCGCCATTCGTCCGGGGCAGGATGAATTGCTGGCCCAGGTCAACGAGTTCGTCACGCGCAACAAGGCCAACGGCGAGCTCAACAAGCTCTATCGCAAGTGGCTCGAAACCGATTTGCCCACCCTGCAGTGATTGGGCGCAATGATCGAATGCAGTAATCGGCTGCGGTAACGGGCTGCGGTCATCGACCGCAGCAATCGACTGCAGTAAATGAGGTCGCGGGGACTTATGACGGCAAGCACACACGGCGCGCAGGATGCGCCCATCATTCGCATGACAGGCGTTCAAAAATGGTTTGGCGCCTTTCAGGTGTTGACCGACATCGACCTGAGCGTGGCGGCAGGTGAGCGCATCGTAGTGTGCGGGCCATCGGGGTCGGGCAAGTCGACCCTGATCCGCTGCATCAACCGGCTCGAACAGGTGCAGAAGGGTCGCATCGAGGTCGATGGGATCGAACTCACGGCGGGCGGTGCCAATGTGGAATCGGTGCGGCAGGAAGTGGGCATGGTGTTTCAGCAGTTCAATCTGTTTCCGCACATGACCATCCTGCAGAACTGCATGCTGGCGCCCATGCGCTCGCGCAAGATGAAAAAAGACGAGGCCGAGGCCGTCGCGATGAAGTACCTCACGCGTGTGCGGATCCCAGAGCAGGCCAACAAGTATCCGAGCCAGTTGTCGGGCGGCCAGCAGCAGCGCGTGGCGATCGCGCGGGCGCTGTGCATGACGCCGAAGATCATGCTGTTCGACGAGCCGACCTCGGCACTCGATCCGGAAATGGTGAAGGAAGTGCTCGACACCATGATCGGGCTGGCGGAAGACGGCATGACGATGTTGTGCGTGACGCATGAAATGGCATTTGCGCGTCAGGTCGCCGACCGCGTGATCTTCATGGCCGATGGCAAGATCGTCGAGCAGGCGCCGCCCGAGCAGTTCTTCGGCCAACCGCAGCACGAAAAGACCCGGCAGTTTCTGGGCCAGATATTGAGTTCTCATCAGGCCGCCTGAGGCGGCCGGCGTTTTTATGCCTCACGATCTATCCGTTTATATTTCCCTGACCTCGTTCGGTGCGGCTGAAGTGCGGCGCCACGGCCAGGAATGGTTTGCCCATTTGTCGCACGCGGCCGGCGCCGATGGCGTGGAAGTGAGAGAAGAGTTGCTGGTCGATGCCGGGCGCGAGTTGCCCGCGTTGGCCGACACGCTGCGCAGGCTGGCGCTTGCGAGCGTGTATTCGTGCCCGACCGGGTTGTGGGAAGCCGATGGCACCTTGGACGAGCAGATGCTCGACAGGGCGATGTCGCGCACGAGCGACCTTGGCGCGACGCAGTTGAAGATGTCGATCGGCGGTTTCAACGCCGCATCGGTGACCACATTGCCGTTGCTCGCGCGCCGCTTGGCGGAGGGCGGGCCGACGCTTACGATCGAGAACGATCAAACCGAGAAAGCAGGTACACGCGTGGCCCTGCAGCGCTTCTTTGACGCAACCGACGCCGTTGGGCTCGACTTGCCGATGACGTTCGATGTGGGCAATTGGCATTGGACCGGCGAGTGCCCACAGCAGATGGCTGCACTTTTCGCCGCACGCGTGCGTTACGTGCATTGCAAGGGCGTGCAGCGCCAACCGCAACGCTGGGTGGCCGTGCCATTGGCCGAATCGTCCGCGCCTTGGCGCACGATCGTGCATGCGATGCCCACCGATGTGCCGTGGGCCATCGAGTATCCGCTGGTGGGCGACGATCTCACTGCCGTGACCCGCACCCAGATCGATCACCTGCGCGCTACGGCGCGGCACCAACAAGGACAGCCGGCATGACCGCCGACAATATCGCCGACAACACCTCCGAAGCCACGTTTGACGTGGCGCTCTTTGGCGAAGCCATGGCGATGCTGATCGCCGACCGTCCCGGTCCGCTCGAAGCGGCCGAAGGCTTTACGCGCCGCATGGCCGGCGCTGAGATCAATGTGGCGATCGGCCTGTCGCGCCTGGGGTTGAAAGTGGGCTGGGCCAGCCGGTTGGGTGCGGACTCGATGGCGCGCTATCTGGTCAACGCGATGCGCGCCGAAGGCGTGGATTGCAGCAAGGTGGTGTGCGATCCCACCCAGCGCACCGGATTTCAAATCAAGGGGCGGGTAGACGATGGCAGCGATCCGCCGGTTGAGTATCACCGCAAGGGATCGGCCGCAAGCCTGATGACGCCGGCGGATGTGGATGAGGCGTGGTTGCGCGCAGCGCGCCATCTGCACGCGACCGGCGTTTTTGCCGCCATCTCCGAAACCAGTCTGCTCGCGGCCCACAAAACGATGGACGTGATGCGAGCGGCCGGACGCACGATTTCGTTCGACCCCAACCTGCGCCCTACGTTGTGGGCATCGACCGAGGCGATGCGCACCGCGATCAATGCGCTCGCTGCCAAAGCGGATTGGGTGTTTCCAGGCATGGAAGAAGGGCGCTTGCTCACGGGCGAGACCACGCCGGAGGGCGTAGCGCGGTTTTATCGTGCGGCTGGCGCATCTCTGGTCGTGATCAAGCTGGGGCCGGACGGCGCGTACTACGATAATGGCGCGCAAAGCGGCTATGTGCCTGGCTTTCCGGTCGAGCGTGTGATCGATACGGTGGGGGCGGGAGACGGTTTCGCGGTCGGCGTCATCAGTGCGTTGCTCGAGGGGCGACCATTGACCGACGCCTTGCGGCGCGGCACGTGGATCGGCGCGCGTCAGGTGCAGGTGCTGGGCGATTCCGAAGGCTTGCCGACGCGGGCGGAGCTGAATGCGCAGCTCGAGGCGCGCGACTTGCAACCCAGTGCTCAACTCTCCTGAATAGCGTGTGCTCATGGTCCGCAAAAATGTGCTCGTCTTTCGCGAACTGCCACCCGAGCAACTGGATCGCATCGTCGCGTTGCATGACGTGACGGTCGCCAACCCCCGGGTGGCCGATCAGCGTGAGGCATTCGAACGGGCATTGCCGTGGGCCGATGGCATGATCGGATCGAGTTTTCCGATCGATCAATCGGTGCTCGATCGCGCGCCGCGACTGAAAGTGATTTCAAGCGTGTCGGTCGGTGTCGACAACTATCCGCTGGCTGCGTTGCGGGCGCGAGGGATCACGCTCTGCCATACCCCTGGTGTGCTCACGGAAACCACGGCCGATACGATTTTTGCATTGCTGATGGCCACCTGCCGACGCGTCGTGGAACTCGCCAATCATGTGCGGGAGGGCCATTGGACCCGCAATATCGGTGAAGAACTTTTCGGCACCGACGTGCACGGCAAAACGCTGGGCATCCTGGGTTTTGGACGAATCGGACAGGCCGTCGCCCGGCGCGGCGCGCTCGGCTTCGGCATGCCGGTGATCTTTCACAATCGCAGTCAGGTCGACGTGATGCAGGCCGCGCCGGACCTCGGCGGCCGGGCGCAGCAACTGCCGCTTGACGACGTACTCAAGCGTGCCGATATCGTCGTACTGGTGTTGCCGCTCTCCGAGCAAACCCGAGGGTTGATGGATGCGCGGGCGTTCGGCTTGATGAAGCCCAATGCCGTCTTTATCAACGGTGCCCGCGGCGCGATCGTATCCGAGCCGGATCTGCTGGCAGCGCTTGACCACGGCACGCTGCAGGCGGCGGGCCTGGATGTGTTCGCCACCGAGCCCTTGCCACAATCGTCGCCGCTGCGTACGCATCCACGCGTGACGGCGCTGCCGCACGTGGGGTCGGCCACGCACGAGACGCGGCTCGCGATGGCGACATTGGCCACCAGCAATCTCCTGCAGGCGCTTGCCGGCGAGGTGCCCGCGGCGGTGTACCGGTAAGACCGGTTTCCGGTGGGGGGCAAGCTGCGCGTGCGGCAGGCCTGACGCCCGTCCGGGATGCATGGCATGCGAGTTGCGGCACGACGTGCACACTCATTACGGTAGACGCCCATTTAGTGGGCGTTTTGCCATTCAAAGGCATCGATCATGCAAAAAGGCACGGCTCTTATCGTTGGCGCAACCGGCATTTCCGGCCACAACCTGGCCAATGTACTGGTGGCGGAGGGTTGGACGGTATACGGACTGGCCCGCAATCCCACGGCGCAGACCGGCGTCATTCCGGTCAAGACCGATCTGCTGGATGCGGCCGCGACCGCGCAGGCCTTGAAAGGGCTGGCGATCACGCATGTGTTCTTCTGCACCTGGACACGCCGCGACAACGAGGCCGAGAACGTGGCGGCCAACGGAGCGATGATGCGCCACCTCTGCGAGGCGCTGAGCGGGGCGCCGCTCGCGCACATGGCACTGGTCACCGGCACCAAGCACTATCTGGGCTCGTTCGAGAACTATGGCAGCGGCAAGGCCGAAACGCCTTTTCGTGAGAGCGAGCCGCGTCAACCCGGCGAGAACTTCTACTACACGCTTGAAGACATCCTGTTCGACGCCGCAAAACGATACGATTTCTCGTGGAGCGTGCATCGTTCGCACCCGATGATCGGGCGCGCGCTGGGCTCAAACGCGATGAATATGGGCGTGACCCTGGCGGTGTACGCCAGCCTGTGCAAGGAAACCGGGCAGCCGTTCGTCTTTCCGGGATCGCGCACACAATGGGATAGCCTCACCGATCTTACCGATGCGGGCTTGCTGGGGCGTCAGTTGGCATGGGCTGCGCAGTCGCCGGCGGCGCGCAATCAGGCCTTCAACACCGCCAACGGAGATGTGTTTCGCTGGCGCTGGATGTGGGCCGAAATCGCCGCATTCTTCGGCCTGGAAGCCGCGCCGTTCCCCGACGCGCCGATGCCGTTGGAAGCGCGGTTCAAGGACCAAGCACCTGCGCTGTGGACCGCACTGGCAGCCAAACACGATCTGGTCGAGGCCGATGTGAGCAAGCTTGCATCGTGGTGGCATACGGATGCCGATCTGGGCCGCGAGATCGAGTGCCTGAACGATATGACCAAGAGCCGCGACGCCGGTTTTCTGGGCTACCACGATAGCCGCGCGTCGTTTCTCGAGCTGTTCACCGCGCTGCGGGCGCAGCGGGTGATTCCGTAGCCTCAGGCCTCGGCGGTTGCCGCTGGCGCTAGCGCCGCTTCGATGCGCGCCAGCACAGCGTCGGGATCTTTCAACCACGCATTGCTGGGCACATCGATCACTGTCCAGCCAAATGCGCGCAGTACGCCAGGACGAAACACATACCGTTCGCGCACGTCGGCAGGGGATGCGCTGTCATGGTCGAGCAGGATCCCCAGCCGATAGCCTTCGCTTGTCGGATCCACGATCGCGAGGTCGCAGCGAAACTGTGAACGGCCCACGTGCTCATGGACGGTATGACCGCGTGCGCGTAGTTTCTGCGCCATATCCGTCCGGTAAGCGTCTGCTGGCGGTGCAGCGACAAACGAGGCACGTGCGCCGGGCGTGAGCGTACCCAGGATGTGTTGCGAGCGCTCGGTTTCACCGCTGGCACTGGCATGAGCGAACTGCAAAAAGCCTTTAAGCGCTGCGGCACCGTCGTTATGCGTGTTAGTAATGGCATCCGCCTGGATGCTCGTCACTACCGCCATGCGATGGCGGGCGCGGCTGAAAATCACGTTCAGGCGCTTCTCGCCGCCACGTTGATTGATGGGACCGAAGTTCATCAGCATTTTGCCGTTGGGACCTGGTGCGTAGCAGATGCTGAGGATGATGATGTCGCGCTCGTCTCCCTGGACATTTTCGAGGTTCTTTACAAAAAGACCGTTGAACTGTCCCTTGTCTTCACGTACGTATTCGGTTTCCAGGCGGGCGGCGAATGCGGTGTCTTCGGCGGCCAGCGCGTCCAGCGCATCTTCGATCTGCGATTGCTGGGCTTGCGAAAACGCGACGATGCCGATGCTGTGACCCGTTTCGCGGTTGAGCAGTTCCTGAATGGTCGCCGCGATGAAGCGGGCTTCGGCGATGTTGCCGCGCGCTTCATACACGCCGTCGGTCAACTTCAGATAGCTGATCGGATTGCCGAGCAGGGCATCCACGCCTTGGGCGGCTGCATCGGACGCGGTGGACGTCAATGCATCCAATGCGCCGTGTCCGCCATCGAGCAGGCGGTCCGGAACGGTGATCAGCCGGCCTTCGTAGAAGGCGGCATTGGAAAAGCTGATCAACGCTTCGTGGCGGCTGCGGTAATGCCACGCCAATAGCGACGCCGGTAGATTGCGCGCGGCCTGGCTGAGCAGGCTGTCGGCGTCCAGGTTGATGGCAATCTGTTCGCCGTCTTCGGTGGCCGTGACCTGTTCGTCGCCCTCGTCGCCGGACGCACTGAAGAACGTTGTGGGCGGCAACTGCATCTCGTCCCCCACGACCACCACCTGCGGCGCACGATTGAGCGCGGGCACGGCTTCTTCGCTCGGAATCTGGCTGGCTTCGTCGAAAATGACGACGTCGAACAACTGCGACTGCAGGGGCAGCGTATCGGACACCGAAAGCGGACTCATCAACCAGATCGGCTTCAAGTCGTTGATGACCAGTCCGCTGTCGCCGCCGGCCAGCTCTCGAATCGAGCGATAGCGCATGGTCTTGCCGAACTCGTGTTCGAGCTCACGGCGGCCGCGCGCGTAGTCCTTCTTGAACTGCTTGCTGGCCTCGTCCAACGGCGTGGCGGATACCCCCGACTGCTTGAGATGATCGAGAAAGATGCGGTGCCAACGCGATTCGACGACCTCGGCATTGTGCTTGAGCAACGTGCGCTCGGCCGTGTCGACGGCCTCGACCGCCTGCATCAGCGCGCGTTCGTCGAATCGCACCAGTTCCGGAAGGGTGCGATAGACCCGCGCCAGGGCCTCGTCCGCAATCAGCGCCTGAAACGCATCGATGTCGAGCGCGTGCGTTTGCAAGGCAGCGACGTAGCGGGGCTCGCTGTCGTGCAGCTCACGCAAGAGGGGCAGCAGATCGGGCAGATCGCTCAGATCGTCGCGCAAGCGGTGCACCACGTCGGCCAGTTCGCCTAGGGTGACGCCGCTATTGGAACGAATATCGACGCCGCCGGTAGCGGGGCCGGCGTTGAGCCCTTTATCGGCGCCGGAATCGAGACCTGCATTCGCGCCGGAATGGAGACCATCGGTGAGCCTGGAATCGAAAACGACGGCACCGTGGACGCTGGTGGAACTGAGCGCTCTGGGGGCCAGCGCGTGCAGCTTGGCGAGCGCGTCGGCCGGCTCGACCGCCTGCTGCGCTTGCGCACCGGGGTTGGCGCTGGTGCGCAAAGCCGCAATCCAACGCTTCAGGCTAGGGGCGTTGGGCAGCGCGCGCACCACGCTTTCCAGTGCGTCGAAAAATGGCCCGCCATCCTGGATGCCGTAGCGCGAGTTCAAGGCCTGGCGCGCAGCAGCGAGCGCGGCCGTGGCGTGATGGTGGGCGGCCAATTGGCTCAGAATGGTGCGGTAGCTTGGGCGGACCGCATGGTGGCTGAAGTCGTAACGACGTTTGAGTTCGCGGCGCAAACGCCACCACGCCGGATTGATCCAGCGCAGCGCCGAGCCGCCGATACGCTGCTCAAGCTCGATGGCGGCTTGCGTATCTTCGATGCTCAGCGGTTCCCGCCAGTGGCGTGCCGCGGCACCGGCCGCCGTTTCCGCACTGGTGAGGTTGTGCAAGTGCGCTTGTTCATCACGCAAGGCCGTGGCCGCCGACGAGTGGGCGTCGAGCAGATCGAGATGGGCGGCCAGGTTGAACGTCGAGATGGCATGGACTGCAGGCGTAAGCGCCGGCGCCTCCTCAACGCGCGTATCGCGCGACAGCAGGCTGACGGGTTGCGTCAGGCCGGGCTCAATAGTACCCAGCGCCACCGTAGCGTTATCGACAAAGGCTTTCGCACGGCTGTACGCCAGGTCGTCGCGCACCAGTTCGGCCGAGAGGCGGCTGAAGCTGTGTTGTGCAAACGTGCTCGCATTCAAGCGGTCGCGCAACGTGGCGTAGACGCGGCGCGTGAGATCGAGATGCGAGTGCCACACCGCCCAGTCAGGCAGACGCTCGCGTGCGGCAGCCTCGATCTCGGCCCGGTTGCCTGGGGTGGCAATCAAGATGCGGATGAGCGATCGAACCGACGTCGCGAGCGCTTCAGGCATCACCGCCATCGCCTGCTCGAAGCGGGTAACGTGCGCCAGATGTTGCGACAACGCGTTGAGCGTGGCTTGCCGGGCAACCGTGAGCGTGCTGCCGTCCAGCGGCTCGGCCACCCAGCGTTCGTAGCACTCACGCAGGTTGAGGATGAATGCTTTTTTGTCGGTTTGAGAATCGTGGATCAGGCAACACAACTCGTCCAGACCGCTTTGCTGCAGCCGATGAAACACCACGTCGAGCGCGGCGCGCTTCTCGCAGACGAAGAGCACCCGCAAGCCGCGGCCGGCATAGTCGGCGATCAGGTTGGTGATGGTTTGCGATTTGCCCGTGCCGGGCGGTCCTTGAATAATGAAGTGACGACCGGTGCGTGCAAGACTGATCGCGCTGTTTTGCGTGGCATCGGCAGGCACCACGTTCCATTGCTCGGCAACCGGAATGGCAGGCGGGGTCTGGACGTCGATATCGCGCGGTTCGATCGAAAACATGCGATCGAAGCTCGAGGCGTTGGCCGGTTGGTCGATCAACTGGGCATAGTCCTGCACCAGCGACATCTTTTTGTAGTTGAAGTTGGCCAGCGTGACCTGCGTGAGATCGATGTCCCAGGCATGCCGATGACCGGCCTCGTCGGTCAGTGCGTAAGTGGTGTGTTCCGGTGCGGTGGCAGCCATCATGTGCGGCGGCTGGGTGAGCGGCAGCGGCTGAGCGCCGATTGCACCACGCAGCGGCGACGCGCTGGGCTGCACCGTCTGGCGAAACAGCTGCAGTCCAAGGGGGCGGTAGTCGTCCTCGTCGTAGCTGAAGTCCGGGCGGGCGGGTGCGGCGCTCGTGCCGGCGGCGCGTCGCTTCTGGAATTGCTGCAGGCGCTGCATCGCTTTCTGATGAATGAGCCTGATCGTCGGCTTGCTTTGCAGGGTCAGGCTGACACCGGGTTCCGTTCGACGAATCTGTGCGTCCACATCGCGATGGATGTCGGCGAGGGATGTGGTCTTTAGATCGACCGTTTCGGGCAGTCGGATGTCATAGAGCTGGCGCAGTTGATGGCGCAATACCGGATTGAATTCGGCCTGCGACTCGTCGCACTTCATCACATACTGATCGCGCACGCCTTTCTTTTTGATCAATTCGACGGGCAGCCATAGCAGGGGAGACACGATGCGTTCTTCCGGTGCCTCCTTCAGGTTGTGCCAATGCATGAACGCCACGACCAACCGCAGATTGCTGAACCCGAACTCGGCACGGTCGCGCCGCGTATCCTGGATCAAGCGATCGAACGATGCCGGCAGATAGGGCTGATCATCGAAGCGCAGCCACTGTTGCAGCCCGATCGACTCGCCGGAAAGCACTTGCTCGGCAAACGCGCCTTGCCAGGTGCAGAGTTGCTCGGGCTTGATGCTTTCGATGTGCATGACCAGCGGCACGCTGGCGATGGTGAGGTTTACATTGGCTTGCGTGGGCCGAAAGTACAGCAGGCGATTGCGCCGTGAGAGATCGAACAGCCGGTCGCGCAGATGCTCGAGCACGGCCGTGCGACGCGGCGCCGGGCCCTGTGCGCCGTCGAGGACGCGATCGAGATCCAGCCCGAGGGGCTGCTCGCGCCAGCGCTCGAGCCGCTGCACGATGGCGGAGAGTTCGGTCGCACGATCATGGCGATTGAGCGCCGTCATCTCCACGATCGTCTGGGCAAGCACCGGATTCAGTCGAGGGTTGAGGTCGAAAAGATTGCCGCGGGATCGGGCAAAAGCCCGCACATCGTCGTCGCGTCGCAGGTCCAGGCCACAGGCGAGGCACGCCAGCATTTCGCCGAGCTGAAAGATATCGCTGATCTCGTCGTGATGGCCCACCGCGCCTTCCCACGCGGCCAGTCCGGGCAGGTACACCGGCTTGTCCACCGGCCGGTCGGCGTCGGTGTGCACGGCCAGATCGTCAAGCGCCGCCAGGTCGTCGGTATCCCGTATGACGCGCAGCTCGCCGACGATATTGAGCGCCGATCCCGGTTGCGGCTGGATGGCTTTGATGCGGTCGTTGGCGTATTGCGGCGCGGCACCGGCTGGATCGCGCAGGCACAGGCTGCGTTGCGCGCTTTGCAGCACATCATTGGCACCTAACGTGGCGACGCGCCCCTGGGCATGCAGCGCTGCCGTTTCGCGCAGAAGGGGCAGTATCAGCAACAACACATCGTCGATGGGCAGCAGCGTGCCATCCAGACGGGACATGAGTTGCCCGAACGTTTCCAGGGGCTGAGGATCGGTCATGCGTGGTTTGCCTCGGCCGACGATCGCGTCAGCTTGTCCAATTGACGTTTGTTCATCTTGAGATCGCGTTTGAGAATGTGGGTGAGCGCGTCTGCGCCGTCCCAGGCGCGTGCGATGCGCAACGCGCGGGCGAGGGCGGCATCGCGCACGTCACCATCGCACAGGGCAAGATCGAGCATTACGTAGTGCAGATAGTCGGCGGCGCTCGGGTCGACGAGATCGGCGGTCAACGTGGCTGGATCGAGCGGCGGGTCGCCGAGCGTCCAATCAGGAAAGTATGCGCGCGCCTGCGCAAGCGTTTTCTCGACGCGTACGTTATCGGCTTGCAGAAAATGTGTAATGAGCCCGCGTGTGATGGCCGTGAGGGTAACCTGACCGGTGAGGTCCAGCCCATGAAGGGCCAGCGGGCCGTGCAGGCGGCGGCGCAACCAATCGTCGAGCCCCGGATCGGCCTGCCACCACATGTCCACGGCCTGTGAGCGCAGGTAGGTTTCGGGATGAGAGACACCGGCCGACCGGCGGGCGTGCGTGTCGTCCAGTTCGAGCGCTTGTTGCAGATAGGCCGTGGCATCGACGACGGCGATGCCGGTATGTACCTTGACCAGGGTTGAAATGGCGGCGGCACTGTCGCCCGCGGCCAGGGCCGCGCCCCGATCCGCATAAAGCTCGGTATGCAGGGCATACAGGCGCGCCGATTCGACGTAGCTCGCAGGTGTCGCAGCCACATCGTCGCTGTGATTGAGGATGCGGTCCGCCGCGAGATAGTCGCCGGCATCCCTCGACCACAGCCGGTAATGGGCAAACTCGTGGCCCAGCACGGCCAATAGCTCGGCGTCGTTCAGCCGTTCGAGAATCGCGCCTTGCAACACCACATGCACTTCGCCGGGCAGGTAGTACAGGGCGGCGTTCATGGTGCTGGCACCGGCCTGATACAGCGTGACGGGCGCGTCGATGCCCAGGCGTTCGCAGGCCAGCGCCGCGGCGGCGTACACGGCTGGATGCGTGGCAGGCGTCAGGCGGTAGGTGTCACGCAGCAATTGCGCGCGGGCGTCGGCCGCATGCGCCGCCTGCACGCGCAGCGATGATGCCCAGGCCCAGACGTCGGGCTCGGCCGCCTTGAGATGCGTGACGATCGCCTGATGGTAGGGCAGCGGCGTCAGGGCGTCGGCATCCCGCATTTGAGCGTGCATTGATCGCGTCCTTGAGTAAGCGCGCGGCTCGACGAGCACGCGCGCAATATAGCGTCGAGCGTTGGATCATATCGCGGCTGACGCGTCTCGCAGGGATCGCGGTGTCGCGCGCGGCCAATCGTACCTGCCGCGCGCCTTCGAGCGGGCCTGTTACGGAATGACCGGCGGCTTGTACTCCAGCGTGGCGGCCAATAGCCACAGCATGACGAGCACGATCGGCGTGTGCACGATCAATTGCGTAAAGGTAAATCCGACCACATCGCGCGCCTTGATGCCAAGCACGCCCAAAAGCGGCAACATCCAGAACGGATTGATGAGGTTGGGCAGGGCTTCGGCGGCGTTGTACACGGTGACGGCCCAGCCGAGATGCACCTGCAGGTCGTTGGCGGCCTGCATCACGTACGGCGCTTCGATGATCCACTTGCCGCCGCCCGAGGGCACGAAAAAGCCGAGCACGGCGGAATACACGCCCATCAACGCCGGGAAAGACGCCTGCGACGACACCGAAACGAAGAATTCCGACAGCATGTGCGCCACCGTGTGGCCATCGGTGCCGCCTGCCTTGGTCAGAATGAAAGCGATACCGCCATAGAGCGGAAACTGGATCAGGACGCCGCTGACCGAAGGCACCGCCTTGGCGATCGCCGCCAGGAAGCTGCGCGGCCGCCAGTGCAACAGCATGCCGATCATCAGAAAGACGAAGTTGTAGGTGTTGAGGTTGGAGATGGCCAACACCGTATTCTTGGTGGTGAACTCGTTGTACATCCAGATGCCGCCCAGCGCGACGAGCAGGATGGTGAGGATCGGGCTGTACTCAAGCCAATCGCCAGGGCGTTTCGGCGGCTCCGAGCGCTGAACGGTCTCGCCCAGCTCCACGCCCATCCGCTGCGCGGTGACGGCATTGTCGCCCCGCGGCGCGGAGTAGAAGGCCACGATAAGGGATGCCACGGTGAGCACGACGGCGATGGCCATCGATTGCCACAGGAAGATCGTCTCGGAGAACGGAATCACGCCGGTGATCTGCAGCAGCGAGGGCGGCAGGCTGGCCGGATTCGCCTGGAGTTGCGCGGCCGATGAGCTTAGGCCAAGCGCCCACGTGGCGCCCATGCCGAGATAGGCGGCTGCGCCCGCGGCGCGATAGTCCATCTTCAGATCGAGCCGGCGGGCGAGGGCGCGCACCAGGAGGCCGCTGAAAATCAGGCTGATGGCCCAGTTGAAGAGCGACGCGATGATGCTGATCAGGGCGACGTAGCAGATCGCGCCCGGGCCGGTTTTGGGCCGTTGGGCCATCCAGGCGATCAACTTGGCGGCGGGCGGCGATGCGGCCACCACATAGCCCGAGATGGCCACCAAGGCCATCTGCATGGTGAACGGGATCAGGCTCCAGAAACCGTCTCCGAAGGCCACGCCCACGGTTTTGACCGGCGCGCCGATCGCCATGGCCGCGATGGCCACCACGATCACCGCAATGACGGCAAAAATATAGGCATCGGGAAACCAACGTTCCGACCAACGTGTGACGCCGGCCGCCATTTTTTCCAACACCCCTTCTGCGGGCGCGTCTCGGCGGCCCGGCGATTCCAGCGATTCTGATTTCATGATTTTCCCCTGAGCAAGTCGTGTGAAGCCTCTCGTCTCTACGAGTTCGGCAGTGTGGCGATTAAGGCAAAGCAGTGAATGACAAAGCAGGCAAAGGCAAAGCAGGCAAAGGCCAAGCGGGCGAAGGCATGGCAGGCAAAGGCAACGTCAACGTCGAGCGGTCATCCGGCATCGAGCACCAGCGCACTGACGGGTACGGCCTGACAGGTCAGGCAGACATCGGGATCGTCGGGTTCGCCGCCATGCAGATGGCGCACCTGACCGGAAACGATCGTGACCGCGCAGCTTTCGCATTGCCCCACGCGGCAGCCGCTGGGCAGGTTCAGGCCCAGGCTTTCGCTGAATGTGAGCAAAGTGCCGTCGGCGGGCGACCAGGGCTTTGCTCCCATTTGCGTGCGGGCAAACGTCACCGGAAAGTGCTGGTCGGACGTCGCGTCGAATACCGGTGGCGAGCGGAACACTTCGCTGAAGATGTCGAATGCCGGCATGCCGCGCGCGATCAGATCGCGCGACACGCTTTTCATCATGGCGTCGGGGCCGCACATGTACACCCGTGCACGCGCCGCGATCAGCGCATCGCTGACCACGGCGGCCTCGAGCATGCGGCGCTTCGGGGCATCGTCGGCATCGTGGTCATCGCTGCGCGATTCGCTGTAGTAGTCGACGATCGAAAGGCGGGGCAACTGGCGGCCCAAGTCGTTCAGGCGCTCGCGGAATGCGTGTGTGGCGCGGTGGCGATTGGCATAGTGCAGATGCACCTCGGGCATCGATGGCATATCGAGCAGCGATTCGAGGTAGCACAAAAACGGCGTGATCCCGATGCCGCCGGCAATCAACACCACAGGTTGAGGCGACGCGAGAGGCAGCACGAATTGACCGCTTGGTGCACCGATCTCGACTGCGTCGCCCACCATCAAGCACGTGTGGAGATGAGTCGACATCGCACCATGAAACGGCGTGCCGTCCGCATGCGTACCGCCTTGCCGCCGCACCGCGATCGTGTAGTGACGGCGATCCACGCGGACAGCCGCGCCGGTGAGCGAGTACGCGCGTGTGAGCGGCGCGGCGCTGGTGTCTCGATCGGGTATTCGCAACGTGATGTGCTGACCCGGCTGGAAGTCGGGTAACAGGCCGCCGTCGGCAGCGGCCAGCGCGATCTGCAGAACACCTTCTGCCACGCGTTGCACGTCGGTGATCTTTGCCGCACGAAAGCCGGTCCAGGGACGCCTGGCGGGGTCGCTCGCCGGATCGCGCTCGATCTCGCAGGCAAAGGCACGCATGGGCACCGAGCCGCTGACGGGATCGGCATGTTCGGCGCTGATCAGGCTGTTGTAATTGCTGCTGCCCGCGCCGCGAACGGGGAAGGCCGGCTGGCCGAGTTCAGGGCACGCCTGCCACCACCCGAACTCGCCCACGACGATGTCGTCCACTAGCTCGGGGTCGACCCGGGCGACGAAACGGGCCTCACCGTGCCGCGACCGGACGCGCAACCAGTCGCCGGCAGCGATGGACCGGCGTGCGGCGAGTGCGGGGCTGATGCCGGCTTGCGGCAACGGTGCGCGGCGGCGCAGCGAAGCGAGCGCGCGATGCTGGCTGTGGCAGTAGTAGCCGTTCTTGGCGGTGGTGAGCAGCAACGGAAACCGGTCGTCGCTCGGTGCATCCGGCGCTGGCGTATACGTGGGCAATGCAAAATAGCCGTGTCGATGCAGCTTCTCTGAATACAGCTCGACGCGACGCGTGTCGGTGGCAAAACCGCGCACGCCGCCGGCCGCGTCCTCGGCATACTTGCGGTCTCGATGCGTCAAGGGGCGGTGGACGCCCGCCGGCGCGGCGCGCAGTGCCTGAACCGTGAGGCCGAGCGGCGCGAGCTGGTGATCCCACGCACGCGCCAGATCGCCATCGAAAAACAGATGACCGAGGCCCAGGCGCTGCGCAAGGTCGAACACGATGTCGTTATCGGACCGCGATTCGCCGCGTGGGCTGACCATTCGCGCGCGCAGTTGGATCTGGGCCTCGGCGCGTTCGCTGATTTCGAAGCCCAGTCGCAAGCCCTCGTGTTCCCATGGTGTATTGACCGGCAGGAAGATGTCGGCGTAGCTCGCCGATGGGGTCATGAAAAGGTCGCAATGCACATGGAATTCAAGGTGCTGCAAGGCCGCCTGGGCTTGTGCGGTATCGGCCTGCGAGGCCAGCGGATTGGTGCCGAACGCAAACATGGCGCGTATCGGGTATGGCACGCCTTCAAGGATCGCGCGGTACATGTCGCGTGCAGTGATCCACCCCATGGCAGGGGGGCCCAGCGGACGCTCTGCCAACCCGATGGCCTTCGCGCGCTGAGTAGGCGAAATCAGATCCAATCCGTTCATCGCCGGAGCGGGTTGCCGGGTATAAACGCGATTGCCGCCGGTGCGGTCGAAACTGCCGGTAAGCGCGTACAGCACGGCAATCGCACGCTCGTTTTGCGTGGCGTTGGCGTGTTGGCCGATTCCGGTCCATGCGTGATAAGCGATCTTGCGGCTGCTGGCGAGCAGGTCGGCCGCGGCCGTCAACTGCGGCTCGGAGACGCCCGTGATGGCGGCTACGCGATCCGGCGGAAACGCCGCACATTGCGTGGCGAGCAGGTCGAACGCGGGCCGGCATGTCACGCTGCGGCCGTCAGCCAATTGCACGGTGAAGACGCCGTGCAGCGCAAAATCGGCGCTGCCCTGAGAAGCGCCCTCGCGGCGGGTGTCGTAACGACAGGGAGCTGCAACGGCCGTGTTCCAGGCCACAAACGCCGTGTGGTCATCGGCGGGATGTTGTGCTTTGGCGCCGGGGTGCAATGCGGCGCGTGCGGCCGGCGTCCCACCCAGTGTTGTCGAGGACGCATCATGGATCCCGTCCGCTGTGACGAGGCAGTCCTGCGCACGAAGCAGCCATCCGGTGTCGTCACGCACCAGCAAGGGCGCGTTCGTCCATTCGCGTACGAAGGCGTCGTCGTATCGCCGACCGTCGATCAGCAGATGTGCCAAGCCCAAGGCAAGTGCGGCGTCTGTGCCAGGCCGAACCGGCAGCCAGGCATCGGCCTGGGCGGCCAGTGCCGTGCGCTGGGGATCGATCACCAGCATCTTCGCCCCTGCCGCGCGTCCCACACCGATGGCATGCGCCTGCGCCAGCCACGTATTGGCGGGGTTATGGCCCCACAGCATGATGAGTTCTGCTTGTGCGTAATCGGCGGTAGGCATGCCGCAGCCGTAGGTGAAGGCGTGCGCGAAATCCTTGTGCCAGTTGCAGATCTCGGTGGCATAGCTGATGTTCGGACTGCCGAAGGCGCGCACGAACCGCTCGATCCAATCGATACTGTCCGACAGTGGCGTACCGCTGGGCGTCGTGACGCCGAAGGCGACCGCCTCAGGGCCATTCTCGCGCCGTATCGCGTCGAGTCTGGCGGCGATCTCAGTCAGTGCCGTGTCCCAGGAAATGGGTTCCCAGCCCGGATCCGCGTCGCCTTTGGGGCGGGTGCGGCGCATCGGATGCAACACCCGATGGGGGCTGTGGACGAGTTCGGGTGCAGCGCGGCCCTTCATGCACATGGCCTGCCCGGTTGGATGGTCCGGATCGGGCGTCACGCGGATCAGTGCGTCACCATCGACGACATTGATCGTGCCGCAGCGCGATCGGCATAACGTGCAGTAGCCCCGTATTTCCGTTGCAGACATCACGTTCTCGTTGGTCGTTGTCATGCCAGTTGTTCAATCGATCGATACTAGAAGCGGCGCAGCAATATTGCTAATATAAATTATTGAATGATGGATATCGAGTAAATCAATATCATGGCGCCACCCGTTACGTTGCGGCAGTTCGAATATTTCCTCGCGCTCACGCAAACGGGTCAGGTGTCGCGCGCGGCGTTGCAATGCAATGTGTCGCAGTCGTCGATGACGATCGCCTTGCGCAACATGGAGCAGGCGCTGGGCGTGCCTCTTTTCGTGCGGCATGCGCGTGGGCTACATCTGACTGACGCCGGCGAGCGCTTTGTGCGGCATGCCCAGCTCGTGATGGGGGCGGTCGAACGGGCCGTCGACGATATGCGTGCGGTCGCCGACGATCTGCATGGCGAGGTGCGGTTGGGCGTAACGGAAACGATCTCGGCGTATCTGATGCCCGCGGTGATTGCCGCTGTGGCGCAACGCTTTCCCAATCTCAAAATTCATGTGGTGGAACGTGACCGGGCGCAGATCGAGCAGGGCCTGCTCGCGGGCGAGTTCGATTTTGCATTGGCCATCGTTTCCAATCTCACGCGCTTCGACAAGCTGCAATACGACACCATGCTGCGATCGCCGCGCCGGCTGTGGACGCACCCCGATCATCCGCTTCAGCACGCGTCCACGGTCAGCCTTGCGGCAGTGGCCCAGGCCGATTATGTGTTGCTCGACATGGACGAGCATATCGAGACGGTGGGCAAGTATTGGGGCGAGTATGGCCTGCAACCCCGCGTGCGGTACCAAAGCGGTTCGCTTGAGGCTGTGCGCAGCCTCGTGGCTCTGCAGCAAGGCGTGACGATCCTGTCGGATCTGGTCTATCGCCCGTGGTCGCTGGAGGGCCGGCGCATCATGCGCCGCGATCTGAGCGACGCCGTCCCCACGATGGATATCGGCGGCGTATGGCGCAAGGCGGATGGATTGTCGCCCAGCAGCAATACGCTGATGGGCTTTCTGCGCGTGTCAATCAAGGCGCTCGCGCAGAGTTGAGCAATGTGCCTTAGCGCGCAGGGCGGGCCATCGTCAGGCGGGGGGCGAAACGTTCGGGCAGCGGCACGGGCCGATGCATGCCGACGGCGCCGGCGAGGGCGTCGCGCACGTCGTCAGGGAAGGGCTTGACCTTGCGGGTGTTGAGATCCACATGGATGCTGAGCTGCTCCATCGTGGCTGCAAGCAACCCGTCGCGGCGGCGGAAGAGTTCCATCAGCACGATCAGGCGTTTGTCATCGGCATCGAGCAGCCGCAGCCGCAACGAGAGCGCCTCTCCCGCCAACAACTCCTGCCGGTACGTGGTGTGTATCTCGAGCGTATAGACGCCGGCGCCCGTGTCGTGTGTGTAGGCTTCGCCGATGCCGAAGTGATCGAAGAGCCGATAGCCGTAATGGTCGAACACATACACATACTTGGCCGCATTCATATGGCCGTACAGATCGATCCAGTCGGATTCGACCGTCAGATCGATGGTGGGCAGTGGAGTCGTATCCGGAGAGATCGGCGTCGAAGTCATAGAGCTCAGCAAAATGGTTTGGTGCATTTTCCATGAGACCGCTGCCGCCGTCCATCCCGCTTTTCAGGCCAGATCAGGCCGCCTGAACCAGTTCCGCCGCCGAGCTGCGCAACCGCACCGCATCGCGTGCGGGCGGGGCGCCGAAGAGCCGCGCGTACTCGCGGCTGAACTGGGACGGGCTGCCGTAGCCCACCGCGAAGCCCACGCTGGCGGCGTCCGCTTCGTCGATCAGCAACCGTTTGCGCGCCTCCTGCAGGCGGATGCGCTTCTGGTATTGCAACGGGCTCATTTCCGTCACGGACTTGAAATGCCGGTGGAAGGCGGATTCGCTCATGTTCGACAAGCGCGCGAGGTGCTCGACGCTGAACGCTTCGGCGTAGTGGCGTTTGATCCAATCGATCGCACGCCCGATCTGCGACAGGTGCGAGCCGGATAAGGCGATCTGCCGCAGCATCGCGCTCTGGGGGCCGGTGAGCAGACGGTACAGGATTTCGCGTTCGATCAGCGGTGCGAGCATGGGAATATCGGCTGGTCGTTCAAGCAGGCGCATCAGGCGCACGACGGGATCGAGCAGATCCTCGCTGATCGGACTCACGCCGTAACCCCGGTGCGGCTCGTCAAGGTCTGCCATGGGCGGGAGATCAAGCAACATGTCCGCCAGCAGCGTGCGATCCAGGGTGAGGGCAAAGGCGAGATAGGGCTTATCCTGGCTGGCTTCGGACACGACGCCGGTGACCGGCAGATCGACTGAGACGACCAGGTAGTTCGAGGCGTCGTAATGAATCACCTGCCGATTGAGAAACGCCTGCTTGCGGCCTTGTGCCACGATGCAGAGCACCGGCTCGTAGACCACATGCATCGGTTCGGTCGTCGAATCCGATCGCACCAGCCACACCCGTGGAATATCGGTGACCTGGATGGGCGCTAGGCAGAATTGTTTGATCAGGGTTTGAAGCGCTTGTAGCGATTGCATGACAGCCTCCTCGGTGCAGTCTAGGGGCAGGGCGATATTCTGTAAATAACGTCGCCGCCGTCGTTGCCTGGCGCGAGAGGATCGTGCAAGGGTTTGCAAGGATCAGACCAGCGGCGTGTACTGCAGGTGCGCCCACACGGCGCGGGCGTAAGGCGGCAGGGTGTCCACATCCCGCACGCACAGCATCAGCCGGCGGCGCGCCCAGGGATCGCTGAGGTGCAGCCGTGCGACGGTGCGTGCGCGTACGGCTCGCCGCGCGGCCACGTGCGGCACGACGGCGATGCCGATGCCATGGCCAACCATGCGGCAGATGCCGTCGAACGTGCTCAGGCGAATGCGGTAATGCAACGGTGTGCCCAAACGTCTGGCGTGCAGATCGATGTGCCTTTGCAGGGCGCTGTCTTCGACCAGCCCGATGAGGTCTTGACCGACGAGATCCGCCAACGACACGGCCTCGCGCTGTGCCAACGCGTGGCCGCGCGGCACGATGACCGCGAGCGGATCAGGGCGGAAAAGGGCGGTTTGCAGACCTTCGAGATCGCTGGCGTCCGACACCACACCAAGATCGCAGCGGCCGGTGCGCACGGCGTGCACGATGTCCTGGCTGAGACGCTCTTCCAGGTCGAGCGAGACGCGCGGATGGGCCAGCAGGAAAGGCGCGAGCGCATCGGGCAGATATTCGCTCAAGGCAACGGTGTTGCACAGCAGGCGTACGTGGCCGGTCAGTCCGCCGCCGTATTGCCCCAGCTCGCTGTGCAGGCGGTCCATCTGATGCAGCACGGCGCGGGCATGATGCACGAGCGTGCGGCCGGCGTCGGTCACCGTGGTGGCGCGACGTCCGCGGGTGAGCAACGGCACGCCGAGTGTGTCTTCCATGCCACGGATGCGTTCGCTTGCTGACGCCGCGGTCATGTGTGCACGCTGGGCGCCCGCCGTGATGGTGCCGGTGTCGTGGATATGCAGGAAGAGCCGCAGATCGGTCAGGTCGAAACGCATGATGAAAATCCTAGCATGTGCTCCCTTAGGCTGTGCCTTAGGCAGCTTCAAGGATATCCCGCTATCGGGGAATCGCATATGACGTACACAATGGCTGACCGGCATCCGCCCGAACCCCCTCGAACGGCTTCAAACCATGGCTTCCAGCGACTTGTTTTCCTTCTCCTCCTGGCCTTTGGTGCTGGCGATTGCCGGCGTGTTTCTGGCGGCCGGTGTGGTCAAAGGGGTCGTCGGTTTGGGGTTGCCTACGGTAGCGATGGCCTTGCTGGCGTTGCTGATGCCGCCCGCGCAGGCGGCGGCATTGTTGATCGTGCCGTCGCTGGCGACGAATCTATGGCAAATGTGCCCGGTGGCCACGCTGCCGGGGGTTTTGCGTCGGATTGGCGGCATGCAGATCGGCGTGTGCGTGGGCACACTGGGGGGCGCATGGATGCTCGGTGCGCCGGCGGGTGCCTGGGCGACGGTCTCGCTCGGTGTGGCCTTGATCGCGTACGCGCTGTGGGGGCTATCCGGCGCATCGATCCGCGTACCTGCGCGGGCCGAGTGGGTATGGGGGCCGCTGGTGGGCATGCTTACCGGCCTGGTCACGGCGGCTACGGGGGTGTTTGCCGTGCCGGCGGTGCCGTATCTTCAAGCGTTGGGATTACCGCGCGAGGCGCTGATCCAGGCCATGGGCGTCTCGTTTACGGTATCCACGCTGGCCCTGGCGGCCGGCCTGATGATGAATGGGAGCTACGACGTCGCGTCGGCGGGCGCGTCGTTCTGGATGCTGGCCCCGGCCTTGTTGGGCATGGCTCTGGGACAAGGACTGCGCAAGACAATGTCGCCGCAGGTCTTTCGCCGCGTGTTTCTGGGCAGCCTGTTGCTGCTGGGCGGGTACCTGATCGCGACCGCTTGACGGTGACGCAGTCGGCAGCGCGCGCCGCGCTTCATCTAGAAGCCGGGCAACAACAGTGACGCACCGTCCGACAGGTCTGCGCCCTCGTGCAGCAGCAACCAACGTTTGCGATCAATGCCCCACGCAAATCCGGTCAACATGCCATTCTTGCCGATCACCCGGTGACATGGCACGACGATGGCGATGGGGTTGGCCGCATTGGCCTGGCCAATCTTCCACGCCGCGCCGCGGTCGGTGATCGACAGCCGTTTTGCCAGGGCGCCGTAGTGGGTGACTGTGCCGACCGGAATGTTGCGTAATGCCGACCACACCTGCCGTTGCAACGCGTTGCCGGGCTGTGCCACGGCGATCTCAGCCAACGCCGCGCGCTCACCTTCGAAGTAGCGCGCCAGCGCTTGCACGGCCAAGCCGGGCGAGGCAGCACGCTGCAGGGTGTGCACGCCATAAAGCCGCGTCAGCAACTTGGGCAGATCCGCATCGCGTTCCTGGAGCGTGACGGCGTGGGCAACATCGGCGGCATCCGTGGTAATGGCGATATTGCCGATCGGCGAGGCGAGCACGTGATGAAAGAGGTGCATGAATCGCAGCGCATGCGGAGCAGTGCGCGGAAAAGTGGTGCATGGAACGCGGAGCATGGCGAGCCGCCGCGAGCGATGCCTGATTCTAGAGGATGCGGTAACGGTCGGCACAATCTGCCACATGGAATCGACACCTCTTGAAATCGAAAATGGCGGCCCTACATAGGTTCCAGTGGGATGCCGCAATCGGGTCCCACATTGAAACTTGCTGATATCTCGGGAGATTCCTTCATTATGAACACCACATTTTCGCTTGCTCCGCTGTTTCGCAGTTCCGTCGGTTTCGATCGATTCAACGACTTGTTCGAGTCCGCTTTGCGCAACGAATCGGGCAGCACCTATCCGCCCTACAACGTTGAAAAACGGGGCGACGATGACTATCGCATCGTGATCGCGGCAGCCGGTTTCCAGGACGACGATCTGGAGCTGCAAGTCGAGCGCGGCGTGTTGACCGTCAGCGGCGGACGCCGTGAAAGCGGCGACGAAAAGGTCACCTATTTGCACCAAGGCATTGCGCAGCGCGCCTTCAAATTGTCGTTCCGTTTGGCCGACCATATCGAGGTCAAGGGCGCCAGCCTGAAGAACGGTTTGCTGCATGTGGATCTGGTGCGCCACGTGCCGGAAGAAGCCAAGCCGAAGCGCATTCCGATCGGTGGCCAAACGTTCAAGCAGCCGCAGCCCGTGCTGGAGAACGCCGCCGCGTAATTGCGCCTGACACGGGGCTGCAAGGCAGCCCTGTCGATGCCGGCGCAGTCGTCGTATCGCATTGATGAGGCCCGTCCGACACGTGAGTGTCGTGCGGGCCAAGTCGTTCGTCCAACGGCCGAACGCAGGCTGCCGTATCGCCTGGCATCCTGCGTTTTCAATAGCCCACAGTGAAGCGCGCGCGGCGATGTGCGGGCGTTTCGATCTCGTCAACCAGCGCCACGGCGTAATCTTCAAACGAAATGCGGCTGCCGTGTTCGTTGGTCAACAACGCATCGTTGCCCAGACGGAAAATCCCGGTGCGGTCGCCTGCGGAAAAATCGGCCGATGGCGAGAGGAACGTCCAGTCCAGTTCGGGCTCCTCGCGCAGGCGCTGCAGGAACGCGACACCCTTGCCCGACTCGTCTTTGTAGATCGCTGGAAAGTCGGGCGTATCGATCAATGCAAGGCCAGGGGAAACCTCAAGACTGCCGGCGCCGCCGACGACAAGATAACGCTTCGGTTCGGCGGCTTTGACCGCGGCGATCAACGTGGCGGCATCGCTGGCCGTGAAGTGCACCGCACTGATCACCACGTCATGACCGCGCAGCAGGGCAGTGAGCCCTGCCGCATCGTGCACATCGCCGGCCTTCGCCGTGACGCCGGGCAACGCTGCAATCTTGTCGGCGTTGCGTGCGATGGCGGTAACGAGGTAGCCGCGGCGGCTGAGTTCATTGAGGATGCGTGAGCCGGCGTTGCCGGAGGCGCCGATAAGGGCGATGGAAGAGGTCATGAAAGATTCCTTGTGGGTAAGCGAGTCGGCCGACGAACCGACGCTTGTCGGCGGCTGGTGACGAATGCATTACGCAGCGACGCCGCCGAAACGACGACGCTACGGAAAAAATGGCAAGGCGGTTAGTGGGTTTCCTAGGATCACCTAGTATCTGAAAGAAACTATACTGGCGACCTAACGCGTTGGGAAGAACGCACTTTGAACTCACCTGGTTACCACCAGGAAACGGCCGGGAAATCACCATGAAGGCTTGGGATGCATACGCTGCGGATTGTCCAACCCGCTTTGCGCTCGATCGCATCACCGATAAATGGACGGTGCTGTTATTGGGGCTGTTGGCCGATGGGCCGCAGCGGTTCAACGCGCTGCTGCGTCAGGTATCCGGTTTGTCGCAGAAAGTGTTGTCGCAGACGCTCAAACGGCTCGAACGCGACGGCCTGGTGCGCCGGGAGGCCTTTGCGACCGTGCCGGTCACCGTTGAGTACAGCATCACGCCGCTGGGGGCCGAGTTGTCGGGTTCTCTGAAGGCGCTGATTGCCTGGGCTGAATCCAATATTGAATCGGTACTCAGCGCCCAGGCGCGGTACGACGCCGAAAAGGCCGCATCGGCGGTCGTTTGACCATGCGACGTGGGCTCGAGCGCTGCGGGCGGCACAGGCCGGGCGGCAAGGGGGCACAATCATTGCTGAATCGGCGTCACCCTCCCGCCTTGGAACGACACCATGCCGCTGGCTTTGCAATCCGCACCGCTCGAAATGCCGATCCACGCCGTCGTGCTTTACCCGACGCGCCGGCTACCGCCGCATGAGCTGGCCAGCCATGCCGCCGTAGCGCGGCAACTGGCCACGTTGCATGGCGTGCCTTTCGCCGGGCTCTACGATCCGGGCGCCGCGTTGCCTGGGCGGGTGTACTACGTACCCACCGGCACATTGATCGCCGCGCCGGAACTCGACGCGTTGTCCGTTACCGATCCTACACACGTGTTCGGCGGCCATGTGCCGCATCGTTTCGTGGCCACCAAGGCGATTACACACCCCTTGATTCGACCCGATGCGCAAGCGCCCGAAGGCTGGTCGAACGCATTTACCGAGCGCGTGGCACATGCCACGCTGCCGGGTTGGACGGCCTTTTGCGAGGCCGATGCCCATGCCGCGTGCGCGCAACTCTGGCCCCGCGGTCCGGTTCGCGTCAAGCCGGTAAACGCCACGGCTGGACGCGGTCAGTCGGTTGTGACCGATGCCCACGAATTGACGAATGCCCTGGCCGCCATCGATGCGCGCGAACTGGCGGAGTGCGGTGTCGTGCTGGAGTTGCATCTTGAAGACGTCACCACCTTCAGTGTGGGACAAGTCGTGGTCGATGGCCTGATCGCCAGCTATGTGGGCACGCAGTGCCTGACACCCGCCAATGACGGTGAGATGGTATACGGCGGCTCGTCGCTCAATGTGGTGCGCGGCGACTTCGATGCCCTGTTGAACACCGAGTTGAACCCGCATGAGCGTAAGGCGATCGAGCAGGCGCGGTGCTATGACGACGCAGCAGATGCCTGCTTTCCGGGCTTCTTTGCCTCGCGCCGCAATTACGACATGGTGACCGGCACCGATGCCTCAGGGCAGCCGTTGAGCGGCGTGCTCGAACAATCCTGGCGGATTGGCGGGGCGAGTGGGGCGGAATTGGCCGCGCTGGTGGCGTTTCGCGAAGACCCCAGCCTGAACCGGATTCGGGCGACCACCGGCGAACGTTACGGGTTGGCGGCTGACTGTCCGCCCGAGGCGTCGATCGGTTATCGAGGTGACGATAGCGAGTGCGGTCCGATGATCAAGTACGTCGTGGTTGAGAAGGTATGAGCACAACCAGTCAATCGATCGAGATCAATGTTCAGAACGAAGAGATCGCCGGTACCTTTCTCGCGCCGGGCACGCAGTTGCCAGGCGTGCTTTTCGTGCACGGATGGGGGAGCGGGCAGAAGGGCGACCTGGCTCGCGCCCGCGGTGTGGCGGCCTTGGGCTGCGTGTGCCTCACCTTCGATCTGCGCGGCCATGCCGCAACGCAGGCGCAGCACGGCCGAGTGTCGCGCGAAGACAATTACCGTGATGTGGTGGCGGCCTACGACATGCTGGTGGCACATCCGTCGGTCGATCCCGAGGCAATCGCCATCGTGGGCAGTAGCTACGGCGGCTACCTGGCCGCCTTGCTGACCACCCATCGCCCGGTGAAGTGGCTGGCGCTGCAGGTGCCGGCGTTGTATCGGGACGAGCACTGGACGATGCCCAAGGGGCAACTCAATCGAGCCGACCTCACGGCCTATCGTCAAACCCATGTCCTGCCGCAGGACAATCGGGCATTGCGTGCGTGTTCCGCATTCAGAGGGGACGTGCTGATCGTGGAGTCGGAACACGACACCTATGTGCCGCATCCCGCGATCATGAGCTATCGCGCGGCGTTTCAGCAGGCGCATTCGTTGACGCACCGCATCATCGATGGTGCCGATCATGCGCTGTCCACCGAAGCGTCGCAGGAAGCCTACACATGGATTCTCCTTAATTGGGCGACGGAGATGGTCTCGGGCGCGCGTCTGGGCGGTCTGGGCTATGGGCCACCGGTGTTGACGGGCTGATTTGAGGTCCCAAACGGGCGATATGGGGCATCTCTTGGACGCATCAATGACATACGGTTTGCTGGGCATCCGGGGATAATGGCGGTCTGAAGCCGCACCGCTGTACCTCGAAGATATGTAGAACTCCAGCCCATTGCAGGTTCGGGCGCGTCACGCTTTCTTTACCGCCATGCCCACCCAACCTTTAACGCCTCCGCCAGCCAATGCGCGCACCGGCACCTTGCTCCGCGGACTTGCCGTCCTCGATATCCTTGCTGCTGCCGGCCAACCGCTGGGGCTGGCCGAGATCGCAAGCGCGGCCGAACTGGATCTGAGCACCACATTGCGGCTGCTTCGCACCCTGGAGGAAGCGCAACAGGTGTTGCGCATCGGCGACGGTAAGCGCTATCTGGCTTCCCCCAAGACCTTGCGGCCGCTGCCGCTCTTGCACCCTATCGAGCAACTGCGTCGCGAGGCCGACCCCATTTTGCGCGAGCTGGCCGCCAAAGTGGCCAAAACGGTGGTGCTTGTGATCTATCTGGGCGACGAGCGCCTGGTGGTCGACGTCATGCAGACGGCAGGCTCCTTGAGCCCGTACTACACCACCTGGCTGCACGGGCCGCTGTATGCGTCGGCACCGGGCAAGGCACTGCTGTTGACGATGGACGAGGCACGCCGCCGCACGATGCTTGGGCCGGAGCCGTATGCGGCGTTCACGACGAAAACCAAGACGTCCTGGGCCGCCTTGAGTGCCGATCTTGCCGCGGTCGATCGGGGTGTCGTCCGCATCGAAGATGAGTTCTACGATGGCTTGAGCGCGATGGCGGCAAACTTCGTGTCGTGGGACCGGCAGCCTGTGGGTTGCATCGCCATTACCGGGCATACCAGCGATTTCGACCCGGCCGCATGCGAGATGATGGCGGCCGAGTTGATCGGTTGCGCCCGGCTGATGCCGCTGCAAGCCGGATCGTTGAAGGCGCTGGATCAGTTGGTGGGGCGCTGCTGAGTCGCGCGGCCAATCGATCGACCGAGCTTCAGTTCCGTGTGCTTGTCATGGGCGCCGCGATGTCCTCGAGCGAGCGGCGCTCGGCATTGACCGCAAATCGCAGGGCCAGAAGTCCTGCAACGATGACGAGCAGGGCGCCGAAGGCATAGCCGGCCGCCACCGCAGTCGGGCTGCCGCTTTCGATCAGGGCGCCGAACAAAATCGGACCCACGAAGCCACCAGCGCCTGTGCCCACGGCATAGAACAGCGAGATCGCCAGTGCCCGCATTTCGATCGGAAACACCTCGCTCACGGTGAGATAGGCCGAGCTGGCCGCCGCCGAGGCCAGAAAGAAAACCGCAGACCAGCATAAGGCCTGGGTGAAGGCGGTGAGCCAGCCTTCCATGAACGCCCACCCGGTCAATGCCAATCCGATACCCGACACGATATAGGTGAACGCAATCATCTTGCGCCGGCCGATACGGTCGAATAGCGGGCCCAGCAGCATGGGGCCGAGCACATTCCCAGCCGCGAACGGAAAGATGTAGAGCCCCACGCGGTCGTCTGCCACGCCGTGAAATCGCGTCAGCACCAGCGCATAAGTGAAAAAGATGGCGTTGTAGAAAAATGCCTGCGACACCATCAACGCCAGCGCCACTACGCTGCGCCGGCGATAGGTGTGCAGCAGCACATGCACGATATCGGCCATCCTGGGCGCCGCGCGCGCGCCCATCGACACACCGGTATGCGCAGGGATGGGCGGCAGCGTGCCGTGCTCGGCGGCCACGCGTTTTTCGATGTCCGCCACGATGGCTTCGGCTTCGTCGGCACGCCCATGCGCCAGCAACCAGCGGGGGCTTTCGGGCACATCGCGCCGCACCAGCAGGATGGCCACGGCCAGCACCGCGCCCAGAATGAATCCAAAACGCCACCCCCAGTGCACGGGCATGACCGCCGGATCGAGCACCACCAGGCTCAGGCCCGCGCCCAGTGCCGCGCCGACCCAGAAGCTGCCGTTGATGGCCAGGCTGACGCGTCCGCGCACGCGGGCGGGCACCAGTTCGTCGATCGCCGAATTGATGGCCGCGTATTCGCCGCCGATACCCAACCCGGTGACGAAGCGGCACACCGCGAAGAACCAGAACGCATCGGAAAACGCGGTGGCGAGCGTGGCGGCCATGTAGACAGCCAACGTGATCAAGAATAGTTTTTTGCGACCCAGCACATCGGCGAGGCGGCCAAAGAAAAGGGCGCCGATCACGGCGCCCAGAATGTACATCGACCCCGACCAGCCGACCTGGGAGGCGCTCAAGCCGAGGGTTTCCGGACGCTCCAGAATGCTGCCAAGCGACCCGACCAGCGTGACCTCCAGACCGTCGAGGATCCACGCCACGCCGAGCGCGATCACCACGCGCCAGTGCCATCGCGACCAGGGCAGCCGGTCGAGCCGCGCCGGAATGTCGGTCGTGGCACCCGTGGCGGGCACCTGAGAAAGCGAAGGGGCGGCGGTGGCGTTCATGCTTTCGCCACAGCAACCCGGGTGCCCATTCAACGCGGCGTCAGCATGGGCGTCTTCAGCAATCAGATCCCGCTTGGCGCAGGCGCGGCGTCCGGTGCGCCGTCATCCTCGCCCTCCGGACGCTTTACGCGGAACCACAGTGCGTACAGCGCCGGCAGGAACAGCAACGTCAAAATCGTGCCCACGCCGACGCCACCGATCAGCACGAAGGCCAATGGCCCCCAGAAGGTCGAGAACGTCAACGGGATGAAGGCAAGCATGGCGGCGACGGCGGTAAGGATCACCGGTCGCGCACGCCTGACGGTGGACTCGATGATCGCGTTGTAGTCACTCAATCCGGCGGCTTGATCGTGGTGAATCTGGTCGACCAGGATCAGCGTATTGCGCATCAGAATGCCGGCCAGCCCGATCAGTCCCAGGATGGCGTTGAATCCGAAGGGCTGGTTGAAAAGCAGCAGCGTGGGCACGGCACCCACCAGGCCCAGCGGCGCCGTGGCCAGCACCATGAACATCGCCGCGAATGAGCGCACCTGGATCATGATGACGGTGAGCATGGCCAGCAGCATGATGGGAAACACCGCCGCCAAAGCCTTGTTGGCCTTGCCGCTTTCTTCCACCGAGCCGCCGGTATCGATGTGATATCCGGGCGGCAGGCCCGCTTTCAGATCCGTCAGGAGCGGCAGCACCGCGGCGGTCACGTCGGGCGGTTGCAGCCCGTCCCGGATATCGCCCTGTACGGAGATATAGGTTTCGCGATCGTAGCGTTTGAGGACCTGATCTTCCATGCGCGTTTCGAAACGCGCCACTTGCTCGAGCGGCACCGTACGGCCATCTTGCGTGGTCAGATTGATGCCTTTGAGCGTACCCAGGGCATGGCGCTCTTCATCTGGACTGCGCACCAACACATCGACGATACGCAAGCCTTCGCGCACCTGCGTGGCCACGGCGCCGTTCAAGCGTGCGGCCAGTTGTTGAGCCGCATCCCGCGGCGTCAAGCCGATCAATCGCAGGCGCTGCTGGTCGAATACCAGTTGCAATGACGGGGTGCGTTCGCCCCAGTCCAGGTGAACGTCGAACGTATCGGGGTGGCGCGAAATGATTTGCCGCGCCTGCTCGGCGATCGTGCGCACATGATCCACGTCCGGACCCATCACGCGAAAGACGATGGGATAGGGCACCGGCGGCCCGAACAGGAATTGGCTGACCCGCACGCGAGCTGCCGGAAAGTGGCCGTCGTTGACCATCCGCTGGATCTTGTTCTTCAACCGATCGCGGGCAGCGGGATCGGCCGTTTGAATCACCATCTGCGCGTAGGCGGGATTGGGCAATTCAGGATTCAGCGAGAGGAAGAAACGGGGCGCGCCCTGGCCGATATAACTGCTCACCCATGTGGTTTCGGGCTCGGCCTGCACCGCCCGTTCGATGGCCTTGGTGAGGTCTTCGGTGGCCGCGTAGGCCGAGCCGCTCGGCATGTAGACGTCGACCGTCAACTCTGTGCGATCGGAGTTGGGGAAGAATTGCTTTTTGACGGCGCCCATGCCGACCACGGCCAACGCAAAGATCACGATCACGATCGCGGCAGTCAGCCACTTGCGATCGACCGAGCGCCGCACCCACCGGCGCAGACGCTGATAGTTGCGGGTGTTGTAGAGCGCATCGTGGCCGCCGGGCACGACTTTGATATCGGGCAACATTTTCACGCCCATATAAGGCGTGAAATACACCGCGACCAACCATGACACGATGAGCGCAAAGCCCACCACCCAGAAGATGTTGCCGGCGTACTCGCCGGCCGAAGACTGCGCGAAACCCACCGGGAAGAACCCGATGATGGTAACGAGCGTGCCCGAGAGCATCGGTGCGGCGGTCGCGCTCCAGGCGTACGTCGCCGCAGTAATGCGGTCGGCGCCTTCTTCCATCTTCACCACCATCATCTCGATGGCGATGATGGCGTCATCCACGAGCAAGCCGAGCGACAGGATCAGCGCGCCCAGGGTTACCCGATCGAATTCGCGGCCCGTGGTCAGCATGATCACGAAAACGGCAGCCAGGGTGAGCGGCACGGCCGCGGCAACCACCAGACCCACGCGCAGGCCCAGCGTGAGCAGGCTCACGATCAACACCACGGCAAGTGCCATGAAGAACTTCAACATGAATTCGTTGATGGCTTCGTCGATCACGTGGGCCTGATCGGACACTTTCACGAACGACAAGCCCAAGGGCAGTTCGCGCTCAAGTGCGGCGGCTTCCTTGTCGAGCGACGCACCCAGCGTCAAGCCATTGAAATGCGGATCCATGATCACGCCCAACATCAACGTCGGCTCACCCTGGTGGCGAATCGATGCGGTGGGCGGATCTTCGTAGCCGCGCCGCACCGTGGCGATGTCGCCCACGGTGAGCGTGCGGCCGTTGGCCGCGATGGGAATGGCGCGCACGCTTTCCACGCCATCGATGGCCCCATCCAGGCGCAATTGGGTGCGCGGCCCCTGCGTTTCGATAAAGCCCGCTGCCGTGACGTCGTTCTGCTTGGCCAGCGCGTCCATCAGGTTCTGCGGCGTGATCCCAAGGGTGGCCAGCCGGTCGTTGGCGACTTCGACGATAAGCTTCTGCGGCTGCTCGCCCAGGATATTGACCTTCTGTACACCCTCGATCTTCAACAGCCGCTGGCGTAGCGTCTCGGCTTGCTGCACCAGTTCGCGATGGGGCAAGCCTGGCGCTTCGAGCGAAAACAGCGAAAAGTAAACGTCCGAATATTCGTCATTGAAGAACGGGCCTTGCACGCCTCTGGGCAGATAAACCGATTCATCCTGCAGCTTCTTGCGGATCTGATAGAACTGCTCGCCCACCAGCTTCGGTGGCGTGCTGTCGCTCAACACCACCTTCATCGTCATCGCGCCCGGCCGCGTGACGGTCTCCACGCGGTCGTAGTACTTCAATTCCTGCAGCCGTTTTTCCAGGCGGTCGGCCACCTGGTTCTGCATCTCGTGCGCAGTGGCGCCGGGCCAATTGGCCGCCACCGTCATCACCTTTACGGTGAAGGACGGATCTTCGGCGCGCCCCAGTTTGAAAAAGGCCACTGCACCGGCGATGGCGATGGCCAGAATGAGAAAGAGGGTGATTGCGCGCTCGCGCACGGCCAGCGCCGAGAGATTGAAGCCGGTCATTTAGGCGTGTCTCGCGCGGACAGGCCAGCGGCTTCTTCGGCGCTGGCCACGCGAACCTGCTGGCCGGCGTTGAGCAGATGCGCACCCAGTGCCACCACGCGTTCGCCCGCCGCCACGCCGCCCAGCAACGCAAACGTCTCGGTGTCGAGATCGCCCACCTTCACGTCGCGCCAGACGACCGTGTTGGTTTTGGGCTCGACCACCCATACGCCTGGGCCATTGCCGCGGTCGAGCATGGCGCCAAGCGGTGCGCGCAGCGTTTGGATGGCCTGTGGGCCTTCGTTCAAGGTAAGGGTGACCGTTGCACCCAAGGGCGCCTGCGCCCCGGCCGCATCGAGGGTGTAGCGCGCCCGGTAGGTACGCGTGGTGGCATCGGCCGACGCTGAGAGCTCACGCAGGCGGGCCGGAAACTGCACGCCAGGCTGCGCATACAGTCGCGCCGTGGCGGGCAGATCGGCCAACCCGCGCTGACCTTCCGGCAGATCGACTTGCGCTTCGCGTTGGCCGTCGCGCGCAAGCACGATCACCGTCTCACCGGCGCTGACGACCTGGCCCGGTTCGGCGGGAACCTGCATGACCACGCCATCGGCGTCGGCCGTCAAAGTGGCGTATTGCGCTTGATTGGCGGTGCGGTCGGCATCGGCGCGCGCGGCACGCAACTGCGCCTGCGCCGCATCGGCTTCCGCACGCGCCTGGTCGTACACCTGACGCGACACGGCACCCGGCTCGACCAGTTTGCGCAAACGCTTTTCGTCGGCCGAGGCGCGGATTTCCTGCACACGGGCCGATTCGACGGCCGAGCGGGCCGAGGCGGTCGACAGTTTGAAGTCGGTGTCGTCCAGGCGCATCAAGGGTTGACCGGCCTTGACGCGATCTCCTGGGTCGACCATGCGTGCGGCGATTTTGCCGGCCACGCGAAACCCGAGATTGCTTTCGGTGCGCGCGCGCACCACGCCGGTGTATTGATAGGCCGCATGCGCAGCCGGCTGCAGGACGACGGTGCGCACCAGCGGCGGCGGCGGGTTGCTGGGCGGATCGGCACGGCAGCCGGCCAGGATGGCCGACAGCATGACAACCGAACCGAATGTAGCCTTACGGATAAAACCTTTGTGCGCCATGACGTCCCTATCTTGTGCGCCGAAAGTATAGTGATGAGTGACGATTTCGTAAAGTCGTTACTAGCGTCGAATGCCCCGCAGCACGAGTGCACTCAGGCGTTGGGCGCCAAACTCGAGATCGTCGTCAAGCGTCTGCTGCAGAATTTTCGGATGCGCCACACAGGCCATGGTCGACAGGATCGCGGCGGTGGTCTCGTCCAGCGAGGTTTCCGTCTCGAACACGCCGGCTTGCCGGCCTTCCTCGACGATATGGCCGATCGCCTTCGCCATGGTGATCTTGTGGTTCTCGATGGCCTGCCAGCCTTCGTTCATGGCCACGTCCACCATGTCGTGCAGTTTTCGCTCATTGAAGAACAGCCGCAGGCTTTCGGCGAGCAGCGTGTCATACAGCGCGGCGAACTTCGCTTCGCTGGGCAGCGGCCCGTATGCAACCGCATTCAACGCGCGCTCGATGGTCGCCAGCGTCAGGCTGCAGACGGCCTCGCAGATGGCAAGCTTCGAGTCGAAGAACTTGTAGACGTAGGCGGTCGAAACGTCCAGATCGGCAGCGATTTCGGCGATGGTGGTCTTGGCAAACCCGTAATGGCGAAAGCGCGCGTCGGCGCGCTCGACGATGCGATCCCGCATCTCGTGCTGCAACGGCCCGCGTTGACCGGGCGTTTGCCTGGCGGGAAGCGCATCGGGTAGGGGGGTAGACATCAGTGCGATGACCGGTTCAAGGCGCGCGGGAAGCGTCGGCAGGACGGGTTTCGATTGGTCCCTCTGCAGGCGCGGCATGCGCGCGGGTGCGCGGTTGCCGCGGCGGTTCGTCCGCAGACACCACGTCGCCAGGCGCGTCACCGGTATGCACGGGCACCGGTGGCGTGGCCTCGGCACGCGCCATCCAGGCGATCAGAGACGAACGCATGGCTTCTTCGACCGACATGTCGATCGGGGTCACCCACTCGACCGGTACGAATACCGTGTAGCCGCCGATCATGTATCCCATGGGCAGGTAAACGGCCACGCGGTCGCCCTGCGTAAACCCTTCCGGCAAGCCCGCCACGCCTTTGCGGGTGACCAGACCCACCACTTCGAGCGGCTGACCGGGCATCTTCAGCACGACCACCTGCTGCTTGTTTTGCGAGCTGCTGGGCGTGAAATAGTCGGCGAAGCTTTTGAGCGACGAATAAATGCTCTTGACGACAGGAATGTTCGTAAAAGGCAGTTCGACGAACGACATGAAGCGCCGCACGCGGCGTTTCGATACGAGGTAACCGAGAATGATGATGCCGACGACGCCGAGCGCCAGCCCCATGCCGGGAATATAAAAATTACCGACGAACGGGCGCAGCACGCCAAAGGCCAGGGCTTCGGTCCAGGCCAGAAAAATGTACAGCAGGTACACGGTCAATGCGATCGGCAGGACCGTGATCAACCCACGAAAAAAATACTTCGATAACCGCGACATCGCGTCGAACTCCTAAGGCGGATGGGGGCGGGGAGGGAACGGGCACGCATGCTCGAGAGCGCAGGAGCATAGCAGTCCACAAGCGGATCATACGATGCTCACTCGCCGACGAGGTTTCATTGCGCAGCGATTTCTAATTATGCGGGTAGAAAAGCGATGAAAGCGCGATAGATGGGCGAGGTTGGGCGAAAATGCGGGTGCTTGGACGGTTGCGACCGGCAAGCGGGACCATCATCTCCTGTGCACAGCCACATCCTCCGAAGCGCCGTGCCCGTTGCAGCGGGGCGGTCAAGCGGTATGAAAGTTGCCGCGTTGCATCAATGCCGCGATTTCAGCTGCCACCATATCCGGCTTGTCCTTGTGCGGGGTATGCGCGCAATCGTCGATCTCGACCAGTCGCGTCTGCGGCACTCGTCGCGCGATACCGCGAATCTGCTCGAGGGTGCCGTATTCGTCGTTCACGCCCTGCATGGCCACCACGTCGCAGGTGATGGCGTCGAGTTCCGCTTCGATATTCCAATGCCGAAATTCGGGGTTGAGCCAGGCATCGTTCCAGCCCCAGAACGCCGAGTCCACGTCGTCGTGATACCGCGCCAGCCGGTCGCGCAGGCCAGTGGTCAGATAGGCGTCGCGCGCAATCGCCAGATTTTTGATGGTGACGTCTTCCACGAAGATATGGGGGGCGGCGACCGCGATGCCGGCGGCCCGATCGGGAAATGCCGCGGCGTACAGCAGCGCAATCGACCCGCCATCGCTGTGGCCGTAAAGGAAGGGCGGCTGCCGCGCGGTATCGACGCCCAACGCGGCCAGCACGGCCGGCAGCACGCGGTGAGCCTGGTCGTGCAGATAATCGATGGGCCACTTTTCGTCGGGTGCTCGCGGCGTGGATCGACCATAGCCCGGACGGGAGTACAGCAACCCGCGGCAGCCGGTCAGCGTGCACACGGCTTCGGGCCAGTCGCGCCAGATGGCCACCGAGCCCAGGCCTTCATGCAGAAAGACGAGCACCGGCGCGTCCGGTTGCGCCGAGCCGATCCAACGGTACTCGATGCGCAGGGGGCGTCCTGAAACGTCGATTTCGCAAAACTGAGGCATATTCATGGTCGTCATTGCCAGACAGGTTGGAAAAGGGCTGGTGAAGTGATTTGGCCGCCAGGCGGTGTCAGGGGAGTTCGGCGGGGTAGCTATCGAGCTGCAACCGGATTTTCTGCCGGATGTCCCAGTCCGAAAGCGTGGCTTCGACTGCGCCATAGAACACGCCATCGCGCACGAGATACATGGCAGGCAGATGGAACACTTCGTAGCGCGCGACCAGCCCGCCGTTGGTGCCGGCGTCGATCCAGCACACGCGATCGGCCTGCAGCGACATCGCGGGCAGTTGTTCGCGCGCGATGCGACAATTGGCACAGGTACGACTATGGAAGACCAGGAGCGATAAGCCCTTGGCATCCAGCAAGTAGCGGTCGGCATCGCCGTCGCTCAATTCGACTTCTTCCACGAGGGGGCGCCTGCAGTATGACGAGAACGTCATTGTGGCAGGAGTTTGCCGTTCGGGCAGATGCCGAGTGGTGCGTAACTCTCCTTTCAAAGCTGGCCATGAACACAAGCACACGATTCGAAGACGGAAAAACGCGCTGCAATTGGGTGACGGTATCGCCACTCTATGTGGCCTATCACGACGACGAGTGGGGCCGCCCGGTGGGCGACGACGACGGCATCTTCGAGCGGTTGAGCCTCGAAGGGTTTCAGTCCGGCTTGAGTTGGCTCACCATTCTGCGCAAGCGGCCGGCCTTCAGGGCCGCCTTTGCCGATTTCGATGTGGCCACGGTGGCAGGGTTCGGCGAGCGCGATGTCGCGCGCTTACTGGGCGATGCAGGCATCGTGCGGCACCGCGGCAAGATCGAGGCCGTGATCAACAACGCCGCGCGGGCGATCGAGCTCAAGCGGGAAGCCGGGTCGTTGGCGCAGTTTCTCTGGTCGTTTCAGCCCCCGCCCCAGCACCCCGACGATGCCATGACCCCGCGCACCACCTGCGATGAGGCCATCGCGTTGTCCAAGGCACTCAAGCAGCGGGGCTGGAAGTTCGTCGGTCCCACGACGATGTACGCCGCCATGCAGGCGATCGGGCTCGTCAACGATCATGCGCCCGACTGCCATTGCCGTCAGGCGGTCGACAGGATTCAAACTGCGTTCAAACGCCAACTGGCATCGCTGCACAAAAGCGTAACCGCCGATAGCGCATAATCGATATTGCATAAACGATATTGCATGATCAAGTGCAATTTTCTTTCGAGGTTGTGCTCAAGGGGCGCGGTTGCCTATGCTCAGATTGCCCATTCTCTACAGTTTCCGGCGCTGCCCGTATGCGATGCGGGCTCGGCTTGCCATTGCAGCGGCAGGCGTGTCGTGTGTGCTGCGGGAAGTGGTTCTGCGCGACAAGCCCGCTGCGCTCCTGGCGGCGTCGCCCAAAGGTACGGTGCCGGTGTTGGTGGACATCGATGGCCGCGTGATCGAAGAAAGCCTGGACATCATGCTCTGGGCGCTGAAGAAGAAGGATCCGCTGGGCTGGATGCCTGCCGCGCCGGTCGAGCGCGCGCAGCACGCGGCCTGGATTACCGATTGCGAACGCGACTTCAAACCGCATCTTGACCGCTACAAGTACGCAAGCCGTTTCACGGATGTGGATGCGGCGGCGCATCGCGATCGTGCCGGTTTTTTCCTGGCGCGACTGGATCGGCAATTGAGCACACACAACGCGCTGTTTGGCGAACACCGCATGTGGGCCGACATCGCCATCTTGCCCTTCGTACGCCAATTTGCCTTGACCGACATCGACTGGTTTGCGAGCCAGCCCTGGCCGCATCTCCAGCGATGGCTGGACGACTTTCTGGCTTGGCCATTGCTGGAGATGGCGATGACCAAATTCGAGGCCTGGGACCGTGTGGGCGCGGGCGTCGTGTTCCCCGATGCGTGCGCTTACCAGGAGCCTTGGCATGACCAATAGCGCGATCCATCATGACCGCCGGCGCTGGCTGTTGGCCGGTGCGGGCGCGGCGGTGCTTACCCTCAGCGGTGCCATGGCCGCGGCCGGTGTTCGGCCTGCACGCGGTTCGTTGGCGGCCTACGGATGCGACGGCACTGCGCCGGCCGGGCCGACGCAGACGGCATCCATACTCGCCGGATCGCCGGTCGAGGAGATCGACCGGGAGCTGAATCGCTGGCTCCTCACGCCGCAGGCTGCGTTGACCAGCATGGCGCCCGCGGCCTTTGGGCTGCAGGGACGCCCGCTTGCGTGCGCGGCGTTTTCAATCGCGGAGCGCGCGCACCTTTCGCGGGCGCTCGCTACGCCAGATGCGTTGGATGCTGTGCAGCCGGGCACGGCCCAGGTGCTGGATGCGCGCACCCTGCGCTTCGACGCGCACGAACGCGCGCTTTTCGACGTTCGCGGCAGGGCGGTATTGCGGCGCAGCAACGCCGATCGCCTCTGGGTCGTTCTCGATCGCGTCGAGCGGCCGGCGGATCTGGTGAAGTGGTGGGCCTTCGGCGCCGACGTCGTGGTCGTGCCGAGCAATCTCGACCGATGGGCGACTGACGCAGAGGAGGTCATGCGGCACGCCGGCGTACGTTCGCCAGAGGCATGCCGTGCGGCGGGGCTCCTCGTACGCGCGTGATGGGCACGCTGGATGCGCTGGCGCGGGCTATCTTCATTTTTGCGTTGCCATCATGCGCAATTCACCGATCGAGTCACCCGATAGTGCCGGCCGTGCCGGATCCGCGTCACCTGCCGTCATCGCCGAACAAGCCGCTCGCGCCTGCGAACTGGGCGGGCTGAATTACGTCGACGATCAAAGTGTGGGCATCACGCGCCGCCTGCTGCGCGGAAAATTCGCTTACTTCGATGTAAAAGGAAAGCGCATCAAGGATGCGTGCCTGGTCGCGCGGATCAATGCGCTGGCCATTCCTCCCGCCTACGAGGAAGTCTGGATTTGCCCGGACGAAACCGGCCACATTCAAGCCACCGCACGCGATGCGCGTGGCCGCAAACAGTACCGGTATCACGACGATTGGACCGCCTTGCGTGACGCGAACAAGTATTCGCAGTTGGTGGCTTTCGGCGATGCGCTGCCGAAAATTCGGCGGGCCGTGGATAAGCATCTGGAGGAGCCCGGTTTGAGCGAGTGCAAGGTGCTGGCCGCCGTGGTGCGTCTGCTGGAGACCACACTTATTCGAATCGGCACGCCTGAATACGCACGCGACAACAAATCGTATGGGCTCACCACATTGCGCCGCCGCCATATTTCCATGGCGGGGCAGAAAATGCGGTTCCGCTTCAAGGGAAAAAGCGGCGTGGAGCATGACGTGACCATCAATGATCGCCGCATCGCTAGCGTAATGAAGCGCTGCATGGAGATCAGCGGTCAGGAGCTGTTCCACTATTTGAATGACAACGGCGAAAAGCGCACGGTGGGTTCGGGCGGCGTGAACGATTTTCTACGCGATACCGGCAAGGGCGAATTCACGGCCAAGCACTATCGCACTTGGTCGGGATCGGTACTCGCGATGTCGGCCTTGCAGCAGATTCCCTGGGAATCGCCTGCCGCGGCCAAGCGCACCGTGGTCGACGTGGTGAAAGCCGTGTCAAAGAAGTTGGGCAATACGCCTTCGGTGTGCCGGGCGTGTTATATCCACCCCGCAATCATCGAGCATTATCTTGAAGGCACGTTGCCGGCCAAGTCGGCGGCGAAGGGACCCCGCGGGCTGGATGCCGACGAGCGGCGACTCTATGCCTTTCTGCAGACGGTCGAAGCCTGACGCGGCATCCCAGCAGCACTGCTGCGGGAAGGGCACCGCGATCCCTTTTGCGGCACAGTAGCAATCACGGGATGGCCGCCAGCTAGAATACGGGTTTGCAGCTCTGGGCTGCAGTCATTTACCCGCCTTCATGTCCGACGTCATCGCCCTGGTTTTCGATTTTGACGACACGCTAGCGCCCGACAGCACGTCGGGCTTTTTGGCGAGCATCGGTGTGGATACCGCTGCGTTCTGGAAGGACGCGGTCGATCCGCTGCTGTTCGAGCAGGATTGGGATCCCGTGCCGGCCTATCTGCATCGCATGATCGAGTTGTCGCAACGCGGCGATCACGGCACCATCACGCAAGCCCGTTTGCAGGCCTGGGGCAGGTCGTTGCCGTTGCACGATGGCGTTCCCACATTGTTTGCCCGTCTGCGAGAAGCCTTGCGGGCCACGCATCCCCAGGTAGCGCTGGAGTTCTATCTGATTTCCAGCGGCATCGGCGACGTGGTGCGTCACACGTCGATCGCACATGAATTCACCGATATCTGGGCCTCCGAGTTCACTTACGATGCGGCCGGCGGCATCGCGTTTCCGCGCCGCATCGTGAGTTTTACGGATAAAACCCGCTACGTATTTCATATCCAGAAAGGCATTATCGGTGCGGCGTCGCGCAGCAAACCTTTCGAGGTCAATCGCAAGATCCCCGAAGAGCGTTTGCGCGTGCCGCTCGATCAAATGGTATTCGTGGGCGACGGCTACACCGATATTCCTTGTTTTTCACTGATCCGGCAGGCGGGCGGTTTTGCCTTCGGCGTGTGGGATCCGAAGCATCGGAACAAGCGGAGCCGGGCCTGGGGCTTCATCGAGGAAGGGCGCGTGTCCAATCTCAATCAAGCGCGCTACGATGAAGACGCCGAGCTGTATCAATGGCTGGAAGAGGCGCTTGCCAGCGTGGCGGGGCGCATGGCCATCAAGGCGAGGGCCTATCGTGGCTGAGCCCAGTGTGCCGAGCGCGACGGCGGCGTCCAATGCAACGACTTTCATTTTTAATGCCGATATCGACGCCGCTTTCATGGACGCCGCGCTGGAAGAGGCGCACGCCGCGCAGGCGCTCGGTGAAGTGCCGGTGGGGGCGATCGTGGTTTCGGCCGATGGGCAGATCGTGGGTCGCGGGTGCAATCGCACCATCATCGATCACGACCCCACGGCGCATGCGGAAGTGGTGGCGCTGCGCGATGCCGCCCGACAGGCCGCCAATTACCGCCTTCCCGGGCTGACGCTCTATGTGACGCTGGAGCCCTGCATCATGTGCATCGGCGCCATGCTGCATGCGCGGCTGGCGCGAGTGGTATACGGTGCCACCGATCCCAAAACCGGCGCCTGCGGCAGCGTGCTCGACATCGGCGCCGTGGCGCAACTCAATCACCATACGACAGTAGAAGGGGGCGTGCGCGCCGAAGCCTGTGCGAACATTCTCCGCACGTTTTTCCGCGCCCGCCGCCGCAAGGACATCGCAGCATGACGACCCCGCAACACAACACTGATATTTATCTGTTCTCGCCCGCATCGGCGATCGGCCCCGAGGCCGACATCGCGCTGGGCCGCGAGCGTCTGGCCGCCCAAGGCTTTTCAACCACCCTGGATGCATCGGCGCTGGCCGTGCATCAGCGTTTTGCCGGCACGGATGCGGAGCGGCTGCAAGCGATTGCCCGTGCCATTGCCCAGCCGGCGCCGATCGTGATGGCCACGCGTGGGGGCTACGGCCTCACACGCCTGCTGCCGCATATCGATTGGCGTGCCGTGGCTGACAGCGACAAGCGATTCGTTGGCTTGAGCGATTTCACCGCCTTCAACCTGGCGCTGCTCGCCCAGACGGGCGCGGAAAGTTTTACCGGGCCCACCCTGATCGCCGATTTCTGCCAACCCGACGTGGATGACCTCACCGACGCATTGTTCGGCGAGGCCATGCGCGACGAGCTGGAGATCCTGAGCTTCGAATCCGAGGATGCCGATCCGGTCGATTGCCGGGGCACGCTCTGGGGCGGCAACCTTGCGGTTCTGACCGCCTTGATCGGGACCCCATACATGCCGAGCATCGGCGGCGGCATCCTGTTTCTGGAAGACGTGGGCGAGCACCCTTATCGTATCGAACGCATGCTGATCCAGCTCCACCAGGCCGGCATCCTGCAGCGCCAGAAGGCAATCGTCCTCGGCCAGTTCACACAATACCGGCTCGCGCCACACGATCGCGGCTACGATCTTTCCGAAGTGATCGCCTGGCTGCGTCGCGAGGTGAAGGTGCCTGTGCTCACCGGCTTGCCCTACGGCCATGTGCCCACCAAGGCCACATTGCCGATCGGCCGCAAGGTGGGCCTGGCCAGCGAACCCGGCATGGTGCACCTGGTATTGATCGAGCATACGCACGACCATGCGCATCCTCACAATCATGGCGCGGAGGGACACGATCCCCATCATCACGACGACCATGCTCACTGCGGTCCAGAATGCGGGCACACGGCCTCAAGCTGACGCCGTCATCTGCGCTTGGTACACTGTTCGATTGATTTTTTGCCGGCGCCCCTTGCCGGCCGTGTGCAGGCAACCGCATCAGCGCCCCGTTTCCAGAGCGGGGTTGTTGCTTTTTGGCCTGCCGCGCCAGCATAACGCCCACTAGCGACCTTTATCTTGATCCAGACAGCCAATCTCACCATCCAGTTCGGCCCCAAACCGCTTTTCGAAAACGTCAGCGTCAAATTCGGCGAGGGCAACCGCTACGGGCTCATCGGCGCCAACGGCTCCGGCAAATCGACCTTCATGAAGATCATCGGGGGCGACCTCGAGTCGACGGCAGGCAATGTGTCGCTGGAGCCGGGCGTGCGCCTGGGCAAACTGCGCCAGGATCAGTTCGCGTTCGAAGACAAGCGCGTGCTGGATGCGGTCATGATGGGCCACAACGAGATGTGGGACGTGATGGCGCGTCGCGATGCCATCTATGCCAATCCGGACGCCACGGAAGAAGACTACATGGAGGCCGCCAACCTGGAGGCCAAGTTCGCCGAGTATGACGGCTACACCGCCGAAGCGCGCGCCGGCGAATTGCTGCTGGGCCTGGAAATTCCGGTCGAGCAGCACAACCTCCCCATGCGCGAGATCGCGCCGGGCTGGAAGCTGCGTGTGCTGCTGGCGCAAGCCCTGTTTTCCAATCCCGATGTGCTGCTGCTCGACGAGCCGACCAACAACCTGGATATCAACACGATCCGCTGGTTGGAAAACGTGCTCAACGGCTATCAGAGCACGATGATCATCATCAGCCACGATCGGCACTTCCTGAATGCCGTGTGCACCCACATGGCCGATCTGGATTACGGCGAAGTGCGCGTGTACCCGGGCAATTACGACGACTACATGCTGGCCTCCACGCAGGCCCGCGAGCGTCAACAGGCCAGCAACGCCAAGGCCAAGGAGCGCGTGAGCGACCTACAGGATTTCGTGCGCCGCTTCGCCGCGAATAAATCCAAGGCTCGTCAGGCCACGTCGCGCTTGAAGCAGATCGACCGCATCAAGGCCGAGACGGTGGTGGTCAAGCCCTCGTCGCGTCAAAATCCGTACATCCGCTTCGAACAGAACAAGGTCATGCATCGCCTGGCCGTCACGGTCGAGCAGTTGACCAAAACCTACGATCAGCCGGTCATCAAAAAATTCTCGGCCATGATCGATGCGGGCGAGAAGGTCGCCATCATTGGCGCCAACGGCGTCGGCAAGACCACGCTGCTGCGTTTGCTGGCTGAAGACATCAAGCCCGATAGTGGCGAGATCAAGTGGTCCGAAAACGCGGATCGCGGCTACATGCCGCAGGACGTGTCGGAGGACTTCCAATCCGACGTCAATCTCTTCGACTGGATGGGCGACTATCGCCAGCAGGGCGACGACGACCAGTCGATGCGTTCGGTGCTAGGCCGCTTGCTGTTTTCGAGCGACGACATCCCGAAGGCAGTCAAGGTGCTGTCCGGCGGTGAGAAAAACCGCATGAGCTTCGGCCGCCTGATGCTGGGCCGGCACAATGTGCTGCTCATGGATGAGCCCACCAACCACCTGGACATGGAGTCGATCGAGTCGCTGCAGCACGCGCTCGACCTGTTCGAGGGCACGCTGGTGTTCGTGTCGCACGATCGCGAGTTCGTCTACGGTTTGGCCACGCGCATCATCGAAATCCTGCCGTCCGGCGAGATCGTCGATTATCGCGGCGGTTACGAAGACTACCTGCAATCGCGCGGTATCGAGAGCTGATTGCAGGTACGGGCCGCGGTGGTTGATCGTCTCTGATGGAAACGCTCACCGCACCCGCCTCACACGAGGTCGATATCAAGAAGAGCCGGTTCGTGGCGCATGCCGCACCGGTCGCCTCGGTCGACGAGGCGCGGGCGTTTTTCGAGCGCCTGCACGATGCCACTGCCACGCACAATTGCTGGGCTTATCGCATCGGCCAGTCCTATCGCTTCAATGACGACGGTGAGCCCAGCGGCACGGCCGGCAAGCCGATCCTGCAAGCCATCGACGGACAGGGACTGGACGGCGTGGCCGTGGTGGTGATTCGTTGGTTTGGCGGGGTGAAACTGGGTTCGGGCGGACTGGTGCGCGCCTATGGCGGCTGCGCGGCGCAATGCCTGCGCGACGCGCCGCGGGCGACCGTCGTGCCGCAAGTCGTGATCGACGCGCATTGCAGCTTCGGCGAGTGGCCCATCCTGACGCCGCGGCTCGCGGCACATGGCGCGGTCGTTACGTCGGAACAGTATGGTGCCGATGGTGTAGCGCTGGTGATCTCGGTGCCGATCGCACACGAGCCGGCATTGCGCCGGCTCTGGACTGACATCACGCGCGGCAGAGGGGGCTGGTCAGCAGTCGATCCGCCAGCCCACCCAGGCTAAGCCGCACCGATCAAGAAGCGTTGTTTTCGCTTGCCGGCGTTTGTGCTTCGGCGATCTGCTTGTGCACGTCGGCCATGTCGACTTCCTGGATCTTGCCGATCAGTTCTTCGAATTGACCCGCCGAGAGCGCACCGGGTTGCGAAAACAGCAGCACTTTTTCCCGGAACGCCATCAGGGTCGGGATCGAGCGGATGCCCAAGGCGCCGGCCAGTTCCTGCTGCTCATCGGTGTTTACCTTGGCAAACGTGATGCCCTCATGCTTTTCCGCCGCCTGTTCGAAAACCGGCCCGAAATTCTTGCAGGGTCCACACCACGGCGCCCAGAAATCGATGATGACGGTGCCGCCTTCGGTGATGGCGTCCTGGAAAGTGTCTTTATTCAGTTCGATCAAACTCATGCGATGTCCTTTCAATAAAAGGTGGGCGTGCGATCAAGCACCCACGGTTTCGGCCTGCGCGGCAGGCTGGTTCTGTTTGAGGCCGGCCACGATCTCGTAGGACCGTAAGCGGTCTTCATGCCGGAAGAAGTCGGAAACGATCATCACTTCATCGGCTTGCGTCTCGGCGATCAGCGCATTCAACCGATTGCGCACCGTTTCGGGTCCGCCCACGATCGACGCCCCCAACTTTTCCTGAACGGCTGCACGCTCGACGCTGTTCCAGATGCCGTCCATCGTCTCGACCGGGGGCTGCAATTGCAGGCGACGGCCGCGCACGAGCGACAGAAATTTCTGCTGCTGCGTCGTCGACAAAAACTGCGCCTGCTCGTCGGTATCGGCCGCGATTACAGGCACGCCGATCATGGCGTGCGGTTGATCGAGCGTGGCCGAGGGCTGGAACAGATGGCGATACAGCCGCATGGCGGCCATGCCTTCCGGTGAAAAGTGGCCGGCAAAGGAAAACGGCAAACCCAGCTTGGCGGCCAGGCGCGCGCTGAAGTCACTCGAACCCAGGAGCCAGATCGGCACGTCCACACCGGCGCCCGGGATGGCGAGCACCCGTTGACCGTCTTGCGCCGGCTGGAAGAAAAAGCGCAGCTCGTCCAGCAGCTCGGGAAACTGATTGCCCGCGCTGTAATCGCGGCCCAGCGCCTGCAGCGTCAGGCCGTCGGTTCCGGGCGCACGGCCCAGGCCCAGATCGATACGGTTCGGATAAAGCGTGGCCAGCGTGCCGAACTGCTCGGCAATCACCAGCGGTGCATGATTGGGCAGCATCACGCCGCCCGATCCCACACGCAACGTGCTCGTGTGACCGGCCACGTGGCCGATCAATACCGACGTGGCGCTACTGGCGATACCGGCAATGTTGTGGTGCTCGGCAAGCCAATAACGGGTGTAGCCCAGGCGCTCGACGTGCTGAGCGAGGCTTACGCTATTGTTGAACGCGTCGGCGGCGGTGCCACCCTGGGCGATCGGTGCCAGATCCAATACGGAAATTGGCACATCGGTCAGCGTTTTCATAGGAGTACTCCCAATAGTTCTATGAGAACAGTGTACGAGTCTCGCCGCATTGCTGCCGTAACAACCTTGCCGCCGGGTGGGGTGTATTGATCGAGGCAATGACCCCGATAGCCTCAATGAATGACCACGGCAGGGCACTGCACGCGTTCGTCATCGGCTCGGATGGCGTTCGTTGCCACCCGAATCGACGATGCGGACTGTTCAATGGTCGGCGAAGAACGCATAGCGCAGCACGAACAGCACCGCCACCAGCCAGGTTGCAGGGTGGATCTCCCGCATGCGACCCGTCGCCGTCTTCAGCACCACGTAGCTGATGAAACCGAACGCCAGGCCATTGGCGATCGAGTAGGTGAAGGGCATCACCAGTGCGGTCAGCGCAGCAGGTGTCGCCTCGGCGACGTCGTTCCAGTCGATATCGATCAGTTCGCGCATCATGAGGCCCGCCACATACAGCAGCGCGGGCGCCGTGGCGTAGGCGGGCACCGAACCCGCCAGCGGTGCGATGAAGAGCGCCGCCAGAAACAGCAACGCGACCACCAGTGCCGTCAGGCCGGTGCGGCCGCCGGCCTGCACGCCCGACGCGCTTTCGACGAATGCCGTAGTGCTGCTGGTACCCAGTACCGAGCCCGCGACGATGGCCGTGCTGTCGGCAAACAAAGCGCGGCCCAGGCGATTCGGCTTGCCCTCGGGAATCAACCCCGCGCGCTTGGCCACGCCCATCAGCGTGCCGGTGGCGTCGAACACCTCGACCAGCACGAATACCAGAATCACATTGAGCAACCCGATATTGAGCACGCCCATGATGTCGAGTTTCAGGAAGGTGGGTGCCAGGCTCGGCGGGGCCGAAAACACGCCATTGAAGGTGGTGTACCCCAGTGCCATCGACAGCAGGGTGACGGCGATGATGCCGATCAGAATGGCGCCGCGCACACGCAGCGCATCGAGCGAAGCAATGATGAAAAAGCCCAGGATAGCGAAGAGGGGGCCATGGGTGCGCAGATCGCCCAGGCTGACTTTGGTGGCGGGATGCGCCACGACGATGCCCGCATTCGACAGGGCAATGATGGCCAGAAACAAGCCGATGCCGGCCGCGATGGCGCTACGTAATGACGCTGGGATGCCCTTGATCAGCCAGGCGCGCACGCCGGTGAGGGTGAGAATGAGGAAGATGACGCCTGAGACGAACACCGCACCAAGTGCCTGCTCCCACGTGTAGCCCATGGTCTTGACCACAGTGAAGGCGAAGAACGCATTGAGCCCCATGCCTGGCGCCATGCCGATCGGCCAATTGGCCACGAACGCCATGATCAGGGTGCCGATGGCGGCGGCCAGGCAGGTTGCCACGAAGACGGCATTGCGGTCCATGCCCGTCGACGACAGAATGTCCGGATTGACGAAGATGATGTACGACATCGTCAGGAAGGTCGTAAAGCCGGCGACGACTTCAGTACGCACCTGGGTGTCATGTTCGCGCAAATGGAACAATCTTTCGAGCATGGAAAGCCGCCTTCTGTGAAGCTGGAGGGAAGGGCGCAAAATAAACCACCTCGCCACAGTTGTACACTCTCCCGCCATGATTATTCTCGGCTTTGAAAGCTCCTGCGACGAAACGGGCGTGGCCCTCGTCTGCACCGAACGCGGTCTGCTGGCGCACGCGTTGCACTCCCAGATCGCCATGCACCAGGCCTACGGCGGGGTGGTGCCCGAGCTCGCGTCCCGCGACCATATCCGGCGCGTGGTGCCGCTCACCCGCGACGTGCTGCAACGTGCCGGGCTGGGGCCGCAGGACGTGAACGCCGTGGCCTATACAGCGGGGCCGGGGCTGGCCGGCGCATTGCTGGTGGGGGCGAGCGTGGCGCAGGCGTTCGCCTGGGCGCGCGATCTGCCGGCCATTCCGATTCACCACCTCGAAGGGCATCTGCTGTCGCCCCTGCTGGCGCAGCCGCGACCCGATTTTCCGTTCGTGGCGCTGCTGGTGTCGGGCGGCCATACCCAGTTGATGCGCGTGGATGGCGTGGGCCGCTACGAACTGCTGGGCGAAACGCTTGACGACGCTGCGGGCGAGGCGTTCGATAAATCGGCCAAGCTGATGGGGCTGGGCTATCCCGGCGGGCCGGCCTTGGCGCGTCTGGCGGAGCAGGGCGATGCCACGCGTTTTGTATTGCCACGGCCGATGCTGCACAGTGGCGATCTGGATTTCAGCTTCAGCGGCCTGAAGACGGCCGTCCTCACCAAGGTGAAACAGCATTCGCAAGATCCCGGCGGCTTGAGCGATCAGACGCGTGCCGATCTGGCTGCCGCCACACAGGCCGCGATCGTGGATGTGCTGAGCGCCAAAGCCATCAAGGCCTTGAAGCAAACCGGGCTCAAGCGCTTGGTGGTGGCCGGCGGCGTGGGTGCAAACACACGGCTGCGCGACAATCTGGCTCGCGTGCTGCCCGGCATGCAGGCCGAGTCGTTCTTTCCACCGCTCGAATTCTGTACCGATAACGGCGCGATGATTGCGTTTGCGGCCAGTGAGCGGGTGAAGGCGGGCTTGGCTACACTGGAGCGCGGCCAGCACGCGTTTACGGTGCGGCCGCGCTGGGATCTGGCGGAATTGGGGGCGTGAATCTCGATAGGCGCCCGATGCCCAATCGTCAGGCCTTCTTCTTCGATCCGATCTTCGTTTCAGTGCCACGCATCAAGCGTGCGATATTGGCCCGATGGCGCCAATACAGGAACCCGCCGATCACCACGAGCGCTGCCGTCACCGGCGCTTGCGCATACCACCACACCCCCGAGCCGAACACGTAATACACCGGCGCAAACAGTGCCGCGATCAGCGAGGCGAGCGACGAGTAGCGGAAGAAGACGGCAATGATCAGCCAGGTGAGCGCCGTGGCCAGTCCAAGCCAGGGTTGCAGGGCAAACAGCACGCCGAGCGCCGTGGCCACACCTTTGCCACCCTGGAAGCGCAGAAAGATGGGGTAGACGTGGCCGAGAAACACGGCGACGGCCACCGCGCCTTCCAGGGCGCTCGATAGGCCGCCCGCGCCGGCCAGCCGATGCGCCAGCCACAGCGCAAACCAGCCCTTGAATGCATCGCCCAGCAATGTCAGGAGGGCCGCGGCTTTATTGCCTGTGCGCAGTACATTCGTGGCGCCCGGATTCTTGGATCCATACGTGCGCGGGTCCTGCAAACCCATCAGTTTGCTGACCACCACGGCAAACGGAATGGAGCCGATCAGATAGGCAAGGGCGATGAGCCCAATGCCGGTAATAAGGTTAATCGAGTCGCCTGCCATCTCGTCTTCTCCACTACAGATTCGTTATGGGCGGCGATTTTAGCGTGTGTATCGCCACAGGATCATGAGGTGGTGAACATCGGCGGTACAATTCGTCGCGTTCAGGCGCTTTTTTTATCTTCTGGGTGCGAATGCAGATACTGGTTTCCAACGACGATGGTTATACCGCCCCCGGGCTCGATGCGCTGGTTGACGCGCTGCGCGACCTGGGTGAGCTGACGGTCGTCGCGCCTGAGTCCAATCACAGTGGGGCGTCCAATTCACTTACGCTCAACCGGCCGCTGACCGTCCGCGAGGCCCATAACGGCTACTTCTGCGTGAATGGCACGCCGTCGGATTGCGTGCACGTCGCGCTCACGGCCTTGATGAAAACGCGTCCGTCGCTGGTGGTGTCCGGGATCAATAACGGCGCCAATATGGGTGACGATACGTTGTATTCCGGTACCGTCGCGGCGGCCACCGAGGGTTATCTTTTTGGTATTCCGGCGATTGCTTTTTCGCTTGAAGAAAAAGGCTGGGCACATATCGAAGCGGCCGCCCAGATGGCGCGGCAAGTGGTTCGGCGGCAGTTGGCGCAGCCGTTGCGCGCGCCAGTGTTGTTGAATGTCAACATTCCCAATCGTCCGCTGGACCGCATGCAAGGCATGCGCGTGACCCGTCTGGGCAAGCGTCACCCATCCGAGCCTGTCGTCAAAACCACCACGCCCTACGGCGACACGGTGTACTGGATCGGCAAGGCGGGCCTGGCGTCGGATGCGACCGACGGCACCGATTTCCATGCCGTGAGTGAGGGCGCGGTGTCGATCACGCCGCTGCGTCTCGATCTGACGCATCAGGCACAGATGGCCGAAGTGAGCCGTTGGGCGGAGCCGCTATGCGCAAACCCGTGACCCCGGCCTACCCGACGCGCGGCACCGCATCCGGCTCGCGCGCAGGCCAGGACGAGCCCCGCGGCCGCACGCCTGTGGCAAGCGGCGGTGGCCTGGGCCCCGGCTATTCAGCGGCCAACAGCAATACGCGTATTTCAGCCGCGGCGTTGCCGCGCCCGTCAGCCGCGCGCATCCTGCCCGACCCCGGCCTCAATCTGGGGTTGAATTCCGAACGCCTGCGGGCGGCGATGGTGCAGCGCCTGCGGCAGCAGGGCATTACCGATGAGCGGGTGCTGGCTGCGATGCACAACGTGCCGCGCCACATCTTCGTCGATGAAGCCTTGGCCAGCCGTGCATATGAAGACGCGGCGTTGCCCATCGGCCATTCGCAAACCATCTCGCAGCCGTGGGTCGTGGCGCGCATGCTGGCGGCGATCTGCGCCGATCGGCAGCCCACGCGCGTGCTCGAAGTGGGTGCCGGCTGCGGCTACCAAGCCGCCGTCATGTCTCAGTTTGTCCGTGAGGTGCATGCGATCGAACGCATCCGCGGTTTGTACGATTTGGCGCGTACGCACCTGAGGGCCTTGCGCCTGACGACCCGCGTGCGCTTGGTCTATGGCGACGGTATGTTGGGCTTGCCCGGCGTCGCCCCATTCGATGCTATTGTTGTCGCCGCTGCAGGTATGACGATTCCGCAGGCCCTGTTGACCCAGCTCGCTCCCAATGGACGATTGATCGCGCCCGAAGGCACGACCCATCAGCGACTCGTCATGATCGAGCGCACCGGCCAGGCGAGCTGGAAAAGAACAGAACTTGAAGCCGTGCGTTTCGTGCCGCTTAAGCCCGGCATACAATCTTGAGCAAACAGGAGATATCTCTATGCAAGACGGGCAGTTGCAACTGACCGACCGTGTGTCCCCCAACGTGTCCGTTGCATGGCGGTTGCGCCCATCCATGGGCGTTGCCGTTCTCGGTATGCTCGTACTGGCAGGATGCAGTTCCACCGGCACGCGTGCGCCGGTCACCGATCTGTCCAACGGCCAGGCCGCGCCCACTGCGCAAGCTGGTGGCACGTATGTGGTGCGACCCGGCGATACGCTGTTGAAGATCGCGCGCGCCCATAACGTGGATATGGATAGCCTGCGCCGCTGGAACAACCTGACCGATCCCAACCAGTTGACGGTGGGCCAGGTGCTCAAGCTGTCCGCCAGTGGTGCTGTGGCGGCCGCGCCGTCGACCGGCGGATCGCGTGTCACGCCGATTACCGGTACAACACCGCAACCTCGTCCGCTCGATGACAACGCGATGAAGCCGGACGAGGGCACGCCGGCCACTCCCGCCGCGCCGCCACCCGTGGCCACGCCGGCCCGCACGGCGCCCGCGCCCGATGCCGGTGTGATCAATTGGGGCTGGCCCGCCAGCGGCGACCTGATTCAAACGTTCAATGCCAACAGCAAGGGTATCGACATCGCCGGCGCGCCGGGCGATCCGGTCAATGCTGCGGCAGATGGCAAGGTCATGTACAGCGGCAACGGTGTGCGCGGCCTGGGCAATCTGATCATCATCAATCATCAGAACGGCTTCATTACCGCCTACGCGCACAACCGCACGCTGCTGGTCAAGACCGGGCAAGAGGTCAAGCGCGGTGCCAAGATCGCCGAAATCGGACAAACCGACGCGACGTCACCGCGTCTGCACTTCGAGGTCCGGCGCCAGGGTACGCCGGTCGATCCGCTCAAGTATCTGCCGCAGAAATGATCCCCACGCTCGTCTTCGACCTCGAAACCCTGCCCGACGCGGCAGGATTGCGGCGGTTAAACGGCTGGGGACCGGAAGTGTCCGATCTCGAGGTCGTCGAGCGGGCGCTGACGGTGCGCCGCGAGGCCACCGGCCACGACTTCATGCCGTTGCACTTGCATCAGGTGGCCGTGATCGGTTGCGCGTTTCGCGACGACAACGGCTTTCGTGTGAAGTGCATCGGCGGCCCCGACGACCCTGAGTCGGCCTTGCTCGCCGGCTTCTTCAAGACCATCGAGCGCTACACGCCAAAACTCGTGAGCTGGAACGGCTCGGGCTTCGACCTGCCGGTGCTGCACTATCGCAGCCTCATTCACGGTGTGCCCGCGCCGCGCTATTGGGACATGGGCGAAGAAGACCGCGACTTCAAGTACAACAATTACATCAGCCGCTACCACCCGCGTCATACCGATCTGATGGATGTGCTGGCCAAGTTCAACGGCCGTGCCAACGCACCGCTGGACGATCTGGCGAAGCTCTGCGGCTTTCCCGGCAAGCTGGGGATGGACGGCAGCAAGGTATGGGAAGCGTGGACCACGGGCCGCGCCGACGAAGTGCGCGCGTATTGCGAAACGGACGTCGTCAACACGTGGTTGGTGTACTGCCGCTTTCAATTGTTGCGCGGCGAACTCGATCGTCATGCCTACGACGCTGAAATCGCGCTCGTGCGCGAAACGCTTGCCGCCAGCGACGCACCGCACTGGGCCGAGTATCTCGCGGCCTGGCCGGCCGGCGACTGATACGCCGATTCCGCTTCGCAATCGATTGAAATAACGGCGCCGTGTTCGAAACCGGCGCGTAACCGGGCCGGCCGCACAATCTGCCTGCGTTCACATCACACAGGAGATTGTCATGACCGCATTCAATTTTCGTCCTCTGGTTGCCGGCTTGACCTTGGCGCTTGCCGCCGCAGGGTCGACGGGAATGGCCGTCGCGGCCACGAGCGATGCGTCAACGACAGGCGCCGCATCCTCTTCGGCCACGTCGCCGCGTGGCGATCACGCCGGTAAGCCGGGCAAGCATCAGGAAGGCCGCCATGGCCGCATGATGATGCGTGACGGCATCATGATTCCCGGCCTCGGCCCACTGAGCAAAGCCCAGGTCGAAAGCCTGAAGCTCACCAGCGCCCAGCAAGCCAAGGTCGACACGGCCCGCACGGCCTCGCGCACCTTGCACGAGAAGATGCGCGACGCCGGCAAGTCGCGTCACGATTTGCTCGCCAGCCAACTGAAAGCCAACAAACTCGATCCGCGGGCATTGTCCGACGAATCGGGCAAGGGTCGCGAACAGTTCACGGCCGAACGCGGTCAGGTGCGCGATCAGTGGCTGGCCGTCTGGGATAGTTTGACCGATGCCCAAAAGGGCCAGGTGACTGAAATTGTCAAGGTTCGCCAGGCGCGCCACGACGAAATGAAGCAAAAACGGATGCAACGCGGCGACGTTGCCCCGCCGCCCGCTACGGGCGCATAAGCAACACGGCCGATTAGGCCAAGACGCGGAGGCGGCATTTTCCTACAATGCCGCCTCTTCTCTTTGATTGCGTTGTGTCTCGATGGCCGATTTTCTTGATATCGAATCGTTGGACTTGGAAGCCCGTGGCGTTGCCCGTCATGAGGGCAAAGTCATTTTCGTTCAGGGCGCCTTGCCCGGCGAACGGGTGACGTATACCCCAGTTCGTCAAAAACCGTCCTACGAGGTTGCCCGGGTCGACAAGATTCTGCGGCCCTCGCCGCAACGTACAATCCCGGCCTGTCCCAACTTCGGTGTGTGTGGAGGCTGTTCGATGCAGCATCTGGAGCCTGCGGCCCAGATCGCCGTCAAGCAGCGCGTGCTGGAGGACGCCTTTTGGCATTTGGGCAAACTGCGCCCCGATGTGATGCTCGCGCCCATGCATGGGCCCACCTGGGGCTACCGCTACCGCGCCCGCTGGTCCGTGCGCCTCGTGCCCAAGAAGGGCGGGGTGCTGGTGGGCTTTCGCGAACGCAGCGGCAGCTATGTCGTGGATATGAACGAATGCCTGGTGCTGCCACCGCATGTGAGCGCGCTCATCACGCCGCTGCGCGCGATGCTCGGCACGTTGTCGGCGCCCGATCGCAATCCACAGATCGAAGTAGCCGTGGGCGACAAGGTCACGGTGCTGTTGCTGCGCCATCTTGCGCCGCTCACCGACGACGACTTGCGTATTTTGCGCGAATTTGCGCAGGACCATGACGTGCAATGGTGGCTGCAATCCAAGGGCCCCGATACCGTGCATCCGCTGGAGCGTGAGCACGCCGACCAGTTGGCCTATACACTGCCGCAGTTCGGTTTGCGCATGCCTTATCGGCCCACCGACTTCACTCAGGTCAACCACACCGTCAACCGCACGCTGATTCAGCGTGCCCTGGCGTTGCTCGAGGTGGCGCCCGACGATCGGGTGGCGGATATGTTCTGTGGACTGGGCAACTTCACCTTGCCGCTGGCCACGGTGGCGCGCGAAGCCGTGGGTGTGGAAGGCAGCAAGCCGCTGACCGACCGTGCGCGCGAGGCCGCGGCCTTGCATGGCCTGTCGGACCGCATCGATTTCTCGACGCTCAATCTCTTCGAAGTGGATGTGGACTGGCTGCGCGGTTTGGGCAAGTTCGATCGCATGGTGATCGACCCACCGCGCGAGGGTGCGCACGCGTTGTCGATCGCGCTGGCTGCATTGTCGCCTGAAGAGCGGCCCAAACGCATCGTGTACGTCTCGTGCGCGCCGGCCACGCTGGCACGCGACGCCGCCATTCTCGTGCACGATGGGGGCTATCGTTTGAAGCAGGCCGGCGTGGTGAATATGTTCCCGCACACCGGGCACGTCGAATCGATCGCCGTTTTCGAGTAAACGCGCGCATCGCACGGCGCGTCCCTCTCAGGACGCGTCCGTCGCGGGGCAGGTCATTGCAGGACGTGCCTATGCAGGACGTATGCGGAACTTGCCCATGCACACGTGCCTGTGCAGAACTTGCCTATCTCAGGGCACTGGCGCCCGCAGCTGCAATCGCTTCATCATGATCGGGCGTATCGGCCGACACACCGATCGCGCCAACGATCTGCTCGCCTATTTTGATCGGCAGGCCACCGCGCAGCAGAACAAAACCACGCGCGGTAGCCAGGGCCGGCCGCGCACCGTTCACGGCGTTTTCGAGATCGGCGCTCGGGCGGCGAAACAACGCTGCCGTGCGGGCCTTGGCAGGCGCGAGTTCCACGCCGGCGGGTACCGCCGCATGATCCATACGCAACGTAAGAATCGGCAGGCCGCTGCTGTCGGCAACCGAAATCACGCCCGGCCAGCCTTCCTGTTCCGCCTTGGCTTGAGCGGCGCGCACGATCTGCTGCGCCTGAGCAAGCGAAAGGCGCGGTTCGACCGGAGCGGCGGCAGGCGCCGCTACCGCATTGACCGACAGCGTGACTGACGTCAACAGCGCCAATGCCGAAAGGGCGTGAGAAATCGACTTCGAGGGAATCATGTTCAAGGTGCTCCAGATGAGGGATGCCCCTATTGGAGCAAGATTGGGCATTAGGATCATTGCTGGTAATTTGACTGATAATTAGGTTTTACCTAATCGAAGCCTTAGATTCCTTTGATCGAACTCAGACATCTGCGATATTTCCTCGAAGCCGCCCAACACCTGCATTTCGCCCGCGCGGCGGAGCGCCTTGGCATCGCCGCGCCTACATTGACCGTGCAAATCCAGGAAATCGAACGCACACTCGGCACGGCGCTCTTCCTGCGCAGCAAGCGGGCAGTCGTACTCACCGCCGCCGGCGAAGCGTTCCGCAGCGAGGCCGAGCAGGCACTGCAGCGGTTCGAAGACGCCGTGGCGGCCGGAAAGCGCGCGGGGAGGGGCGAGACAGGCAAACTCGATATCGGCTATGTGGGGTCGGCGGCGCTGGCCGGAACCTTGCAGACGGCCGTGCGATCCTTTCGTGCCGCATGGCCCGAGGTGCATGTCGATGTTCGAGAATTGTCGATGGCATCGTTGCCGACGCGGCTCAAAGCCGGCGACGTCGATGCCGCATTCGTGCGGCTTCCCATGGCGTTACCCAAGCAGATCGCCGCGCATGTGCTTTCGCGAGAGCGCTTCTGTGTGGCGCTGCCGAGCGACCATCGGTTGGCCGACCAGCCGGGCAGTGTGCGGGCGGCGGCGCTCAAGGACGAATGGTTTGTGATGCCGGAGCAGGAAAATGGCACCTGGGCCGTCGCGCGGCGCGGGCGGTTCACGCCGCAGATCGCCGGCCGACCGGGCAGCCTGATGACGGTTCTGACGCATGTGTCGCTGGGACGGGGGATTTCGGTTTTGCCCGACGTGGTGATCGGGCGCATCGTACTGCACGACGTCGTGTTCAAGCCGCTTGCGGGTGCGCCCGTATTTTCCGAGTTGGCCATGCTGCATCGGCAAGACAGCAACAGCCCGGTGACCGCTAATTTTCTGCGTCACATTCTTTAGCGTGGATGGGCCGGGATAGGGGTGGCGTCAGGCAGTCCAAAGCGCTTTCGCGCCCGGCAAGTCGAGGTGCGTGAGATACAGGCGCAGATCGAACTCGTACTGGTGGTAATTGGGCTCCATCAGTTCGCACAACTTGTAGAACGCCTTGTCGTGGTGCTTCTCTTTCAAGTGCGCCAACTCATGCACGGCGATCATCTTCAAGAAGGCTTCGGGTGTTTCGCGAAAGACCGACGCAACGCGTATCTCGTGCTTGGTCTTCAGTTTGCTGCCTTGCACCCGGGAGATGGTGGTGTGCTGCCCCAAGGCATGCGCGATCACCTGCAACTTGCTGTCGAAGGCCACCTTATTCACCTGTGCGCCATTGCGAATATAGGTGTTCTTCAGATCCATCACATACGCATAAAGCGCACGATCGTTGCGCACACCATGCGCGTCGGGGTAGCGCTGTCGCAGCATGTCGCCCAGCTTGCCGGCATCGGTCAGTGCGCGCACTTTATTCTGAAGATCATCGGAGTATCCGAGTAGGTATTTCATATCGCTCGACAAGGGACTGCAAAGAGGCGTGAGGGCGAGGGCGAGGCCGCTTGAGGACCGCATCAGCGTCACACTTGGGTAAAACGCACGCGTCATGTCTAATGGGTGATCCATGCCAGCCGGCATGCCGGGCGAGCCAAACACGCCTGACGCACCCTCGATGCATGATTGACGCCGATGCCGCTACAAACCTTGCGCGCCCACCCCCGGTTGACTGCAGCCGCAGGCATCTTGATCGCCTCGATCGGCATCCTGCTGGCTTGCGGCGTGCGCCCCACGCAGGCGGTGTTGCTGGGATTTGACGGCACCGCCATCGTATATCTGGTCACGGTTGCCTACTATTTTAATCGTTCCACGCCCGACACGATGCGCGGCGCGGCCGCGACACAGGCAGTGGGGCGCTGGGCGATCCTGTCGTCCAGCGTCTTGCTGACCGCCGTGGTGCTGATTGCGCTCGGGCTCGAACTACATGCCAGCAAAGGCGGCAGCGTCCTCGATATCGTGTTGGGCACCAGCAGCATCCTGCTGTCGTGGCTCTTCATGAATTCGATCTTCGCCATGCATTACGCGCACGGGTACTACGGCAACTTGGGGGCGGCGCACCGGGGGCTGGATTTTCCGGGTGAGGAGGCGCCCGATTACTGGGACTTCACCTATTTCGCCGTGGTAATCGGCATGACGTTCCAGGTGTCCGATGTTCAGATCACAAGCCGGCATCTGCGCCGCATGGCCTTGCTGCATGGCGTGATCGCCTTTTTCATGAACGTCTTCATCATTGCCATGACGGTCAACATCGTTGCGGGTCAGGCGTGAAGCCGCATTTTCCCTTACCGACCCAAGTGAGTAACGCATGACGCAACCCTTCGTTCCCCCGTCGTACGCATTGGCGCGCGATGTGATGTGGGCCACGGCCGATTTGTGCGACGCGTTGAGCGGCGTGCCGGATGCCGGCCTGCGCATCCTGCCGGACGGCTTCCATGCTTATGGGGGACGGCCCTGGTATTTCGGTGAAGTGGCACTCGCCGTCGTGCCGCAGTCCAATGGGGCGATGTCGCTGGCCGCGATCCTGGGCACGCCCGGACAAGGCCGGGTACTGATCGCCGAGGGGCGCGGCAACGCTCAGCATGCGATTCTGGGCGATCGCATGGCGGCACTCGCCGTGCAAAACGGGTGGGCCGGTGTGATCGTGCACGGCTATGTGCGCGACACCAAGGACCTGGTCCGCATGCCGGTCGGCATCCATGCCCTTGGCGCGCGGCCCAACCGGGCCGATGACATGCCGCCGGCGGACATCGCCTCACACGTCGAGATCGGTGCGATTACCGTGCGCGCGGGCGATTGGGTTTATGCCGATGGCGACGGCATCATTCTGCTGGCGCGGCGGCATACCGAGTTCCAACTGGGGAGCCTTGGCGCGTAGCGCCGTCTGCGCGGTGAGGGTTACGCGGTGGCCGGCAGGCTTTCGCTGCAGTCGCTGCGTGCGCCGCCAGGGTGCACGCTATCCTTTTTCCGTTTCTTCCAGCAACCAATCTCGAAAGGCCGCGATCGCCGGGATGCCGAGTTTCTCGGGTGGCGTAAAAAAATAGTAGCCCGCGCCGGTGTTGAAGGGCAGATCGAAAGCCGCTTGCAGATCGCCGCGCTCGATGTCGTCCTCCACCAGAAAGGTGGGCAGCAGGCCCACGCCGATGCCGGACGCCACCGCTTGAATAAGGTGCGTGGTGAGTTCGAATTGCGCGCCCAGGCGCATCGATTTCAGCGGTAGATCCTGCGCGAGAAACCAGCGTTGCCAGACTTCCGGGCGGGCGGCCACCTGCAACAGCAGATGCTGCGCCAAGTCCTTGGGCGAATGCATGGGGTGCGCCGCCGCCATGGCGGGGCTGATCACCGGCAGCACTTCTTCGTCCATCAGATGGTAGGACACCAGCCCCGGCCACGTGCCGTCGCCTACGGCAATCACGGCGTCGATGCCGGCCAGATCGAGGTCGAACTGCGTGACGCGCGCATGCAGGTGCACCAGGATGCCGGGGTGCCTGGCGTAGAAGCCATTCAAGCGTGGCATCAGCCATTTCGCGGTGAAGGTGGGGAGGGCCGCCAGATGCAGCGATCCTCGGCCAGATCGATAGGCGATGGCCTGCAATGAGGCGCTGCGGATGCGCTGCAGCGCGCCGCCGAGTTCGCGTTGATACAAGGCACCGGCCTCAGTGAGCAGGATGCGGCGTTTTTCGCGCTTGAAGAGCGGCACCTCGAGCAGGTCTTCAAGGGCTTGTACCTGGCGGCTGACGGCGCTTTGCGTGAGCGAGAGTTCGACCGCAGCCCGCGTAAAGCTCAAGTGCCGCGCGCTCGCCTCGAACGCCAGCAGTAACGACATGGATGGGGTGAGGCGGCGGGGATTCATTCGGGTTGGGGTGATCGTGGAGAATGCACAAAGATCATGCTTTGGCGTCATGATTCAAGCGCATTATCGCCCAATTTTGCGCCGCTTTCGGCACACATCATTCATAAAACGAATGATTAGGCCGAGGAATTTACGTTTTTCAGGCGCGGCTGCGGCAACCATAATGACAACTCGAGAATACGATTGCGCGTCCACGCAGTACCCGCGATGCGCTCGCACCCCACCACCAGGAGACCAGACCGCATGACCGCCACGGATCACGATGCATTGGCGCGAGCGCTCAGCGTTGCTTTGGGCGATGCAGTCCGCTTCGACGACGGCCATCGCGCGGTGTATGCGTCAGATGCCTCGAACTACCGCCAGGTGCCCATCGGCGCAGTCGTGCCGCGTTCGATCGACGATTTCGTGACCGGTATCGGTATCTGTGCGCAGCACCAAGCGCCGGTGTTGATGCGGGGCGGTGGTACATCGATGAACGGGCAAACCGTCAATCACGCCGTTGTGTTCGATCTCTCACCGTTTTGCGCGAACATCCTTGCCCTCGATCCCGAAGCAGGCACCGCGCTGGTCGAACCTGGCGTGGTGTGCGACAGCTTGCGCGATGCGGCCGAAGTGCATGGCCTGACGTTTGCGCCCGATCCGTCGACGCATAGCCGATGCACTCTGGGTGGCATGATCGCAAACAATTCTTGCGGACCGCACTCGGTGATGGCGGGCAAAACGCTCGAGAACGTTGAAGCGCTTGAAGTCATGACGTATGACGGTGCCCGGTTCTGGGTGGGACCGACGTCCGATGCCGAGCTCGAGGCCATTATCGCTGCGGGCGGCAGGCAGGGCGATATCTATCGCCGATTGCGCGATTTGCGCGACCGGTACGGCGATCTGATTCGCGGCAAGTTTCCGAATATCAAGCGGCGCGTGTCGGGCTACAACCTGGATCAGTTGCTACCCGAAAACGGCTTCAACGTGGCGCGCGCCTTGGTGGGCACCGAGGGCACCTGTGCGACCACCTTGCGCGCTCGCGTGCGGCTGGTGAAGAGCCCATCGCAGCGTGTGGTACTCGTGTTGGGCTACGACGATATCTACGTGGCCGCCGATGCGGTGCCGGAGTATCAACGGTTTTCTCCGATCGCCATCGAGGGCCTGGATCGCGCGATCATTCGCGGTTTGCAGGCGCGCAATCTGGCGCAGGCCGAGATCGATTTGTTGCCGCCGGGCGATGCCTGGGTGATGGTGGAATTCGGCGCCGACGATCTGGGCGAGGCCACGGCGCAAGCCCAGCGCGCTGCCGATTACTTTGCGGCGCGGCCTGCCGGCCCACGCCCATCGACATGGGTGATTGCCGATCCGGCGATGCAGAAACGGGTGTGGTCGATCCGGGAGAACGGCGCCTCGGCCACGCAGTTGTCGATCGATCCCGCGATTCCGGATCCGCAGGTGGGCTGGGAAGACGCCGCGGTCGACCCGCATCGTCTGGGCGAGTACCTCCGCGCTTTTCAGGCATTGGTGGACCGCTACGGCTATCAAACCTCCTTGTTCGGCCACTTCGGCGATGGTTGCGTGCACGCGCGCATCACCTTCAACGTGCGCACGGTGGAAGGGGTGGCGACCTTTCGTGCCTTCTTGCGCGAGGCTGCGCAGCTGGTGGTGGACTGTGGCGGTTCGCTTACGGGCGAGCATGGCGATGGCCAGGCCAAGGCCGAGTTTCTGCCAATCATGTTCGGCGAAGAACTGATGGAAGCGATGCGCGAATTCAAGCGCATCTGGGACCCCACCAATCGCATGAATCCCGGCAAGGTGATCGATGCATACCGCGTCGATGAGAATCTGCGTATGGGGCCCACCTACAAGGTCGTAAACGTTCATACCCGTTTGAATTTCCGCAGCGCCGAAGGCGATGGCTTTCAGCGCGCGATCGAGCATTGTGTGGGCATGGGCAAATGCCGCAGCGGCAAGGGCAGCACCATGTGCCCGAGTTACCGTGCCACCCGCGACGAGCGGTTCTCGACGCGCGGACGCTCGCGGCTCTTCTGGGAGATGCTGCAGGGCGATGTGATCAAGGACGGTTGGCAAAGCGAGCCCGTCAAGGAAGCGCTGGATACGTGTCTATCGTGCAAGGGATGCCGCAGCGACTGTCCCACCCACACCGACATGGCCTCGTACAAGGCCGAATTTCTCTCGCATTATCACGAGACGCATGCCCGGCCGCGGCAGGCGCTGACGATGGGCCGCATCGGCGACTGGGCGCCGCTCGCCGCGCGCGCACCGTGGCTGGCCAATCTGTTCACGCAAACGCCGGGGCTGTCGGCGATCGCGAAGCGGGTCGGGGGCGTGGCTGCCGAGCGCATCATGCCGAAGTTCGCGTCGCAGTCGTTTCGCCGGCGCGACCGCAAACGGATTCGACGCACCGATACGCCCAGAAAAGTGATTCTGTGGGTCGATACGTTCTGCGAGCATTTTCATCCTGAAGTGGCCACGGCCGCCGTGGAAGTGCTGGGCCACGCCGGATTCGACGCGGTGCTGCCCACGACGCCGTTGTGCTGTGGCCGACCGCTCTACGACTTCGGCTACCTGGATCTGGCTCGCGAGAAGCTGCGCCGGATCGTGGAGGTGGTGGGGCGACAACTCGATGCGTCGCCCGATGCGCCCATCGCCGTGGTGGGTTTGGAGCCGGGTTGCATGTCGGTGTTCAAGGATGAGCTCGTAAAGCTTTTTCCCGACGATCCGGCGGCTCGCCGATTGTCGGAAAGCGTGTGGCTGCTGGGCGACTTCCTGCACGCCAACGGCTATGTGCCGCCCACGCTCGACGCCACGGTGATGGTGCATGCACATTGCCATCAAAAGGCGCTCTTCGGCTCGAAAGGCGATCAGGCGTTGCTCGCCGCGTTGGGCGCGCGCACCACACATCTGGATAGCGGTTGCTGCGGCATGGCCGGCTCGTTCGGCTTCAACCCCGATCACATCGGCATCTCGAAGGCGGTAGGCGAACTCGTGCTGCTGCCGGCCGTTCGTGCCGCAAGTGCCGACACCGTCGTGCTCACCAACGGCTTCAGCTGCCGCGAACAAATACGACAAGGCACAGGGCGCGAGGTCATGCATCTGGCCGAATTACTGCAGTGGGCGCATCGCCTGCAGTCCGGCACGATAGACCCGTCTGGCAAAATCAAACGTGCAGCACCCCCACAACACCTGGAGACAACACCATGAGCAAGCTACGCGGCGTTTACGCCCCTGTGGTCACCCCGTTTCACGCCAACCTGGATCCCGACACCGAGCGGTTCGTCGCGCATTGCCGCTGGCTGGTCGACAATGGGGCCGGCCTGGCGATTTTCGGCACCAATTCCGAAGCCGCATCGCTGTCGGTGGCCGAACGCCTGGCGTTGACGGATGCGTTGCTGGCTGCCGGCGTGCCCGCTGCCAAGCTCATGCCGGGTACCGGCTCCTCGTCGCTGACTGATGCCGTCACGCTGACGCGTCACGCGGTGGCGGCGGGTGCCCCGGGCGTGCTCGTCCTGCCGCCGTTCTTCTACAAGGGTGTTTCTGACGAAGGGCTCTTCGCCTACTACTCCGAAATCATCGAGCGTGTGGCCGACGACAACCTGGCCATCTATCTCTATCACATCCCGCAGATGTCCTACGCGCCCATCTCGCTGGCGTTGATCGAGCGCTTGCTCAAGCGGTATCCCACGGCTATTGCGGGCGCCAAGGATTCGTCGGGCGATTGGGATAATTCCAAGGCCATGATCGATGCCTTCGCTGCAGACGGCTTCGGCGTGTTTCCAGCCAGCGAATCGTTTTTGTCGCGTGCCATGCCATTGGGCGCCGCCGGCTGCATCAGCGCCACCGTCAACGTGAACCCCGCGGAGATTTTCGCGTTGTTCAACGGTTGGGACGGCAGCGAAGGCGCTGCGCTGCAATCGAAAGCCGACGCTGTGCGCAAGATCTTCCAGTCCACGCCGATGATTCCGGCCATGAAGTACGTGGTGTCGCAAGCCTCGGGCGTGGAAGACTGGAAAGTCGTGCGGCCGCCGCTTGTCAAGCTCGATGAGCAGGCAGGGAAGGCATTGATGGCAAGCCTCGATGCGGTGGATTACCGCATCGAGGGGTATCCGCGCAGCTAGGCTAATCGCGCGCATATGCGCCTGGCGAGGAAAGAACGGCCGGCATATGCGTGCCGGCCACGGCTTGCGTCGTCAGAACTTGTGCTGCAGGCCCACGCTCAAGCGGCGTTGGTCGCGCGCGTCGCCATTGCCGTGATCGATGGCATCCACATAGTTCGCCAGCACATAAGCGAACGTGCGCTTGGATAGCGAACGACGATAGGCCACGCCGCTCACGCGCGTTTTCGACTGGGTGGCGTGCTGGTAGCTGGCGAGCACCTCGCCAATCGAGCCCACGGGTACCGAGACGCCGGCGGTGTATACCCGGTCGTCGTGGTGGCCGGCTTCGACGAAATTCTCCGTGCTGCTTTGGTTCAGGCCGCGCTGGTCGTTGAAGCCCGCATGCACTTTGACGATGTCGAAGTCGTAAGCCGCGCCGATCTCCAGATTGCGGGTGCGGCGGGTCGCGGTGCTGCTGCCTTCTGCCGGACGCAGCATGTCGTAGGTGGCGACGAGTTCGAGCGGACCGTCGGCATAGCGCAATCCCGAAGTAACAACGCGATTGTTCCGGTCGGTACGAAATTCACCTGGATCCACGGCAAAGCTATAGCCGATCGCGGCTTGAAATCCATTCAGCGTGGGCGATTCGTACAGTACGGTGTTGTCCATTCGGCCGCCGCTGCCGAAGTCGCCCTGGTCGTAGCCGAAGGTGGTGCCGGCCGCATTTTCAGACCACGACACACCGAACGGACTCGCTACCGGAGCGCCCCATGCCCGGCCCAGCACTTCCTGCCGGCCGAGTGTGATGCCGCCCGCTTCGCCTTCGATGCCCACGGTAGCCTGACGACCGTACAGCCGGCCTTGTTCAGAACGACCATCGACACCGGAAACTCCGCCTTCGAGCCTGAAGGTGGCTTGATAGCCGCCGCCTAAATTTTCGGTGCCGCGCAGGCCAAAGCGCGATTGATTCGCCAAGCCGCTGTCCAGGCCGGTGCGCGTGCCTGAGCCGCTGATCTTCTGAAACGATAAGCCTTGATCGATCAGGCCATAAAGGGTGACGGAGGTCTCGGCATGCGCCGTGACGGTAAGCCCCGCGAGAGCGGCCAACACGAGGGCACGCAAAGCGGGCGCTTTGAAAAGGGTGATCACAACAACAGCTTCCACGATGCCCGCCTGGGATCAGACGAGCGCGACGCACTTTATCAGCTTGTGCGAGAACGGGATGTGACCGTAGGTTGCCGGTTCAAGCAGCGTGCAAGCTGATGGCGCGGGCCGCGCGAATCACCAGCGGGCCGAGTTCCTTGCGCGCGTCTTCAAGCGACCAGCGCGGTTTGGGCACGGAGATGTTGACGGCGGCAATGGGCGCACCTGAGTCGTCGAGCACGGTGGCCGCTACGTTGATGTCGGCCTGATAGAACTCTTCGTCGGCGTAGGCATACTGTGCGTCGCGAGCTTCGATCACGAAGTCGCGCAGCACCGCGATGTCGGTTGTGGTGCGTGGTGTGTGCCGCTGCAAGGCGAGGTGCTGCAGTTTGGCATCCAGTGCATCGTCGGAAAGATGCGCCCAAAGCGCGCGGCCGGAGGCGGATGACGAGCAGGGGATGCGCGTGCCCACCGGCATGTACACAGGGATGTGCTTGGCCGTTGCCACCCGCATCACAAACACCATATTGTCTTCGGCGTCGGGCACGCCCAAATTGACGATCTCGCCGCATTCCTGGTTGAGCTGATGCAACACCGCATGCGCCCGTTGAAAGAGCGGCGTCTGGTACAGATAGCTATAGCCCAGCGCCACGGCCTTCACCGTAACGCGATAGCGCTTGGTCCGCGGGTCGCGCGTGAGGTAGCCCGCCTGTTCGAGCGTATGGGCCACACGCTGAGCCGAACCCATCGTGATGCCCGAGACGTGGGCAATCTCCTGCAGGTTCATGCTTTCGCTCTGGCGAAAGGATTCCAAGACGAGCAGCCCTTTTTCGAGCGACTGAATCAATAGCGCCGAACCGGCCATCGCGACTCCGTGATGAATGCATGAGCGCCGCATGCTTGGGTTGAACAGGTTGCGAGCCCGATCGTAGCACTCGCGCAGGCGGGGTTTGCTTCTGCTGTCTCCATCGAGAACGCTGGCTCACCCATGCGATTCCCGACGATTGCAGTGCGGGCGTCACCCTCGGGTTCTCGCGCATTGACCCTAGACAAGGGCGAGCGTATAAATATCGCATAGCATTTTAGGATTATCGAATAGCGATAACTAAACGCGATGTCTCAATTGCGCGAACCATCCGATTCTCATCCCATCAAAACGCCCGTCGGGTCCGGCGCCGACGTCGGGATCACGGCGCTCGGCGCGCTCCCCATAGCGGTGGACGTGGTGGTCATTGGCGGTGGCATCATCGGCATCAGTACCGCCTACGCTTTGGCCAAGGCCGGCGTGAGCGTGTGCGTATTCGAGAAGGGCCGCCTGGCCGGCGAACAATCTTCGCGCAATTGGGGGTGGGTGCGCACGCTCACGCGAGATGTGGCCGAAGTACCCCTGGGGATGCGTGCCAATGCACTGTGGGCGGACATCCAGTCGCGGGTGGACGTGGGCTTCCGGCGTACCGGTCTGCTGTATCTGCAGGAAAACGACGCAGATGCGGCGGCGCACGCAAAGTGGATCGCTGCCGCCCGGGATCATGGCCTGGACGCCACGCTCCTCACGCGCGATGCCGCTGTGCGTCATCTGCCGCCATCGTCGCGCGCATGGTCCGGTGCGATGTATAGCGCATCGGATGGCGTAGCCGAGCCGCAGCGCGCCACGCACGGCATTGCCGGCCTGGCGCAGGACTTGGGCGCCAAGATTTATGAGCATTGCGCCGTGCGGGGCATCGAGTCGGCAGCGGGGCGGGTAACGGGCGTGATCACCGAGCGCGGGGTGGTGCGTACGCAAGCGGTGGTGATCGCCGGGGGCGCGTGGTCGCGGCTGTTCTGCGGCAACCTCGGTGCGGATTTCCCGCAACTGAAAGTGCGCGGCTCGGTGCTGCGCACGGCGCCGTTCGAGGCGCCTCTGCACGCCGCAGTCAACGGCAAGGATTTCACGTGCCGCAAGCGTGGCGATGGCGGTTATACCGTTTCGCAATTCGGCGCGTCGATGGCCGATGTGGTGCCGGATAGCTTCCGGTTGATGCATCACTTCGGACGCGCGTGGTTGGCAAACCGCGAGTTCGTGCGCCTGCGATTCGGCAAACGGTTTTTTGAAGAGCTGCGCATGCCGCGCCGCTTTGCCGTGGATCGCGAGACGCCTTTCGAACAGTGCCGCGTGCTTGATCCCGCTCCCTCGGCCAAAGGCGTAAGTCAGGCGTGGGCGCGGCTTACCGAAACGTTTCCCGTATTTGGACAGGCCCGTATCGCACAGTCGTGGGCCGGGTATATCGACGTCACGCCGGATGCCTTGCCCGTGATGTCGGCCGTGCCCCAGCACGCCGGGCTCTTCCTGGCATCGGGATTCTCCGGCCATGGATTCGGCATCGGCCCGGCTGCGGGCGAGTTGATGGCAAACCTGGTGCAAGGCAATGCCTTGGGGGTGGATGCCGCCCCATTTCGCTTCGGCCGATTCGCTCGCGCGAGCGCTGAGAGGGCGTAAGGCGATCGGGCGGTTGCGTGCACGTTGTTGCGGCTGGCGCCATACGGCGAGGCAATTCGGTTTGAAACAGGAGGGTGTGTCATGTCTACGGCAGTGACCAGGATCGATGTCTTCAACCCAACGCGCCGCCGCGCGCTGCGCTGGTTGCGCAGCATGACGCTGGCGTGCCTGGCGGCAGGCGGCCTATCGGGCGCGGCCCAGGCCGCCGCTCCGTGGCCCACCAAGCCCATCAAACTCGTCGTGGGCTATCCGCCCGGCGGTGGCACCGATACGGTGGCGCGCCTGATCGCCCAGCAGTTTTCCAAGACGCTGGGGCAGCAGGTCGTGGTCGAAAACCGTCCAGGCGCCAGCAGCACCATCGCCACGCAACAGGTGGTGCGGGCCGATCCCGATGGGTATACGTTGTTGTTCGCGACCGCGTCGCCCCTGACCGGCGCGCCACTCACGATGAAGGGGCTGCAATACGATCCGATCAAGGATCTCGCACCGATCACGCTTGTGGGTAACGGCCCCTTCATCATGGTGGCCAATCCGGCATTTCCGCCTAACAACCTGGCCGAGCTGATCGCTTATGCCCGAGCCCATCCGGGCGAGGTCAACTTTGCGTCGCCCGGCAACAGCACCGCCAACTACTTTTTCACCGAATTGCTCAACATGGATGCCAAGATCAATACGGTCAACGTGGCGTACAAGGGCAGCGCCGCGCTGGTTAACGATCTGATGGGCGGACACGTGCAGTACACGCTCGAAACGCCGGGCACCACATTGCCGTTGATTCGTGAAGGCAAGCTCAAGGCGATCGTGCTCTTGAACGATGAGCGGCTTGCCAAGGCGCCAGACGTGCAAACCACCGTGGAGGCGGGATATCCGCAACTGGTAGGGGGCTCGTGGTACGGCATTCTTGCGCCTGCGGGCACGCCGCGTCCCATCATCGATGCGGTACAGCAAGCGACGGTCAAGGCGCTGCAATCGCCTGAAGTCCGGCATGCGATGGACGAGCGCGATGTGCTGATCAAAGGCACGACGCCAGAGGCATTCGCGGCTTTTATCGATGCCGAGTATAAAAAATGGCAGGACGTAACCCAGCGTTTGGGCATCGTGCCACAGTAATCGGTCGGGAGACATTCATGCATGCAACACAGCGCGCCGACGACCTGACGCAGGGCAGTGCCCCACTGGCGATGCGGCCCACCCTGGCCGGCTTGAATCACATGATTTCTGCGGGCCATTATCTCGCCACGCAAGCCGGCATGGACATCCTGCAGGCGGGCGGCAATGCCGTCGACGCCGGGGTCGCCGCCGGCATCGCCTTGGGCGTCGTGCAAAGCGATATCGTCAACTTCGGCGGCGTGGCGCCATGCCTCGTCTATCACGCCGAGACGCAAAAGGTGTGGAGCATCTCGGGGCTGGGCTATTGGCCGCAGGCCGCCACACTGGATTTGTTTCTTCAAGCGCATGGCGGAAAAATTCCTGCAGGCGTATTGCGCACTGTGATTCCCGCCGCGCCGGACGCCTGGATCACGGCGCTGGAGCGATTCGGCACGATGTCGTTCGGCGATGTGGCGGCGGCAGCCATCGGATACGCGCGCGACGGCTTCGTGATGTATCCGCTGATGGCCGAGGTATTGGCCGATCATGCCCAGGATTATGGCCGGTGGGCGTCGAGTGCCGCCGTTTATCTGCCGGATGGCCGCCCGCCGGCCGCCGGCGATATCTTTCGGCAAAGCGATCTCGCGCGCACATTGCAATACATGGCCGATGAAGAGCGCGCTCATGGCGCAGCGGGCCGGGCGGCGGGCCTTGCTGCCGCGCGCCACGCCTTCTATCGCGGCGATATCGCGAAAAGCATCGTGGATTTTCACCGTGCCGAAGGCGGCCTGATCACGCAAGATGACCTGGCCAACTTTTCCGTCGAGGTCGAGCCGGCGTTGTCGACCGATTTTCGCGGCACGCAGCTCTACAGTTGCGGCTTCTGGTGCCAGGGGCCTACCTTGCTGCAGATGTTGAATATCCTGGAGTCGCGCGATGTGGCGGCATTGGGCCACAACTCTGCGGCCTACGTCCACCTGCTTACCGAGACCATCAAGCTCGCGTTCGCCGATCGTGAGGCGCACTACGGCGATCCGCGCTATCGCGACATTCCTCAGGCGGCGTTGCTGTCCAAGGCCTACGCGCTGGATCGGCTCGGCTTGATCAGCAACGACCGGGCGTTGCCCGATATGCCGTCGCCCGGTGAACCGGGATTATTCGGTGGCCGGCCGGTGCACAGCGATAAATCTGAAGATCGCGCGCGCACCGATCCCCGGCTCGATACGTCGTATGTGGCGGTGGTCGATCGCCATGGAAATGCATTTTCGGCCACGCCCAGCGATGGGTCATACAACTCGCCGATCATTCCCGGCACCGGCATCTGCGCATCGGGGCGCGGCAGCCAATCGTGGGCGCAGGCCGGCCACCCGTGTGCGATCGCACCTGGCCACCGGCCGCGCCTCACGCCCAATCCGTCGCTGGCCATCCGGCCTGGCCAGTACGTAATGCCGTTCGGCACGCCGGGGGGCGACGTGCAATGCCAGGCCATGCTGCAAACGTTTCTCAACGTGGAAGTGTTCGGCATGGATCTGCAGGCTGCCATCGAAGCGCCGCGTTTTGCGACCTTCAGTTTTCCGTCGTCATTCGAGCCGCACAATGTGCAGCCCGGCCGCTTAATGCTGGAAGACCTGATCGCGCGTCATGTGGGTGACGCGTTGAATGAGAAAGGGCATGCCGTGCAATGGTGGCGCGATCGCAACTGGCGCGCAGGCGCGATGTGCGCCGTCAAGCACGATCTCGCCACGGGCATCCGCTGGGGCGCGGCCGACCCGCGGCGTCCGGCCTACGCAGCGGGGTGCTGATGGTTCCGTCCTGACGCGATCGATAGCCTGGTCAGAATGGAGGGGCCAGGGATGCCGGAGCGAGGGGGCGGAAATCGAGGCGGCGCGAAGGTGACGTGGTGGCAAAGCGAAACGACTAGTCCGCCGAAAGATGCGCCTGCTCGACCAGCACTTTCCACTTCGCCACTTCGCTTTTGACCGTTTCGCGGAGTGCCTGGGGCGAGCTGGTATCCACTTGTGCGCCTTGCTCTTCGATGCGCTTGACGACTTCTTTGTCCGCCAGGGCGAGGTTCATATTCTTGTTGAGCAGTTCGACCACGGCCGGCGGCGTATTGGCCGGTGCGAAGAGCGCATACCACTGTGTGACTTCTACGCCCTCGATACCGGCCTCGGCCATTGTCGGCACATCGGGCAGGATGGCGGCGCGTTTGGGACCGGCGATCGCCAGCGCCCGCAGTTTGCCATTGACGATACTGGGGTAAGCGGAGAACAGGCTGGGAAACATCACCTGCGTTTGACCGGCCATCGTATCAGCCATGGCGGGGCCAGACCCCTTGTAGGGAATGTGCATCAGATGCGCACCGCTCGCCACTTTGAAGAGCTCGGCAGTGAAGTGGGGCGCCGTGCCGTTGCCGGCAGAAGCGTAGTTGAGTTCATCGGGGCGTGCTTTGCTGGCCGCCACCAGATCGGCCACCGAGCCGGCCTTGACCTTGGGGTTGATCACCATCACAGTAGGCGAGTGGCCGATCATGCCGATGGGCGCAAAGTCTTTCAGCGGGTCGTAGCGCAGCGATTGCAGCGCAGGGTTCATGCCGTGGGTGCCGATGTACCCCATCAGGATCGTGTAGCCATCGGCCGGTGCGCGCGCCACTTGTTCGGATGCGATGGCGCCATTGGCGCCGGCCTTGTTCTCGACGATCACCGTCTGGCCCATCAACGTGGACAGCTTCTGCCCCAGCACCCGCGCTATTGCGTCATTGCCACCGCCCGGCGCGGTCGGCACGATCATCGTGATCGGCCGCTCGGGATAGGCGGCATGCGCGTCTCCGGCTGCCCCCAGTTGAGCGCCGAATAACGCCAGGGCGATTGCGCCGACCCGCAGTGTGCGCGGCCGGATACGCGAGCGCGACGGCAGGCCATCGATGATCGGGCGATGCGCGATCGGGGAACGGATGTCCATGGTGTTGTCTCCTGTCTTGTGATGTTTTTGGGCTGGGGCGTGCTGTGCGCCGCAGCCGGTACTACGGGTGAAAAACGTGATCCGGTACGAAGAGCTTGCCTTCGAAGATTTTTCGGGCGGTGCGCACCAGGCTGGCTTGCATCAGGGCGATCTCGCCGCCTTTCGAAGCGAGTTCGACATCGACATGAATGCTGCCCGCAGGATGCAGCACCGTCACCCTGCGCGTGCCAGGCGCGGCCTCAATGCGGGCGTCGGTAGCGACGGTGTGTGGAAGCAGCAGGGCGGCAGCCACACCGATGGCGCCAGTGACCGCATGCGAGCGGTGGCAACGCTTGGGTGTGAAGTAACGCGAGTACACCGTGCCCGCGGTGGGGCCGGGAGCCACGATCACCGGCTTGGGCAGCACGCTGTCGGTGACATCGCCCAGTCCCATGCGACGGCCCGCTTCCAGGCGAATCCGTTCAAGCCGCGTGAGGAGCTCGGTATCGGCGTCGAGCGCGGCAGGTGTTTCGTCGCCCTGCAGGCCCAGTTGGTGGGCGTGGATGAGCACCATGACCTGCGCTGCATCGATACAGGTGACATTGATCCCGTCGATGGTGTCGATGCGATTGCCGGTAGGAAAAACATGCCCGGTGACGCCGCCCCAGGCATCCAGAAAATCCAGCAGCACGGGCGCCGCGGTGCCGGGAACGCCGTCGATGTGCACATCACCTTCGTACTGCACATGATCGCCTGCGGTACTCACTTTTACGTCGATACGCGCTTGCGTATTCACGTTGAAGACGCGTACACGGGTCGTGTTCTGGCCGGCCACGGCCACCAAACCTTGTTCGATGGCGAACGGCCCCACACCAGCCAGCATATTGCCGCAGTTGGGACGCGTATCCACGCGGGCTTCGTCCACGCTGACCTGGGCAAACAAATAGTCGACATCGCATTCCGGACGCGTCGAACGCGAGACGATGGCGACTTTGCTGGTGAGCGAATTGCCGCCGCCCAAACCGTCCACTTGCAGTTCGTTGGGCGATCCGAGGGCAGCGAGCAACGTGCGATCGCGCAGCGCGAGATCGGCCGGCAGCCAGTCGCTGAGGAAGAAGGGGCCGCGGGAAGTGCCGCCGCGCATAAGCACACAGGGGATTGAGGTCGTCATGAAAGACATGATCGGCGCGATCGATAATTCTGTGAATTGCATGTTTCGGATGCATTGATGTGCGTCACAAAAGAATAGAATGTTCCCAAAACAACCGGCGCGGAGTGCGACCCATGACTCAAAAATTCGACCTGGCCGATATGCAGGCCTTTGCGGCGGTGGCCGAGTTGCAGAGCTTTCGTGCGGCCGCAGAAGCCATTCATCTTTCACAACCGGCGTTCAGCCGGCGCATCGATAAGCTGGAAGAAGCGTTGGGGGTGCGCCTGCTCGATCGCACCACGCGGCGCGTGACGCTTACCGCAGTGGGCCGCGATTTTGCCCGCAAGACGCGGCAGTGGCTCGACGATCTCGACGGCATGCTGCTGGGCCTGGGCGACGTGGCGGCGTCGCGCATGGGCGAAGTGACGATCGCCTGCGTGCCCTCCGCGGTGTATTACTTTCTGCCGCAGGTAATGAAGCAGTATCACGAGCAGTTTCCGCGCATCCGCGTCAAGGTGCACGATGCGAGCGCCAATGAAGTGCTTGTGGCCGTCGCGCAAGGGGACGCCGATTTCGGACTGAATTTCCTGGGAAGCCAGGAAGCCGATATCGAATTCAAGACGGTGTTGACCGAACGCTTCGTCGTTGCCTGCCGACGCGATCATCCGTTGGCGCGCAAACGCAAAGTGACCTGGGCCGAGCTCAGCCGCTACGACTTCGTGTCGGTAGGCAAGACGTCAGGCAATCGCATGCTGATGGATCTGGCGCTGGCGAACGCGCCCAATCGGCCGCAATGCTTGTTCGAAGCCAATCACGTCACGACGTTGTTGGGAATGGTGGAAGCAGGCCTGGGCATCGCTGCCGTGCCGCGTCTGGCGATGCCGGCACATGAACATGCCACGTTGGCAAGCGTGCCGTTGGCGGATCCCGTGATCACGCGTCAGATGGGGTTGATCAAGCGGCGCGGGCGATCGCTATCGCCTGCGGCGCAGCAGCTCTACGATTTGCTGGCCGAGATGCGAGCGGTCAGGCCGCGCAGGAAGGCGGCCGCCGCAAAGTAGTCGCCTCAATACGATCGGGGCAAACCCAATACTTTTTCCGCAATGAAACACATGATGAGCTGCGGGCTGACCGGTGCGATGCGCGGGATATAGCTTTCGCGCAGCAGCCGTTCGACGTGATATTCCTTGGCGTACCCCATGCCGCCGAGCGTCATGATCGCCGTCTGGCAGGCGTTGTGGCCGGCTTCGGCGGCGAGATATTTGGCGGTGTTTGCGAAGGGGCCGCACGGCTCGCCGGCGTCGTACAAACTCGCAGCCTTGAACACCATCAGGTCGGCCGCTTCGAGCTGCATCCAGGCCTGCGCGAGCGGATGCTGCACGCCCTGATTCTGTCCGATGGGTCGGCCGAATACCTGACGCTCGCCCGCATAGCGCACCGCGTGATCCAGTGCAGCGCGCCCCAGGCCTACGGCTTCGGCTGCGATCAGGATGCGCTCGGGATTCAAGCCGTGCAGGATGTACTCGAAGCCGCGTCCTTCTTCGCCGATGCGGTCGGCTACGGGGATGCGCAAGCCGTCGATGAACAGCATGTTCGAGTCGACGCACTTGCGGCCCATCTTTTCGATCTCGCGCACTTCCACGCGCGCGCGATCCAGATCGGTGTAGAACAACGACAGCCCCTGCGTGGGCTTGTTCACGTCCGCCAACGGCGTGGTGCGCGCAAGCAGGAGCATCTTGTCGGCCACCTGAGCGGTCGAAATCCAGATCTTGCGGCCATGCACCACATAGTGGTCGCCGTCGCGTACCGCCCGGGTCGATAGCCGTGTGGTGTCCAGACCTGCGTCGGGTTCGGTCACCGCAAAACAAGCTTTATGCTCGCCGGAGATCAGGGCCGGTAGCCAGCGGGCACGTTGCGCATCGTCGCCGAACACCACCACGGGATTCAGCCCGAAGATGTTCATGTGAACGGCCGACGCACCCGACATGCCGGCGCCACTTGCCGAGATGGTTTGCATCATCAGCGCAGCCTCGGTCATGCCCAGGCCCGAACCGCCGTATGCCTCGGGCATAGCGATGCCCAACCACCCATCGCGTGCCAGGTCGCGGTGCAGATCGTGCGGGAAGGCGCCGTCGCGATCGCGCGCCAGCCAGTATTCGTCCGGGTATCGCGCGCAGAGTTGCTGCACGGCGTCGCGCAATGCGATTTGATCGGTCGAAAATTGAAAGTCCATCGATAACTTGCCTCAGGTTAAGGGTGAGGGGCCGGCAGCCGGCCGATGCCACGGGCGGTCGCGCCAGCCAGCACTGCGCGTTCACGCTATTGCGACCGTCAGAAGCGCCATCGCACTGGCGCGTTGGTCCAACGATCAGTCGGCCGTGGCACCAGACGCCCGCATGCCAGCAATCGCCGCCTCGTCATAGCCGGCCTCGCGCAGCACCTCGGCGCTGTGCTCACCCAATCGCGGCGCCGGGCGGCGCAGGCTGGTGGGCGTGCGATCGAATGTGCCCAGCGGCGCCGGGGTGCGAAGGCGACCCTCGGTGGGATGCTCCACGGTGCGCACGAACTGCGTGGCCTCGAGATGGGGATCGGCGATCAGATCCTCCACGCTGTACAGCCGCGATGCGGGAATATCCGCGGCTTCGAAAAGCGCCAGCCACGCCTCGGTGGTTCGGGTGGCGACCACGTCTGCCACGTAGCTGTACACCGCCGCGATGTCGGCCGCGCGCGCCGTATGGGATGAGAACGGCGGTTCGTCCGCCTTCTCCGGCTGGCCGATCGCGGCGAAAAAATTGCGCCAATGCTTGTCGTTGTAGATCAGCAGGCAGATATGGCCGTCCTGTGTGGCATACGGCTTTCGATGCGGTGCGAGTACGCGTGCATAGCCGGTGTCGCCCAAAGGCGGGTCGAATGTGGCGCCGGCCAGATGATCGCCCAGCACCAGATGCGCCATCCCTTCGAACATCGGGATCTCGATACGCTGGCCCTGGCCCGTCGCCCGCGCGTTGAGCACGCTTGCGACCAGCGCCACGGCCATATGCAGGCCCACCGTGCGGTCGGCCAACGTGAGCGGGGCATACCGGGGCACGTCGCCGCTTTGCCGGCGCGACAGATCGGCAATGCCGGTTTGCCCCTGGATCAGATCGTCGTAGGCTGGCCGCCCGGCGTAAGGACCGGCTTCACCGAAGCCGTAAGCGCCGGCGTAGACAATGCGCGGATTGACAGCCGCAAACGCCGCATAGTCCAAGCCCAGGCGGGCCATGGCTTGCGGGCGGATGTTGTAGAGCACCGCATCGCAATCGCGCGCCAACGCCAGGCAGGCGTCGCGGCCGGCGGGTTGCTTCAAATCCAGCACGATCGAACGCTTGTTGCGGTTCAGGTGAAGGAAAAGGTGGCCCATGCCGGGATTGCGCATGGGACCGACGGCGCGCATATTGTCGCCGCCTCGGGCTTCCACCTTGATCACGTCGGCGCCAAGATCCGCCAGCACCTGCGTGGCGTACGGGCCCATCACGACGGCCGTCAGGTCGAGAATGCGTACGCCGGTAAGCGGGCCAACGGACGCATCACCCGAGCCATGTGCCGATACTTCTGCTGCCGCACTGCTCATGAGGGTTCGATCCCGGCGTTCTTGATCAACTCGCCCCACAGCGTGCGTTGCTCGGAGACGAACTTGGCGAAATCTTCAGGCGTGCCGCTGAACGCGTCGAAGCCCAGGGCGGCGAGTTTCTCCTTCAGCACCGGATCGCTCACGATCTTGTTGATCGCCGCATTGAGCTTCTGCACCACCTCCGGCGGCAAGCCGGCTGGGCCGAAGAAGCCGTTCCACGAATTGATGTCGAAGTTGGTCACGCCAGCTTCCTGCATCGACGGGATGTCGGGCACCACCTTGCTGCGCGCCTGGGTGGAAACCGCAAGGGCGCGCAATTGGCCCGAATTAACGAACGCACTGCCAGAGGCCACATCGGTAAACATGAGGTCGACCTGGCCGCCGATCACGTCGGTCACGGCCTGCGGTGTGCCTTTGTAGGGCACATGCAGGATGTCGATACCGGCACGATCCGCGAGCGTGGCGCCGGCCACGATGCCCGTGCTGTTGCCACTGCCATACGTGAGTTTGCCGGGGTTCTTCTTGGCGTAAGCCACGAGGTCCTGAACGCTTTTGAATGGCAACTTGGGGTTGACCACCAGCACGAAAGGCAAATTGCCGCCGCGCGCGATCGGCGTGAAATCCTTGACCGGATCGTAGGGCACGTTCTTCATCAGAAACGGCGCGGCCGAGTGAGAGGTATTGGTGGTTACGAAGAGCGTGTAGCCATCGGGCTTGGCGCGGGCCACATAGCTCGCCGCGATCGTGGCATTGGCGCCGGGTTTGTTTTCCACCACCACCTGTTGACCCAGGATGTTGCCCAACTCGGCGGCGAAGATGCGGCCAACGGCATCAGTGCCGGAGCCTGCAGGGAAGGGTACGACCAGGCTGATCGGTCTTTCCGGATAAGCGGCGTGCGCGAGCGGGGCGGCGAACGCCAGGGCAAGCGCAGACAAAGCGCCGCCATGCCGCAAGCGGCGAATGAATGAAGTCATGGTTGTCTCCAGTATTTTTTTATGGGGCGATCAGCGGATCACGCGGTCCGGCGATTCTTCGTACGGCGGGGTATAGATCACGAGCAGTCGCACTGGCGTATCGCTCGTGACGGTAAAGACGTGGGGGATGTCGGGCGGGAAATACACGCAGTCGCCGGCGACCATATCGGCCGCTTCGCCATCCACTTCGGCCCGGGCCGTGCCCTCCAACAGATAACAGACCTGTTCGATGCCCGGATGAGCGTGGGGCAGGGCACCCTTGCCCTTTTCGATCACGCCGAGCACGACTTCCACGTGCTTGGCGCCGACATTTTCCGGACCGATCAATCGCCGATTGACGGTGCCCACATGATTTGCCGGGTGATATCCGGCGATATCCGCTTCGCGGACGAGCCAACGGGGGTGCTGCGAGGTGCTCACATGGTCTCCTATATTTCTTGTGTGTGAATTCGTTTTTACATCCGTGAAAATCTGGCGTCAACTTAAGGTGGGTGCAGGAGCGCAATCGCGACCGTAAGTGGCAGTTGAATCGCGCGGCAACGGGAAGGGGATTGGGTTGACATCAACGGCCCCGGGCGCAGTACGCGCACACGTCGCTCAAAGCCGCGGCCAGCGTAAATCGAAGCGAGAATAGCGTCTGGCGCATAATTCGACTTTCGTTTCCAGCGCCGACGCCGTGCCCGGGGGCTGCATTGCCTCGGCCGCTCGCCCATCCCCCTCTGCCTATGACCGCCTCACCGCCGATTCGCAAAGAATGCCCGCCTGGTGCCTGTGTATGCGAGCGCGAGCGTCTGTTCGACGATCCCGCGGCCGACATGCGAATCCTCCAGCTCACCAAGGAAGAGGAGAAACGCCTCATCGCGCGTTTGGAGAGCGTGAGCAGCTACGCCGATTTGAAGGCCATGGAACGGCGACTTCAGGCCAACCTGGGCATCACCTTGCAGATGGGCGCCCGCGCGCGTGAGGTGCGAACGGTGCGCGGCATTGCGATTCGTCTTGAAGCGCAACCGGGCCTGTGCAAGAAGACGCGCCAGACCATTCCAGCCGCCATCAGGCGCTGCCTGGAAAACAATCCCGATATCGCCTTTGCTGTGCTTGACGAAGGGGGGTTGTACGGCGGGGACGCGCAGGGCAGCCTGTTCGGTGATGAGGGCGACGACGGCGACTCGGGCAACTACGGCAATTAGGGCAACTAGGGCGACGAGAGCAACGAGGGCAACGAGGGCAACGATGTCGCTACGAGCGACAGTGCCGATTGAAAGTGCATAGGGAGAGGTAGGGAATATCCGCGCCCCGCCGGCCGACACCTGTGCCGTGCCGATCGAACAACCGGATGGCGGCTACGTGCCTATCCCGGCCCGTGGGTGAGCCCAGCCGCTTTATCCGGCCTGTTCCAGTGCCGTGCACGCTGCGCGGAGAATGCCGGCGTAGGTCTGCTGGTTGGGCTCGATCCGGTAGATGGGCGCGCCCACCGAGATCGCGTAGTACTCGCCGTTGAGTTTGACGGGCCACGCGATCGCGCCCACATCGTTGATCGATTCACCGGCGTTCAGGTACCAGCCGCGCTCGCGCGACAGCGTCAGGTCGGCTTCGAGTGCAGCGATATCGGTCAGCGTTTTATCGGTGTAGCGCACGAGCGGCGCGCGGGCCAGCAGCGCTTGCCGATCTGCCGGGTCCAGGACGGCGATCAACGCTTTGCCCAACGAATTGGCATGCACCGGTTTGAATTCGCCGCCCACCGCCACATAGCGGATCGAGTGCGGCGAATCGAGTACGTCCAGGTATACGACACGGCGGTCGGCGGTGAGTTTGGCGAACACCACGGTTTCCTGCGTGGCATCGCGCAGCGCCACGAGGCTGGGGTAGACCCGCTCGCGTACCGGATCGTTATGCGCAATGCGTTGCGCCATCGCCAGCAACCGGCTGGTGGGGTAGTACCCCGTGCGCCGGCTGGTTTCGTACAGATAGCCCAATTCGCTCAACGTGCGGATGAGCGCCAGGCAACTCGACACCGGCGCATCGAGCAGCCGGGCGAGTTCCGATAGGGGCAGGGGTCGTTTCTCGCGCGCGAAGAGCTCGATGATCTCGATCACGCGCAGGGCCGTCTTGACGCTCATCGCGTGGCCCGGGGCGCGTTAACGACGCACGGCGGCAAGCACGCGCTCGGCTTCGACCCGCACGCGATCGGGTGCCGTACCGCCGATGTGCGAACGCGCGGCAACCGATCCTTCAAGCGTGAGCACCTGATGGATGTCGGCTTCGATGCTGGGGTGATAAGCCTTCAGGTCGTCAAGCGACAGATCGGCCAGATCGCAGCTGCGGGCTTCGCAATCGCGCACGGCATGCGCCACGATTTCGTGCGCATCGCGAAACGGCAGGCCGCGCTTGACCAGGTAATCGGCCAGATCGGTGGCCGTGGCGAACCCTTGCAGGGCAGCCGCGCGCATGGCCTCGGGCTTGACCTTGATGCCGGCGGCCATGTCCACGAAGATCGTGAGGGTGTCGCGCACCGTGTCGACCGTGTCGAAGAGGCCTTCCTTGTCTTCCTGGTTGTCCTTGTTGTAAGCCAGGGGTTGACCCTTCATCAGGGTCAGCAGGGCCACCAGGTGGCCATTGACGCGGCCGGTCTTGCCGCGGGCAAGTTCCGGCACGTCGGGGTTTTTCTTTTGCGGCATGATCGAGCTGCCGGTGCAGAAGCGGTCGGCCAGATCGATGAAACCCACGCGCGGGCTCATCCACAGCACCAACTCTTCCGACAAACGCGAGATATGCGTCATGATGAGGGCGGCGGCGGCGCAGAACTCGATGGCGAAATCGCGGTCCGACACGGCGTCGAGCGAATTGCGGCAGACTTCGTCAAAGCCCAGGAGGTGTGCCACGTGCTCGCGGTCGATCGGGAAGCTGGTGCCGGCCAGGGCGGCAGCGCCCAGCGGCAGGCGATTGACGCGGCGGCGCACGTCGACCATACGCTCGGCGTCGCGGCCGAACATTTCGGCGTAGGCGAGCAGATGGTGGCCGAACGTGACCGGCTGGGCCACCTGCAAATGGGTAAACCCGGGCATGATCGTATCGGCGTTGGCATGCGCCACGGTGGCGAGTGCCCCGCGCAAGCCGTGCAGCAATTCGATGATGCCGTCGATCTCGGCGCGCAGCCACAGCCGGATATCGGTGGCGACCTGATCGTTGCGCGAGCGGCCGGTGTGCAGGCGTTTGCCGGCATCGCCCACGAGCTCCACCAGGCGTTTTTCGATGTTCAAGTGCACGTCTTCGAGATCGAGCAGCCACGTAAACGCGCCGCTATCGATCTCGCCCACGATCTGCGTCATGCCGCGCTGGATAGCGGCATGGTCGTCTTCCGTGATAATGCCTTGGGTGGCGAGCATGGTGGCGTGCGCCAGCGAGCCCTGGATGTCGACATGGGCCAGCCGCTTATCGAAATCGACCGAGGCCGTGTAGCGTTTGACGAGATCGGACACGGGCTCGGAAAAGCGGGCCGACCAGGCTTGGGCTTTGTTGGCGAATTGATTTTGATTGGGGGTGGCGTCGTTGGACATCTGGCTCGTATAAGTTTTGACAGGCAGACCGAAATTATAGATGCTCTCGAACCGACAGTCGGGCAAGGAATGTTGTGGACACGCTGGACCTCGAACAATTAGCCGCTCAGGCGCACACCTATATGCCCACGCAGCCCTGGCTGCAGGTGGTGGTGGGCATCCTGCTGCTCACACTGACCGCGCTGGTCGCGCAGTGGGTGGTCGCGCGGATCGTTCTGTACATGGCGCACCGGCTGCTGGTGTTGGCCCATCGGGGCGACTGGGATCGCGCGCTGGCCCGGCGCCGGGCGTACCACAACGTCTGGTATGCCGTGCCGTTTGCGGTGGTGTCGCGCTGCGTGGAATACGTGCCCCATCTGGATGGGCTGGCGGAGGTTGTGAGCCGATGGTCGCAGGCGGGCGCCTGGATTTGCCTCTTTGCCGCGGGCAACGCTGTGCTGAGCGCCTGGCAGGATACCTACGCCGCCACCACGCGCGCGCAAACGCGGTCCATCAAGGGCTACATCCAGATCGGCAAGATCATTTTGGTCGTGATCTGCACGGTGCTCGTGATTTCCATTGTGATCGACCGTTCGCCGCTCTGGATGATTTCCGGCCTGGGCGCGCTCTCGGCGGTATTGCTGCTGGTATTCAAGGACACGCTGCTTTCTTTGGTGGCCAGCACCCAGCTCACTTCGAACGATATGCTGCGCATCGGCGACTGGATCGAGATGCCGCAGGCGGGTGCCGACGGCTTCGTGAAGGATATCGCCCTGCACACCGTCAAAGTGCAGAACTGGGACAACACCGTTACCACGGTGCCCACGTACAAGCTCTTTTCCGAAAGCTATCGCAATTTCCGGCAGATGTTCGAATCTGGTGGACGGCGCATCAAGCGCACGCTGCGGGTGGACGCCACGCAGGTGCGGTTTCTGGCCGAGGACGAGCGCAAGCGCCTGATGCGGTTTCGCCTGCTGCACGATTATCTCGAAGCCAAGCACACCGATCTGGATGCGGCCAATCAAACGCTGGGCGACTTCAATATTCCGGTCAATCAACGGCGCCTGACCAATATCGGCACGTTTCGCGCATACGCCTTGGCGTATTTGAAGCAGCACGGCGAGCTGCGCCAGGATATGGCCATGATGGTGCGCATGATGGAGCCGCAATCCGACGGCATTCCCATCGAGGTGTACTGTTTCACCGCCATCACCGCCTGGGCCGAGTATGAGCGCATTCAGGGCGACATCTTCGACCATCTGCTGGCGATCCTGCCTGAGCTCGGGCTGCAGCTCTATCAAGCGCCGTCGGGCGCCGACTTCGGCAATGTGGTCGGCCGGCTGCGTGCCGACGGTCCCCCCGACCACCCGTGAGCGCAGCCCTGTGCCAAAATTGCGGGCATGTCGAGCGAAAGGCGAATGATGGCCAAGCAATTTTTCAATCTGTATGCCCACGGTTTTGCGCGGGTGGCAGTAGGCGTTCCGCAGTGCCGGGTCGCCGATCCGGATTTCAACGCGGCTGAAACGATCGCCCTGGCGCGTCAGGCCCAGGCCGGCGGAGCCGTATTCGTCGCGTTTCCCGAGTTGGGATTGTCGGCCTATTCGTGCGATGACCTGTTCCACCAGCGGGCCTTGCTCGCAGGCTGCGAGCGGGCCTTGGCCGAGATCCTCGCGGCGTCGCGCGAGCTCGATATCGTGATGGTGGTGGGCATGCCCCTCTGCGTCGATCATTTGCTTTTCAACTGCGCGGTCGTGATTTCGCAGGGGCAGGTGCGCGGTGTGGTGCCCAAGAGCTATCTGCCCAATTACGGCGAGTTCTATGAGGCCCGGCAGTTCAGCGCCGCAGAGTGCGCTCGCGCGCGTGAAATCGTTGTGGCCGGCCAGACCGCGCCGTTCGGCGCCGATCTGCTGTTCGATGTGCCGGGCATTCCGCGCTTCAAGTTTCATGTGGAAATCTGCGAAGACGTGTGGGTACCCATTCCCCCCTCGTCGTTCGCTGCCTTGGCAGGTGCCACCGTGCTGGTCAATCTGTCAGCCTCCAATATTGTGGTGGGCAAGGCCGGTTATCGGCATCAGTTGGTGGCGCAGCAATCGGCGCGCTGCCTGGCTGCCTATCTGTATACGTCGGCCGGCCAGGGCGAATCGTCCACCGACATGGCGTGGGACGGCCAGTCGCTGGTATACGAAAACGGCGAAATGCTGGGCGAGTCGGAGCGCTTTTCCAATGATTCGCATCTGCTCTTCGCCGATGTCGACCTCGAGCGGTTGTCGCACGAACGCATGCGCCAGACCACCTTCGGGCAGTCGGTGCGCCGCCATGCCGAGGGGCTCGATCGCTTTCTCACGATCGACGTCCCGCTGGCCGCCCAGGCGATGTCACAGCCGTCGCTGCCGCTGAACCGGCGTCTGGCGCGTTTTCCTTACGTACCGGCCGATACCCGCCAGCGCGATGCACGCTGCCGCGAGGTCTACAACATCCAGGTGCAGGCGTTGGTCAAGCGGCTATCGTCCAGCGGCATGTCGAAAGTCGTGATCGGTGTATCGGGTGGCCTGGATTCCACGCATGCCTTGCTGGTGTGCGCCAAGGCCATGGACGTGCTGGGTTTGCCCCGATCGAACATCATCGGCATCACCATGCCGGGCTTCGCCACCAGTTCACGCACGTTGCAACAGGCGCGTACGTTGATGGACGTCGTGGGCTGCGACGCCAGCGAAATCGATATTCGGCCCAGTTGCCTGCAGATGCTCAAGGATATCGGTCATCCGGCAGGCGAGGGCGCGAAGCAGTACGACATCACGTTTGAGAACGTTCAGGCCGGCGAACGCACCAGCCATTTGTTTCGCATCGCCAACTTCAATCGGGCCATCGTGATCGGCACCGGCGACCTGAGCGAACTGGCGTTGGGCTGGTGTACGTATGGGGTAGGCGACCATATGTCGCACTACAGCGTGAACGCCAGCGTGCCCAAAACGTTGATCACTCACCTGGTGCGCTGGATTGCCGAGACGGACGAAATCGGCAGCGCCGGTTCCGAAGTGCTGCTGGCCGTGCTGGATACCGATATCAGTCCGGAACTGGTGCCTGGCGACGGCACCGATCGGCCTGAGCAAAAAAGCGAACACACGATCGGTCCCTACGAACTCCAGGATTTCCATCTTTACTACACGCTGCGCTATGGCTTCGTGCCCTCGAAGGTTGCGTTTCTGGCGTTTTCCGCCTGGCGCGACCGCACGGTCGGCGAATGGCCTGAAGGCGAGCATGTGACGCGCAACGAGTACGACCTGCCTGCGATCAAACGCAATCTGGCGATTTTCCTGGACCGTTTCTTCCGTACGAGCCAGTTCAAGCGGTCGTGTATGCCCAACGCGCCCAAGGTGGGCACGGGCGGCTCGCTTTCGCCGCGCGGCGACTGGCGCGCGCCCAGCGATTCCGAGTCGGTCGTGTGGCTCGACGAACTCAAAACCGTGCCTGAAAGCCCCCCGGCCTGATTGGCGCTATCCTTTACCCCTATTCATTCGGGTCGCTGTGCCCATCAATAACATCAGGACGACAACGTGAAACAAGTGACCGCAATCATCAAACCGTTCAAGCTCGACGAGGTGCGCGAAGCGCTGGCCGAGGTGGGCGTCAGCGGCCTCACCGTAACGGAAGTCAAAGGATTCGGGCGCCAGAAGGGCCACACCGAACTCTATCGCGGCGCCGAGTACGTGGTCGACTTTCTCCCCAAGATTCGCGTCGAAGTCGTGTTGCCCGACGATCGGGTGGATGCCGCCATCGATGCCTTGATCGCCGCCGCCCGTACCGGCAAGATCGGCGATGGCAAGATTTTCGTCACCCCGGTCGAACGTGCCTTGCGCATCCGTACGGGTGAAATCGATGACGACGCCCTGTAAATACTGGGCCGGGGGCCGCGTGGTGTGGTCGCTGCATTCGACTGTGCCTGTTGCCGGTGTGCGTTTCCACGCAGATCGATCGCTCACTCGCGCCGCTCGAACACCCGGCCGCAGCCTTCGCGAATGGCCGCGGTGATTTCCTGACGCGCATGATCCCGCCGTTCGATCATCGCAATCTGACGGGGGCCGACACCGGCCACCTTGGGCAGCGGCATGATGCGCAGGCCCGGATCCTCTTTCCAGCGATTGCCGTGCAATAGCGGCAACATGCTCACGCCCACTTCCTGACGCACCAACGACACCAATGTCTCGATCGCGTTGAGTTCGAGGAAGTCGGGCGGGCTCACTCCCAACCGCTTGAGCGCCTGCTCGATGCGCATCCCGGTGCGCTGGCTGCGGTCAAAACGTAGAAACGGATTCTGGCTCAGCACCTCGACCACGGATTTTCCCGCGGCGTGCGCATGCGCCACCACCACGATCGGCTCTTCGTAGAGCTGCGTCATGCGGATGCTGGCGCGCAACCGTCCCGACTGCACGACAATAGCGGCGTCGAGTTCGCCGCCTTCGATCTGATGGGCCAGTTCGTGCGATTTGCCCGACAGCAGCCGCACGTCCAGGCGCGGGTGGTCAGCCTTCAGCTGCGACACCACCTTCGAGAGCCCGCCCATGCACGACACAATCGCGCCGATGGCCACCGAACCGCCAAGCTCGCCTGGCGCGCCCTTGGGCAGGCGCAAGGCATCGTACTGGTCGAGGAGGGCGCGCACTTCGGGCACCAGCGCCTGACCCGCGCGGTTCAGCAATGCCAATCGGCCACTGCGGTCGAAGAGCTCGCGGCCCATCTCTTTTTCGAACGCGCGCATCTGAAAGCTCACGGCCGCCTGCGTCAGCGCCACGTGTTCGGCCGCCTCGGAAAAGGACCCGTGACGCGCGATTGCCAGGAACGTGCGCATGAAGCGAATGGTGCTCATAAATTTATTTTGTAAGTCGGATAAATAAGCCAAATTGATTTAATCACGATCGCGGCTTACCGTGTCGCCTTGCTCAACTGACTGCGTGAACGCCATGAAAGCCTTCGATTGGAACAATCCTTATCCGTCGGTTCGGATTCCGACCTTCGCCCGCAACGTCGTTTCAACCTCGCATCCGCTGGCGGCGCAGGCGGGATTGCGCATCCTGCTCAAAGGCGGCAATGCCGTCGATGCGGCGATCGCCACGGCGGCAACGATGACGCTGGTTGAGCCTGTTTCCAATGGTTTGGGTAGCGATTGCTTCGCCATCGTCTGGGACGGCAAGAAACTGCACGGTTTGAATTCGTCGGGCGTGGCGCCGGCGGCATGGAACGTTGAGTACTTCAAGCGCAAGTATGGCGTGAATGACCAGGGCCTGGCCAATCAGCCCAAGCGCGGCTGGGACAGCGTCACCGTACCGGGTGCGGTGGCTGGCTGGGCTGCGCTGCATGAGAAGTTGGGCAAGCTGCCGTTTGCCGAGTTGTTCGAACCCGCCATCGAGATCGCCGAGCGCGGTTATGCCGTGCCGCCCGTGGTGGCGCACAAGTGGGAAGCGGCTGCCGCAGAGCTGAAAGACCAGCCCGGTTACGCCGAAACTTTCATGCCGGACGGCCGCGCCCCGGCCGTGGGCGAGCATTTCCGTCTGCCGGCTGCCGCTTATTCCTTGCGTCGCATTGCTGAATCCAAGGGCCGCGATTTCTACGAAGGCGAGCTGGCCGAGAAGATTGCGGCGTTTTCCAAGCAGCATGGCGGCGCCATGACGCTGGACGATTTGCGCAACTATCAGCCGGAGTGGGTTGAACCCATCAAGCGTGACTATCGCGGTTATGCCCTGCATGAAATTCCGCCGAATGGGCAGGGGATCGCCGCGCTGATCGCCCTGGGTATTCTGGAGCGCTTCGATCTGGCGTCGATGCCGCTCGATTCGGCACAGTCGCAGCATGTGCAAATCGAAGCCATGAAGCTGGCGTTTGCCGACCTGTACGCCTATGTGGCCGATCCGCGCAGCATGACCGTCACCCCGGCGCAGATGTTGAGCGACGCCTACCTCGACAGCCGCGCCAAGTTGATCGATCTGTCGCGCGCCAGCCAGGTCAAGGCCGGTCGTCCAGACGCCGGCGGTACGATCTATCTGACCGCAGCCGACGAAAGCGGCATGATGATTTCCTTCATCCAGTCCAATTACATGGGTTTCGGGTCGGGCGTGGTCGTGCCGGGCACCGGCATCAGCCTGCAAAACCGTGGGGTGGGATTCTCGATGGATCCCAAGTCGGCCAACGTGGTGGAAGGCGGCAAGCGGCCGTTCCACACCATCATTCCGGGCTTCCTGACGCGCGACGGCAAGCCGGTGATGAGCTTTGGCGTGATGGGCGGCGATATGCAGCCTCAAGGCCATCTGCAAACGGTGGTGCGCATGCTCGACTACCACCAGCAACCGCAGGCCGCATGCTGCGCGCCGCGCTGGAAGGTCAACCGCGATTACACCCTCGATGTGGAAGCCGCAATGTCGCCGGAAACCGTTGCGGGTCTGAAGGCCATGGGTCATCAACTGAAGTCGGTGGCCGATCCCTACATGGACTTCGGCGCCGGTCAGTTCATCTGGCGCATGTCGCCCGACGACGCCGATCGCGGTTATGTGGCCGCCAGCGACAGCCGCCGCGACGGCCAGGCCGTCGGCTTCTGAAGCCGGCCATGCCGCCCGTGCTCTGACGCGCATATCCGTGTGTATCGGGCCGCGGCACCACAACTGAAGAAGCGCGCCGATGGGCGCGTTTCTTCGTGGCGCATCCGCCTTCGGTATGATGGCGGCCTTTGCGACCCTAACGATTCAGCTCATGGCCCTGCGCGCAACCATCTACAAAACCGAACTCAACGTCGCCGATACCGACCGGCATTACTACGCGAGCCATGCGTTGACGATCGCGCGCCATCCGTCGGAAACCGATCTGCGGATGATGGTGCGGTTGCTGGCGTTCGCTTTGCACGCCGATGAGTCGCTGGCCTTCACCAAGGGGTTGAGCGATGTCGACGAGCCTGATATCTGGAAAAAGGATCTCACCGGCGCCATCGACTTGTGGATCGAGGTTGGCCAACCCGAAGAGCGCCGCATTCTCAAGGCATGCGGTCGTGCCGAGCAGGTCGTGATCTATTGCTATGGCGGCCACGCCAGTGAAATCTGGTGGGCTGGCGTGCGGGGCAAGCTCGAGCGCCTGCGCAATCTCAAGGTGTATGGCCTGCCGCAACACGCCGTCAATACGCTCGCCGGTCTGGCAGCGCGAACGATGTCGCTGGACGTGAATATTTCCGATCGGTCGGCATTCGTATCGAACGACCAGGGATCGGTCACCATCGAGCCGGAAGTCTGGCGTTAGGCCGCAGGCACGTCGCGTTGGCCCCTTTGCGCGGTAGGGGGGGCGCCTGCGTTCGCGCCAATGTGGCCCCCAGCTTGTCCACCGACATGTGCCGCAACGTCACGCAGCCGGGCCAGATCGACCGCCATCGTAAGCACGTGCTCTGCACGCGCCACTGCCAATGCGCTGTGCGCCAGTGCGCAGCGCCGGAATTCTGGATGGGGCGCCCGCGCAAGCACGGCCAGCGCCTTCTGCAGCTTGATGCCGACCTCGAGATTGCCGGCGCCGTAATGGGCGACCGGGGTGAATGCATCGTCGAAAAGATCGTCGATGACGATGGGGGGCAGGTAGACGTCGGGATAGCGCACCTGCGCCGCGCGCGGATAAGGTTGCGCATCGCGCTCTGCATTGGCGTGGTTCGACCAGACCATCATCAACCGCGTCAGGCGGCCCACGATATCGATCGCCGTACCGGGATCGTTGGTGGCGGGTGAAAGGGCCCGCGAGGCCACTTCGGTCAACACGCAGAGCCCGAAACGCGGATCCTGATCGAACGACCGGGCGGCACCGAGCGTGAAGGCGTGCTCGACGGTCTTGCGATCGTCGTCGTTCAACGCCACAACGCAGGTGGCGATCGGTTGGAAGGGGTCGACGAACGCGCCGGGACGTACCTGCACCCGGATCGGCGTACCCATCCGATGTGCAACCTCCTGCAGCGCGCGCACATCGATATGCTGCACATAACCCACTTCATGCACGAAGATCGCGTGGCGGCTGCTTTCGTCAGCGGCAACCCCGTCGCCGGCCGTCAGCGGCATGGCGCCCAGGCACGGCGCCTGGCGCTCGGCCCGCGCCGATTCGCTGGCCGCCTGCTCGATGCGCTCGGTCGTCTCGCCCAGGCGCCCGAATGACGACACATGATCGATCCAGCGCAGCAATGTGACCACGATCAGCAGTACCACGCCGATCGTCACCACAAACAGCACCACCCGGCCCGCATTTCCGTACACCCCGGAACTCAATGCGATCAGTCCGACCAGGCTGAAGAGGAAGGAGCCGATGAAGGTGGCCAGCATATTCTGCGTGGACGAGTCCTCCATCAGCAGCTTGATCGCGCGGGGCGTGACGTTGCTGGCCGCACCGCTGTAGGCCGATACCAACGTGCTCACCGAGAACGTGGTCACCGCCAGCATGCTGGAGGCGAGAATCGTGAGAATCTTGTCGACCGCGTCGGCACCGACCCGCGCCGGGATGTCTTCAGGAATGTAGGGTTTGACCAGGAGCGCCGCCAGCGCTGTCACCACCGCCAGAATCGAAAATGCCGTGGCGCGAAACCACAGCTTGCGTGTCATCTGGATCAAGAGCCATTGCCAGCGGGTCATGAATTACGCTCGATGCCAAAAGGGCGGTAGAAAACATTCGGCCACCATCAGCGGTTGGCCCAGGCGCCAGAATACCGACCGCCGCGCCAGCCACGGTGCGGGTTGGGCCGCCCAGGGGGTGGCGATGTGCCGGGCCGCCAGCGCGGCGAGGGCCGTGTGGACGGTGCCGTGAAGCGGCGTGAAGCGATCGAGTGCCCGGGTCGTGAATGCGGATCGCGTGACGCCGGCATCGTGGTAGAGCATGTCGGCCAAAGGGCGCGTACGCAGCCGGCGCATGCCTTGCCAGGCGCCGTGCGAGGCCAGAAGCGGCGTCAGGCTGCGGGCTACTACCGCCGGGATGCCGTCGACCAGCATGATGACTTCACGCACCCACACCGGCGACGCCACCGGCAGGCCGATTGCGGGCGCTTCATCGCGTGTGAGGCCGGCGGCGTGCTCGCTGAGCACGGCGAGTTCCACACGACCCAACCCGCGCAAGCCGGCCGTCAATGCCCCCGGACGGGTCAGCCAATAACGTTCGGCCGGGGTGCGGCGTGGCGTGACCGCCTCACGCCACGGCTGCCGCGCGGGCGTTTGCATGATTTCGTACGGGCGGGACATGGAAAGCGCAGAGTTGGGCAAAGTCATGGCTGCGTATTATCCCGAAATCCGGGATTGCCGGGCGTAAACCACACGGGAAGGCGTTAACATCGTGTTTGTATGTTGGTGGCGGCAATGGAAAAAGTACGAATATCCAAATTGATGTCTGAGCGCGGGCTGTGTTCGCGTCGCGAAGCGGACGACTATATCGAGCGAGGCTGGGTGCGTGTCGACGGCGAGGTCGCCACGCTGGGTGAGCGCGCGTTTCCCAGCCAGGAGATCACGCTGGAGCGGGCGGCGCAAACGCGTCAGACCGCACGCGTGACCATTCTCATCCACAAGCCCATGGGCATTGTGTCGGGGCAGGCCGAGAAGGGCTATACGCCTGCCGTGGCGCTGATTGACGCCAAGAGCCGATCGGCCACCGATCGCGCCAAGCTGCGTTTCGAACCGGCGCACCGTCAGGGATTGGCCGTGGCAGGCCGTCTGGATATCGATTCGACCGGGCTGCTGGTGCTCACGCAGGATGGACGCATCGCCAAGCATCTGATCGGCGAAACATCGCCGGTCGAAAAAGAATATCTGGTGCGCGTCTCGGGCCAGCTCAAGGCAGAAGGCCTGGCGCTGCTCAATCACGGCTTGACGTTGGACGACAAGCCGCTCAAGCCCGCGAAGGTGCGCTGGCAGAACTCGGATCAATTGCAGTTCGTGTTGCAGGAAGGGCGCAAGCGCCAGATTCGTCGCATGTGCGAACTCGTGGGCCTGAAGGTGGTCGGTTTGAAGCGGGTGCGCATCGGGCGGGTTGGCCTGGGCGATCTGCCCGTGGGGCAGTGGCGTTATCTGCGCGACGATGAGCAGTTCTAGTCGGTCATGGCGTTGAACCCGCACGCCGCATCGCATGCTGCTCAGGCGGCGGAAGGTCTGGATTTTCTGGGGGGCGGCAGCGCCTGCGCCGCCCTGTTGCGCGAGCGCGATTGGTCCGGCACCGCGCTGGGCATGCCCGAGCAGTGGCCGGTCACGCTCAAGACCACGCTGAGGGTGGTCCTGGCATCGCACTTTCCCATGATGATCCATTGGGGCCCCGATCTCATCACCTTCTATAACGATGCGTATGCGCCCAGCCTGCGCGACAAGCATCCGGGCGCGCTGGGTTCGCCGGCGCGCGCGTGGTGGAGCGAACTCTGGGACGAGTTGGGCCCGATGTTCGATCGCGTGCTTGCCGGCGAAACGTACTACGCCGAGAACAAGCGCTACGCACCCATGCGCGATGGCGCGCGGCGCGATGCCTATTTCACGCACTGCCACAGTCCGATCTGGGATGAGCGGGGCGACGTGGTGGGGATCTTTCTGGTCGTCAATGAAACGACGTTGCAAGTCACCGAGCTGATTGAGCGCGAAGCGTTCGAGGCGACGCTGCGGCAAACCAATGACATCCTGGAGCAACGCGCGCTGCAGAGCAGCGAAGAGCGCGATCGGGTGTGGGCCCATTCGCGCGATCTGCTGGTGGTGTCGTCATTCGACGGCGTCTGGCGCGACGTGAGCCCCTCGTGCGACACCATTCTCGGCCGTCGCCCCGCTGAAATGATCGGCCGCAATTCGGTCGATCTGGTGCATCCCGACGACGTGCCGCTTACGCTGGGTGCGTTGGCCGCGTCGGCCGATCAGGTCGACCTCACCAGCTTCGAAAACCGCCTGCAGCATGCCGACGGCAGTTATCGCTGGATATCGTGGCACACGCGCGTCGGCCGCGACCGCGTGTACTCGTTCGGCCGCGACATCACGCACGAGAAGGCCCAGGAGAGCGCCCTGGCGATGACGGAGGCGCAACTGCGTCAGGCGCAGAAGATGGAAGCCGTGGGCCAACTCACCGGCGGGCTGGCGCACGATTTCAACAACCTGCTGACCGGCGTGACGGGAAGCCTTGAATTGATGCGGCGCCGTTTGGCCGCCGATATGCTGGATCCGGTCTCGCTCGAACGGTATATCCGGGTGGCACAGGATGCCGCGGCGCGCGCGGCGTCGCTCACCCACCGCTTGCTGGCGTTTTCGCGCCGCCAGACGTTGGACCCCACCGCGATCGATGCCGCGCAGCTGGTGACGGGCATGCGGGATCTGATCGATCGCACGGTAGGGCCTGCCGTTGCGTTGACGGTGACCGCTGCGCCGGGACTGTGGCCCATTCTGGTCGACGCCAGCCAACTCGAAAATGCGCTGCTCAATCTATGCATCAACGCGCGCGACGCCATGCCCGATGGCGGTCGGCTGGCCATCGAGACCCAGAACGTCGTGTTGGCTAAGGCCGAGGCAAATGCCTTCGATCTGACGCCGGGCGAATACGTGGTGCTGACCGTCAACGATACGGGCTGTGGCATGCCGCCGGCGGTCGTCGCACGCGCTTTCGATCCGTTCTACACCACGAAACCCTTGGGATCCGGTACGGGCCTGGGATTGAGCATGACCTACGGGTTTGCGCGCCAGTCCAATGGCACAGTGCGGATCGAGTCCACGCCCAATGTCGGCACAACCCTGTGGGTGTATTTGCCCCGGCATGCGCAAGTGGCCGAATTGTCGGCGCAAACGCTCGATTGCCCAGTTCCCCTGCCCGACGGGCCGGCGCGTGAAACGGTGCTGGTCATCGACGACGAGCCCACAGTGCGTCTGCTGGTGCTTGAAGTGCTCGAAAGTCTTGGATACCGCACGCTCGAAGCCGCCGATGGGCCCACGGGCATGCGGATCCTGCAATCCAGCGCGCCGATCGATCTGCTGATCACCGATGTCGGCTTGCCTGGCGGCATGAACGGCCGCCAGGTTGCCGACGCCGCCCGCGTCGTGCGCCCGGGGCTGAAAGTGCTGTTCATTACCGGTTACGCGGAAAGCGTGGTCATGAACAACACGGCATTCGACGCCAGCATGCAGGTACTGACCAAACCTTTTGGCCTGGAGCCGCTGGTTCGGCGTATCAAAAGCATGCTCGCGGTAAGCGGCGGGACGCCGGCCGCCTGAGTGGTGGCATTCAGCCGGGTTGGCGAACGGCGGCCATCTTTGGGCGTTGTCCGATCAGCGCGGGACCCGAGCCCAACGACCAATGGCGCGTGAGCCATTCGGCCAGAAAATCGACAAAAATACTGGTTTTGGCTGGCAGTAGGCGGGTTTCGGTAACGGCATACACTGGAAACGGGCCACCGTGCCAATCCGGCAGCACGCGCACCAGTCGGCCCGCCCGCACTTCGGCTTCGCATCCCGCTTCGTCCAATCCCGCAATGCCGACCCCGCGCACGGCCAGTTGGCGCAACATGGCGATGCTGTTGACGGAAAAGCGGCTTTTTGGTTGCACCATCACCTGTTCCTTGCCCGATCGCAGCGGCCAGGCTGTGGCGCGGTTGGCCTGCGAGGAGCGGAATTCCAGGAATTCGTGTTTGGCGAGTTCGTCCGGGTGACGGGGAAAGCCGTTCACCGCGATATATTGCGGTGCAGCATAGAGCATTGCCGGAATTGCACCAAGAAGGCGCGCGATCTGAGTAGAATCGGGAAGCTCGCCGATCTCAATGGATACGTCACACGTGTGAAACACCTGTCCGGCATGTTCGGGGGCGGCAAGATCCAGATGGAATGTCACCGCAGGGTAGCGCTTGGAGAACTCCACGAATGCCGCTGCGAGGAAATCCGTCCCGAAATCGGCCGGCATGTTCACGCGTAGCGGACCTGTCGGCGTGCTGACCAGGTGTTGGAGCTCTTCATGTGCAATCTGTGCCTCGGCGACGATGCGCTCGCATCGTTCAAGATAGCGCTCGCCAGCTTCGGTGAGCGCGACCTTTCGCGTCGTCCGGCTGAGCAGTCGCACGCCCACCGCCCGTTCCAGTTCCGCCACTTGACGAGACAGCGTCGACTTGGGCATGCCAAGTGCGTCCGCCGCGCGGCTGAAACTTCGCGCACGGGCGACTTCAACAAATAGTTCCATTCCGTAAAGGCGTTTCATGCCTGGGATTATTCCATATATGGAACTATGTTTTCGAGAATTACCACTTTGTTTCTGTAACGGGATAGACGAAAATAGGCGTCTTTTTGCAGCGCACCAAGTGTGTGCGACGCGCCGGTCTGGCGCGGGATAGCAGTTTTGGGATCGGATCTAATGAAAAGCAATAATGTCATTCAGCGGGCGGCGGGTGTCGCCTGCGTGTCGGTGTTGGCTCTCGCATTGGCAGCATGCGGAAAGAAAGATGAAGCGCCGCCGGCACCGCCGCCCTCCAAGGTGAGCGTGGTCACGCTGAAGACAGAAACCGTCGCGCTGACGACACAATTGCCTGGACGGACGTCCGCATACCGAATTGCCGAAGTGCGCCCGCAAGTCAACGGCATCGTGCAAAAGCGGCTCTTTACCGAGGGTGGTGAGGTCAAGCAAGGCCAGCAGCTCTATCAGATCGATCCGGCAATCTATCAGGCTGAAGTCGACAATGCCCGGGCTTCCCTGGCGCGCGCGCAAGCGACGCAGAAGACCGCAGCACGTCTGGTTGAGCGCTATGCGCCGCTGGCCAAGACGCGCGCGGTCGCGCAGCAAACCTATGATGAATCGGTCGCGTCTCGCGATCAGGCGGCCGCCGATGTGCAATCGGCCAAGGCTGCCCTGGATACCGCACGCATCAATCTGGTCTACACCAAGGTGCTGGCGCCGATCTCGGGCCTGATCGGCCGCTCGAACTTCACCGAAGGCGCGCTGGTGGCCGCACAGCAGGCCAACGCGATGGCGACGATTCAGCAGATCGATCCGATCTACGTTGACGTCACGCAGTCCAGCATCGAGCTCTTGCGCCTGCAACAAGACCTGGCCGCCGGTCGTCTGCAACGCGCCGAGGGCGCTCAAGCGGCCCGCGTGACGCTGATGCTCGAAGATGGCACGCCTTACGACCAGCCCGGCAAGTTGATGTTCTCCGAAGTGACGGTGGATCCGACGACCAGTTCGGTGCTGATCCGTGCCGAGTTCCCCAATCCCAAGCGCCGTTTGCTGCCGGGCATGTTTGTACGCGCGCAGTTGCCCGGTGGCGTGGACGATAACGCGCTGCTCGTGCCGCAACGTGGCGTGACGCGCAATCAACGGGGCGAACCCACGGCCCTGGTGGTGAATGCCGAGAACAAGGCCGAACTGCGCAATCTGAAGACCGATCGTGCCATCGGCGACAAATGGCTTGTGACCGATGGCTTGAAGGTGGGTGACCGCGTGATCGTCGAAGGACTGCAGACCGTGCGTCCTGGTGCTCAGGTCCAGATCGTCGACGCCGCCACCAAGCCGGGCCAGCAGCCCGCAGCCGGTGCCGCAGGCGCCGCACCCTCGGGCGGAGCGCCCGCAGGGAATGGTCAGGGTGCGGGCGGCAACGCCGACGCCAAAGCGAACTAAGGAGTTTCTCGCATGGCAAAGTTTTTTATCGACAGGCCGATTTTCGCCTGGGTGATCGCGATCGTGCTGATGTTGGCCGGTGCGCTGTCGATCACGTCGCTGCCGGTGTCGCAGTACCCGGCCATCGCGCCACCCGCCATTTCGATTCAGGTGACCTATCCCGGTGCATCGGCCAAAACGGTGCAGGACACCGTCGTGCAGGTCATCGAGCAACAGATGAACGGTCTGGATGGTTTGCGTTACTTCACATCTGAAAGTAACGCCGACGGCAGCATGACCATCGAACTCACGTTCGAGCAGGGCATCAATCCAGATATTGCGCAGGTTCAGGTTCAGAACAAGCTCTCCACCGCCGAGGCTTTGCTGCCGCAGGAAGTGCAGCAGCAAGGTATCCGGGTGACGAAGGCGACCGCCAACTTCCTGATTGTGTTGGGCTTCGTGTCGACCGACGGCAGCATGGCGCGTGAAGACATCAGCGATTATGTGGCGGCATTCGTCCAGGATCCGATCAGCCGTACCAAGGGCGTGGGCGACTTCCAGTTGTTCGGGTCGTCCTATGCCATGCGCATCTGGCTGGATCCCGAGAAGCTGGTCAATTTCAAGCTCGTGCCCAGCGATGTGACGGCGGCCATCAGTGCGCAGAACGTACAGATTTCAGCCGGTCAGCTGGGTGGTTTGCCCGCAGTCAAAGGGCAGGAATTGACGGCGACCGTGATTGGTCCCACCCGTCTGCAAACGCCCGAGGAATTCCGCAAGATCCTGGTCAAGGTCAATCCCGACGGTTCGCAAGTGCGCGTCGGCGACGTGGCACGGGTATCGCTGGGTAGCCAGAACTATTCGATCGATTCGTTCTACAACGGCGCGCCGGCATCCGCACTGGCCATCAAGCTGGCAACCGGTGCCAACGCGTTGGACACGGCCGAGGCCGTTCGCGCTACGGTCGATGGGCTGAAGCCGTATTTCCCGCCCGGCCTGGACGTGGTGTATCCGTTCGACACGACGCCGTTCGTGAAGCTGTCGATCGAGGGCGTGATTCACACGCTGATCGAAGCCATCGTGCTGGTGTTCCTGGTGATGTATCTGTTCCTGCAGAATATCCGGGCCACGCTGATCCCGACCATGGCGGTGCCGGTGGTGCTGCTGGGGGTATTCGGCGTGCTGGCGGCTTTCGGCTACTCGATCAATACGCTCACGATGTTCGGGTTGGTGCTCGCCATCGGGCTATTGGTCGACGATGCCATCGTGGTGGTGGAGAACGTCGAGCGGCTGATGGAGGAGGAGGGGCTCACCCCCAAGCAGGCGACCAAGAAGTCCATGACGCAGATTACCGGTGCGTTGATCGGTATCGGCATGGTGCTGTCGGCGGTGTTCCTCCCGATGGCGTTCTTCGGTGGCTCCACCGGTGTGATCTATCGTCAGTTCTCGATCACGATCGTGGCGTCGATGGTGCTGTCGGTCGGCGTGGCCATTATCTTTACGCCCGCGTTGTGCGCCACCATTCTCAAGCCCATAAAAAAAGGGCATAGCGAGAGCAAAAAGGGCTTTTTCGGCTGGTTCAACCGCAAGTTCGACAAGGCGAGCCACGGATACGCGAACAACGTCTCGCGCGGCCTGGGCCGTCCGAAGCGTCTGATGCTGATCTATCTAGTGTTGCTGGTGGCAATGGCCTGGGTGTTCCTGCGCTTGCCCACGGGCTTTCTGCCGGACGAAGATCAGGGGATTCTGTTCGTTCAGGTTCAAACGCCGTCGGGTTCGACTGCCGAGCGCACCAAGGAATCGATCGACAAGGCCACTGCCTATTTGCTGAATGAGCAGAAGGACGCCGTAGATTCGGTGCTCGCGATCAACGGCTTCAGCTTCGGCGGCCGGGGTCAGAACTCCGCCATCATGTTCGTCAAGCTCAAGGATTGGTCGGTGCGCAAGGATGCCGCACTGCAGGCAGGCGCCGTGGCCGGTGCTGCGTCGGGCTACTTCGCGCAAAATATCCGCGATGCACAGATCTTTGCGTTCGCACCGCCCGCCGTGCTTGAGCTCGGTAATGCCAACGGTTTCGACCTGCAGCTGATCGATCGTGCCAACGTGGGGCCTGAGGCCTTGCTGGCGGCGCGCAACCAACTGCTCGGCATGGCCGCGCAGAGCAAGACGTTGGTGCGTGTGCGCCCCAATGGCGTGGAAGATTCGGCGCAGTACGAAATTGCGATCGATCGTGAGAAAGCGTCTGTACTGGGTGTATCGATCTCCGAAATCAACACCACGTTGTCCACCGCTTGGGGGTCGTCGTACGTCAACGACTTCATCGACCGCGGTCGTGTGAAGCGCGTATATATCCAGGGCGAAGCCGATGCCCGGATGAATCCGGAAGATATCGATCGCTGGTACGTGCGCAATAGCGCGGGCGAGATGGTGCCGTTCTCGGCATTCGCCACGGGCAAATGGACGTTCGGGCCGCAGAAGCTCGATCGCTACAACGGTTCTGCCTCGTACAACATCCAGGGTGAAGCCGCACCGGGGTCGAGTTCGGGCGCAGCCATGGCCGAGATGGAGCAGTTGATGGCCAAGCTGCCTGCCGGCGTAGGCTACGAGTGGACGGGTCTGTCGTACGAAGAACGTTTGTCCGGCTCGCAGGCGCCGATGCTGTATGCGATTTCGCTGATCGTGGTGTTCCTGTGCTTGGCGGCACTTTATGAAAGCTGGTCGATTCCGACTGCGGTCATGATGGTGGTGCCGCTGGGGATCATCGGCGCGGTGGTCGCGACGCTATTGCGCGGCATGTCCAACGACGTTTATTTCCAAGTGGGGTTGCTGACAACCATCGGCCTTGCCGCAAAGAACGCGATTCTGATCGTGGAGTTTGCGAAAGAGCATTGGGAGCAGGGCGCGAGCTTGAAAGAAGCAGCGGTGCATGCGGCACGCCAACGTCTGCGTCCGATTCTGATGACCTCGCTGGCCTTTACGCTGGGCGTGGTGCCGCTGGCCATCTCGACCGGCGCGGGTTCGGGCAGCCAGAACGCCATCGGTACCGGCGTCATCGGCGGTATGCTGTCCGCCACCTTCCTGGCCATCTTCTTCGTCCCAGCGTTCTTTGTGATCATGCTGTCGCTTTTCAAGGTGAAGCGTTTGAGCGAGAACCAGGACAAGCATTTGAAGCAAGATGACGACGAGGATAACGAAGACGTGCCTGCCGAACATGGCAAGGGCGATCGCCCGAACGGCGAGCAGGAACCAAAGCAATGAGAATGTCATCGATGAGATCACTGTGGACCGCCTCGCTGGCGGTAACCCTGGCCGGGTGCTCCCTGGCACCCACCTATGAGCGTCCGGCGGCGCCGGTGTCGGGCACGTACCCCACCGGCCCGGCGTACGGCGCGCCCGACCAGAGCGCGGCCCGTGCCGATGGCGTGGCAACCGCCGATATCGGTTGGCGCGAGTTCTTCACCGATCCGCTGCTGCAGCAATTGATCGAGATGTCCCTGGCCAACAACCGCGATCTGCGCATTGCCGCGCTCAACGTCGAGTCGGCCCAGGCGCAGTACCGGATCGAGCGCGCCAATCTCTTCCCCAGCGTCGGGGTGGGCGGGCAGGCCAATATCCAGCGCACGCCCGGCGATCTGTCGATTTCCGGCAATTCGAGCACGAGCCGCACTTACAGCGTGGGCGCGTCGTTTTCGGATTGGGAGCTGGATCTGTTTGGCCGGATTCGCAGCCTGAGCGATGCGGCGTTGCAAGAATATTTCGGTCTGGAAGATACGCGTGAAGCGACGCAACTGTCGCTGATCGCCGAAGTCGCCAACGCGTACATGACGTTTCGCGCCGACCAGGAATTGCTCGCCCTGACCGAAGAAACGCTGGCCACGCAAAAGCAATCCTACGATCTGACCCTCCAGGGGTATGACGGCGGCGTGAACACCGCCCTGGACCTGAGCCAAGCCGAAGTGTCGGTGCGCACGGCGGAACGCAATTACGCGCTGTACACCCGTCAGGTCGCCAACGATCGAAACGCACTGGTGCTGTTGCTGGGCCAGCCGCTGGACGACAACATGGAGCGTGCGCTCGAACAGGCCAATCGCCTCGACGACAACGCCTTGCCGACGGCCTTGCCCGCCGGCTTGCCCTCGGATCTGCTTACCCGTCGTCCGGACGTGCGCGCGGCGGAGCATCAGTTGATGAGCGCCAACGCCAACATCGGCGCGGCACGCGCGGCGTTCTTCCCTCGTATCGGGTTGACCGCGAGTGGCGGCACGTCCAGCTCCAGTCTGGATGGGTTGTTCAAGGCGGGCTCGGGCACCTGGGCGTTCAGTCCATTGATCTCGGTGCCGATCTTTGCGGGCGGCCAGTTGCGCGCCAGCCTCGATGTGGCCGAGATTCAGAAAGACGCACGCATCGCCCAGTACGAACGCACGATTCAAACGGGCTTTCGAGAAGTGGCGGACGCCTTGGCGGGCCGCGGCACGCTCGATCAGCAGATTCGCTCGCAAGAGCAGTTGGTGGCCGCTACGCAGCGTGCCTACGACGTATCAGACCAATTGTTCCGCGGCGGCATCAGTAATTACCTGACGCTGCTGGATTCGCAGCGCTCGCTGTATGACGCGCAGCAAACGCTCGTCACCACGCGCCTGTCGCGGATCAGCAATCTGATCACGTTGTACAAGGTGTTGGGCGGTGGTTGGACGGAACGCACGCCGGCATCGGCGGCTGCACCCGGAACGGCCGCGGCCGGTACGGGGATGAGCGTGCCGACAACCTCGTCCGCTACGCCGACGCAGCGTCCTGCTGGATCGACGTCGTCGTCCTACATGCGCCCGCAGCCCGGTTCGGTGACGCGCGTGCAGCAGCCGACGTCGGCCCGTTGATGGCTTATTGAAGGCGCGACCTGAGGGTCGCAAACAAAAATGCCGCGTGCTGCCTTTTGGCGACGCGGCATTTTCTTTGGCTTTTGCAGTGCTAGCCGCTCCACTGGAACGGGTGCAGACGGGATGTTGCTGTGGCTATTGCGCGGCGGTCAGCCGGCCTTGCCGTTCAGCGTGTAGACGGCGCGCTCATCCTGCGCCAGCAGTTTGGTCAGCCAGGGCAGGGCCGTCTTCAACTCGTCGTGCAAGGTGTACGGCGGGTTGACGATATACATCCCGCTGCCATGCAGGCCCAAGCCATCGGGGGAAGGCTTGCGCACGCTCAACGTGGCGTGCACCCAGCTCTTGGCCTCGATCTTTTCGAGATGCCGGCCGATCTCAGACGACTCGAGGCGCTGCACCATCGGATACCAGACGACGAACGTGCCGGTGGCGAAACGCTGCAGGCCTTCCTTCACGGCCAGATAGGCGCGGCGATAGTCGCGTTTGTCTTCGTATGACGGGTCGATCATCACGACGCCGCGGCGCGTGGGCGGCGGCATCATGGCTTTGAGGCCATCGAAGCCGTCAGTGGCGTAGATGGTGGTTTGGCGAATGGCGCTGCGGCTTTCTCGCTCGAGGTTGGCCAGCAGCACTTCGGATTCGGTGGGATGGAGTTCGAACAATCGCAAGCGGTCGTGCTCACGCAGACTATGCAGGGCATACCAGGGCGAGCCGGGATAATGGCGCAGACCCTCGCCACGATTGACCGCACGCAGGCGGGCGATGTAGGCCGCGAAGAGCGGCGGCAGGTCGTCGCGATTCCAGAGGCGCATGACCCCGTCGGCGAACTCGGCGTTTTTTTCCGCCCAGTCGCTATCGAGCGTGTAGCGCCCGGCGCCCGCGTGGGTGTCGACCACCCAGTACGGCGCATCCTTGCGATTCATATAGTCGAGGATATGAACCCAGATGGCGTGTTTGAGAACGTCGGCATGATTGCCGGCATGAAAGGCGTGGCGGTAACTAAACATGCGTGCAGTCTACCCGTCAACGACCGGCCACGTCGCGCATCGCGACGAGCTCATCGGTAAAAATGCCGTCCATGCCCCATTCGCGCAACTGTTTTGCGCGCGCCACGTCGTTCACCGTATAGGCTGCCATGCGATAGCCCGCATCGTGCACGGCGGCGATCAGCTCGGGCGTCGCGCGCTTTTGATTGATGTTCAGTGCAACGCAGTCGTACTTCACCAAGCGTTCGCGCCAGTCTGCCGTGGGTTCGGAGAGCAGCAGGGCGCGCGGCAATTCGGGTGCGGCCGCGTGTGCGGCAGCCAGTGCCACCTCGGAAAACGACGACAGCAGCGGCGGCACGCTTGCATCGGCCCACAGCGCGCGGCAGGCCAACGCGACGGCGGTACCGGTGGCGGCCTCATGCCCGAGCGACGGCTTGATCTCGACATTGCTGGCTATGCCGTTGGCAAGCAGAAACTGCACGACCGCTTCAAATGTGGGCACGCGCTCGCCGGCGAATGCGGGCGAATGCCAACTGCCGGCGTCGAGTTGGGACAATTCGGCGTACGCCATATCGGCCACGCGTCCCTGACCATTGGTGCAACGGTCTACGGTGTCGTCATGCATCAGCACCAGAATATTGTCGCGGGTGAGCTTGACGTCGTATTCGACGAAGGTGTACCCCTCGCTTGCCCCCAGGCGCATTGCGGCCAGGGTGTTTTCGGGCGCATGACGCCCGCCGCCACGGTGTGCGATGAGGGCGGGGTAGGGCCAGTCGAATGCGGGTGCGGACATGCGGGTCATTCCTGTTGAGAGATGAGCGGAGCAAACAGTCGAAAATGGTAAACTGCCCCGGCTAAACGGTTCACACCGGTACGGGGACGAGGCGGATACGATTCGGGGTTCGCCTTTTTTTATGCGCTTTATTGCCGCGCGGGGTTCAGTCAACGCGCGGGATCAGGGACTTCAATTGTTCGATTTTATTCGCAACCACCGACGTTGGATGCAAGTCATCCTGTTGGTCTTGATCGTGCCGTCCTTTTTCCTGGTCGGGATTCAGGGTTATGACAGTTTCGTCAACAAGGCGCCGGATATGGCGGTTGTTGGCGAGTCGGCGATCAGCCAGGCCGATTTCGATGCCGTGCGCCGCGACCGTCTCGAGCGCCTGCGCCAAAGCATGCGCGAGCGTTTCGACGCCGCCCGCCTCGATACACCCGCAAGCCGCCAGGCGTTGCTGGATCAGATGATCGACCAGCGTCTGCTGGCCGCCGTCGCGATCGACAACCGTTTCTCGGTCTCCGACGAAACGTTGCGCAACACGATCGCCTCGATTCCCGCTGTGCAGGACGATGGCCGTTTTTCGCCCGAGCTCTACCGTCAGGTATTGGCTTCGCAAGGCATGTCGCCCGCCCAGTTCGAAGCCGGCATGCGCCGGGATCTGGCCGTGGCGCGTGTGATCGAACCCGTGGGCCAGTCGGCGCGGGTGCCGACCACCGTGGCCAACAGTGTCGATAGCGCACTCACGCAAACGCGGTCGGTGCAGACACGCCGCTTCGACGCCGCCGCCTATCGCGACCGCGTGACCGTGTCCGATCAGGACATCAAAGCCTGGTACGACGCCAATCAGCAAGCCTTGCAGATTCCCGAGAACGCATCGGTACGCTATGTGGTGCTGGACGAGGCTGCCGCCACGGCGGGTATCGAGGTCAAGGATGCCGACATCGCCACGTACTACAAGCAAAATCAAAATCGTTTCGGTCAGCCGGAGCGCCGCCGCGCCAGCCATATCTTGATTCAAGTGCCCGCGGGCGCGTCGGCCGACGTGCGCAAGACGGCGCAAGGCAAGGCTGCGGCACTCGCCGCGCAGGCCGCGTCCAATCCCGCCGGTTTCGCCGATCTGGCACGCCAGAATTCGCAGGATGCCGGTTCGGCCGCCAATGGTGGCGACCTGGGGTGGATCGTCAAGGGTGTGTTGCCGCCGGCGATCGATTCGGCCATCAACAGCCTCGCGCTCGACCAGGTGTCGGGTGTCGTCGAAAGCCCGTCCGGTTATCACGTGCTGAAGGTCACGGCCGTTGAAGCACCGACGATCAAGCCGTTGGCCGACGTGCGCGACACCATCATTGCCGAGATCAAGCAACAGGAGGGCGCCAAGCGCTTTGCTGAGATGGCCACCACGCTGACCAAGCAGGTGAACGATCAGCGCGATTCGCTCGAACCGGCCGCCGAAGCTGCGGGGTTGAAGGTGCGTACGGCAACGGGTGTCACGCGCGACGGCTTGTTGCCTGCCGAACAGGCCGGCGCAGGCGCCGCCTCGGCCAGCCGCGACGCGGACATCCTGAGCAGCCCACGCGTGCGCGAAGCATTGTTCTCCAACGAAGTGCTGCGCGAGAAATTCAACTCGGGCGTCATCGAATTGGCGGCAAACAAGATGGTGGTGGTGCGTCTCGATGCACTGAAGCCCGCGCAGGTGCCGCCGCTCGCCAGCGTGACCGATCGTGTGCGCACGACGTTGCGTAATCAAAAAGCTGCCGAAGCCGCCAAGCAAGCGGGCGAGGCCGAGTTGGCGACGCTGCGCACGTCGCCCGTTGTGACGGTGCCTGCGGGCTTTGGCCCCACGCAAATGGTGTCGCGCCGCGAGGCGGGCGACCTGTCGCAAAGCGTGCTGAATGCAGTCGTTCAGTTGCCCGTCACGCCCGTACCGGCCTACACCGGCGTGGCGGATGGGTCGGACTACGTCGTCGTCCGCCTGGAGTCGGTCAGCGCTGGCAAGCCCGACGCGCAGGCTCAGGCCATGCTCACTCAGCAGTTGAACGATGCGTGGGCGCAAGCCGAAGACGCAGCCGTGATCCGCATGCTGCGCGAGCAGTACAAGGTCAAGATCACGCCGGAAGCCGAACGCATCATCAAGGGTGAGGCGACGGCCGAAGGTTGATCGTGATCGGTGGGTGAGGGTGCTTGGCACCGCCCACCTGCCACCTGCCACCGCGAAGAGGGATGGTGTGGCGATTTCCGGCTGGCAAGCCGTGCGGTGTTCGCCGGCAGGCAGGTCAAATGGACCGTACTTCTCCCCCTCCGAAAAGAAAAAAGGCGCTTCGTTCGAAGCGCCTTTTTTGCATTGATCGCCTGGGGTGGGCGATCACATTGTTTGCGGCATGACGTCAGGTACGGCATTGCATAAAAGCCTCGTCTCAGCCCGTTTGCTTGATCAGCATCGGTTCGAGCACCGGCCAGACATTGTCGCGCAGCGTCGGTTGGGCATCCTCGTTGGGATGGATGCCGTCGGCCTGAAACCACTCGCGACGGGTGGCCATTCCTTCGAGCAGAAACGGCACGAAGGTGGCGTTCTGGGCTTTGGCCACCGTGGCGAACAAACTTTGGAAACGATCGGCGTACGCCCGGCCATAGTTTGGCGGAATCTGCATGCCGACGATCATGACTTTCGCGCCGGCCTTGCGTGCCTGCTCGGCCATGGTCGTCAGATTGTTCTGGGTCATGTCCAGCGCGAGGCCGCGAAGGGCGTCGTTGCCGCCGAGTTCGATGATGACGATTGCCGGCTTGTGCTGTTCGAGCAGCGGGCCAATGCGTGAAACGCCACCGCTGGTGGTATCGCCGCTGATGCTGGCATTGATGAGACGATAGTTAGGGTATTGTTCGTTCATGCGTTGCGCCATCAAGGGCACCCATCCCGAGCCGCGCCGCAGGCCGTATTCCGCAGAGAGGCTATCGCCCACCACGAGCACGTTGCGCATGCTGGCGGTATCGCGGGAACCGCTGGCGGTAGACGCGGTCTGAGCGGAGGCGGGAACATAAGCACACAACAGCAGGACGGCCGAGAGGCTGGTCCGGCAAAGCAAACGGAAGAATAGGCGCATGGATAGTCGCAACGCGATCGTAGTAAAGGGGTTGGGCAAGCAAGTGGCCGATGCGGGCGGTTCGCTGTCGATCCTTGAAGGCATCGATTTTACGATCCAGGCCGGCGCGGCGGTGGCCATCGTCGGCAGCTCGGGTTCGGGCAAAAGTACCTTGTTGGGACTGCTGGCGGGCCTGGATGTTCCCTCAACGGGTAGCGTCCACCTGGCCGGGGAAGATCTTTTCGCATTGGATGAGGATGGACGTGCCCAATTGCGCGCCCGCCACGTCGGCTTTGTTTTCCAATCGTTCCAGCTGCTGCCCAATCTTACGGCACTCGAAAACGTCATGCTGCCGCTTGAACTGGCCGGGAAGCCCGCCCGCGCGTCGGCTGAAGCCATGCTCGAAAGGGTCGGGCTGGGCGCGCGGCTGCATCACTATCCGCGCACGCTATCGGGCGGCGAACAGCAACGCGTGTCGCTTGCGCGTGCCTTCGTGGTCGAACCGGCGCTGTTGTTTGCGGATGAGCCCACTGGCAGCCTTGACGTGGCAACGGGCGAAACGGTGATCGATTTGATGTTTGCCTTGCACCGCGAGCAGGGCACAACGTTGGTGCTGGTGACTCACGATCCCCAGCTTGCCGCCCGCTGCGCCGAGCAGATCGTGCTAAAGGCGGGTCGCCTGAGCACCTGAGCACCTGAGCACCTAAGCACCTAAGCACCTAAGCACCTGAGCACCTGAGCACCTGAGCACCGCGGGCGGCGTTGGTGAAGCATGTAGACGGCTGACTATGGCGATTGGTGGGCACCTCAATGCGACGATCGGGTGCTTGCACCGCTCGCGTGGCGCAAGCGTTGACCGCGGCGCCATTCGAGCAGGCTGATGGTTACCCCGCTTGCACAGACCACGGCAATGCCCAGCCACGTGGTCGCATCTGGAAAATGCCGCCACACCAGCCAGCCCATGGCGGTGGACGTTACGATCTGCAGATACAGCACCGGTGCCAATGTGGATGCGGGTGCATTCCGATACGCGCCGATCTGAAACAAATGGCCCAGCGCGCCCGAGAACCCGGTCGACAGCATGATCACGATCTGGCCTGCGCTCAGTTGTGCGATGGCGGCCATCGCATCGGACCAGAGCACCGGCAGTGCGAGCGTCAGACAGGCCGTGCCCACACCGCCGCTCCAGATCAACGACGTGAACGGATTTTCGCCGGCGATGCGTCGCGTGGCGACGAATTGACCGGCGAAAAGGCACGCGGTGACCAGGCCGGCGGCCACGCCAGCCAAGGGCAGACCGCTGCCAGGCCGGATGATGAGCAACACGCCGGCAAAACCCACGCCTGCCGCCACCCAGCGCGACATGCGCGGTTGCTCGCCCAATACCCAGGGCGAAACCGCCAGCACGATAAGAGGCGCAAGGAAATTGATGGCGGTGGCTTCGGATTGTGGCAGCAGGCTCAGCGTCGTGAAGAACGAGAGCGTGGCGCAAAACATGAATGCGCCGCGGACGAACTGCCGTCCGGGCTGTCGCGTGCGCACGATGGACCAGCCTCGGGCCGGTACGACCAGCGCCAGAACCAGTACCAAATGAACGGCGTATCGGATCCAGGCCAGAAACAGCAGTGGTACGCCGGCCGCCATGACCCATTTGCTCGTGCCATCCAGTACCGACAACATCACCATCGAGGCCAATAGCCACACGATGCCCCACACTGGCCGCGCGATTGGCGCAGCAGTCCCTGCCGACATGCCTGTCTCCCTTTTATGCGCAGTGATGATACGCCTTGATACGGCTGGTGCGGGATGGGCGCGCGAATCCTCGGCATCTCGACACTGACAAGCGCATTCAAAACTGCTTATTCGGCAAGCCTTTAGCGGCGTCGCATCACGGCTTTAAGGCACGATTTGCAGCCTGCCGGGCAATCGTTAACGCTTGCAATCGGTAGGAAGCGCCGCCCGTGGGATGGAGTAACATCTTCCGGACGCTGGCGCCTCACAAGGGCGTACAGCCGGATGAACGCCCTCGTTGCAGGGTGGCCCTATGCCAAATTGAGGAGATGCTTAATGGTCAAGAAACACGTTGCCGCCGTCTGGCTCGGCATGTCGGTCGCGCTTTTTGGCGCAGCCACGCCCGCGTTGGCCCAGCAAGGCAAAACGCTGACCGTCGCCACCGATACGGCCTTCGTACCGTTCGAATTCAAGCAAGGCGACAAGTATGTCGGCTTCGACATCGATCTGTGGGATGCCATCGCCAAGGAAATGAACGTCAAGTATCAGTTCCGCCCGATGGATTTCAGCGGCATCATTCCGGGTCTGCAGACCAAGAACCTCGACGCCGCCTTGGCAGGTATCACGATTCGTGACGATCGCAAGAAAGTGATCGATTTCTCGGATCCTTACTACGAGAGCGGTCTGGCCATCCTGGTAAGCAGCAAGAATACCGACATCACCGATGCGAAAAGCCTCGCTGGCAAAACGGTTGCCGTGAAGACCGGCACGGCCACGGTCGACTTCCTGCGCAAGGAAGTGCCCGACGCCAAGCTCAAACTCTTCCCGAACATCGATAACGCCTATCTCGAACTGGCTACCGGCCGCGTCGATGCCGCGGTCCACGATACCCCCAACGTCCAGTACTACGCGAACTCGGCCGGCAAGGATCGCACCAAGGTCGTCGGCAAGGTCAAGAGCGGTGACTTCTACGGCATCGCGATGCCCAAGGGTAGCCCGCTTGTGGCCGACGTCAACAAGGCTTTGGCCACGTTGAAGTCCAACGGCAAGTACGACGAAATCTACGCCAAGTGGTTCGGCAAGCAGCCTTGATTCAGGGCTGACGTGGCGCACATCGCCATCGTCTGAACGGGGCCGGCTCAAGCGAGTCGGCCCACGTGTTTAAGGGGATCCATTTTGGAATTCGACTGGTCAGTCATTGTGGACGCCCTTCCCAATCTCTGGGAAGGCACCAAGATGACGATGCTCATCACCTTCTGCGGCCTGGCCGGCGGCTTCGTTCTCGGGGCGCTCACCGGTGTGGTGCGCGCCTATGGCCCAACGTGGTTGTCCGCCATTGCCCAGGTTTACGTGGCCGTCATCCGTGGCACGCCGATCGTGGTGCAGGTCATGTTCCTGTACTTCGCATTGCCGTTGATGGTGCCCGACCTGCGCATCGATGCGCTCTGGGCCGCGATCATCACCCTGATCGTCAACTCGGGCGCCTATATCTCGGAGATCGTGCGCGGTTCGCTGCTCTCGGTGCACAAGGGCCTGAAAGAGGCGGGTCAGGCCATGGGTCTGCCATTTCACAAGATCCTGACGCACATCATCGGTCCAGTGGCGTTTCGCCGCATGATTCCGCCGCTGGGCAATCAGTGCATCATCAGCTTGAAGGATTCGTCGCTCTTCATCGTGATCGGCGTGGCCGAACTGACGCGGCAAGGGCAGGAGATCATGGCGAGCAACTTTCGCGCAGTCGAAATCTGGTCGGCTGTTGCCATCATCTATCTGATTCTCACCGGCGCCTTGGCATTGGGCCTGCGGCTGGTCGAAAAAAGGATGCGCATACTATGAGCATGGTCGAATTTCGCAACGTCATCAAGCAGTTCGGTACGTCGACCGTGCTGGACGACATCTCCCTCGATATCAACGAGGGCGAAGTCGTGGTGGTGGTAGGGCCTTCCGGTTCGGGCAAATCCACCTTCCTGCGCTGCATCAATGTGCTCGAAACCATTCAAGGCGGCGATCTCCTGGTCAACGGCATCAGCGTGCACGGCTCTGATGAGCAAGTGCGCGAGATCCGCCGTGAAGCCGGCATGGTGTTCCAGCAGTTCAATCTGTTCCCGCAGCTGTCGGCATTGGATAACGTGATGTTCGGTCCCATCCATACGCGGGGCGCCTCGAAGGAGGACGCACGTCAGCAGGCCGAAACCCTCCTGGCGAAAGTGGGCTTGGCCGAGCGCATGAATCATTTTCCATCCGAGTTGTCGGGCGGCCAGCAACAACGCGTGGCCATTGCACGCGCGCTCGCCATCAAACCGCGCTTGATGCTGTTCGACGAGCCCACCTCGGCGCTCGATCCCGAGTTGCGCCAAGAGGTGTTGCAAGTCATGCAGACGCTTGCACAGGAAGGTATGACGATGGTGGTGGTCACGCACGAAATGTCGTTCGCCCGCAGCGTGGGCAGCCGATTGCTGTTCATCGACAAGGGCAAGATCGCGCACGACGGCCCGCCATCGGAATTGCTCAGCAATCCGCCGAGCCAGCGTCTAAAAGACTTCCTGCAGCACGTTCATTGAGCCTGAGCGTTAAGCGCCATGTTTGATCTGGCGTGCGGCACGTTCACTGTGTAAGGGGTTCAGCACCGATGTTGCGCTGGCCGCGCAGTATAGTCACTGTTCAATGCGTTCAACGCCTGCACTGAGCTGAGCGTGCCGAGCCGGCTCGGTGAGCGGTGCACGTATCTCGAGCATAAAAAATCGGACCCTGCGGGGTCCGATTTTTTGTGGCTGGATGGCGGCGCCGTCAACCTTTAACGCGCACGATGCGCTGCACTTGCGGGACGTGCCGGATCGACCGGATCACCTGTGCCAGATGCTTGCGGCTCTCGACCTGAATCGTGAGGTGCAATGCCACGGTTGCCGTTGCATCGTCGTGCATGGTCACGTGCACGATGTTGGCATCCGCAGCGGTCACTTCTGCTGCCAGGCGGCCGAGCGTTCCGCGTTCGTTACGGCAGGTGATGTCCAGGCGAGTCGAGAAGTGCTTGGCCGGCTGGGAATCCCACGCCACGCTGACCCACCGATCGGGTTCGCGCGCTTGCAGGCGAAGGGCCACCGGGCAATCAGCGGTATGAACGACCAGGCCTTGGCCGATCCGCAAACCGGCGATGATGGGGTCGCCCGGCAAGGGACCGCAACAGCTTGCGAGCTGTACGGCCTGACCCTCATTGCCTTGAATCATGATCGGCGCGCTACGCGCCGACGTGATCTCGTCGACCGCAGCGGCCGTCGTGGCGACCAGGCTGTTTTCCGGCTGGAAGCGACGGGCGACGACGGCAGCCAGGCGTTTACCCAAACCGATGTCGGCCAGGATCTCATCGCGTGAACTCGCCCCGGTACTGCGCGCCAGTTTCTCCCATGCGGGATCGTTGACGTCGGGCAAATCGAGATGGAGATCGTGGAGCGCCTGCGACAGAAGCCGTTCACCGAACGCGACCGATTCTTCGTACTTGACGGTGCGCAGGTAGTGACGAATCTCTGAGCGTGCGCGGCCAGTGCGCACGTAGTTGAGCCACTGCGCATTGGGCCGCGACGCCGGCGAGGTCACGATTTCAACCGAGTCGCCGCTGTTCAGTTCTTTGCGCAGCGGTACGAACTCGTTGTTGACCTTCGCTGCCACGGCCTGATTGCCGATATCCGTATGAATGGCATAGGCGAAATCAACCGGTGTTGCGCCGCGCGGGAGCGAAATGATCTTGCCGCGAGGGGTGAACACATAAACGGCATCGGGGAACAGGTCGACTTTGACATGCTCGAGAAACTCGCCCGAATCGCCGGTCTGGCTTTGGATATCCAGCAGAGACTGCAACCACTGATGGGTGCGTTTTTGCAGGTCGTTCAAGCCTGTGGACGCTTCCTTGTAAAGCCAATGGGAGGCGACGCCTTCCTCGGCAACATGATGCATGTCGCGCGTACGCACCTGGAACTCGACAGGTGTGCCATAAGGACCCACCAGCGTGGTATGCAGCGACTGGTAGCCGTTGACCTTGGGGATGGCGATGTAATCCTTGAACTTGCCCGGCACAGGCCGGAATAGTTGATGCAAGGTGCCCAACGCCAGATAGCACTCGGGCAGCGTGTGCACGATCACCCGGAACCCGTAGATGTCGAGTACTTCAGAAAACGTTTTTTTCTGATCGACCATCTTGTTATAGATGCCGAACAGGGTTTTCTCTCGCCCCGTGACTTCCGCCTCAATGCCCGCAGCGGGCAGGGCAGCCCGGACGGCGTCGCTGATCTTGCTGATGACTTCGCGGCGATTGCCGCGCGCCGACAGTACCGCCTTGTAAAGCACCTGATACCGGTTGGGGTACATCGCGCCAAAGCAGAGATCCTGCAGCTCGCGAAACAGCAGGTTGAGCCCCAGGCGATGTGCGATGGGGGCATAAATCTCGAGCGTTTCCCGCGCAACGCGGCGGCGCTTTTCAGGATTGACCGCGTCGAGCGTGCGCATGTTGTGCACGCGATCGGCCAGCTTGATGAGAATGACGCGCACATCGCGCGCCATTGCCAGCAACATCTTGCGAAAGCTCTCCGCCTGCTGCTCAGCCTTGGTTGCAAAGTCGAGCCGATCCAATTTTGAGAGGCCGTCGACCAGTTCTGCGACTTCGGGGCCGAACTTCTCGGCCAGCTCGTGCTTCGGTATTCCCGTGTCTTCCATGACGTCATGGAGCAGGGCTGCCGAAAGCGCGTTGGCGTCGAGCTTCCAGCCGGCACAAATTTCCGTGACGGCGATGGGATGCGAAATATAAGGCAGCCCACTGGAGCGAAACTGCCCGAGATGTGCGCGGTCAGCGAAGCGATAGGCCTCGCGGACGCGATCGACGTCTTTCGCGTCGAGGTACTGGGCAATGACTTCAGTGAGGGGTGCCAGAGAGGCGATGATGGGTGCTGCTGGGGCAATGGCATCCGTTGCATCCGGAGCCAAGGCCAAACCGGCGGGCGTTTGCGCCGCGCCTTTTTTCTTCTTACTGGGACTGCGACCCAGGCGAGAACCGGCGCGTAGCGCCGCTAGCAAGCCCGAGGATGCCGATTTGAGTCCTGGAAACGCCATGCGAGCCGCTCCAGGTTTAAATCAGGTCGGTACCTTGCGCAGCATTTCGAGACCGGTCAGACCGGCGGCGATTTCGCGCAAAGCGGTAACCGTCGGCTTATCTTTGCTGTCCAGACGCGGGGCGTGGCCTTGGGCCAGTTCGCGAGCGCGGTAGGTGGCAGCCAGCGTAAGCTTGAAGCGGTTGGGGATCTGGTTCAGACAATCTTCGACGGTAATACGAGCCATGAGCGCACCTGCTGCGAGCGTGAATGGGAAAAAAAAAGGGAAGCGCATGCGCATAACGCGCATGACCTCAGTGTGCCGCCGGAATGCCGAGTTGAGCGAACAAATCGGCGTGGCGCACGGCCTGAGACGAAAAACGTAGCCGGGCCGCGCTGACGATTTGAGTCAGCTCATCCAAGGCTACGCTAAATTCTTGATTAATAATAACATATTCGCACTCGGGAGCATGGGCGATTTCGCCGCCAGCCGCCAATAAGCGGCGCGCAATCACCGAAGCATCGTCCTGACCCCGTGCCTTGAGCCGGCTTTCGAGCGCATCGAAGGAGGGCGGCAAGATGAAGACGCCTAACGCCGCTGGAAAACGCTGGCGGACCTGACGTGCGCCCTGCCAATCGATTTCCAGCAAAACATCGCGGCCGGCTTGCGTCGCCTCGTCGATCCGGTCGCGCGGCGTGCCATAAAAATTGCCGTGCACCTCTGCCCACTCAAGCAGGCTGTCGCTGGCGCGAAGCGCCTGGAAATCCGCCACGCTGATGAAGCGATATTCGCGGCCATCCACCTCACCCGGACGCGGGGCGCGCGTGGTGCACGAAATCGAAAGGGTCAGCGAGGGATCGCGCTCGAGCAGCGCGCTCACCAAGCTGGATTTGCCGGCGCCGCTAGGCGCGACGACCATCAATACATTGCCGGGTTGGACAGACATGAGAAAAATCAGTGGCCGGGAAGAAGAGGCGAAGAATAGCAAATTCGCCGTGCGCTGAGTCGATCGCGGGGAGTAGGATGCCATTTTCGGCAAAGGAGAAGGGCATCATGAGTGAGCAAGCAGGCGCGGTCAACGACGCGAGATCGACGGTCCCAGCCACGCAGGGTCAAACGAAAGCCGGCGGGTCGTCCGCGACGCGTGTGGCGGTCGTGACGGGTGCCGGATCGGGCATCGGCCGCGCGGTCGCCTTGGCGCTGTTCGCCGAGGGCTACGCCGTCGTTCTGGCGGGCCGACGCGCCGATGCGCTGGAGGAAACGCGGCGCCAAGCGAACGATTCGGAAAATCGGATGTTGGCCGTACCCACGGATGTGAGCGATGAAGCCGCGGTCGGGGCGCTTTTCGACGCGGTTCGCACTTACTATGGACGAATCGATCTGCTTTTCAATAATGCGGGACGCGGTGCGCCCGCCGTTCCAATCGACGAACTGCCGGTGCAAACCTGGCGTGACGTCGTCGACGTCAATCTGACGGGCATGTTCTTGTGTGCCCAGGCGGCGTTCCGGATGATGAAGCATCAGGAACCGCGGGGCGGACGCATCATCAACAATGGGTCCATTTCAGCGCATGCGCCACGGCCGCGTTCGATTGCATACACCGCGACCAAACACGCCGTGACCGGACTCACGAAATCCATCTCTCTGGATGGCCGCGCCGATAACATCGCCTGCGGTCAGATCGACATCGGCAATGCAGCAACCGAAATGACCGACCGCATGGTGGCAGGTGTGCTTCAGGCCAATCTGGTGGTGGCGGCGGAACCGCGAATGGACGTCCAGGACGTGGCGCGTGCAGTCGTCCACATGGCCGCATTGCCGCTGTCGGCCAACGTGCAATTCATGACGGTCATGGCGACTGCCATGCCGTTTGTGGGCCGGGGCTGAGCGTCTTGTAGATGGCGACCGTGTAAAAACCGGTCGCCCGTCGTGGAGGCAACACCCGGATCGCCTTTACAAGGAGACGCCCGGGGCGCCTAAAGAAGAAAACGGGCGACGAAGACGCGCGCGTTGCCTATGAAAGAACACACGCGCCGTTCATCGAAGCTGGCGCGTGCAACCGATCGATCAGCGAGCGTTCACCGCGACCAGTTTCGGCGCCACAGGCGCGCTTTCAGGCTTGATCAATGCACGAGCGCCGCGGTAGACCTTCGACCAGTAGGTGCTGTCCAGGCTGTCGATACGAACCGACGAACCGCTGGTGGGTGCGTGGACGAATTTGTCGTCGCCGATGTAAATGCCCACATGGGAAACCGCGCCACGACCACGCGTGTTGAAAAACACCAGGTCGCCGGGTTGCAGCTTGCTTTTGGCGACATTGGCGCCTTTGGCACGCTGATCGCGCGCTCGGCGGGGAAGATCCATGCCTGCGATTTCGCGATAAACAAATGCAACAAGTCCACTGCAGTCGAAGCCATCGTCGGGATCGTCCCCGCCCCACGTGTAGGGCGTGCCGATCGCGTCAAGGCCAGCGGCCACAACTTGATCTCGGAGGCTGTCATTCTGCTGCGAGCTCAATCCTTTGAGCGAGCCCCGGGCTTCCGGGGTAATCATTGCGTCAGCGGTCTGTGGAAGGCTGATCGCGCCCGCGGCGATCGCAAAGGCGACCAGTGCGGAACGTACTGAAAATCGTGAGCGGCGTGCGGTGGTGGCGGTCTGAGTATTCGGTCGCGTCGGCGGAGTCATAAATCTGAATCAAAATCGTACATGTCGGAGGACTCGTGCGAAAAAAAACTCGCTACGAGCCGGCGAATGGACTAGGCCCGGGACGCATTGTATAAGCAAAATATTTTATTACACCTGTCGCAAGTGGGGGCATCGAGTTACATTCTTCGATGTGCGACGAAGCGCGAAATACCGACCATTATTGGTAGATTTTACGCGCCGTTGTAAAAAGTGCAGCCGTGTCGTCACGACGTTTGGCAATGAGGCGCGCCGTTCTAGCGCTCGGATTACGGCTGTCTTGTGTGTTTTTGGCTATGGCGGCGATAGCGCTTATCAACCCTTGGCAGAGCGGTCCAACGGTGACTGCCGCTAAGTGTCTGCGCCGTACAACACTCGCGTATCTAACCCGCCAAAATGTCGATATTTCGATGGTGCGCAGCACAAAATGAGGCGGTGCGCTGAGTGGCCTCGGCGGGCGATTGGAGAAAATTTCGCCATACGTGTGTTTTTCACGAAGATGGCACCGCGTTCAAGGGGAAATGCGAGCGATTGATTCGTTCGAATTTGCCGTCGTTATTCGCCGGTTATAGGTCGTGGAACTTGAGCGTCGTTGATCAAGCCGATCATTGAATGCGTCAGACGAGACGCCGGTGTATAGACCGGCGGAGATTCCAATAGAGAGGCCGGTGAAGATTCCAATAGAAACGCCGGTAGAGATTCCAATCCAGACGTCGGTAGAGACTCCAATAGAGACGTCGGTAGAGACTTCAATAGAGACGCGGCGCGCCCGCGGGGCGGGGGGGCGGCGGGGCACTCCCGCTCGCCTGCGTCGCGGGCGAGCGGCGTCTCAGTCCGTCTTCACTCGATGTTTTGCGCTTGTTCGCGCATCTGCTCGATCAGCAGCTTCAAATCCATCGCGGCACGCGTAACCTCCAGGCTGGACGCTTTGGAGCCAAGCGTATTGGCTTCGCGGTTCATTTCCTGGAAAAGGAAATCCAATCGCTTGCCTGCGCTTCCGGTGGGCCGCTTGGCCGCCTTGCCGGGTTTTGCGCTTGATGTCTGGACTGCGGCATCGGTCGAATCGGTTGCACCCAGGATGTGCCGCAGTTCGGTCAAATGCGAGCGCAGCCGCGCAATTTCCTCAGCGACATCGATTCGAAGCGCGAACAGCGTGGACTCCTGCGCCAGCCGTTCGGAGAGTTCGCTGCCGCTGATGTTTGCGAAGCCCGACGGAAATGCCGATGCGACGGTGTCGCGCAGCTTGGTGGCAAGCTTCTCGCGATGCTCAGCCAAAAGCGCCGGAAGGTGTGCCGTGACGTGATCGACCACGCCTGAGATATCGTCGGCGCAGGCGAGCATCACGCCCGCCAGACGTTCGCCTTCGCGGGCACGCGACGCCTCCAATTGCTTGAGTGCTTCATGGGCGGCGGTCACGCAGGCCTCACTCCAGGCTTGCGGGTCCATGGCATCGTTGCCGCGCTGGCCAGGCCAGTTGCTCAACTCGACCAGACGCGGTGCGGCGACATCCGGAATGACGGCCCGCGCTTGCTGAAGCTGATCCGCGAGCTGCGCCAGCCATGCCGGGTCGAAGGTCGTCGATGCGGTATCGGCTACCCGCGTGAAGCTTGCGCGGACTTCGATCTTTCCGCGTCCCAAACGTGCCGTCAGGAGATCGCGCAACGGGCTTTCGGCTTGCCGAAGGTCTTCGGGCAGCCGGAAATGTAGGTCCAGAAAGCGACTGTTGACGCTGCGTATCTCAAGCGCAAGCGAGCCTTGTGCGAGATCGACGCGGGCACTGCCAAACGCGGTCATGCTGTGAATCATGAATCAATATCCTGCTGTGAGTCCGTCGGGATTGCGGGGGTCAGACGCCCCGTAGAGCACACCATCGTGAATTTCTATCGTTTGCGTGCGGCCCATGACGGCCTGGACCTTGATGGTGTGGCCCATGCTTTCCAGAATGCGCCGCGTATCGGGGTTGATGCCTTTCTCAACCCGCAGCACATCCGGTAAGCCTTGATGATGGAAGCGAGGCACGGCGGCCGACTCGGCCGGATTCAAGCCGAAATCGATGGCGTTGACGACGGCCTCGAGAACAGTCGTAATGATACGTGACCCTCCAGGCGAACCCGTCACCAGCCAGGGCTCGCCATTCTTGAACACCATCAATGGCGTCATCGAACTCAGCGGCCGTTTGCCCGGCGCGATCGCATTGGCGTCGCCGCCCGTCAGCCCGTAGGCATTGGGTACGCCGGGCTTGGATACGAAATCGTCCATCTCGTTGTTGAGCAGAATGCCGGTGCCATCGGCCACGATGCCGGTGCCGAAGTTCAGATTGAGCGTATACGTGGTGCTGACGACGTTGCCTTGTTTATCCGCCACGGAGAAGTGCGTGGTCTGGTCGCTTTCATAGGGCAATGGATTGCCGGGCCGAACGGCCGCGCCCGGGGCGGCACGACGCGCATCGATTTTTGCCGCCAGCACATCGGCGTAGGCTCGCGAGGTGATGCCCGCGACCGGCACCTTCGTACGATCCGGGTCGCCCAGATATTCGGAACGGTCGGCGTACGCCAGTTTCATGCTCTCGGCCATCAGATGAATGGTCTGTGCGCTGCCCAGGCCGTAATCGCCCAATGGGTAGCGTTCGAGAATGTTGAGCATTTGCACGATGTGGACGCCGCCTGAGCTCGGTGGGGGCATCGCAACAATACGATTGCCGCGATAGGCGCCCACGACCGGTTCCCGGTTGATCGCTTTGTATCGCTTGAGATCGGCTGCAGTGATGCCGCCACCATGCCGCTGCATCTCAGCGGCAATTTTTACGGCGATATCGCCTTCATAGAATGCCCGCGCACCATCGCGAGCGATGGCTTCGAGTGAGACCGCCAGATCGGTCTGACGCAGAATGTCGCCGGCCGCTAGTGGCACGCTTTGCTTATCTGCGGCACAGGGCTTCGGCGTACAGGTACCGGTTACGTCTTTGAAAAAGATGCGGCGCGTGGCGGGCCACTGCCCAAGCGTATCGGCTTCCGTGGCGAGCATGTCGGCGAGGGTTTGCCCAACGGGAAACCCTTTGCGGGCGAGATCGATCGCCGGAGCAATGACCTTGGCGCGTGGCAACGAGCCGTGTTCGTCGAGGGCTTTCAGCAGACCGGCGACGGTGCCCGGAACGCCTACCGCGCGGTGGGTGTACAGGGAGGCACCCGAGCGCAGGTTGCCGGCGCCATCGAGATACATGTCGCGGCGTGCAGATTCAGGCGCGACTTCGCGAAAGTCGAGTGCAACGTCGCGGCCGGTTTTGGCATCGTGGATCAACATGAAGCCGCCGCCGCCGAGGTTGCCCGCGTTCGGCAACGTGACGGCGAGTGCGAAGCCCACCGCCACCGCTGCATCGACGGCATTGCCGCCCTGACGCATGATCTCCACGCCGATGCGCGAGGCCAGTGCACTTTCGCTTGCCACCATGCCATTGACGGCTTTGACGGGCGAGAAAATCACATCGCGCGTGTCATAACGGGCTGCGGCCGCAGACGTGGTGGCCGACGCTGTGGGCGATGTGAGGGCGCTGACCGGTGCCGAGATGCCGGGTGGCGATATCAGGGCGAAGGCGAGAATCAGGGTGGCGTGTGAAGGACGGAAGCGTGCGGTCATGGATAGGCAATGAGAGACGATGGTCGATCCCGGCAGCATAACCGGCAACGCCGACACGACGATATGCGTACAAGTCGCAAGTCGGGGCAGGGGATGTTGGGCTTGCCGCGCCCCGTACAATGCCTACCTTTCCTGTCTTGCCGGAGTTCCCGATGTCCCTCGATTCCTCGACCCCACTGTCCCGTCATTCCGGCCGCGCGCTCGATGAGTTGAGGCCGTTCGAGGCCATTCGCGGCTATACGCGTTATGCCGAAGGCTCGGTGCTCGTCAAGGCCGGCAATACGCACGTGCTGTGCACGGCGAGCGTGCTGGAAAAGGTGCCCCCGTTTTTGAAAGGCAAGGGTCAAGGCTGGGTGACGGCCGAGTACGGCATGCTGCCGCGTGCCACGCATACGCGTGGCGATCGCGAGGCCGCGCGGGGCAAGCAATCCGGGCGCACGCAAGAGATTCAGCGCCTGATCGGCCGCAGTTTGCGCGCGGTATTCGACATGCAGGCGTTGGGCGAACGCACGCTGCATATCGACTGCGATGTGCTCCAGGCCGACGGCGGCACGCGCTGCGCCAGCATTACCGGCGCGTGGATTGCATGCGCTGACGCTGTGGCTGCATTGCAGCGTCAGGGATTATTGACTGCCAATCCGATGCGCGATCATGTGGCTGCCGTCTCGGTAGGCATGGTCAATGGCCGTCCCGTACTCGATCTGGACTATGAAGAGGATTCCGGGTGCGACGCCGATGTAAATGTCGTCATGACGGGCGCTGGCGACTTCGTGGAAGTGCAGGGCACCGCTGAAGGCGTGGCGTTCTCGCGCAGCGATATGAATGCCTTGCTCGACATCGCCGAGCAAGGCATCGTCAAACTCGTGGCGGCGCAGAAGGCAGCGCTGGGCTGATCGCGCTGGGCCAGGACTGCCGTGCGCGAGCAAACTGGGCAACCGTCTACGGCAGCAAGCGTCCAATCCTGGTGCACTCGCCCAGTGACCACACGGTGTCGATGAGGCGGCGCACTTCGGTGGGCGTGGTGATGCCGCCGTACGCCGCCAGTGTCGTGACTTTGTCTTCGATCTCGGCTCGGCTAAGCGTGTTGCCCGGGTCGCCCTTGGGCTCGTCGACGCGGCCGTCGAATTGCCGACCGTCGTGGGTGGTGACGTGAACCTTGCCGATCCAGCGGCGGGGGTAAGCGGTGTCCACCTCGTCGTCTAGCGACATCGTGACGCGTTTGTTGAAGGCGCTGACGAATGTGTTGCCGAAGCCGGCATCGAATTCCGCCAGCCCGGCGCGGCCGTGCGCGGCGATCAGCGCGAGCACGGTGCCCATCGAGAATTTTGACTGATGCACGCTGCGTGGGTCGACCACGGGGCCGAGGACGTCGATTGCGCCCTGATGCACTTGCGCATCCACATGGGCGATATCGTCGGCCGCCAGATCGTGCTCCTGCATCACGGCGAGCAACGCATCGGCGGCCGGATGGGTGTGGCGGCACGATGCATGAAACTTGAACGACGTTTCGAGTACCGTCCAGCGCGTCCCCAACCGATCGGTAAGCTTGGCGGGGTCCGCGTCGGTGGACATGCCGGCACCCATGCCTTGGGGGCCTTCCAGAATCTGCTTCGCGCCGGTAAAACCTTCGCGCGCGAGGAATGCCGCCGTCAGTCCGTCACCGGCAGCTTTTGCCGTATGAAGCTGCTTGGAATCGGCGGCGTCGCGCAAGAACTCCCACAGGCCGGCGGCCTGCGTGCCCGCCGAGCCGATGGCATGCAACATTTGCTCCGGGGTGAGGCGCAGGAGATGACCTACGGCGACGGCGGCCGCAACGGTGCCGGCGGTGCCTGTGGTGTGAAAGATCTTGTAGTGCGATCGGCCGAGAAATTCGCCAATACGAATGCCCACTTCATAGCCGGCCACAGACGCGGCAATCAGGTCTGGCCCGCTGCGGCCCAGCAACTGGGCCACCGCCAGAGCAGGCGGGAAGACGACGGCAGCGGGGTGAAACACCGCGCCGTTGTGAACGTCGTCCTGCTCCACCACATGGGCAGCGGCCGCATTGACCATCGCAGCAAACAAGGGACTCGTCAGGCGCCGCGAGATCAGTACCTCGGCCTCGCCCGTGCCCGGTCCCATCGCGCGGGCGAAGGTGTCGATCGCCTTGATGGGCGCGGTCTGCGCACCGGCGAGGATCGATCCCAAAGTATCCAGCAGCAGCGACTCGGTGCGGCGGGCCACTTCAGGCGGAATGGCGTCGTAGGTGAGGGTGGCGGCGAACTGCGCCAGCACCGCGCTGGGGTGCGTGGCTGCAAGGCTTTGGGGCATGTCGTCGATACGCATTAGAAGGACCTCGGCAAACCCAGCACGTGTTCGGCCACATACGCCAGGATCAGATTGGTGGAGATGGGTGCGACCTGATACAGCCGCGTTTCGCGGAACTTGCGTTCGACGTCGTATTCGGTGGCAAAGCCGAAGCCGCCATGAAACTGCAGGCAGGCGTTGGCCGCTTCCCACGACGCGTCTGCGGCGAGGAGCTTGGCCATGTTGGCCTGCGCGCCGCAGGGCTCATGCGCGTCGAACCGCCGGCAGGCCTCGAAGCGCATGAGGCTGGCCGCTTCCACATTGATGTGCGCGCGCGCGATCGGAAACTGCACGCCTTGATTCTGCCCGATCGGACGGCCGAATACGATGCGTTCCTTGGCGTAGGCAGTGACCTTGTCGACAAACCAATAGCCGTCGCCGATGCATTCGGCGGCGATCAAGGTGCGTTCGGCATTCAGGCCGTCGAGGATGTACTTGAAGCCTTTGCCTTCCTCGCCGATCAGGTTGTCCGCCGGGATCTCGAGGTTGTCGAAAAACAGCTCGTTGGTCTCATGATTGACCATGTTGGCGATCGGGCGCAGCGTCAAGCCGTGCTTGAGCGCGTGGTGCAGATCGACCAGGAAGATCGACATGCCTTCGGATTTTTTCTGTACCTGATCGAGCGGCGTGGTGCGGGCCAGCAGAATCATCAAGTCCGAATGCTGCACCCGTGAAATCCACACCTTCTGACCATTGATGACATACCGGTCACCTTTGCGCTGCGCGGTCGTTTTGATCTTGGTGGTGTCGGTACCCGTGGTGGGCTCGGTCACGCCCATGGACTGCAGCCGCAGTTCGCCCGCAGCGATGCGCGGCAGGAACTCACGCTTTTGCGCTTCCGAGCCGTGGCGCAGCAGGGTGCCCATGTTGTACATCTGCCCGTGACAGGCGCCGGAGTTGCCGCCCGAACGGTTGATCTCTTCCATGATGATCGACGCTTCGGTCAGTCCCAATCCGGAGCCGCCGTATTCCTGAGGAATCAGCGCGGCCAGCCAGCCGGCCTTGGTCAGTGCCTCGACGAAGGCCTCGGGGTAGCCCCGTTCTTCATCGATCTTGCGAAAATATTCGCCGGAAAACTGGGCGCACAACTCGCGTACGGCGTCACGGATATCGGTATGAGCGGTGTCGAATTCGGACATATCTACAGCCAAATAGGGGAGGAAGGCAGCGGGCATTCGAGCCGGCCGCGTGTTACAAAGCGCGATCCATACTGTGCCGCAAAGACCGGCCGAAAGCTAATTCGAATTGACGAAGGCAGTGTTAGGCGATCACGAAGCGCCGTCTGTCGTAAAGGGAGTCTGCTGCAATGTCCATGCATTTCGATCTGGTCGACATGCAGTTAATGGTGAATATCGGTACGTCGCGCAGTCTCACTCGCGGTGCCGAAAAATCGCATCTGTCACTGCCGGCCGCCAGTACGCGTGTCAAGAATCTGGAAGCGCATTTCGGTGCGCAGCTGCTCTATCGCACCAGCCAGGGCGTGACGATGACCCCTGCCGGCGAGTCGCTGCTGCGGCATGCGCGTACGGTGATCGGCCAGATAGAACACTTGCGCGGCGATATGCAGGCGTTTGCGCTGGGAGTGCGCGGCCGCGTGCGTGTGCTCGCCAACACCAGTGCGATGACGGAATTCATGCCGGCTGTACTGGGTCGTTATCTATCGGCCCATCCGGATGTGCATATCGAGTTGCGTGAGCGACTGAGTTATCTGGTGGCAAAAGAAGTGTCGGAAGGCGCGGCCGATATCGGCATCGTGGCGGGCCAGCCGCCCGCTGCCGATGTGGTGTACCTGCCGTATCGCAGCGACCGCCTGGTGCTTATCACGCCGACCAAGCATTCGCTCGCCGACCAAGGCGAGATCGCATTCGCCGATACGCTCTCGTTCGATTATGTGGGCTTGTCCGAGACCAGCGCCATTCACCCCTTTTTGCGGCAGGCGGCCGACGCGCTGGGACGACCCTTGAAGTTTCGGGTCGAGGTGGGCAACTTTGAAGCGTTGTGCCGCATGGTCGAGGCCCGGGTGGGCGTCGGAGTGATTCCGGCGTCCGTGGCCGAGCGCTTTGCGCGCACGATGGCGTTCGAGCGGGTGGCGCTGACCGATGCCTGGGCGGAGCGCGAACTGCATATCTGTGTGCGCGACTACGCGGCGTTGCCGGCGTTTGCCCAAGCGCTGGTCGACCTGTTGGTGAAGGACGGTCAGGGCGCCTGAGTAGTGCATCGCCTGACTTGACGCATCACTGTCACGAAAGCGCCACCTGCGATCACGATAATCGCGCCTGCCGCGCCACGAGGCGCTTCACGCAGGATCATCATGCGATTTCGTCTGGGCGCGTCCCTTCGCGTCAATACCGTCCTTACCGCCGTGCTGACGTTCTTCGTCGCCGCCTTCGCCTTGGCTGCTGCGGGGGCCGTCGGCTTATCGCTCGAAAACCAGCGTTGGATTGCCGAACTTGGCCGCGGCAATATCGAGCGGGCCAGCGATCTGAGCGACGCCACCAGTCGCGTGTTTCAGGCGCGGGCGTTGTTGACCGAGGCCAAGACCAATATGGAAGGCGGTTTGATCGAGGCGCGCGATGCCGCGCTCAAACGCGTGACGATCATGTTGGGTGGCGCCGCCAGCAAGATCGAGCGGCTCCGGGCCAACGCTGACGAGGATGCGCAGGGCAAACCGCGGTACGACGCCGTGATCGCTGCTTACGATGCCTTTGCCGGACAAGGCCTGACGCCGCTCGCGGCCGCGCTGCAGGGATGGAACGGGATCGAAGCCAATCGTTTGAGCGATGCCGTCATTCCAAATTTGTCGGCCGACTTCGTGGCGCGGGTCGACGAGTATCAGCAGTACATGCGTGAGCGTGGCGAGCGTTCGGTTGCGCGTGCCGCCGACGTGCTGCAGACGGCCATCTGGGCGGCGTTGGCCGCTTTTGGCGTGGTGTGCGTGCTGGCGATTGCGTCGCGCCTGGTCTTTGGGCGGGTGGTGCTGCGCCCCTTGACCGGCGCGGGTCATCATTTCGATCGCATGGCCGATGGCGACTTGACCGCGCCGATCGAGCAGCGGGGTAACAACGAGATCGGCGTGTTGTTCGGCGCAATGCGCCGGATGCAGGGCGGCCTATCCCAAGCGGTGCGCAGTGTACGACTTGGGGTGGACGGCATGCACGCCGGCGTGCGGGATATTGCCGAGGGCGGCGCGGATATGTCGACGCGGACGGCGCGCCAGGCGGCCGCGGTTCAGGAGACGGCCGCCAGCATGGCCACACTGGGCACCACCGTGCAACATACCGCCGAACAAGCCCAGGGCGCGGCGGCAGGCGCGCAGGCGGCAACGCAACTGGCACGCGAGGCAGGCAGTGCAGTCGAACGGGCCGAGCAGCGCATGCATGACATGGCCGGCGAGGCCGGCAGGATCGGTGCCATCGTCAGCGTGGTCGAGAGCATTGCTTTTCAGACCAATATTCTGGCGCTCAATGCTGCTGTGGAGGCGGCCCGCGCGGGTCAGGAAGGGCGCGGATTCGCGGTGGTAGCGGGCGAAGTGCGCACGTTGGCCCAGCGCAGCGCGCTGGCCGCCAAGGAGATCAAGGCGCTGATCGATGCGGCCACGGCTTGCGCCGATGCCGGGGTAAAGGAGGCGGCCGACGCCGGGCGTACCGTGCGCCAGGTCGTCACGGCGATCGACAGTGTGCGCCAGGCGGTCGCCGACATCTCGATGTTTGCCAACGAGCAGGCGGATCGCATTGTGCAGGTCAATGCGGCGGTGATGGAAATCGATCGGGGCACCCAAGAGAATGCAGCGATGGTCGAGCAGACCGCAGCGGCTGCTCATCAACTGGCCGAGCAAGCCGAGAACCTGCGTGCGGCGATGGCGGCCTTCGTCGTGGACGGCGGCGGGCGGGCACAGCCCAGTGCACCGGCACGCGCTGATGAACGTTATGCCGGCGAGCTGACGCACGCGCCCGCGTATTGACGTAACGGCAGGCCTGTCGGCTCGGCAGCCTGCCAAGTCAAATGCGAGTATGTCGGCAGCCTGCCAAGCGAGCAGGCTGCCGATTCAGCAGCCCGCCCACCCAGCAGGCAGCTCACCCAGCAGCCTGCTCACCCAGCAGCCTGCTCACCGAGCACCTGTCACCCAGCACCCTGTTAAGTCAGCAGCGCCAGATCCACGTAGGGCTCGGTCACCAACGACAGGTTGCCGTGTTTGACCTTGTGCTTGACGTGTGCGGCCGCCGAGGCGATGTCTTCGGGGCGCAGTCGGCCGCATGTGGCCGGGCGCACGAGCAGGGCGCCGATGCCGATCGTCACGAAAGGGAAAAATCGCGGCACGCCATAGCGGTCCTCCGCTTCGATGCCGCCATTGCTGCGGCCGGCGTCGTCGTAGAGCGCAATCGCCCGCGCGTTGAATTCGGCAATGATGCGCTGTGCCCGGTCGTGCCAGTCCGGACTGCGAAACAGCACGACGAAATCGTCACCGCCCACATGGCCGACGAAGTCGCGCTGCGGATCGCAATGGGCACGGATCACCTCGGCGCACAGCAGGATCATGTCGTCGCCGCGCCAGTAGCCGAAGACGTCGTTGAACGGTTTGAAGTTATTCAGATCGCCGTAGCAGGTGACGAAGTCGCTGCCTTGTTCGACCAGCGCGGCGATGTGTTGGCTGATCGGGATATTGCCGGGCAATGACGTGAGCGGATTGGCGTAGCGGGCGGCTTCGATACGCATCTCGGTCACCGATCGCACGAGCGCTTCGCCGGTTCCGAGGCCGTCGTAGGCGCCGTCGCGCGTGATGACGAAGCCGTCCATCAGATAGCGCTGATCTTCTGAGATGAGCACATGGCTCAACTGATCGATCGAGACGCTGAGCTCCACAAGCACGGGTGCGGTGTTCATGAACGTGGCGCATGGGTTGCGGCCGAAGAGCTCGCGCGTGTAGCGTTGTGCGTAGCGTTCCGAGAAATCGCGACGGTTGATGATGCCGACGGGACAATTCGCATCGTCCACGATCGCCACGGCATGCAATGCCTTGTGCTCGTCGAAAAGCTTATGCACGTCATCGTTGGTGTGATCCGGCCGCAGCACCGGCGCATCCAGCCGCAAGCTGGCCGCCGTGCCGGCGCGATCGGTGGCGTGGCCTACCTTGCGCGTGGCCAGGGTGTGGGCGGCAGCATCGAGAATGTGGGGTTGGATCTTGGCGTTGGGTCGTCCAAGCATCCAGCCTTGCGCGTAGCGGATGCCCATATCGCGCACGCACGCCAGGTCCTCCGCGGTTTCGATGCCCTCGGCAATCACTGCCGTGGAAAAGCACTGCGCCACCGCGAGCACTGCGCGCACCATCTTCTGGCGCCGGTCGTCTGTAGCGATGCCATGAAAGAAATACCGGTCGATCTTGACGAGATCGGGCCGCACTTCCGACCACAGTTGCAGGCTGGAATGGCCCACGCCATAGTCGTCCAACGCGATACGCACGCCATACGCGCGGAGCATGGCGAACGCTTCCGTGAGCACTGGCAGGTGCGGCACCACGGGATCCGTTTCGGTGAGCTCGAGCACGATGCGCTCGGGATCCAGGCCGGTCGCGCCGAACAGGCGGGCGGGCATCTCGTCGCGCCATTGCAGCCAGTGGTGGACGATGGCCGTAGCCGACATGTTGATGAAGAGGTGGCCGGCCCCTTCCTGAGCCGCGAACGCCTGGACGGCGGCGTGCGCGCTGGCCAGTTCGAGTTGCGGTTGCAGGCCTTGACGCCGGGCTTCGCTGAACAGGGCGTCGGGCGTACGCAGCAGCGTGTCGTCCGGTCCGCGAATCAGGCTTTCGTGACCGTAGACGCGGTTTCGCATCATGTCGTACACCACCTGAAAGTGCGGGGTGAGCTGACGCTTGGCCAGGATCTCGGTCAGGCTGCAGGCTGAACTGGCAAAAGAAGCGTGCGCCGTCGCGGGTCCGCCGTAGATGCGCGTAGACGCGGTCATGAGAAGCCTTCGGTAGGTTTTGTAAACCTTGGATTCTTTCAGTCGAATGTGACAGTTCCATGGCACGACATCGGATGTTCTCCGGCATACAATCCCAGGATGACTACACATACCGAAGACTCTCTCGTACGCGTGGTGCTGGCGTCCAACAACCCCGGCAAGCTGCGCGAATTTTCGGCGCTCTTCGCGCCTTTGGGCATCGAGCTCATTTCGCAGGCGGAGCTTGGCGTGCCCGAGCCCGAAGAGCCGTATGTCACGTTCGTCGAAAATGCGCTGACGAAAGCGCGTCATGCCAGCCGCATCACGGGGTTGCCGGCCCTGTCTGACGATTCGGGGTTGTGCGTGGAAGCGCTGGGCGGGGCACCCGGGGTGTTGTCGGCGCGGTACGCGCAACAGCCCGGCGGACCCAAGTCGGACGCCGACAACAACGAATTATTGGTGCGCAATCTGGAAGGCGTCAGCGATCGCCGGGCGCGCTATGTGGCGGTATTGGTGCTGGTGCGTGGCGAGAACGATCCCCAGCCGTTGATCGGCGAGGGCGTTTGGCACGGCGAAATCATCGACACGCCGCGCGGTTCCAATGGTTTCGGGTACGACGCGCATTTCTATTTGCCCGATCGCGGCCACACGGCCGCCGAGCTCGAGCCGGCCGAGAAAAACCGGGTCAGTCATCGCGCCCGTGCCTTGGCGCATCTGCTGGACAAGCTGTCCACGACCGTCTGATACCGCAGTATGGCCATCACCATTCCCATCGTGCGCGAGGGGGCGACCCCGCCGCGCCGCTTGCCTTCGGGCGCCGGCTCCAGTCGCCTGACCGCTTTGCCGCCGCTTTCTCTCTACCTGCATGTGCCCTGGTGCGTACGCAAGTGCCCGTATTGCGACTTCAATTCGCACGCGGCACCGGCTGGGCCGCTGCCTGAAGCGGCGTATCTGGAAGCCTTGCGCGGCGATATCGAGCAGGCGTTGCCGCTGATCTGGGGCCGCCAGGTCATGTCGGTATTTATCGGGGGCGGCACCCCGAGCCTGCTGTCGGCCACCTCGATCGACACGATCATGGGCATGCTGCGCGCGCATTTCAATCTGATCCCGGATGCCGAGGTCACGCTCGAAGCCAATCCAGGCACTGCCGAAGCCGGGCGTTTCAAGGCTTACGCGGCGAGTGGCATCAACCGGATCTCGCTGGGCATTCAGACTTTCGACGATGCTCGCCTGAAAACGCTGGGCCGCATCCATGACGCGGCCCAGGCGCGTGCTGCCATCGAGATGGCGCAGCAGGCGGTTGCGCGGGTCAATCTGGACATCATGTTTGCTTTGCCAGGCCAGACCCTCGAAACCTGTACCCAGGATGTGCGCGAGGCGTTGTCGTTCGGTACCGAACATCTGTCGCTCTATCACCTGACGATGGAACCCAACACGGTTTTCGCGAAATATCCCCCGGCGGCCCTGCCGGATGACGACGATGGCGCGGCCATGCAGGATGCGGTCGCCGATCTGGCGGAAAGCGCCGGCTTGCAACGCTACGAGGTGTCGGCCTACGCCCGGCCCGGTGCGCGCAGCCGCCACAATATGAATTACTGGACGTTCGGCGACTATCTCGGGCTCGGACCGGGGGCGCACGGCAAATTGTCATTTCACGACCGCATCATCCGGCAGGCGAGGGTAAAGCAACCGGACAGCTGGATGGCCGGCGTGGCGGCGGGGGATGGCCGGCATATCGCGGAAGACCTCGAAGTGCAGACGGACGCCTTGCCGTTCGAATTCATGCTCAACGCACTGCGTTTGCGAGAAGGCGTGCCCACGCCGCTCTTCGAAACCCACACCGGCCTGTCGGTCGCGCAGATCGCGCACCAATTGGAGGCAGGGGTGAAGCGCGGCTTGATGTCGCCCGATCCGGGCAGATTACAGACGACGCCCCTGGGATGGCAGTTTCTCAACGATACCCAGGCGCTCTTTTTGTAGACCGTGGTGCACCGCTCGCGCCCCGTTATGGGGCGTTCGTGCATCATGTTTTGCACTATTATGGTGCTTAAGCACTGTTTCAGGCAGGGTAGCACCTCGACAAAAGTTGGCACACATATTGCTTTTGACCCCCTGTGCCAATCGAGAGGCGGTGCCCTCGACCTTTTTTTGGAGATGACATGGCAAGCCCGAAAGACGTTTTAAAGCAGATCGCTGAGCAAGAAGTCAAATTCGTTGACTTCCGTTTTACCGATACCGCAGGTCGCGAACACCACATTTCGGTGCCGACCACCGCCGTTGACGAAGACAAGCTCGAAAGCGGCCAAGCATTCGACGGCTCGTCGATTCCCGGCTGGAAGGGTATCGAAGCGTCCGACATGCTGCTCGTACCCGATCTGGATACCGCGAAGCTGGATCCGTTCCGCGAAGAAGCGACGATGATCATGACGTGCGACGTCGTGGAACCGTCGGATCTGAAGGGCTATGACCGCGACCCCCGTTCGCTGGCCAAGCGCGCCGAAGCTTATTTGAAGTCCTCCGGCCTGGGCGACACCGCCTATTTCGGTCCGGAACCCGAATTTTTCGTGTTTGACGGCGTGACCTGGGGCACCGACATGTCCGGCACGTTCGTCAAGATCAAGTCCGAAGAAGGCAGCTGGTCCAGCGCGCTGGAATTCGAAGGCGGCAACCTGGGTCACCGCCCGGGCGTGAAGGGCGGCTACTTCCCCGTGCCCCCGGTCGATTCGTTCCAGGATATGCGTTCGGAAATGTGCCTGTTGCTCGAAGAGCTGGGCGTGCCCGTCGAAGTGCATCACCACGAAGTGGCCAACGCCGGCCAGCTCGAAATCGGCACCAAGTTCAGCACGCTGGTTCAGCGCGCCGACTGGAACCAGATCATGAAGTACGTGATTCACAACGTGGCCCACGTGTACGGCAAGACGGCCACGTTCATGCCCAAGCCCATCGTTGGCGACAACGGTTCGGGCATGCACGTGCACCAGTCGATCTGGAAAGACGGTCAAAACCTGTTTGCGGGCAACGGCTACGCCGGCCTGTCCGAGTTCGCACTGCATTACATCGGCGGCATCATCAAGCATGCCCGTGCACTGAACGCGATCACGAACCCCGGCACCAACTCGTACAAGCGTCTGGTTCCGCACTTCGAAGCCCCGGTCAAGCTGGCTTATTCGGCCCGCAACCGTTCCGCCTCGATCCGCATTCCTTACGTGGCCAACGCCAAGGCACGCCGTATCGAAACGCGCTTCCCGGATCCCCTGGCCAACCCGTACCTGGCTTTCTCGGCCCTGATGATGGCCGGTCTGGACGGTGTCCAGAACAAGATCAATCCGGGCGATCCCGCCGACAAGAACCTCTACGATCTGCCGCCCGAAGAAGACGCGAAGATTCCGACGGTTTGCGCCTCGCTGGACGAAGCCCTGGACGCGCTGGACAAGGATCGCGAGTTCCTGACCCGCGGTGGCGTGTTCAGCAACGACATGATCGATGCCTATATCGACCTCAAGATGCAGGAAGTCACGCGCTTGCGCATGACGACCCATCCGGTCGAATTCGACATGTACTACAGCCTGTAATTTCGGCTTGAAGGGGCGGGCTCGCGACGGGCTCGCCGTGTCGCTATCCCGCCCCGGTTTTACTTATGAATGTAGACGCCCTCGACCTTCTCGCCACCGCTGTTTTACTGCTGAACGAACAAGGTCAGGTCGATCATGTGAATGCAGCAGCCGAAGATCTTTTTGGCCGCTCTCGCAAGCAGATGTGCGGACAGCCCGCCTCAGGCCTGTTCGATAACCCCCAGGAATTAGCGTCGTCCATCGAACGCGCCGCCCGTGGCGCCGTGGCCGATGTGCGTCAATCGTCGACCTTGCGTCGCGGTACCGATCCAATCGAAGTGTCGGTGACCACCGTGTCGCTTTCGGGCCAGAAATGGCCGGTATTGATTGAGACCCGTGAAATCGAGCAACGGCTTCTGGCCGACCGTAATCACCGCCTCGTCGAAGAGATCGAAACCCATCGTCAGTTGCTGCGCAATCTGGCGCATGAGGTGAAAAACCCGCTGGGTGGATTGCGCGGTGCGGCCCAATTGCTAGAAGCCGAACTGCCCAACGCCAGCCTGACCGAATACACGCAAGTCATCATTTCCGAGGCCGACCGTCTGCAGGCGCTGGTGGACCGCTTGATCGGTCCTCAACGTGTGCCGCTCAATGCGCGGCCGGTGAATATTCACGAGATCTGCGAGCGCGTGTGCGCGCTGATTCAAGCCGAGTTTCGTAGCGATGTGCGCTTGGTGCGCGACTACGATGCGTCTGTGCCCGACGTGCCGGGCGACGCCGCGCGCTTGATGCAGGCGGTGCTGAACGTCGCGCGCAATGCCGCGCAGGAACTGGTGCTGTTGCGCCGGCCCGGTGAAGAAAGCGCGGGCGTGGTCACGTTCCGCACGCGTGTCGCGCGCCAGATGATGCTGGCGCACCGCCGCCACCGCCTGGCGCTCGTCTTGTCCATCATCGATAACGGACCGGGCGTGCCCGAAGATATCCGCGATCGACTCTTTCATCCCCTTGTCACCGGCCGTGCCGGCGGCACCGGCTTGGGCCTGAGCCTGGCCCAGGATTTTGTCCAGCAGCACGGCGGCATCATCGAATTCGATTCCCGTCCCGGGCATACCGAATTTCGCCTGGTGCTTCCGATGGAGACCGCATGAAACCCGTTTGGATCGTCGACGACGATCAGGCCATCCGTTGGGTGCTCGAGAAGGCGCTGGCTCGCGCCGGCGTCACGACGCGGAGCTTTTCGCAAGCTCAGGATGTGCTCGATGCGTTGCAAACCGACATGCCCGCCACACTGGTGTCCGATATCCGCATGCCTGGCGGAAGCGGTCTGGATCTGCTGCGGCAGTTGAAAGAGCGCCACCCGGCATTGCCGGTCATCGTGATGACCGCCTTTGCGGATCTGGATAGCACCGTATCCGCCTTTCAGGGCGGTGCATTCGACTACCTGGCCAAGCCCTTCGACGTCAACGAGGCCGTGGCGCTGATCCAGCGTGCGGTCCAGGAATCGGCGGCACCGGAAACCGAACGCGCCGATCCCGAAGCGGCCGAGTCCGAACGCTGGATGATGACGCAGTCGTCCAGCACGGCGATGCAGGAAGTCTTCCGGGCAATCGGGCGCTTGGCACAGTCGAAAGTGACGGTGTTGATCACCGGCGAATCGGGTACCGGCAAGGAACTTGTGGCGCGTGCCTTGCACGGCCATGGTGCCCGCCATACCGGGCCGTTTGTGGCGCTGAACGCCGCCGCCATTCCGCGCGATCTGCTGGAGGCCGAGCTGTTCGGTCACGAGCGCGGTGCCTTCACCGGTGCCAACACGCTGCGCCGTGGGCGTTTCGAAGAAGCGCATGGCGGCACGCTCTTTCTGGACGAGATCGGCGATATGCCGATCGAGTTGCAGACGCGCTTGCTGCGCGTGCTGGCAGAGGGCAATTTCTATCGCGTAGGTGGTGCCCAACCCGTGCGTGTGGATGTGCGCATCGTAGCTGCCACCCATCAGCCGTTGGAGCAACGGGTGGAGCAGGGCCTCTTTCGGGAGGATCTGTTTCATCGCCTGAACGTGATTCGCCTGCGGTTGCCACCGCTGCGTGAACGCACCGAGGATATTCCGTCGCTGGCGCAGCACTTTCTCACGCAGAGCGCGCGATCGCTTGGCGTGCCGGTGAAGCGTCTGACCAATGAGGCGATGGTGGCCTTGAGCGGTTTCGAGTTTCCGGGCAACGTGCGCCAACTCGAAAATTTCTGTCATTGGTTGACCGTCATGGCGGCGGGGCAGATCGTCGAACCTGCCGACCTGCCACCGGAGATCCGGGTGGGCGGTCACGCGCCGATCGAAACCACCATCCGCAATGCGCCGGCCACGATGGCGGCGCAGGAGCATTGGCACGAGGGCCTGTTGCGCGATGCGCAACATCGCCTGGATCGCGGCGAGCCGGCCATCATGGCAACCTTGACGCGACAATTCGAGCGCATTTTGCTGCAAAGCGCGTTGGACGCCAGCCGCGGCCGCCGCGTGGAAGCCGCGACGCGCCTGGGCATCGGTCGCAATACGATCACGCGCAAATTGCGCGAGCTGGGTATCGAGGACGAGTAGGCATCAAGGCGGCGTCTCGGGCTGCTGCGGCAAACGGCCGCGCAGCTCGCCCAGCATCGCGGCGCGCAGACGCGGCGCAGTCAACTGCTTCAACCACCATTTCAACGCTTCGCCACGTGCGGTCTTGTTCCACGCGACCACCAGGTTTTCCGGCAGTGGATGACCGGATTCGGTCTCGCGTGCCAGCAGCAGCCCTTGTGCGAGATAGGGCGCGGCCAATGCATGCGGTACATAGCCGCACCCCAATCCCCTGATCTGCGCATCGATCTTCGCCTGCATGGTCGGCATGATCAGCATGTCCTGACTCTGCAGCAATCCGCGCGTCTGCGGCGCGATATAGCGTGACGTGTCGCCCACGACGATGGCGCAATGGGCTTGGACGGCCGCTTTGCTCAACGGCTCGGCGGCTTGTGCCAGCGGGTGGTGGGGTGCTACGCAAAACACAAACGGCGAGATGCCCAGAGGCTGCGTGCGATAGTCGCCGGTAGCCGCCATGCCGGCGTCCGCCCCGATCACGATATCGGCCCGGCCCGAGGTCAGCGCATCCCAGTTGCCACTCAGCACCTCCACCGAGAACCGCAAGCGGGTGCCGCACTTCAGGGCGTGAAAGTCGTCGATCAGGGTGTAGAGCGGTTGCCAATCCAGCACGGCGCTCACGGCGATGCGCAATTCGGCTTCCCAGCCCGTGGCCACGCGCTGTACCCGCCGCGTCAAGGCATCCATGGCCTCCAGGATATGGCGCCCATCCTGCAGCAGGGCGTCGCCGGCCGGCGTGAGTCGCGCCCGATGGCCGCTGCGATCGAAGAGCAGCACGTCCAGGCTCTCCTCCAGCCGGCGCACCGAGTAAGTGATGGCCGAGGGCACACGGTCGAGCTCGCGCGCTGCCTTGGCAAAGCTCCCATGACGGGCAATCGCATCGATGATCAGCAGCAGGTCGGGCGTGAGGGCGTTCATGGAAGCATTCGCAGGCTGAGGGTGCAGGGTCGGTTAAGGGACACGCCGCCCGAGCGCGGCGGCTGTTCCTGCCGTCTCCGAGCGTCTTGCCGGTCGTTCAAATAAATTGAATGATGTCGTGAAATGCATTGTGCTGCAAGCGGGGCGTGGAAGCCCACAATCTCATACATGAGTTGCGCAGATCACATCGAGAAGCGCCAAACGTTGAGCCAAGGAGTTTCACCATGATCACCCTCCGTCGCAGTGAAGAACGCGGTCACGCCAACCATGGTTGGCTCGATAGCTTTCATACCTTTTCGTTCGCTAACTACCACGATGCCAATCACATGGGTTTCGGTCCGCTGCGCGTGATCAATGACGACCGGATCGCTGCCGGCCGCGGCTTCGGCAAGCATGGGCACCGCGACATGGAAATCATCACGTACGTGCTCGATGGCGCGGTCGCACACGAAGACAGCATGGGCAATGGCTCGACCATCCGCCCGGGCGATATTCAACGCATGAGCGCCGGCCGCGGCGTGATGCATTCGGAATTCAATCCGCAGCCGGATGCCGGTACGCATCTGCTGCAGATCTGGATTGAACCGGATGTCACCAACATCGAGCCTGAGTACGAAGAAAAGCGATTTCCGGAAGTCGAGAAGCGTGGCCGCTTCCGCTTGGTGGCGTCGCCTGACGGCGCCGAGGGTTCGGCCCGCATCCATCAGAATGCCCAGTTTTATGTGGGTCTTTTCGATGGTGATGAGTCGGCGACCTACACGCTGGCCGCAGGCCGCCGCGCCTGGTTGCATGTCGCGCGCGGCGAGGTGTCGGTAAACGGTCAGGCCTTGGGCCCGGGCGATGCCGCGGCGATCGAAGATGCCGATACGGTCACGCTCTCGGACGGCCGTCAGGCAGAAGTGCTGTTGTTTGACCTGCCGTGAGGCTTGCGCCGCCGACGCGCGATCGCGTCGTGCGGCCTGCTACTCGCCCGGTGCCGCGACGCGCCCACGCTGCAAAGCCTGGGCGCGTTGTTCTGCCAGATGTTCGCGGCGCACGAACTGCGCAACGAACGCATCGGCGGGATGATGATGCAGGTTGTACGGCGTATCCCACTGCACCACATGGCCGTTCTGCATGACGCCGATGCGATCCGCGATGGCAAAGGCCTCGGCCTGGTTGTGGGTGACCAAAATGGCCGTGTGACCGGTCGCCTTCAGAATGTCGCGCACTTCGAACGCCAGCCGTTCGCGCGTGTCCACATCGAGATTGGAAAACGGTTCATCCAGCAGCAGCAGGTCCGGCTCGGGCGCCAGGGCGCGCGCCAACGCCACGCGTTGCTGCTGACCGCCCGACAACTCATGCGGATAGTGAGTGGCCGATGCGCCCAACCCCACCATGTCGAGCAACGTGCCGACGCGCGCGCGGCGTGCGTCGCGCGTCAGTTTGCGAAGCCCGAACCCCACGTTCTCCGCGACCGTGAGATGGGGAAAGAGGGCGTAGTCCTGGAACATCATGCCCACGCGCCGGGTTTCGGGCGGGCGATGCACGTAGGCCGAGGAAAGCACTTGGCCGTCGAGCGAGATATCGCCGCTGCGCACCGGTTCGAAGCCGGCGATCGCGCGCAGGATCGTGGTCTTGCCGCAGCCCGATGCGCCCAGCAGGCAACCGATGTGGCCGCTATCCAGGCTGAGCGTGATGTCGTCGACGACGGTACGCAGCCCTTGCGGCGTGTCGTAGGCGAGTGTGAGATGCGTGAGATCGAGTTGAGCGGACATGCGTGTCAACGGCCTATTTTCAATTGCGTGCGCGCCAGCAGCACCACGGGCAGCAGGCCGGCGAGCACGATGATCAACGCGGCTACTGCGCCTTCTTCGTAAGTTCCTCGCGCCGCTTCGGCATACAGCCACGTGGCCAGGGTGTCGAAGTTCATCGGGCGCAACAGTAGCGTGGCGGGCAACTCTTTCATGGCATCCACAAACACCAGCAACGCGCCTGTGGCAAGTGCCGGCCGTAATAGCGGCAGATGCACGCGCCATAGCGTACGCCCGGGGGGCTCGCCCAACAATCGTGAAGCTTGTTCGAGCGATGCCGGAATGCGGGCAAGGCCGGCTTCGATGGCGCCGGTGGAGATCGCCAGAAACCGCATGGTGTAGGCAATCACCAGGGCAAGCGAAGAGCCCATCAAGAACAGGCCCGTGGTGCTGAAGGTGGCGGCTAACGCACGATCGAACAGCGTCAACGGCGCGAGCAGTCCGATCGCGAGCACCGTACCCGGCAAGGCATAGCCCAGGCTCGCCACGCGCGCCATCAGGCGGCCCGGCTGGGCGCGTGCGCTCTCACGCAACTGGCGGCCCGCCCAGGCAACGATCAGCCCCGCAATCAACGTGACCACGGTCGCCACGAGGGCGAGCGTGAGCGTGTTGCGCGTGCTGGCCAGCAACTGCGCCGAGACGCCGCCGACGAGGTGCAGCCGTTTGCCGGTCTCGACCATGAGATACACGGCCGGCGCCACGAAGCCCAGCACCACTGGAATCCAACCCAGCACGATGGCGCCGAAGGCGGCCGCGCCGCGCAGACGGCGAGGCTGCATGGGCCGCATCCGTTGCGTATTCGCGTAACGTTGCCGACGCCGGCCGTGGCGTTCGAACAGAATGAGCGCCACCACGATGATCAGCATCGAGAGCGCGATTTGTGCCGCGCCCGCGAGATCGCTGCGCGTGACCCAGGTGGTGTAGACGGATACGGTCAGCGTTTGTACACCCAGGAACTCGGAGGCGCCGATATCGTTGAGCGTTTCGAGCAGCGCCAGGCTGACGCCCACGGCGACCGCCGGGCGCGCCAATGGCAGCATCACGCGAAAGAACACACCAAACCTGCCGTGGCCCAGCGTGCGCGCGGCCTCCAGCAGATTGGCCGCCTGCGTCATGAACATCATGCGCGTGCTGAGATACACATAGGGGTAGAGCACCACGCCGAGCACAAAAATGGCGCCGGGCAGGGCGCGCAAATCGGGCAGGCGGAATTGCCTTGGGCTGTCGTAGCCCAGTACGGCGCGCAAGGCGGTCTGGATGGGGCCGATGGGGTGCAGCAGATCCAGGTAAGCGAAGGCGACGATGTAGGTAGGCACGGCCAGCGGCAGCAGCAATGCCCAGGAGAGTACCCGCTTGCTGGGGAAGTCGAACGCCGTCACCAGCCACGCGCTGCCGGTGCCGAGCAGCGTGACCACCACGCCCACGCCTGCCAGCAATGCCAGCGTGTTGAGTGCGGCGTCGGGCAGGACGAAACGGGCCAGATGCAGCCAGTGCGCAAGACTCTCGGTGCCGCCCAAGGCGGCGTAAGCCAGGGCAATCACCGGCAGCGCCACCAGCAAGGCGATTGCGCCGGCGGCCAGCAGCCAGCCCCAACCGCCCTCGGCGCGATGCGAGAGAGACCAGCGACGGGAAGAGGGAAGAGGCGCCATGGGGGATGAATGCGAAAAGGCGGCCGGGGGGCCGCCTTACTACTGCGACCTCACGCCGGCTTAGTTGTCGAAGCCGACCTTATCGACCAGTTCGCTGGCTTGTTTGCGATGCTTGGCGATCTCGGTCACCGAGAGCGGATCGATCTTCAACTCGCCGAAGCTGGCGACCACCGGATCCAGCTTGATGCCGCGGCGCACCGGGTACTCGTAGTTGGCCTGGGCATAAAGCGCTTGGGCAGGTTCGGAGACCAGGTACTCGAGCAGCTTGACGGCGCCTTCCTTGTGCGGGGCATGCTTGGCTACCGCCGCACCACTGATGTTCACATGCGTGCCGCCGCTTTTTTCATTGGCGAACGTGGGGCGGATCACTTTGATCGCATCGCCCCATTTGCGCGCATCGGTGCCGGGTTCGGCGTTCTTCATTTGACCGACGTAATACGCGTTGGCCAGACCGATATCGCAAATACCGCCCAGAATATCGCGGGCCACGTCGCGATCGCCGCCGGTCGCCTTGCGGCCCAGATTGGCCTTGACGTCGCGCAACCACTTTTCGGTTTTCTCGGCGCCGTCGTGCGCAATCATCGCAGCGATCAATGCGGTGTTGTAAGGATGTTGACCGGCGCGGATGCACACCTTGCCTTTCCATTTTGGATCGGCCAACGATTCATAGGTGAAGCTCGTGAGCGGCAAATCCTTTTCGACGTACAGCACGCGATCGCGCAGCGACAGCGCAAACCATTGGCCATCGGTGCCGCGCAGGTTGGCGGGGATCACGGATTCGAGCGTCTTCGAGCTCACGGGCTGGGTGACGCCGCCTGCCACCAGATCGAGCAGGTTGCCCACGTCCACCGTCATCAACACGTCGGCAGGCGACTGCGCACCTTCGGCTTTGACGCGCTCAAGCAGCCCGTCCTTGACGAAAACGGTGTTGACCTTCACACCGCTTTCCTTGGTATACGCATCGAGCAGCGGCTGAATCAGCTTGGGCTCGCGGGTGGTGTAGAGGCTGACCTCTTCAGCCGCCATGGCCGGCGCCATCGATACCAGACCGCCGGCCAAAGCCAGCGCACTCAACAAGGGACGAAGAAAAGGGCGCGATTGCATCAGGCGGTCTCCACGCAGGCTATCGGTAACGTAAATGATTATCAACTGAGACGCGGACGATACTGGATTGCCGCGGGCTTTTCAACTTATTGTCAGGCGCGCAGAAGCGCTGAGGTGCTGCCAAGCGCTGATGGGCCGGAGCATCGGCGGCGATTACGAGGCGGCTTGTCGTCCATTGCGGCACGTCATCGTGACGTGTTGCCGTTATAAAACAACAGGTTATCGTTGCCATCAGCGCCGGTGACTGACGCACTCCTGTCCATTTTTCGGCACCCGAGGTATCCCGTGAGCCGCGCCCCGTATGGCGATCCGGCCCATCCGGCCCGACAGACCGCGTCGCTTATGCCTTGCGGCAATATGCATATGAGAAAAACATCCCTAGGTATCGTCGGACAATGAGAATTGCTATCAATGGATCGGGTAAAATCGACTTATTCTAAATTGACTGAACACCATGGCTGCCTTCAACACCGAGCGCGTACTGAGCGTGCACCACTGGAACGACACCTTGTTTTCCTTCAAGACGACGCGCGACTCTGCGCTGCGTTTCCATAACGGTCATTTCGTCATGATCGGGTTGGAAGTGGAAGGCAAGCCGTTGCTGCGTGCGTACAGTATCGCCAGCGCCAACTACGAAGAGAATCTCGAATTCCTCAGCATCAAGGTGCAGGACGGTCCGTTGACCTCGCGTCTGCAGCACTTGAAGGAAGGCGACACGATTCTGGTGAGCCGCAAGCCAGTCGGTACGCTGGTGGCTGACGATCTGCACCCGGGCAAACATCTCTATCTGTTCGGCACCGGCACCGGCTTGGCGCCCTTCATGAGCATCATCAAAGATCCCGATGTGTACGAACGTTTCGACAAGATCGTATTGATGCACGGCGTGCGGTGGCAGAGTGAGCTGGCGTATGCCGACTACATCGAAAACGAATTGCCCAACAACGAGTTCTTCGGCGATGTGGTGCGCAACAAATTGATCTATTACCCGTCTGTCACCCGTGAAGCGTTCCGCAACCAGGGCCGTATCACGACGCTGGTCGAGAGTGGCAAGGTATTCGAGGATATCGGCTTGCCGCCGCTAAATCCCGAAACGGATCGCGCCATGATCTGCGGCAGCCCGCACATGCTGGCCGACATCAGCGCCATGCTCGATGCCCGCGGTTTCGAGGTTTCCAAAGGTGTGGGCCAGCCGGGTCACTACGTTGTCGAGCGCGCGTTCGTCGACAAGTAAATTGGCCGCGCCCGGCGAGGCAAGTCCGCGCACGCAAGGCGCCAATAGGTGCATCGACCCAGGTCAAAAAGCACGCTGGCCCGATCATTCGGCAGCGTGCTTTTTTCATGGGCGCTCGGTGTGCGATCGATCGCCGGCTAATCGAGCCGTCAATCGACACACCAGGCAAGCATCACTCCGGCTGGATGCCTGCGCGCTTGATGATCTCGCCCCATTTCTTCGACTCGGCCAGCTGGAAGGTCTTCAGTTCTTCGGGCGTCGACGTTGCAGACTCGGTACCGGTTTGCTTGTAGAACTGTTTGGCTGCCTGCTTTTCAGTCGCTTCCACCAGCAGTGCGTTCAAGCGTTTCGTGACCTCGGGAGGCGTACCGGCCGGCGCATACGCGGCAAACCAGTAGCCCATTTCGTATCCTGGTACGCCCGATTCGGCGATCGTGGGCACGTCCGGCGCCAATGGCGACCGCGCCGTGCCGGTCACACCCAGTGCCCGCAATTTGCCGGAATTGACTTGAGGCAGGCCGGTCGCCGCATCCGTGATCATCATCGAGATCTGGTTGCCCAGCAGATCGGTCAAGGCCAGGGGATTGCTCTTGTACGGCACATGCAGCAATTGAATGCCGGTCATCTGCTGCAGCAATTCGCCGGCGATGCGGCTGCTCGAGCTGCCGCTGCCGAAGCTCAGCTTGCCGGGATCTTTCTTGGCGGCAGCCAGAAACTCACTGACCGTTTTGGCTGGGAAGGCGGGATTGACCACCATGATCTGGCCGCCTTTACCCAACAAGGTGAGGGGCTGGAAGTCTTTGACGGGATCGTAGGCCAGCGACTTGTACAAATGTTCGTTGGCCGCATGCGTGGTGTTGGTGGTGATCAGCACCGTATAGCCGTCGGGTTGCGCGCGCGCTGCATTTTGCGCCCCGATCATGGCGCTGGCACCGGGCTTGTTTTCGATCACGACGGCTTGGCCGGCGGATTCACTCACCCCTTGCGCGATGGCCCGGCCGATCTGATCCGTTGCACTGCCGGCCGCGAAAGGCACGATGAACGTAATGGGTTTCGTGGGGAAATCAGCTGCAGCCGCATACGCGGCGGGCAGGGCAGCCAGTACCGCCGTTGCGCACAGCGTTTTCAAAAAGAATCGTGTCATGTTTGTCTCCGTCGTTGTTGTTGTGTGGTGCGTATTGAATCGAGAATCTTGCAATCAGGAAGTAGGGGGGCGCTCGATATCCGGCAAGGTCGCGGCCAACGTCTCCGGCACCCGTACCGGCATATCCAGCAGCCAGAACGAGAGCCCCTTGCCGTGGGTATCGAGATTGAGCGCGTCGTTCACACCGCCATCGAGCACGCCCTCGAGAACGAGATTCATCGCATGCAGGCTCGGCACAAGATAACGCGTGACGCGCGACGGCTGCCGCGCGCTGAACCACTCAGCCACTCGCGATTCCGTTACCGCGTCGACCAGAATCTCGTAGCAGTCGGGACGCCAGGCAATCACACTCAGGTTCGAAATGTCGCCTTTGTCGCCGGTGCGGCTGTGCGCCAGCCGGTACAGCGGCACATCGATATAGGTCGCCGCGGTCATGTCGGAATGTCCTCCAGAAACGTCCAGGTGGCGGGCACCGCCTCGCGGTCGATCGTGCACGACAGCATGTTCAGGCGCGGCCGCAAGGCCGTGCGCACGCCACCGCCGCCCGCCGGGCCGCAACAGTACAGGGCGGTGACTTCGCGCAATACCGTGTCGGCCAGGGTGCGATCGGTATGCGCCGCTGCCACACGCAGCCGCACGTCGCGGCTGTCGCCCGGCACGCGCGCGTTCTGCAAGGCGCCGTCGTCATCGGCCAGAATGCTCAAGGCGCCAATCAGATCGATGCGCAGGCGCAAGGCGGGATTCAGACGTTTGCGAACGATATCGCCCGCGAGCCTGGCGCGCGCCTCGGCTTGAATGCCAGCATAGGAGATCTCGGCCTCGGCCAGCCATCCGCCGCGGTGGCACACGTTGACCTTCAAGCTTTGCGGGCGGGGATGGCCATCGATGCCGCTCACGCGCACCCGGTCGGGTCCGATCTCTTCGACCACCGCCTGGCTTAGATCCGCAATCACATCGGGCGTCAGATAGCGGGCAGGATCGTGCACTTCGTAAAGCAATTGTTCTTTTGCGATGCGTGCATCCACCCGCCCACCGGTATGGGGCGGCTTGAAGATCTCGAACGTTCCGTCCTCATGCAGCGTGCACAGGGGGAAGCCGGTGTTCTCCAATCCAGGCACATCTTTCAACCCCGGGATGGCGAAGTAGCCGCCGGTGACCTGGGTGCCGCACTCCAGCAGGTGGCCGGCCATGGTGGCTTGACCCAGGCGCGGCCAGTTGTCGGCGGCCCATCCGAAATGCGCCATCGCCGGGCCCACCGTCAATGAGGGGTCGGCCACGCGGCCGGCCACGACGATATCCGCGCCCGCCCGCAGGGCATCCGCAATCTGCTCAGCGCCGAGATAGGCATTGGCGCTGACGAGATCGATATCGTCGAACATCGGGCCGAAGGCCGCCCGCAGATGGGTGTATTGCGCCGGTGTCGTGAGGGCGTCCCCGGCCACGATCGCAATGCGCGGCGAGCGCAGCCCCTGTTCAGCCGCGAGCGCGGCGATCCGGCGGGCGGCACCCAGGGGATTGGCTTGTCCGAAGTTGCTCACGATACGCACACCGTGATCGAGACAGCGCTGCAGGATCGGCGCGACCAACGCGTCCAGCAGGGGCTCGTAGCCGCTCTGCGGATCGGTATTGCGCGCCAGTTGCGCCAGCGCCAGGGTGCGCTCGGCGAGCGTTTCAAAAATCAGGGTTCCGCCGCCCAGGGCAATCAGGGTATCGACCACGGCCGATGCGCCATCGGTGCGATCGCCCGAGAAGCCGCTGGCGCAGCCGATATGCATTGGCGGCTTGGAAACTTGCGAGGAAGAGGGCTGGCTCATGGGAGCAATGTAGGCGGCGTGCACTCATACGTAAAATAGAAAAATAAAATCAATTGATAGAGATAAGCCATGAATATCTCCACCCGGCAGTTGCGCGCCTTCGTGGCCTTGGCCGACGAAAAGCATTTCACGCGCGCCGCGCATCGCTGCCACCTCACCCAGCCTGCATTCAGCGCGCTGATCAAGGGATTGGAAGAAACGGCCGGTGCGCGGCTCTTCGATCGGAGTACCCGGCACGTCGCGCTCACCTCGGCCGGCGAGGTGCTCAACGGGGCCGCGCGGCGTCTGCTCATCGATATGGAGTTGACGATGGCCGACCTCGACGACCACGTGGCCAAGCGGCGAGGGCGGGTGGCCATCGCCGCATTGCCCTCGCTGGCCGCAGGGTGGCTGCCGCCGATCCTGGCGCGCTTTACTGCTGCGCATCCAGGCATCGAACTGGCGCTCAACGATGCCTTGCTGGATGCGTGCCTGGATAGCGTGGTGCGGGGCGATAGTGACTTCGCGGTCGCGGCGCGCCGGGCCGACATGACGGATCTGGACAGCGACTTTTTGCATGCCGACCGCTTTTACGTCGTGTGCCGGACCGATCATCCGCTGGCGGCCAGGGCCCAGGTGCGGTTGAGCGACGTGGCGCATTGGCCCATGATCCAGATGGCACGGCACAGCAGCGTGCGGCAGCATCTCGATGCCGCAACGCAAGGCGTGGCGTTGCGGCCGGTATTGGAAGTGGAGCACCTGGCGACGGTCACCGGGCTGGTGGCCGCCGGGATGGGCGTGAGCATCGTGCCCGCCATGACCCTGTTTCACTTTCGGCGCTCAACCCTGGCGATCGTGCCGCTGGTCGGCCGTGCGTTAACGCGTTCGCTCTATCTGGTGAAACGCCGCGGGCGCACGTTGCCGCCCGCTGCCGACGCGCTCTATGCCATGCTGATGGCTGAACGTGCGAAGATCGCAGCGGATGCGCTTTCGTTATGAGCTATTGGTGTTTACACTCCGATAGCGACCTTTTCCTCCAAACAAGGACTGTTCATGAATAAACAAATCATCCATACCGATTCGGCGCCCGCGGCCGTGGGCCCGTACTCGCAGGCGGTCGCAGTCGTTCCCAACAAGACGGTGTACCTCTCCGGCCAGATCGGCCTGGAGCCGGGCACGGGTGAACTCGTCTCGGAGAACTTCGACGCGCAGGTGCGTCAGGCGTTCGCCAATATGCAGGCCGTGATCGAAGCCGCCGGCGGCACGTTGCATCAGGTCGTCAAGCTCACGCTTTTCCTCACGGATCTGAGCAAGTTCACCGCCGCCAACGCCATCATGGCCGAGTTGATTCCCGAGCCCTTCCCGGCACGCTCGACCATCGGCGTGGCCAGTCTGCCCAAGAACGCGCAGTTCGAGGTTGAGGCCATCCTGGCACTCTAGACCCGGCAAATGCCTTCCAAGCTGTCGATCTCGTGACCACTGCGACTGCGCCCCGTGCGGGTGGCCGGGGGGCGCCTGCCTCACGTCAGGTCAAACCGTCGGCCAAGCCGGCGCTCAGCGATGCCGCACGCCGGTTTCAACGCCTGGGCCTCTACGCGCCGCAGGATTTCGTTCTGCATTTGCCGCTGCGCTATGAGGACGAAACGCAGGTGGTGCCGATACGTACGCTGATCCCCGGGCGTTCGGCGCTGGTCGAAGGCGACATCATCCGGTCGGATGTGACATATCGCCCGCGCAAGCAGCTCACGGCCGTCGTTGCGGACGACACGGGTGAGCTGCAATTGCGCTGGCTCAACTTCTATCCCAGTCAGCAAAAGCAGGTGGCGGTGGGCCGGCGCATCCGCGCGCGCGGCGAGATACGCGGCGGATTATTCGGCCGCGAGATCGTGCATCCCCGCATCACGGTGGCCGAGGGCGCGTTGCCCGAAGCGCTTACGCCCGTCTATCCCACCACAGATGGTCTTGCGCAGCCGGCGTTGCGGCGCGCGATCGCCCAGGCGCTCGCGTCCTGTGATCTCTCGGATACCTTGCCCGACGAGGTGCGCGACACCTACGCGCTCATGCCATTCGCCGAGGCGATCGGGTTTCTGCATGCGCCGCCGCCCGGTGTGGCCGAATACACGCTTACCGCCCACGATCATCCTGCGTGGCGCCGCATCAAGTTCGACGAGCTGCTCGCGCAGCAACTGTCGCTGGCGGCTGCCCGGGCAGCCCGTCGGCTCAAATCGGCAGATCCGCTGCCTGCACCGCGCGGCAGGAAAAGCCTCGTGGCGCAGTTGCTCGCCGCCTTGCCGTTTGCGCTCACCACGGCGCAAGAGCGCGTGGTGGCCGAGATCGCGCACGACCTGGGTCGCGCCTATCCCATGCATCGGTTGCTGCAAGGCGACGTGGGCAGCGGCAAAACGGTGGTGGCGGCATTGGCCGCCGCGCAGGCGATCCAGAACGATGCGCAAGCGGCCTTGATGGCCCCCACGGAAATCCTTGCCGAGCAGCACTACGTCAAACTCTCGGGTTGGCTTACGCCACTGGGCGTGAAGGTCGCCTGGTTGAGCGGCAGTCTCAGCGCGCGCGTGAAGCGCGAAACGGCTGCTGCCGTGGCCGCGGGCGAGGTGCATCTGCTGGTGGGTACACAGGCCGTGATTCAAGACACCGTCACCTTCGCGCGCCTGGGGTTGGCGATCGTCGACGAGCAGCATCGCTTCGGCGTCGGCCAGCGGCTGTCGCTGACCAAGAAGGGCGAACGCGAAGATCGCATCGCCATTCCACATCAGCTCAATATGAGCGCCACCCCCATCCCGCGCACGTTGGCGATGACGTTTTTCGCCGATCTAGATGTATCTGTGATCGATACGCTACCGCCGGGCCGCACGCCGGTGATCACCAAGCTCGTCAACGACGCACGCCGCGAGGAAGTCATTGCGCGCATTGCCATGGGCGTGCGCGAGGGGCGCCAGGCCTATTGGGTGTGTCCGCTGGTGGAAGAAAGCGAGGCGCTCGAATTACAGACGGCGGTAGACACGTTCGACACGCTGAGCGCCGAGTTGCCCGATGTGCGGGTGGGCCTGGTGCACGGTCGCCTGTCGTCCAGCGAAAAGGCGGCCGTGATGAACGCCTTTCGTGCCGGCGACGTGGATGTATTGGTGGCGACCACCGTGATCGAAGTGGGCGTGGATGTGCCCAATGCGGCGCTCATGGTGATCGAGCATGCCGAACGCTTCGGCCTGGCGCAGTTGCATCAGTTGCGCGGCCGGGTTGGGCGCGGTACCGCCCAATCGGTGTGCGTCTTGATGTATGCGTCGCCGTTGTCGCAGGTCGCTCGCGAGCGCTTGCGCGCGATGTTCGAAACGGACGATGGCTTCGAAATCGCCCGGCGCGATCTCGAACTGCGCGGTCCTGGCGAGTTTTTGGGCAAGCGGCAATCCGGCGTGGCGCTGCTGCGCTTTGCCGACCTCAATACCGACACCGAAATTGCCGAGGCCGCGCGCGAAGCCGCCGGCCATATGCGTGCCCATCATCCTGCCGCCGTCGACGCCCATCTGGCGCGCTGGATGCGTGGGCGAGAAGATTTTTTGCGAACCTGATCCTTTGGACTAGTCATGACGTTGACCGAACTCAAGTACATCGTTGCAGTCGCGCGCGAACGTCATTTCGGACGTGCGGCGGAAGCCTGTTTCGTCAGCCAGCCGACATTGTCGGTGGCGATCCGCAAGCTCGAAGACGAGCTGGGGGTCACCCTCTTCGAGCGTGGCGGGGTCGAGGTGGGGGTGACCCCGATCGGGCAGCGCATCGTCGCGCAAGCGCAGAAAGTGTTGGAAGAAAGCGCCAGCATCAAGGAAATCGCGCGCCAAGGCCATGACCCGCTGGCCGGGCCGTTGCGCGTGGGGGTGATCCATACGATCGGGCCATACTTGCTGCCGAAATTGGTTCCGCTGCAAATCTCACGCACGCCGCAGATGCCGTTGCTGTTGCAAGAGAATTTCACGCTGCGGCTGGTCGAATTGTTGCGCCAGGGCGAGATAGACTGCGCCATCATGGCATTGCCGTTACCCGAGGCGGGGCTGGTCACCCAGCCGCTTTACGATGAACCGTTCATCGTGGCCGTGCCGCATAGCCACCCGTTCGCGCAACGCAAGCTGATCGACGCGCACGATCTCAAGCAAGAGACGATGCTGTTACTGGGGTCGGGTCATTGTTTTCGCGATCAGGTGCTGGAGGTCTGTCCGGAGCTGTCGCGTTTTTCGGCGGCAAGCGACGGTATCCAACGCACCTTTGAAGGGTCGTCGCTCGAGACCATCCGGCACATGGTGGCAGCCGGCATCGGCGTTACCGTGCTGCCGATCACGGCCGTGCCCGAACACCCTGAAAACGACCGCCTGTTGAGCTACATCCCGTTCACGCCGCCGGCCTCGGAGCGCCGTGTGGTGCTGGCCTGGCGCCGCAGTTTTCCGCGCATGGCCGCCATCGAAGCGCTGTCGCAAGCGGTTTACAACTGTGGCCTGCAGGGCGTCAAGATGTTGCCGGAGGCAACGCCTTCGCACGTGGGCTGAATGCGTCACGCAGCAGTGGTATTCTTTTTACATCGTCTTTAACCAACAGGGAGTTCGAATGTCCAAGAAACCGAATAAGAGCGGATCTGCTCCGCACGTCAACATCGGCATCAGCGATGACAATCGCGCAAAGATCGCCGGCGAGTTGTCGAAAGTGTTGGCCGACTCGTACACGCTGTATTTGATGACGCACAACTTCCACTGGAACGTCACCGGCCCGTTGTTCAACACCCTGCACGTGATGTTCATGGAGCAGTACACGGAAGAGTGGACGGCATTGGACGATATCGCCGAGCGTATTCGCGCCGTGGGCCACCATGCCCCGGGTACGTATCGCGAGTACGCCAAGCTCTCGTCGATCTCCGAGCCGGAATCTGTGCCGGAAGCGCTTGAGATGGTGCGTTTGCTCGTCAAGGGCAACGAAGCCGTCGCGCAAACCGCTCGTGCCGCCGCTATCCATGCCGACGAAGCCAACGATCTGCCGACGGCCGACCTGTTGACGCGCCGCCTCGATGTGCATGAAAAGAATGCGTGGATGTTGCGCAGCCTGCTCGAGTAAACGGTCAACGCGTGTGTGGGCACCTCGAGCGGTGCGCCGCCCGTCGATCGCGAATCGTTCAATCGCCGGAATGTCCGGCGATTTTTTTTGCCTGACGCGCCTGGCCGGCGGCCGGCCCAGAATGGTGAGGGGAGGTGCCGCAGCAGCGTGCCTTCGAGCAGTCGCGCCGCGAGGCTTTCCCTGCCTGACAACAGAAGCAGGTCGGGCGCGGGGCGCTCGTACGTCGGCGCGGTGCGCGGCCTCCCTGCAAGACTGGACGCAATCAGTGCGTGTTAAACGCCGACAGCCGGTGCAGCGGGGCAATCCGGGGCGGGGGCGTGGTCACCCGCCACGCGCAACGGCGGCGCAGGGCGGTGAGCAGCTTCCAGCCTTGCGGCCAGTCGGCCAAGCCAGCCTCGGCATTGAGATGCCCGCTTTCCGGAACCACCACGAAACGGCTTCCCCAGGCATCGGCAAATTCGCGTGCGCGCGGCAGGGTGCAATAGGGGTCGTTGTCGCTTGCCACCACCACACTTTGAAACGGCAGAGGTTGACGCGCAATCGGAATGAAATCGCGCAGGCACTCGGGCGCGTTGACGCGTTCGACGTCGGCGGGGGCCACCAGCAATGCGCCGGCGATTTTCTGACGCAGTGCCGTGGGCACGGCCGCGCTGGTGACGCATCCCAGGCTGTGTGCAATGAGCAGCACCGGACACGTGGCCGCGTCGATCGCGGCCGATAGCGTGCCGACCCATTCGTTCCGGGTGGGGTGGTCCCAGTCTTTCTGGTCCACGCGCACTGCGTGTGGCAACACCTGCTGCCAACGGCTTTGCCAGTGGTCGGGACCGGAATTCTTCCAGCCTGGAACGATGATGGGTTGGAATCGCATGGACGTCATCATCCCCCGCGTCGGGTATGAAAACAACGACGTTTTGCGCGTTTGTTTATACCGCTTTCGATATAAGAGATTGGGGTAATCCCCGAAGCCGATTCGGACGTTTGCCCGGCAAATGCGGCCTGCCCTCAGGTATGCTCGACGCCTGCGACGATCCAGGAGACGCTCGCAGCGCATGCCCCGCGACACGATCGCGCCGGACTGCGGCCTCACCCATAACAAGGAGTCAACCATGAATATGTCCATCCGCAAGCTTTCCCGTCTGGCCCCGATGGCCGCCATGCTCAGCCTGACCGCCGGTCTGGCGATCGGTGGTGCTGCACATGCCGATACGATCAAGATCGGCGTCGTCGGTCCCACCACCGGCCCCCTGACGCAATACGGTCTGATGGTGCGCGAAGGCATCGATACCGCCGTCGAACGCATCAACGCCACGGGTGGCGTCATGGGTAAAACGCTTGAAACAGTTGTGATCGACGATGGCTGCGAACCCAAGCAGGGTCCGGTCGCGGCCAACCGCGTGGTCAACAGCAAAATCGGTTTCGTGGTGGGCCATGTGTGCTCGGGCGCCACGATCGCTGCCGCCGATATCTACAACAACGAAGGCGTGGTGATGGTGACCCCGGCCGCTACCGCACCTGCGCTCACCGATGGCAAGCGCTACGATTTCATTTTCCGCACGATCGGCCGCGACGACCAGCAGGGTCCTGCCGCCGCCAAATTCATCCTGGATGTGGCCAAGCCCAAGGCGGTTGCGGTACTGCACGACAAGCAGTCGTACGGCCAAGGCGTCGCGACCTCGGTGCGTGACACGCTCGAGAAAGCGGGTACCAAGGTCGCCATGTTTGAAGGCATCAACGCCGGTGACAGCGACTTCTCGGCCGTCATCACCAAGCTCAAGAGCGCCGGCGCGGATTTCGTCTATTACGGCGGTTACCACCCCGAGATGGGTCTGCTGCTGCGCCAGGCTTCGGAGCAAGGCTTGAAGGCCAAGTTCATGGGCCCTGAAGGCGTGGGCAATCCGGACATCAACGCGATTGCCGGTGCCGCCGTCGAAGGCATGCTGCTCACCTTGCCGGCCGACTTCTCGCAAAATCCGGCCAATGCCGAGATCGTGAAGGCGTTCGAGGCCAAGAAGCGTAATGCTTCCGGCGCATTCCAGTTGTCGGCCTATGCCGCCACGCAAGTCATCGCCGATGCCATCAAGGGTGCCAAGAGCACCGATGCCGATGCGGTGGCGAAGTACATGCATGCCAACACCTTCGATACCCCGATCGGCAAGGCATCGTGGAACAAGCAGGGCGACTTGAACAACTTCGAGTTCGATGTGTTTACGTGGCACAAGGACGGCAGCAAGACCGTCGCCAAGTAAGGTAACGCCGGCGCACGCATCGGTAGTGCCGGCCCGGTATTGCAAAAAAATAGACCCGCTCCAAGGCGGGTCTATTCACATCGGAAGCAGGCCTTCCCATGGAAGGCAGCCGTTCAGGTGCCTTCGACGCGACGGCCGGTGTCGGCCTCGAACCAATGCAGCGGATGCCGGCCGTCTGGGCCGATCTCGATCGTGTCGCCGGTGCTGATCGCCGACTCGGCAAGTTGGCGGGTCGCGCAGCGCACCACCAATTGGGTGCTGCCGTAACGCGCATGCACCAGTTGTTCCGAACCCAGCGTTTCGACCATCTCGACTTCGGCGCGCACGCCGCGTCCACCCAGCACCAAGTGCTCGGGGCGCATGCCGATGATGATCTTGCGGCCACGCACCGACTGCGGCACCACCGTGGGAGGAATGTCCAGCGAAATACCGTCCAGGCTCTTCATCGTGCCATCGCCGCTCACCTCGACGGTGGCCAGATTCATCGGCGGGGAGCCGATAAAGCTGGCGACGAACGTGGAAGCGGGCTTTTCGAACACTTCCATCGGCGTACCGATCTGTTCGGGCACGCCCAGGTTCATGACGATCATGCGATCGGCCAAGGTCATGGCTTCGACCTGATCGTGCGTCACGTACAGGCTCGTGGTGCTCAGACGGCGATGCAGCTTGATGATCTCCAGGCGCATGGCCACGCGCAGCTTGGCGTCCAGGTTCGAGAGCGGCTCATCGAACAGAAACACCTTGGGTTCGCGCACGATGGCACGGCCCATGGCCACACGCTGGCGTTGACCGCCCGACAATTGGCGCGGACGCCGGTCGAGGAGGGCGGAGAGTTCGAGGATCTGCGCGGCGGCATCCACCCGCGTCTTGATCTCGGCCTTCGAGAACTTGCGGATCTTCAGACCGTAGGCCATGTTCTCGAACACGCTCATGTGCGGATACAGCGCGTAGTTCTGAAACACCATCGCGATGTCGCGCTCGCCGGGTTCGAGCGTATTGACGACCTTGTCGTCGATCAGGATTTCACCGCCGGTCACCGATTCGAGACCGGCGACCATGCGCATCAGGGTCGACTTGCCGCAGCCCGAGGGCCCGACGATAACGATGAACTCGCCATCGGCGACTTCCATGTTGATGCCATGGATGACTTTGATGTCGCCGGCGTAGGTTTTGGTGAGCGAGCGAAAGCTTAGGGTTGCCATAGATGTTCTTGAATTTTGGGAGAAGCTTACTTCTCGGTATCGACCAGGCCCTTGACGAACCATTTCTGCATCAGGATCACGACCAGCGCGGGCGGCAGCATCGCCAGCATGGCGGTCGCCATGGTGAGATTCCACTCGGTCACGCTGTCGCCACCGCTGATCATGCGTTTGATGCCGATCACCACGGGATACATGTCTTCCTGCGTGGTGACGAGCAGCGGCCACAGATACTGGTTCCAGCCGTAGATGAATTGAATGACGAAGAGCGCAGCGATGCTGGTCTTGGACAACGGCAGCAGCACGTCGCGGAAGAAGCGCAGCGCGCCCGCGCCATCGATGCGTGCCGCTTCGACGAGTTCATCCGGCACCGTCAGGAAGAACTGCCGGAACAGGAAGGTCGCCGTGGCCGACGCAATCAACGGCAACGTCAAACCCGCGTAGCTGTTGAGCATGCCGAGATCGGCCACCACCTTGTACGTGGGCGCGATACGGACTTCCACCGGCAACATCAACGTGACGAAGATCATCCAGAAGAAGAACATGCGGAACGGAAAGCGGAAGTACACCACCGCAAACGCCGACAGCATCGAGATCACGATCTTGCCGATCGCAATCGCCAACGCCATGATCAGGCTGACGGTCATCATCCGGAACACCGGCGGCGCGGCGCCCGCGCCTTCTGTGCCGCCGAACAGCACCCGCGTGTAGTTGTCGATGAAGTGCGAGCCGGGGATCAACGACATCGGCGCGCTGGCGACTTCCTGCGCGGTTTGAGTGGACGCCACGAATGTGACGTAAAGGGGGAAAGCGACGATCACGATGCCCAGGATCAGAATGGCGTGGGCAAAGAAATCGAGCCAGGGGCGGCGTTCAACCATGACGGCAAACCTCGGTAGACATCAGTAATTCACCTTGCGGTCGATATATCGGAATTGAATGGCAGTCAGGGCCACGACGATGATCATGAGAATCACCGACTGTGCGGCCGACGAACCCAGGTCCAACCCGCGGAAACCGTCGCTGTACACCTTGTAGACCAGGATGCTGGTCGACGTGCCCGGACCGCCCTGGGTGGTCGTATCGATCACGGCGAAGGTATCGAAGAAGGCGTAGATGATGTTGACCACGAGCAGGAAGAACGTCGTGGGCGACAGCAACGGAAACACGATGGACCAGAAGCGGCGGGTGGGCGATGCGCCATCGATCGCCGCCGCTTCGATGAGCGATTTCGGAATCGACTGCAAACCGGCCAGGAAAAAGAGGAAGTTGTACGAGACCTGTTTCCACACGGACGCCACGACCACCAGCGCCAGCGCCTGATCGCCGTCCAGCCGGGGATTCCAGGCCACACCCACGTCGCGCAGGTACACGGCCATGATGCCCACCGACGGCGAGAACAGGAACAGCCACAGCACGCCGACCACGGCGGGCGCGACGGCATAGGGCCAGATCAACAAAGTCTTGTAGACGTTCGCGGCGCGGATCACGCGGTTGGCCATCACGGCCAGCAGCAGCGACACCGTCAAGCCCAATACGGCAACGAGAATGGAGAACACGGCCGTCGTGCGAAACGACAGCAGATAAGTGGGCTGGTTGAACAACTCTTTGAAGTTATCCAGGCCGACGAATTGCGACGAGAGCCCGAAGGCATCTTCCAGACGCATCGACTGCCACATGGCCTGACCGGCCGGCCAGAAAAAGAAAACGACCGTGACGATCAACTGCGGCGCAAGCAGCAGATAAGGCAGAGCCTTGTTTCCGAAAACGACGCGCTTTTCCATAATGCTCTAAAAACAATAGAGCCCGACGCGGACACGCGCCGGGCGTTCATGACGGCGCGCGGGGAGGGCGGCCATACTGGCCACTGCCCGCGCTCCGGGGGATTACTTCACGCTCTTTTCAAAGCGCTCCAGCAAGTCGTCACCGCGTTTCTTCATGCTTTCCAGACCTTCCTTGGCCGAGGTCTTGCCCGACACGATACGCTCGATCTCGGCATCCTCGATTTCGCGAATCTGGGGCAGGAAGCCCAGGCGCACGCCACGCGATTGCGCGGTGGTCTGCACGTTCAACTGCGTCACGCCGACTTCCGTACCCGGGTTCTTTTCATAGAAACCGGCTTTCTTGGTCAGGTCGTAGGCAGCGATCGTTGCCGGCACATAGCCGGTTTGCTGGTGCCAGCGTGCGGCGATCTCGGGGCTCGACAGGAACTTGAAGAACTTCGTCACGCCCTTGTAGACCTCGGGCGACTTGTTGGCGAAGACCCACAGCGACGCGCCACCGATGATGGTGTTCTGCGGCGCACCCTTGACGTCGGCGTAGTAGGGAACCGTCGACGTACCGAACGCAAACTTCGCGTTCTTGGAAATGTTCGCGCGCAGGCCGCTCGAACCGGTGATCATTGCGCACTTGCCCGAAATGAAGAGCGAGTTCGGCTCGTCGCCGCGGCCGCCGTACATGAACATGCCTTCCTTGCCCATCTTGGCGAGGTTTTCCATGTGACGCACGTGCAGATCGGAGGTGATGGCCAGACGGGCATCCAGACCGCCGAAACCATTGTCCTTGGTCGCGTACGGCACGTTGTGCCACGACGAGAACGTTTCCAGTTGGGTCCACGACGGCCAGGACGTCGTGTAGCCGCACTCCTGGCCGGAAGCCTTCAGCTTTTGCGCGGCGGCAGCCAGTTCTTCCCAGGTCTTGGGCGGCTTTTCAGCGTCGAGGCCGGCCTTGGTGAAGGCATCTTTGTTGTAGTAGAAGACGACGGTCGAGCTGTTGAAGGGCATCGACACCAGCTTGCCGTCGGCGGCCGAGTAGTAGCCGGCCACGGCGCCGATGAAGGCCTTCGGATCGATCGGGTCGCCCGCTTCTTCGGACATCTGCTGCACGGGCTTGATGGCGCCCTTGGCGTTCATCATCGTGGCCGTGCCGACTTCGAACACCTGGAGGATGTCGGGGGCATTGCCGGCGCGGAACGCGGCGATGCCGGCGTTCATCGACTCGCCGTAATTACCCTTGTAGACGGGCTTGACCTGGTAATCCGATTGACTCTTGTTGAACTCGTTGGCGAGTTCATTGACGCGTTCGCCCAATGCGCCTTCCATCGAGTGCCACCATTGAATGTCGGTAGCGGCGTGTGCGGCGCTGCCGGCGAGCGCGGCGATGAGCGCCGCTGCGGTGAGCGCGAGACGGTGGGTTGCCATGAGTTGTTCCTCCAGATTGGCCTATTGCGGCGCAAATGTGCCAGCAAGGCTAGGCACTTTATGTACAGTATGTGACAAAACCGTGAATGTCACATTCAACGCTTGAAGTGTCAAACGTTATCGACACATTTCAGCGCGGCGAAGTGTAACGCCCTCGGGCGGGTATGTGGCGTACAACACCGCTGTGCCGACGTCTGCCGTCGGGGTTGACGCGGGCTACAATCCAGCGCTATGAATCCGCACCTTCACATCGCCTTCATCGGCGGCGGCAACATGGCCGCGGCACTCGCCGCCGGCATGGCCGACCGCATCCTGCCCGCGGGCAATATCCACGTCGTCGAAATCAATACGGCGGCCCATGCGGCCTGGCAGGCCCGTGGCGTATCGGTTGCCTCGGCGCCCGACCACATGCTGGCTCAAGCCGACATCTGGATTTTTGCCGTCAAGCCGCAAGTGATGCGCGACGTCGTCGCGGCGTGCAAGCCCTGGTTGCGCGACAAGACGCTGGCGGTCAGCATTGCGGCCGGCGTGCGCAGCGACACCTTGGCCGAGTGGCTGGGCGAGGCGGGCGCCCCCTGGTCGCGCCTGGTGCGCTGCATGCCGAATACGCCCGCGCTCGTGGGCGCAGGCGCAACAGGGCTGGCTGCCTTGCCGGGCGTCTCGGCGGCCGATCGCGATCAGGTCGAAGCCATCATGGGTGCCGTGGGCACCACCGTGTGGGTCGATGACGATGCGGGTCTGGACGCCGTGACCGCGGTATCGGGCAGCGGTCCTGCCTATGTGTTTCTGTTTATCGAGGCGCTGATTGCCGGTGGCGTGAAAGTGGGGCTCACCGCCGACCAGGCGCGGGAGTTGGCCTTGGCCACACTGGCGGGCGCGACCAAGCTCGCGGCCGAGTCGGATGAAACGCCGGCCACGTTGCGCGAGCGCGTCACGTCCAAGGGCGGCACCACGGCCGCCGCGCTGGCTGCGTTCGAGAAGGCGGACTTTACCGGGATCGTCGCCACGGCAGTGGCAGCGGCGGCCGAACGGTCGCGCGAACTGGCGGCAGGAGCCTGACGTGAGCGACACCCCCGTGCGGCGCTTTGAGCCGCTGCGCGCGGCGCACTTCGGCATCGCCGTCGCCATCATGGGGCTGGTGGTGCTGGCCTCGAATATTCTGGTGCAAGTGCCGTTGAGCGACTGGGTGACCTGGGGCGCCTTGACGTATCCGATCGCCTTCCTGGTTACCGACCTGCTGAACCGGCGATTCGGGCCGGCGGCGGCGCGCCGGGTAGCCTGGTGCGGCTTCGCGGTCGCCGTGGTGGCATCGATCTGGTTTGCCGCCCCGCGCATCGCGCTGGCCTCCGGGGTGGCGTACATCTGCGCGCAATTGCTGGATATCCGTATATTCGACCGGCTCCGCGACCAACGGTGGTGGCGCGCGCCGCTCATCTCCGGATTGCTGTCGGCCACGCTGGATACCGTCCTATTTTTCAGCATCGCTTTTGCCGCGACCGGCACGCCCTGGGTGACGTGGCTGCTCGGCGATCTGGCGATCAAGCTCGTGATCAATGCCTGCATGCTCGCGCCGTTCCGGGCACTGATGTGGTCGATCGCGCGCCCGGCAGATGCGAAAATGACGCGTCATTGCCACTGAAAAAGTGCCCAGGCTTACGCGTGTATTACGGCCTACGGGAATACACGCAGTGACACGTATCGGGCTTCCTTCCAGAATACCGGCCACGTAGTTCCTCTGGAGAGTTCCGTAATGAAACTGTTGCCTCGTTTTACCCCCAGCATCCTGCTGGGCGCGCTGGCGCTGGCGGGCGCCGCGCATGCCGCCGACACCATCAAGATCGGCATTCCGCAACCCATGACGGGGCCCAACACACAGTACGGCACGCAGATCCAGGCCGGTGCGCTCACCGCCATCGAAACCGTCAACGCCAAGGGCGGCGTCAAAGGTAAAAAACTCGAACCCATCCTGATCGACGACGGTTGCGAACCCAAGCAGGCCGTGCCTGCCGCCAACCGCGTGGTCAATTCCGGCGCCAAGTTCGCCGTGGCTCATGCGTGCTCGGGCGTCACAGTGCCTGCCGTCAACGTCTACGAACAGGAAGGCATCGTCGCCATCACCCCGGGCGCGACGTCGCCGCTGGTCACCGATACGACGAAGCCGCATTTCTTCTTCCGTACGATCGGCCGCGACGATCAGCAAGGCCCGTACGCCGCCAATTACATCGCCACACAGCTCAAGCCGAAGAAGGTTGCCGTCCTGCACGACAAGCAAACCTACGGCTCGGGCGTGGCCACGCAGGTCAAGAACTCGCTTGAGAAAGCGAATGTGCCGATCGCCATCTTCGAAGGCATCAACGTCGGCGACAGCGACTACTCGGCCGTCATCACCAAGCTGAAATCGGCCGGCGTCGATCTGGTCTACTTCGGCGGTTATCACCCCGAGCTCGGCCTGCTGCTGCGCCAGTCACGTGAGCAAGGGCTGAACGTGCAGTTCATGGGCCCGGAAGGCACGGCCAACCAGGACCTGGTGGCGATTGCCGGCCCGGCCATCGACGGCCTGCTGGTCACGTTGCCGGCCGACTTCACCAAGTTGCCGGGTAACGAAGGCATTGTGAAGGCGTTCAAGGATGCCAAGCGCGATCCCGATGGCGCCTTCCAGATGCCGGCTTACGCCGCGGTGCAGCTCATCGTCGACGGCATCAACGCCGTGGGCGAAGATCCCACCAAGGTCGCCGACTATCTGCACAAGAACACCTTCAATACCGCCATCGGCAAGGTCGAATACGATGCCAAGGGCGATTTGAAGAACTTCGAATTCGCCGTGTACAAGTGGGACAAGAGTGGCGCGAAAACGCAACTTTAAGTAGAACAAAACCGCCCGTCCACAACACGGGCGGATACGCAGGGCCAGGTCGCCGGTCCCGGGTGGTTCTTCCGGGGCCGGTGCCTTTTGGAGCACAAGCAACATGTCCGACCTTATCCCACAAATGTCCCAGCAGATCTTCAACGGTCTGTCGCTGGGCGCGATCTACGCGCTGATCGCCATTGGCTACACAATGGTCTATGGCATCATTGGTATGATCAATTTCGCCCACGGCGAAATCTATATGATCGGCGCTTACGTCGGTCTCGTTACCCTCACGGCCATCGGCACGCAAAGCGGTTTGCCGCTGCCGTTCATCATCGGCGCGATGCTGGTGGTGGCCATGGTGGTCACCGGCGTGTACGGCTACACGCTTGAGCGCATTGCCTATCGGCCGGTACGCGGCAGCCCCCGGCTGGTCGCCTTGATCTCGGCGATCGGGATGTCGATCTTTTTGCAGAACTGGGTCGCCCTGGGCCAGGGCGCACGCGACATGGCCGTACCGGCCCTGATGTCGGGTGCCGTCACGTTCACCTTGGGCACTGATTTCCAGATCACGATGCCGTACTCGCGCATCATGATCATTCTCGTGACTGTCGTGCTGATGATCGGGCTTACGCTCTTCATCAAGTATTCGCGCATGGGTCGTGCCTCCCGCGCCTGCTCGCAGGATATGCATATGGCCAACCTGCTGGGCATCGACACCAATCGCGTGATCTCGTTCACGTTCGTGCTCGGCGCCATGCTGGCCGCCGTGGGCGGCGTGCTCATCGCCGTCACCATCGGCAAGCTCAATCCTTTCATCGGCTTCATCGTCGGCATCAAGGCCTTCACCGCAGCCGTGCTGGGTGGCATCGGCAGCATTCCCGGCGCCATGCTCGGCGGCGTTTTGCTGGGTCTGGCGGAAACGTTCGCAGCAGCCTATATCTCGTCGCAATACAAGGATATCGTGGCGTTCGGCCTGCTCGTGCTGATCCTGTTGTTTCGCCCCACGGGTCTGTTGGGCAAGCCTGAGGTGGAGAAAGTCTGATGCAGATCTCGTTCAAAAACGCATTCATCGCGGCCATCCTGACGGCCGTGATCGTGACGCCGGTGTTCGGCCTGCATCTGACGCGTCAGGGTGCCCAGACCATCATGGCGCCCAACTGGAACATCGTGCTGATCGCGATGGCCGTGGTGTTCGTCGGCCAATTGCTGCGGCCCTGGCTGGCGTTGCCATTCAAGGCTCTGCGCTCTGCGCTGCCGGTACTGCCGGCGTCGCCCGCGCGCGGCAATAAGTGGATCATCGCGCTGGCGATCGCCGCTGCGGTCATCTGGCCGTTCTTCGGCGGCCGCAGCTCGGTAGACATCGCCACGCTGGTGCTGATCTACGTGATGCTCGCGCTTGGTCTGAACATCGTGGTGGGCTTCGCCGGGCTGCTCGATCTCGGTTTCGTCGGTTTCTACGCCGTGGGGGCCTACACCTATGCCTTGCTGTATCACTGGGCGGGGTGGGGCTTCTGGGAAGCGCTGCCGCTGGCCGGTGCCATGTCGGCGCTGTTCGGCTTCGTGCTCGGCTTTCCGGTGCTCAGGCTACGCGGCGATTATCTGGCGATCGTCACGCTGGGCTTTGGCGAAATCATCCGGCTGCTGCTGATCAACCTGAATCAGTTCACCGGCGGGCCCGACGGCATCTCCGGCGTGCCCAAGCCGACCGTCTTCGGCATGGAGATGGCGCGACGTTCGAGCCAGGAGGGCGTGAGTACCTTCCACGAGATCCTGGGCTGGACGTTCAATAATCAGCACATGGTGGTTTACCTGTATCTGATGGCCTTGCTGCTGGCCTTGATTACCTTGGGGGTCTCCACCCGGTTGATTCGCATGCCGGTCGGGCGTGCCTGGGAGGCACTGCGGGAAGACGAAATCGCGTGCCGCTCGCTGGGTCTGAATCCCACACGCATCAAGTTGTCGGCCTTTACGCTGGGCGCCATGTTCGCCGGGTTTGGCGGCGCGTTCTTCGCAGCCCGCCAGGGACTGGTCAATCCGGAGTCGTTCACGTTCATCGAGTCCGCGCTCATCCTCGCCATCGTGGTGCTGGGCGGCATGGGCTCACAAGTGGGCGTGATTCTCGCGGCAATCATATTGACTGTGCTGCCGGAGTTGGCGCGCGAATTTGCAGAGTATCGGATGTTGCTGTTCGGCTTAGTGATGGTGCTGATGATGATGTGGCGTCCCCAAGGTTTGCTTCCCATGAAGCGTCCGCACCGGGAGCTGAAGTCATGACGCAGTCGTTGTTGGAAGTTTCAGGATTGTCGATGCGCTTTGGTGGTCTGCTGGCCGTCGACAGCGTGGCGTTCGACGTGCGGCGCGACGAAGTGTTTGCCATCATCGGCCCCAATGGCGCCGGCAAGACCACGGTCTTCAACTGCGTGGGCGGGTTCTACAAGCCCACGGCCGGCACCATCACGATGGACGGCAAGTCCATCACCGGGATGCCGAGCCACAATGTGGCGCGCCAGGGACTGGTGCGCACGTTCCAGAACGTTCGGTTGTTCAAGCAACTCACCGTACTCGAGAACCTGCTGGTCGCGCAGCACACGCAAGTCGAGACGCGCTTGCTGCCCGGCCTGCTCAAGCTCAAGTCGTATCGGCGCGCCGAAGAAGAGGCGATGGACCGCGCGGCCGAGTGGCTCGATTTCATGGGCTTGCGCGAATTCGCCAACCGCGAGGCGGGCAATCTGGCCTACGGGCACCAACGGCGGCTGGAGATCGCGCGCTGCATGATCACCAAGCCGCGCCTGCTGATGCTCGATGAGCCCGCAGCCGGCCTCAATCCGCAGGAAAAGCGCGACCTGCAAGGCTTGATCGACCGCTTGCGCCGCGAGTTTGGCGTGGCGGTGCTGCTGATCGAGCACGATATGAGTCTCATCATGGGTATTTCGGATCGTATTCTCGTTATGGAGCATGGCAAGACCATCACCACCGGCACCCCCGAACAAGTGCAGAGCGACGAGCGCGTGATCAAAGCGTATCTGGGGGAAGAGTGATGCTGAGGCTTGAGAACGTACACACCTACTATGGGGCGATCCAGGCGCTCAACGGGGTCTCGGTCGAGGTCAACAAAGGCGAGATCGTGACGCTGATCGGCAGCAACGGCGCCGGCAAGACGACGCTGTTGATGAGCATCTGCGGTAATCCGCGCATTCGGGAAGGGCGGATCGAGTTCCAGGGCGAAGATATCTCGAAGAAAGATACCCATCACATCATGCGCAGCGGCATTGCCGTGTCGCCCGAAGGCCGGCGGGTTTTCAAAGACCTAACGGTCGCGGAAAACCTCATGATGGGCGGCTTTTTCCTGTCGCGCGACGAGATTCAGAAGGGTCTTGAGTACGTGTATGGGCTTTTTCCGCGCTTGAAGGAGCGGGCAGGGCAACGCGCGGGCACGATGTCGGGCGGCGAACAGCAGATGCTGGCCATCGGTCGCGCGTTGATGTCGAGGCCCACCTTGCTGTTGCTGGACGAGCCCACCCTGGGGCTGGCACCGCTGATCATCGCGCAGATTTTCGACATCATCCGCACGATCCGCGATCAGGGGATCACCGTATTTCTCGTCGAGCAAAATGCGAACAAGGCGCTGCAGGTCGCCGATCGCGGCTATGTGCTCGAAACCGGCCGGGTCGTGCTGGCCGATACCGGCGCCAATCTGCTTGTAAATCCTGAAGTGCGGCGCGCCTATCTGGGTGCATAAGCAACCTCGGCCCGAAAACGGCCGAGGTGTCCGCTAAAGGCCTGGATTATTCCAGGCCTTCTGCTTTCATGGCGGCTTTCACATGCTCATCGGCGCGCATCCGATCGAAGAACGCGCTCAGGTTCGACATGCTGCCGATCGCGATCTCCTTGGCGCGAGCCCAGCGCAGCACGACGAAAAGATAAGCGTCGGCAATCGACGGCGCACTGCCGGCTAGATAGGGCGAGCCTTCCAACTGCTTGTCGAGAATGCCAAACAGCGTGACCAATTTCTTTGCAGAATTGGCGCGCAGCTCGGCCTGGGCGTCGTCGCTGGCCACCAGGCTCTGCGCACCGAAGATGGCGCCAAACGTTTTGTGAACATCCGAGTTGAGGAACCCCACCCAGCGGCGCACCTCGGCGCGCGATCGGGCCGTGCCGTCCCCCAACAGGCCCGATTTGGGGGCCTGCTCGGCGATGTATTCCAGGATGGCTGCATTTTGCGTGAGTGACCAGTCGCCCTCGGTGAGCACGGGTACGGAGCCCACGGGGTTCAAGGCCAGGAACGCAGGCTGCTTGATCTGTTCTCGGGTCACGATTTCCAGTTCGTAAGGCAATCCGGCCCATTCGAGCACGATGTGTCCGGCCAGCGAGCACGCGCCGGGCATGGTGTACAGTTTCATCTATTCAGCTCCTGTTCAGGATGGGTGCTCGGCGGCATCGTTTTGCTCGCCTGAGCGCCAACATCATCCCGCTTATCGTACCGCTTAAAGGACACCTATCTTGACCCGAGTCGCACGACGCCTATCGGCCCGCCTGGCCGCCCAAAGTCTTTCGTTGAGTCTGCTGACGGCAGCCTTGGTCATTCCAACGTTCGCGCACAGCGCGCCGGCCGCAACGGCGGCTCAAGCACCGCTCGAGGTGACGGTGATGGCCGAGGGGCTCGATCGTCCTTGGGCACTTGCCTTTCTGCCTGACGGCGCCGCATTGATTACCGAACGCTCGGGCGCCATGCGCCTGTGGCAGGAAGGAAAGGGTGCCGGGAAACCCATCGCAGGTGTGCCCAAAGTCTGGTCTAGCGGCCAGGGCGGGCTGCTGGATGTGGTGCTGGCGCCTGACTTCGCCACCTCACGCTGGGTGTATTTCAGCTATGCCGAAGAGGGCGAAGGCAAGGCGGGTACCGCCGTCGCACGCGGCAAGCTCAACGCCGATCGCACCGCCTTGACCGACGTGTCGGTGATCTTCCGGCAAATGCCGAAGCTGTCGGTGGGCAATCATTTCGGCTCGCGTCTGGCCTTCGATCGCGACGGCTACCTGTTCATCACGCTGGGTGAAAACAACCAACGACCTACGGCGCAGGACCTGGACAAACTGCAGGGCAAGGTGGTGCGATTGCGCGCCGATGGCAAAGTGCCGCCCGACAACCCGTTCGTGAACAAGGCGGGCGCACGGCCGGAAATCTGGACCTACGGCATGCGCAACCCGCAAGGTATGGCGATTCACCCCGTTACGGGTGCCGTGTGGGAAAACGAGCACGGCCCGCGCGGCGGCGATGAGATCAATATTCTGTCGCCGGGCAAAAATTATGGCTGGCCGATCGCCACGCACGGCATCAATTATTCGGGTCAGCCGATTCCCGAAGCCAAGGGAAAAAGCGCGGCCGGTATGGAAGACCCGCACTTCGTGTGGGAGAAGTCGCCGGGCCTGAGCGGTATGGCGTTCTATATGTCAGATCGCTTTCCGCAATGGAAAAACAGCATCTTCATCGGCGCCTTGGCCACGCAGGAATTGATCCGCGTGAAGCTGGACGGCGACAAGGTCGTGGGTGAAGAGCGACTGCTGGCCGATCGCGGCGAGCGCGTGCGCGATGTGCGCGTCGGCCCGGATGGCTACGTATATGCGCTGACCGACGAAAGCAATGGCAAGCTGCTGAAGATCGGCTTGAAGCCCTGATCCGCCGAGGACCCCCGCGCCGCAGTGCGCGGGTCAGTCGACCGGCCAATTGCAAGGGCTGGAGCGCGGCACGACCTGACAACAGGCACGCCTACGCCGCGCGGTAAGCCGCCCATGCCACCATGGCCCAGGCGGCCATGAACGCCAGCCCGCCAATCGGGGTGATGGGGCCGAGCCAACGCATCCCGGTCGTGGCGAGCAGGTACAAACTGCCGCTGAACATGACGATGCCGGCAAACATCACCCACGCTGCCGTTCCTATCAGGGGTTGCTGCAGCCGCGCCGCCAACCCCGCCAGAACGAACAGCCCGAGCGCGTGCGCGATGTGATACGTCACGGCCGTCTGCCACACGCCGAGCATCTCCGGGGTAAGCAGACGCTTTAGTCCATGCGCCCCGAACGCGCCGGCGCCGACGGCGGCAATCATGTTCAGGGCGGCCAGAATGGTAATGAAGCGGTCGGTCATGTTCGATCCTTGTCGCGCGCAAGCCGCGCTCGCGGCAATTGGAGGTGTGCCAAGGCTGTAATCATAGGCCAAGCGGATGACCTCCTGTATCATCCTTCGAGCGGCGGGCGGTCGATAAATGCCGGTCGCTTTCCCCTTTTTGTGACTGGTGGTGGGATGAGTAACGGATCGCTCAAGCAACGCATTTTGTTCAGCTTTGTCATCATCCTCGCGATCATGGGATTGATGGCGGCGCTGGCGGCTTCACGGCTCAATCTGATCGAGCGCGAAGCCGACGATCTGAGCACAGACTCGATGCCGGGACTGTATTACAGCACCAACGTTCGCGCCGCCTGGAACGACTCGTACCAGTTGCTGCAAGAGCTCGTCGAATTGAGTTCCCCCGATCTTCGGGCGAACTACGTGACGCAGTTGCAGGTGCAGCAACGCAATCTGGATCAACAGATCGCGATGTACGAGAAAACGGCGACCACCGAAGAGGATCAGGCCCGCGTACGCGACTTCAAGGCTGTGCGGCAGCAGTTCGATGTGATCGAAGCATCGATCCTTGAGATGTCCACGCGCAACGAGCTTGACGCGGCCGCACTTCAAGTGCGCGGCACCGTGCGGCCGATCTGGCAGAAAGGGCGTGAGATTCTGCGCACGATGGTCGACAGCAACCGCTTGTCGGCCGAGCTTTCGGTGGCGCAGATCGGCACGTCGCTCAAGCAAGCCGAAGTCAGCATGCTCATCGCCGTGATCGTCGCGATCATCGCCGCCGGATTTTGCGGGTATCTGTTGATGCGCGCGATCACCGAGCCGATGGGCAAACTGGTCGACACCTTGCACGGCCTGGGCTCGGGCGATCTCACGCGCCGCCTGGAGCTCAAGCGCCGCGACGAGTACGCGGCCGTCGAAGCGGGTTTCAACAGCATGGCCGATGAGCTCACGGGGCTGGTCGGCCAGGCCCAGCGCTCCGCCATTCAGGTTGCCACGTCAGTGACCGAGATTGCCGCCACGTCGAAGCAGCAGCAGGCCACAGCGTCCGAAGTCGCGGCCACGACCACCGAGATCGGTGCCACGTCGCGCGAGATTTCGGCCACTTCGCGCGATCTCGTGCGCACCATGACCGAGGTGTCTTCGGCCGCCGAGCAAAGTTCGTTGCTCGCCGGCACCAGCCAGTCGGGTCTGGCACGCATGGAAGACACGATGCGCAACGTGATGAGCGCGGCGGGGTCGGTCAACGGCAAACTCGCGATTCTGAACGAGAAGGCCAGCAACATCACGCAAGTGGTCACTACCATCAACAAGGTGGCCGATCAAACGAACCTCCTGTCGCTCAACGCAGCGATCGAAGCCGAGAAGGCGGGCGAGTACGGCCGCGGCTTCGTCGTGGTGGCGACCGAGATCCGCCGATTGGCCGATCAGACGGCGGTCGCGACCTACGACATCGAGCAGATGGTGCGTGAAATCCAGTCGGCCGTATCGGCCGGCGTGATGGGAATGGACAAGTTCTCCGAAGAAGTGCGTCGCGGCATCGGCGACGTGCAGCTGGTGGGCGAGCAGCTGTCGCAGATCATTGCGCAGGTGCAATTGCTGGCCCCGCGCGTGTTGATGGTCAACGAGGGCATGCAAGCCCAGGCCACGGGCGCCGAGCAGATCAATCAGGCGCTGGTGCAATTGAGCGACGCCACGCAGCAGACCGTCGAGTCGCTGCGCCAATCGAGCCTTGCCATCGAAGAGCTGAATCACGTCGCGAACGGCTTGCGCAGCGGCGTGTCGCGCTTCAAGGTTTAAGGCGGCATCGCGCCATGGCCGCCTTCGCGCCCTCCGCATTCGGCGCCGCAGCGCGTGCGAACGCCGGACGGCGCAAGCTGTTCTTGCGGTTTCGCATCGGTCGCGATGGCTATGTGCTGGCGGCAGACGACATCGTGCGCGTGCTGCCGTTGAGTCCGGTGAAAGTGTTGCCCGGCACACCCGCTTGGGTGGAAGGCTTGATGTCGGTCGGCGCGCGCGCGATACCGGTGATCGATGTGTCTGCGCTGGCGTCCGGCGTGCCGTCGCCGCGTCTGACCAGCACGCGTATCGCCGTGGTGCGCTACACGTTTGACGGCCGCGCCGCCGCGACGGCGCCCTTGCTGGGTCTCATGCTCGAACACGCCACCGAAACGCTGCACTTGAACGCCGACGAGTTTGTCCCTGCCGCAGTGCAAAGCCATTGTGCGCCTTACCTCGGTCCGGTCTGTCAAACCGCCTCGGGGTTGGTCCAATGGCTTGAGCTGCCCGACGTGGTGCCCCCATCTGCACGTGCGCTGCTCTTTACGGAGCACCCCGCATGAATTTCGGACCATTCGAAACGCTCCTGAAAAGCAAGATCGGGCTCGATGCGGGCTCCATCGGCGTAAGCACCGTGCAGCGGGCGATACGCACGCGGGCGCAAGCGCGCGCGCAGGGCGATATCGACGTGTACTGGTCGATGCTGCAGAGCTCGCCGAGTGAATTGCAGGCGCTGATCGAAGCCGTCGTGGTGCCGGAAACCTGGTTTTTCCGTTATCCCGAGTCGATTGCCCTGTTCGCATCGTGGGCGACAGCGCAGTTGGCAGCATCGGGTGCCAAGCCGGTCTTGCGCATCCTCAGTCTGCCATGCTCGACGGGCGAGGAACCCTACACGTTGGCGATGGCGCTGATCGACGCCGGCGTGGCGCCCGCGCGCTTTGTGATCGAAGCGATCGACATCAGCCCGCGCGTGATTGAGGTGGCCCAAATCGCCCGTTACGGCCGCAATTCGTTTCGCGGCGACGACCTCGCGTTTCGCGATCGACATTTCACCGACACCCCGTCCGGGTTTGTGCTGGCCGATGCTGTCCGCGAGCGGGTGCGATTTCGAACCGGCAATCTGCTCGATCCAGGACTGGCGCTGGAAGCCGCTGCCTACGACTTCGTGTTCTGTCGCAATCTGCTCATTTATTTCGATCGCGAGACGCAATCGCGCGGCTTCCGGGTCCTGCTGCGCGCCTGCCACGCTGGAAGCGGCATGTTCGTCGGCCCGGCCGAAGCCGCGCTTGCCAGCCAGCATGGGTTGGAAGTGTCGGGTGCGCCGCGCTCGTTCGCGTTCAAGATTCCTGTGGCGCCGCTGGTTGAACAGGCTCGCCACAACCGGGTGGGCGATAAGGGGGCCCGCCCAGGAGCCCCCCGATCCAACGAGGCCGCATCGACAGCGCCCGGATCGAGCGCTGCGGCATTGGCGTCATCAGCAACGGTTGCTACCGCGGCATCGGCGCGGCCGTTGTCCGTCGGCGCGGCGCCCTTGATCGGCCGCACGTTTCACGAGCGCGACCGGTCGCGCCCAATTCGCTCCGCCCAGATGGCGCAAGCGGCTCAACGCGTACCGCACCCCGCCCATCATCCTTCGCGAACCGAGGGGTCTGCTGAATCCGTGGCGCATGACCGGCAGGCCATTCTTGCCACGGTGCGCCGCATGGCCGATGCCGGGCGCATCGGCGATGCATTGACGCAAACCCAGCAGTTTCTCGACACGCACGGACCTGACGCCGACGGCTTCTATCTCGTCGGTTTGTTCCACGACGCCCAGGGCAACACCGTGCAGGCGCGCGCGTTCTATCGGAAAGCCCTTTATCTGACGCCCGATCACGACGAAGCCTTGCTGCATCTTGCCGCCTTGTGCGAGGCGGCCGGTGACGTCGACGGCGCGCAGCGTCTGCGTGCGCGGCGCGCAAAACGGGTGAATCGCAATGCTTGAATCGCGCCCGGATCTGGCCCCCGTCAACGCGATCGACGATTGCTGGAATCGCATCGGCAATCACGGCGATCACTCGTGTGCGCGGTTGACCGATCATGTCCTGTGCCGCAACTGCCCGGTGTATGCCGCTGCCGCAAAAACCTTGCTCGACCGGCTGCCGGCGGGGCAGGCGCACGCCGATTCTCTGACCACGTCGTTTGTGACCGATGTGCTGCATGCGCATCTGGCGGGTGAGGGCGCGCGTGAACAGCCTGACGAAGTATTCATCGTTTTCAGGGTAGGGCGCGAATGGTTGGCTTTGCCCGCGCGTGCGCTCGAAGAGGTGGGTACGTTGCGCCGCATCCACTCGTTACCGCATCGCCGCGGCGGGGCCATTCTGGGCGTGGCCAACGTACGGGGCAATCTGACCGTCTGTTTATCGCCGACCGTGCTGCTCGGTCTGGGCGGCGCACAAGCCGATGGCATGGATAGCGTTCATGCCCAGGCCGCTTCGCAAGGGCGCATGCTGATGGTGACGACGGGTGCAAGCAGCGTGGTGCTTCCGGTGGATCAGGTCGATGGCGCACGTCGGATCAAGTCGGAGGCCATTCGCCCGTTGCCGTCCACGGTGGCGGGCGCGGCATCGAGCCTGGCGCGCGGCTTGATTCGCGAAGGCGATCGCGATATCGGCGTGCTGGATGATGGCCGCTTGCGGGATCACATCGCCCGGAGTTTGCGATGAGTCCCTCGACTTACATCGATGCATCCATGCTGGAACTTTTCCAGATGGAAGCGCGTGCGCAAGCGGATGTGCTCAGCGCGGGATTGATCGCCCTCGAACGCGATCCTGTAGCGGCCGACCATCTCGAAGCCTGCATGCGTGCTGCGCATTCTCTCAAGGGTGCAGCGCGGATCGTCGATTTGAAAGTGGCGGTGCCCGTGGCGCACGTCATGGAAGACGCTTTCGTCGCGGCGCAAGAAGGGCGGTTTAGGCTTACACCCGAGCATATCGATGCGCTCTTGGCCGGGGTGGACTTGCTGCTGCGCATCGGCGCGTCGGATCCTGCCGCCATGTCGCCCGATCCTACGCCTGCCGACGTCGACGCTTATGTGCTGAGGCTGAGCGCGCTGTTGGGCGACGCCGCCACGCTGTCGCCCGCGCCGCTACCGATCTACGCGGACCCCGTGGCGACAATGGACCCGGGCGTGCAAGCGTCGGAACGCGACACCGCGGGGCGCGCACACGAGACGACGACGCCGCTCGTGGAACCGGTTTCGCCGGCCGCGCCAGGTGCGCCCGTGCCTGCGCGGGATGCCCCGGGCGGCTGGAACGAGTCGTCCGTCGATCGTCGGGCCGTCACGGTGGCTGACGTGTCGGACGTGGATACGAGTGGTGAGCGCGTATTGCGCGTCACCGCCGGCACGCTCAATCGCCTGCTGGGATTGTCGAGCGAGGCGTTGGTCGAAACGCAGTGGCTCACGCCGTTCGCCGGCAACATGCTGCGGTTGAAGCGACAGCACGGGCAGGTGGATCATCTGCTCGATACGCTGCGGCTGACGTTGGGCGAGCGCGCCGTCGATCCGGTTGTCGCCACGGCGCTTGCGGAAGTGCGGCGCGTCACGACCGAAACTCAACAGGCGCTGACACAGCGCCTCACCGATATCGACGAATTCAGCTGGCGCATCGGCAATCTGTCGCAGCGTCTCTATGACACCGCGCTCGCGTCGCGGATGCGGCCGCTCGCCGACGGGGTGGGCGGCTTGGCGCGCATGGTGCGCGATCTGGGGCGCGAACTGGGCAAACCGGTACGCCTGGACATCATCGGCGAACGCACGCCGGTCGATCGCGACATTCTCGAGAAGCTGGACGCGCCACTCGCGCATCTGCTGCGCAACGCAATCGATCACGGCATCGAGTCGCCTGAAGAACGCTGCGCGGCGGGCAAATCCGCAGATGGCGTGCTTACGCTCGAAGCGCGGCATAGCGCAGGAATGCTCATCATCGATATCAGCGACGATGGCGCCGGCGTCGATGTCGAGGCGTTGCGCACCGCCGTGGTCGAGCGGCAGTTGTCGACGGCCGATACCGCCGCGCGCATGAGCGAGTCGGAATTGCTGGCATTTCTGTTCCTGCCCGGCTTCAGCACCAAGAAATCCGTTACCCAGATTTCCGGACGCGGCGTGGGTCTCGATGCCGTGCACGAGACGATGCGGCAGTTGCGCGGCGCCGTGCGCGTCGAGCAGCGGTACGGGCAGGGCAGCCGCTTCACACTCGAGATGCCGCTGTCGCTGTCGGTCGTGCGCAGCCTGCTCGTGGAGATCGGCGATGAAGCGTATGCATTGCCGCTGGGCTTCGTCAACCATACGTTGCGCGTGCCGCGCACCGAGATCGAGCAGCTGGAAGGGCATCAGCATTTCCGCTTTTTCGACCGGCATATCGGCCTCGTGTCGGCGCGCCAACTGCTGCAATATGCGCCCAGCCGCGATATCGACGGCGACATCGCCGTTGTCGTGATCGGCGATACCGAGCGCCTCTACGGCGTGGCGATCGACCGGTTCCTGGGCGAGCGCACGCTGGTCGTGCAGCCGCTGGATGCGCGCCTGGGCAAACTGCAGGATGTGACCGCGGGCGCCTTGCTCGATGACGGCACGCCGGCCTTGATTCTGGACGTCGAGGATCTGCTGCGGTCGATCGAGAAATTGGTCACCGACGGGCGCCTGTCGCAGATCGCCGCGCACGCTCAAGACGAGCGCGGCAAGCGCCGCAAGCGGGTGCTGGTGGTCGACGACTCGCTGACCGTGCGCGAACTGGAACGCAAGCTCCTGTCCAATCGCGGGTACGACGTCTCGGTGGCCGTGGACGGCATCGACGGTTGGAATCAATTGCGCGCCGAGTCGTTCGATCTCGTCGTCTCGGATGTGGATATGCCGCGAATGGATGGCATCGAGCTCGTCACGATGATCAAGAACGATCCGCGTTTGCATAATTTGCCGGTCATGATCGTGTCTTACAAAGACCGTGAGGAAGACCGCCAACGCGGGTTGAACGCCGGCGCCGATTACTACTTGGCGAAAGGCAGTTTCCACGACGAAACACTCCTCGATGCGGTCGAAGATCTGATCGGCGGGGCAAGCACATGAGAGTCGGCATCGTCAACGATTTGCCTCTGGCCGTTGCGTCCCTGCGGCGTGCGCTGATGCTGGATCCGTCGCTCGAGGTGGCGTGGGTGGCCGAAGACGGCGCTCAAGCGGTGGACCTGTGCGCCCGCGACAAGCCCGACGTGGTGCTGATGGATTTGATGATGCCGGTGATGGACGGCGTTGAGGCCACCCGCCGCATCATGGCCGAGTCGCCTTGCGCGATCGTGATCGTCACGGTCGATGTGGGACGGCACACCGCGCGCGTATTTGAAGCGATGGGGCACGGTGCCGTCGACGCGGTCGACACGCCGGCATTGGGCGGGGTCGATCCGCAACAGGCCGCCGCGCCGCTCTTACGCAAGATTCGCAATGTGGCTTGGCTCATCGGCGAGCGCGTTGCGCCGCGCAACGAAAGCGTGCGCGTGGCCACGCCGTCGTCGGGATCGCGGGCACTGATCGCGGTGGGCGCCAGCGCGGGCGGGCCGCCGGCGCTGGCCCAATTGCTGGCAGCGTTGCCGGCCGATTTCCCCGTGCCGATCGTCCTGGTGCAACACGTCGATGCGATGTTTGCCGAAGGCATGGCGAAGTGGTTGAACGACCAGGTGCCGTTGAACGTGCGGATTGCGCGCGAAGGTGAGATGCCGCGCGCGGGATCCGCTTTGCTGGCCGGCACCAACGATCATTTGCGGCTGTGTGCGAGCGGCGTGTTGTCGTACAGCGCCGTGCCGCGCGAGATGTTGTACCGCCCATCGATCGATGTGTTTTTTGAAAGCGTGGCTGCTCATTGGCGCGGCGACGCGGTCGGCGTGTTGCTGACCGGCATGGGCCGCGATGGTGCGCTCGGGCTGAAGGCCTTGCGCGATCGCGGCATGCTCACCATCGCCCAAGACAAGGATAGCTGTGCGGTATACGGCATGCCGAAAGCGGCAGCCGAGTTGGGGGCAGCGGTTGAAATCAAGCCGCTCGCCAGCATCGGCCCGCGATTGTGTGCCATGTATCCATCGCCTTCGCAACGATATTGATTCTGGAGTTTCAACCTATGGCAGCAATCGCCGACACCCCGCTAGCACCGATATTGCCCGTCACCGTTCTCCTGGTGGACGATCAGATCATGGTGGGCGAGGCGATCCGGCGGGCACTGGTGCAAGAACGCGATGTGGTCTATCACTTTTGTCCGAATCCCGACGATGCCGTGAGCGAGGCGCAGCGTCTGAAACCGACGGTGATTCTTCAGGATCTCGTCCTGCCGCGGGTGGACGGATTGACACTGGTGCGTGCCTATCGCGATACCCCGACCTTGCGCGACGTGCCGATCATCGTGTTGTCGACCAAAGAAGATCCCGTTACCAAGAGCGCGGCATTTGCCGCCGGCGCCAATGATTATCTCGTCAAACTGCCTGATGCGATCGAGCTCATCGCGCGCATACGCTATCACTCGAGATCCTATCTTGCGCTGCGCGAACGCGACGAAGCGTATCGTGCGCTGCACGCCAGCCAACAGCAATTGCTGGAGATGAATCTTGAGTTGCGCCGATTGAGCAATCTCGATGGCCTCACCGGCCTGGCCAATCGCCGCTATTTTGACGAGTACCTGGGTGCGGAGTGGCAACGCGCCATGCGCGAGCAGCGGGATATTGCACTCATGATGGTCGATGTCGATCACTTCAAACGCTACAACGATACCTACGGCCACCTCGCCGGCGATGGGGCGCTCAAGCAGGTCGCGCAGGCACTGCAGGGCGCGGCCGATCGCTCGACCGACTTGGCCGCGCGCTACGGCGGCGAGGAGTTTTCGTTGGTGATGCCCAATACCTCGCTCGGCGGCGCGCGCCTGATCGGCGAGAAGTTGCGCCGTGCGGTGGCAGCGCTCGCTGTCGAACACAAGGCATCCACCACCGGCGATATCTTATCGGTGAGTATTGGCACCGCGACGATGGTGCCTCAGCAGGGCACAACATTCACTGCGCTGGTGGATGCCGCCGATCGCAATCTCTACGCCGCCAAACATCAGGGCCGAAATCAAGTCGTTGCGAGTTAACAAGTGGTCACTAGGGATCGGCTGAGCGTTACGCTGCCCGCAGGCGCAGACACGTAATCTCCGAGGGCGCGAAAAAGCGCTTTGGCGGTCCCCAATACCCCGTGCCGCGGCTGATATAAACCCACATCCCATTCAGCTGCCGCAGCCCAAACACAAAAGGCTGTTGAAACCGGACGAACGCGGGCCAAGGCAGGAATTGCCCGCCGTGGGTGTGGCCTGAGAGCTGCAGCGTAAATCCTGCGTCTGCTGCGGCGGGCGCACTACGTGGCTGGTGCGCAAGCAAAATACGCACGGCAAGATCCGTGGGCGCGCCGGCCATGGCTTTCATGGGGTCGCTACGATGCCCGGCAACGAAGCCGCCAGCGTTGTAATCGGTGATGCCCCCCAAAATGAATGCAGCGCCGTCGTGGTGGATGACGACGTGTTCGTTCATCAATGGGCGCATGCCCAGCACTTGGAAGTGGGCGACCCAGGCCGGCGCGCCAGCGTAGTACTCGTGATTGCCGGTGACGACGAAGACGCCGTAGCGTGCGCGCAGGGCGCCCAAGGGTGCTATGTGCGGTGCAAGCGCTGCCACGCTGCCGTCTACCAGGTCGCCTGTAATCACCACCACATCCGGCTGCTGTGCGTTCACAGCGTCAACGATAGCTTGCACGTAACCGCGTTTGATCGTTGGCCCAACGTGAATATCGCTCAGTTGCACAATGCGCAGGGATGCCAGGGCCGGAGGGAGTTCGGCATGCGGCACCGTGACGTGCCTTAAAGGGGCACGGCGGCGCGCGTTGTAAAGGCCGACTATCGTAATCAGGATCGCGGCGATCGGGACCAGCGCAGCGGTATCACGAGCGAGCATGGCGGGTTCGGTCCAACCGCCTGCCCAGCATGTGACGCGGTAGAGCATCAGACCCACATCGCGCAATAGCGTCAGCACGAACAGCGATGAGAAAAATCCCATTGCCAGGAAGCCGACCCAGGCCACGCGGTCCGAGAGCGGCTGGCGAGCAATGCGACGACTCAGCATGCCGGCCGGCGCAATGCACACCAAGGCGACGAGTGCCAGCACCGCACCTGCGACTCCCGCGCCAGATAATCCAAGTGCAGGAATCAGACGCACGCCAACATAAACATGCAGCGCGAGGCCCAAAGCGATGAAACGAATTAGAAAGGATGAGGGGCGCATGGGAATCGGAAGAGGGTAAGGGGATCGGGCTTCCGCATTCTACGTGGGCGTGCCGGTGTAGCAGCCGCAATGACGGGATGTTCGGATGTCGATCGCGTGCGGAAATCTTTTTTGTGACGACGGGAACTTGCTCAGGCACGCTACCTGCTAGATAAAGCGCGTCAGTCGATTGCGGCGATCGACACATTTGAACCGGATAAGGAGAACATATGAAATTCAGTCTGAAACGCGCACGGGACGAAGCACAAAACGGCCAGGAACGCCTCGGGCGCGATCTGGACGATCTGCTCGCCGCCAGCGAAGAACTCCTGCGATCCACGGCCGACAAGACCGGTGAAGGCGTCGACGATGCGCGCCGCAAGTTGAAGAGCCAGCTTGAGACCCTGCGCGGTCGCGCCAGCGATTGGAAAGATGTGGCGGCCGATCGCGCAGCCCGTCTGTCGAAAGAAACCGATGCGTATGTGCATGAAAACGCCTGGAAATCGATGGGCATCGCGGCACTCGTCGGGATCGGCGTCAGCCTTTTGGCTCGTACCGCTGTCAAGAAATCGGGCGGCCGCTGGGAATGACGTTGGGCAACCGGGCGGCGCCCGGTGACCGTCCATCGCGTTGGAGGAACCTATGTCATTGATCGTTGCGGCTCGATTCGAAAGTTGGGACAAGGCAGCCGATGCTGCCCAGTTGCTGCATCGAGAAGGATTTCACGACGATGCATTGCATACGTTCTACGTCAATAGCGCGGGCGCGCATGACCGTCATCCTGTGGGCGGCGATCGTACGAGTGATCCCGATGCCAGCGGTGCGCAGTTTGGTGCGATCGCAGGCGCCGCTGTGATTGGCATGGCAGGTGCTGCGATTGGTGCGCTGATCGCTTTCAGTACGGGTCAGTCGGGCATTGTCAGCATTATTGCGGCAGCCGTAGGTGCCTATCTGGGTTCACTTATCGGCGCCATGCAACTTGCCGGCCGTGGCCGCAAGCGCAATGTGACCGCCAAACGCGGCAATGCCGTGCCGGCGCAAGATCCTGAGATGGAACATGCGCCGTTGCGTCAAGCGGGCGTATTGTTGGCGGTGCAGTGCGATCCTGCCAAGGAAGCCACTGTGGCGCGCATTCTGCGCGATAGCGGCGGCATGGATGTGGAGCGCGCTCAAGGGCGTTGGTCGCAGGGGGCCTGGACCGATTTCGATCCAGTCAAAGCTCCCGAGTTGACCGACACGATCAATCAACAGCCCAGAACCACGACACCCTAATTTATTTTTGGCGGGTTATCCCGTCGAAGTTGTCTCGTCGTGCGAAGTCTATGAAGACCGGCCGACTTTTTCTTAATGGAGCTTTACTATGCAAAAAAATCGTACAACCTTCCGCTCCTCCGGAATTGCGCTGGCCCTCGTCGCCGCGAGCCTGGCCTTCACGGGCTGCACGACGACCAAACCGCACGACGCCGCCACGCCGGCCACCGAACGCGCCCAGATCAATTCGGGTGTGGATGCAGCGCTGTCCAAGCTCTACGCTTCGGCGCCGGCTTCGCGTGACCTGGTGTCGCGTGCCAAGGGCGTGCTGGTGTTCCCGTCGGTCGTTGGCGCGAGCTTCGTGGTCGGCGGTGAGTACGGCCGTGGCGCCTTGCGCGTCGATGGCAAGACCACGGGTTATTACAGCACCACCGCCGGCTCGATCGGCTTCCAGGCTGGCGCCCAGGACAAGAGCATCATCGTTCTGTTCATGACGCAACAGGCGCTGGATAACTTCCGCAACAGCAATGGTTGGACGGTTGGCGCTGACGCCACGATCGCAGTCGCGACGATTGGCGCGAACGGCAGCATCGACAGCAACACGATTCGTCAGCCGATCGTGGGCTTTGTGGTCAACAACACGGGTCTGATGGCCGGTGTGTCGTTGACGGGTGCCAAGATCAACAAGATCTCGCCCTGATCGAAGCACGACGCCGCATCCCTGCGGCGTCACGATCGTGAAGGCCGGTGCACGCTGCACCGGCTTTTTTCATGCGCATTTGGGAAAAATCTGAAAGTAACTCCATAGTGACGATTTTACTAGGTTGGTAACCGTCTGGCCGGTATGGTGGCGTCTCTTGAACGAGGAGTCCGACATGATCAAACGACAAGCTGATGTTACGCGTACGCTCCTGATCCGTGCCGCGGGCGACGCGATTTCGGAAGCGGGTGCCACCACCTTCACGCTCGATGGCGTGGCCAAGCGGGCGGGTCTCAGCAAAGGGGCCTTGCTGCATCACTTTCCCACCAAAAGCGTGCTGGTCGAGGCGGTCGTGCGCGATCTCGTCGATCAGTTCTGGAACGATGTGCAAGCAGCTGCGCTGGAAGACAGCGAGCCGAATTGCCGCATGACGCGGGCGTACATCCTCACGATCGCCCGTCTGGGCGAGAAGCAGAATCGGCGCTGGGGCGGGCTGGCGACGGCGTTCGTGGTGGATCCGTCGTTGCTGCATCTGTGGCGCGACACCTTGCGACGCTACCAGCAAGCTGTCGAATCTGAGACCCAGGCATGCGAAAGCGCGTGGATCGCTCGCCTTGCCGTGGATAGTCTTTGGTCGGCCGAACTTTTCGGTACGCCATCCATTGGCGGCACGTCGCGCGCCAAATTGATTGAGCGCCTGGTTGGATTGACGTATCCCATCGCCGAGCGCGATAAGCAGGCAGCCTGATCGCTCGTCCATAACGGCATCGGCGAGTGGCACTTACGCCGCGTTGCCGCACATGGCTCGCGCATGGCCTACACTTTCGCGATGTTCCTTGATGGATATTCGCAATGCCGCGCCGCCGTTTGACCGGTCCCACCGATGCCGTGCAGTCGGTGCAAAGCCGCACCGATGTCGACCCGAATATCGATCGCTTTCTCGACGGGTTGTGGCTTGAAGATGGTCTGGCCGAGAACACCCGCACGAGTTATCGCAACGATCTCGCGAGTTTCGACATCTGGATGCGTGAGCGCTCGGCTACGGCGCTATCGCAAGCCACAACGATCGACATTCAAGATTGGTTTGCCGCAGTGCACACGCATACCAAGCCCGCCACAGCCAACCGGCGACTGTCTTCGTTGCGCCGTTATTTTCAATGGGCATTGCGGGCTGGGGTGGTTACGGGCGATCCCTGTCAATCGCTGGTGTCGGCCAAGGCCGGCGGTCGATTGCCCAAAACCCTGTCCGAAGCGCAAGTCGACGCCTTGCTCAATGCGCCCGATGTGGCGACGCCACTGGGACTGCGCGACAAGGCCATGCTCGAAACGTTGTATGCCACCGGGTTGCGCGTGTCGGAACTGGTGGGGCTCAATGTGCTGGATGTGAGCTTGAACGAGGGCGTGGTGCGCGTGGTGAATGGGAAGGGCGGCAAAGACCGACTGGTGCCGCTGGGCGCGGAAGCCGCACACTGGATCGCGCGTTACCTCGATGAGGCGCGCACCGGCATTCTCAACGGCATGCGCTCGGATGCGATGTTCGTCACCATTCGGGGCGATGGCATGCACCGGCAGACCTTCTGGCTGATGATTGGCGCCTGTGCCCGTCGCGCCGGTATCGTGGCACCGGTGTCGCCCCACGTATTGCGCCATGCTTTTGCCACGCATCTGGTCAACCACGGTGCCGATCTGCGGGTGGTGCAGATGCTGCTCGGACACGCCGATATCTCCACCACGCAGATCTACACGCACGTTGCGCGCGAGCGCCTGAAAGCGTTGCACGCTCAACATCATCCGCGCGGGTGAAAGCGTGGCTTACCTCGGATTGCTACCGTAGAATGCATCTTTGGCTGTTCTGTTGCATTCGGCGCCTGTTGCGTCCCTGACGGTTTCTCATGTCTCACATCCCATTGTCTGAAACGCCTGCCGATTGGCGCATCGTGGCCGGCGGCGATCGCTGCCTGATCATCGCATTCGGCGACCGTGTCGATATCGCGACCAGCCTGCGCGTGCAGGCGGCCGCGGCCCACTTCCTGGCGCATCCGCTCAACGGTGTGACCGATATCGTGCCGGCGTTCACCACACTCGCGTTGCATTACGATCCAAGCGCGTACGGGCCTGAAGACGCGCCGTTCGACGTGTTGTCCGCAGCGATCGACGGCGCATTGCGGGCGGGTTTGCCGGCGGTCGCCACCGGTGGCCGCACGATCGAGATTCCCGTGTGCTACGACGGTACCTTTGCGCCGGATCTCGACGATGTGGCCATGCGTTGCGGGATCGAACGCGAAGACGTGATTGCCCGTCACGGCGCGTCCGAACTCATCGTGTGCACCTTTTTCTTTTCGCCCGGAACGCCGTTTGCCGTGGGCCTGGACCCGACGTTGTCGGTGCCGCGCCGTAAAACGCCGCGTACCCGTGTGCCGAAAGGCTCGGTGGCCATCGCCAACAATCAGGCCACTGTCTATACGCTCGAAACGCCGGGCGGATGGAGCATCATCGGTCGGACACCGATGCGTTTTTTCGATCTGGCGCAGACGCCTCCCGTGCGGTTGCGCCTGGGTGACCGTCTCCGTTTCGTACCGATATCGCAAGCCGAATATGCGGCCTTGGACGCGGGAGCGCAGACATGGGCATGATGCGCGTGATCAAACCGGGGCCGCTCAGCACCTTGCAGGATCTGGGCCGCACTGGCTACCAACAATTCGGTGTGCCCGTCAACGGGGCGATGGACAACGATGCGCATCGTCGCGCCAACGCCCTGGTCGGTAACGCACCGGAAGTGGCAACGCTCGAATGCACGCTGCAGGGTCCGGTATTGCGCTTCGAGCGCGACGCGCTCATCGCGATTACCGGCGGCGATCTGGATGCGCGCGTCGATGACGTTGCCCTGCCGCGCGATTGTGCCGTGCTGCTGCGTGCGGGCGTAACCGTGCATTTCGGCGCGCGCCGAACCGGTGCGCGGGCGTATCTCGCGGTGTCCGGCGGATTCGATGTGCCGATGGTCATGGGCAGCCGCAGCACCTTCGTGCGCGCAGGATATGGCGGCTTCGAAGGCCGGGCGCTGCAGCGCGACGACCGGGTCCCGACGGGTGCGCCTGCGGTGCCGTATCGCGGATTGCTGCGATTGATGGTTCAGGCCGGCGTGCCGTTCGCCGCAGCGCCCGTGGTGCCGTGGCCGATGCCTGATGCCGGCGACGCGGTCGTCACGTTGCGGGTGGTGGCCGGGCCGCAATGGGCGGCGTTTTCACCGACGTCGCACACTGCGTTCGCCGAGCTGGGCTACAAGATCGACAGCCGTTCGGATCGCATGGGGTATCGCTTGAGCGGTGAACCGTTGGCGCTGGCCGCACCGCTCGAGATGATCTCAGAAGGCACGCCCTTCGGTACGGTGCAGGTGCCGCCCGATGGGCAGCCGATCGTGTTGATGGCGGATCGCCAGACTGCCGGCGGCTATCCCAAGATTGCCTATGTGGCCAGCGTCGATCTGCCGCAGCTCGCGCAAGCCATGCCCGAAGATGTCGTACGCTTTCACCTTGTCTCGCTGGCCCATGCCCAACACCTGGCACAGCAGCGCGCCGCCGATCTGGCGCGTTTCGCCGCTGCGGCTGCCGCCACACTCGAATCGATCGCTCACTAGGAATCGCGATGACCACATCAACCGCATCCGCACTGTCCGCATCTTCATCCAGATCCGCTGCAACGCAACGCCCGGCTGACAGCGACGCCGCTGCGGCAACCGATGCATCCCGGGCCAGCACCGCGCCCACGCTCGATATCAATTGCGACATGGGCGAGAGCTTCGGCGCCTTTGTGATGGGCAACGATCTGGAAGTGCTGGCGCACGTGACGTCAGCCAACATTGCGTGCGGCATGCATGCCGGCGACCCTGGCGTGATGCATCGCACGGTGGCGGCCGCCGTTGAGCGTGGCGTGGCAGTGGGTGCCCATCCAGGCTTACCGGATCTGCAAGGCTTCGGCCGCCGGGTGATGGCGCTGTCGCCGGCAGAAGTGTACGACCTCACCGTGTATCAGATCGGCGCGCTTTGGGCGTTCACGCGCGCGGCCGGCACCACACTGCATCACGTGAAGGCGCACGGCGCACTCTACAACATGACCGCAAAGGATCCTGCGATCGCCGACGCCGTGGCACGCGCCACGCGCGACGTGGATCCCTCGCTCATTATTTACGTGGCGACCTCGACGATGGCCGATGCCGCCACGGCGTTGGGCTTGCCTGTCGCCTACGAGGTGTTCGCGGATCGCACTTATCAGGACGACGCCACGCTCACGCCGCGTTCGCAGGCGGATGCCATGATTGAAGATCCCGATCTTTCGATCTCGCAGGTCAAGGGTATGGTGGTGGGCGGGTACGTGACGTCGCAAACCGGCAAGCGGGTGCCTGTGCGCGCCGATACGCTGTGCATTCATGGCGATCAGCCGGGTGCGGCCGTGTTTGCGCGCCGCATCCGCGAGGCCTTGACGCATGACGGCATTCGTATCGCGACGATCTGATGACAAACACCAAGACACGGTCGAAGGCGACGTCAACCACGGTGTCGTCGGCAGGGGATGCGTCTGCCGTGGAGGCACCTCCAGCCGACGTTTCTGCGGCCGCACATCTGGCGGCGGCGCGTGAGCGGTCGCCGTTGTTGGGTCGGCCGGGCTTTTTGATTCGGCGGTTGCATCAGATTCACTGCTCGCTGTTTCTCGAAGAGACGGCGACCTTCAACATCACGCCGGTGCAGTTCAGTTTGATGACCGCGTTGGACCGGCGTGGCGAGAGCGATCAGATTTCGATCGCACGCGAAGTGGGGCTGGAACGCACCACCGTGGCCGAAGTGCTGACGCGACTTGAGGCGCGTGGACTGATCACTCGGCGGGTGAGTCCGGAAGACGGTCGGGTGCGTTTGGTCAAGCTGGCGCGCAAGGGCAAGTTGCTGGTGACCAAGATGGCGCCGGCCGTTCAGCGCGCACACGACCGCACGCTGGAGGCGTTGGCGCCCGAGGGGCGCGATGCGTTGATGCTGCAGTTGATCCGGCTGGTTGAGGCCAACAACGACGCGGGCGCGGTGCCGTTCCGGTTGTGATCAATCGCTATCCCCCCAAATAAGCCTTTCGGATATCCGGGTTGGCCAGCATCTCGGCTGCGCTGCCGTGCGAGACCACGCGGCCCGTTTCCAGGAGATAGGACCGGTCGCACATCTCGAGTGCAGCATAGGCATTCTGTTCCACCATGAGTACCGTCGTGCCTTCTGCGCGGATGTCCATGACCAGGCCAAACACCTGTTCGACGAAGTTGGGCGCTAGCCCCAGTGACGGCTCGTCGAACATGATGAGTCGAGGCCTGGACATGAGTGCGCGCGCGATGGCGAGCATCTGCTGCTCGCCGCCCGAGAGTGTGCCGGCGGGTTGCTTGATGCGCTCGCGCAGCCGCGGAAAGCGATCGAGCATTTTTTCCATGTCGTCGCGCGCGCGTTGCCGGTCGCGGCGGCGGTAGGCCCCCATTTCAAGGTTTTCGCGCACGGTGAGCTGGGGAAACACACGCCGGCCTTCGGGGCAGTGCGCGATACCGCGTTCAATGATTTCAGGGGTGGGCGCGCCGCTGATCGTCGTGCCTTCGAAGGTGATGCGGCCCGATACCAGTGGTTCGAGTCCGCCGATGGCGCGCAGCGTGGTCGATTTTCCGGCGCCGTTCGCGCCGATGAGGGTGACCAGTTCGCCTTCGCCCACTGAGAGCGACACGCGATCGACGCCGACAGTGGCGCCGTAGCGCACGGTGATGTCTTCAAGTTTGAGCACGTTTCAACCCCGATCCCAGATAAGCCATGATGACTTCCGGATTTTCCTGAATCGCCCGGGGGATGCCCTGTGCGATGCGTTGTCCTTGATTGAGCACGATGATGTGGTCCGAGATGGACATGACCATGTGCATATCGTGTTCGACCAGCAGCACCGTCACGCCGCGTGCGCCGATCTCATGAATCCGCGCCTTGAACGCTTCGGTTTCCGACGGATTCAGGCCCGCTGCCGGTTCATCGAGCAGCAGGAGTTTGGGCTGCGCGGCCAGCGCGATGCCTACGCCCAGCAAGCGTTGCTCGCCGTACGAGAGCGTTTTGGCCACCTCGTCTGCCCGTCGGGTAAGGCCGAGAAAGGCCATCATCTCGAGTGCGCGTTCCCGCTGGCGGGCTTCATCGCGTTTGAATGACGGCGTGCGCAGCCATGCGCCCACCAGGCCGCTTGCGCCCTGCAGATGAAACGCCGTCAGCAGGTTGTCGAAAACGGTGGCGTTGTCGAACACGCTGGTGCGTTGAAAGCTGCGTACCAGTCCGCGTTGCGCGATAGCCTCGGGTTTCTTGCCCACGATGCTCTCGCCGAACAGCAGAACGCGTCCGGAGGTCGGGCGCATATAGCCGGAGATCACGTTGAATGCGGTGGTTTTTCCGGCACCGTTGGGGCCGATGAGGCTCACGATCTGTCCGGGCATGACGTCGAAGCTGACGTCATTCAAGGCCGTAAGCCCGGCGATCTTCATGGTCACCCCCTCCAGGGCAAGCACGGGCGTGAGCCCATCCGCGGCGCGGGGATCGGCAGGTGGCGTCATTGCACCCGGGGTAGGTATGGCGAGCGTAGCGGTCGTCATGAGCGAACTCCCGATGCGGACGTGGTGTTGAGCGGCGCATCGGCGCGGGGCGGATCGCCGGGTTCGGTGGCGGATCGCCGGCGCAGTCGCGCGTAGAGCGCGGCACCCGACGGCACGATCCCGCGCGGCAGGAAGAGCAGGATCAGGATCATCAGGGCGCCGTATAGCATCCACTGCACTTCGGGCGCCACATAGCCGCGCAGCATCTCGGGCAGGAGCCCGAAGATCAGGCCGCCCACCACCGGGCCGGCCAGCGTGCCTTTGCCGCCGGCGATCACCATGATGACCATGGTGATGGTGTAGATGAAGAGGAAAACATCCGGATCGATGATGCGTACGGTGTGGGCATAGAGGCCGCCAGCCGCGCCTGCGATGGCCGCCGACACGATGGAGGCGATGACGAGGTAGTGCGTGACGCGGATGCCGATCGAGCGCGCGAGCGTTTCGTTTTCGCGCAGGGCGATCATGGCGCGCCCGGGTCGCGAATGCACGAGACGGGCAATGGCGATGTAGGCGACCACCGCCACTCCGAGCACCAGCCAGTAGGTGCCGGCCTTGGTAGTGACGTCGGCGATGCCCGAGGGGGTCCAGAACGTGAGGGGTGGAATCGAAGTGAGGGCCATCGGGCCTTCGGTGAGATCGACCCAGTTGAGCGCCACCATGCGCATGACCTGGGCAAAGCTGATCGTGACGATCACGAAGTACGCGCCGCGCACGCGAAACGCCACGCGGCCCACCAGCCAGCCGAAGAAACCGGCGACCGCCATGCCCGAGATGAAGGCCAGCCAGACCGGTTTTGGGGTCACGACGAGCACGCCCACTCCCAGATCCACATCGAAGCCGAGCGAGAGCAACGCGCTGGTATAGGCGCCGATGCCGAAGAACGCGGCATGCCCCAGGCTCAGCTGGCCGGTGAAGCCCAGCAGCAGATTCAAACTCATGGCGGCGATGATCATGATGCCCGCGGCCGCCACGACCGACAGCATGTAGGGATCGGGCCATACCAGGGGCAGGGCGGCGAGTGCGAGGGTGCAAAGAATGAAAACGAGACGTCGCATGTGTCAGCCCACCCGTTCTTTGATCGCGAAAAGGCCCTGCGGGCGCACGATCATCACAAAGAGAATGACGGCAAAGCCCAGTGCATCGCGATAGGCGGTGGACACAAATCCCGCGCCGAATTCTTCAATCATGGCCAGTGCGAAGCCACCGAGCGCCGCGCCCGCCAGATTGCCCAATCCGCCGAGGATCACGATGGCGAAGGCTTTCAGGCTGGCGAGATCGCCCATGGCCGGGCTCACCATGAATACCGGCGCCAGCAGCGCGCCGGCAGTGGCGGCCAGCGCCGACCCCAGCGCAAACGTAAGCGTGTAGATGCGCGAGACATTCACGCCGACGATCTTGGCCGCGTCGCGATCCTGAAAGGTGGCACGCATGGCCATGCCCAGGCGCGAGCGCTCGATGCCGAAATAGAACACCACCAGCAGCACCGCAGCGGCCGCCAGCACGAACAGACGCGTGGCCGAAATGGCGACGCTGCCGAAGACCAGCGGTTCTTGCGAGAAGGGGGACGGCACGATCTTGGCGACGCCGCCCCAGAACAACAATTCAGCGTTCTGCATGATGATCATGACACCGATCATGATGAGCATGACCTCATCGATATTGGCCAGATCGCGACGCCGCAGCAAGACGAATTCGACGATCGCGCCGAAGATGAAGCCCACCGCTGCCGCAATCAGCAACGATGAAAAGAAATCCAGCTTGAGCACCGAAACGAGGCCGTAGGCCACATAGGCGCCAAGGGTGTACAACTCGCCGTGGGCGAAGTTCACGACCTTCATGATGCCGAAGATCAGCGTCAGGCCGATGCCCAGGAGGGCGTAGGTGGCGCCCAGCACGGCACCATTGACCAGGTGCTGTAAAAATTGATCCACGTCGATCTCCCGAAGCCGGCGGCCCGCAGCCGCCGGACAGTACTGAGGGCAGGCAGCGGCAACATGCCACCACCCGCCGGCGTCTTACTGCACGGTGACCTTGCCGTCCATCAACTTGACCAAATACACATTGGGCGAGTTCTGGCCGCTTTCCTTGCCTTCCGGACCTTCCTTGATGAAGGCAATGTCGCCGTTGACGCCTTGCACGTTGACCTTCCACAGGGCGGCGCGGATCGACTCGGAATCGGCTTTCCCGGCCGACGTGATGGCCGCCGCGATCGTCTTGATACCGTCATAGCCGCGGAAGCCTTCCGTCAAGCCAGCGAACGGCAGGTTCTTGGCCTTCCAGGCGTTCACGTAGGCGTTGGCAACCTCCGGGTACTTCGCGCGTTCGACCGCCCAAGGCGCGAAAAACAGCAGATGCGTGCTGGCGTAGCCTTTGGGGCCGGGGTTATCCAGCAGGGGTTCGGGGAACGAGCCGCCGGTGGTGATGATGCGTTGGGGCAGGCGTTGCTCGGCGGCCTGGCGAATGGCCAGCGTCAATTGCTCCACGCCCGAGGTCACGATCAGTGTGTCGGCGCCGGAATCGCGCAGCGTGGCCAACTGGGCCGACAGATCGGTCGCATCCGGGGCCATGGTTTCGATCCGGCCGACCTGAATGCCTTGTTCGGCGAACATGGCGCGGAACTCGGTGGCGGCACCCAGGCCCCAGTCGTTGTTCACCGAAAGGAAATCGACCTTCTTGATGGCGGGCTGGACGTTCTTCAGTTCTTTCGCGAAGGCCAGCGCTTCCATTTTCGACGTGGGGCTGACGCGAAAGATCCAGGGGTTGCCGGCAGTCGTGATCTTGCTCGACGATGCCGTTTCAACCACCATCGGCACGTTGTATTCGATCAGCTTGGGCATGATGGCCAGCGTAAACGTCGAACTCCATGCGCCCATCAGCACGGGGACTTTGTCGCGCAAGATCAGTTTTTCGACCGAGTTGACGGCCTCGCGTGGATTGGACTTGTTGTCCTCGATGATGAGTTCGATTTTCTTGCCCAGCACGCCGCCTTGGGCGTTGATCTGCTCGGCGGCGATGCGCGCGCCGTTGGTCACGTAGTTACCCGACGCCGCGACGGCGCCGGTCAACGGTTGGGTGACGCCGATCTTGATGGTTTCCTGGGCCAGGGCTGGCGCAGCAGTACTGGCCGCCAGCGTCAACAGGGCAAACAGCCGGGTAGTCGTCCACATAATGCACACTCCTGAGGGTGAGAGGGGAACAGCTCGCAATCCGTCGGGCTCAAACGCGGGTTTGCCGGTATTTGAGATCGCGATACGCCCCGGATGACACCGGGGGATATTTGGGCTCGTCATCGCCCGCCACGCATTCGATCTGCGCGTCGTAGTTGGGATGATGAAAGAAGGCAATGGACAGGCGCGCTTGCGCGGGCCGGCCGTCGTCGGGCGGGTTGACCACGCGGTGCGTGTTGGACACCCAGCGATCGTTGGTCCAGCGCATCAACAGGTCGCCGATGTTGACGACGAACGTATCCGGATCGGTCTCCACGCCGAGCCAGTCGCCCGCGCGCGTTTGCACCTGCAGACCGCCGGGCACGTTTTCGCCATTGAGGATCGTGAGCAAACCGTAGTCGGTGTGGGCGCCGGCACGCAGTTGGCCCGGTATCGGCGGCGCGGTGGCTGCCGGATAGTGATTGATGCGCATGGCCGTGATATGGCGATCGATCTTGTCGGCGAAAAATGTTTCATTCAGCCCAAGGCCCAGTGCGGTCAGCGCCATCATCTGCTCGGTGAGGCCCTCCATCGCGGCGTAGTAAGCCTGGGCGGCGTCGCGCCATCCGAGTGGTGTCGCGGGCCAGACGTTGGGGATGAAGTAGCGTGGACCTTCGCCTGCGGTGTAGTACGCGTCATCGGGCCAGGACTCCCGTCCGAAGTGGTAATACTCCTTCAAGTCCGGCGGCGTCTCTTGCGCATTGCCGAACGACAGCGCTTCGAAACCCAACGCGCGATAACCGCGCGGCACTTTGGGATCGGCGGGCGCCGCAAGCAGTTTCTGCTGCAGTGGCTGATTGAAGAATTCATAGGCGCGCGCGCGCAGATCGGTCATCAGCGCCAGGGGTACGCCATGGCCGCAGATCGTGAAGAAACCGATCTCACGGCAGGTGCGGTCGATGTGCTGCGCAACGTGTAAACGGTCGGCGGCACTGCCGTGCAGGGCCGGCGCCAGATCGATAACGGGAAGGGTGGCGGACATGGGCGCTCCGATCAGTGAAAGTACGCGCCGCCATCAACCACCAGCGTCTGCCCGGTGATGAATGCGGACTGATTGCCGGCGAAGAATTCGACCGCGCCGACGAGGTCTTCGGGCACCATGTCGCGCGCCAGGATGCGATTGCGCAGCGAGGGCCCCTTGACGCCGTCGACCAGGGTGGGGTTGCGCGTTACGCCTTCGCTCAACGTAAAGCCGGGTGCCACGCTGTTTACCAGCACGTTGAAAGCGCCCATTTCGGTGGCGAGGGCGCGGGTCAATGAAATCACGGCGCCTTTGCTCGCCACGTAATGCGCCATCAGCGGGTTGCCCTTGAACGCCACGCCCGATGAGATATTGACGATGCGTCCGCCGCCAGCGCGTTTGAACGCCGGCGTCACGGCGCGACACGCGAGGAAGGTGCCGATCACGTTTACGTCCAGCACCTGCCGCCACTCGGCCACAGTGAGGGCGTCGAAGGGCGTGGGCGTGAGCGACGAGTAAATGCCGGCGTTGTTGACGAGCACATCGATGCGGCCATAGGCTGCGCAGGCGGCGTCGGCCATGGCCTGCACCTGGTCTTCGTCGGACACGTCCACAGCGACACCCAGCACATCGTGGCCTTGCGCGCGCAGTTCGGTCGCGGTGGTTTCGGCGCCGTCGCGATCGGCAATCACGACGCGCGCGCCACGTTCGAGCAAGCGGAGGACGATGGCGCGCCCGATGCCCATGGCACCGCCGGTCACGATGGCCACGGCGTGGTCGAGACTCATGATGGATCCTTCGGTGCGAAGAGCGACACGGGTGGTGTGTAGGCACCGCGGCCGATCAACCCGGCCATGCCCGCGCGGTCGACCATTGCCAAGTGGATGGTGGGCGCGTGGCCGGTGGTGGCGATGCGCGCGGGATCGATGACGCCGGTCGCTGGGTCGATGACCTGTGCGCCGCGTGCGGCGGCGTCTGCGGGCAAGCTTGCTGCCCATTCTTCCAGCAGCGCAGGTGCGAACGCGATCGCCTGGCCGCCCAGGCCGCAGCAATCGATGACCGCGCTATCGCCGATCGCACCGATCGGTGTGCTTGCGGCATGCGCTGGAAAATGGGTGCCCACGGGCGGGGTGGCGGCCGTCGTGCGCCACGTTGCGTTGTCTTTCATGCGGATGCCGAACGCCAGGCCATTGCCGCCGGCGGCCAGCAGCGGGCCTTTGCCGTAACGCAACACCCAGGCGCTCGCAGCCATGATCAAGGTGAGCACGAAGCCGGGGTTGGCAGCCAAAACGGCACGACTGGCGTCGTCCAAGTCAGGGAGTTGCGTGAGCAGGGCGGCGTTGGCAGCGCCAGTGCGTGCGTGACATTCATCCTGGCCCTGCAAGGCGCTTTCGATGACGGCAGTCAGGGCGACCGGCGCGGCGCGCACGACGCGGGCGACCGGGCCGAGCACCAGGGCGCTCATCGATTGCATGTTGGCCACACACACCGGATCGGGCGAGCCGAAACGCAATGCCGGCGGCGGTCCTTCGGCGATCGGTGCATACGAGGCAGTGACGCCATCGCCCACGACCAATACGGGCATGCCGAGGGTCACGACTTGCGCCAGAGGCGTGACCACGCCGTAGTCTTGCGCGGGCACGAAACGATAGGTGCCGTCGTCGATCAATTCAAGCGCCTGTGCCAGGCTGCCGGCGGCGCCTTCGTACACGATGGCGTGCGCGGCGGCATGGCGCACGGGTGCCGGTACGGCTTGGCCGCCGTAAGGCGGGCCGGCATGCAGCAGCAGATTGGCTGGCAGGTCAGGCAATGCCTCGCGCAGGCGTCGAACGTCCTGCCACAGGGCGCCGGTAAAGACGGCCGCAAGCGTGGCCGCGGTGCGTGCCGGTGGCGCGGTGTTCGCATCGACTGCGACCGCATTCATGGACGACGTATTCATCACGAGGGTTTCCGCTTGAAGAACTTGCGCCAGTAATCGCGGATGACCGCGCCGATCAGACTGAACAGATTGAGCGCCGGGACCTCTGCGGCCGGTCGCGGCAAAGGGCGGCGCGGCGCAGTTTGGGGTGGGGACGATGCCGGCGCCGTCGTCGAAGGCAACGCCGCTGCGCAAGAGGGCGACGCCGCTGCGCGATAAGCTGATGCTGTCGCCGATGCGTTTGCCGCTGCGGCTGTCGCAGCGGCGCTTGGTGGCGCAACGGCAGGCGCGTGCACCGGGCCGGACGATGCAGACCCCGTGTCTGCTATCGCGATGCCTCCCGCTCCGGCAATCGCGGCGTCATCTGCGGCAGCGGCGCGCATCGTTGGGGGACTTGCCGGCTCATGTGCATGAGCGGGATTTTGATGAGCGGGATTTGCATGAGCCGGATGGGTGGCCGAGGAGGCGTCCACCCCCTCGTCTTCGCCGATCGCATCCTGCATCAGCACGCCTTGAAGGTTCTCGGCAAACTGCCTTGTCAGTTGATCGGCCAGCGCGCGCACAATCCCTTCGCGGCTGAATTGTGCGAGCGACCCTGTGATCGAGAAGGTGACGTTCACGCCCACCCGCGTGCCGCCTTCGGCTTCGGTCAGATCGAACGCGGCATCGCCTTTGACGCGGCTATTGCTCTTGCCATCGGCGGCCTGGCCGCTCAACGCGCCGCAGTGCGCCGCTTCATCGAGCGTGAGTTCGCCGGAGCCCGCAAACGCCGCAGCGATCGGTCCCAGTTTGACCTTGAACAGCAGCGGCAGCGTGCTGGCTTCGGCCGGACCGCGCAGGGAGGCGCCGGGCAGGCACGACACGAGCAATTCGGGGTCGTGAAAGGCCTCCCACACGCGCGCAAGCGGTACGGCGACGAGGAAGTGCTGTTCAAGTTGCATGGGCGGGTTCCTGAATGCGACGTGCGGCCAGCACATGCGCGATGGCGCGGACGATGCCGCGGTAACCGGTACAGCGGCACAGATTGCCCGCCAGTTCTTCGCGAATCCGTGCCTCGTTGGCGTCAGGGAGTCGTTGCACGATGTCGCGGGCGGTCATCAACATGCCCGGCGTGCAGTAGCCGCATTGCAGCGCATGTTCGGCGGTAAAGGCGGCGCGCAATTCAGCGGTCAAGGCATCTTCATCGAAGGCCTCGAGCGTGCGCACCGTTTTGCCCTCGAATCGGGCGGCAGACTGCAAACAGGCCCGTTGTGGGGCGCCATCAACCTCCACCGTGCAGGCGCCGCACACGCCTTGTTCGCAGCCGATATGGGTGGCCGTGAGTCCGCAATGCTCGCGCAGCACATCGGCCAGGTGCGTACGCACTTCCGTGCGCACGGCGTATTGGCGGCCGTTGACCGACAAGCGAATGTCGATCTCATGCGTGGGCGGAAAAACCAGTTCGGGTCGCATCGGTTGGCCTCGGGTCAGGGGTGAAGCTCGCGCACGGCCTGCGCGATCAGATCGTCGAGCAAGGCGCGGCGGGTGGTGTCCAGATCCAATGCGGGATCCGCCAGCCAGGCGGCGCGTGCCAGCGGATCGGCGAACATCGTCGCCAATCGGGGATCGTCGAACACACGGGGTGCACCGTCGAGCGCACCCACAACCCAGCGCGTCACGTCGCGCGCCGGGTCGATCACCACGGCAACGATCGCCAGGGCGAATTCGCCGGTCTTGCGGCAAAACTTGACGTAGGCCCAGCGGGCGTCCGGGCTCAACCGCGGCACGTCGATCGTCGTGAGCAGTTCGTCGGCCGCCAGTTGGGTTTCGAACGCGGACACCATGAAATCGCCGGCCTCGATGCGGCGCGTACCGGTCGCGCTTTGTACGGTGTAGACGGCGCCCACCGCTGCCATGGCGGTGATCCAGTCGGCCGCCGGATCGGCATGACAAAGGCTGCCACCCACCGTGCCGCGATTGCGCACGGCGCGGTACGCAATGCCGCGTGCCACTTTGGGCAGAAAGCCTTGCGTGACATCGGGCACCACGCCATCTTCGACTGCGGCATGCGCGGTCATTGCGCCCAGGGTGAGGCCCTGCGGGCGTTCATCGCACGCGCGCAATGAAGCGATGGCATCGAGGTCGACGAGCGCCTCGGGTTGCGCGAGACGCAGGTTGAGCATGGCGCCCAGGGACTGGCCGCCTGCGATCGGTTTGGTGTACGTCTCGCGGGTGAGTTGGGCACAGGCGCCGGGTAGATCGGGCTGGCGTTCAAGCGTATAGGTGACGGCTTTCATACGATGCCCCGGGCGCGTTGCAGCGCGGCCAACACGCGTTGCGGACTCGCAGGAATGGTGTGGATCTCGGCGCCCAGGCCGGCAAGCGCATCGTTGATGGCATTGGTGATGGCGGCGGGCGGCGCGATCGCGCCGCCTTCGCCGATGCCCTTCTGGCCGAACTTGGAGAAGGGGCTGGGCGTTTCCATGTGGTCGAGCCGCACGTCCGGCATTTCGCCCGCGCCCGGCAGGATGTAATCGGCCAGCGTCGACGCCAGCGGCTGCGCCTGATCGTCGAACGGCATCTCTTCGTAGAGCGCCGTGCCGATGCCTTGCGCCAGGCCGCCCAGGAGCTGGCCTTCGACGACCATCGGGTTGAGCAGCACGCCGCCGTCTTCGCACACGGCGTAATCGAGGATGGCCACGTGCCCCGTCACGGTATCCACTTCGACCGCACAGGCATGGCAGGCGTAGCTGAACGTGCCGGAGTCGGGCTGCATCCGATAGCCCGCGGTGAGCCCCAAGCCGCCGGGGTTCACATCGGCGGGCAAGCGCTGCGGCGCGCGGTACCAGGTGTGCGCAACCTGCGCCAACGTCATCCGTTCCGGACCCTGCACGGCGGCAATGGCGCCATCGTCGAACACCAGATGCTCGGGCGGCACCGCCAGCAGCGCCGCGGCGATCGCTTTGAGCCGTTCGCCCAGCGCTTCACAGGCACTGCCGACGGCGCCGCCCGCCATGACGGCGCAGCGCGAGCCCCAGGTGCCCGTGGAGTAAGGCGAGGTAGCCGTATCGCCGTGCAGAATGCGCACGCGGGCCGGATCGATGCCCAGCACGCTGTGGGCGATCTGCGCCATGGTGGTTTCCATGCTCTGACCGTGCGAATGCACGCCCAACTGCAACTCGAGAATGCCGTCGGCCGTCATGCGGGCGCTGCATTGTTCATAGCCTGGCACCATCGGGATGCCCCAGCCGTGATAAACGGAGGTGCCGTGAGCGCCTTGTTCGCAAAACACGGCCAGCCCGAGGCCGAGCCGCTTTTGCGGCTGCGCTTGCGCATGGCGGGAGGCTTGGCGCGCCCGCCAACCGGTCCAATCCAGGCTATCGAGCGCGCGCGCCATGCACTGGCCGTAATCGCCCGAATCGAACAGCTTGCCGGTGATATTGGTGAACGGCATGTCGCGCGCCTCGACCAGGCTGCGCGCACGCAACACGTGCGGCTCGATGCCGAGGGTGCGCGCAGCCGCGTCGAGCGCCACTTCCAGGGCGAAACACACCCCCGTGCGTGCTACGCCGCGGTAGGGCAGGATCGGCGGCTTATTTGTGGCGGCCGACCGGGTGTGGCAACGAAAGTGATCCATCTTGTAGGGGCCGGGCAGGATCGACCCCACTTGCGCGGCTTCCAGGCAGGCCGAAAACGGATACGACGAGTAGGCTCCGGAGTCGACGATGGCGTCGCAATCGATGCCGACCAGCCGGCCTTCCGGCGTTACGTGCACGGTAATGTCGTAGGCATGCTCGCGGCAATTGGCGTTGGCGCCGAGGTGCTCGCGACGGTCTTCAAGCCAGCGAATGGGTCGGCGCAACCGCATGGCCAGCCAGGCGCAGCAGATTTCTTCCGGCAGCAGAATGCCTTTGTAGCCAAAGCCGCCGCCTACGTCCGGCGATACGACGCGCACCTGCCCCTCGTTCAAGCCCAGACATTCAGCCAGGCCCGTGCGGTTGATATGCGGCAATTGCGCCGCGCTCGTCACCACCAGCTGATCGAGCCGATCGTCCCACCAGCAGACCACACCGCGGCCTTCCAGCGGGGCCATGCATTGGCGCGACGTGGCCAACTGACGCGTGACCGAGATCGTGCCGGGCGGCAGCTCGGCGGGGCCATGATTCACATGCGTTTCGAGAAATACATTGCCGTCCCACCCATCGTGCAGGCGCGTTGCGGCGCCGGCATCGGTGGCGGTCTGCATGTCGGCGATCACCGGCAGATCGTCGTAATCGACCATCACCATGCCGACGAGATCCTCGGCTTGCGCGCGTGTCGGCGCCACGCACATGGCCACCATCTCGCCCACGAAGCGCACTTTGTCGTGCGCGAGCGGATGCTGCACCGAACTGCGAAAGCCGGGCAGGCCTGAAGCGGCCAGGATCGGTTTGACATCCACCAGATCGGCCATGGTGTACACCAGCGACTCATACCCGGCAGGTTTTTCGATGCCGCGCACGTAGGCATGCGCGACTGGCGATCGCACGAACGCCACGTCGAGCATGTCGGGCATCCGCAGGTCGCCCACGTATTGGCCGCGACCCAGCAGGAACCGCGCATCTTCCTTGCGCGGCAGGCGTGCACCGATCCCGCGCCCGGTGTCGGTCGCATCGGTGTGAGCGGGGAGGTCGCGCGGGCTCATGCCGCTTTGGCCGATGGCAGGATGGCCGCTTCGGCGTCGTAGCGCGTGCCCGCGCGCAGGCAGAAGCGCGGGCGCAGCATGCGTTGCGCCACCACTTGATTATGCTCGTTGTCGCGTAACGTCCATTTGCCGCGTTCGTCGGCCAGCACCGTCACATCGGCCACCGCGCCCGCGCCAAGATGGCCCAGCGTGCCTGCCATGCCCGCCAATTGCGCCGCATGCGTGGTCACCATGGGAACGACTTGTTCCAACGTCAGTCCCAAGGCCAGCATGCTGGTCATGGTCGACACCAGCGAAAAGCGGATGGCACTGGCAAACATGTGGTCGCCTTCATCCGGATGCTCGTCCGGCGTGCCGGCGGGCGGCGGAATGGGCGTGTTGTAGCCGTGCATGTCGGCGCCGAGCGTATGCGGCACGAAGCCCGCGTCGAGCACGCGGCGCGCCATATCGAAACTGAAGTGCGAACCGTGGCCGACGTCGATTTTCAGCCCGCGATCGACTGCTTCTTTCACCAGCGGATGCACGCTGCCGTTCTGCTCGACGAAGCCGCCCGGATGACGGCTGAAGGGGTGGGCCAGCACGTCGCCCGGTTTGAGCAGATCAAGCACTTGCGGCAGGATCGTGTCGGGATCGATATCGTGCGTATTGGTACTGGGATCGGGCCAGAGCTGGCCGAAATGGATGTAGAGCGGCAATCCCGTGTCGTGGCCGATCTGGGCCGCCACGCGCATGACGTCGAGCCCCCAGCGGCGAAAGCCGCCGAGTTCGGCGTGTGCCTTGATGCCCACGACCAGGTCGCGGTTGCTGAGCGCGGCCTTCACGGTAGCGGCGCGATCCAGACACTCGGGGCGATACAGCTCAGGGTAGTAGTGGCCTTCCAAGCCGCCTACAAGATAGGCGGACAGCGACGACAGCACGCGCGTGGCCGCAGGCTCGGCAATGAAATGCCGGAAGGCGGGCAGGGTGATACAGCTCGCACCGCCCTGGTCGATGAGCGTGGTCACGCCCGAATGCACGCCGCACATGTCGGCATCGAGCCCGAAGCGGCCGGTGACGTAGCGGAACACGTGCGCGTGGGTATCGATCAGGCCCGGCAGTACGAGATTGCCGCGACAGTCGATACGTTCGGCCGCCTCGGAAGCGGGCACATCGATGCCCGCGATCTTGCCGTCGACGATGACGAGATCGCCTACCCGATCGGTGTGTGAAGCCGGATCGATGATCCGTCCACCGCTCAGCACCGTTGTTGCCATATTGATCCTCGCATCGTCTTGAGACATGCAGAATCCAAAGCAATATGTATGCCAACTTTCGGCGGTCGCGAGATTGAGGAGTTTCTAATGCACTGATAAATAACAGGAATGTTGGATAGTCAGCGTCGAAAAAAATACGTGGTATTCCCCGCATTAGGGTATGCCGCAAGGATGATCGGCAGGTTGGTCATGACGGCGGCCTCATGCGGCTGCACAACGTTGGCGCACAGCGCACGCCGTCATGCACGGTTATGGCGCATTTAAGTGGCATACCACCTAAATGAATGAAAAAAACCCTCGTCGGTGAGACGAGGGCGGTCAGCCAGCGATTACAGCGAGGACAGCGAGAGTGCCTGGCCCATCTTCACCGGACCCAGCGCGGTGGGTGTGGCGGGCCAGGGCACCTGACCCGGGCCGAACAGCATGATGACCGTGGAGCCAAGCTTGAAGCGACCCAACTCGTCGCCTTTTTGCAGTGTGATCGGCGCTTCGGCATGCGGGCCATAGGTTTGCGTGTGCACGGTATCGGCGGCGGGGCCGGCGCGGCCACCCCATACGGTTTCGATGCCGGCCACGATCATCGCGCCGACGAGTACGACCGCCACCGGGCCGTAATCGGTGTCGAACATACAGACCAGACGTTCGTTACGCGCGAAGAGGGCATGCACATTCGACGCGGTCAGCGGATTCACCGAGAACTGGCGGCCAGGGATGTAGATCGTCTCGCGCAGCGTGCCCGTCACGGGCATGTGCACGCGGTGATAGTCCTTGGGCGCGAGGTAAATGGTGGCGAAGTCGCCGCCGGCGAACGGCGCTGCACGGCGTTCGCTGCCCCCGAGCAACTCGGTCACGCTGTAGTCATGTCCCTTGGCCTGAAAGACGCGGCCATCGCGCACACGGCCCAACTGGCTGATGGCCCCATCGGCCGGGCTCAAGACGGCGCCGGGCGTCGCATCCAGCGGTCGGGCACCGGGTTTGAGTGCCCGCGTGAAGAATGCGTTGAAATGCTCGAACGCGTGCGAATCCTGGATCGCAGACTCACTCATATCCACGCCGTATTTACGGATGAATCGATCGATCATCCAGTTTTTGTAGGCGGGATATCGGCATTCGGCAGCCAATCCGAATACGCCGGTGACGAGTCGGTGCGGCAACAGGTATTGGCCAGCCAAAAACAAGCGGTCTTGCGGCGACATGAATGCATCACTCTTAGTTAGGGCGCGTGTGCGCGTTGGCGCGAGTGTAACGCGCCCCGCAACCCGCGCGCCCGGCTCAGTGATAGCCCGTGCGAGGCGGTCGCTCCACGCCGGGCGCATCCTCGTCGGGCGCGGCCAGACGCGCGACGACCGCTGCGACCTCAGGATCGGTGATGAATGACGCGGCCGATGTGCCGCTCAACAGCTTTTCGGGCAACATCGGCCGGGCGACGGCCCAACCCTGCACATAGTCCACCCCGAGCTCGATCAATGTTTCGAGTGTGGCGGCGTCTTCGGCCCACTCGGCGATGCTGCGCATGCCCAGGTTGCGCGCCAGTTCGACAATGGCTTCGACGATGGCAACGTTGGCCGGATGCTGATTCATGCTCCGAACGAATGACCCATCGATCTTCAGTGCATCGGCCGACAGCGCTTTCAAATACGAAAACGACGTATATCCGGCGCCGAAGTCGTCCAGCGCAATCTTGGCCCCCTGGCCACGTACCCGGTCGATGAACCGGCGGCTGTTTTCCAGATCGTGCAGGGCGACGCTCTCGGTGATTTCGATGCACAGCTTCTGCATGCTGCGCCGATGACGCGCCAGCACTTTGAAAACGGTGTCGATGAACGCTTCGTCGTTGAGCGATGCGCCGCTCAGATTGACGCACACGAAGCGAGTGTGGGCCAGCGCTGTTTCGTTGCGGCCCATCCATGTCAGCGTGGTATCCAGCACCCAGGCGTCGAGTTCGCCCATGTGGCCGCTACTTTCGGCTGCTGCAATCACGCGGTTGGCCGGCACGATGCTGCCGTCGTCGGCGCGCATGCGCAGGAGCACCTCGAAGTCCAGCGCATCGAACGGATTGCGCAGCGACATGATCGGCTGCATCTCGAGGAACAGCCCGTGGGGCGTGAACGTCGTCCCGAGCGCTTCGATGACCCGCATGGCTTCGACCCGCTCGGCGAAGGCCGATGCGTGGCGATCATAGGCCACGATGTGCCCCCGCGCGCCTTGTTTGGCCTGGCGGCAAGCATGATCGGCGGCCGCGATGGCATCCTGCGGGGCAAGCTCCGCCACGATTTCGATCACGCCGATCGACACACGAATCTGGAAGGCGCGGTGGCGCACTTGCACGGCCTGGTCGCAAATGGCTTCCACGATGCGCCGGCTGACGGCTTGCGCTTGCGCCATGGTGGTGTCGCGCATCACGATGATGAATTCGTCGCCACCGATGCGGCCCAGCGAGTGATGCGCGTCGATCACGAGATTGACCCGGCGGCAGACTTCGCGCAGCACCTCGTCGCCGGTCTGGTGGCCGTAAAGGTCGTTGACGAGCTTGAAACGGTCCAGATCGAGGTAGGCCAACGCCAGCGGGTGCGCCTGGCGTTCGTCCTGGACTGCAGCATCGAGCATGCGTTCGATCCCGCGCCGGTTGAGCACACCCGTCAGGGAGTCGTTATCGGCCAGATAGGCCAACTGATCCGTGGCTTTGCGGCGTTCGGTAACGTCCTGCAGCGAACCCTCGATCCGATCGCCGGCGTACGCCGCGCGCACGGCGTACCAGCGCGGTTCTGCCGGCGGTATCGCCAATCCGCGGATTTCGATATCGGGTGTGCGCGTATCGGCGGCCGCCGCACGCAGCGCTTCCCAGGCGCTGGGCTCGAAGAAGTCGCGCCAGTTCAGGCGGTCCAGATCGTCTTGCGAGATGGCGAGCTTGCGCTGCATTGCCGTGTTCAACCGCACGAAGCGGCCGTCGGATTCCAGCGTGAACAGCCCCACAGGGGTCACATCGTAGGTGCGCAGCAATTCACGCTGCGCGTCGATCCGGGAATCGCGCTCTTCGCGCATCTGTTCGGCAAAGGCACAGGCCGCCATCAGGCTCGATGCCAGCGCGGCGGTCACGCTGTTGAACGAACCGACGAGGCCCTTGAAATCCCAGGCCGCGGCAATCACTTCGGAGATCGATGCCGCCAGCACGGTGCCCAGCGCGGCCGCATACCAGATGGCGATGCCCGAGCGGCGCAGCACGATGATGCGGCCCAGGCAGAAGATCACGGCCACGATACCGAAGGCGACGATCGTCCACATGACCGGAAGGAACAGGGCGAACGGCAAGACGAACGATAGCGCCAGCAGCACGATGCCGGAGAACATCACGCCGCGCAGCAGCCAGCCGTAGCCCAGCGTTTTGAGTTCGCTTTTGAAGAATTGCGTGAAAAGCGTATAGGTAAGGAGGTAATAGCTGGCGATCGTGATCTGGCGCGTGAGCGCGATCCATTCCGGATCGATGGCGCGCCCGAGCCATTGCGTATCCCAGCCCATCGAGATGGCCCCCAGCCGGAGATTGCCGACCAGCCAGGCGCCGAACAGCACATAGCGCGATTCGCGATTGATCAGCGCCGTCATCAGCACGAACACGGCAAGCGTGAGCAAACCGCCCTCGAGCAAGCCGGCACTGTGATGGAAGGCTTCGTTGGCCGTCATCATCTGCGCACGGGGCCATTGCGAGAGGGCGATGCGGGCGGGCCCTGAAAAAGTGGCCCGGCAGAGGATCTGCGGCGGCAGGCCGTCGATGGCTCGGTGGAGCATGAAGCCCGCGCGTTCGACCACAACCACGCCTTGCGTCCCGTGCCGATCGCCACTCCCCAACGGCGCCAGGGTGGCGTTGTCCCAGCACTGTAGGGTACGCAGATGGCGCGACGGCCAGTCGAGGACGACGTCATGCTCGCGCGGCGCGGGTGCCATCGCCACGGTCACCCAGAACGGGCTTTCGGCCAGGTGGGTATCTTCGAAGGTGACGGTAGAGGCCGTGGGCGCCGTCAATTTCGCGCGCGCGGCCTCAGGCGTAAGGGCGGCTTCGGGATCCGCCAGCACCTGGAAGGGCAGCGTCATCCCGCCATGCGGCCGGTATACGCTGCCCCCCGAGAAGAGCATGAACAGCGAAAACACTGCGATCGCGGCAGGGATCACGTAATACGAAAACCTGCGAACGAGCGCATCGACAAAATCGATCACTTGAAACGCGTCGTTCCTTTCGCTCACGAAGCCCCACCGTATTTATGATCAATGCTCAAGCCCTCGCGCGGCAGCCAGCAACAGCTTTTCGACGCTCAGGTCACCTGCAGGCGAGACAGTAGGAACGATTGTAATGTCTGGATGCACCGTTCGGACGATAAAGTCGTAGAGCGGATGATCGGCCGCCTCCCATTTTGCTTGCGCCGTCGGGATATGGAACGCCAGCACGCGGTGGGGAATGTTACCGGCATGACGCATCGGAATGTATCCGGCCCCCGGAAAAACCTCCTGAAACAGCAAGGCGTCGTACTGCCGATCGAGTGGCGAACGCCCGGCAATGACCATCCATTCGATGCCAGCGGAGACGCAGTAGAGGTAATAGGCTTTGAACAGGACGTGCTTGGTCAGCCGGCCGATCGTGCCCGCCGTGGTGCCCAGACGAGTTGCCTCAGCAAGTGATTTTCCTTGCAGCCAATCCGGCAACTGAACCGACTGCTCGAGCCAGAGCGGGCCGTTGCGATTGGTCTGGATTCGCATCGTGCCCAACGGCGCGCCATCGAGTTTCGATTCGGCCAGCAATACGACCGCGCCCGGATCGTTGTCGTGCCGTTCCGGTGCGCCCATCGTGGCTGCCAATGCCGGGATATGTCGGCCGTAAGCCGCGCGGCGCATATCGATCGCCTTGCCGAGTGCGTCGGTGTCGGTGACAACCCGAACGGTGAAGGGGAGGCGTTCTTCTGGACGAGGCAGAAGGTCTTGTCGAGCCGTTGCAGCATCAGGGAGCGAGTGAAAGGGTGTAGGCGACATGGTGTTTCCTTTGACAGGGATGGCGCGCTGCAACAGCGCAACGCGTGCGAAGAGATTCGCACGGACCAAAGGACACAGTCGTCTGATCCCGCATTTGGGACAAACGTCAATGCGGACGAGGAACAGACTAGAGCATCAGGCGTAATCTCGGCCCCCGAAGGGCTGTGAGGCCTATGGGCTAAAGATTTCCGGGTGTGACGCAAGCGTGCAAAGCCGCCACAAAGCAGGCTTAACCCTGACGGCCGATAGGCAGTTACGAAAAAATCGAAAAAACGCAATAAAGTCGATTCATTTCAACTCTGTAGCATCAGGTATTCAGGTGTTTTCGAGCTTACCTGGGGTTTGTACTGATGTTGCGAAAGTACCAACTTTGCGGGCATCCCCTTTACTTCTCAAATATTTGAGTGTTGTAACGGGCTATGAGAAAGCGACGTCAAACGCCGGCATTGTCCGTACGATGCGCCCATACGACGCTATCGGAATGCTGGCATGGACCCCCTGATCAAAGAATTCTCGCTGTTTTTCGGCCTCTGGCCCATCGCCATCCTGGCCGTTTGGTTTCTGGGTTCATGGTGGAGCCGTACGATGAAACGTCGTGCTGCCAGCACCCGGTTGGATCAGGCGTTGGCGCGGCGAGAGCTGCCCGGCACGGCCCGAACCGCTGCAGCACGCATCTGACCTCATTCGTCGATCAGGCCCCCATCTTCGTGAAAGGGGTAGGGCCCTGCAAAGGTATCGATCACCGCTGCGTGGGTGACCAATTGGCGCCCGTCCCAAAGATGCAGATGAAAGCCCGGTGGCTCGAGCGTAAAGGCTGAAGGCCCGGCGGCCGTCAGGTCCAAGGCCACCTGATGGGCCACGCCAGGGCAGATGCTGGCGACCGTACCGCCAAACCGCGTAAATACCGTGCGATGCACGTGGCCGCAGATCACCCGCTCGATATTCCGATAGCCGCGCAGCAACGCGTCGAGCGCATCGCGCCCCTGCAACAAGCCGATCGCATCCATGTGGGCGATCCCCGTGTCGAACGGCGGATGATGCATGGCGACGAGCGTAGGCTTATCAGGGGATTCGGCCAGCCGCGCTGCCAGCCATGCCAACCGGCGCTCGCATAGCGCACCATGGCTTTGCTCCGGTACGGTCGTATCCAACGCAATGATGCGCACCGGGCCCGTCTCGAGCGTGAAATGCAGGAAGCCATCCTGACTGGTCAGATAGTCGTGACCCACGAACGTTTCACGCAGGACGCTGCGGCTGTCGTGATTGCCGGGCATGACGTAATAGGGCATCGCCGACATGTCGAGCATCTGCTTCAGATGCGCATACTCGGCGGGGCGGCCGAAGTCGGTCAGGTCGCCCGACACCAGCACCAGGTCGGGTCGTGGATCCATGGCATTCAGCCGCTGCACCGCCGGCGGCAGATAGCGGTCGGTTTCCACGACGCGATAGGCTTTTTGTCCCGGTAGACGAATGTGCAGGTCGGTAATCTGGGCAATCAGCATGGCAGGCTCGAGGTAGTGGGCAACGCAGAGGCGGGTGTGACGGGCGGTGTGACGGGCGTCAGGCGCACGCCGATACGCGCGCCCGCGACGTGGGGACTATCGGGCGGCGCGATCACCGGAAAGGCCTGGCCATCGTCCAGGCGCACTTCATAGCGGATCGTGTTGCCCAGGAAGAAGCGATCGACGATCGTGGCTTGGAGCCCGGTGGTGGCGGCCAGCGATGCTTCATGCGGCCGGAAGTGCAGCGCCGCGTCGCCTGCAATCAGCACGTCGTCATGCAACGCGCCGCGCAGGGTGCACAGCGTGCCCAGGAATGAGGCCACGAATGGCGTGGCGGGCTGGCGATACAGCGACTCGGCGGTGCCAAGTTGCTCAAGCCGCCCGGCCGACATGACGGCGATGCGGTCGCCCAGCATCATCGCTTCGTCCTGGTCGTGCGTGACGATCACGGTCGTAATGCGCAACGCGCGCAGCATCTGCGCCAGTTCCACGCGCAGGTGTTCGCGTAGTTTGGCGTCCAGCGCCGTGAGCGGCTCATCGAGCAGCAGCACGCGCGGCTCGATTGCCAACGCACGGGCAAGCGCCACACGCTGGCGCTGCCCGCCGGAGAGCTGCGTAATGCGCCGATCGGCGAAGTCCTGCAAGCGAACCCGTTCGAGCATTTCGCGCGCACGCGCATCGCGTTTGGCGGCAGGCCAGCCCCGCACGCGCAAGCCATAGGCGGCATTCTCCAGCACGCTCATATTGGGAAACAGGGCGTAGTTCTGAAACACGACCCCAATGCCGCGGCGTTCGGGCGGTTGGGCCGCCACGTCTTCGCCATCGAGCAGAATCGTACCGCCGCGATCCGGCGTTTCCAGGCCGCAGATCATGCGCAGCAGGGTGGTTTTGCCGCAGCCGGAAGGTCCCAGCAAGGCGAGGATCTCGCCGCCGGGGATGTCCAGATCGACCGGGTGCAGGGCGCGCGTGCCGTCGGGCCAGGTTTTGGCGCAGGCGCGCAGCGCCACGTTCACAGGAAGCGTCGTCATAGGGAAGTCGCGCGAGGCGCAGAGGGGAAAGTGTTGGCGCGACTGCCGCGTGCGCCCAGCCATTGCAGGCCGATCAGGAGCGGCATCAGAAGCACCAGGAAGATGAGGGTGTAGGCCGAGGCGATCTCGAGCCGCATCGACGCATAGCTGTCGGCCAGGCCCACAGGCAACGTTTTGGTGAGGGGGGTGTGCAGCAGCCACGTGAGATTGAATTCGCCGATCGACAAGGTGAGTACCGTGAGGGCACCGCTCACGATGCCAGGCGCGGCATTGGGGACGATCAACGTCAGGAACCGGACGATCGGCCGTGCCCCCAGTGTGGCAGCGGCCTGGTCCAGCGCGGGCAGGTCGCGCCCCTGCATCGTGGCGCCGGCGGCCCGCACCATGAAGGGCAGCGTGAAGAGCACATGGCCGATGACGATGAAGGCCGTGCTGGCCCGAAGGCCGCCCACGGTTCCCCACGACACGATGAGGGCCAGCGCCGTGGCCAGACCCGGTACGGCAACCGGCAGCGTGATCAACTCTTCGATTGCGCGCGCCAGCCGGCCGCGCATCAACGTCAGGATCCAGGCCAACGGCACCCCGACGAGCGTAACGATGGCCAGGGTGGAAAGCGCCACGATCAGCGTACGCCAGAGCGTATCGGCATAGAGCGCCCATACCTCGGCAATCCAGCGCAACGTGAGCCCGCTTTTCAAGCCGACAAAATAGTTCTGCGTCACGCCTGCCAAGAGCGAAAAAATCACCGGCACGATGAGGAAGGCGACCACGAGCAGCGTGATGACAAGCCCGAGGCGGGAGTCCCAACGCGATTGCGTGGCGGCACGCGGGGCGCTCATGCTCCACCCCCGGCACGGGCACCGCGCCCGGCGATCGCCTGCGCGCCATACAACACCGCCCAGGTGACGGCGCCCAGAACGATCGAGAGCGCAGCCGCCACCGGGATGTTGGCGTAGTTTGTGAATTCGTTATAGATGGTCATCGGTAGAACATCGATTTGGGTGCCCAAGGTAAACACGGTGCCGAATGCGCCCATGCTGGTGGCGAAGCACATTGCGCCAGCTGCCGTGACCGCAGGCGCAAGCGCGGGCAGTTCGATATCCATGAAGCGCCGCCACGGTCCGGCACCCAATGTCTGGCCGGCCTCGAGCAGGCTGCTATCGATGCCTTCGGCCGCCGCCGTCAGCACGCCCACGGCACGCGGCAACGAGAAATACAGATAGCCGAGAAACAAGCCCGCCATGCCGTAGGCGAAGACGATGGGCTCCGCGCCCACCGCCCGTGCCGCCTGGCCCACCACGCCTTGGCGCCCGCCCAGAAGGATGATGAGAAAGCCCACCACCACCCCGGGGAATGCCAGGGGAAAGGCGATCAGACCCATGACGAGACGACGTCCCGGGAAATGGGGATGCCGGGCGAGAAAACGTCCGACCGGCACCGCGAGGATCACCGTGAGCAGACTTGCGCCCAACGAGAGGCCGACGGTGTTGAACAGGCTGCGCCAGTAGCGCAGGTCCGTCAGCACGTGCATATAGGCAGCGCGCCCATCGATCTCATGCGCGCCGAGCGTGGCCAGCTTGACCATCGGCAGCAGCCAGAACGCCGTGAAAAGTGCGGCCGCAGGCGCCGCAAACCATCGCCAGCCACGCAGTCGCATATCAGTTGATTTCCTTGGCATAACGCTCGGAGAAGCCGCGCTGCGCCGCCGCCATCTGGGCGTAATCGACCGTGCCGGCGCGCGCATAGTCGGCGGCGGGCAGGAATTTCTTCTCGGCTTCGGGCGACACCGTGCCGGCACGCACCGGCCGCAGGAAAGCATTGGCCCAGATGGCCTGGCCTTCATCGGACAACGTGAAGTCCAGTACCTTCTTGCCGTTCTCGGCATGCGGTGCGTTGGCCACGAGGCTCATCACGTAAGGCACGGCGATCGTGCCTTCGCTCGGGATCACAAAGGCCACGTTGGCGCTGTCCTTGTACTTGGCGCGGTAGGCGTTGAAGTCGTAATCGATCAGGATCGGGATTTCGCCCGACAGATTACGGGCATACGCTGTTTGCTTGGGCACGATCGGCTGATTGGCACGCATCTTTTTGAACCATTCGAAGCCCGGGCCGAAGTTGTCCAGCGTGCCGCCCATCGCGCGATTGACGGCCACCGCGCCCACATAGCCGACGAATGCCGAAGCCGGATCCAGATAACCCACCATGCCTTTGTATTCCGGCTTGAGCAGATCGGCCCACGATTGCGGCACGGGCTTGCCGTTCAAGGCGTCCACATTGACCATGAAGCCCAGCGTGCCCGAATGGATGGCAAACCATTTGCCATCCGGATCCTTCATGCCCGTCGGGATCTGATCCCAGAGCGCCGGCTTGTAGGCTTGAATGAGGCCGTCGCGATCGGCCTGAATGCCGAAGGTCACGCCGTAATACACGACGTCGGCGACCGGGTTGGCCTTTTCAGCGGCCATGGAGGCCAGGGATTGGCCCGAGTTCTTGTTGTCGGCCGGCACGTTGATGCCGGTCTTGGCCTTGATGGCCTTCAGTTGTGTGCCCCAATCGGCCCATTCCGGCGGGCAGTTGTAGCAAATGGCATTTTCCTGAGCCTGTACCGGCGCATGCAACGCGAAGAGCGTGGCGGCAAGCATCGAGGCGCGCAGCAGTGTCGATGAGATCGAAGTCATGATGGGAGTCGTTCCACAAGGTGAGCAGGGCGGATGGGGGCGGCGGCAACGGTGCCGCCGGTAATGAAACGGTGCGGCAAGCACCGGGAAACAAGGGGGGCGCCCAGCAAGGTGCCGAGCAACAGATCGCAGGCCAGGGCACCGATATCGCGACTGGGTTGCGCCAGGCTGGCAAGCGGCGGCACCATGTGGGCGCCGAACGGCACGCCGTCGAAGCCGCATACCGATAAATCGCGGGGTACGTGATGTCCCAATGCGCTGACGGCGGCGATCACCGCAGCGGCCAGCAGGTCGTTGGAACAGAACATCGCGGTGGGTGCCGAGGGACCTTCGAGCGCATCGGCCAGCGTGGCGCTGCAGGCTTCGGTATGCGACGGCAGTTCAATATGGGACGGTGCCGGCAATCCCAGGCGGCGCGCGGCGCGCCGCGCCCCGTCGAGCCGCAGCCCGGCTCGGTCGGACGCGGCCAGCGGGCCGGTCACGACGGCGATGGTGTGGTGACCGAGCGCGGCGAGGGCCGCGATCACATCCTCGGCGGCGCGTGCGTTGTCGACCGATACACAAGGATGGATGGCGGACTCGTTGTAGGCCAGCACATAAGGCACGCCGCCTGCCGCGATCTGGTCGAGCACCGGGTTGCGCACGGTGTGCGTCACCGTGACGACGATGCCCTCCACACGATGGTCGAGCAACAGGCTCACCGCATCGCGCTCACGCTGGCGGTCGTATCCGGTGGTGGTCACCATCACGCTGTAGCCATCGCTACGCGCCCGCGCCTCGGCGCCTTCGAAGCACTCGGCAAACACCGGATTGATCAGCGTGGGCAGCACCAGTCCCAAGGTGCGGGTGCTGCCCGAGCGCAAACTGCTGCCGACGCGATTGGGGCGAAAGCCCGCGTCGTGCGCGACCGAGAGGATGCGGGCAAGCGTTTGCGGGTTGACCAGTTGCGGCTGATTGAAGGCTCGCGACACCGTGGCCGGCGACACCTGGGCGGTGCGGGCAATGTCGAGAATGGAGGCACGCGGCGAGGTCAAGGCAAGATCCGAAATCAATGAACTGAAAACGTTTTCATCGTAGGGGTCCGGTGTGACATCGCCGTGTCGGAACGATGACAGTTCGATGTCAATGGGAGGGCACGCAGGGCCATCGGCATGCGGTGCGAACATGAAGGCGGCGAGGGCACAAACATGCTGTACGTACATGTTGTACGTACAGCATGTACAATCGCGGCTACTTTCAAATGGAAGCCGGGCGCTCGCCCCGGCAGTGTGGAGACATCACATGACGCAAGAACGATCACGGTTGCCGATTTACGCCACCATGCAACGCATCCCGGGTGGCCTGATGCTGTTGCCGCTCATCCTGGGCGCCATCATCGGCACCTTCGCACCCGACGCGCTGGGTATCGGCGGATTTACCACGGCGCTGTTCAAGAACAGCGCGCTGCCGCTGATCGCATTGCTGATTTTCGCCACCGGCACCCAGGTCAATATGCGCACCGGCGGTCCCGTGCTGGCAACGGCCGGCACCATCCTGCTGATGAAGACCATTGTGCCCGCCACGCTGATCATCATCCTGGCCCGATTCGTGGGGTTGGACGGCATCTGGGGCGTATCGATCCTGGCGATGCTGGCCGCCTTCGACAATAGCAATGGCGGCCTGTGGCTCGCTTACACTGGCCAGTACGGCGAAGCGCGCGACCGCGGCGCGTACGTGGCGAGTGCAGTGAATGACGGGCCGTTCTTCAGCCTCCTGTTCCTGGGCGCATCGGGCATGGCCGATATTCCGTTGATCGCGTTCGTTGCGGCGCTCGTGCCATTTCTGTTGGGCGTGGCCGTGGGCAATCTGGATGTGCAATGGCGCAATGTGCTCAAGCCCGTGCCGAATATCGTCATCCCGTTTTTTGCATTTGCGCTGGGCACCGGGATCAATCTGAGCTCGATCGTTTCGGGTGGCATGACAGGCCTGATCCTGGGTTTGATCATCAGCCCCATCACCGGTGGTTTCGTTTACCTCGGCTATCGCTACATCCTGCGCCGCGGCGGCAAGAGCGGACTGGGGTTCGCGGCAGGCACCACGGCCGGCAACGCGATTGCGACCCCTGCGGTCGTGGCCGCCGCCGATCCCACGTTCCAGCAATATGTGGGCACGGCGACGGCACAGGTGGCCGCGTGCGTATTGATCTCCAGCATCCTGGCACCGATTCTGGCGTCGTACTTCCTCAAGCGTGCCGGTGAGTTGAAGCCGGTGACCGAGGATCTGAGCAATCCGGCGGAGGCACGGCTATGACGGTAAGGATCGCAATCGTTGCAGATGATTTGACCGGTGCAGGCGACTCCGCCGTGCAGTTCGTGCGGGCCGGCTGGCGGACCCACCTGGCGATGGGCGATGCGGCGGCCGCGTTGGCGCACGCCAAGACCACGGATGTGGAAGCGCTCGCCGTGACCACGCACACGCGGGCCATGAGCGCCGAGGACGCGTCGGCCGTGATCGCGCAGGAAATGCAGCGCTTGAAGGCGGCGGGCGTGAGCCGGGTGTACAAGAAAGTCGACTCCACCTTGCGTGGCCCCTTTCGCGCCGAGATCGAAAGCGCGCGTGCCGCCTGGGGGCGGGACGCAATCGCGGTGGTGTGCCCGGCGTTTCCCGCCACGGGCCGCACCGTCAAGGATGGTGTGTTGATGGTGGGCGAGGTGCCCGTCACGCAGACGTCGGCCGCGTCCGACCCGGTAACGCCGGTGACCGAGGCACATATTCCAACCTTGCTCGGCGGCGTGGGCATTGCCGCCGCGCCCGGCGACACGCCACAGGCGCTGGCCGACCGCATTGCACAAGCCGGACCGGTGGTCGTGGTGGATGCCGTCACGGCGGAAGATCTCGATCTTCTGGCCCAGGCCATTGTTTGCCTGGGCGATCGCGCGTTGCCGGTCGGTGCCGGCGGGTTGGCCATTCCGCTGGCGCGTCTGTGGGCGGGCGAAGCCAGCCGCGGCGTGATCGTGGTGCTGGTGACGTCGCAACATTCGGCCGCGCGCGCGCAGGCCGATGCACTGCGGGCGGACGGCGCACGCGTCTTCATGCCGACGCTGGCGCAGTTGGCCGATACCGACGCCTGGCTCGAATTCAAGGAAAGCACGTTGGCCGCGTTGGACGATCTCGCGGCCGCTGACACGGCACTCGTGCTTGCACCGGACGGCCGACTCGAAGGTTTGCACTCGGATCGTGTTGCCGAAAAATTAGGCGCGCTCACAGCCGCCGTGGTACGCCGTGCGCATGCCGCTGGCGTGGTCGCGACGGGTGGCGATGGGGCGCGTCAGGTCGTAAACGAATTGGGCGCAAATGGCGTCGCACTGATCGACGAGGTGACCGGCGGTATGCCGATCGGCACGTTGACGGGCGGTGCCAGCGCAGGCCTGCCGGTGGTCACGAAGGCGGGTGGTTTTGGTGGTGACGATGTTCTGGTACGCGCCGTGCGCGCGATCCGGGAAAGGAGATTTTCTGTATGACGAATAGCCAACCGCTTTTGGCGGTCACGTTGGGCGATGTGGCCGGAGTCGGCCCCGAAATCACGGCAAAGATGCTGCTGGATCATCCCGCGCTGCGCGAGCGCGCGCGTCTGGTGGTGGTGGGCGATGCCGGCGTGATGCGCGCGGCTGTCAGCCGTCTCGGACGCGATCCGCAAACGGTGCACGTGGTGCAATCCCCGCGCGATGCGACCAATGCGCCCGGCACCATCGAGGTGGTTCAGGCCGGGCCCGATCTGACGCATGTGCCCCTGGGCGAGATTCATGCCGACGCTGGCGATGGATCGGTCCGGTTCGTGACGACGGCGTGTGCCTTGGCGCGCGCGGGCGAGATCGACGGGATCGTGACCGCGCCCCTGAATAAAGCGGCCATGCATGCCGCTGGTCACAAGTGGCCCGGGCACACCGAATTGCTGGCCCATGAATTTGGCGTGAAGACGTTCTCGCTCGTGCTGTCGGCCGGCGATCTGTACATCTTCCATGCCACCACGCACGTGTCGTTGCGCAATGCGATCGATCTGGTTACGCGCGAGCGGCTGCGCGCCGTCTTTCGCCTGTCGGGCGCGTTCGCCAAGGCGCTCGGGCGCACCGAGGATGCGATTGCGGTGGCAGGCTTGAACCCGCACGCCGGTGAGAACGGCATTTTCGGCACGGAAGACGCCGAGATCATTGCGCCGGCCGTCGCCGAAGCGGTGGCCGAAGGCATCAATGCCGTCGGCCCGATTCCCGCCGATGCGTTGTTTCCGCAGGCCGTGCGCGGCAAATGGAAGTTCGTGATCGCGTGCTATCACGATCAGGGTCACGCGCCGTTCAAGTCGGTGTATGGCGACGACGGCGTTAACATTACGGTTGGGTTGCCTGTGGTGCGGGTGTCTGTCGATCATGGCACGGCATTCGATATCGCGGGCCAGGGCATTGCCCGCGAGGCCAGCCTGATTCTGGCCGCCGAACGCGCAGCGCATCTTGCGCCGGGCTGGCAACATGTGTGGGAAACCGCAAAGGCGACAACGGGTGGTTAGCAGGAAGCAGCAGGGGGGATCGGCGTCACGTGCGCGGGCGGTGGACCGCAATCGCGCGGAGCCGCTGCATGCGCAGGTGGCCGCCGATCTCATGCAGCGCGTGACGTCGGGCATGTGGCCCGTGGGTACGGCGCTCCCCAGCGAGGCCGGGCTGTGCGAACAGTTCGGCGTGGCCCGCAGCGTCGTGCGCCAGGCCCTGGGCCAAATGGCCGCTGCCGGCCTGATTCAGCGCGACGCGGGTCGTCCGGCCGTGGTGTGCGCGCCGCGCCCGCATCGGCGCATGGTGCAACGATCGACAGGATTGTACGAACAGTTCGAACATATCGGTCTGGCCTTGCAGACGCAGATCCTGACGTTCGAACCGCGTCCGGCGCCACCCGAGGTCGCCACATTCTTCAACACCGACGACGTGCTGTTTCTCGAACGTGTGCGATCGGTGGGCGGCGCGCGCATTGCCTACGTGCATACCTGGCTGCCGCGCATACGACTGCCCGGGTTGACTGCAGCCGAACTGGAAAATGCGTCATTGCATCGTGTGCTGGCCGAGCGCTTCGGTATTCACCCCGGGGGCGGCCGGCACCATATTCGAGCCGTGGCGGCCGATGAGGCCTTGGCGAAGGCCTTGCAGGTGGGCGCAAACAGTCCGCTCCTGATGCTGCAAGGCGAGGGCCGCGATACCGATGACGCGCCGTTGGAGTGGTTTACGACCTGGCACCATCCAGATAAGCTGGCGTTTGAAGTGGATGTGTCGCGTGACGGCGAAAGCCTGGCGCGCCGCGTGGAATCGAACCGCTTGCCCGCTGCGGCCGGCGCAAAAAAGCGCGTGGCGGCTCAGGCAGACCGGCGCCAGGAGATCGAGCGCATCGAGGCCATGGCCGCCGCGCTGGCGCAGGCGATCGCCAAGCTCAAGCAGGGCGCCGCATCTTGACGCCAACCGGCTAAACGGTTATCTTGAATGCACAGTGATATCCCCAGCAGGAGAACGATCATGACCTCACGCGAACAGGATTACGGTTACTAAACCGACCGGCCCGGCAGCCGCAGCGCTCCCGGCCCCGACGCCCCATGTGGCCATCAGCCGCATCCCGTCGATTCAAAGCCAAGCGCCCGCCAGGGCGCTTTATTTTTTGCCATGAATGACGTTCTAGCGTTTCTTGTGCATAACCCCACGGTGCCGGTGATCGCGATCTCGGCCGTAATCGCCTACAAGAGCCTGCGTTCGCAGCGGCATCTGGCGCGCGCCAAGCACGCGATCGATTTCCAAAGCGACTATCACGCCTCGAAAGAGGCGCAGCACCACAATCGAATCGTGCGTGAGTCCACGCGTACGCTGTCTTGGGACGAGACGGCGGCGCTCGCCGCGCCTGCGCACTTCAACGACGAGGTCGTGATCAGCATTCGTGAAGTGCTCAATGCCTGGGAAAAAGTGGCCATCGCCATCCAGTCTGATGTGTACGACGAGGACATCCTCTACAACGCCTACGGTTCCTACGTGGTTGGCACGTGGATGGATTTGCGGGCGTACACCCAGGTCAAGCAGGCGGCCAATCCGCGACTTTATGTGCGGCTCGACTGGCTGGCGATCCGCTGGATGTGCCGCCGCCAGAGCGATCTTGGGCCCCTCGAACTCAAGAAGCTCCAGCGCGCGCAAGGGGTGATCACCGCCATCCTGCACAAATAGCCGGATGGCGGGCTTACCGCGCTTACTGCTCCAGCTGAATGCCGCTCTTGGCGATCACCTCGTTCCAGCGTTGCACTTCTGCGCGCTGGAAGTCGGCAAACGCTTGCGGCGTGCTACCCACCACTTCAAAGCCCAGTCCGGCCAACGCGGTTTTCACTTGCGGCTCCTGCAAGGTGGTGCGAAGGGCCTTGGACAGCTGTTCGACCACTGCAGGCGGGGTGCCGCGGGGCACGGCAAAGCCTTGCCAGGAGTACACCACCATATCCGGGATGCCGGCTTCGGCCATGGTGGGCGTATCGGGCAGATCGGCGATTCTGCTATCGCCCGTAATGGCCAGCGCTTTCAGCTTGCCCGCCTTGATGTGCGTGAGCACCGCGCCCAGATTCTGAAAGGATACGTTGACCTGGTTGCCCAACAGATCGGCAATGGCCGCCGCGCCGCCGCGATATGGCACGTCCATGCCGGTGGCCCCGGTTTTCTGACGGAACATCACGGCCGACAGGTGATCGGATGAGCCGGTGCCGGATGAGGCGAACGACACCTTGTCCGGATTGGCGCGCGAGTAGGCGATCAATTCCTTCACGTTGGCCGCAGGAAAGGCGGGCGCAGCCACAAGCACATTGGGATTGCGCACAGCTTGCGTGAGGTAGGTAAAGTCGCGGCTGGGGTTGTACGACAGGTTCTTGTACAGCGCTTCATTGATGGCGAATGTGCCGATCGATCCCACCATCATGGTGTAGCCATCGGCCGGCGCACGGGCCAGGGCCTGCGCGGCGATGCCGCCGTTGGCGCCGGGTTTGTTTTCGACCACGAAGGTTTGCCCCAGCAGCTTGGCCAGACCGGGCGTCATGGCGCGGGCGGTGATATCCGAGGAGCCACCGGGCACGAAGGGCACCAGCACGGTAACGGGCTTGTCGGGATAACTCGCGGCATGCACCGCAGGCAGTCCCAGGCAGGCGGCCACACTCGCCGCAGCAAACAGATGCGTCAATACTCTCACGTCGATCTCCTCGGGTTACGCGCTATAGGAGAGGCGTGCCGCGGCGCGTCGCAAACCGCCCTTGTTATCGTGAGCTTAATCGACTCGGGCGCCGGATTGTTTGACAACTTGCGCCCATTTCGCGGTTTCCTGCGCCATGAATTGCTTGAACTGTGCCGGCGTGTTGCCCGACGGCTCGGCGCCCTGGGCCTGCAACTGCGTGCGGATCGATTCCTTTTGCAGGGCTTGCGCCACATCCTGCTGAATCTTGTTCACGATGGCTTCCGGCGTGCCGGCCGGGGCCAGCAACCCAAACCAGCTCGCCGCGTCGTAGCCCTTGACGCCGGATTCGGCGAGTGTGGGCACGTCGGGCAGCGCCGGTGAACGGGTGGTGGTGGTCACCGCCAGCGGCTTGAGCTTGCCGGCCTTGATGAACCCAATGGACGAGGGCAGGTTATCGAAGAGCAGATCCGTCGAACCGGCCATCAGATCGGTAAGTGCGGGAGAACTGCCTTTGTAGGGCACGTGCGTCATGCTGGTGCCGGTCATCGACTGGAACAGTTCGCCGGATAAATGGGTCGAGGTGCCGTTGCCGGTCGATGCCATATTGACCTTGCCGGGATGGGCCTTCAGGTAGGCGATCAGATCGGCGGTGGTATTGATGTTGTGCCTGGCGGCAAATGCAGGATTCAACTCCAGTACGTTGGGTACCGGGATCACCAGCGTTACTGGCACGAAGTCGGCCACGGGATCATAGGGAAGCTGGGCATACACGGATTGATTGATGGCGTGGGTGCTGACGGTGCCCATCAACAGGGTGTAGCCATCGTTGGGCGCTCGCGCCGCGTCGGCGGTGCCCACGTTGCCGCCCGCACCGGCCTTGTTGTCCACCACCACCGGTTTGCCCCAGGTCTTGCCGAGTTCGGCGGCGACCAGGCGCGCGGCGATATCGGCGGTGCCGCCGGCAGGGAAGGGCACGACGATACGCACATCGCGCGTGGGATAGTTTTCGGCGGCGTGCACGGTCGACGCGCCGATCACGCCAGCAATCACGGCAAGCGCAGCGACTAGGGGAAGGGTGCGGCGCGAACGCGCATGCAGGTTCGAGATGTTGAACATGGATAGTCTCCTGTGGCCGATATCGGCTCTTGGTCTAGGGGCAATCGTTGGTTGTGCTTGTAAAACAACTATATGAATTGATTGTTAGCTTGTCAACCAAGTATACTTGTTCGACGCGACTTGGTTCACAAGTTCAGACGCGACCGTCCTGCCCATTTCACGACCCACCTCGATCGGAGACTTCGTCCCATGAAAACCACCCCCGTCACGACTGCCGACCTGCAACGTTCCGTGGTCGCCGTGCCCCCGCTGGCACGCCACGCTGATCTATCGCTCAACGAAGCGGCGAACCGGGCGCTCTTGCGGCACCTCGAAAGCGGCGGCGTGCGCAGTGTGATGTATGGCGGCAATGCGAATTTCTATAACGTCGGCGTGAGCGAATACGCGCGCATCGTGGACTTCCTGGCCGACGCGGCCGGGCCCGACACCTGGGTGTTGCCGTCGGCGGGCCCCGACTACGGCAAGTTCGTCGACCAGGCAGCGATTCTCAAATCGCGCGCTTTCCCCACTGCCATGCTGCTGCCGATGTCGTTTCCCTACACGGATGCCGGACTGGCGGACGGCATCCGCCGCTTCAGCGACATCCTCGGCAAACCGGTGGTGGTCTACATCAAGACCGCCAACTATCTGGCGCCGGATACCGTGGCGACCCTCGTCGGCGAAGGACGCATCGCTGCACTGAAATATGCCGTGGTGGTGGAGGATCCGGCTCAGGATGCCTATCTCGACGCGTTGCTGCGGGTGGTGGATCCCGGCTTGATCGTGAGCGGTATCGGCGAGCGTCCGGCGATCGTGCACTACCGCAAGTTCGGCTTGGCGAGCTTCACGTCCGGCTCCGTATGCGTGGCCCCTAACGGCTCGATGCGCTTGCTCGAGTTGCTGCATGGCCAACGCTTCGAAGAAGCGGAAGCAGTGCGGGCGCATTACATCGGCCTGGAAGATTGCCGCGATGAGATCAGCCCGATCCGTGTGTTGCACGATGCCGTCACCCTGGCGGGCGTGGCCGATATGGGACCGATGCTGCCGCTGCTGACGGGATTGTCCGCGGCCGAGCGCGCACGGGTGCAGCCCGTGGCGCGCGCCTTGTATGAATGGGATGGCGCCGCCGTCGCGGCATAAGCGCACGCGCGTGGGCTGGACGCAGCAGGGGCGTCGATCGTCGGCCTGGCGGCATCCCTCCCACGCGCGATAGCGTTACGATGGCGCCTGCCGCCGCGCAGGCGGCAGGATCTCAGGAGTAGCACGTGGCGCGTAAAGCAGTATCGGCCGATGGCCGGGTCGGCACCAGTCCAGTCAATGAGCGTGGGCAGCGGGTGCGTCTGGGGGATCGGTTGTACGGCCAGATTTTCGACCGTATCGCCTCGGGCGATTTGAACGTGGGCGACAAGTTGCCGTCCGAACATGAGATCTGCGACGAGTTCGGCGTATCGCGTCCGGTGGTGCGCGAAGCCTTGCTGCGCCTGCGTGCCGACGGATTGATCACGGCGCATCAGGGGCTGGGTACGTTCGTGAGCCATCAGCCTGCGCCGCGCATCAAAACGTTCAGCGATGTGCAAAACATCGGGGCGTATCTGCGCGCGCAAGAGGTGCGGATCGCGCTCGAAGGCGATGCCGCGCGGCTCGCGGCGATGCGTCGCACTGATGAACAATTGGCGGACATCGCGCACGCACATGCCGTGTTTGCAGACGGTATTGCGAACGGGCAGGTGGTGCTCGAAGCCGATCTGGCGTTTCACACCGCCGTGGCACAGGCCAGCGGCAACGACTTCTATCTGGGCGTGCTCGAGACCATCCACGAATCGATCAGCGGCTTCATGCGGTTGACGCTGAGCCTTACGCGCACGGGATCGCGGGCCCGCGGTCAACGCGTCGTCGACGAACACGCCGCCGTGTTGGCCGCGATTCGGGAGCAGGATGCCGACCGCGCACGCATCGCCATGCAATTCCATCTGGGTCAGGCGCGCTATCGTCTCGTGGACCGCGAACGCGACTGATTGCTTTGTAATGGTGCGTGATGCCGCGCCTCGCGCACCATGTTGATTTATCGATTTGGCGCTCACGTGCGCGATCTAGGCATGCCGGGCGCGCGGATCGTCGTCGTCGGCAAGCGGTTCGAGTGTCGCTCCCATCGCGTGCTGGATGCGTGTCACGCGCCGTAGCAGGCGCATCGGTCGCGAAATAGTTACCGAACGGTAACGAACGTAATGACATCGACGGTCACACTTAGGGGGGCGTTGTAGACGTACAACTGTGTGCAATTGTGTAAGCAGGCGGGGAATGATATTTATTTTTCAATCTCTCCGTATTTCTTCCACATTTGGCATGACAGCGGATTGCGATTTTGCGGTCGCTTGGTCGCTGATGCCTTTTCTCGGGTTGTACTTATGTCCGCGTCCTACCGGCGTCACACGCTCTTGCCCCTCTGTGCGGCGATCGCATCCTTGGGCGGCAGCATCGCCAGTGCAGCCTGCATCAATGGCGCGCCGGGCGGCGATCCCTACAATCCGGCCGCCGGTCAAAGCGTGTCGTGTACGGCAACGGCACCCAATCCCGATCCGCAGGCCATTGCCGCGCAGGCCGGTGCCAATAATGTGTCGGTCGTGATCGGCGCAGGGGCGCAGCTGGCGATTACCGCCAACAACGGCGTGCTGCTGCGCAGCCTGAGCACGCTCACCAATGACGGCAACCTCGCGGCAACCGGCGCCGGCTTCGCGGCGGTGGTCCTCACGGGCGGCGGCAATCAGGTGGTCAACAATGGCACGATTTCAGGGTCGGCGGGCATCATTGGCGCGGGCGGGGCGAATGCGCTCACCAATAACAGCACCGGCACGATCGTCGGCACTGCCGGCCCCGCCGTGTCCCTCTCGGGCGGTGCGGTGAACATCATCAATAGCGGCACGCTCACAGGCACCGGCGGCGTGGCCGTGGTCACCGGCGCCGGTACCGATACGTTCGAGATGCGAGGAGGCACGGTCAACGGCAATATCGATCAGGGCGACGGCGTCGACCAGTTCGTCATTTCGGGCGGCACGGTCAACGGGGTCGTTCAGCAGGGCAGCGGTATCGACGACTTTCGCATGACGGGCGGCCAGATCGGCGCGTTGCAACAAGGCGATAACCGCGACACGTTCTTCATGTCGGGCGGCACGATCGTCGGTGCATTCGAAGATGGCGATGTGGCCACGATGACCGGCGGCACCATCGGCCGCGTCGACATGAAGCTCGACAACAACATTTTCGACATGTCCGGCGGGCGCATCAACGGCAACCTGGTGGCAGGCTTCGGCAACGACACCATTACCGTGTCCAACGGATTCATCGGCGGCAATATCAGTGTGAGCGGCGGCACGGATATCGTCACGATCACCGGCGGCGAGGTCGTGGGCGAAGTGCGCATGAGTACCGGCGACGATGTGTTTACGTGGTCCGACGGCGGCATCGTGCGGGGCTTTATCGATATGGGCACGGGTGCCGATCTGGCAACGCTGCGCAATCTTTCCGTGTCCCAGGTGGGCACGACCGTGGGTATAAGCGGCGGCGTGACGTCAGGCAGCGATACGCTGGTCTTCGACAATACCCAGGCGGCGGGTGTCAATCGGTTCACCAGTTTCGAAACCATCAATCTTCAACGCGGCTCGGCGCTCACGATGGACAATCGCTTGATTCTCGGCGACGCCGAAGGCTTGCCCAGTGTGCTCAATATCGACGCGACGAGCCGGCTCACCGCGGTGGCCGGCATCAATGGTTCGGTGTCGTCGTCGGTCGCCACCAACCTGCCCACCGTCAATAACGCCGGCACCATCGACCTCACCGGCGGCAATGCCGCCAATCGCATGACGATCGTGGGTAATTACGTGGGTGCAGGCGGCACGCTGAAGATCGACTCAATTCTGGGCGCCGACGGCGCACCCGCCGACCGCCTTATCGTGAGCGGCGGCCAGATCAGCGGCAACACCACCGTCGCGGTCAACAATCTGGGCGGTTTGGGCGGTCTCACCACGGCCAACGGGATTCAAGTCGTGCAGGCTATCAACGGTGCCACCAGCACCGGTAATGCCTTTGCGATGCCGACGGAACTGCGCGCCGGCGCTTATCAGTACTTTCTTTTCAAAGGCGGTGTCACGGCCGGATCGGAAAACAGCTGGTATCTGCGGTCGAGCGTGCCGGCCGCGGCACCCGCTCCGACTGCGCCGCCCGTCACGCCGCCCGTCGTGCCACCGGTCGTGCCGCCAGTGACGCCGCCGATCGATCCCACCGTGCCGCCCTTGGATCCTGCCGATCCGAGCGCGCCCACGCCACCGGCCGTGCCGAGCGATCCCAACGATCCGACCAATCCCGTCTTGCCGCCCGAGTCCGCGGCGCCCGCGCCTGGGCCGGCCATCGTCACGCCGGCGCCCGCGCCGGGACAGTCCGCACCGTTGCCGGCTGCCGTCGCCGATGCCGTTCCGATCTACCGCGAGGAAGTACCGGTGTATGGCGCGGTCACGGCCACTGCACGCCAGTTGGCGCTGTTCTCGCTGGGCACCTTTCATGACCGCCAAGGCGAACAGTCCATCCTCGGTGGCGAGGGTGGGGTACCGGCCACATGGTCGCGCGTGTTCGGCCAGCATACCGAACGCCACTATTCGGGCGGCGCCCGATCGGAATTCGATGGCAGCATGGGTGGCGTGCAGGTCGGCCAGGATCTCTACAGCGTGCGGCATGCCAACGGACACCAGGATCGTGTAGGCGCCTTCATCGGCTACTCGCATGCGAGTGGCGACGTGCGGGGGCTGGCCCTGGCCACACCGCACACCAGAGTGGGTTCGCTCAAACTCGATGGCTACAGCGGCGGCGCTTATTGGACGCACGTAGGCCCTTCGGGTGGCTATACCGATGCCGTGGCGATGGTGACCCGGCTCGATGCCCGTCTGCGATCGACTGCCGGCATGCGTGAAAAAACCGACGGTACGGCGACCACCTTGTCGCTCGAAGGGGGGTATCCGTTGCAGCTTACGGACCGGGTGGTGCTTGAGCCGCAGGCGCAGTTCATTGCGCAATTCCTGTCGGTCGACAGCCTGCGCGATAGTGTGTCGCGCGTCGACTTCAAAGATTCCGACACGTACACCGGCCGGTTGGGCCTGCGCCTCAAAGGCACATACGAAACGCGCGCCGCGCGACTCGAGCCTTACTTGCGCGCCAACCTCTGGCACGAGTTTGCCGGCACCGACAAGACGGTCTATGACCGCCGCGATGCGGTGGGCACGCGTTACGGCTCGACCGCCATGCAGTTCGGCGCGGGCCTGGTCGCACAAGTCAACAAAACGGTCAGTGTGTATGCCGCTGCCGACTACACCACCGATGTCGACGGCAAATACCGGCGCGATGTGGCCGGCAATATTGGCGTGCGGATCAACTGGTGATTGGGCGTTAAGCCTGGGTCTGGAGCCAGGCACTGAACGCGCTGATGGCAGGCGCATCGCGACGCTGACGCCCGCAGACGAAAGCGTAGGCGCCCGGTTGCGGGTGCGCTGCATCGTCGAGCACGACGAGTTCGCCGCGCGTGACGGCGTCGGCCACCACATAAGGCGGCAGCAGCGCGATGCCCAGACCTGCCCGTGCCGCGTGAAGGCCCATGCTCAATAACGCGTAACGGGGACCGGCGCGGGCGGTGAGGGCGCCATGGCCGCGGGCCGCGCAATAGCTGGCCCACGCGTCGGGCATCGATCCCTGATGCAACAACGGCAACGTCGCGAGGAGCGTTGCGGGCGGTGCCCGCCGCTGCAGCAATGCCGGGCTGCACACCGGCAATACCGTCAGCGGCAGGATGGGTTGGCACCACAGATCGTCGGCGACCGGGCCATCCACATACATGATGGCGGCATCCACATCGGGCGCCGGCAAGACCACCGTGCCGATCTTGGTGGACAGGTTGATGACGATGTGCGGCGCGCTTTCTGCGAACTGATTGAGCCGCGGCAGCAGCCACATCGCCCCGAAGGTGGCAGGCACCGACAAGTTGAGATGACCGCCTGCACCGCGCGTGGCCATCACTTCGAGCGTGGCGCTTTCGAGTTCGCCCAACGCCGGTTGCACGCGGCTCAGATACTGCTCGCCCGCACGCGTGAGCACGAGCTTGCCGTCGCGCCGCTCGAACAACGCAACGTCGACGAAGGCCTGCAGATCCGCCACCTGCTTGCTGACGGCGCTTTGCGTGAGCGACAGCGCGCGTGCCGCCGCCGTAATGCTGCCCATGCGCGCCACCGCATCGAAGGCGGTGAGGTGATTGACGGAGGGAATGAATTTGCCGTGCGGACGTTTCATGACGAATTGGAATCTTTTTCTTCGAAAAAAGTCGCTGCGCGATTGGCGTCCCGCGCCGCATAATCGATCGATGCGTCGGGCCACAGGCTCAAGAGCGCGACATTCAAAGGGAAAACACACCTCATGCTACGCCGAAATTTCGTCCGGACTCTGGTTTTAGTCGGTTTGCTCGCCAGTCCATTCACGCATGCCCATGCCGCTTGGCCCGACCGCCCCGTACGCCTGATCGTGCCATCCGCTGCAGGCGGGTCGCCGGATATTCTGTGCCGCTACCTGGCGTCGGAACTGGCCAAGCGGCTGGGGCAACCGGTCGTGGTCGAGAATCGGCCCGGCGCCGCCGGCAATATCGGCATCCAGGCGGTGGCACGATCCGAGCCGGACGGCTACACACTGGGTTACGGCAATATCGCCACATTGGCGATCAACCGTGCGCTGTTTGCGGATCTGCCCTACAACGTCGAACGCGATCTGATCCCGGTCGTGGCCGCCACCACCACGTCCAACCTGCTCGTGGTCAACCGCGACCTGCCGGTCAAGAATGTGGCGGAGCTCATTGCCTACGCGAAAGCCAATCCCGGCAAACTGACGATGGCCTCGGCGGGCAACGGCACCACCAGCCACCTGGGCGGCGAACTGTTCAAGACCACCGAGAAAATCGACGTGCTGCACGTGCCCTATCGGGGAAGCCCGCAAGCCATCCAGGACGTGATCGGCGGCAGCGTGCAGTTGATGTTCGACAACCTGCCGTCGATTCTGCCCAGCGTCAACGCGGGTAGTGTGCGGGCGCTGGCCGTGACTGCCACCACGCGCAGCCCGTTGTCGCCCACCGTGCCCACCATGCAGGAAGCCGGTGTGGCCGGCTACGAGATGCAAGCCTGGGGCGGCTTCGTCTTGCCGGCGGGCACACCCGAACCGGTCGTGCAGCGGCTCAATCAGGAATTCAATGCCATGCTGGCCGACGACGCCGTGAAGAAGAAGCTCGGCGAATTGGCGTTCGAGACGATCGGAGGCTCGCAGCAGGATTTCCGCGCGTTGATCGATCGCGAAACCCGCAAGTGGGCCGTGGTCGTAAAAGAAAGCGGCGCGCGGATTGATTAATCGACCAACACACTTCATGACCAGGCACTGATCGCTCATGCTTTACGACCTTCTTCTCCTTGGCGGCACGGTGATCGACGGCAGCGGTGTGCCGCGCATGCGGGCTGATGTCGGCATCATCGACGGGCGCATCGCGGCAGTGGGCGATCTGAGCGCCGCGCAGGCGCAACGCAGCCTCGATGTGGCGGGCTTGATCGTGGCACCCGGCTTTATCGACAGCCACGCGCACGACGATTTCGCCGTGCTCGAAACGCCGGCCATGGCGTTCAAGGCCTTGCAGGGCGTGACGACAGTGGTGAACGGCAACTGCGGCCTAAGTCTGGCGCCCTTGGTGACGCAGGCAGCCGTGCAGCCGCCGCTCAATCTATTGGGCGACGCCTACCGGTATCCCACGTTTGCGGCCTACCGGGCCGCGATCGAGGCCGCCGATCCGGCGGTAAACGTGGTGGCGATGGTGGGGCATTCCACATTGCGGGTGCGGCACATGGGCACGTTGGATCGTGCAGCCACTGCCGATGAAATCGAAGCGATGCGTGCGGATTTCGCGCAAGCGCTGCACGAAGGTGCCATCGGTCTCTCCACAGGCACGTTCTATCCGCCGGCTGCTGCGGCATCCGAAGCGGAGATCATCGCCGTGGCTGCGCCCATGCGCGAGTGTGGTGGCGTATATGCCACACACATGCGGGACGAAGGCGACCAGATCGTGCCCGCCATCGAAGAGTCGCTGCGCATCGGTGCGGCGCTTGAAGCGCCCGTGATCATTTCGCATCACAAGCTGGTCGGCCAGGCCAATCACGGCCGCTCGGTCGAGACCTTGGCGTTGCTCTCGCAGGCGGCGCAGCATCAGGACCTGTGCCTGGACTGCTACCCCTATGCGGCATCGAGCACCATGCTGCGCCCGGAACGCATCGCATTGTGCGATCGGATCATGATCACCTGGTCGGCGCCGCATCCGGAGGTCAGCGGCCGCGATCTGCACGATATTGCCGGCGAATGGGGCTGCACGGCGCACGAGGCGGCGGTGCGGCTGCAGCCGGGCGGGGCGGTGTACTTCATCATGTCCGAAGACGACGTTCAGCGGATTCTGGCCTTCCCCGAAACAATGGTAGGGTCCGACGGCTTATCGAAAGACGCGCGTCCGCATCCGCGCCTGTGGGGCACGTTCCCGCGGGTGCTGGGCCACTACGCGCGCGATGTGGGATTGTTCTCGCTGGAAACGGCCGTGCACAAGATGAGCGGTCTGACCGCGCTCAAATTCGGGTTGACGGATCGCGGTGCCGTGCGCGCAGGCGCGGTGGCCGACCTGGCGATCTTCGATGCGGCGTCGGTCGCCAGTCCGGCCACGTTCGATTCGCCCGCCGAGCCGCCCATCGGCATGCGGCACGTGCTGCTGGGGGGCCGGCTTACCGTGGAGAACGGCACGCTCACGGGCGCTCGCGGCGGGCGCTATCTCTCGTCATCGCTGGTGGTCACATCGGCCGGCAGCGGACATCACGGACCTGAAGGGTAGGGCGTACATCCCCAAGCGACTTCCGGAGGTGGCTCCCAGGCGGGTCCGCCAGACGCCACCCTCAGACGCGCACTCCGGGCGTCGATTCGCAAATTCGAAGCGCCCTCGTGGCGCTTTTTTACATCTTCTTTACGCGCACGCCGCGAAGCTTTACGCGGCATTTATGCGCGTTTTTCTAAGCTCTCCGGTGTCGGGTCATCGCATGCATTTCTGTCGCGATCGGCCTGCGTTGTCTGCGGCAAACCTGCCGCGAGGAGAAGCATTGTGGATGTCATCTATGCCGTCGCGTTTGCGGCGATTGTGGCCGTAACCGTCGCACTGGCGCACTTTTGCGGCGCGTTGCGTTCGGGAGCCCAATCATGAGCGGCCTGTACTGGTTGAGTGCCGTCGTCGCCGGGTGCCTGGTGGTCTATCTGTGTGTTGCACTCTTCAAGCCGGAGAAGTTCTGATGAATGCCGAATTTATCGGGCTGCTGGCGGTGTACCTGCTGGCGCTCTTTGCGATCGCGCCTTTTCTCGGCCGCTACATCCGTATCGTGATGAGTGGCGAACGTTGTGTGCTGACCCGCTGGGGGCAGCCGCTGGAGCGCGGGCTTTACAAGCTCGCCGGCGTCGATCCCGGTGCCGAGATGGGTTGGAAGGGGTATGCCTTGGGCGTCATTGCGTTGAACGCCATGGGTGCGGTAGCGCTCTACGCCCTGCAGCGCTTGCAAGGCGGATTGCCGTTCAATCCCGCGGGCATGACCGCGGTATCGCCGGATTCGGCCTTCAATACCGCGATCAGTTTCGTGGCCAACACCAATTGGCAGGGCTACAGCGGTGAAGCCACGATGAGCTACCTCACGCAGATGCTGGGCTTGACGGTACAGAACTTTCTCTCTGCCGCCACCGGCATTGCGGTGTTGTTTGCGCTGGTGCGCGGCCTGTCGCGGCACAGCGCCGCCACCATCGGCAATGTGTGGACGGATGTGGTGCGCAGCACGCTGTATGTGTTGTTGCCGCTCTCGTTCGTTCTGGCGCTGGCGCTGGTCAGCCAGGGGGTCATCCAGAATCTGTCCGGCTATCAGGACGTGCAGACGGTTCAGGCGCAAACCTATGACAAGCCGGTGATGGATGCCGCGGGTGCCGCCGTGCTGGATGCCGCAGGCAAACCCACGACAATTGCGGCGACCACGCAAACGCAAACCCTTGCGATGGGGCCGGTAGCCTCGCAGGAAGCCATCAAAATGCTCGGCACCAACGGTGGCGGATTCTTCAACGCGAACTCGGCGCATCCTTATGAGAATCCGACGGCGCTGACCAATTTCCTTGAGATGCTGGCGATCTTCGCCATTCCCGCCGCGTTGTGCTTTGCGTTTGGGGAAATGGTCGGCAATCGGCGGCAGGGCGTTGCTGTGTTGGCCGCCATGGCGATCCTATTTTGCGTGTTTGCGATCGCCACCGCACATTTCGAATCGCAGGCCAATCCGATGTTGGCGCACGCCGGCGTGGACGCTGCCCATTCGGCCATCGCGCCCGGCGGCAATATGGAAGGCAAGGAGGCGCGCTTCGGCATCTCGGCCACGTCGCTTTTCGTCGCCATCACCACCGCCGCGTCATGCGGTGCGGTCAACGGCATGCACGATTCGTTGACGGCGATGGGCGGACTGCCGCCATTGCTGTTGATGCAACTGGGCGAAGTGGTGTTTGGCGGCGTGGGCTCGGGCCTCTACGGCATGCTGGCCTTCGCGATTCTGGGCGTTTTCATTGCCGGCCTGATGATCGGGCGCACGCCTGAGTATCTGGGCAAGAAGATCGAAGCGTTCGACATGAAAATGATCGCCATCGTGATTCTCGTCACGCCGCTGCTGGTGTTGAGCGGTACGGCGCTGGCCGTATCGCTGGCCGCAGGCCAGGCGGGGATTCTCAATCCCGGCATGCATGGGTTCTCCGAGATTCTGTACGCCGTGTCGTCCGCGGCCAATAACAACGGCAGCGCATTCGCCGGTCTGTCGGCCAATACGCCTTTTTATAACGTGCTGTTGGGCGTGGCGATGTGGTTCGGCCGCTTCGCTGTGATCGTGGCGGTGCTGGCCATGGCCGGTTCGCTTGCCGCCAAACCGCGCGTCGCGCCGGGTCCGGGCACGATGCCCACCACCGGGCCGCTCTTCGTCGTGCTGCTGATCGGTGCAGTGCTGCTGGTGGGCGCGTTGACCTACGTGCCCGCGCTGGCACTGGGTCCCGTCGCCGAACATCTGCAACCTTAAATACTGGGCAATGACCATCATGGCCAAATTCGAATCATCAGTGTCTTCATCGTCAGCTTCCGCCACGTCTTTGACGCCAGCGGCTGGGCTTGCGCCTGCGCCAGATCGGCTTGACACCGCCACTGCCGCGGCCGCTGCGACCCCGTCTCCGGTCAAGCCGCCGCGTCCCTCATCCGGCGCTTTGCTGGTACCCGCGCTCATCGATAGCCTGCGCAAACTCTCGCCCGCAGCGCAGATCAAGAACCCCGTCATGTTCGTGGTCTACATCGGCAGTCTGCTGACCACGGTGCTGTGGATCATGGCGCTGAACGGCACTGCCGATGCGCCTGCGGGCTTTATCCTCACCATTGCCGTCTGGCTGTGGTTCACCGTGTTGTTCGCGAACTTTGCCGAGGCGCTGGCCGAGGGGCGCGGCAAGCAGCAGGCGGCCGCCTTGCGCGGCTTGCGCACCACGGTGGTGGCGCGGGTGCTGAAGGATTTCAAGCCCGGCGATGCGGGGGCTGCCACACCGGCCACGTGGCGCGAACGCAGCGCGGCCCGCGCGTCGGGCGACCTGCGTCGCGGCAACGTCGTGCTGGTGGAGGCCGGCGACACGATCCCCGGCGATGGCCTGGTATTGGCGGGCGTCGCATCCGTCGATGAAAGCGCCATTACCGGTGAGTCCGCTCCGGTCATCCGCGAGTCCGGTGGCGATTTTTCATCCGTCACCGGCGGCACACGCGTGCTTTCCGACTGGTTGTTCGTGCAGATTGCGGCCGACCCGGGCGAGAGCTTTCTGGATCGCATGATCGGCATGGTCGAAGGCGCCAAGCGCCATAAAACGCCCAACGAAATCGCACTGACGATTTTGCTGGTGGGTTTGACGATGGTGTTTCTGCTCGTCGTGATCACGCTGTTGCCATTCTCGATTTTCGCCGTGGGCAGTGCGGGCGCGGGGGAGGCCGTCTCGGTGACCGTTCTGGTGGCCTTGTTGGTGTGTTTGATTCCCACCACGATCGGCGGTCTTTTGTCGGCTATCGGCGTGGCCGGGATGAGCCGCATGATGCAGGCGAACGTGATCGCAACCTCGGGCCGTGCCGTGGAGGCGGCAGGCGATGTGGATGTGCTGTTGCTCGACAAAACCGGCACCATCACCTACGGCAATCGCCAGGCGGCGACGTTCGTACCCGCGCCCGGCGTCAGCGCGCAGGCTTTGGCGCACGCGGCCAGATTGGCCTCGCAAGCCGACGAGACGCCGGAAGGGCGCAGTATCGTGATGCTTGCCGATCGCGTGGATCAACAGGGCGGTGGGGCCGTGGCGCCTGATGCTGTCTTCGTCGCCTTCACCGCGCAGACGCGGATGAGCGGCGTGGATCTGAACGGCCGCCACATTCGCAAAGGCTCGGTCGACGCGATCGACGGCTGGGTGAGCACGCAGGGTGCGAAGGTGCCGGAGGCGTGCCGCCGCGCCGCCGACGACGTGGCTCGGCGGGGCAGCACGCCCTTGATGGTGAGCGACGACGATCGCGTCCTGGGCGTGATCGAATTGAAAGACATCGTCAAACCCGATATCCAGGCGCGCTTCGGCGAACTGCGCCGCATGGGCATCAAGACGGTCATGATCACGGGCGATAACCGGTTGACCGCGGCGTCGATTGCCGCGGAAGCGGGCGTGGACGATTTTCTGGCCGAAGCCACGCCCGAAGCCAAGCTCAAACTGATCCGCACCTATCAGGCAGAAGGCCGCCTGGTGGCGATGACGGGCGACGGCACTAACGACGCACCGGCGTTGGCGCAGGCCGACGTGGCCGTGGCGATGAACTCCGGCACGCAGGCGGCCAAGGAGGCAGGCAATATGGTGGACCTGGACTCCAATCCCACCAAGCTCATCGAGATCGTCGAGATCGGCAAGCAGATGCTCATGACCCGCGGCGCATTGACCACGTTCAGCGTGGCGAACGATATCGCGAAATACTTCGCGATCATTCCCGCCGCCTTCATCACGGTCTATCCGCAGTTGGGCCTGCTCAACATCATGGGCCTGGCCACACCGGCGTCGGCGATCCTGTCGGCCGTGATCTTCAATGCGCTCATCATCGTTGCGTTGATTCCGCTTGCTTTGAAAGGCGTGCGCTATCGGCCGCTGGGTGCTGCGGTGCTGCTGCGCCGCAACCTGCTCGTCTACGGCCTGGGTGGCCTGCTGGTGCCGTTTGCCGGCATCAAGCTCATCGATCTGATTCTGGTGGCAGGCGGGTGGGTGTGATGCCGGGCGGCTCGTCCATCAACCCGCCTTTCTTTCGTTAATCTCTTGCACCGTTTGGCGCCGCATGCGTCAGGCGGGTCTACCGATTCTGGAGTTCTTCATGGCTATCTCGACCGCTATTGATTCACCCCCCCGCGCCGGCATTTTCCGGCCCGCGCTGGTCTGCCTCGTGGCGCTCTCCGTGCTGACGGGGCTGCTGTATCCGCTGGCGACCACTGGCGTGGCCTCGCTGGCATTTCCGCAGCAAAGCAGCGGTTCGCTGATCGAGCGCAACGGCGTCGTCGTGGGGTCGTCCTTGATCGGGCAGGCGTTCAGCACGCCCGAGTACTTCTGGAGCCGGCCGTCGGCCACCGCGCCCATGGCGTACAACGCTGCCGCCTCCGGCGGGTCCAATCTCGGCCCCAGCAACCCGGCACTGGCGCAGGCGGTGCAGGCTCGCGTGGCCGCATTGCGTGCCGCCGATCCGGGCAATCCTGCACCGATTCCGGTCGATTTGATTGCGGCGTCGGCCAGCGGTCTCGATCCGCATATCAGCCCGGCGGCAGCGCAGTTTCAGGCCGCCCGCGTCGCGCGCGCGCGGGGTTTGTCGACCGCGGACGTGCAAAATGCCATCGCGGCGCACACCGATACGCCATTGCTGGCTATATTGGGCGAGCCTGCTGTAAATGTGTTGACGCTGAATCTGGCGTTGGACCGAATGGCGCCGCCCAAGTAATGGCTTTAACACTGATCGATACGCACGCCGCTGATGGCCTTATCCGATAACGCGCGACCCGACCCCGATCGACTGCTGCGGGCGCTCGACGTGGCCGAGCAGGACGCCGCCCGCGGCAAGTTGCGAATCTACTTCGGGGCTTCGGCGGGTGTGGGCAAAACCTACGCGATGCTGCAGGCCGCGCTCGGGCTCCTGGCGCAGGGTGCCGATGTACTCGTGGGTGTGGTCGAAACGCATGCGCGGCGCGACACCCAGGCGTTGCTCGATCGCCTGCCGGTGTTGCCGCGGCTCGGCGTGGCCTACCGCGGGCACGACCTCAGCGAATTCGATCTCGACGGCGCACTCGCGCGCAAGCCGGCCCTCCTGTTGGTGGATGAGCTTGCGCATACCAACGCACCGGGATCGCGGCACGCCAAGCGCTGGCAGGACGTGCAGGAACTGCTGGCTGCGGGCATCCACGTTTGGACCACCGTCAACGTGCAGCATCTCGACAGTTTGAATGAGGCCGTGGGCGGCATCACGGGTGTGCCTGTGTGGGAGACCGTGCCCGATGCCGTTTTCGACGCTGCCGATGAAGTCATTCTGGTGGATCTGCCGGTCGATGAGCTGTTGACCCGCATGAAGCAAGGGAAGGTATATGTGCCCGAACAGGCGCGGCACGCCACCCGCAACTTCTTTCGCAAAGGCAACCTTTTTGCGTTGCGCGAACTCGCCTTGCGCCGCACGGCCGACCACGTCGACGACGACATGCAAGCCTATCGGCAGGATCGCGCCATCGGTGAGGTGTGGCGCACGCGCGAAGCGGTCCTGGCTTGCGTGGGTGGCGATGACGATGTCGAAGCGATCGTGCGCAGCGCGCATCGTTTGAGTCAGCAACTCGAATGCGATCTGCATGTGGTCACCGTCGAAACCTTGCGTGTGGCGCCGATGCCCACGGCGACGCACGACCGCCTGCAGGCGGTGCTGGCAATGGCCACGGGGTGGGGCGCACGGTGCGAAACGCTGGGTGGCGGCGATCTGGTCGATGCCGTGGCGCAGTACATCCAGCGTCACAACATCACCAAAGTGGCGCTGGGCCGCAGGCAGCGACGGCCGCGCGGATTGCGCTGGTCGTTATCGAGCCTGCTTGCGGGGGCTGTTGCGCCAGCCTGGTCCTGGCACCGGCATCGCCTGGCCGATCAGTTGGCCGCGCGTTGCCCGGATATCGACTTGATCCGCGTGGCGGCGGTGGCTCCGGGTACGGCGCGCGTGGCGGCGCCTTCCATGCCGGCGAGCTCGTCGGCGATCGCGGCCGCCCAGGCCAAGGGAGATGACCGAGCGGATAGGGCTCGCACGGCGCGTGGCGCAGGCGGTTCTGCAAATGGGATGCGCGCGGCGGGCGCTTACGTGTGGGCGAGCGTCTATTGTGCGCTGGCCGCCGGGCTATCGGCGCTGGTCTTTCCCGTGCTGCACCAGACCAACATTGTCATGCTGTTTTTGCTTGCGGTGGTCGGGGTTGGGCTGCGGCTGGGTCGCGGACCCGCCGCGTTTGCCGCAGTCGTCAGCGTAGCGCTCTTCGATTTCTTTTTCGTCCAGCCCATCGCGTCGTTCGCCGTTTCGGATGTTCAGTACCTGGTCACGTTCGCGGTGCTGCTGGGCGTGGGCATTCTGGTCGGACAACTGACCGCAGGATTGCGCATGCAGGCCGAGCGGTCCGTGAAGCGTGAAGCCGATGCACGCGGCTTGTACGAGTTCGCGCGCGAACTATCCGCCGCGCTTGTGCCAGAGCAGATCGTCGGTTCGGTAACGGCTTTCGTGGCCGCTGGATTTGGCTCGCATTGCACGGTCTATATTTTGGGCCTGGACGATCGCTTGCGTCTGGCGCAGTCCGATGCGGGGCAGGGCGCCCGTCCCGACGTCGCCGTGGCGCAGTGGGTGTGCGATCACGGTCAGGCGGCCGGGGCAGGCACGGCAACGCTGGCCACGCAGACGATGCTGTATCTGCCTTTGAAGGCGCCGATGCGCACGCGCGGCGTGTTGGTCGTGGACGATCCCGCTGCCGCCGGCCTGCATCATCCCGATGCGCGCCGGCGCATCGAGGCCTACGCCACCTTGATTGCAATCGCCTTGGAGCGCTTGCACTACGTGGAGGTCGCGCAAGCGGCGCTCATCAGCGTGGCGTCGGAGAAATTGCGCGGGGCGTTGCTGGCGGCGGTATCGCACGATCTGCGCACGCCGCTGACGGGCTTGATCGGCACCGCCGAAACGTTGCTGCACACACGTCGCGATCTCGACGCCGCCGCGCTTGCCACCGTGGCTGATATTCGCGACCAAGCGCGCCGCATGCATGCGCTGGTGGCCAATCTGCTCGATATGGCGCGCCTGCAGGATCGCGACACGCCGATCAAGCGCGATTGGCAATCGATCGAAGAACTCGCCGGCACGGCTTTGAGTGCGATGCGCGACGCGATGTCGCGGCATACCGTGCATGTGGGCGATCTCTCGGCGGTGCCGCTCGTGGAATGCGACCCGGTGCTGATCGATCGTGTGCTCTGCAATCTGCTGGAGAATGCCGGCAAATACACCCCGCCCGGCAGCGAGGTGTGGCTCGACGCGGCCGTGCACGAGCGTGAAGTATGGGTCAGCGTGGCCGACAACGGGCCGGGCGTGCCGGCCGACGCGCGGGGGCATATCTTCGAGAAATTTGCGCGCGGCGAGCGTGAATCAGCCACCCCGGGTGTGGGCTTGGGCCTTGCCGTGTGCGATGCCATCGTGACGGCCCATCGCGGCCGAATCTGGGTCGATGCCACCCCGGGTCAGGCGAGTGGTGCGCGTTTTGTTTTCTCCCTGCCGCTGCGCGATGCGCCGGCCGTACAACCGGAGGCGGTGTAATCGCCATGTTCGAGTATCAACCCAATATTCTGGTCATCGAGGACGATCCCGGCATTCGGCGCTTCGTTCGATCCGCGCTCGAAAGCGAAGGCTGTGCAGTCTTCGAAGCCGATACGGTCAAGCGGGGCCTGATCGAGGCGGGCACGCGTCATCCCGATCTCGTGATCGTCGATCTGGGATTGCCCGATGCCGACGGCATGAGCTTGATCGCCGAGTTGCGCAGTTGGACGCAGGTGCCTGTGCTGGTGCTGTCCGCACGCAGCGCCGAAAGCGACAAGATCGCAGCGCTTGACGCCGGGGCCGACGACTACCTGGCCAAGCCTTTCGGCATCGGCGAATTGCTGGCGCGGCTGCGCGTGCTCCTGCGCCGGCATGCACGCGCCGGGGCGGGCCAGGCATCGGCACTCACCTTCGGCGACGTGGCCGTGGATTTCTCGACGCGCGCCGTCACGCGTGCCGGCCAGCACGTGCATCTCACCACGCTCGAATATCGTCTGCTGGCGGTACTCGCTGCCCGCCGCGGCAAGGTCGTCACGCATCGCGAATTGCTGCGCGAGGTGTGGGGGCCCACACAGATCGAGAACAGCCATTATCTGCGGATCTACATGGGGCACCTGCGCCACAAACTCGAAGCCGATCCCGCGCAGCCGGTGTACCTGCTTACCGAGATCGGCGTGGGCTATCGCTTCGCCGTGTAGACCTTGACACCTTTTTTACGGGATTCGCCCGTCATTTATTCGCGCCTTTTAGGCGCGAATTTCTATAGTGAAGACGTCATCAATCACTGAGCTATCGCCGCCGTTGAGGCCGCCTGCTTATCCCCGATATGTCTATTCGCCCGACGCTTTCTCGCTTGACCCTTCCCCCGCTCGGGCAGTCCATGCCGCCCCGTGCAGACGAGACGCCCGCTTGCGTGGTGTTGACGCTTCGTGTCGAAAGTCTCGATGCGCTGGCGTTGCGGCGTGCGCTGCATGGTGCGTTGGGTGACGATCTCGGCGTTTATGCAATGGCGGTCGATCACGCTCACGGACGCACCACCGTGCAGCTCAGCACCACGGTGGCCGAGATGCCGCAAGTGATGGACAGGATCATGCGGCGCGTGCCCGCTGCTGAATTCGGCGCCATTCGTGTCGCCACCAACGTGGCGGTGCACTGAGATGGCCACATGTGCGCAAGGCACGCCGTTCGCAGGGATCTGGTTGCCGATGGTGACGCCGCTGCGCGACGGCCGCGTCGATCTCGAAGCCGTCCGGCGGCTGCATCGCCATTATCGTCAGGCCGGAATCGACGGTCTGGTGGTGTTCGGTTCCACCGGCGAGGGGAATCTGCTGTCGGGCGCGGAGAGAACCGCCGTACTGAAAACGCTGGCAAGCGAGGCGCAGGCATTGCCGCTGATGATTGGCGTGGGCGGTGTCGATACGCAGCAGATCGCCGCAAGCGTCCGGCGACTCAACGGCTTCGAGCCGGCGGGTTATCTGGTGCCGCCGCCGTACTACCTGGCGCCGACTCAGGCGGGACTGGTGTGGCATTTTCGTGCGGTGGCCGACGCCACCGATAAGCCGATCGTGCTGTACAACGTGCCCAAGCGCACGGGTGTGGCCATTGCCGTGGAAACGATGGAGATCCTTGCACGTCAGCCCGGCATTGCCGCCATCAAGGAATGCCAGCCTGCAGTGCTGAAAGCGCTGCGGCACAATCCGGTGCTGCCTGCGCTGTGCGGCGACGATGCGTCGTTGGCGGCGCATCTGCTCGACGGTGGCACAGGTGCCATTCCGGTGATCGCCAATCTGTATCCGGAGTGGGTGGTGGCCCTGGCCCGGCACGCCCGCGCGGGCGACCGCGACGCCACCGCCGCACTCTTCAAGCGCTTGCGGCCGCTCACGCGTCTGCTGTTTGCCGAGCCCAACCCGGTGCCGGTCAAACGGGCGCTGTCGCTCCTGGGATGGATCGACGAGGAGGTGCGGCGTCCCTTGATGCCTGCATCCTATATCTTGGGATTGCAACTGCGGCGTGCCTTGCATGCTGTGGAAGCGAGCGGCGACGTGGCCGAGCGGACACCCAGGGAACCGGCTGAACGCTTGCTCTAGAGCATGCGCGAGTCCGCACCGCGCCCCATCCTGCCACGTCACACATCAAAAATATTGATCTAGGACGTCAGGGCTTTACGGTTTTCTTTTAGGGCATTCACGCCCATATTCCCAGGTTGGCGCTATAACAAGGGGGCTGGCCATCGGCATGCCCGCACGGCTCGAGTGGCCGTGCATGCATGGCGCATGTTCAGTTGAAGGCGAGCATACGCCTCGTTCGTCGGTCCCCGCATCGAACACGCTATATCTGGAGGAGCAATGAAGAGTCTGCACATCAAAGGGGCTGGCGCCGTTGCGCTGGTGGCCGCATTGTCTTGTACGTGGTCTGTCGTTCACGCGCAAACCGAAGCGATCGAAAATTACCCGTCTCGTCCCATTTCCATCATTGTGGGATACCCCCCCGGCGGCGCTACCGATGTGGTGGCACGATTGGTCGCCAGCAAGCTCACGCAGGCGTGGGGACGCGCGGTCGTGGTGGAAAACAAGGCGGGCGCAGGGTCGAATATCGCGACCGAGCAAGTGGTGCGCGCGAAGCCTGATGGCTATACGTTGCTGGTGGAGACGATCGCCAACGCCACCAATATGTCCGTCTACAAAAACCTGAACTATGACACCGACCGCGACCTGGTACCCATCATCCAGTTCATGTCGTCGCCCAGCGTACTGGTCACGAATGCAGCCTTGCCGGTAAAGGATCTGCCGTCGTTGATCGCCTTGGCCAAAGCCGAGCCGGGCAAGCTCACTTTCGCGTCTTCAGGCGTTGGCGGCTCGCCCCACCTGGCGGGCGAAATGTTCAAGCTGCGTACGGGTGTGAGCATGCTGCATGTTCCGTACAAGGGGGCCACGCCTGCCATGACGGATGTGCTGGCCGGCAATGTGTCAATGGGCTTCATGACCTCGCTGGGCGCCTTGGGGCACATGCAAAGCGGGCAGTTGCGTCCGATCGCCGTGGCCTATGCGAAGCGCCTGCCGGAATTGCCCAATGTGCCTACCATGGCAGAGGCGGGTCTCAAGGACTTCGAGGTCAACTCCTGGAACGGGCTCGCCGCGCCCAAGGGCACGCCACAGCCGATCGTTGATAAATTGAACAAGCAGATCAACGAGATTCTTGCCATGCCCGACGTAAAGCAGCAGCTGCAAGGCTTGGGCGCGCAGGCGGTAGGCGGCACCCCGAAGCAATTCGCCGACTACGTGCAGGCCGAAACGCGCAAATGGCGTGACGTGGTGCAAACCGCCGGCATCTCGCTCGACTGATGCGCACGGCAGCTTCCAGGGTGGCGGTGGTGACGACGGGCGGCACCATCGTTTCGCGTATCGATGCCGCGACCGGGCTGGCCATGCCGGTGATGTCGGGCGCGGCACTGATTGAATGCATCGCCGATCGGGTCGATATCGATGAGATCGAAGTGCTCGATCTGATGTGCGTTGCGTCGCCGCACATCTCGCCCGAGCATTGGTTGGCGTTGCAGCGCGCGGTGGCCGAACTGGTCGCGCGCAGCGATATTGCCGGGGTGGTCGTCACGCACGGCACCAGCACGCTCGAAGAAACGGCCTGGTTTCTCGACGTGACGCTGGATACCGGTAAACCCGTTGTGCTTACGGGTGCGCAACGCAATGCCTCTGAGCCGGACTTCGACGGTCCACGCAATCTGCTCAATGCCATCCGCATCTGCCGTTGCCCGGAGGCTCGCGGCATGGGCGTGATGGTGGCGTTGAACGACCACATCAATGCGGCGCGTGAGGTGCGCAAGACGCACACACTGGATGTGGAAACCTTTCAGTCCGGGGAGTGGGGGTTTATCGGCGCGGTGTCCGCCGACCGGGTGATGTTCCATCGCCGGCCGATGCGGTCGTTGTATGTGCCGCTCACCGGCGAGCCGCTGCCCGAGGTCGACATCGTATCGATGTATGCGGGCGCAAGTGGCCGGCTGGTGGATGCGGCCGTCAAACTGGGTGCGCGGGGCCTGGTGATTCAGGCCGTCGCCTCGGGTCACGTCAACGGGGCGATGTTCGAGGCCATCGAACGGGCGCGCACGCGAGAGGTGCCGGTGGTGATCGCCACTCGCATTCACACCGGGGGCACGCGCATCGGTTACGGGTTTGCGGGATCGACGCGGCAACTGGTGGATGCCGGGGCTGTGCTGAGCGGTGATCTCTCGGCCTGGAAAGCGCGCATTCTGTTGATGCTGGCGATCCAGGCCGGATTGAGTGGCGTCGATGCGCTACGTGATCTGTTCGACACCCGTATCGGTTCACCTGATGGCGATGCGGCAAGAACGTGACTCGCTGGCCGCCGGCAGCGGGTCGTCCGCCGACGCCATTCAGGCCAGGCTCGCCGCCTTCTTGCTGTCGAGCTTGGTCGCAAACAACCATGCCTTGTAGTCTTCCAGATCGCCATCGAACGGCTGCACGCGGCCGTCGGCCACGATGATGAACTGGTCGGTGGTCGCACGCAGCAAATGCCGATCGTGCGACACCAGAATCAGTGTGCCTTCGAACTGCGCCAAGGCATCCGTCAACGCTTCGCGCGTTTCGAGATCCAGGTGGTTGGTGGGCTCGTCGAGCAGCAGCAGATTGGGTTTTTGCCACACGATCAACGCCAGGGCAAGGCGGGCTTTCTCGCCACCCGAAAACGGCTTGATCGATGCCGTGGCCATCGGGCCCGCAAAGTTGAAGCCACCCAGGAAGTTGCGCAGCTCCTGCTCGCGCGTTGTGGGCGCGATCTTGTTCATGTGCCAGAGCGGCGATTCGTCATGGCGCAGCATTTCGACCTGATGCTGTGCGAAGTAGCCGATCGACAGCCCCTTGCCCAGCGTGGCCGTGCCCGATAACGGATCGATTTCCCCGGCGATCGTTTTGATCAGCGTGGACTTGCCGGCGCCGTTCACGCCCAGCAAACCGATACGCTGGCCGCTTTGCAGCGAAAACCCGATGCCGCCAATGATGGCGTTTTCGCGGCCGGTCTCGGCATCGCGATAGCCCGCCCGCACATCGTCGAGCACCAGCAATGGATCGGGCGCACGCGCCGGCTCGCGAAACTGAAATGAGAATTCGGCGGCGGCGCGCAATGGCGCCAATTCTTCCATGCGCGCCAGAGCCTTGATCCGGCTCTGTGCCTGGCGTGCCTTGCTGGCCTGCGCCTTGAAGCGGTTGATGAACGACTCCAGATGCGCTTTCTGGCGCATCTGCTTTTCCTGCTGGCCGGCGGCCAGTTCGAGCTGCGCGGCGCGCTGACGTTCGAAGGACGAATAGTGACCCGAATACCGCTTCAACTTGCGCTCGTCGATATGCACGATCACATTGACCACTTCATCGAGGAAGTCGCGATCGTGGGAAATGATGATGAGCGTGCCGGGGTAACGCTTCAACCAGTCTTCGAGCCAGATGATGGCATCGAGATCCAGGTGGTTGGTGGGCTCGTCCAGCAGCAGCAGATCCGACGGGCACATCAGCGCCTGCGCCAGATTGAGCCGCATCCGCCAGCCGCCCGAGAAACTCGTCAACGGCTGGTTCATCTGCGCCATCGAGAAGCCCAGGCCGGTGAGCAACTGCTCGGCCCGCGACTGCACGGTATACGCGTCGGCATCGGCCAGTGCGCCATACAGGTTGCCGATCGCAATGCCGTTTTCCGACGACTCGGGCTGTGCCTCGAGAGCCGCGAGTTCTTGTTCGAGCGCGCGCAGCGTGATGTCGCCATCGATGGCGTAATCGATGGCGGAACGATCCAGGGCCGGCGTTTCCTGCGCCACATAGGCCAGGCGCCAGTTGGGCGGGTAGCTGAGCTCGCCCTGGTCGGGGTGCAGCTCGCCGCGCAACAGGCCGAAGAGGCTGGACTTGCCGGCGCCGTTGGCGCCGATCAGGCCGATTTTGTCGCCGGGATTGAGAAGCAGATCGACGCTTTCCAGCAGGGGTTTGACCCCGCGGGCAAGCGAGACGTGTTGAAAACGGATCATTGGGAAGCAGTGTGGCGCCAGAAGGGCGCGTGCGGAGTAACCCGGCAGTGTAGTCAAAAGGGGGCCGGCGTGTAAATGAATGCCGCCCGTTGCGCGCTTTTAACGACACATGACGTTCAGATCCCGCCGGCCACGTCGATGATGGCGCCGGTGGCGTAACTCGCCTCGTCGGCGCACAGCCACAAGACTGCGGCGGCCACCTCATCGACCTGGCCGCCACGGCCCATCGGCACCTTGGCCGCCACACGATCCACGCGTGCCGGCTCGCCGCCGCTCGCGTGAATCTCGGTATAGATCACGCCAGGCCGCACGCCATTGACGCGGATGCCTTCGGCGGCCACTTCCTTGGCCAGACCGATCGTCATCGTGTCCATCGCGCCTTTCGAGGCGGCGTAGTCCACATACTCGCCCGGCGAGCCCAGACGGGCAGCGGCCGACGAGATGTTGACGATCACGCCGCCCTGGCCGCCCGACCGGGTCGACATGCGGCGCACGGCTTCGCGCGCGCAGATGAAGGGGCCCACAACGTTGGCTTGCATGATGCGCGCCACGCGCGCGGCGTCCATCTGGTCCACACGCATCTGCGTTTCGAGGATGCCGGCGTTGATGACCAGCGCCGTCACCGTACCCAGTTCCTGGTCGACCGTCTCGAACAGCCGTACCGTATCGCCTTCCTGTGACACATCGGCGCGGACGGCGATCGCCTCGCCGCCCGCCGCGCGGATCTGGCTCACGACCTGTTCGGCGGCATCCCGACGCGATTTGTAGTTCACGCATACCGCATAACCACGCGCGGCGGCCATTCTGGCGATGGCGGCGCCGATACCGCGGCTCGCGCCGGTCACGATCATGACTTCTTTCATTGGGTGTTCTTCAATGCGTTGGAGGGTGAGCGCCGCGAGGAAGCAAACGGGATGCCGGTATCGTATCCGCAATGACGCCGGGGCTCTGCGGGCACCCGTCCTAAAATCATGTTGCACTGCAGAATTACACGAAGCTTTCAACCGGGTTAACCATGATTGAGCGCAGGTTACACCTGGATTATTATTTTTTCCGATTTGATAATTTTTTTGGTCGGCCTGGTGAGGCGATTTACCTCCCATACCCAAGGTTGTACCTAAGGGGATTTTGTGTACAACCCAGCTTCTAATTCGGACGCCGCGTCCCGACCGGCAGCGGGCCGAAGCCGGTTCAAGATGCCATGGCACACCGTGATCCATCGGATTTTCGTGGTCCTGATGTTCGCGTTCATGTTGGCGCCGCTCATTTTGATCGTCTGGCTAAGCTTTTTCAAAGACGCCATCCTGTACTTTCCGCCATCCGGCTACACGCTGTCGTGGTACGTCCGCGCGTGGGAAAACGCGGCGTTTGCCAATGGCTTCCTGTTCAGCTTGCAATTGGCGGCGCTGTCGGCAGTGATCGGCGTCGTGCTCGGCGTGCTGGCGGCCTTGGGCATCGCGCGCTTCCGCTTTGCCGGCAGCCGCAGCGTCAATACGTTGCTGCTGTCGCCGCTCCTGATTCCGGGCATCGTGGCCGGCATTGCGATCTACCTTTTTTATCTTCAGGCTGAAAACACACTGGATCGCGACATCGTCGGCACCTTCGGTGGGTTGGTCCTCGCACATGTATGCCTGACGATTCCATGGACGGTGCGACTGGTCACAGCCGGGATGGCCGGGCTCGACGGGTCGATCGAAGAAGCGGCGCGCAACCTCGGCGCGAGCGGCCGGGTGGCCTTCATGCGCATCACGTTACCGATGCTGCGGCCCTCGATCGTCGCGGCAGCGCTGTTCAGCTTTGTGGTGTCCTTCGAGAACCTGGAGTTGTCGCTCTCGCTGGTCGGCCCCGGCATGACCACGTTGCCGATCGCAATCATGCAGTACCTCGAATTCAATCTCGACCCCACCATTGCCGCCGTGTCGGCCGTGCAGATCCTGCTGTTGGGCATCATCATGTTGGTGACCGACCGCTACGTCAAACTCAGTCAGGTAGTCTAATCATGGCCCAAGTATCGATCCAAAATCTCAAGAAGCAATTCGGGTCATCGGTGGCCGTGTCGGACTTTTCGCTCGACATCGCCGAAGGCGAACTGGTGGCGTTCCTGGGCCCAAGCGGCTGCGGCAAGACGACCACGCTGCGCATGATCGCGGGCTTCATCCAGCCGACCGCCGGCAGCATCTTCATCGGCGACAAGGATGTGACGAACATCCCGGTGCACAAGCGCAATACCGGTATGGTGTTCCAGCGCTATGCGTTGTTCCCGCACATGACGGTCGCCGAAAACGTGGCGTTCGGATTGGAAATGCACAAGGTACCCAAAGCCGATCGCGACGACGCCATTCGCCGCGCGCTCGACATGGTGCGCATGACCGCCTTGCGTGATCGCTATCCACGTCAACTCTCGGGCGGTCAGCAGCAACGGGTGGCGATCGCGCGCGCACTGGCGATTCAACCGTTGGTGTTTCTGCTCGACGAGCCGCTTTCGAACCTCGACGCCAAACTGCGTGGCGAGGTACGCGAAGAGATTCGCGCGCTGCAGCAACGCCTGGGTCTCACCACGATTTTCGTCACGCACGATCAGGAAGAGGCGCTGGCCATCGCCGATCGCATGGCCATCATGCACGACGGGAAGGTGCAGCAGGTGGGTACGCCTGACGCCTTATACGAGCGGCCCGCCAATCTTTTCGTGGCGGACTTTCTGGGCAAGATGAATTTCTTTCAGGGCAAAACGCAGGCGGAAGGGCAATTCGTTTCCGAGCAGGGCACCGCGATCGTGGTACCCGGTGCCACCACGGCCGTTCAGGTCGGCGTACGGCCGGAGCGGGTGTACTTGTCCGCTGAGCCGACGTCGCGGGTCAACAGTTTTGCCGGCACGATCGAATCGGCCGTGTATCTGGGTTCGCTTGTAGACGTGCGCGTCGCACTGCCGTCGGGCGAAAAAGTGCTCAGCCAATGCGTGAACATCGGCGAAGGCAGCGGCAAGTGGGCGCCCGGCACGCCGTGTCACCTATCGTTCGAAGCGGCCGATTGCGTCGCCTTCAATTAGTGAGGGCGCGGGCATGAGCACGATTTCCCAAACCTCCTCGCGCGGCAAGGCGCTGGGCACCGGCCTGGCGTTTCCGGCGTCCCTGGTCGTTTTCCTGATCATCCTGATCCCGATCGTGCAGCTGTTCCGCTACAGCTTCAATCACTTCGATCCGGCCGAAATGATGCAGTCGGCGTTTACGTTCGAAAACTACATCAAGTTCTTCTCCGATCCGTATTACCGCAACATCTTCTTCACCACCTTGTGGGTGGCGGCAGTGTGCACCGTGCTCGCATTGGTGCTGGGTTTTCCGGTGGCCTACTTCATGGCCAAAACGCAAAGCCGCTACAAGAGTCTCTTCGTCATCCTGCTCGTTTTCCCGCTGCTGGTGGGCAACGTGGTGCGTGCCGCCGGCTGGATGGTGGCGCTGGGCAATGCCGGCGTGGTCAACAGCATTCTGCTGGGCCTGGGCATCATCGATCAGCCGCTGCGCATGATGTATACGCCGACCGCCGTGGTGATCGGTACGACTGCAGTCGTCATGCCGTACCTCATTCTCACCTTGCAAAGCGTGCTCGAAGGGATCGACTTTTCGGTTGAAGAAGCTGCGCAAAATCTTGGCGCCAGCTTCTTCACCACGTTTCGCCGCGTCGTGGTGCCGATCGCCGCGCCCGGTGTGGCGGCCGGCACGATGCTGGTCTTCATTTTGTGCATGAACGCTTACGCCACGCCTGTGCTCCTGGGCGGTTCGGGGATTACGATGATGGCGCCGGCCGTCTACGGGCAGATCACCCGCGCCTCCAATTGGCCGTTCGGCGCCGCGCTCGCGTTGATTCTGGTGGTCGCCACGTTGTTGATCGCCCTCTGCTCGAACTGGCTCATTCATCGCCGCTACGTCAAGACCATGGGGTCTTGATTTCCTCTTGCCGCACTAGAGATTGCAACCATGACCTCCGTTCTGATTAAAAACGCCAAGCTGCTGGATCCCACTGTCGATACGCTTCAGGACGGCTACAGCGTCCTGGTCGAGGACGGCCTGATCAAGGAAATTTCCGACCGTCCGATCACCTCGGCGAGCGCCAATGTGATCGACGCGGCGGGCCGCACATTGATGCCCGGCCTGATCGACATGCACGTGCACGTGATGGCCACACAACTCAATCTCAGCACGCAGGGCGTGCTGCCGGATGCGCTGGTGATGATGCGCGCGGTGCCCATCATGGCGGCGATGCTGCGTCGCGGTTTCACCAGCGTGCGCGATGCGGGCGGCGCCGGCTGGGGCCTGAAGTGCGCCATCAACGAAGGGGCCGTACGCGGCCCGCGCTTGTTCACCTCGGGCCGTGCCTTGAGCCAGACGGGCGGTCATGGCGATCCGCGGCCGCGTTCGGACCACTTGAATCCGATGAGCTACTGCGGCTGCTGCTTCCGTGCCGGCGATATCGGGCGCGTGGTCGATGGTGTGGACGATCTGCGCCGCGCAGTGCGCCAGGAATTCCAGATGGGTGCCGATCAGATCAAGATCATGGCCTCCGGTGGCGTGGCGTCGCCTACGGATCCCATTGCAGCCTATGGCTACTCGGAAGACGAAATCCGCGCGATCGTGGCCGAAGCGACCGGTCGCCAAAGCTATGTGATGGCGCACTCCTACACGGCCGAAGCGATCGAGCGTGCGGTGCGTTGCGGCGTGCGCACCATCGAACACGGCAACCTGATCGATGCGCGCGTGGCGGGCATCATGGCCGAAATGGGCGCGTATGTGGTGCCCACGCTGGTCACCTACGAAGCCTTGGCGACTGAAGGCGCATCGTACGGCTTGCCGGAAGACTCGGTGGTCAAGATCGCAACGGTACGCACCGCGGGCCTCGAATCGCTTGAGATCTACAAGAAAGCCGGCGTGAAAATGGGCTATGGCTCCGATCTGCTCGGACCCTCGCAGCGTTTGCAAAGCGATGAGTTCCGTATTCGCGCCGAGGTGCTCAGCAATCAGGAAGTGATTCAGAGCGCCACCACGATCGCAGCCGAAATTCTGCAGCAAACGGGCAAGCTCGGCCGCCTCGTGGCGGGCGCGCATGCCGACATGATTCTGGTCGACGGCGATCCGTACCGCGATCTGTCATGCCTGCTGGGGCAGGGCGAGCACATTCCGCTGGTGATGAAAGCCGGCGAAATCGAGCACAACGAACTCCCTCACGCGTAAGGTCCGCAGTGGCACGGTGCGACGCGCCGTTCATCGCGCCGCTGCTTGTGTACCGACCGCGTCGCATCGCCGATTACTCGATTAGGAATACGTTTCATGTCACAAGACAATCCATATGCCCAGGCCGAAGTCGGCGAAGAGTCGCGCGACGTCAACGCCGCCAAAGGCTGGCATCCGCCCACGGCGCCTTCGCCCCGCGATCGCGGCGAGGGACCGTTCAAGCGTTTGATCCTGCGCGGCGCCACCATCATCGACGGCACCGGCGCGCCGCCCTGGGGGCCGGTGGATATCGTGGTCGAGAACGACCGCATCGTGGCGTTGACCAATGTGGGCACGCCGCACAAGAAAATCGATCCCGCGCGCCGGCCGGGCGCGGGCGATCATGAGATCGATTGCCACGGCAAATTCGTTACGCCGGGCTTCGTCGATGCGCACGCGCACATCGGCACGCCGTATCACGCCATGAGCGGCATCGTGCCGCCGGCCGACTACATCTACAAACTCTGGCTGGCGCACGGCGTGACTACCGTTCGCGAAATGGGCGCCATGGGTGGCCTGGGCTGGACGATGGAACAGCGGGAATTATCCGCAACCAATGCCATCGCCGCGCCGCGCATGCTGGTCCATTCGGTGTTCCCGGCGGTCAACGATCGGGTCAAGACGATCCACACGCCCGAGCAGGGGCGCGAGTGGGTGCGCAAGCTGAAGGCGCGTGGCGCCGACGGCATCAAGTTTTTCGGCGCGCCCCCCGCGATCATGGAAGCGGCCTTGGACGAGGCGGCCAAGGTGGGCCTGCGTTCGGGTTGCCACCATGCGCAGATGCAGGTCACGCGCGTGAATGCGCTGAAGTCGGCGAAGTGGGGATTGACGAGTTCCGAGCATTACTACGGCCTGCCCGAGGCCTTGTTCGAGAACCGCGTGGTGCAAGCCTATCCCACCGACTACAACTACAGCGACGAGTACTACCGCTTCTCGCTGGCAGGGCAGACGTTCCGCCAGGCCGCCGAGCCGGGGAGCGCGAAGTGGCGCGACGTGATGGACCAATTCCTTGAATCCGGCCACACGTTCGTCCCCACGTTCAATATTTACGACGCCAACCGCGACCTGATGCGTGCGCGTCGGGCGGATTGGCACGATGCCTACACCTGGAAGGCGGTGTGGAAGTACTTCCAACCGCAACGCGGCGGCCACGGCGCCTATTGGTATCGCTGGAGCACCACCAACGAGATCGAGTGGAAGCAGAATTACCGCATCTGGATGCAGTTCATCAACGAGTACAAAAATCTCGGCGGCCGCGTGTGCGCCGGCAGCGACTCGGGTTTCATCTTCCAGATCTACGGCTTCGGCTTCATTCGCGAACTCGAATTGCTGCAGGAAGCGGGCTTTCATCCGCTCGAAGTGCTGCGGGCGGCAACCTCGCAAAGCGCAGCATTGCTGGGCATCGAGGACGACACGGGATCGATCGATGTGGGCAAATGCGCCGACCTGCTGATTCACGATCAAAGCCCGCTCGAAGATTTCAAGCTGCTGTTCGGCACCGGCGCGATGCGCCTGAACGACGAAACCGCCAGCGTCGAATGGCAACGCTGCCTGCGCTACACGATCAAGGGCGGGGTGGTGTACGACACCGCCGAGCTGCTCGCCGACGTGCGTGCGCTGGTGAAAGACAGTTGGGCCGGTGATCCGGAAGCGCCTGCCGATGTCCGTTGAACTCATCATCCTTTGCGGGTTTTTGGGCAGCGGTAAAACCACGCTGCTCGTCGATTACCTGCGGGCCGATACCGAGGGTGCCACCGGTGTCATCGTCAACGAAGTGGGCGAAGTGGGTGTGGATGGCGTGATCGTGGCCGACGGCAGCGAAAGCCTGCCGATGACCTTGTTGGCCAACGGTTGCGTGTGCTGCTCCTTGCGCAGCGATCTGGTCTATACGATCAATACGCTGCTCGATGCGCCGCGCCCCGAAGGCCGCCCGCCGATCCGCCGCATCATTCTCGAAACCAGCGGCGTGTCGCGGCCTGGACCGATCATTGCCTCGTTGGCCGACCCCGATCTGATCGCTCGCCGTCTGCGCTTGACGGTGGTCAGCACCTACGACTGCACGCGCGGGCCGTCGATCGACGACGCTTTCGAAGAAGCGGCGGCACAGCTCACGGCGGCGCACCGCATCGTACTGACCAAGGTCGATGAGGTGTCCGAATCGGCGTTGGCCGCGGCGCTCGGCCGGGCGCGTGCGTTCAATCCGCTGGCAGACGTGGTGGCGGAGCAGGATCGGGCAACCGCTGTGCAAGCTGCTTTTGCCGACGATGCCGGTGTGGGCGCGTCCAGCGCCGATCTGGCGCTGAAGGCATTGCAAAGCGGTGCCGTGGCAGCACTGCGCCATCCGCGGATCAACGTATTTACCGCGCACCCAGGTGCGCCGTTGGTGTGGGACGAATTTGCCGAGTGGCTGGATAATATCGCCGGCTTGTGCGGCGATCGGATGCTGCGGGTGAAGGCGGTGGTGCGCGTAACCGATTGCCCCGATCCGATTTTGATCCAGAGCGTGGGGACCACCTTCAGCGGCCCGCAGCGATTGACGCGCCAGCCCGATGCCCAGCCGATCGTGATCGTGATCGTGCGCGATATGGTCGCAGCGGATTTCGACGACACGCCCGATGCCTTGCTGCAACTCCATGCCTGATCATTCCTTTTTTCATGCGTCACGCTATCCGGCTTGACCATTTTTCCATGCAGCGCTTCAGAGCTGCCATTCATATCGAGGACGCTATGCAGAACAAACTCGTCAACCGCCGGGGATTTCTCAAAACGGCATCCGGCCTGGCGCTCGCGCCGGCCTTGCCCTTGATTCCGGGCGCTGCCTTTGCCGCCGAAAACGACGTGGTCGTGGGAACGTGGGGCGGTGATTATCAGAACCTGCTTCAACAGATCATTTCGCCGATCGTGGCCAAGAAGAATATCGGTGTGGTGTTCGACACGGGCAGCGCGGTGGCGCGCGTGACGAAACTGCGCGCCGAGCGCAATTCGCGCCGCGGCTCCATGGACGTCGCGCTTCTGGGTGAAGTCGACATGTACGACGCCGAAAGCTCGGGCGCACTGGAAAAGATCGACGCCAGCAAGCTGTCGAATCTGCCCAATGCACTGGACACGTTGAAGACGACGTACTCCATCCCGCACATCTTCAGCGCGATGACGCTGGTCTACAACACCGAGAAATTCCCGCAAGGTCCCAAGTCGCTCCAGGCCTTGCTCGATCCGGCCAACAAGGGCCGAGTGGGATTGTCGGACATTCTTTATCTCTACAACGCAGTTTTCGTGGGCCTGGGTGCCGGCGGCAACGCCAAGAGCTTCGAAGGCGGCAAGAAATTCCTGTCCAAATTCAAGGACAACAGCCCGCGCGTGTACCCGTCCAATGAAGCGGTCGCGACAGCGCTGAAATCCGGCGAGATCTGGATGGCGTGCATGTGGAAGGCACGCGCGCTGCAATGGCGCGACAGCGGCCTGCCCGTAGGTTTCGTCATTCCGGAAGAGGGCACCATCCCGGTGTCGTTCGAAGCAGCTGTCGCCAAGAACAGCCGCAACAAGGATGCCGCATGGGCGTATCTGAACGCCATGCTCGAGCCTGAAGGTCAAGTAGGCTTCGCTCAGAAGATGGGCTATGCGCCGACGGTCAGCAACTCGACGTTGCCGGCTGATTTGCAGAGCCGCGTGGGTTTCACCGATGCCGAGGTAAAGCTGCTGCAGGCCTACGACTTGAAGGCGCTGACCGAAGGCAAGGCCGACATGCTCGAGTTCTGGAACAAGGATTTCAAGGCTGCGATCGGCTGATTGCGAATCGACGTAGACGCGGCGCCCACTGGGGCGCCGTTTTTCGTTGCGGTTGCGGTTGCGCTGCGGTTGGCGAACGCGTCGGAGTCGGCTTTGGCGTCGGCGTTGTCGGGCAGGCTGCACGGTTGGCAATGCACCTGGAAGGTACTGGCGGCGCACCGGTTGTTCTCCAACATTGTCGTTTTAGAATGTACGATATATAGATCAATATATTGTTCGACGAGCTATAAAAAATACATCTTAAGTTCAATCGTTGGCTAAAAATGTACTATTTATCATTCAAAGAAGCCGAGTTTGTCGTATATTTAACGCATGAAGAAAAAACTAGCGGTAAGCTTCGAGGGTGAGGAACTGCTGCGTCAACTGGGCATTCGCTTACGCACGGCCCGACTGCGTCGCAATGAATCCGAATCGATGTTGGCAGAACGCCTGGGTGTAACGCGCGCCACCATCAATCGCCTGGAGTCGGGTGACAGCGGCGTGGCGATCGCATTGGTAGTGGAGGCGCTGCTGGTCTACGGCTTTGCCGATCAACTGTTTGCCCTGGCCGACCCCGATACCGATGGCGTCGGCAAGCGGCTCGATGCGTTGAGATTGCCGGTGAGGGGCACAGGCCGGCGCGTGGGCCGCAAGCAGGGAGCGGTGACATGATCGCGACCGCCCGCGCGGGGGCATTGCAATGATCTCGCGCACAAGCAAAGCCGTGGAGCCTCAGCTCTACGTGTACGTTGACATCCGGGGCGAGGCCGTCCTGGCCGGTATGCTGGCGCTGGATGACGAGGGCGAGCAAGGGTTCTTCGCCCAGTTCCAGTACGCCCAGTCCTACATTGATGATCCGCGCGCGTTCGCGCTCGACCCCCTCAATCTGCCATTGACCGATGCCAGGCGAACATTTCAGACGGAAAGCCGGTATGAAACGCTGGGTGCAATCTTCGATGCCGCCCCGGATGCCTGGGGCCGAAACGTCATGCGGGTGGACCGCGACGGCGCCGACGTTCGGGAGGACGAGGTACTGCTCAAGGGCCGCGGCATGGGGGTGGGCGCGCTTTTCTTCAGCGCATCGGTACTCACGCCCAACATGCGCCGGGTGTACCGGCTACCTGAGACCAGTGAGATCGATACCCTCGCTGGACTGCTGGCCGATATCGATGCCGGTGTCAAACCCAAAGGGCTTTATCGCGATCTGCTTGGCAGTTCGTGGGATATCGGCGGCGCACGCCCGAAAACGATTGTGCGCGACGATGCAGGCGAAATGTGGATCGCGAAGTTTCCTCGCGCACGCGACAGCTACGACCGCCAGCGCGTCGAGTTTGCCAACCTCACCATGGCGCGCGAGATCGGCATGACGGTGCCCGAAGTGCGCCTGATCGATACTCCGTTGGGCGCGGTGCTCATGACGCGGCGGTTCGATCGAGTACAGTTGGCCTCGGTCGCCGGCGACGAGCCCGTGGTCGCCCGGCGTCACTTTCTCAGCGGCGCCGCATTGATCAGTCCGTCACCGCGGATTGGCAAACGCGAACTCGACAGTGCCCGCGGCCGCGCCACCTTCTCCTACGCACGCCTGGCCGATGTGGTGCGTCGCATCTCTTCCCATCCCGTCAAAGATCTGCAGGAACTCTATGCCCGCATGGTGCTGAACGTTGCCGTGCACAATACCGACGATCACCTCAAAAATGTCGGCTTTCTCAAGGACGAGACGGGATTCTCGTACCGGCTCTCACCGCTCTTCGACGTGGTGACGCAGGAGGGGTCGTCAAAGCATTATCTTCATCTCGGCATATCCGGAAGAGAAAGTACCTTCGAAAATGCGTTGTCGGAATACCGGCGATTCGGTCTACGCACCGAAACCGCTGCAGAGGCAATCGTCGATCGCGTCAAACAGGTGGTGACGCAGCGGCGCGACTATTACGCGCAAGCCAGGATGCCGCAACAAGAAATCGATCGCGTGGAAGCCGCACTGAGCGCCTGGCGGACATAAGCGACTGGCGATTATTTGACGTGTACGCACTGACCTTCGTTCGAAGAGGTGTGCGCATTATCCGAACGCATTGATCTGCGCCCGGTGAGGTGTGGCGCCTATTCAGTGATGGGAATGCGCGACCAGGCGATAACCTCGCCGTGTGCGTGTGCTGGCGATGGCATGCAAAAGTGCGAGGCCATCGTGGAAGCTGGCGACGCGGTCGATTTTCCCGCCGCCGCGGGTACTTGCGCCCCCCCAGCATTGCATCACCGACCACTCTCCAAATAAATCGGGCAGCAATGCCGCGATATAACGGCGATCCTCAGACGCGAATTCCATCCGCCGGGGCGTTGGCACGTCCAGCGGGAGCGAAAGCGTAAAGGAATCGGTGGGATCGATCACGGGTCGAAACTTACTCAAAGGGCCGATATTTTAAACATCTTTTTAACAGCCGCGGCCGTGCCTGGCCAATACGCTGCATTGCAAAGCCGCCGGCTCATTGCGCCAGTTTGCGCATGGTCCAGGTGCCATCTTTCTTGAGATCCAACACCACGCCGGCGCCGGTTTCCACCCAATCGTTTGAAATCGCGCTGATATTGACCTGATGCGTCACCATCAAATAAGGTCCGCCGTTCGGTTTCAAGTTTCTGATGAACTGAAAAAGCGCGTCGGTTTGGCGCGACCGCGACCCGGCGTCTTCAAACGACGAATTCAATTGCGGTAGCAGCGCCACCGGACCGAGCGCCATGCGCTGCGCAGTTTCAATGCATCGGCACCACGCGCTGGTCCAGACGCGTGTGGGAAATATGCCGGCTTGCTTCCATGCACGGCCGATCGCCGCGGCTTGTTCGCGTCCCTTGTCGTCCAGGTTGCGCTGCGTGGCGCAATCGTCGAGGTTGTAGCCGGCAGGATCGCCCACGCCCGGGGCATTGGCGTGGCGGATGATGACCAGCACATTGGGCTTGGCGAGATCCGCCAGCGTCGCGACGCCGGACGGCGTCAAAGGCGGCGCCGCGGGGGATTCGGGGATCGAGCCTACACTGCGCGCTGCGCTGGAAGAAGCGGCCGGCATCGCGGCAGGTGACGGCACGGGTGGCGTTGCCGCCAAGGCGGGTGCCGCGGGCGCCTGAGCGGGGCCGGCGGCGAGTGAGGCGTCGAAGACGCCCGAAACGGCGAGAAGAACGAAGACGCCACACGTCAGGGACAAGCGTACTGCGACCGACTTGCCATCAGGCGATGCGCACCGGTCCGCTCGATCGTTACCTAGGTTGGCAGGACTCATGGCCGCTCCAAAAAACGCGAAAGGATGTGAACGAAGTGAAGATTCTGCCGGTCTAAATTTCTGAATCTCACGCAAAATAGAGCTGTCATCGATGCCGCCGATGCATGTATCAATCGTAGCGTAACAACTGTCCCAGCAAAGATTGGATTGCGTCGCCGGCGCCGAATTTCGGCACGAGGGATGCTGTGAGAGGTGCAGAAGTCGGCAGATCGAAAAGACGACTCACACTCCGCTCCGGAGGAGACACCATGACTATCCAATTTACCGACGCTCATGCGCCGTCGGCGCCGCACCTGGGGAGGTTGCCATGATCCTCTCAACAACCACCCCGCGCGCGATGCCCGAGGCGCACGACGAGGTGTTCGATCGTGACTACGGGCTGGGTGGCCCGGGTGAGGGCATCGCGTTTGACGATACGGATAATGAGCATCGCGAGGCTCCGGTAACGGTCACCCATGGCGTGACGTATCTCCCCTTGATTTCGCTTACAGCCTATCAGACGATCGCATGCGTGCAAGCAGGCGCGGCGCACGGGCGGCGGGTGGTGCTTTGGACTGCCGATCGGCCCGAACGTGGCGCCACGGATAGCGAGGCGGCCTGCTTGCTGATCGAGGTGATCAATCTGCGCGACGCCGTTACCTTGGGATGCGTGGCCGACCAACTCAGAGCATTACTGGGGCCGGCCCACGTGCAGGGTATTCGGGATCCCCGACGCGCGGTCAGCCGTAGCGCCCAACGTGCGGGTGATCGATCGCTTCCGGAGCCGTGATGGGTGATTTGTGTGATCCAACGCCGGCTTAAGCTGGCACCAGCGCCTTGGACATCTTTTGGAGCGTGATCAATAGATCAGCCATCGGCACGGGTTTGCTGAGTTCATCGGTAAACAGACTGTTGCGGCCCCGCGCCGTACTGTAGCCGGTCAGCGCCAGCGCCGGGATATCGGCGTTGCGACCGCCACGTCGAATCGTGGCCAGCAAGGCGTAGCCGTCCATCTCGGGCAAACCGATATCGGACACCAGCAGATCGAAATCATGCTGCGCCAGTTGACGCAGTGCATCACTGGGCGTGGATGCGCTTGCAACGATGGCGCCTTCCATTTCGCATAACGCCGTCACCGCATCTAGCACTTCCTCAGCATCGTCGACAATCAACAACCGCACGCCGCTCAGGAGGCCTGGCGCAGTGCTGACCGCTAGCGGTGGAGCCAATAGGGACCGGGTAGGAATCAGGTTCACGATGAGCGTTCCAGATAGGTTGATCGATCCTATTCTCACACATGCTGCGGCGCAGCGAGCGTCGAAAAGTAACCGTAGGTCGCCTGCCGTAGGGGAGAGATGGGTCTTCTCAACCCTATCTCATCCTTATGGCGGGGAGGGCGATCGGATCATCAAATGACGCGCCTGGTCGGACCCAGTACGCCGTCACAGTGTGCGGGCTCAATGGGACGATACGGTCTTGAACGCCTACTCGGGCAACACGGTTTGCAGGCTCAATGGGGCGATACCGTGTGCGACGGCTGTGTGGCCTGACGGCGACCCGCGAGCTTATGCAGCACCCGCGCCAGAATCAGCAAGCCTGCCACGCCTAACCCCCAGACGATCCAGACCAACACGGCAATCCAGCTGCCCAAGCCGGCTGCGGCGGGAAGAATGGCGTTAAATCCTTGGACGCTGGCCAGCACCCCCTCCTGAAGTGACTGCATGGCTTGCGGCCCGAGCCAGGGTGCCAACCAGGCCAGCTCGGGAGCGGTCGCGACGCCGCTCGATCCAGGCGGTAGTTGCACGGCGCCGATGGCCGCCAGCACCCAGTGCATCAGTTGCAATGCCACCGTCACCAGTCCTGTCCAGAGCGCGGCGAGCGCCGCAAACGTGATCCAAACGATTTTCTTCATGTACTGCTCCATTCTTAGAGGTCGGTCTCGGCACCGCGTTGCACAGGATGTGCAAGAAAGGCCCGATGTTCCAGCGACACCACCGCGCAGCGACGGCTGCGAATGGCACGCCACGAACGATAGTCGAGCTGACGAAACTGAAAAACCAGAAAGAAAAAGCGGTCAACATCGTAAAAATCGAAGTGTTGGCCAAGTGAGGTCTTTCACTGCGATGGGTTAGCCGGGTGCAGCGCGGCCGACAGGATGCGCTGCACCAGCGGATGGTGTTCGCCACGGCGATTTCGGATGGCGTAGATTTCTTCCTGCACGGCGTCACAGCGTCCAAGCAAACGCAGTCCACGCAGGCTGCTCGTGTTGTCGCCACCCAGGCGGCTGATCGGAAAAACGCCCAATCCACCCGCCGCAAACACCGCCATCAGGGCGCTATCCTCAAATTCGCCCACCACGTTCGGGCGCAGCCCCTGGTCATCGAACCAGCGATCCAGGGTGGTACGCAATACGGAATGCCCTGTGGGCAGCAACACGGGAAGCGTCGCCAAAACAGCCGGGAACGCCTGCGCTTGAAGGCGGCGCACCCATTTCGCCGGCCCGTACCAGTCCACGGCGGACGACACGAGCAAATCGCTCACCAAACGCAAGTTGGGGTTCGCCGGCGCCCCTTGCCCCGCCAGCACCAGGTCCAGACGATGCAGTGCGAGCTCACCCAGCAGTTGGTCGAACTCTCCCTCGTGGCAGGTGAGGCGCAAATCCGGCGTGTCGAGCACCGGGCCCAGTAAGCTGTGCGCAGCCAGTTTGGAGATGCCATCGGATAGCCCCACCGACAGGCGGATCGTCGGTTTGGTCGCCGCGCTGCTGACGTCCTGGGGCAGGGCCTGGCCGATCTGGAAGATCAGTTCGGCACGTGCGAATGCCACTTGACCGGCTTCCGTCAGCGCGACGCCGCGTCCCGCCGGTTTGAGCAATTGATGGCCCAGGTTTTTTTCGAGTTCCCGCACCTGGGCGCTGATCGTTTGAATGGCCATATCCAGCCGATCGGCTGCTCTTGCAAATCCGCCTTCCTTGGCGACGATCCAGAAATAATAAAGATGGCGGTAATTCAGCACGGCGGGCTCCAGCTGCGGCTTTTACGAACCCAAAAGCGGGATAGCGCAGATTTTACGATGTGCCGGACAGTGATCGCCATTGCGATCGCCAAGTATCCTGAGCCGCTGAGCCGCTGAGCCGCTGAGCCGCTGTGCCTCTGATCCTCTGAGCCTCTGAGCCTCTGAGCCGATTATTCCCTGCTTCCTTGCGCGCGGCCGTCCGTTCGGCCGGCAATCCAGGTGTACATGCGGTGGAATGCCGGCTTAACTTCGGCCGCAAACAGCCGTAATCAAAGCTCGGGCGTTCGTTTCGCACAGACGCGAGCGCCGATCACTGATGAGCAGGATGATTATCGATGACTGACCCCGTGACGACATCGGCGCTGACGGCTGTTGCCAGCGCATCCGCGCTGTTCGCCAATGCCAACGCCAACGCTCCGGCACCCGATGAATCGGTACCGGTCGCGCAGTCAAGCGCAACCGACGGCGAGAACGACACGCCCGATAAGGGCGATCAAGGGGTCACGGTGTCGCTTTCCGCTGAGGGCCGGACCCTGGCCCGGATGTCCGGTGGCATTTCGGGTGCTGCGCCGGCGCAGCGCAGCGACAACAGCGATATCGACGATAGCGATCTGCCGTTGGGCATCAAGAACGCGCTCAAGCCGATTCGTGAGTTGAAACAGCAGTTGAAAGAGAAGATGGAAGAACTGCAGCGCACGATGTCCGATCAAACGCTTGCGCCCAAGCAGCGCGCCGCAAAAGTACAGCAGTTGCAGGCCGAGATCGGGGTGATCACTACGGCGCTGGCCACGGCGATGAAGGCGCTCAGCGAGGCGCTGCAGTCTTCCGGCGTGAGCCCGGAGCAGCTGCAAACCGCCGCGAAGCTCGCCATGGTCTGAGCGGCGCGGTTGTCACGCTCGTGCGCGCGTGCGGGCGAGATACGCGATCGTGGCCGTGCGAATCGTCCTGCATGTGCAGGCTCTCGAGGCTTTCGTCGTCGCGGTCGCCTGCATCGCGAGCCGGATAAAGCGCGATGTCGATCCACACCTGATCGCGCACCATCTTTGCAATCAGATCCGCGAAGTGCGCAGGTGCGGTCGACGCCACACTCACCCCCTTGAGCAACCGTGCGATATCCACCAGCACCGGAACGGTCGGCTGAGCATCGGCGTCGTTATCGCCGGCGTCGCCACCGAACGACTTCACCACCAGATTGACGCCACTGTCCGCCGTGCGGCTCGTCACGCCCAGGGAGGGTTCCAGATACAGCTCCGTGTGGGCATCGGCAAACAATGAATCCGCCAATGCCCCAACATCCGAGACGATCTGAATCGTGTGGGGATCGTCCACAAGCGCCGGCGCATTGGCCGACAGCATCCCGGTGGGACCCGTTTGCCAGCGTAGGCCGTTGCCCGAAACGATCGGGTCCTCGGAGGCGTCGAGCTGCAGCCGGTGCTGCACCATCAACTCCGCAAACTGGGGAAAGCTCAGAAATCGATTGATTTTGAGCTTGCGGTTCAGTGCGCGGTCGATTTGTACGCTTGCCATGGCGTGTCTCCCTTTTCTGGCGCGGCCGTTACGGCCGCGTGTCAGTCGCCCGCGCGATGCAGGCGTCCTGGAAAAGAGGTCATGCTAGGGGAGTTCTGCTCCCTGCCGCATTACCAAAACATTACGGTTCGGTAATGGACGGTGCGGGCAGAGCGATCGCTACACGCAAACCCGGCTCGGCATCCTCGATTTTCAACGCACCGCCGTGCAGGCGGGCAACTGCCGTCACACTTGCCAGACCGAGGCCGAACCCGTGGCCGCCTTCGCTGGCGCGATAGAAGCGTTCACCCAGGCGACTGCGTTTGGCGGCCGGCACGCCGGGCCCGTTGTCGCACACGGCGAGCGTGGCCACATTCTGACGGACGTCGGCAGTGAGGGTGACCACCGCACCGACGCCGGCGTACTTGAGCGCGTTTTCGACCAGATTGGCGATCGCACCGGCAAGCAGATCGGCATCGCCCATGACCTGCACCGCAACATGCCCGTCATAGCGCTGCGTGATGCGCTGATCTTCGGCCACGGCCTCGTAGAGATCAACCACGTCGCGCGCGATGGTGTCCAGACGGCACCGCTCGAAGCGCTTGCGCTGCGCGCCGGACTCGGCCTCGGCAATCTCGAGCAGCTTCTCGAACACGACGATCAGATTGTCGAGTTCGGCGATCGCATAGGTATTGGCGGCGCGCAGGTCGTCGGCACTGGCCCGCTCGCTGGCGGCGGTGCGCAGTCGCGACAACACCCGGGCGAGCGGCGTACGCAGGTTGTGTGCGGCAGAGTCCGAGACGTTGCGCACGCCGGTCATGAGACGCTCGATGCGATCGAGCATGTCGTTGATATCCTCGGTCAGCAACGCAAACTCGTCCTCGCGATGCTGCAACGGCACCCGTCGGGTCAGTTCGCCTGCGCCGATACGCTTGGCCGTGTGGCGGATGATCTCCACGCGTCGTTGCAGGGTCCGGCGAAACAGGAACGTGCCGCCCACCACCATCAGCAAGGCTATGGCGGCCCCCAGCAGGCTGGCGTTCAGAATGCGCCGTTGCATGTGCTGCATATCGCGAATGTCCAACCCCACGAGCAGGATCGTGCCGTCGGAGAGCGGGCGCACTGCCATCAGGCCGCGCATCTGTACGCCGCCGCGCATCACATCGTGCTCGAACGTGGCGTCGTCCGTCGCATCGAAGGGTGGCACGCGATCCAGGTTGCCGGCCAGGATCGCATTTTGGGGGCCAAGCAACAGGAAGATCTCGGTATCGGAGTCGACGTTGTCAGCAAGTTCGAGATTGATCTCGTCGATCAGGCTGACCCGCCCGCCGCGATCGAAGTGACTGCTCAATCGTTGCGCCGTAACGGTGATCTGGCGCGAGAACTGTGCCGTCAGCACGTCCACAGTCTGTACATGAAAAAACGCCAGCAGGAGCAGGGCAGTCGACACCGCCAGCACGCTGTAATTGAGCGTCAGGCGAAACGATACTGAGCTCCAGAGCCCGCGCAACAAGGAACCGAAGCGCTTCATGCGTCGATGTCGGGCAACGCCGCGATGTGGCCCGGCGTGAGGGCATAACCGATCCCGCGCACGGTGTGGATCAATGGATGATCGAAGCCGCCGTCGACCTTCTGTCGCAATCGGCTGATATGCACGTCGATCACGTTGGTCTGGGGATTGAAGTGGTAATCCCACACGGAGGCCAGCAGCATGGTGCGGGTCAGCACCTGCGGCGAATGCGCCATCATGTAGGTCAGCAGCTTGAATTCGCGGGGCTGCAGGGCGATGGGTTGGCCGGCACGTTCGACCGTGCGGGTGACCAGATCGAGCTTGAGATCGGCGACCTGCAATTGCCGACGATCATCGGAATCGGTGGCACGTCGCACCAAAGCTTCGATACGCGCCGAAAGCTCCGGAAAGGCAAACGGTTTGGTGAGGTAGTCGTCACCACCGGCTTTCAGGCCGCGCACCTTTTCGTCCAGCGAACTGAGCGCACTCAGCACCAGCACCGGCGTTTTCTTGCCCAGCCCGCGCAGGGTGGAGAGGATGGACAGGCCGTCCACATCGTTGGGCAGGAGGCGGTCGAGCACGATGGCATCCCAATCGTTCTCGAGCGCGCGTTTCAGTCCTTCAGCGCCATCGCGGCAGACGACCGGCGCATGGCCGGCCTGACGGAAACCATCGGCGATATAACGCGCATTGTCGATGTCGTCTTCAATGATCAGGCAGCGCCACATGCGGGCCTCCGTGGTTGCGGCGGGAGGGGCGATGATATCCGATACCCGGATAGTCGCCGCTGCCGACCCAACCGTGCCCCTATTGGCGTCGTTGGCGAGACATGGGCATCCTACAGCTTGGCGACCGACACCTCGGTCGCTTTGACGAAGGCGAGCACTTCACTGCCCACCTTGAGTTCGAGTTCATGCACCGACCGGGTCGTGATGACGGAGGTGACGATCCCGGCAGGTGTGTCGATATCGACCTCGGACACAACGGGTCCCAAGATGATCTCGCTGATTTTGCCGCGAAACTGATTGCGCGCGTTGATGGACTTGATGCTCATGGCTACCTCTGTAAGACCGACAGAAAATGACGATTCATTCTGTCAGCAATACGTGCCAATGAAAAAGAACAACGCGGTATGAGGTTATGCCGAGTCGGACCCTTGGCCGATCGTCGCAGCCTTATCCGGCGCGCTTGAATCGCTTTGAGCGCGTTGGCACCGCTACTTCAGCCTCGGCGCGCTTGGTGGGCAGGGGCATCAGGAAGTACTGGGCGCTGGTGGCGAGAATCCGCTGTGCCGACTCACGCAGCGACTGACGCTCGCGGTATCCCTGCGGCCCCTTCACGCCAGCGACGACGTCGCGATTGGCTGGGGCGCCGGTGACGAAGCGCGCAAATTTGGGCAAGGCTAAGGCGAAAGTGGGCATGACGGTCTCGAATCGGATGCAGTGGAAGCGATAGACGCCATCCTACGTTTGTCATGTGACAGAACAAACGACTTGATTCGACTATCGTTATTCGGACAAGAAATGCGTTTGCCGAAGATCAGCATCTTACCGAGACGTCATCCACCCGCCATCGTCCATTGGCGGTAGGGAGACGCCCCAGCGCGGCGCTTGCAGGCATGAGGCGCACCGCGAGGCCGTCTGCATCGCGCCCCGCGCCGCGTGCCTGCCGCTATCATGCGCAATCGCGTCATCGTCGAACGTACATACACGGTGCCAGTCGACATCAGGCCGTCACACATAACATTTACCCCGCAGGAGACAACATTCATGAAGATCGTGATCGCACCGGATTCATTCAAGGAGAGCCTGAGCGCGATGGAAGCGGCTCAAGCCATGGCGCGTGGGGTGCGCCAAGCCTTGCCGGACGCGGAAATCGTCTGCGTGCCCATGGGCGACGGCGGGGAGGGCACGGTGGACGCTGTGCTCGACGCGACCCGCGGCGAATGGCGCACCACCCAGACCACCGACGCGCTGGGGCGCCCCATTGCCGCTCGCTGGGGCTGGTTGCCCGATGGCACGGCGTTCATTGAAATGGCGGCGGCTGCTGGGCTCGAGCATGTGGCGCCTGAAGACCGGGATATCGGTCGCGCCTCGACCTTCGGCGTGGGCCAAACCATTCTGGCCGCGCTCGACGCCGGGGCGCAACGCATTGTGATCGGCCTGGGGGGATCGGCAACCAACGACGGCGGCGCCGGCATGTTGCAAGCGCTGGGCGTCACCCTTCGGGATGCGGCAGGCGTCGATCTCGTCCCCGGCGGGGCCGCTCTTGCCAGCCTGGCAACGATCGACACCTCGCGTATCGACCCGCGCCTCAAGAAGGTGCGGGTGGATGCCGCCACCGACGTCGATAACCCCCTATGCGGTGAGTCGGGCGCTTCGGCGATCTTCGGGCCGCAGAAAGGTGCAAGCCCGCAAGACGTGCTGGCGCTGGATGCCGCGCTGGCGCATTTCGCTGCCGTGTGTGCCGATACGCTGGGACGCGATGTGAGCGGCGAACCGGGCACGGGCGCCGCCGGCGGAACGGGTTTCGCCCTTCAGGCATTCGCCCAGGCACACTTCCGGCCCGGCATCGAGGTCGTGGCGGAACTGACCGGGCTGGCTGCCACCGTGGCCGACGCCGATCTCGTCTTCACCGGAGAAGGCCGCATGGATGCCCAGACGCTGCGCGGTAAGACGCCTGCCGGCGTGGCGCGTGTGGCGCAACAGGCGGGCGTGCCGGTGGTTGCGATCGCCGGTTCCCTGGGTCCGGGCTATGACGCCCTTTATGCCGCAGGCCTCACCGCGGCCGTGAGCCTCGCGTCCGGCCCCATGACGTTGAAGGAAGCGTGCGAGGGGGCAAGCGAGCTATTGACTGAGCGCGCCCGCGACCTGTCGCGGCTGTGGTTGGCCGGCCGGCGTCCGGGCGCGGCCCGCTCGTGATCCTGCCCCGGCACATTCGCATACGCTTGCGCTATTGCCAGACGCTTATCGCAGACATATAAGCGTCTTATCCCTATTAAAAAATGAGTGGCCACGATGTTGCAATCATCCAGTCGGACCGACATTGACCCGCAAGAGACAGCGGAATGGCGCGAGGCGCTGCAGGCAGTGGTGCAAACCCACGGCGTGCATCGGGCGCAGTACCTGCTCGACAACCTGGCCCGCATGGCCGATGAGTTGCGCGTGGGCTGGCGCCGAGCGCTGAATACTCCCTATGTGAATTCGATCCATGCCACGGATGAGCCCGCCTATCCGGGCGATCTCGATCTGGAAAAGGATCTGGGGTCGCTCATCCGTTGGAATGCCCTGGCGATGGTGGTGCGGGCGAACAAGGCCTATGGCGAATTGGGTGGCCACATTGCCAGCTATGCCAGCGCCGCCGATCTCTTCGAAGTCGGCTTCAATCATTTCTTCAGAGCGCGTGACGATCGCGGGCAGGGCGATCTGGTCTTCTTTCAGCCGCACAGTGCGCCTGGCGTGTATGCCCGGGCGTTCCTCGAAGGTCGTCTGACTGAAGAGGATCTGACGTACTTCCGGCGCGAGCTGAGTGGCGAGCGCGCGGGCGCCCGTGGCCTGTGCAGTTATCCGCATCCCTACCTGATGCCCGATTTCTGGCAGTTTCCGACCGGATCCATGGGCATCGGCCCGATCAGTTCGATCTATCACGCGCGCTTCATGCGGTATCTCACCCATCGCAATCTGCTCGATTGCCAGGGCCGCAAGGTGTGGGGGGTATTCGGCGATGGCGAGATGGATGAGCCTGAAAGCATGGCCGCGTTGACGCTGGCCGCGCGCGAGGGTCTCGACAATCTCGTCTGGGTGGTGAATTGCAATCTGCAGCGCCTCGACGGCCCGGTACGCGGTAATGCCAGCATTATCGAAGAGCTCGAAACATTGTTTATGGGCGCGGGCTGGAATGTCATCAAAGTGCTGTGGGGCAGCGACTGGGACGCCTTGTTCGCCCGCGATCGTCACGGTGCGCTGGCGCGCGCGTTTTCGACCATGGTCGATGGGCAGATGCAGACGTTTTCCGCCAAGGATGGCGCGTATAACCGCGAACATTTCTTTGGCCAAACCCCTGAGCTCGCGGCGCTGGTCGAGCATTTGTCGGATGCGCAGATCGACGGCCTCACCCGCGGCGGGCATGACCTCAGGAAGATCCATGCGGCATACGCCGAAGCTGCCCGCAGCGAGGGCCAACCGACCGTGATCCTGGCGCATACGAAGAAGGGGTTCGGCATGGGTGCGGCCGGCGAAGGTCGCATGACCACGCATTCGCAGAAGAAACTCGATGCCCAGGCATTGCTGGCGTTTCGCGACCGGTTCAACCTGCCGCTGACCAACGCGCAAGCCGAGTCGTTGGCGTTTCACAAACCTGCCGACGACAGCCCGGTGATGCGCTACATGCATGCGCGCCGCGCGGCCCTGGGCGGTTTTCTGCCGGCTCGCCAAACGACGGCCGACACTTTGAATGCACCGGATATCGGCGACTACGCCCGCTTTGCCTTGACGGCCGACGCCAAGGAAATGAGCACGACCATGGCGTTCGTTCGCATACTGGGTGCGTTGATGAAGGATCCCGAGCTCGGGCCTCGGGTTGTGCCGATCGTGGCCGACGAAGCGCGTACGTTCGGCATGGCCAATCTGTTCAAGCAGTTCGGCATCTATTCGAGCGTTGGACAACGTTACGCGCCGGAGGACATCGGATCGATTCTGAGCTACCGCGAAGCGCGCGACGGACAGATCCTGGAAGAGGGCATCACCGAAGCCGGCGCGGTCGCCAGCTGGACGGCAGCCGCGACGAGCTACAGCGTGCACGGCCTGGCCATGCTGCCGTTCTATATCTACTACTCGATGTTCGGGTTTCAGCGGGTGGGCGACCAGATATGGGCGGCCGCCGATCAGCGCCCGCGCGGCTTTCTCATCGGCGCGACGTCGGGCCGCACCACTTTGGGTGGCGAAGGGTTGCAGCATCAGGATGGCGTCAGCCATCTCACGGCGGCCACGATCCCGAACTGCAAGGCCTACGACCCGTGCTATGCGGCAGAGCTGGCGGTGATCGTCGATCGGGGCATTCGTGACATGGTCGTCGAGCAACAGGACGTTTTCTACTACATCACGCTGATGAACGAGAACTACGCGCAACCTTCGTTGATCGCAGGTTCCGAAGCCGCGATCCTGCAGGGAGGCTATCTGCTGTCGCATCGGGTGCCGGAAGCAGGCGCCACGCCGGGTCGCAGTGTGACCTTGATGGGGTCAGGCGCCATTCTGAACGTGATGGCCGCCGCCGCCGAGACCTTGGCCGATCAAGGCATTGAAGCGTTCGTCTACAGCGTGACCAGTTGGAGCGAACTCGCGCGCGACGGCGCACGCGGTCAGGAGCAATGGCTGCAAGACCCTGCCACAGCGCCCACCCCTTACTTGCGGCGGCTGCTTGCACAAAGCGAAGGACCTATTGTGGCGGCCAGCGACTATGTGCGTGCCGTCCCCGAGAGTGTGCGCGCGTTCATCCCAGGCGGCCGCCCGTTCGTGTCGCTGGGCACCGATGGGTTTGGCCGTAGCGATACCCGTGCGGCTTTGCGTGAGTTCTTCGGCGTGGACGCGGCCGCTGTGGTGAAGGCAGCAAAAGCGTTGCTGGAACATCCGCAGGGCTAGTCCGCGATGCCCGGTGCGGATCATCTGCCGCCTTGGCCGATGGTCGCGCGCGCATCGCGGCAATTGCACGCTCTTGGCAACGCGTGAGGGTCATCCCGCATTCGGCAGATTGGGGCGGACGCGCCATGTATGATGGCTCTCGATGCTGCGCCTCTTCGGGCGGGCCGCCAGATTCGTCATGACTCAAGAAACCAAAACCCTACTGCTCACCGGCGCGAGCCGGGGAATCGGACACGCCACGGTCAAGCATTTCCAGGCGGCCGGATGGCGTGTGTTCACGGCCTCGCGTCAGAACTGGGCGCCCGATGCGTGCCCGTGGTCCGAAGGCGAAAGCAATCACATCCATCTCGACCTCGAGGATATTGCTGGTGTAGAAAACAGCGTAGCGCTGATCAAGCAGAAACTCGGCGACGGCAAGCTGCATGCGTTGGTCGACAATGCCGGGATGTCTCCGAAAGGCGCCGATGGCGCGCGCCTCGGGGTGCTGGAAACCGATTACACGACGTGGCTCAAAGTGTTCAACGTCAATCTGTTTTCCAGTGCGTTGCTGGCCCGCGGTCTGTTTGCTGAACTCAAGGCGGCGCAGGGATGCGTGATCAATGTGACGTCGATCGCCGGCAGCAAAGTCCATCCGTTCGCAGGGGTCGCCTACGCAACCTCGAAAGCGGCATTGTCGGCGCTCACCCGTGAGATGGCTTACGATTTCGGCCCGCACGGTGTGCGCGTCAACGCCATCGCGCCGGGTGAGATCGACACCGCGATTTTGTCGGCGGGTACCGAGGCCATCGTTGAAAACAGCATTCCGATGCATCGCCTTGGCAAGCCCGAAGAGGTGGCTTCCCTCGTGTATTTCCTGTGCACGAGCGGCGCGTCGTACGTCAATGGGTCGGAGATCCATGTCAACGGCGGCCAGCACGTTTGAACGACGGGGCTTGCGTTTGGCGCGATGATCCCAAGTTAAGGGTGACGTGTCGTCCTGCGGAGGCGACACATCGTTGACGCGTCCGCCGAATGGCGCCAGACGACCGGCGGCATCACACCCCGGCACAGGTTTCCAGCATTGAGCGTTCGTTTTTTACGCCTTGGTGCATGTTGCCGGCCCCTGCCGCCGGAACCGAGTACGCGATTCGCAATCAAACGATTTGCGATCCAGCGAAGTACCTACGTTTTAACGGGAGCACGTCATCATGAATCAACAAGACCGCGCTGCAATCGACGGTGTATTTGGACGGTTGAGCGAACTCGAACGCCAGGGCGTGCCGCGCGATGCCGAGGCCGACAAATTCATTACCTCGCGCGTGAACGAACAGCCGGGCGCCGCATACTACCTCGCACAAACCGTCGTGGTGCAGGAGCAGGCGCTGAAGGCGGCGCAAGACAAGATCAATCAACTGGAGCAACAGTCGGCCCCTAAAGCGGCTGCGGCCAACGCCGACCTGGGCTATTCCTTTGGACGTGCACCCGAGCGTGACGCGGCCCCGGTGCCGGGCGGCGCCGCACCGGCTGCCGTCGGTGTTCGGGGTGGCGTGCCAAGTGGTGCGCCCAATGCGGGCGCGGTGCCGGGTGCGGCGGCCGGCGCGGCCCCCAACGCTGGCGCTGCACCTGGTGCAGGCGGGCTGAGCGGTGCGGGCTTCGGCCGCGGCGCAGGCGGCGGCGGTTTCCTGGCGGGTGCCATGCAGACGGCCATGGGCGTGGCCGGGGGCATGATGCTCGGTAGTTTGCTGGGCAATATGCTCGGCGGCAATCATGCCAACGCGGCCGAGCCGCCGGCTGATGCTGCGGGTGAGGGCGGCGATGCCGCAGCACCCGATGCCGGGCATGATGCCGGCGCCGATCAGGTGTCGTACGACGATCCCGGCTTCGACGATGGCGGCGGATTCGACGGCGGGTTCGACGACATTTAAGCGATGCGAAGGCGCGCTCGATCATGACGATCGGGCGCGCTTCTTGCTTTTCTACGGCCAGATTTTCAGAAGGAGTAGAAAAATGCTGAATTCAAACGAACTCGAAGCCTTGCGCCGGATCAAGTCAGGCGAAGCCCCGGTGGACGATGCGCACCGCGACACGCTGCATCAGCGCGGCCTGATCGAACACCGTGACGGCAACTACACGGTTACGCAGGAAGGCGATGAACATCTGGGCATTTTGAAAGGCATCGGTGAAGCGATTGCCGACATCGTTGTGCCTGGCGCCGGATCGAACGAGGCGCTGCAGCGTACGATCGAAGCCGATGAGGCACGCAACAAGAAAGAGTAAGCGTTGCGCGATGCGCGTGAGTCGCTGCTGCCGGCACGCGGGCATCGGCAACGCGCAGATCGTCGCCGCGATGAGGCAATGGCGCCGTAAGAGGCCGGCCACGATGTGCCCGGCCTTTTATATTCCGCTGCAGGTTTTTCCATGGCATGCGTGAGCGTATAGGGCATCTCATCGCCGGGTGTTGTTCGCCGAGCCTGTAAATGATGTAACGCGCGGGATTAACTTTCAGCGACCGGCGTCTATCCCACTATGACCTCCGACTCGCCGTCTTTTGACGTTGTTGCCCAGCTTGGCGCGCTTCGCCGTTATGCGCGTTCGCTCACTCGCAACGTGCACGACGCAGAGGATCTGGTTCAGGAGTCGCTCACGCGCGCTTTTGAGAAGCGGCATGCGCTGAAAGACGGTGCCAGCCTGCGCGGCTGGCTCTTCTCCATCTTGCACAATACCTTCGTGAGCGACCGGCGGGCACACAACGCCAGTGGCGCGCTCACCGATGCCTTCGACGAGCACACCTCGGCAGTCACGACACATCCTGCGCACGACCTCGTCGTGCGACTCCGCCAGCTCGAGCGCGCGTTCGATGCCTTGCCGGAAGACCAGCGCGCCGCCCTGCATCTGGTCACGATCGAAGGTTTGTCCTATCAAGACGCAGCCAGCACGTTGGCGGTACCCATCGGTACGCTGATGTCGCGTCTGGGGCGCGCGCGTGCCGCATTGCGCGCCTTCGAAGATGGCGCACCAGGCGCGGACACGGCCAGGTCGCCGCGCGCCGTTCACCTCAAAGTCGTGGGAGGCTTGGATGCAGACCGATAACCCGATATCCGACATTGACCTTGACGCGTATGTCGACGATCAATTGGATGCGCGACGCCGCATCGATGTCGAAGCCTACCTGTCGCAGCATCCTCGTGAGGCGATGCGGGTGATGGCCGATCTGCGTATTCGCGATGCCCTGCGGTTGAGCGTGAGCGAACGCACGACTGCCGACGATGTCCAGACGCATGCGCTGGCGCTGCGTCTCGCGCGCGCGCTAGGGCGCCGCCAATGGCTGGCGCGATTGCGGCGCACGGCGGCTGCGGCAGCGCTGTTTGGCGTGGGGTGGGCCGGTCACGTCGGGTTCTCCGCGATCTCGTTCAATACGGATGGCGTCGCACAGGCGTCACCGGCTTTTGTCGACGACGCCGTGATGGCGCACCGCACGTCGCTGTTGCGTGCCGGCATGCAATCTCAACCCGAAGTGCCGTATCTCGACGCCGATGAGATTCTGCGCCTGACCGGCATACCGATGCCGGCCTTGCCCGAGCAATGGCGCATTCGCGATGTACAGGTGTTTCCGTCGCGCGGCGGGCCGGGCGTCGAAACCGTCGTGGATGCCGATACTTTTGGCGCGGTATCGGTGTTCGCTGCGCGTGGCACGTCTCCCGCCATCGCCCAAGGATTGACGACATCACGAAAGGACGATGAAACCATCGTCCATTGGCAACAAGGCGAGTGGGCGTATGCCGTGACCGGCGCGCTTTCCGATACCGATCTCATGCGTGTGGCCGGCCTGTTGGCCGCCGCACCGCGCGCGCCGCTCTAAGCTGCCAGCAGGCGTCAGGGCTGCGCGCGCCCGTTTTTTTTACTTCCAAGGAAGATGATGTTTTTCGACTGGATGGCCGATCCGACCGCCTGGCTGGGCCTGGCGACGTTGATCGTGCTTGAGGTGGTGCTGGGTATCGACAACCTGGTATTTATCGCCATTCTCGCGGATAAATTGCCGGAGCATCAACGCAACCGCGCCCGTATGATCGGCCTCTCGCTGGCCTTGATCATGCGCCTGGGATTGCTGGCCAGCATCGCGTGGGTGGTCACGCTCACTGCGCCGCTCTTCACGCTGTTCGGCATGGACTTTTCCGGTCGGGATCTCATCCTGATCTTCGGTGGCCTGTTTCTATTGTTCAAGGGAACGATGGAACTGCACGAGCGTCTCGAAGGCGCGGCGGACCATGTGGGCACCAAGCGCACCCAGCACGCGGTGTTCTGGCACGTGATCGCGCAGATCGTGGTGCTCGATGCCGTGTTCTCGCTCGACTCGGTCATTACTGCGGTGGGAATGGTCGAGGAAATCAGCATCATGATGACCGCCGTGATCTTCGCGATGGCACTGATGATGGTGGCCAGCCGCCCCCTGATGGCATTCGTGAGCCGTCATCCGACGGTGGTGATCCTGTGCCTGGGCCTGCTGTTGATGATCGGCTTCAGTCTGGTGGCCGAAGGTCTGGATTTCCACATTCCCAAGGGCTATCTGTATGCCGCCATTGGCTTCGCCATCCTGATTGAGGCATGCAATCAATTGGCGCGCCGCAATCGGATTCGGACGGCGAGCGCCGCTGGCCGGCGCGACCGCACCGCCCAGGCGGTATTGCGTCTGCTGGCCGCAGGGCGTGACAAGCAACCCGACACCAATGCGGATGACATGATCGCGCTGGTTGGCGATCCAGGCGATGAGGCGGCCTTCGCACCGGAAGAGAGCACGATGATCGAGCGCGTGCTTGCCATCGGTACGCGCGATGTGCGCGCCATCATGGTGCCGCGCGGGCGGATGACCTGGCTGGACGTGGCCGATACGCATGAGGACGTCCTTCGCAAATTCGCGCTGGGTCACTCCCGTTTGCCGCTATGCGAGGGCGAGCCGGGCAATGTGGTCGGCGTGGTGCATTTCAAGGAGGCGTTGATCGCGCTGCAGCAACCGGGACCGGTCGATCTGGTGGCGATCGCGCGCCAACCGCGCTTCGTTACCGAAACTACACCGGTGCTCAAGCTGCTTGAACAGATCCGCGTGTCGCGTGACCACATGCTCATCGTGGTGGATGAGCACGGGCAGTGCGAAGGTCTGGTCACACCGATGGATGTGCTTACTGCGGTGGGCGGCGACCTGCCGGAGCACGATACTGAGCATCGGGTGCAGGCCACGCGCATGGTGGACGGATCCTGGCTCCTGGACGGCCGGCTATCGATCGATGAGGCGCGACGTGAACTCAATGAGCCCGAATTGGCTCGGCCGCATCCCGATGCCACATTGGCCGGTTACCTGCTGCGGATTGCGGGACGGATTCCTGACGTTGGCGAGATCGTGACATGGAACGGTTGGCGCTTCGAGATCACGCGGCGCGACCGTCAGCGCGTGGATCAAGTCAGGGCCATGGCGCCGGACTTCGTTCTCGTACCGGCAACCTCGGCCGGCGACGCGCAAGCCTGAGAGAAAGACGGGTAAGGGAGCTGAAGTAGCGGGCGATCTCTGGAGCTGTCCTGGGTGCCATCGCGCAGCCATCGCGTGGCGCTTCGACGCCTGCCGTCTTCTTTACATTTTTAACGGGGAAGACTACTTTCGGCAGTATGAGCCCCGCCCGTTCTGCTGCAACGCCATTGCGCAAAAAATCGGACGTCTCCACCAAAGGAGAACGAACGCGGGGCCGCTTATTGGCCGCATGCAGCGTGGAGTTCGCCAAGAACGGCTTCGTTGCCACGCGCATCAGCGACATTGTGGCGCGTGCCGGCGTCAGTCAGCCTGTCTTTTACCTCTATTTCTTCAGCAAACAAGCGGCGTATGACGAATTGGTCACGCTGTTTGGCCGCAGGCTTCAGGATGCGGTGGGCGAGGCGCTGATCGGTGCCGACGTTCCACCGACGGCGGTCGACGCCCGCGTCAGGCTGACGATTCACAAGTTGTTGACGATCCTGTGGGCAGACCCCGATCTGACGCGAATCGGATTCACGCAGTCCGCCGCGGCCGAAGATCTCAAGACGGCACTCTGTTCACAAATCACGCAGAACCTGCGTGCCGAGCAGGCAACCGGATTCTTCCGGGCCGAGATCACCCCGGAACTATTCGCCCAGGCATTCATGGGCATGATGGAGCGATTTTCACGCTATCGTCCGCCAGCGCCGCACGATGAGCAATTGGTTGAATTCATCAGCACGCTCATCCTGGACGGCATGCGCGCGGGAACTCGCAGCCGGTCAAATTAATCAAAATCTTACGAAATACTTAAAAAGTGTACTAGTACGGCTTTTTTTCTTTGACAATTGCTACTGCCTAGTAGTAATTTCCCTAACCGCAGTTGGTCTTAAGTCTGACCGATCCTAGTGCGGCGCTAGCCTACAAATAACTACACCTCGGTCTATGCCCGGCTAACGCGCGGCGTCGACACTGGCACGCGCCGTGCGAAGCACCGTCCCATCAATTAGGACGTTAACTGGGAAGTGTTATGAATTTGGACGACGCCATCGCCCATTTGCACACCGCGCTGGAACGCTTTCGATCCGTCGAGCCCTATGCGTCTCGATCGCTTGCTTCGCGTGATTACGCCGTTTATGCGCAGGCTGCCTATGAGCTCCGTCACGCGCAGAGCTTGCTGGCCGCTGCGCAGGAACGCCTTCACCCGCAGCATCCCGCGCATCGCGACCGCCGGTCGCAAGTCGCTAAACATCATATGGGCAGTCATCCCTCCAATACGCGCGACAATCGGGCAGGCGCCGCGCGCTGAAGACAAGGCAGTCAGACGACCAGCGCACGACTGAAGATCGTCTCCGCACCCGTCGTTCATAACCGTTCAGTTATCGTAAAAAGCCGACCGATGGTCGGCTTTCTCACGTTTTGCTGACACGTTACTGACGTATTTGCCTCGAACCGTAGCGGGGTTTACGTTAATTGACCGCCTTTGTGGCGCTCCGGCATTATCCGGCCTCTGTTTAAGCAAGCTGTCAGGAGACTGCCATGTCACTTCGCCACACCGTACTGGGCCTCGCACTCGCGACGGCGCTCGCCATCCCCGCAATGGCTCACGCCAAACCCTTCAAATGGGCCAGCCAGGGCGACATCCTGACGTTCGATCCGCATTCGCAAAACGAAGGCCTGACGATCGCGGCCAACAGCTATGTGTATGAGCCGTTGGTCACCTACGATCGCAACTTCAAGGTCGTGCCGCGTCTGGCTACATCCTGGGAGCAAACCTCACCCACGCAATGGCGTTTCAAGCTCCGCCAGGGAGTGAAGTTCCATGACGGCGCCGCATTCACCGCAGACGATGCCGTGTTCTCGGTGCAGCGCGCGATGGCGCCCACATCGAACTACAAGGCCTACACGACCGGCATCAAGGAAGTTCGCCGCGTCGACGATTTCACGATCGATATCGAATTGACGGCGCCCAATCCGGTGTTGCTGAACCAGTTGCCGCTCGTGTTCATCATGAACAAAGCTTGGTCCGAAAAGAACAACGTGACCAAGCCGCAGGACTTCGTCAACAAAGAAGAGACGTTTGCTGCCCGCAACACGAATGGCACCGGACCCTTCAAACTGAAGTCGCGTGAAATCGACGTGCGCACGGTATTCGTCGAGAACGCCGACTGGTGGAACAAGGCCGAGAAAACCGGCAACGTCACCGAGATGACGTATACCCCGATCAAGCAAAACGCCACGCGCACCGCCGCGCTGCTGTCGGGTGAGATCGACTTCGTGCTCGACCCCGCCGCCCAGGATCTGGACCGCCTGCGCAAGCAGGCCAAGGTGGTCGAAGGCAACGAAACGCGCACGATCTATATTGGCCTGGATCAAAAGCGCCCGGAACTGCTGTACTCATCCATCAAGGGCAAAAACCCGTTCGCCGACGTCAAGGTGCGTGAAGCCCTTTATCTGGCCATCGACACCGACGCGATCAAGCGCGCCGTGATGCGTGGCTTGTCCGCACCCACCGGCACGATGATCGCTCCGCAGGTGCATGGGTGGACCGAGGCGCTGCATAAGCGTGTGGCCTACAACCCCGAGCGTTCGCGCGAATTGCTGAAGCAGGCCGGCTACGACGGCACGCTGCAGTTCACATTGGACTGCCCGAACAACCGCTACATCAATGACGAAGCCATCTGCCAAGCTGTGGTGGGCATGTGGGCCAAGGTCGGCGTGAAGGCCGCACTCAACGCGATGCCGCGCGCAACGTACTTCCCCAAGACACAATCCGGCGACACGAGCGCCTTCCTGTTCGGCTGGGGCGTGCCCACGTTCGATGCCATGTACTCGCTGCAAAGTTTGATTCGCAGCAAGGGTGAGGGCGCCGATGGCTCCTATAACCTGGGTAACTACGAGAACAAGGAAGTCGATGCGTTGATCGACAGCATCAAAACGGAAACCGACGTGCCCAAGCGCGATGCGGCCATTCACAAAGTGCTTGAGATCCACGCCAAGGAGTTCGGCCACATCCCGCTGCACGACCAGGTCATTCCCTGGGCCATGCGGCCCAACGTGGAAGTGGTTCACCGCGCCGACAACCGTCTGGTCGCGGAATGGGTGAAGATCGACTGACGTGTTTGCCTTCATTCTGCGTCGTTTGATGCAGGCAGCGGCCGTGATGTTGACGGTCGCCTTGCTTGCCTTTGTATTGTTCCAGTACGTCGGGGATCCTGTCTCCACCATGCTTGGCCAGGACGGCACCGCTGCCGAGCGGGCCGAGCTGCGCGAGCGTTTGGGGCTCAATGCCTCTGCGCCCGTGCAGTTCGCGAAGTTCGTCGGTAATGCGCTGCAGGGCGACTTCGGTATGTCGTTGCGCCAGAGCGAGAAGGTGTCGGACATGCTCAAGTCGCGGCTACCCGCCACGCTCGAGTTGTCCTTCGCCGCGGCACTGATCGCCTTGGTGCTCGGCGTGCCCCTGGGCGTCTATACCGCGCTCAAGCGGCACGGGGCGCTGTCGCAACTCGTGCTGGCCGTTTCCTTGCTGGGCGTTTCCTTACCCACGTTCCTTATCGGCATCTTGCTGATCCTGATCTTTTCGGTGGGATTGGGCTGGCTGCCGAGTTATGGCCGAGGCGAAACGGTTGCGATCGGCTGGTGGAGCACGGGTTTGCTCACCAAGAGCGGGTGGACCCACCTGATCCTGCCGGCGATCACGCTGTCGTTGTTCCAACTGACGTTGGTGCTGCGACTGGTGCGCTCGGAGATGCTTGAGGTGCTGCGCTCCGAGTACATCAAGTTTGCCCGCGCACGTGGGCTCAAGCGCCGTGCGATCCATTTCGGCCACGCCTTGAAGAACACGCTGGTGCCCGTCATCACGATTACGGGCTTGCAGTTGGGCGGCATCATTGCCTTCGCCATCGTCACCGAGACGGTGTTCCAGTGGCCGGGCATGGGACTGCTGTTCATCCAGGCTGTGCAATTCGCCGATATCCCGGTCATGGCGGCGTATCTCTGCCTGATTGCATTGGTGTTCGTGGTGATCAATCTGATCGTCGATTTGTTGTATTTCGTAGTCGATCCTCGTCTTCGCATGAGTGTTTCGCGCGGTACGGGAGGTCATTGATGAGCGCAACGTTGAAACGCTGGTGGGATAGCGATCTCGCCTGGGCATGGCGGCATTCGCCGGTGGCGGTCATCGCCAGCCTGATGCTGCTGCTGTTTCTGGTCTGTTCGTTCGGCGCCGGCTGGGTGGCGCCGCACAACCCGTTCGACCTCACCACGGTGGAGCTGCTCGACGCGCTTTTGCCGCCGGCCTGGTCCGAAGGGGGAAGCGCCAATTACCCGCTGGGCACGGATAGCCAGGGCCGCGATCTGTTGTCGGCCATTTTCTACGGCTCCCGTGTGTCGTTGTTGATCGGTCTGGCAGCGGTCGTGATCTCGATGGTGGTGGGCATTGCCCTGGGGCTCCTGGCCGGCTACGCCGGCGGACGCACCGATGCATTCATCATGCGGATCGCCGATGTGCAGTTGTCGTTTCCTGCGATCCTCATCGCGCTTCTGATCGACGGCGTGGCGCGTGCGGCATTTCCGCGTGAAATGCACGAGAACATCGCGTTTCCGGTGTTGATCGGCGCGATTTCGCTGGCCGGCTGGCCGCAATATGCACGCACCGTGCGCGGTTCGACGCTGGTCGAAAAAGGGCGTGAGTACGTGCAGGCGGCACGGGTGATCGGCGTATCGTCGCCGGTGATCATGTTCCAGCACGTGCTGCCCAATGTGACCGGACCCGTGTTGGTTTTGGCCACCGTCCATCTGGCCACGGCCATCATCACCGAGGCCACCTTGTCATTTCTGGGGGTGGGCGTGCCGTCCACGTCGCCTTCATTGGGCACGCTGATTCGTATCGGCAACGACTTTCTGTTCTCCGGCGAATGGTGGATCACCATTTTCCCTGGACTGGCGCTGGTGTTGCTGGTGCTGTCGGTAAACCTGCTGGGCGACTGGCTGCGCGACGCGCTCAACCCCAGGCTTTCCTGATGTCTATGGCTCAACTTCTCGAAGTCCGCAATCTTTGCGTGGAGTTTCCTTCGCGCCGCGGCACACTCAAGGCACTGAACGACGTGTCGTTTTCCATCTCGGCCGGCGAAGTGCTGGGCGTGGTGGGGGAATCGGGGGCCGGCAAATCGCTTACCGGTGCCTCGATCATCGGCCTGCTCGAGCCACCCGGGCGCATCGCCAGCGGCGAGATCCTGCTTGAGGGCCGCCGCATCGATAACCTGCCCGATGAGGCCATGCGCCGCATCCGCGGCCGGGAGATCGGCGCGGTGTTTCAGGATCCGCTCACTTCGCTCAACCCGCTCTATACCGTAGGCCGCCAGTTGGCCGAAACGATCGTCACGCATTTGCCGATGACGTGGACGCAAGCCCGCCAGCGCGCGATCGATCTATTGGCGTCGACGGGCATTCCCGCTGCGCGCGAACGCATCGACCACTATCCGCATCAGTTCTCGGGCGGCATGCGGCAACGCGTGGTGATCGCTCTGGCGCTCGCCGCGGAGCCTAAATTGCTGGTGGCCGATGAGCCTACGACGGCATTGGATGTGTCGATCCAGGCGCAGATCATCGAGCTGCTCAAAAAGCTTTGCCGCGAACACGGCGCAGCCGTCATGCTGATCACGCACGACATGGGCGTGATCGCCGAAACCGCCGACCGCGTGGCAGTGATGTATGCCGGGCGGGTGGTCGAGGTGGGGCCGGTCTCCGAAGTCATCCATCAACCCAGCCATCCCTACACGGCGGGGCTGATGGGATCGATTCCGACGCTGGACGGCCACGTGGACAGGCTGGTGCAGATCGACGGCAGCATGCCGCGACTTACCGCGATTCCGCCTGGCTGTGCCTTCAATCCCCGCTGTGTGCACCGTATGCCCCGATGTACGCAAGCGCGGCCCGAACTCATGCCGGCCGGTGCCACGCGCGCCGCGTGCTGGCTACACGATAAAGCGGAGGCCGCATGACGATGCCCATGTACGCCGTATCCAGCGCCGTATCCAGCGCCGTATCCAGCGCCGCATCCGGCGCCGAGACGCCGTCGCAAGCGCACGCGACGCGCGCACCGCTATCCACAGAGGCGCCCTCGGGCGTGACCCCCATGCACACGGCACGTGTGGCCGATCCGCTCGTGCGCGTCGAGGATGCTGCACGCTGGTTTGACGTCTCACCCCCCTGGCTCGAACGCATGATCAGCCGCAAGCCGCGAGTCGACTTGCGCGCAGTGGACGGTGTGACCTTCGATATCGGACGCGGTGAGACCTTTGCGTTGGTGGGCGAATCCGGCTGCGGAAAATCAACTGTGGCGCGGATGCTGGTTGGCCTCTATGGGCTGACCCGCGGCCGCATCCTGTTTGAAGGTCAGCCGCTGGATCGTATGGCGCAACCGGGCGGCAAAGCCATGCGCAGCCGTCTGCAGATGATTTTCCAGGATCCCTACGCAAGTCTGAATCCGCGCTGGCGGGTAGGGCGCATCATTGCCGAGCCGCTCAAAACGCATACGCAGATGACGCCGCGCGAGCGCATCGACCGGGTTTCCGAGTTGCTGACGCAAGTGGGTCTGGACCCGGCGGACCAGCAGCGTTTCCCGCATCAATTTTCGGGCGGACAACGGCAACGCATTTCCATCGCGCGGGCGCTGGCCGTGCAGCCTGAGTTGCTCGTGTGCGATGAACCCACGTCGGCGCTGGATGTCTCGGTGCAGGCGCAGGTGCTCAATTTGATGAAGGATCTGCAGCGCAGGCTGGGGCTCACGTATCTTTTCATCTCGCACAATCTGGCGGTGGTGCATCACGTGGCCGATCGCGTAGGGGTGATGTATCTGGGGCGCATCGTTGAAGTGGCGCCGCGCGATGCTTTGTTCGCGCAACCGCGTCATCCTTACACCCGCATGCTGCTGGAAGCGATTCCGGACATGCATGGCAATGGCAAGGCGCGCACGCGTGTGGCCGGTGAGGTTCCCAATCCACTCAATCCGCCCTCCGGTTGCACGTTTCATCCGCGTTGCCCGCATGCCAACGCACGCTGCACAACCGAAGAGCCGAAGGCGTTGGCGGCGGGCTTGAGCGTGGTGACCTGCCACGCCATCGAGGAAGGGCGGATCGCCTAGCCGCGCAAATGGGGCGTATCCCCGACTTGAACCCCCCAAAACGTCGCGTGAGAGCGACGTTTTGGGGTGAAGACTGACGCGCTGCAGCGGGTAAGAATCGTGCTTCGGGCGGGATGCGATATCCTCAGCGATTGAGTAGCGGCACGTCAAGGAGCATTATGCAGATCAGTTTTCGCGATTCCCACGCCTATCCCGGATGCGGTGTCCGCATCGGCGATTTACCCGATGCAGTGGAAAGTTTGGCCGTAGAAGTGGCGTTTTCCGACGGTACCGACGCGCCGGCACAGTGCACGGTGGTCGATGCGCAGCAGATCAAGCTGTGGATTGCCGCCCACACCACCAATTCGGGTAACGCGGTCAAGCCGCGAGCGTGGTTGATCAAGCGTGAACCCGGCGCGCCGATCTGGAAGGTCGCTTCCCGCATCTGACCAGAGCGGGAATTTGCAGCGCGCACAGGGCGCTCATTGCGCCGCGTCCGCGCCGCAGTACATTCTTGCGCGTCGCGCTCGCGCGGTCGTCCCTTCTTTCCGCGCGGTTGAACGCCACGATTGTCCCTGCCTTTTCCGGTATGGGCGCGAGGCGCGCGCGACGCGGCATTCGCCGCAGCGGCTCGATCCGCGCCCTTATTGCCAGCCGTAGCGGCGGCGATAAAAACCCTTCATGGCCTGCGTCATGGCCATGTACGCGATCAAGATCAGCGGCAAGAAAACGAAGTACAGCGGCGGCAACGCCTCCAGTTTGAAGTAGCCCGCCAGCGGCCCCATCGGCAAGAAGATACCCACCGCCATGATCAAGCCGGTCATCAAGAGCAACGGCATCGACGCACGGCTTTGAATGAACGGGAGCTTCGGCGTGCGGATCATGTGCACGATGAGCGTCTGCGTGAGCAGCCCCACCACGAACCAGCCCGACTGAAAAAGCGTTTGATGCTCGGGCGAGTTGGCCCCGAACACAAACCACATCATCGCGTAGGTCAGGATGTCGAAGACTGAACTGATCGGACCGAAGTACAGCATGAATCGGCCCACGTCGGCAGGCTGCCAATGCTGCGGCTTCTTGAGCAGATCTTCATCGACGTTGTCGAACGGGATCGCAATCTGCGACACGTCGTAGAGCAGATTCTGCACCAGAAGATGCATCGGCAGCATCGGCAGAAACGGAATGAATGCGCTGGCCACCAACACCGAGAACACATTCCCGAAGTTGGAACTCGCCGTCATCTTGATGTACTTGAGCATGTTGGAGAACGTGCGCCGGCCTTCGAGCACGCCTTCTTCCAGGATCATCAAGCTCTTCTCGAGCAACACGATATCGGCGGCCTCCTTGGCGATATCCACCGCGGTATCCACCGAGATGCCGATGTCGGCCGTGCGCAGTGCCGGAGCGTCGTTGATGCCGTCGCCCATGAAGCCCACGACATGTCCGTTGTGCTTCAAGGTTTGCACGATGCGTTCCTTGTGTGCAGGCGTGAGCTTGGCAAAGACGGCGGTGCGTTCGACGGCCACGGCCAGCGCTGCATCATCCAGGGCGTCGATGTCCGGGCCCAGCAGGATCGCGGCGCGATCGATGCTCATGCCCACATCGCGGCACACTTTCAGGGTGACGAGTTCGTTGTCGCCGGTGAGCACTTTGACCGCCACGCCATGGTCTGCCAACGCGCGCAGCGCGGGCGCCGTCGTTTCTTTTGGGGGATCGAGAAAGGCCACATAGCCCAGCAGCGTAAGATCGCGTTCGTCCGCTACGCCGTAGGTGTGCTGCGTGGGCGGCAATTCGCGTGCGGCCACGGCCACCACGCGCAGGCCTTCGGCATTGAGCGCCCCGGTGACCGCGCGAATCCGCTCAAAGAGCGCCGGCGTCAACGCTTCGACGGCGTCACCATGGCGCACACGCGTGCAGATGGCAAGAATCTCTTCCACGGCGCCCTTGGTGATGAGCTCATGATGATCCTCCTGCTCGGCGACCACGACCGACATCCGGCGGCGCTGGAAGTCGAAGGGAATCTCGTCCACCTTGCGGTAGTTGCGCACGGGATTCAGGGTTTGATTGACTTCGACGTGTTCGAGCACCGCCACATCCAGCAGATTCTTCAGTCCGGTCTGGTAGTAGCTGTTCAGGTAGGCCATTTCAAGCACGGCGTCCGATGGCATGCCCCATACATCCACGTGGCGGGCGAGCGCAATCTTGTCTTGCGTCAACGTGCCGGTTTTGTCTGTGCACAGCACATCCATCGCGCCAAAGTTCTGGATGGCATCCAGCCGTTTCACGATGACTTTCTTGCGCGACAACACGACGGCACCCTTGGCCAGTGTGGAGGTGACGATCATCGGCAGCATTTCAGGCGTGAGGCCCACGGCGATGGAGAGCGCAAACAACAATGCCTCCATCCAGTCGCCTTTAGTGAAGCCGTTGATGAACAGCACCAGCGGCGCCATCACGAACATGAACCGGATCAAGAGCCAGCTCACCTTGTTCACGCCGGTCTGAAATGCCGTGGGCGCGCGGTCGGTCGCCGTCACGCGGGTGGCCAGGGCACCGAAATAGGTGCGGTTGCCCGTGCCCACCACCACGGCGCGTGCAGCGCCCGAGATGACGTTCGTTCCCATGAAGACGATATTGTCCAGATCGAGCGCACTTGCGGTCGCACGGCCGTCGCGCAGCACGGCGAATTTCTCCACCGGCAACGATTCGCCGGTCATGGCCGACTGACTGACGAAGAGATCGCGGGCGGAGAGGAGCCGGCAGTCGGCGGGAATCATGTCGCCCGCCGACAGCAGCACGATGTCGCCCGGCACCAAGGCGGAGATCGGCAGTTCCGTGGCGTCTACGTCGCGCAGTCGGGTCGCGGTCGCGCCGGTTGGGGCCGGCGTGGCCGCACCGCTCGCCATGACGATGGCGTCCCGCATGGATGCGGATGCGCCATTGGGCGACCCAGCTGCGGCGTCCCCATGGTTCATGTCGGCCGCACGCCGCAAGACCGTAGCGGTGTTGCTGACCATCGCCTTCAGCGCATCGGCAGCCTTGTTCGAGCGGGCCTCCTGCCAGAAGCGCAGCACCGTCGAGAGCACCACCATCGTGCCGATCACGAGGGTCGCCTTGTCGTCTTCGGTCACGTACGAAACGAAGGCGAGCACGGTCAACAAGATGTTGAACGGGTTCTTGTAGCAGTGCCACAGATGGCGCCACCAGGTCAGCGGCTTTTCGTGTTCGACGTCGTTGCTGCCCACGCTCGCACGCGTGAGATCCGCCTGCTCGGTGGTCATGCCGTCCAGGCGCGTTCCCAGTCGTTGCAGGACGTCGTCGGCGGTGCTCGCCGCAGCCTGATTCAGTGCGGCCTCGAGCGGATTGGGCACGCCGCGATCCACACCGGTGCGCGTTACCGTATCCAGCAATGCCACGCGTCGGAAGTGGCGGGAAATATGGCGGGAGTTCAGAAACCCCGCAAAGAAAGCTCTCATTTGGATAAAACGCATGGCGTCCTCCTTGCATGCCGAAAAGGGGCGAAGGCTGCGCGTGCGTACTGCCGGGCGGGTGACGCCCAAGATAAAAGGCGTGCGCGCTCCGGCTCGCTCGCCGAACAGGCGCGCGACATTCGTGGTGCGCGATCGTCGCGATCGCGCACCGGGGAGTCCAAAGAGAAGGGGAGTGACGCGTACTCGAATGAATACGCTTCGATAAGCCGCTTCTCGCATTCAGCGAGACAGCGGCAGTGACCTGCGCGTTATCTCGCCTGAGGGGTGCCGGTCACATGAACCGGCCGTCTACTCTCACTCGAACACGTACCCACGTGGGTCTCCGCAGTTGTCAAAACGGATGCGAGTCTACTCCTCGTTTTTCCGCTTGGGAATCTCTTTTTAAGGGTAAATACCCGGTTTGAAAGCGGTTCGACAGCGCGAGGAAAGAGGCGTGAAAGATTGCGCGTCAAAAGACGAAATCGTCGAAGCGTTCGACCAGATGATCGACGAATGCGCGGGTCCGGGCGGAAAGATGTTGCTTGGTGGGAAAGACCGCCATGATGTCGGCGCGCGGTGCGGACCACTCGGGCAGTACGCGTACGAGGCGGCCCGAGCGCAAGTAGCGCGCGGCATCCCATTCCGATCGCATCAGGATGCCCTGGCCGTCGAGCGCCCACCCCAGCGCCACCGCGCCGTCGTTGGTGCTCAACGGGCTGCGCAGCTTGACCGATTCCTGCTTGCCGTCATGGGTGAGACGCCAGACGCCGACGGTATCGTCGTTCTCTCGAATCATGAGGCAGCGATGCGCCTGCAAATCGGCCGGTTTGGCAGGCGTTCCCGCGCCGACGAGATAGGCCGGCGCGGCGCATAGAATGCGTTCGTTGTTGGCAATCTTGCGCGCGGTCAACCGTTGATCCGGGAGCTCGCCGATGCGTACCGCCACGTCGAAACCTTGCTCGATCAGATTGAGCGGCCGATCGCTCAGATGCAGCAGCACCTCCACATCCGGATACCGCTGCGAAAACTGCGACACCAGCGGCGCGATGTGCTCGCGGCCGAAGCCAAGCGTGGCATTGACGCGCAAAAGGCCGCGGGGCGAAAGCGTCGCGCCTGCCAGGCGCTGTTCCAGTTCTTTCAGATCCACCAGGACGCGCGAGCCTTCGCGAAGAAAGGCCTCGCCTTCGTCGGTAAGACTCATCCGGCGTGTAGTGCGATTGACCAGACGAACATTCAAGCGCAACTCCAGTCCCGCCAGCCGTTTCGTCACCGTGGAAGGCGCCACGCCTTGCTCGCGGGCAGCCGCAGCCAGGCTGCCGGCGAGCGCCAGCTGCACGAAAAATTCCAGGTCTGACAGCGGATCGACACGCATGGCGAAAGCTCGGTTGTTTCCTTGATGGAAATTATATCTTCGGCTTGTGCCAATCGTTTCCCTGGATGCAAGAGATAGAATCGTTTGCACCACGGCATTCGGGCGGTACGCCTCAAGAAAATGCCGATGACAACGAGGAGACAACAATGACGATTTCACCCTTGCGCCGCGCCTGTCTGGCTAGCGTGCTTTTTGCCGTGCCCCTGTTCGCGCAGGCACAAGCAGCATTTCCCGAGCGCCCGGTGCGCCTGATCGTGCCGTATGCGCCGGGCGGCAGTGCCGATATCGCCGCCCGGTTGGTGGCCGATGCCTGGGCGAAAGCGCTCGGCCAGCCGCTGGTCATCGAAAATCGTGCCGGCGCCGGCGGCAATATCGGTGTGGACGCGGTGGCCAAGGCCGCACCCGATGGCTACACGATCGGGTTGCAGACGGTGTCGCTGGCGATCAATCCCGCGATCTTCAAAACGATGAACTTCGACACGCAGAAGGATTTGGCGCCGATTGGCATGGTCGCGACCTCACAACATGTGCTGGTGGTGAATCCTGCGCTACCGGCGCAGGACGTCAAGGGGCTGGTGGCCGCTGCGCGCGCCAATCCCGGCAAGCTGAGCTACGGTTCGGCCGGTGCCGGCAGCACGTTCCATATGTCGGCCGAGCTGTTCAAATCGATGGCGGGCGTGGACATCATGCATGTGCCGTATCGCGGTGGCGGCCCGGCGTTGGTCGACACGATGGCCGGTCAGGTGGATATGAGCTTTCCCGTGTTGTCGGCCGCGCAGCAGCAGGTGCAGGGCGGCAAGTTGCGCGCGTTGGGCGTGACGGGGCCCAAGCGGTCGCCGTTGATGCCGGACGTACCAACCATAGCCGAGGCGGGTGTCGCAAGCTATGCCTTCGAGACGTGGTTCATGACCTTTGCCCCGGCTGGCACGCCGCAACCGGTGATCGACAAACTCAACACCACGCTTAACGCGGCACTCGGATCGCCGGCGCTGGCCAAGCGCATGGTGGAGCAGGGCTTCGATCCCTTGGTGAGCACCCCGGCCGAAGCCCGCACGCGTCTTGCCCAGGAAATGCCCGTGTGGGCCAAGCTGGTGAAAGAACGCGGCATCACAGTGGAGTGAATGACATGACTGCCCGCACGCTTTACGAAAAACTGGTGGCTGACCACACCGTGCTCGCGTTGGACGCGCAGAACGTGTTGCTGTATTGCGATCTGCACCTGATGAACGAGTACACCAGTCCCCAGGCGTTCGCGGGCCTGCACGAGCAAGGCCGCGGTGTGCTGCAACCGAAGCAGAATGTGGCGGTAGTGAGCCATATCATTCCCACGCATGCCGTGGCACCGCGCGTGATCCAGGATCCGGCGTCAGCATTGCAGGCGTCCAATCTCAAGCGTAACTGCGATCGGCACGGCATCCCGCTGTTCGATACCAATGATGCGTTCCAGGGCATCGAGCATGTGGTGGCGCCTGAGCACGGCATGATCCGGCCTGGCATGGTGGTGATCTGCGGCGATAGCCACACCACGACGTATGGCGCGCTGGGCGCACTCGGATTCGGCATCGGAACCTCTGAAGTCGAACACGTGCTGGCCACCCAGACGCTGGTCTATCGGCTCGCCGACACGATGCGGATTCGCATCGACGGCGTTTTGCCGTTGGGCACGACCGCGAAGGATCTGGTGCTCATGGTCATCAGCCGTATCGGCGCACAGGGTGCACGCGGATTCGTGGTCGAGTACTGCGGCGAAGCGATCGACGCGTTGTCGGTGGAGGCCCGTTTCACCGTTTGCAACATGACCGTCGAAGCGGGCGCGCGTGGCGCGTTGATCGCGCCGGATCAGAAGGCGATCGATTATGTGCTGGCGCGCGCGCCGGATATCGACGGCGCCCTGCGCGCCGCCGCATTGGCCGACTGGGCCCAATGCGCCAGTGATGCACAGGCTGTGTTCGATGTCGAGCATGCGTTCGATGCCGCAACGGTTGCGCCGTACGTCACATGGGGCACCAGTCCCGATCAGGCGATACCCATCGATGAAGCCGTGCCCGTGCCGGCCGCCGCAGCAGCAGGGGTGGCACGCGACAGCGCCGAGCGGGCGCTGCGCTACACCGGTGTGACGCCCGGGCAATCGCTGTGCGGCTTGGCCGTGCAGCATGTGTTCATCGGGTCTTGCACCAATGCGCGAATCGAAGATCTGCGTGCCGTGGCTGATGTGGTGCGGGGCCGCCATGTGGCCCACGGGGTACGCGCCATGGTGGTGCCGGGATCGGGCGCTGTGCGGCGGCAAGCCGAGGAAGAAGGCCTGGCCGCTATCCTGCGTGCCGCAGGCTTCGAATGGCGTCAACCGGGCTGTTCGATGTGTCTGGCCATGAACGACGATGTGCTGGCCCCCGGCACGCGCTGCGCGTCCACCACCAACCGCAATTTCGAGGGCCGCCAGGGCCGTGGCGCCATCACGCACCTGATGAGCCCGGCGATGGCGGCCGCCGCCGCGATCCGAGGCTGTATCACCGATGTCCGCACGCTGGAGGTCAACCATGTCTATGCATGACCGCATCATCGGCCGCGCCGCGCCGCTGCCGATCAATAACGTCGATACCGATCAGATCATGCCGAAGCAGTTTTTGCGCGGCATCGACAAAGCCGGATTGGCGCCGGGCGTCTTCTACGATCTGCGCCATGACGACGCGGGCGCCGTCAAGCCGGATTTCGTTCTGAACCGGCCGAGCTACGCGGGCGCCGATATCCTGATTGCTGGCGCCAACTTCGGCTGCGGGTCGAGCCGCGAACATGCCGTATGGGGTCTGCTGCAGTTCGGTATCCGCGCCATCGTCGCGCCAAGCTTTGGCGAGATTTTCTACTCCAACGCCATGAACAACCGGTTGATGCTGGTGATGTTGGCAGAACAAGAGATCGCCGCGCTCCTGGCTGAAGCACAAGCCGCCGCCGCACCCTTGCCGATCGCCATCGACGTGCGCGCCGGGACCGTGACGTCTTCCACCGTGCAGGCGTCGTTCGAACTTGCGCCACGGCTACGCGCGATGTACCTGGAGGGACACGACATGATCGGTGCCACGTTGGCGCACGTTGCGGCGATTGAGGCGTTTGCACGCGCACGCGGCAAGCAGCGGCCGTGGGTCAGCGATGTGGCGGGCAAAACGATGACACGATTGGACGGGATGTAGTACCGCACGAAAGCGTGCGCAATCGACGCAACCCGGCTAGACTTCCGCCTCGAATATTAAGGAAGATGGCGCGAGCGCGATGCAACCGGGCAGGGATGTGCGATTTCTCGATGCGGGTGGCGAGATGGGAACGCGGATACGCGACTATCCCTGGCGCGACTCGCCGCTTGGCGCCACCGCGCAGTGGCCGCAAAGTCTGCGCACGGCGATCGGCCTGATGCTGCGGTCCAGGCAACCGGTATATATCGCTTGGGGCCCGCGCCTGATTTCGCTCTACAACGACGCCTACATTCCCTTTTGCGCGGCGAAGCATCCGATCGGTCTGGGGATGCCGTTTGCCGAACTGTGGTCGGAAGTGTGGGAAGAACTTCGTCCTCTGGTCACCGCGACCCTCGGCGGTGACGCGCAGTGGGTAAAGGATATGCCCATCGTGCTGCCCGGCTGCAGTGCCGACGATGTGGCGTGGTTCAGTTTTTCCTGGGTGCCGCTGCTCGACGATGCCGGCGATGTGGGTGGCATGTATTGCGTGGCCACCGATACCACCGAAACGGTGCTCTCGCAGCAGCGCCTGCGCGATCTGAATGCCGATCTCGAGCGGCAGATTGCCTTGCGCGCGCACGAGCGCAGCCGCACATGGCACATCAGTCCGGATCTGCTTTCGATTTTCGGCATGTCGGGCTGCTTCGAAAGCGCCAATCCCGCGTGGACCGCCACGCTGGGATGGGAGGACAGCGAACTCATCGGGCGTCATTACACCGAGTTCGTCCATCCTGACGATCGCGCGGAAACCGAAGAGGTCGTTCGCCAGCTCGCGAGCGGGCTGCCCTTGTACCGATTCGAGAATCGCTACCGGTGTCGCAATGGCAGTTATCGCTGGTTGTCGTGGTTTGGGGTGACCGAGAACAACCGCTTCTTTTGCAGTGCGCGCGACGTGACCCAGGCCAAGATGCAAGCGGCCGAACTGGCCACGCGAACGGCCGAGCGGGATCGGCTCTGGGAGCTGAGCGATGATCTGCTGGTGGTCGCCGATTACGAAGGTCGCCTGCTACGGGTGAGCCCGTCATGGACGCGTGTGCTGGGCTACGGCGAATCCGAGCTGTACGCGATGCACTATCGCACCATCCTGCATCCCGACGATTTCGTGAATGTTGTGTCGGAGGCCTTCGACATCATGCGGGCTACCGGCGAGTCGCGCCGGATCGAGAATCGGTTGTTGCGCCGCGACGGCACGTGGCGCTGGTTTGCGTGGACGATTTCGCCCGAACCGGGTGGCGACCGTCTGACGGGCGTGGGGCGCGACATCAGTGTGGAGAAGGAACGCCAACTGGCGCTGGCTTCGGCCCAGGACGCGTTGCGTCAGGCGCAGAAAATGGAGGCGGTGGGCCAATTGACGGGCGGGCTCGCGCACGACTTCAACAACCTGCTGACGGGCATTACCGGCAGCCTAGAGCTGTTGAAGTTGCGGCTCGCGCGTGGCCAAACGGAAGGGATCGAGCGCTATGTCGAGACGGCGCAGGGCGCGGCCAAACGTGCCGCATCGCTCACGCATCGTTTGCTGGCATTTTCGCGCCGGCAGACCCTCGACCCGCGCCACACCGACGTGAACCGCCTGGTGGCCGACATGGATGAGTTGATTCGGCGTACGGTGGGGCCGCAGATCGCGACCCTGCAGCAGGTGGCACCCGCACTCTGGACCACCCTGGTCGACCGCAATCAGCTCGAAAGTGCGTTGCTGAACTTGTGCATCAATGCGCGCGATGCCATGCCCGACGGCGGCCGATTGACGATCGCCACCTCGAACGACACCCTTGACGACAAGGCGGCGCGTACGCTTGGCGTGCCCGCCGGCGACTATGTGACATTGGCGGTGACCGATGATGGGTGCGGCATGACACCGGAAGATATCGCAAGGGCCTTCGATCCTTTCTTCACGACCAAGCCGATCGGTCAGGGCACAGGCTTGGGGCTATCGATGGTGTATGGGTTCGCTCAGCAATCCGACGGCGTGGCGCGGATCGTTTCGCAGGTTGGCCACGGCACCACGGTGCAGATGTATTTGCCACGCCGTGACGCAGACCGCACCGGCCACACCGTATTGCCGCACCAGGACGAACGTTGCGTGCCGCCAACGTCGGGCGTGCCGAGCACCGGCGAGGCGTCGGCCCCCGCCACCGTGCTGGTCATCGACGACGAGCCCGCCATTCGCATGCTCGCCGCCGAAGTGCTGGAAGAGTTGGGTTACGCGACCCTGCAGGCCGAAGATGGTCCATCGGGGCTGGCGTTGCTGCGCTCACCGGTTGCGATCGATCTGCTGATCACGGATGTAGGCCTGCCCAACGGCATGAACGGGCGCCAGGTGGCCGATGCGGCCAAAGTGTTGCGGCCTGCGCTCAAAGTGCTGTTCATTACGGGCTATGCGGAAAACGCGGTCCTCAACCACGGCGATCTGGACGCCGGCATGCAGGTGTTGACCAAGCCCTTCGCGATGGAGGTATTCGCTCGCCGCGTGGCCGATCTGATCGCCTTGCCGCTGGACTGACCAGTCGGCCTACCGGTCGGCGTCGGCTGGCCGGCAGTCTCGATGGCACAGCGCGCCGCGCCACGCCTGCAGAAAGCTCTGGCGCTTTAGATCGTCCAGATACACGAGTAGTCCGGTTCCCAACGCCACGGGCCGCATGGCGCCGGTCAACGCTTGCGCGTCGAGGTCGGTCCGCACGGTCAACATGCGCGATTCGCGCTGCATGGTTTCCTGGCCGCGTGCCGACAGCACATAGTCCAGAAAGCGGCGCGCCAATTCCGGGCGACGGGCGTCGCGCGGAATCAACGCCACGCGCGAGACCACCAAAGTGTAGTCGTCGGGACGCACGATCGCCAGCGGTGCGCCGGCTGCAATGCGCCGTTGCGCATACGATTCGAGCACGTTGTAGCCCAAGGTCAACTCACCGCGTTCGATGCGGTCCAGCAGTCCGTCGCTGTACTCGTCCACCACGGCGGCGCTGTTGCCCATGGCGGCCCACAGCGCGCCGGCCATGCTGTCGCGGCGCGCGTCCTGCGTGGCGGCCATGTAGCCGATGCCGCTGTGCGCCACGTCGTACGTACCGATCCTGCCTTGCAAGGGCCGGGCAGGGTCGCGCAGCATGGCAAGCAATTGCTGACGCGATCTCGGGGCGTCGCGGGCGGTCATGGCACGGGTGTTGTAGACGATGGTCATGGCTTCGCCGCCGATGCTGAACACCTCGTTGCGCCAGCGTGCCCACTCCGGTAATGCCGCGGTTTCCGGCGACACGTGAGGCTGGGCGTAGCCATCGTTGACCAGCTTGGTTTGCAGGTCCATGCTGCTGCTTACGATGAGATCGGGCGCGGTCCGCCTCGCCCGCGCGTCCTCATACAGTGTCTGCGTCGGCAATTCCGTATACACCAGGCGCATGCCGGGGTAGAGCGCCTGAAAGTCTTTTAGGATGCCCAGAAACACCTGCGTATTGGTCGAGGCGTCGATCGTCAGTACGTCGGCCGCATCGGCGGGACCGATGTCCAGCGTTTCGCCATCCAGAGCATGAACGGGCGCGGCCATGCACAGTGCGGCCAGTGCCCAGGCCAGGAGGATGCGCGCTTTCATGCTGCCGGCAACCTCACGCTCACGCGCAGTCCGCCCTCGACGCGATTGGTCATTGCGATCGTGCCGCGATGGCCTTCCACGACGCGGCGTACGATCGATAACCCCAGGCCCGCGCCACTCGCACGCGTGCCTGCGCCGCGCACGAAGCGATCGAAGATCGTCTGCGCCTGGGCGGGCGGAATGCCGGGGCCCTGATCGTCGATGGTCAATCGCCAGGCGTCGCCGTCCCGATCCAGCGTGACGACCACCGGCGTTTGATCCGGCGAGCCGTGCTTGAGCGCGTTGTCGATCAGGTTCTTGACGGCTTCGCGCAACATCAAGGCATCGCCCAGCAGCGGCGCCTGCGCCAGTGCGCTGTGCCAGATCACATCGGAATGCGGATCGGCTTGGGGCACAACGTCCTGCAACGCGTCACGCACCAGTTCGACCGCGTCCAGCCGCTCGAATCGTTGCAGACTGCTGCGGTGATTGACACTGGCATCGCTGAGCAGCTGGTTGACGAGCCGCGTGAGGCGGGCGGCGTTGCGATCCACCGCCACCAGACTACGGCGCTGTTCTGCAAGATCATCTTCATCGAGCGCGACCTGCACTTGCGCGCGCAGCGCCGCCAGGGGCGTACGCAACTGGTGCGCGGCATCGGCAATGAACACGCGCAGGGTATCGAGGTTGCCCGATAGCCGCGCCATGAAGCCGTTGAGCGCCGCCACGAGCTGCACCAGCTCGCGTGGCACCGGGCTCTCGATAGGGCGCAGTTCCGAGGCTTGGCGCGTCAAGAGTTCTTTCTCGACGCGAGCCACGGGCCGCAGCGAGCGATGCACGCCCACCCACACAAGGGCCAGCACAGCAAGCGTCAGCACACCGATGATCAGCGTAGCGCGCCACACGATGTCGCTTGCGAGTGCATCGCGCGCAAGCCGAGTCTGACCCACCTGAACGATCGCCACGGCGTTGGATTCGGGGCCGGCGATCTGATGCCGCAACACGGCGAAGCGCACCAGTTCGCCGCTGTAAGGGGCATCGAAGAGCGCAGGCTGATGGTCTTTGCTCGTCAAGCGGGGCGGGGCGGGCAAGTCGGGATAGCCTGTGAGCAAGCGGCCGGCGCCGTCCGTCACGCGATAGAACACGCGATCGTTGGCGGCCAGCGACAACACTTCCAACGCAGCGTAAGGCATGTCCATGTGCCAGGCGCCTTGCACGAGTTGCAGGCTGTCGGTCATCGACAGCACCGAAGCCTGCAGCAGATGGTCGTACGAGGTGTCGGCGGCTTGTCGGCCATAGCCACGTGCCGCCCCGTAAAGCACCAGCATGGCGGCAATGAAGAGGGCGCACAACGGCACCAATAGCCGCCGCCGGATCGACCAGCGGGCGAGCGCGGAAAACTCACGCATCGTCACTGGCCGGCGGGCGATCGGCGTGCAAGATGTAGCCGGCGCCGCGCGAGGTTTCGATGCGCAGTGGCGTACCGTCGAGCTTCTTGCGCAGGCGCGCGATGTACACCTCGATCGCATTGGGGCCGGCGTCGTCATCGAAGGCAAACAGCTTGTGCGAGATCTCTTCCTTGCTGACCACGCGGCCCAGGCCACGCAGCAGGATTTCCAGCAGACTGTATTCCCGCTTGGGCAGATCGAGCCGCACTTCGCCGAAGGTGACCTGGCGCGCCGCGCCATCGATGGTGAGGCCGCCAAAACGCGTGATTTCCGACGCGTGGCCCGTGGGCCGGCGCAGCAGGGCGCGGCACCGCGCTTCGAGCTCACGAAAGTCGAATGGCTTGCCCAGGTAATCGTCGGCGCCCACATCCAGCGCATTGACGCGATCTTCGATATCGGCGCGCGCCGTCAGCATCAATACCGGTGTTTTGTCGCCGCGTTCGCGCAGGCGCATCAGGATGTCGAGGCCGCTCAGGCGTGGCAGGCCCACGTCGAGCACGATCAGATCGAAGTGCTCATATTCGAGCACGCCACTCGCGGCGAGGCCATCGCTTTGCCAGTCCACCGCATGGCCGACACGCCGCAACCGACGCACCAGGGCGTCGGCCAGATCGTCATCGTCTTCGATTACCAGGATGCGCATGTCGAAAATTGTCGCACATGGCGGCACGTTTGGACTTTCCGCAGGATGACAGGTGGCCGACAGCTTTTCCTCCTACGCTGCGCCTTCCCCCAATCAGAGGGGTGCATCAGATAACGATCAGGAGACAACAAGCATGGTTCTAACACTGCTCGGCTTTGGCATGGTGATCACGTTCATGACGTTGATCATGATGAAACGCCTATCGCCGCTCGTTGCCCTGATCCTCGTTCCCATCGTCTTCGCACTGATCGGCGGCTTTGCGCCCGGCATGGGCGAGATGATGCTCGACGGCATCCGCAAGATTGCGCCGACGGGGGTGATGCTGATGTTCGCCATCCTGTATTTCGGCATCATGATCGACGCCGGGCTGTTCGACCCCATCGTCGGCCGCATTCTCAAAATCGTCAAAGGCGACCCGTTGAAGATCGTGGTGGGCACCACCGTGCTCGCCTTGCTGATTTCGCTGGATGGCGATGGCTCCACCACCTACATGATCACGGTGGCGTCGATGCTGCCGCTGTATCGACGCCTGAAAATGAACGCGCTCAACATGACCTGTCTGGCGATGCTGGCGAGCGGCTTGATGAACCTCACGCCCTGGGGCGGCCCCACGGCGCGCGCCGCTAGCGCCTTGCACGTGGATCCGGGTGAGGTGTTCATCCCGATGATCCCCGCCATGGCCGTGGCGATCGTGGCACTGCTGGGGTTGTCGTTCTATCTGGGATTGCGCGAGCGCCGCCGCCTGGGAACGCTGTCGTTGCCGGGCGCCGGCGCAGCGCTGGGCCCCAACGTGGACACCTTCGATATCGACGATCAGAACGACGGCGGTCAAAATCCGCCAAACGTCGAGAATGATGAAGACCTGCGCCGCCCGAAACTGTTGTGGGTGAATGCCGCGTTGACGTTGGCATTGATGGTGACACTGGTGATGGGCCTGTTGCCGATGTCGGTGTTGTTCATGATCGGCTTCGCGATTGCGATGGTGATCAACTACCCCAATCTCGCCGAGCAGCGCCGCCGCGTCAATCACTATGCCGGCAACGTGCTGTCGGTGGTCTCGCTGATTTTCGCCGCAGGTATCTTCACCGGCATTCTGGGTGGCACCGGCATGGTCGAAGCGATGTCGCGCAGCTTGTTGGCGGTGATCCCCGATTCGATGGGCCCATATCTGGCCGTGATCACCGCGATCGTCAGCATGCCGTTCACGTTCTTCATGTCCAACGATGCCTTCTATTTTGGCGTACTGCCGATCCTGGGCGAGGCCGCCCAAGGTTACGGCATCTCTGCCGTTGAAATGGCGCGCGCGTCGCTGATCGGTCAACCGGTTCACCTCTTGAGCCCGCTCGTGCCGTCGACGTACCTGCTGGTGGGCATGGCGCACGTCGATTTCGGCGATCACCAGCGCTTCACGCTCAAGTGGGCCGTGCTCATCTGCATGGTGCTGATGCTTGCAGCGCTGGCGATGGGCCTGTTTCCGGTGACCGGTACGCCCTGAGGTGCCAGGGGTCGCCGTTAACGTTATCGACAGGGAGTCGGCATGACATTGCGCATTGCCTACGTGACCGGCGGCATGGGCAGCATCGGTACCGCGGTGTGCCAGGCGCTGGCCCGCAGCGGCCATCTTGTGGTGGCGGGGTGCGGGCCCGCATCGCCGCGGCGGGCCGCCTGGCTCAAGCACCAGCAATCGCTGGGCTTCGACTTCGTGGCGTCCGAAGGGGATGCGCGCGACTGGGCCTCGACCGAAGCGGCATTTGCGCAGGTGCGCCGCGAGATGGGCGACATCGACGTGCTCGTCAACAATGCCGGCGGCGCGCGCGACGTGCTCTTTCGCAATATGACGCGCGACGATTGGACCGCGATCGTGCACGGCAATCTTGATGTGCTCTACAACGTGACCAAGCAGGTGGTCGAACGCATGAGCACGCGCGGCTGGGGCCGCATCGTGAACATCGCCTCGGTGAGCGCGACCAAAGGCCAGATCGGTCAACTCAATTACGCCACCGCCAAGGGCGCCATGCTCGGCTTTTCGCGCTCGCTGGCGTTGGAAGTCGCGGCCCGTGGCGTCACGGTCAACACCGTATCGCCCGGCTATATCGAAAGCCCGGCGATGGGCTCGTTTCCACCCGACCGATTGGATCGCCTGTGCACGGCGATTCCGGTCAAACGGCTAGGGCGCCCTGAAGAAGTGGCCGCCGTGTGTGCGTGGTTGGCGTCGGACGACGCCGCATTCATCACCGGCGCGGATTATCCGGTGAATGGCGGCGTGCACATGGGCTGAGCCCGGGAATGAGCAAGACGCTCTTCATGCAAATGCTCAGCGAGCGGCGCGACAGCGGCAATTCTGCACGCGCATGAATCGATGGTGGGTCCGAGCGATGGTGGGACTGATGCGTGAGCAGAGTGGGGCGGTAAGCCGTTAAGCTTTGTCCGCCAGATAGGGATGCAGCGCAGTCACGGTATTCATCACGTGCTGCCGCATGGCCGTCTCGCACACGTCCGGATCTTTAGTGTGCAGCGCTGCGACCAACTCCTGATGCGCCTCACGCATGCGAAAGACGCGCCCGGGCTGGCTTGCCCACATCCGCATGTATGGCTCCACCACCGAATGCAGATCTGCAATCTGGCGCAGCAGACGCGGTTGCCGGCAGAAGCCGCATAGATATTCATGAAACTCGCGATGTGAGGTCGTCCAGTCGAGATAATCGCCCGTGCCCAGTTCGATCTGGTCGAGCATGCTGGTGAGCCGGCGCAGGTGCTCGGCATTCATGTTCTGCACCGCATTGCGCATGGCCAGGCCTTCCAGCACGGAACGCATTTCGAACACTTCCTGCATCTCCTGACGATTGAGGCCGCGCACGACCGCGCCGCGATTGGCGCGAATGTCGACCAGCCCCTCGGACGCCAGGCGGCGCAGCGCACCGCGCACCGGCATGCGGCTCGTGCCGATTCCCGCCGCGATCACATCGGGCACCAGCCGCTCGCCCGCACTGAAGGCGCCCAGGCGGATCTGCCGGTGTATGTAGCGATACGCCTCGTCCTCGGCGGTGAGGGCGAAATTGGAAACCGCAGCGCCATCCATCGATGCTCTCCTTGATGCAACACGCATCATAATCGCTGTAAGACTGGATCCACGTAGCCAGAGATCCATAAAAATGATACGCTCTTTTGGCGTCTACAACGATGTTCTGAAAATTGCATAGGGGAAAAAGCAGTGAAAGCAAACATGCTCAAGACGGTACTGGCGGCGAGTGCAATGGCCTTTGCCGCAGGCGCGACCGCGCAATCGGCGGATGCCTGGCCCGAGCGCCCAGTGCGCATCGTGGTGCCGTTCCAAGCCGGTTCGGCCACCGACCTGATCTCGCGTCAGCTCGGCAATGCGTTGGCCAAGGAACTGGGCCAGCCGTTCATCATCGAAGCGCGACCGGGTGCCGCTGCCGCAATCGGCAGCTCGATGGTCGCCCGCGCCGACCCCGATGGCTACACGTTGTTGATGGGCGGCCCGGCCGCCAACGTCACCAACCGCTTCCTGAACAAGAATCTGAGCTACGACCCCGACAAGTTCGGCCTGGTCTCGATGGTGGCCTATACGCCCAACATCCTGCTCGCCAATCCTTCGCAGCCGTTCAAGAATCTTCCCGAGATGGTGGCGTATGCCAAAGCCAATCCCGGCAAGCTGACCTATGCGTCGTTCGGTACGGGCACCACCTCGCACATGGCAGGTGAAATGCTCAAGAACGTGGCCGGCATCGATATCCTGCATATTCCGTTCAAGGGTGCCGGCGAAGCCATTCCGGCCTTGCTGAGCGGTCAGGTGTCGATGTACTTCGACACGATCATGACGGGCCTGCCGCAAGTGAAGGCGGGCAAGCTGGTGCCGCTGGGCATGTCCAACGCCAAGCGTTCGGATCTCGCGCCGGAAATCCCCACGATTGCCGAGCAGGGCTTTGCCGGTTACGACATCGCGCCGTGGTACGGCATCGTGGCGCCGGGCGGCACGCCGGAGCCGATCCTCGACAAGCTCAACGTCGCGATCAACAAGGTACTGCAGGACAAAGACCTGCGCGACAAGCTGGCCGAAGCCGGTGCGGAGCCGCGTGGCGGCAGCCGCGCTGAATTTGCCGCATTCATCAAGAGCGAAATTCCGCGTACGCAGAAACTGGTCGAACAAGCCGGTATCACGGCGCAGTAACCGCGGTGCACTCGAGCGCGCGGCAGCCCCGGGTTGTCGCGCGCTCGGCTATAGTCGCTCCCAGAATTCATAACGATAAGCTCAACTCCCATGACGATGCCTACGAACTGGTCCCTGAATTACCCCGCACGCAAGATGCCCGTTTTGGCGCGCAACGCCGTGGCCACCAGCCAACCGCTGGCCGCACAGGCGGGCTTGCGCATGATGCTCGCCGGCGGCAACGCGGTCGACGCTGCGCTGGCGACCGCCATCACGTTGACGGTAGTCGAACCCACCATGAACGGCATTGGCGGGGATTTGTTTGCATTGATCTGGCATGAAGGCGAGCTGCATGGGTTGAATGCCTGTGGCCGCGCGCCCGCCGCGTGGACGCCCGAGTTCTTTGCCGGTCAAGCCGCCATGCCGCCGTCAGGGTGGGGTACCGTCACGGTACCGGGTCAGATCGCCGGCTGGAAGGCACTGTCCGACAAATTCGGCAAGCTGCCTTTTGCCAAGCTCTTCGAGCCTGCCATCGACTATGCACGCAATGGCTTCCCGGTGTCGCCCACGATCGCGCGTCAGTGGGCCACCCAAGGCCCCAAACTGGCCCACGAACCTGGATTCAAGGAGGCCTTCATGCCCGAGGGCCGCGCACCGGAAGCCGGCGAAATCTGGCGCTTTGAAGCCCAGGCACGCACGCTCGAGGCGATTGCTCAAAGCGGCGGCGAGAGCTTCTATCGTGGCGACTTGGCGCGCAAGATCACCGACTTCGCACGCGAAACCGGTGGTGCCTTGACGATGGAAGATCTGGCCGCGCACGACGTGGAATGGGTCAAGCCGATTTCGCAATCGTTCAAGGGCTACGATCTGCATGAGATTCCGCCCAACGGGCAGGGCATCGCCGCGTTGATCGCACTCGGCATTCTCGAGCACTTCGATATCGAGAAAATGGGTCGTGACAGCGCCGATTATTACCATGTGTCGATCGAAGCGATGAAGCTGGCGTTTGCCGACTTGCATCATCATGTGGCCGATCCGAAGCACATGACCACCAGCGCCGAGGCACTGCTCGACCCGGCCTATCTGGCGGCGCGCGCCAAGCTTATCAAGATGGACCAGGCGAGCGTGCCGGTGGCGGGTACGCCGGCAGTAGGCGGCACGGTGTATCTCACGGCGGCCGATGCCGACGGCACGATGGTGTCGTTCATCCAGTCCAACTATCACGGCTTCGGTTCGGGCGTGGTCGTGCCGGACACCGGCATCGGCCTGCACAATCGCGGGCTCAATTTCGTGCTCACCCCCGGTCACGCCAATCAGGTCGCGCCGGGCAAGAAGCCGATGCACACCATCATTCCGGGTTTCGTCACCCGCAATGGTCAGCCGGTCATGTCGTTTGGTGTGATGGGCGGCTCGATGCAGGCGCAAGGCCACATGCAAATGGTGGCGCGCCTGGCCGCGTTCGGACAGAACCCGCAGGACATGAGCGATGCGCCGCGTTTCCGCGTCGAAAACGGTCCGGTCGTCAACGTCGAGGCGCATCTGCCGCAAGCCGTGGTGGATGCGTTGCGCAGCCGAGGTCACGATGTGGCGGTGGCCCCGGCCGACAGCCTGGAATTCGGTTCGGCTCAGCTGATCTACAAGATGGATGACGGCTATTTCGCCGCATCGGATGCCCGTCGCGATGGGCAAGCGGTCGGCTTCTAAGCATGACGATCGATGCCCAGCGCCTGTGGCAGCGCCTCGACGCGCTAGCCGAGATTACCGAACCCGACCGGCCCTGGACACGGCGGTCGTTCACACCGCGTTTCCTCGCCGGCCGCGCATGGCTGGCCGCTGAGTTTGCGGCGGCCGGACTCGACGTCAGGTTGGACGCCGGTGGCAATTTGATCGGTCGGTTGGCAGGCAGCAACCCCGACTTGCCGCCGCTGGTGGCGGGTTCGCACTCGGACAGCGTGCCCTCGGGTGGGCGCTACGACGGCATGCTGGGCGTGATCGCGGCCCTGGAAGTTGCCCAGTCGCTGCGCGAGCAGGGACGGGTGTTGGCACATGATGTCGAGGTGGTCGACTTCCTGGCCGAAGAACCCAGCGAATTCGGCCTCTCGTGCGTGGGCAGCCGATCGTGGGCGGGCAAGCTCGATGCCACGATGCTGGCCACCACGCGGCCCGATGGCATGACGCTGCGGGAAGGCTTGCGGTACGTGGGTGCCGATCCCGATCGGCTTGCCAGCGCCTACCGCGCGCCTGGCAGTATTGCGGCCTACGTGGAGCTGCACATCGAACAGGCGCGTATTCTCGAATCGAACGCACTGGATATCGGTGTGGTAACCGGCATTGCGGCCATCCGGCGCGAGCGCATCACCGTGATCGGCCGCGCCGATCATGCCGGCCAGACACCCATGGGCGAACGCGCCGATGCGCTCGTCGGTGCGGCACGCATTATCGACGGCGCCTATCGCGATGCCCTGGCCGGTACCACGGCGGCCTGCCCGCTGGTGGCTACCGTGGGGCATATCGGCAACGTCAAGCCCAATGCGGCCAATGCGGTGCCGGGCCAGGCCGAACTGATCATGGAATGCCGTTGCCTGGATGAGGCAAAGGTGATCGGTTTGTTCGACGATCTTTTTGCACGGTTGAGCGCCGAACTGACCGCGATGGGACTCGAGATCCAGCGCCAGGTGATCAGCCATGTGCCGGCCACGCCGTGCACGGCGGCAATTCAAGACACGATCTCGGCGGCGGCCACCGATCTGGGATTCACGCAATGCCATCTGCCCAGTGGCGCCGGTCATGACGGCATGTTTGCGTCGCATGCCGGCCCTTTCGGCATGATCTTCGTGCCGTGTCTGGATGGACGCAGTCATACCCCTGAAGAGTGGCTGGAGCCGGAGCAGGCGGCGGCAGGGGCACGCGTGCTGTTCGAGACGATTTGCCGGCTGGACGCGCAAGGCGCGGCGAGTCTCTAGGCCATTCCAGGCATCCAACGCGTCCCAAACCCCTCAGGCATCTCAGGCACCTCAGGCATCTCAGGCATCTCAGGCATCTCAGTGCCTTCATGCTTGGCGCAGTCCAGATCGCGTTGGGATGCCACGCCCGGTTCGTGCGGCGTTATCGCTACGCCTTGCCCGAACCCGGTCGGCGCATTTTGCGTGGGATCGGGCGACGCGACATTTCCGAGTCAAGGATCAGGCGGCCCTTGAGCCTGCCGTGCATGCGCTTGACCGATTTCATGGCGTCGTTCATGTGCGCGGTCATCAGGGCGCGCACTTTCTCGGCATCGCGCGCCCGCGCCGCCGTCAGAATCTTCTCGTGGTACTTCGTATTGGTGGCGCCAAAGCGTTGCTGCGCCGCGAGCGGCATGTCGTTGTCGTACACGGTCAGTGCACGGATCATCTGATTGATCATTTCGCAACTGAAGCGCAAGAACGGATTGGGGCAGGCCGACGCGAAAATGTCGTGAAAGGTCATTTCCTCCTGCCGTTGCGCAAGCGACTGTTTCATATCCTCGGCGCGCGGGTCACAGCAGTGGATGTTGTGTTCGAGCGCATCGAACTGCGCGTCGGTTAAAAACGGCACGGCGCTGGCGGCCAGTTCCGGCTCGAGCAGATGCCGAATCTGATAAATATCCTCGATCGACACCTCCTTGAAGAAGAGGTAGTTCTGCATCAGTTGAAACGTGCGATCGAGCGGCACTTCCACCACCATGCCGCCACCGCCCGGGCCCGTACTCACCTTGATCAGCCCCTGCACCTCGAGCGATTTCAATGCTTCGCGGATCGTGCTTTTGCTGACGCTGAACATCTCCTGCAATTCGATTTCGCGCGGCAATTTGTCGCCGGGCAGAAGATTCTTCGACGTGATGAGGCGCTTGACCTCTTCGGCGATGAGGTCGCTGCGCTTGGGCTGGGCGGTTTGCGCGGGAGGCACACGCGCGTCGCGATCGAATTCCATAACCTGTTCTGATCCTCATCGGCACTGCGGGTTTTACCCGATGGTTGGCATATTGACATGATTTTGTCGCGCCACCATGATGATAACCATCCTATTTATACGCATAAATAGGCATCGCGTTTTCCAAGTTTTTGCACCCAACACTACGCTTGGTGCCACCCCGGCGCCGGCCTTATTCGTTTTCGCCGCAGGCCACACTTGCGGCAGGGAGAGCACCTTGAATCGCCGTAACCTTTTGAAGATGGCCGCACTGTCGGCCGTGCCGGGTTCGTTGTGGGCCGCACGCTCGGCATTGGCGCAGAGCGACGCGATTCGCTTCGGGTGTCCGGTCCCGATGTCGGGCGCGTTTGCGGCCAATGGCAAGTACGCCGATATCGGCATGAAGCTCGCCATCCAGCAATACGGCACCGCGCTCGGTCGTCCGCTCGCCTATACCGTGCTCGATACAGAAGGCAAACCGGCGACCGCCGTGCGCAAGGTGCAGGAGCAATCCGAGCAAGGCACCCGGTTCTTCGCCGGCGGAATTTTGTCGTCCGAGTCGTTGGCGATGGGCAAGGAAGTGGAGAAGGGCGGCGGCGTATTCATCACCACGGCCGGTGCCGACGAGATCACCGGCAAGGATTGCAACAAGGCCGCGTTCCGCTGGTCGGTGCCCACTTTCGGCGCCATCGAGCAAACCGTGCGGCCCTTGATCGAGGCCGTGCCCAAGGCGAAACGCTGGTACACGATCACGCCGCAGTATGTATTCGGCGATGGTTTGTTGAGTGCGGCGAAAAACATCTTCGCGGAGAAGGGCCTCGAGCACGTGGGCAACAGCTATCACTCACTCACCGAGAAAGAGTTCAGCGGCTATCTGACCAACGCGCTGGCCGCCAAACCCGATGCATTGCTGATCTTGAATTTCGGCTCGCAGTCGTCCGATACGCTGCGCCAGGCAGTGAGCTTCGGCATGAAGCAGAACGTGACGATTCTGGTGGCGTGGGCCTCGGGTCTGGAGCAGTTCGAAGCGTTGGGCGCCGATCTGTGCGCGGATGTGTACTTCGGTGCGCAGTACTGGCACGGGATCGATTCGCCGCTCAACAAGGATCTCGTCAAGCGCTGCCAGGAGACATTGAAGGTCAATCCCAACTACAGCCTGGCGGGGTCCTACATCTGCACCAAGATCATGCTGGACGCGATCATCAAAAGCGGCAGTGCCGATCCGAAGGCAGTGGTGGCCGCGATGGAAGGCATGAAGTACGACGGGCTCACGGGTGCGGAAGAGATCCGGGCGGGCGATCATCAGGTGCTCAAGAACTACTACCTCTTGAAAGGCAAGCCGAAGTCGAAGATGAAGGACAAGGACGATTACGCCGACATCGTGAGTTCGGGCCAGTCGTTCCTGCCGCTCGCCCAGACCGGCTGCAAGCTGTAAACCGCGCCTCCCCATGAATGTCTACCTGCTGCAGGTCGTCAATGGCATCGGGATCGGCATGCTGTACTTCCTTCTGGCGGTCGGCCTGTCCATCATCTTCGGGCTCTTGCGGTTCGTCAATTTCGCGCACGGTGCCTTCTATCTGCTGGGGGCCTACTTCTGCTTCCAGGCAATGCAGTGGGGCATGAACTTCTGGCTGGCACTCGTGGTGGTGCCCTTGCTGGTGGCCTTCTGTGCCTGGGTGGTCGAGAAGGTGCTGCTGCGGCATGTATATGCCCAGGCGCACGAGTTTCATATCCTCGTCACCGTGGGCCTCGCGCTGGTGCTGCAGGAGGGTGTCATTCTGATCTGGGGTCCGTTGGGCGACAACGTGGCCACGCCGGAGGCGCTGCAAGGCGTGGTCATGTGGGGCAACTTCATCTATCCGAAGTACCGCCTCTTCGTCATCGGCTTTACCGCCGTGTTTGCGTTGGCGCTGTGGTGGGTGCTCGAAGGCACGCGCCTGGGCAGTGCCGTGCGCGCCGGTAGCGAGTCCACCGAAATGGTCTCGCTTCTGGGGATCAACGTCTTCCGCATTTTCAGTCTCGTCTTTGCATTGGGCGCCGGCACCGCGGCGCTGGCAGGCGTGCTTGCCGCACCCATACGCGGCGTGGAACCGTTCATGGGCATCGAGGCGTTGGGCATCGCGTTCGTGATCGTGGTGGTGGGCGGCATGGGCAGTTTCGCGGGTGCGCTGGTTGGCGGCCTGTTGATCGGTATCGTGCAGAGTGTGATGAGCACGCTGTGGCCGGAGGGCGCACGCCTGATGATCTATGTGGCCATGGCCGCCGTGTTGCTGCTGCGTCCTCACGGTTTGCTGGGGAGAGGATGATGGCGCGGCTCGGTACCCATTTTCAATTGCTGTTGGTGATCGCCGTGGCGCTCATCCTGCCGCTGGTGATTCGGTCGGGATCGCTGGCGACGGAAGTACTGATCTACGCGATCGCGGTCGCCGGCTGCAACCTTCTGCTGGGATTTACCGGTTTGCTGTCGTTCGGGCAGGGTATTTTCTTCGGGTTGGGCAGCTATACGGCGGGCATTCTGCTCACCCGATTGGCCCTGCCGCTGCCGCTTGCCTTGCTGGCGGCGGTGGTGGTGGGTGCACTCGCCGCGACGCTCGTCGGCTGGTTCGCCATCCGGCAACGCGGGACGTATTTCGTGATGCTCACGCTGGCATTTGCGCAGATGTTCTACTTTCTGGCGTACAGCCTGCCCACCCTCACAGGCGGCGACAACGGCTTGCTGGATGTGCCGCGCCCGCCGATTGCCGTGGGCGGGCTCGAACTCATGGCATTGAAAACGCCGTGGCAGTTCTATACGTTGGTGGCGGTGTGCTTCGTGATCGTGTTCTGGCTGCTGCTGCGCGTGACGCGCTCGGTGTTCGGCCGCACCTTGCTGGCGATCCGCGATAACGAAGAGCGCGCTGCTGCCGTGGGATACAACGTGCGGCTGTTCAAGCTTGCCGCGTTCGCGATCTCCGGTGCGGTGACGGGACTGGCGGGTGCCTTTCTGGCCATCATGACCGGCATCGCGCCGCTCTCGAGCATCGAGTACCACACCAGCGAAATGATCCTGGTGATGACGGTCATCGGCGGCACCGGCAATCTTTTTGCCTCGGTGCTGGGTGCGGCGTTCTACGTGCTGTTCTCGGATTGGCTATCGACCTTGTGGCCGCGCTGGCTGCTGTTGTTGGGGATGCTGCTGATCGCCGTAAGCCTGTTCATGCAACGCGGCTTGTGGGGCTTGGGCGAACGCCTGTGGTTGGCGGTGCGGCGCAAACCGCCGGCCGACGATATCGATGCACCATCCGCCACGGAGTCCCGCCCATGACTGCGCATGCCGATAACGCTTCGCTTTCGTTCAACCCGCAACACCCGGTGCCCCACACGTCACACCTGGCGCATCCTGGCACGCCGCTGCTCGAGGCGCGTGGCGTGGTCAAACGCTACGGCAAGTTCGTGGCGTTGCATGGCGTGGACCTCACCGTGCAGCCGCGCACCGTGCATTCGGTGATCGGCCCAAACGGTGCGGGCAAGACGACGCTCTTCCACACCTTGACCGGCACCACCGGCGTGAGCGGGGGCACCGTCGTCTTCAATGGCCACGACGTCACGGCCGAGGCCGATCATCAACGCGTGCAGCGGGGTATTGCGCGTTCGTTTCAAGTGACGAGCCTGTTTGCCAATCTATCGGTGCGCGAAAACCTGCGCTTGGCCGCGCAAGGCGTGAAGCGGGCGGGCGCTTTCGACCTCTGGCACCCGCCCAGCGGCGCGCGCGCGCACAACGATGTGGTCGATGGCGTGCTCGAACGCATGGCGCTCACGCGCTTTGCCAACCAGACGGCCGGCGTACTCTCGCATGGCCAGCAACGCCGTCTGGAAGTGGGTATGGCGTTGGCCGCGCAACCGCTCGCCATTTTTCTCGACGAGCCCACCTCCGGCATGGGCGTGGACGATCTGGACGAGATGAAGCGCATGATCCGCGGCTTGCGCGATGACTACACCGTCGTGTTGATCGAACACAACATGAATATCGTGATGGATATCTCGGACACCGTGACCGTGATGCAGCTTGGGCGGGTGCTCGTCGAAGGCACACCCGACGCGGTGCGCCGCGACGAACGCGTGCGCCGCGCTTATCTCGGCAATATGATTACCGGAGGCCGCGCATGATCCTGGACGTGGACGGCATTCACAGCTATTACGGCAAGAGCCACATACTGCAGGGGCTCGCGCTTCAGGTGGCCGATGGCGCGCTGGTGACGGTGCTGGGACGCAACGGCGCCGGCAAATCGACCACGCTCAAAACCATTGCCGGTGTGATCGCGCCGCGCAGCGGCAGCATTCGCTTCAATGGCCAGCACATCGCCGGTCTCCCGGCGCACCGCATCGCGGCCATGGGCGTGTGCCTCGTGCCCGAACACCGTGGCATTTTCAAGCTGCTCACGGTGGAAGAGAATCTGAAGCTCGGACTGCGGCGCGCCTCGCCTTGGCAGCTGGACGATATCTACCGGATCTTTCCGCGTTTGAAAGAGCGGCGCCGCAACGGCGGCGGCCAGTTATCGGGCGGGGAGCAGCAGATGCTGGCGATCGGCCGGGCATTGATGAATCATCCGCGACTGCTGATGCTCGACGAGCCGGTCGAAGGACTGGCACCGGTGATCGTGGAAGAGATCGTGGCCCAGCTCAAGCTCATCAAGCAATCGGGCGTGGCCATTGTGCTGGTGGAGCAGAATCTAGAGGTGTGCACGCAACTTGCCGACCGGCACATCATCATCGAACAGGGGCGCGTCGTTTTCGAAGGCAGCAATGCCGAATTTCTGGCCGACGACGGCGTCAAGGACCGTTATCTGGGCGTGGGCGTATGAGCCTGGCCCCGAACAAGGAGTACATCATGCACGTTTCCGAATCTGAAGTTCTGACTTCGCTGCGCATCGACGGCGCACGCCTCTGGCAGTCGATCATGACGCTCGCCAAAATCGGGGGCACGCCCAAGGGCGGCGTGTGCCGCCTGGCGCTGACCGATCTGGACCGGCAAGGCCGCGACCTGGTGGCCGACTGGGCCGCGGAGCTCGGTTGCACCGTGCGCGTGGATGCGATCGGCAATATGTTCATGCGTCGCGCGGGGCTGCGCGACGATCTACCGCCGGTAATGGCCGGCAGCCACATCGATACGCAACCCACCGGCGGCAAGTTCGACGGCAACTACGGCGTGCTCGCCGGGCTGGAAGTGCTGCGTACCTTGCAGGATCACAACCTGATTACCGAGGCGCCGCTGGAAGTGGTGGCGTGGACCAATGAAGAGGGTTCGCGCTTTGTGCCGGTGATGATGGGGTCGGGCGTGTTCGCCGGTGCGTTCACGCTGGAACATGCGCTGGCGCAATGCGACCGCGACGGCATTTCGGTGGGCGAAGCGCTCAAGAGCATCGGCTATGACGGCGCCGATCCCGTCGGCGGGCGTCCCGCGCGTGCTTATTTCGAAGCGCATATCGAGCAGGGCCCGATTCTCGAAGCCAACGATATTGTGATCGGCGTGGTCGAAGGCGCTCTGGGCCAGCGCTGGTTCGACGTGGTGGTGACTGGGCAGGAAGCGCATGCCGGCCCGACGCCGATGGCGCTGCGCCGCGACGCGCTGCTCGGCGCGACCGATCTGATTCGTGCGGTCAACCGCATCGCGCTCGATCATGCGCCGCACGCGCGCGGCACGGTGGGCTGCGTCGAGGTCTTCCCTGATTCACGCAATGTGATCCCGGGCCAGGTGAAGATCACGGTCGATTTGCGTGCCGCCGACGACGCCACACTCGACCGCATGACGCAGGCGTTTGCCCAGGCGTGTGACGAACTGCGGCAGAAAGGCGGGTTGGAGGTCACATCGGAGCAGGTCGTGTACTTTCCGCCGCAACCGTTCGACGCCACCTTGATTCAATCGATCCGCGACGGCGCCCAGGCGCTGGGCGAGCACACCATGCCCGTGGTGAGCGGCGCCGGCCACGACGCTGTCTACATGGCGCGCGTCACGCCCACCGCGATGATCTTCGTGCCTTGCAAGGACGGCATCAGCCACAACGAAATCGAGGATGCCCAGCCGGGTCACCTCGAGGCCGGATGCAATGTGCTGCTGCACGCGATGCTGCGCTGTTGCGGCCGCGTCGAAACCGCCTCCGCGAAGGCCGCCGCATGAAAGTCCTGATCGCGCGCATGAATCACGAAACGAATACATTTTCACCGGTGCCCACGCCGCTGTCCGCCTTCGGCAACGATGGCCCGGCCTACGATCAGGCGGCCTATGACGACAACGTCGGCAAACGCACCGCCATGTCCGCCTTCATCGATCTCGCGAATGCGCGCGGCGCCGAGATCGTGACGCCGGTATCGGCCATGGCGTATCCAAGCGGACGCGTGGCGGCAAGTGCCTACGCCGACATCTGCGATCGCATCGTGGCGGCGGCCCCGGGTTGTGATGCGATCCTGCTCGATCTGCATGGGGCGATGGCGGTGGAATCGACCGATGACGGGGAAGGCGATCTGCTGGCACGCGTGCGTGCGGCGGCGCCCGGCAGGCCGATCGGCGTGGCGCTGGATCTGCACGGCAACGTAACGCCGGCCATCATGGCCAACGCCGACGTGATCGTCAGCTTCAAGACGTATCCGCACATCGATATGTATGAAACTGGCGAGCATGCAGGGCGCTTGCTCTTCGATGCGTTCGATGGCAAATCCCGACCGGTGATGGCTTGGCGGCGATTGCCGCTGATCACGCATACGCTGCGCAGCAATACGGCCGAAGGCGCCATGCGCGATGCGGTGCAGGCTGCGCGTGATGCGGAGTCCGCGGGCATGCTGGGCGTATCGATCCTGGCAGGATTCGGCCTGGCCGATATTCCGCATCCGTGTTTGACCGTGATCGTGGTGGCGGATGGCGACCAGGATGCAGCCGATGCCGTGGCGGCGCGGATCGCAGACAGGATGTGGAACGACCGCGATGGCTTCTTCTATGCCAGCGAGCCCCTGGCGCAGTCGCTGGCGCGCGCCGATACGTTGGCTGCTACGGCGGACAAACCCATTCTGCTGCTCGATCATGGCGATAACTGCATGTCGGGCGGCACGTGCGACACGATGGATGTGCTGACCGCAGCCGTGGATGCCGGGCTGACCGGGATCGTGGCCGGTTTGTTCTGCGACCCGGAAGCCGTTGCCGTCATGTCGCAAGCGGGCGAGGGCGCCACCGTCACGTTACCGGTGGGCAACAAGCGTCCGATTCCCCAGATCGGCCGGCACACGCCGCCTGTCACACTCACGGGCACGGTGCGCGCGGTAACGAATGGCGAGTATGTGATTTCGGGCCCCACCTACACGGGTCAGACGGCGTGCATGGGCCGCACGGCAGTGCTCGATATTGGCGCGGCATTGCTGGTGGTAACCGAGCGCACGCATGAACCTTGGGATCTGGGGGTGTTCGAAAGCGTGGGTATCGACCCCCGGCAGGCGCGCTTCATCCTCGCCAAATCACGGATGTACTGCCGGCCGGTATTCGTGCCGATCACAGCGGCGCTGGTGGAGTGCGACAGCCCGGGCGTCACCAGCTCGGACTATGCGCTGTTTCCGTTTGAGCGCGCCGTGCGTCCGGTCTATCCCCTGGATCGCATGGCCAGTGAAGACTACGTGGCAGCGGACCCGGTGCGTTGATCCTGTGCCCGATGCGGTTCGCTGATGGCTCGTTTACGGCGCCGTCGATGCCGCGATCAGGCCGTCGTATACCGCGCGCGCATCGGTAAACCCTTGCGATTGCAGCCTCTTCACGTAGGCATCGGACACCGGCTGCAGTCCCGATTTCCATCGTTGCAGCGTGGCAGCGTCGGGGCGCACGATTTCTTGCCCGGGGCCGTGCGCGCCGTCGAAAAAGGGCTTGTCCCATTTGTCCCAGAGTGGCCCGAACTGGGCCACCAGCATATCGCCACTCATGCTGTCGATCACGTCGCGAATCTCAGCGGGCAGCCCCTCGTAACGTGCCTTGTTCATCACGATGAAAAACGCCGACGCATAGAAGGGCACGGCCGTGTGCTGCTTCATCTCGTCGTTGAAGCCCGGAATCGGCGTGCCCCAGTTCGTGACGATCCCGTCGAGTTGATTGGCGCGCAGCGCCGGCATGATTTCGTCAGGTTGCAGCAGCTTCGGCACGGCACCCACGGATTCCAGCGCGGTAGCCACGGTGGCGTTGGGCACTCTCAAGCGCAGGCCTTTCAGATCGTCCAGCTCGACCACGCGCGTTTGCTTGGTGTGCACCAGCCCAGGGTTTTGCACGAAGAGCGCCAGCACCTTGAAATCGCGGTATTCGTCGGCAATGACGCCGGTTTTGTACAGCGACCACAGCGCCTGCGATCCGCGTCTTGCGTCGGATACGACGAACGGCAGTTCGACGATCGAACTGCGCATGAATCGATCGCCTTCGGCGCCGCGCAGGCCCAGCGCAATGTCTACCGCACCGTCCTTGACCTGGGTGCCCTGGTTGCGCACATTGCCCAATGGCGAACTGCCGTTCAACACCTCGACCACCACCTTGCCGTTGCTGCGACGCTCGAGTTCCCGCGCCCAAGGCTCGACCAGATCGACCTGGAAGAAGCTTTTGGGCCCGAGAAAGTGGCTCATCTTCAGCGCGATCGGCGCCGCGCTTGTCGCATCCGGCGCTTGCGGTGCGGCCGATGCGGGCGCTTGCGCGTACGCCGTCATCGATGACCACGCCAGCACCGTAGCGATGCTCAGACGCGCAATAAGTGTATTGCCGTACATGGTGACCCCTTTCAAGAACAACACAACGCGCAGGGGCATCGGCTTGGCCCCTCATGTGGCGGATGAGCGATCATAGGGGGATGCCGATCTATTCATTATCATGATTTACCCTTGGATGGGGTCGTCAGCGAGCGGACGCGACATGCGGCGGGCAAGGTTGCTACTATCGGCCATCCTCCATACTTGAGAACCGGGCTCATGCACACCACTCATCGGATCGCCTCCGGCCGCGCGACGCTTGCCGTGGATGTGCAGGGCGAGGGCAGCCCGATCGTGTTCCTGCATGCGGCAGTGTGCGATCGGCGCATGTGGCGCGGCCAACTCGCAACGTTGGCGCAACACAATATGGCCATTGCGTACGACCGCAGGGGCTTTGGCGACACCCTCGCGAGCGACGACACCTTCTCGTGCGTCGCCGACCTGAATGCTGTGCTCGATGGGCTGGTGCCCGGGCAGCCGGCCGTTCTGGTCGGGTGTTCGCAAGGCGGCCGCGTGGCGCTCGATGCAGCCCTCGCTCATCCCGAACGCGTGCGCGGCCTGGTGCTGATATCGGCATCCGTGTCCGGCATGCCCGAGGCCGTGTATCCCGTGGACATCGCGCCGTCGATGACGCGGCTGCAGAACGCGGAAGCGGCAGGCGATAAGGATCGGATCAACGCCATCAAGGCACATCTTTATCTGGATGGACCACGCGCCGCGGAGGGCCGAGTGAGCGGCGCGGCACGCCAGTTGTTTCTCGACATGAACGGCATCGCGCTGCGGTCGCCACCTGTAGGCAGAAACGTCGATACGGCACCGGCCTACGACCGGTTGGACGAGATCGCGGTACCGACCCTTGTAGTGGCGGGCGACCTCGACTTTCCGCACATTCAGGACCGCGCCCGTCACATCGCCGCCGCCATGCCCAACGCCCGCTTTCAGGCCTTGAACGGCGTGGCTCACTTGCCCAGTATCGAGCCGGCAAATACGATCGCCGCGCAAGTGAAGGCGTTCATGGCCACACTATGAGCGCACGCACGGCGGGCCGCCAGGTCAATCAGGGCGCCAACTGGGCCTCGATCAGGGCAGCCGACCGTTCGGATACGACCAATACCAGTTTCATCGTGGCGCGCGTGGCGCCCACGAAGAGCTTGCGTACGGTGCGCTCATCCAACGCCTCGAAGTCGATCTCGGCAAACACCACGGCCGCCGCCGATTGTCCTTTGAACCGATACACCGATTCGATCAGCACCGTGCCGGGGGTGTACACCGGCTGCCCCAGCAGATCGTATTCGCCGGTGAACGATCGCAAGGCATGCGGCCCCAGGCGATCCAGATGCAGCAACCGCGACTGCTCGCGGCCGCGATAGCTCAGCACGGCGACGTCGTGCTCGCGAAAACCCACAGCGTAGCAACGGCGCACGGCTTCCTTCACGGCCAAGAGCAGGCTGGCCTCGTCGGCATAGGTGATCAGTTCGACATCGCTGGCGGCAATCGGTGCGGCCGCTTCGATGCGCAGGTCCGCGGGCAGCAGGGGCTGCAGCCAGCGCACGACCGGACGCGGACTACGGTAGTTGCTCCTGGCCCGCAGCCGCACCCAATCCGGCAGCTCGGCGGGCGGGTGACCGTACAGGTTTTGCATCGGGTCTTCGAGCCACAACTGTCGCGCACCGGGTTTGGCATGGCGCAGCACCAGATCGCGCCATGCGGGCGCGAAGTCCTGGCCTTCGTCCACGATGACGGTGTCGAACGACATCGCTTCCGAAACGGGCGTGGCGGCGGCATCCACGATCAGTTTGTCGAACGCGCCGGGTTGGGCAAAATCAGTGGTGTGGCCCGCGTCCTGGAGCGCCATGTCGCACAGCATGTGAAACGTGCACACCAGCCCGCCAGCGGGTGCGATGCGGGCGAAATGATCTGCCAGCGGACGGTTGTAGCACACGTACAGCGGCCGTTTGCCGGCCTCTACTGCATCGCGGTACTCGGCCAGCGCCAGTTGCGTTTTGCCGGAGCCGGCGGTGCCCGTGACCCGCAATCGATAAGGCGTCATGTCCAGTTGCCGCGCCCAGTGCGCCAGCCCACCGGCCACGCGCGTGACCAACGTGCGCGCCTCGCCGAGCAGGGCGCTCACGTCGGTTTCCAGCTGGATGATGTCCTGCAGGAAACGGTGCACGCGCGGCGCAATCGCAGCGGGTTCGCCAGGCCCCAGCAGGGCCTCGATCATCGGCACGAGTTGGGCGCGTCGGCTGCCGTCGACGATGCGCTCGGGTGAAATGCCGGCGGTAAGCGGATGGCGCACGATGTGATCGGGGCAATACAGCAAATACTCGATCGTCACCGTCTGATGGTTCAGGCTGCGTGACAACTTCGCGCTCAAGCCATCCACCGTTCGCGCCATCTGCGCCTGCACGAGGCGATGGGTATTGCCTTGCACCTTCGCCAGGCCGTCTTCGGTTTCGGTCAGCAGCCCGCTTTTCTGCTCGATGATGAGCAGTTGGCCAGCGCGATTGACGATGACGAAATCGATTTCGCCGTAGATCGCATGCGCATGGTCGACGTTGGTCCAATGCACGGCGTGATACACGGTGTAGTCGTCGGGCAAACCCGCAGCCAGCACGGCGAGCGTCTGGATCTCGCGTTGCTGGGGGCCACTGTGTTCCAGCGTTTCCCAACCATCGGGCACAACACGCGACATCGAATACTCCTGGGCTTTCTGAGCGGGTGGCACGCGGCCACGATCCTGGCATTATGCGCGAGTGTCGAGGGCAGATCGCCGCCGATGCCTCGTTTGGCGCAGCTGATCGTCTCGGCGCACCTTCGGAAAGTGGCGCCGTTTATCGATCCAGCATCGCCTCTGAAGTTCGCATCCCTTATGGATCCGCCGCACCCGAGGCGTCGGTCGCCGCAAGCGGCGGATCGGCGGCATACAGACGCAACCGTTCCGCCGCCTGACGCAGATGCTGCTCGGCAGCCGCGCCGGCGGCTTGGGGATCGCCGGCTTCGATCGCCTGGAAAATGGCCTGATGCTCGGCCTGCACGGCCACCATCCGCTGCGCGTACAGGCGCGCCGTATTGCGCCGGGCGCTGCGGATCACGTGGCGCACATTGGCTTCGAGATATTCGCTGAGCGACACCAGATGGGGATTGTGCGTGGCTTGCACGATCGCCAGGTGAAACGCGTAGTCTTCTTCGTCGCCCAACTGATCATTCAGAATCGCGTACTCCATGCCCACCAAACCCTGACGGATGCGTTTCAGATCGTCGCTCGTACGGCGGGCCGCGGCGAGGCGTGCTGCCGTGCCCTCGATCGACAGCATCAATTCGAGGATGTGTTCGAGATCCTGGCTGTCCTGCGCCGTGATCGCGCCAATGCGAAACGCGTTCTTGCGCACGTTGGGATCCACGAACGCGCCGCTGCCTTGTTGCGACGTCACCAAACCTTCTGACTTCAAGCGTGCGATCGCCTCGCGCACCACCGCGCGGCTTACGCCATGCGTTTCAACCAGCACCTTTTCAGTCGGCAAGCGCGCGCCTGGCGCCAGCACGCCTTGATGGATCTGTTCGGCCAACAACGCCGCCAGATCGGCGGGCAGGGACGGCCGGGCCGCGGCGGTGGCTGTCGATTCTGAGGAGGACGGAAACGTCGTCATGCGCAAAAATGAAAAGTGGCGCCGCTCGGCGGGCCGGCGCTCATGAAAGGTACAGCCCGCCGTTGACCTGCAACGTTTCGCCGGTGACGAAAGCCGCAAGCGGCGAACACAGAAATGCAATGGTACCGGCAATGTCTTCCGCGGTGCCGTAGCGGCCCAATGGCGTGCTGGCCAGCAGTTGTTCGCCTTTCTGGCCGATCAGGTCGCGCGTCATCGCCGTCTCGATGATTCCGGGTGATACGGTGTTTACGCGCACGCGAGGCGCCAGTTCCAGAGCCAGGCTGCGCGAAAACGACAGGATGGCGCCTTTGGTGGCCGCATAGGCGGCGTGCGCATAACTGCCGCGGTGCGCCGCCAGCGACGCCAGCAACACCACCGCGCCACCCTCGCGCAGCCGCGATTGCGCCGCGCGACACAAGAAAAACGTGCCGTCCAGATTGATGTTCATCAGTCGCCGCCACGCGTCATCGGTGGTGTTCGCGATGGTGGCCTCGGGATAAATGCCGGCGCAATGCACGAGAAAATCCAGCCCGCCGAAGCGCTCCGCCGTGACCGCCAGGGCGCGTTCGCACGCGTCGGCGTCGGACACATCGGCCGGGATACTCAGTACGCGATCTGCCGGCACACCGATCACCTCAACGGCGCGCCCCAGCGCAGCCCGGTCGATGTCGACCAGCACGACCGACGCACCGTGCGCCGCCATCATCGCGGCAGTCGCCAATCCAATGCCGGTACCGGCACCGGTAATCAACGCCACTTTTCGTTCGAATGAAATCACTGCAGTCTCCTCTGCGGCACCCGCTCGTGCAGGCATCTTGTTGGTGAGAGCGGCCGTTGTGCGCGATGTGAGGCCCATCGAGAAGAGGGTTGACATGCAATCGGCGTCTCTCTACTATTTGCCCGACGATTTTAATTTGTCAGACAACAACGATAATTTATCAGACAAGTAGCAAAACCTCCAGAAAGAGCCGCACCGGCGGCAGGCGCCAAGCCTGCTGAATCGCGATGCAGCCAGTGGAGTATTGCGGCAGGAGACAAGCGTGATGCATCCATCGGGGCCTGAAACCGGCCTGCGCGGGCAAACAGTAGTGATCACGGGCGGCGCCCGCGGTATCGGTCTGGCCTGCGCGCAAGCCTTCGCGCGCGAAGGTGCACGCCTGGCGCTGCTCGATATCGATTTGGACGCGCTCGACGCAGCGTGTGCCACCGTGCGAGCGCTGGGAGCGGCATGCCTGCCCGTGCAAGCGTCGGTCACGGACGCCACGGCGGTAGCGGACGCGTTCTCGGCGATCGATGCGGCGTATGGGCGGGTGGACGTGCTGATCAATAACGCAGGCGTGTCAGCCAACAGGCCCACGCTGGACGTCACGCCTGACGAATGGCGCCGCGCGGTGGATATCAATCTGAACGGCGTGTTCTATTGCGCGCAAGCCGCCGGGCGGCGCATGGTCGCGGCCGGCGCGGGCAGCATCGTCAATCTGTCTTCGATGTATGGCGTGGTGGCGGCACCCGACCGGGCAGCGTACTGCGCCACCAAGGGCGGCGTGGTGATGCTCACCGAATCGCTGGCGGTGGAGTGGGGCCCGCACAACGTGCGCGTCAACGCGCTGGCGCCGGGCTATATCGACACCGACCTGTTGCGCGATCTGCAGGCCCGGGGCCGCTTGAGCATCGACCGGCTGGTGGCGCGCACGCCGTTGCGTCGGCTTGGCACGGCCGACGAAGTCGCTGCGATGGCGGTGTTTCTCGCCGGTGCACAGTCGGCATTCATGACCGGCCATACCTTGGTGGCGGATGGCGGCTGGAGCCGCTATGCCTATCTCTAATTTGCAATGCGGTATCTGGAGCACGTCCGATGACCACTTATGACACGCTGACTTCCGCGGCGCCCTGGCGCGCCGTCCACGTCACCGCCCAAGATTGGCACACCGCGCCGCCGACGCTTTTGGCCACGATGCTGACCCAACTGCACTGGATTCGCGCCTTCGAAGAAACGGTGCTCGACCTGGCGGCGGCCGGTCTGGTGCACGGGCCGGCCCATTCGTCGATCGGGCAGGAAGGTGGCGCGGTAGCGTCGATACTGGCGTTGGGTGCTGGCGATCAAATCAACGGGTCGCATCGCGGCCACCATCAGTTTCTGGCCAAGGCCTTGCAGCATGTGGCGCCCGACGGACTCGATCCGCGCGCGGCTCACGGTGCCGCCATCGATGCCGTGCTGCAGAAAACGCTCGCCGAAATCATGGGTCTGGCGCAAGGGTTCTGCCGCGGGCGAGGCGGTTCGATGCACTTGCGCTGGCTGGAAGCGGGCGCCTTGGGCACCAATGCGATCGTGGGCGGCGGTGTGCCGTTGGCAGCGGGCGCGGCCTGGGCGCATCGCCATGCGGGTACCGATCGCGTGGCCGTGACCTACTTCGGCGACGGCGCGATCAATATCGGTTCGGTGCTCGAAACGATGAATCTCACCGCAGCGTGGAAAACGCCGCTGTGCTTCTTCGTGGAGAACAATCGCTATGCCGTCTCCACCACGGTGGAAGAAGCCACGGCTGAACCGCGGCTGTCTGCCCGCGGTCAGGGCTTCAATATTCCCGCGTGGAAGGTCGACGGCATGGATCCGTTGGCCGTCCACACGGCCATGGCCGAGGCGGTCGCGCATATGCGGGCGGGTCATGGGCCAACGATCATCGAAGCCGATGTGTATCGCTTCTTTCACCAGAATGGGCCGTTCCCGGGAAGCGCGTTCGGCTATCGCACCAAGGAAGAGGAAGCCACGTGGCGAGCCCGCGATCCGCTGTTGCGCGTGGCCACCGAAATGGTTGCGCGTGAGCTCATCACCGCCGACGAGATCGATAGCCTGCGCGCGCGCTGCAAGTCGACCATGCAGGAGATCGCCGAGCGCCTGACCGAAGCGGGCGAGGGTGCCAAGCGCCAAGTGCGCGCCGATCTCTGGCCGCGCGCAGATTTTCGTGACGTGGGATTGCGCAGCGATCAACAGGAATTCGTGGGCATGCGGGTGCAAGAGGCCGCCGACTATGCGGGCACCACGGTGACGCGCAAGCTTGTGGATGCCGTGGCCGACGTGGTCACCCGCCGCATGGAAACCGACCCGAGCATCGTGGTGATGGGCGAAGACGTGCATCGTCTCAAAGGCGGCACCAATGGCGCCACACGCGGGTTGAAAGACCGTTTTCCCGATCGGGTGCTGGGCACGCCGATCTCCGAGAACGCGTTTGCAGGCCTGGGCGGCGGACTGGCCATGGACGGACGTTACAAGCCCATCGTCGAGTTCATGTACCCTGACTTCATGTGGGTGGCGGCCGACCAGATCTTCAATCAGATCGGCAAGGCGCGTCATATGTTCGGCGGCGAAATCGATGTGCCGCTCGTGCTGCGTACGAAAGTGGCCATGGGCACCGGCTATGGCTCGCAGCACTCGATGGATCCGGCCGGCATCGTGGCCACCTCACCCGGCTGGCGCATCGTGGCGCCGTCCACGCCGTACGACTACATCGGTTTGATGAACACCGCGCTTCTGTCGCGCGACCCGGTGTTGGTGATCGAACATGTGGATCTCTACGCTTCATCCGGCGAGATTCCGGCAGACGATCTCGATTACTTCATTCCGTTCGGCAGCGCCTGCGTGCGCCGCGCCGGCAGCAAAGTGACGGTGCTCACCTATCTCGCCATGGTCGACAAAACGCTGCAGGCGGTCGAGGCGCTGGGCATCGATGCCGAAGTGATCGATCTGCGCACACTGGATCGTGCCAGCCTGGATTGGGACACGATCGGCGCGAGCGTGCGCAAGACGAACAACGTGCTGATCGTGGAGCAGGGCGCGCGCGGCACCTCGTACGGCGCGATGCTGTCCGACGAGATTCAGCGCCGTTTGTTCGATTGGCTGGATCAGCCGGTCAAACGCGTCACGGGCGGCGAAGCCTCGCCCAGCATTTCGAAGGTGCTCGAGCGCGCCGCGTTTGCCGGCGTGGAAGAGGTGATGGACGGCTTGCGCGATGTGCTGGCCGATCTGGGGGAGGCACCGTAATGGCCCAACTCATCAAGATGCCGGCCGTTGCGGCCGATAGCGCCACCGGGTCGATCGCGCAGTGGTTGAAGAAAGAGGGCGATCGCGTGGCGGTGGGCGATGCCATCGCCGAGATCGAAACCGATAAGGCGATCGTCGAGATCGCCGCGGAGCATGCCGGTGTGCTGGCACGTATCGTCGCAGCAGCGGGCGATGCACAACTGCCGGTGAATGCCGTCTTGGCGGTGTTGACTGCCGACGGTGAAGGTGCCGATGCCGTCGACCGTGCGCTGGCTGCCGAAGGCGTCAATGGCCCTGCGCCTGCGCCGACTGGGCAATCTACTGATGATACGGAGCGCCGCAGCGACGCCACGCCAGGCCCAACGCAACGTCTTTTTTCCAGCCCGGCCGCGCGCCGCATCGCAGCGGATCATCAGATCGATCTACGACAGATCGCGGGAAGCGGGCCGCGCGGGCGCATCCTGAAGCAGGATGTGGCGCGAGCTGCACAAGGATCGGCGGCGTCACAGGCCCGGCAGGGGGCCGGCGACGGCGCATCGGTGCGGCCTGCGCCGCTGGTACCCCTCGCGGCCACCGTCGCGACGAACGCGGGCGACCACAAACCCGATTCAGCTGCAGCATCGAGCGGCCCCAGCCGGACGCCGCACTCGACCATGCGGCGCGCGATCGCCCGGCGCCTGACCGAAAGCAAGACCACGATTCCCCATTTCTATCTCACGCTCGATTGCCGCATGGATGCGCTGCTGGCCTTGCGCCGGCAGATTGGCGACGACGGCCACGCGCGTATTTCGGTCAACGACTTCATCGTTCGGGCAACTGCGCTGGCACTGATCGCCGTGCCGGAAGTCAACGTGGCGTGGGAGGACGATGCCCTGGTCCAGCACGACTCGGCCGACATCGCCGTAGCGGTAGCGACCGAAGGGGGGCTGGTGACGCCCATCGTGCGCAACGTACACACCAAAACATTGCGGCAGGTCGCAACCGAGATCGCCGAGCTTGCAGCGCGCGGCCGGGCGCAACGTTTGAAGCCGCAGGAGTACACCGGCGGATCGATGACGGTCAGCAACCTGGGGATGTATGGCGTTGCCCAGTTCGCCGCCATCATCAATCCGCCTCAGGCTGCCATTCTGGCGGTGGGTGCGGCGGAAAAGCGGGCGGTCGTGGACGACGCCGGCGCAGTCGCTGTGGCGACCGTGATGACCATCACGCTATCGGCCGATCATCGTGCCGTCGATGGCGCCGTCGCCGCGCGCTGGCTGGCGGCCTTCAAACAACTGATCGAGCACCCGGTGCGTATTTTGTTATGAGCCAAATGGATGTCCTAGGGAAATCCCCGATTCTTAAACCCTGCGCGTCTACTAGACTGGAGCGGCTTTCAGTCTGGCCTCATATAACATATATCATATATTCTAAAAAGCCTTAGGTTCCAAGGGTTTAGGCTGGTTTTCTATTCGTATAGACAGGAGCGAGACAATGTTCAAAATCAAGAAATTGGCGGTGGTGCTGGGCGCTTGCGGCGTGCTCGCCAGCAGCGTGGCGTGGGCGGACGTCAAAGTCGGCGCCTTGTTTCCGTTCAGCGGTGCGCTTGCGCTGCTGGGGCAGGAGAGCTATCGCGGCCTCGAGCTGGCGGTCAATGAGATCAATGCCGCAGGCGGCTTGAATGGCGAGAAGATTCAGATCATCAAAGCCGACGCCGTCGACCCCACCCAGGCCGTGTCGGAAACGAAGCGGTTGACCTCGTCCAATGTGGCGGCCGTATTCGGCAGCTACGCGTCCGGCATTTCGTATGCGGCCACCCCGGTCACCGAACTGGCCGGCGTGCCGTACTTCGAACTCGGCGCCACGGCACACAAGATCACCACACGAAACTACAAATACCTGTTCCGCAGCAACCCCAATACCGCACTCTATGGCGTATCGGTGGTGAATGCCTTGCATGAGATGATTGCGCCGGGCATGGGGTTGAGCCCCAAAGATATCAAGATCGGCATCATCCACGAGGATGGCCCTTACGGCACCGATGTGGCGGCGACCGAGAAGCAACGCGCGGCCGAACTGGGCTACACCGTTGCCGAGGTGCTGCCGTACTCCGCGAAAACGGTGGATCTGTCTTCGCTCATCCTGCGCCTGAAAGGCGCCGGCGTGAACGTGGTGCTGCAGACGGCGTATCAGAACGACGCCATCCTGTACTTCAACCAGGCCAAGTCCGCGGGCTTTACGCCCAAGGTCGTGATCGGCGCCGGCGGCGGCTACTCGCTGGCCGATACCGCCAAGGCGGTGGGTCCCGGCATGAACGGCGTGTTCGATCTCGACTTCCCGCAGTCGTCGATCAATCCGGCCGGTGCACCGGGTCTGGACAAGTTCCTGGAAGCCTACAAGAGCACGTACAAGAGCGACCCGCAGTCGGGCCACAGCCTGACCAACTACGTGGGCGCCAAGGCCTTCTTCGAAGCCATGGCCCAGGCCAAATCCACCGACGCGGACAAAATTCGCGCCGCGGTACTGGCCTACAAGAAGCCGGGTGGCCAGAGCGCCAACGGTTGGGGGTTCGACTTCGGTGAGGATGGCCAGAACAAAGCCTCCACGTTCTATGTCATGCAATGGCAGGACAACAAGCTCGTGACGATCGCACCCAAAGACCTCGCGCTGGGCAAGCCGGTCTTCAATAAATAACAACCACACTTAAAGGCCATCCGGGCGCCGGTCGCGGGCGCTCGGATGAGCCGTGGTCGCGAGGTTGCATAAATGGATATCTTCATTCAGTTGCTCATCAACGGACTGTTGCTGGGTGGCGCCTACATCATCATCAGTTTGGGGCTTACGCTCATTTTCGGCGTCGTCCGTGTCGTCAACTTTGCGCACGGCGAATTTCTGATGGTGGGCATGTATCTGGTCTATCTGATCGCCACGCAATTCGGCGTGCATCCTTACCTCGGGTTGATTCCCGTTGCCGTCATCCTGTTTGCGTTGGGCGCGCTCACGCAAAAGTGCATCATCCAGCCGTTGCTCAACGCGGATGAACATATCCAGATCTTCGCTACGGTGGGCGTCTCGACGATTCTGCTCAACCTGGCGCTCGTGGTCTTCGGCGCAAACGTGTTGCGTGCGCCCGCAGATCTCGGCACCCATGCCGTCATGGTCGGCACCTTTACGGTCGTGACCGGGCAGCTCATCACCTTCATCATCGCCATCGTGCTCGCCGTGCTGCTGCACGTGTTCATGCATCGCACCTATCTCGGCCGGGCATTGCGCGCCGTGGCCCAGCATCGTTATGCGGCGCTCCTCATGGGCGTGAATGTGAACACGGTGTACTGCATCGCATTCGGTCTGGGCACGGCCTTCGTGGGGATCGCGGCCGGCCTCCTGGCCCCGCAGTATCCGGTGTTCCCCACCGTGGGGACGTACTTCGTGCTGACCGCGTTCGTCATCGTGGTGCTCGGCGGCATGGGCAGTCTGTATGGCGCGGTGGCGGGCTCGCTCATCATCGGCGTCGTCGACACCCTGGCGGGTTACTACATCGCGCCCGACTTGAAGGAAGTCGTCTACTTCGGGATCTTTCTGCTGATCCTCGTCTTGCGTCCGAACGGTCTGTTCGGCACCAGCACAGAATAATAAGGAGAGAGACGTGTTTCCCGATTTCCGCAGCCCCAAAGCCTATGTCAGCCTCATTTTGCTGGCCGTCATGTTCATCGTGCCCGTCGTCATGGGCACCGCCTTCTGGACCAATCTCTTCGTTCTGCTGTTCGTGTTCGCCGCGCTGACCACCGCCTGGAATATCGTGGGCGGCTACGCGGGGCAACTTTCGCTGGGCCACGCCGTGTTCTACGGCATCGGCGGCTATACCGCCACGTTGCTTACGGCCAACTTCGGCATCACGCCCTGGATCGGCATGATTGCCGGCGCCCTGATTTCGGGCGTGGTGGCCGTGGTGATCAGTTATCCCACGTTGCGCCTGAAGGGCCCGTTTTTCGCACTTTCCACGATTGCGATCCTGGAAGTGGTGCGTCTGCTGGTCATTCACGAAGAAAGCTGGACCGGCGGCTCCAGCGGCATCAGTCTGCCGTTGAATATCGGCTGGACCTGGATCGTCTTCCGGGACAAGATCAACTACGTGATCATCGCGTTCGTGATCTTCCTGCTGGTGTTGTGGGCATCGTGGTTCATTCGCAAATCGCGCACCGGGCACTACCTGATCGCGATTCGCGAGCGCGAAGATGCGGCGCGCGCCGTGGGCGTTCATACCGTCAACATGAAGATCCTGGCTGCCGTGGTCTCGGCCATGCTGACCAGTGTGATCGGCACGTTCCACATCACGTATCTGACGTTCGTCGATCCGGGCTCGGCGTTTTCGCTCGAGTTGTCGATCCAGATCGCGATGTTCGCGTTGATCGGGGGGTTGGGTACGGTCGCCGGTCCCATCGCCGGCACGTTCCTGGTGCTGCCGATCGCCGAACTGGCGCGCGGCTGGTTGAGCGCTTTGGGCAACGGCATGCACGGCGTGGTGTACGGCGTGATCCTGGTCGCCGTGGTGCTCACCATCCCACGCGGTCTGGCAGGCGCCTTCGGCCCGATGATCGAACGCCTGCTCGACCGCCTGCCGTATCTGGGCACGCGGCCGGTAAAGCAAGCGGCCGCACCGGCGTCGACTGAGAAGCACGTGATCGACCGTGAGTCGCCCGTGCTCAAGGCCGAGCATCTGTTCAAGAACTTCGGCGGCTTGCGCGCCACCAACGACGTGTCGCTCACGCTATATCGCAACGAGATCCTGGGCATGATCGGGCCCAACGGCGCCGGCAAGACCACGGTGTTCAACCTGCTGTCGGGCTTTCTCTCGCCGGACAAGGGCAACATCACGCTGCTGGATCGCCATGGCACGTGGGTGAAGTGCACCACGCCCGACGATCTGGCGCATAAGGGCATGGGCCGCACCTTCCAGATCGCGCGCCCCTTTACCGGGCTGACGGTGTTGGAAAACATCATGCTCGGCGCATTCATCGATACCTCAAAGCGCGATGAAGCCGAACGCATCGCGTTGCGGGTGGCGGAGCAGACGGATCTGGTCAAGTATCTGAACACCGAGGCGCGCAACCTGACCGTGGGCGGCATGAAACGGCTGGAGATCGCGCGTGCGCTGGCCACCGGGCCAAAGGTGCTGCTGCTGGATGAAGTGATGGCGGGGCTTAATCCCACCGATGTCGAGAAGGCAATCCAGATGATCCGCCGCATTCGCGATTCGGGCGTATCGATCCTGCTTATCGAACACATGATGCAGGCCACCATGGCGCTTTCCGATCGCATCATCGTCATCAACGAAGGGGCGGTACTGGTCAGTGGCCTGCCGCAGGAAGTGGTCGAGAATCCGGCCGTGATCGAAGCGTACTTGGGCAAGGAGTACAACGATGCTTAAGGTATCCAAACTCGTATCGGGCTATGGCAAGACCCAGGTGCTCAACGGCCTGGATTTCGAAGTCAACGCCGGCGAGATCGTCACGTTGATCGGCGCCAACGGCGCAGGAAAAACCACCACGCTCAAGGCCCTGTGCGGGGTGATCGCGGCCACGCAAGGCCGCGTGGAGTTCGAAGGTCAGGACCTCACCAACCGCAGCGCCGCCGATATTGTGGATGCGGGCATCACGATGATTCCCGAGGGCCGGCAGCTCTTTCCGAGTTTCACGGTGAAGGACAATCTGCTGATGGGTTCGTACAAGCGGGCGGCGCGCCCGATCGTCAAGCAGAAGCTCGACGAAGTACTGCATATTTTCCCCCGCGTGAAGGAGCGGCTGACCCAGTTTGCCGGTTCATTGTCGGGCGGCGAGCAGCAGATGGTGGCGATCGCGCGCGGCATGATGTCGAATCCGAAAATGCTGGTGTTCGATGAGCCGTCGCTGGGGCTGTCGCCGCTGCTGGTGCAGCAGATGTTCGACGTGATTCGTAATGTGACGTCGCATGGTGTGACGGTGCTGCTCGTGGAGCAGAACGTATTTCGTACCCTGCGTTTGGCCGATCGCGGCTATGTGCTGGAGAATGGGGCCATCGTGCGCAGCGGCACGGGTCAGGAATTGCTCAACGACCCCCACGTCAAGCGCGCTTACCTCGGGCATTGAGCCCAGTCTCGAAGGATTATCAGATGGCAGCAACATTCAAATTCATCGATCATGGCGAAGGTGGCGGACCCGAAGTCCTGCATATCGCCGAACGCGAACGTACGGCGCCCACCGGCCGCCAGGTCGAAATCGAAGTGGCGTACGCGGGCGTCAATCGCCCGGAAGTGCTCCAGCGCGCCGGGTCATACGCACCGCCACCGGGCGCATCGCCTTATCTGGGCCTGGAAGTGTCGGGCACCATCGTGGCGGTCGGCCCCGAGGTGAAAAACCGCAAAGTGGGTGACGCCGTTTGCGCGCTCACGCCGGGCGGCGGCTATGCCGAGTATTGCCTGGCCGACGAACGTCATTGTTTGCCCGTGCCCGCAGGCGTGGACATGCAATCGGCCGCGTGCATCCCCGAAAACTACTTTACTGTGTGGACCAATGTGTTCGAGCGCGGTGCATTGAAGGCGGGCGAGAAGCTCCTGGTGCACGGCGGTTCGAGCGGCATCGGACTTACGGCGATTCAACTGGCGGCGGCATTCGGCGCTGAAGTGTGGACCACCGTCGGCAACGCCGACAAGGCCGAGGCTTGCAAGCAAGCGGGCGCCACGCGCACGATTCTGTACAAGGACGAAGATTTTGAAGCGGTGGTGAAGTCGGCCACGGAAGGCCGCGGTGTGAATGTGATTCTCGATATGGTCGGCGGCGACTACATCAACAAGAACATCCGCAGCCTGGCCATCGATGGTCGCATGGTGCAGATCGCCTTCCTGCAGGGCAGCAAGGCCAGTATCGATGCCATGCCCATCATGACCAAACGGCTGACCTTCACCGGATCCACATTGCGGCCACGCTCGGATGAGGACAAAGGCAAGATCGCCCAGGCGCTGGTCGATGAAGTGATTCCCTTGCTCGAACAAGGCAAATGCCGGCCGGTGATCCACGCCGAGTTTCCGTTGGCTGAGGCGTCCAAAGCGCATGCGCTGATGGAAAGCAGCACGCACATCGGCAAGATCGTGTTGAAGGTGCGCTGATGAATGCGTCGTTTGCAGGCCAGACGGTGGTGGTCACCGGCGCAGTGGGTGGTATCGGTTCGGCGATCGTGGACGCGTTCGTGGGGCAGGGCGCCCGCGTGGGGCTCATCGATTTCGACGAGGCGGGTGGCCGGGCTTTTGAGGCGCGTCTGCGCGCCGCCGGTCATACGGTCAAGTTTGTCGCCGCCGATGTCGCGCAGTTCGACGCCTGCAAACGCGCTTACGACGAGATCGCCGCCGAACTCGGCGGCGCGGATATTCTGGTCAACAACGTGGGCATCTCGCCCAAGACCAATGGCCGAGCCCTGCGTGTGTGGGAAATGCCGCCCGCCGAATGGGAAAAGGTGATGGCCGTCAATCTGAACAGCGTGTTCTACATGACGCACCTGGCCACGCCGCACATGATCGAACGGCGCGCGGGACGCGTAATCAATATGTCGTCGGTGGCCGGCAAGGCCTATTGCGACATCGTCGCCGCGCATTATGCCGCCACCAAAGCGGGCTTGTTGGGCCTGACGCGGCATTGGGCGGCCGAGCTGGGCGAATTCAATATCACGGTCAATGGTCTGGCACCCGGCCGGATCAGCACGCCATTGCTGAAATCGGTGCCGCAGGAAATCAACGACGCGGTCGCCCGCGTGACGGCGCTCAAGCGCCTGGGCACGCCTGAGGAGGTGGCCGATGCATGTTTGTTCCTGGCCTCCGATCAGGCGCGATTCGTGACGGGTCAGGTGCTCGACGTGGCAGGCGGCTGGCTCATGACCTAGCAATCCGGCATGCCCCGGCGGCCCATCCCGGTCCTGACGAGCGCGCCTTCCGACGCGCAACCGGTCGATGCCGCACAACGGCCGATATGCCATCACCCCAAATGAAGCGAGGAGACATCGATGTTCAAGGAAGTCAATTTCCACGATAAGAAAGTGCTGATCACGGCGGGCGCCGATGGACTGGGTCTGGAAATGGCCCACGTCTTTCATGACGCCGGTGCGTGCGTTTTCGTGTGCGACGTCAATGCCGCGCGACTGCAGGACCTGGCACGCGAGCGCCCCGATATTCACACGTCGGTGACCGACGTCTCGGACGAGGCCAGCGTGGCTGCGCTCTTCGAACAGGTACAGGCCAAGCTCGGCGGGCTCGACATCCTGATCAACAACGCCGGCGTGGCAGGCCCGACCGGCCTGGTCGAAACCCTTTCGAAAGCCGACTGGGATCGCACGCTTGCCGTCAACATCACCGGGCAGTTTCTATGCGCCCGCGAAGCCGTCGCGCTGCTCAAGCAATCGAAAGCCGGCGTGATGATCAATATGTCGTCGGCGGCCGGTCATCTGGGTTTTTCGGGCCGCTCGGTGTATTCCGCGTCGAAGTGGGCGGTCATCGGCTTTACCAAGTCGCTGGCAATCGAACTGGGCGCCTACGGGATTCGTGTCAACGCGATTTTGCCGGGCGCCGTCGAAGGCCCACGCATTCGCGCTGTGATCGAGGCCAAGGCCAAAACCCTGGGGCAGCCGGTGGACGACATCGCGTCGCTGTATGAAAACCAGGCGGCCATGGGCCGCATGGTCACGGCGCGCGATATTGCGAACATGGCGCTCTTTAACGCGAGTGAAGCGGCGCGCAGCGTTTCGGGCCAGGCCATCGTGGTCGACGGCTTCACCCAGAAACTGTATTGAACGGGGAGAAGCTTATGTCGACCGCCGCCATCATCGGCACCGGCCTGATCGGGCAAGGCTGGGCCATCGTGTTCGCACGCAAGGGCTGGCAAGTGCGCCTATTCGACGTGAACGCGGCCGCGCTGGGTGAGGCGCGCACCTTGATCGTGCAGCAGTTGCGCGAACTCGAAGCACACGGCCTGCTCACGGATGTGGACGCGGTCGCAGATCGCGTCACGGTGTGCGACACCTTGTCGGATGCGCTGAAGGGCGCGAGCTACATCCAGGAAAACTCGCCCGAGAATGTGGACATCAAACGGGCGCTCTTCACGCAGCTCGACACGCTTTCCGCGCCCGATGCCGTGATCGGCAGCTCCACGTCGAGCATACCGGCAAGCTTGTTCACCGAGCATCTGGACGGGCGCGCGCGCTGCCTGGTTGCGCACCCGGTCAATCCCCCTTATCTGATTCCAGTAGTGGAGTTGAGTGGCGCGCCGTGGACCTCGCCCGAGTCGATCGCACGCGCCCGCGCCATCATGGAAGCAGTGGGGCAGAAGCCCGTTACCGTCAACCACGAGATCGAAGGTTTCGTGCTCAATCGCCTGCAAGGCGCGCTGCTGCAGGAGGCCTTTCGGCTCGTGCAGGCGGGCGTGGCGACCGCCGAGGATATCGACACCACGATCAAGGATGGCCTGGGGTTGCGCTGGTCGTTCATGGGGCCCTTCGAAACCATCGACCTGAATGCACCGGGCGGCATCGCCGACTACTGCGCGCGCTACGGCGGCATGTATGCGGGGATCGGCTCGACGCAAAACGAAAGCGTGGTGTGGGAGGGCGAGCTGATCGACAACCTTTCGGCGCAACGCCGCGCGCTCCTGACCGAACAAGACCTGCCTGCGCGCCGTTTCTGGCGCGACGAAAAATTGATGCAGTTGATGCGTCACAAACTAGAACGGAGAGACGAATGGCAAAGCCCAAGCAAAAAGTCGTGATCACGTGCGCCGTCACCGGCGCGATTCACACGCCCAGCATGTCGCAGTATCTGCCCGTGACTGCCGATGAGATCGCCGATGCGGCCATTGGCGCGGCTCAGGCGGGCGCCGCCGTTCTGCACCTGCACGCACGCGACCCCGAGACCGGCAAACCTACGCAGGATCCGGCGATGTTCGAGCCGTTCCTGGCGCGCATCAAGGCCGAAACCAACGCGGTCATCAACATCACGACCGGGGGCAGCCCGCACATGACGGTAGCCGAGCGGATGCGGCCGGCGTCGACGTTCAAGCCGGAATTGGCCTCGCTGAATATGGGCTCGATGAACTTCGGCCTGTATCCGATGCTGGATCGCTTCAAGGAATTCGAGCATCAATGGGAGCGCGAACATCTCGAAAACAGCCGCTCGCTGATCTTCCGCAACACCTACCAGGATATCGAAGACATCCTGGCCATCGGCAACGAAAATGGCACGCGCTTCGAGTTCGAATGCTACGACATCAGCCATCTCTATAACCTCAAGCACTTCCTGGATCGGGGCCTGGTCAAGTCGCCGCCGTTCATTCAATCGGTATTCGGGTTGCTCGGCGGCATTGGGCCCCATCCCGAAGATTTGATGCACATGAAGCGCACGGCCGACCGTTTGTTTGGCGACGCTTACGAGTGGTCGATCCTGGGCGCCGGCCGCAACCAGATGCCGCTGGCGACGATCGGCGCGGCGATGGGTTCGAACGTCCGGGTGGGGCTGGAAGATTCGCTGTGGATCGGACCGGGCGAATTGGCCGCGTCCAACCGCCAACAGGTCGAGCGCATTCGCACCATTCTCGAAGCGCTCAACCTGGAAGTCGCCACGCCCGACGAAGCCCGCGAAAAGCTGCAGCTCAAGGGCCACGCGAACGTGAATTTCTAGATGGCGGGCGCCGGTTCAGCCGGCGTGTCGCAGGAGCGCTGCCGTCAGATCGTCTTCTGACAGGGTGTAGTCGAAGTTCGCGGCATGGCGCGCCTTCAGAGTCAGCCGTGCCGCCTCTCGCACCTGTTCGGCATCAATGGCGGTCGCGCCCAGTTCGCGCAGGGTGGTGGGCAAGCCCACGCGCCCGTACCAGCGTGTGAGATCGGCGAGCGTGGTGTCGGACCGTCGTTCGAGATCGAGTTGCACCAGCAGTCCCACCGCCACTTGCAGTCCGTGCAACGCCGGGCCTACGCCCGCCACGCGCGGCAACCCCCGAGTCAAGGCATGTGCGATCGACAATCCACCGCTTTCGAATCCCAGGCCGCTCATCAGGATCATGGCTTCCACAGCGCGTTCGAAGGCCGGCGTCGGCTCGCCGGTGCCGGCGGCCTTCAGCGCATCCTCGCCGCACTCGAGCAGGGTCCGGGCACAGCCATCGGCAATCAATTGCGCGGTGGCGGTGGACCCCGCGTCAAACATGTTCTTGCCGTGATTCCGGCTGCATTGCGCCGCTTCGAATTTCTTGGAAATGGCATCGCCCAAACCGGCGCGAAAGAAGTGCGCCGGCGCCGTGGCGATCAGCGTGGTGTCCACAATCACCATCGTGGGGTTGAACAGCATGTGTTCGACCGCGAGCAGATTGTGATGCGCGTCGTACAGCACGTAGTTCTTGCTGGTGGGCGCATCGTTGGAGGCCACGGTGGGTACCGTGATCAGATGGCAGTGCGACGCATGCGCCACCGCTTTACCCGCATCCAGCGATTTGCCCCCGCCGACGGCAATCACCAGCGTAGGCGAAATGCCTGCCGCCTGCTCGCACAGTTCCGCGACCACATCCGGTGTGAGGTCGCCGTCCAGCACCATGTCGTGCAGGGCAACGCCATGCTCGCGGCACAGGCGGCGCAGGCGCTCAGCCAGTACGCCATACACATATCGGTCGATGACGAGCGCCGCATGACGGCCGAACAAGGCCGCCGAGCGGCCCAATACTTCAATTGCGTCCGGCCCTTGTATGTAGCGGCTCGGACTGCCAAATACCTTCAGCATGCTGTCTCCTCACTTGCGTGTGGGCTTGGGTTGGAATTCCTGTTCCTTTTCTTTTTCGACCAACCAGTCGATCATGATCTTGCCGCCCCACATCAAATCTTCCTGAATGGCGCGCGCCGCCGCTTCCGGGTCGCGCGCTTCCAGTGCATCCAGAATCGCTTCGTGGCGATGCTGGCCGCCGGAGTAGTCCAGACCTGCCGTCTTGACGTGAAAAATCTTGAGGATCGGCCCCGTGACCACCCAGAACGCCTCGACGGTGTTCTGCAACGTCGGCATGCGGCTCGCTTCAAGCAGCGCGAAGTGAAACTTGCGATTCAGATAGCTCGCGCGCTTGGGATCGGAAGCGGTGTGCGCAATGAAATCCTTCTGCAGCGCAATCAGATTATCCAGCTGCTTGCGGGTGATCTTTTTCGCGGCTTCGGCGGCACCCATGCCTTCGAGATGGAAGCGAATCTGCTGGATTTCCCACAGCTTTTCCGAATTGACGTAGGGCACATACACCGCCGTGGCGGCCTGCATCTCCAGGCCTTGCTCGCTGATCAGCCGAAAAATGGCCTCGCGCACCGGGGTGATCGATACGCCCAGTTCGTGCGCCAACTCGCCGATGATCAGACGCTCACCAGGTTCGTACTGGCCATTGATCAATGCATTGCGGATTTCGTTGTAGACCCTGACGGACAGGTTTTCTTTTTTTACCGGCTTGAGATTGGTCATGGCGTGGGCAATGCGGAGGAGGACTCGATGCTTGAGAAAGAATTCTAGCGTGCCGCCACCACAAACCGGCGCAATGGCTATATTATATATCATATATTCTAAACCGAAAGGAACAGCGCCATGCCGCATGCGCCTCACAGCCCGACCGTGGAGGAGATCCAGGTCCTGCGCGACAAAGCCCGCTTTGTGCGCCTCGAAACGATCCGTTTGATCGAGATCGCCAAGATTGGCCACTACAGTTCGGTATTTTCCTGCGCCGAGATCTTCGCGGCGCTGTACTACGACGTCATGAACATCGCGCCGGGCGACCCAACCTGGGCCGATCGCGATCGGTTTCTTATGGGCAAAGGTCATGCGGCCGTCGGACTTTTTCCAATCCTGGCCGATCACGGTTTCATCCCCAAGGCGTTGCTCGACGACTACACCCGTCTGGGCAGCCCGTTGGGCGACCATCCCGACATGACCAAAGTGCCGGGCGTCGATTTCAGTTCCGGCTCGATCGGTCACGCCTTGTCCAACGGCGTCGGCATGGCCGTGGGCGGGCGGCTCAATAAGCAAACCTTCAATGTGTTCGTGATGCTGGGCGACGGTGAGATGCAGGAAGGCCAGGTGTGGGAAGCGGCGCTGTTTGCCGCGCACAACAAGCTCGGTCGCCTGATCGCCATCGTCGATCGCAACGGCTATCAGCTCGATGGCCGGGTGGATGATGTGATGGGCGTGGAATCGCTGAAGGAGAAATGGGCCGCCTTCGGATGGGAGGTGCATGACGTGGATGGCCACAATCTGCACGATCTGACCGCACTGCTGCGCCGTCTGAAGGCCGACGAAGGCCGCCAGCAGCCGGCTTGCATCATCGCCAGAACGTTGAAAGGCAGGGGCGTCTCGTTCATGGAAACCGAGCCGGGCTGGCACCTGGGCTATCTGGCGCCGGAAGATGCCGCCGCCGCCATCGACGAAATCATGGCGCGGGAGATCTGACATGACCACAACGCATTCCACCGGCAGCGCGACCGCAGCCAGCCATACCGTCAACCCTGCCGTCAGCCCTGTTGCCGGCAGCGGATCTCAACCTGCTTCCACGGCCACGCTGCGCTCGCCCGACTCCTGGCAGTACCGCGCGCTCAATGCCGTCAACCCCGGGCTCAATTACCTCTCGGATGCGCTGATCGCGCTGGCCCGCGAGGGCCATCCCGTCGTCGCGGGCTCAGCCGATTTGCAGTACTCCAATGGCCTGAACCGCTTTGCGCAAGCGTATCCCGAGCGTTACGTGCAGTTCGGCATCTCCGAGCAAAACATGGTGTCGGCTGCGGCAGGGCTGGCGACCTGCGGACATATGCCGTTCGTGGCCACCTTCGCATCCTTCATGGCGCTATTGTGCTGCGAGCAGATCCGCATGGACGTGGCCTACACGAAATTGCCGGTGCGCCTGATCGGGCATCACACCGGCATCAGCCTGGGCTTCTACGGCACCTCGCATCATGCCACCGAGGACATTTCCACTACGCGTGCCATTGCCGGCTTGACGGTGGTGTCGCCGGCGGATGGGCCGCAACTGGCCGCCGCGATCAAGGCGTCTGCCACCTGGCCCGAGCCCATCTATTTCCGCATTGGCCGGGGCCGTGATCCGCAGGTATATGCCGACGATACGCCGTTCGAATTCGGCCGCGCCATCGTGCACTCGGTGGGCCGCGATCTTACGTTGATCGCATGCGGCATCACGCTGCACGCATCGCTCGCCGCAGCCACGGCACTCAACGCGGCGGGCTACTCCGTGGGGGTGATCGATATGCCCACCATCAAGCCGCTGGATCGCGCGGCTGTGCTGAAGGCCGCAGCGGGGTGTTCGCTGTTGATGACGGCAGAAGAGCACAACGTGCTGGGCGGCCTGGGCTCGGCCGTGGCAGAGGTGCTGGCAGACGAAGGCACCGGCGTGCGGCTTTATCGCCACGGCATTCACGATGAATACAGCCTGATCGCGCCGCCCAATGCGCTCTATGCGCATTACCGGCTGGATGCTGCGGGCATCGAACAGGTGGCACGCGAACAACTCGAACACCGCGGCACAAGGAATCTCACCACATGAAAGAAATTACCGGTACGACCAGGCTCATGGGCATCCTTGCCGATCCCATCCTTCAAGTGAAAACGCCGCAGCGCATGAATGAATTGCTGCAGCGTATCGGTTACGACGGCATCCTGGTGCCGATGCACACGCGCGCCGAAAACCTGACCGAGGTGGTGGCAGGCCTGCGAAAGCTCGAGAATCTGGCCGGTGTGATCGTAACCGTGCCGCACAAGACGGCGGTGTTGGCGTTATGCGATGACGCATCGCCCGCCACGCGTTTGATCGGTGCGGCCAATGTGGTGCGCCGCGATCCGGACGGGCGCCTGACGGCCACGATGCTGGACGGCGAAGGCTTCGTGCGCGGCCTGGTGCAGGCCGGCGTGTCGCTCGAGGGCAAAACGGCTTACCTCGCGGGTGCCGGCGGCGCAGCCAATGCGATTGCCTTTTCGCTGCTCGCCGCCGGGGTAACTCGCCTGACCATCGGCAATCGCACCGCGGCGCGCGCGCAGGACGTCCAACACCGCGTGGCGCAGCTCTACCCGGACGTGGATGTGCGCGTGGGCACGACTGACCCATCGGGACACGACCTCGTGATCAATGCCACGTCGTTGGGCATGGCCGAAAGCGATCCGTTGCCGCTGGATGTGACCCGGTTGCAGCCCGAACAGCTGGTGTGCGAAATCATCATGCAACCGGCCGATACGGCGTTGTTGAAGGCGGCTCAAGCGCGCGGCTGCAGGATTCATTACGGCGCGCCGATGCTTGCCTGCCAGATCGAGCTGATGGCTGAGTTTCTGGGCGTGACGCGCGATGCAGCGGCACCGGCCCAGGCCGAGCCCCAATAGATCGCGCGCATTCAAGACGGAACAAGCGATGGCAGATTACGATTTCATAATTGCCGGCGGCGGCACGGCGGGTTCGATACTCGCCAATCGCCTGACCGAAAACGGCAAATATCGCGTACTCCTGGTCGAGGCCGGAGAGGAGGCGAAGAGCATGTGGATATCGATCCCGGCGGGCTTCAGCAAGCTGCTCACCAATCCGATGTTCAACTGGCGCTTCAAGACCGAGCCGGAGGCCAATACGCACGGGCGCGTGATTTCGGTACCGCGCGGCAAAGGCCTGGGAGGCTCCACGCTCATCAACGGCATGATCTACGTGCGGGGTCAGCCGCAGGACTACGATGGCTGGGCGGCGGCGGGCGCCAGGGGCTGGGCGTTCAAGGACGTCGAAAAGTACTTCGTCAAAATCGAAAACTACGCGCCGGGCGGGCCCGGCCGTGGCACGAGTGGCCCGATGCATCTCGAGCAGGTCAAGGAACGCTTTCCGGTGTCCGATGCCTTCATTGCGGCGGCCCGGGAAGACGGCCAGCCCTTGAACGCCGATTACAACAGCGGTAATCAGGAAGGGGTGGGGTACTACCAGGTGCTGCAACATCGCGGGCAGCGCTGGAGCGCGGTGGACGGCTATCTGAAGCCGGCGCGCCGCCGGCCCAACCTGACGATCGAAGGCGGAGCCCATGTGGTGCGGCTGTCATTCGAAGGCAAACGCTGCGTGGGTCTCGTCTACCGCAAGGGCGGCCGCGATATTGCCGTGCGTGCCCAGCGCGACACGATCCTGTGCCTGGGTGCCATACAAACCCCGCAAGTGCTGGAGCTTTCGGGTGTGGGCGATCCCGCGCGGCTGCAAGCGCTGGGAATCGGCGTGGTGCATGCCTTGCCGCAGGTGGGTGAACATTACATCGATCACTTTGCCACGCGCATGAACTGGCGCGTGAAAAGTGCCGTGACCTTGAACGAAATGTCGCGCGGCTGGCGTCTGGCCCATCAGGTGGGTCGCTACTACGCGGCGCGCAAAGGCATTCTCACGCTGGGCACCGGACTCGTACACGGGTTCATCAAAACCGAGCCGGCGATGGCGACGCCCGACGTCCAGTATTTCTTCGTGCACGCCAGTTATGCCAACGCCGCCGAACGCATTCTGGATCGGGCGCCCGGCATGACGCTTGGGGTGGCGCAGCTGCGGCCGCAGTCTGTAGGATCGATTCACATCACCTCGGCCGACGCGCTGACGCCGCCCGCCATTCGACCCAATTTTCTCAGTGCCGAGGTCGACCGGCAAAGTCTGGTGCATGGCATGCAGATCGCGCGCCGCATCGTCGAGCAACCCGCCATGCAGCGCTTCGTCGACCATGAGCTCAGCCCCGGGAGCGGCGTCCAGACGTTCGACGAATGGCTCGACTTCGCGCGGCAGAACGGACAGACCATTTACCATCCCATCGGCACGTGCCGGATGGGATCGGATGCATCGGCGGTGACCGATCTGCGCCTGCGGGTCAACGGCCTGGCGGGGCTGCGTGTGGTGGACGCCTCGATCATGCCCGCGATGGTGTCGGGCAATACGCAGGGCGCCGTGATGATGGTGGCCGAGAAGGGTGCCGAGATGATTCTCGAGGATGCCAGGGCATAGGGCGTAGTAAAGTGCGGCGGGGCGGGCGGAACCTTTTCAGCCTGCTGTCAGTCAACCTTGCACCCCCCGACATTACACGGATAGACCATGCGTCATCGAGGCCGCCTGCGCGCCGTTGGACATTTTGCCGCCGCCGTGGCGGCCACGACGATCGCCGGCACGATCGTGCAAACGCAGATCAACCTGTACGACATCCAGCAATTGGGTGTCGATATCCCCGCAGCCATTCGTCTGCGCACGTCGGCGGAGGATCTGTTGGGCTTCTCGCCGACGATGGCAGGGTTGGCGGCAGCGGCCTTGCTGCCTGCACTTCCGTTTGCCGTCTGGCTGGCACGCCGCTATCGCTGGGTGCGGGGCGCCTTGTTTGCGCTCGGCGGGTGGTGCGCGTTGCTGATCGCTTTCTTTATCGCCGACGCGGTCGCGCCCATGCCCACGCTGGTTGCGGCCACCCGCACGATTGCGGGTGCCGTGGCGGTGGCGGCAAGCGGCGCAGTGGGCGGCATTGTCTTCTACCTGCTGTGGTCACGCGCGGCACGGCTGGCGACTCATCCGGTTGCCACCCAAGGAGGGTCGATCGATGATTGATGCGCCTGTTCGCGATGCCCGGATCCGCACCACTGTTGCCTGCGAGTCGCGTTCGATGCAGCACGCGGGCGCGGCGCGGTACCTGCGCGCGATGGCCGCAATGTGGGTGACGGCACTTGGGCTGACCTTGGGCTTGCCTGCCGCAGCCGCCTCCGCACTGACCGCCACCACGCCCGCGACGCCCGCTCAAGCATCCGTGCCGTACCGCATCGAAACGGTTGCGACAGGGCTCGAACATCCCTGGTCGCTGGCTTTCCTGCCCGACGGCGGCATGCTGGTGACCGAACGGGCAGGGCGCCTGCGGTTGATCGATGCCGCCGGCACGCTGAACCCGCAGCCCATCGCGAATATACCGCCGGTAAGCGAGATGAGCCAGTCGGGGCTGATGGAAGTGGCGATCGACCCCGAATTCGCGAGCAATCGTCTGGTCTATTTCACCCACACCTACGGCACGAAGCAGGCCAACAACACACAGCTCTCGCGTGCACGGCTCGAAGGCATGACGCTCGCCGACGTGCAGCCCTTGTTTCTGGCCAAACCGGCGAAAGTGGGCGGGTCGAACAATGGCGGGCGGTTCGTGTTCCTGCCCGACAACACACTGGTCTTGTCCATCGGCGATGGTTTCGATCTGCGCGAACAGGCACAGAACCCCGCCAACCACATCGGCAAAACCGTGCGCCTGAATCGCGACGGTTCGATCCCGCGTGACAACCCCTATGTGGGCCGACCGGGCGTGGCGGGCGAGATCTTCACGATGGGCCACCGCAATATGCAGGGCTTGACCTATGACGCAACAGCCAAACGGCTGTTCGCCAACGAGCACGGCCCGCGCGGCGGCGACGAACTCAATCTGCTGGCGGCCGGCGGCAACTACGGCTGGCCCATGGCCACGCAGGGGCTGGACTACACCGGCGCACGCGTGACGCCGTATACGCAAATGCCCGGCACGCAGCCCCCGCTATTGGTGTGGACACCTTCTGTTGCCCCGTCGGGCATGGCGGTCTACACCGGAGAGCGTTTTGCCGCCTGGCAAGGCGATATTTTCGTCTCGACGCTGGTGGAGAAGAGCGTGCGCCGCGTAAAGATGATGGCCGGGGTACCCACGGGCGAGCAGGAAGTTCTTTTCAAGGAATTGAACGCGCGGATTCGCGATGTGCGCGACGGGCCGGACGGGGCGTTGTACGTGTTGACCGATGAGCAGAATGGCCGGGTGCTGCGCATCGTGCCCGAGTAGCGCGCGCCGCCGTCATGCCTACGCGCTGGTGTGCCGCTCACGGCGCCAGGAACGCCCGGGCGAAATCGATGAATACCCGCAGCTTCTTGGGCATATCCTTGCGGCTGTAGTAGTACAGGTACAACCCGGTTGATGGCATCCAGTCGGTCAGCACGCGCACGAGTTCACCGCGTACGACGGCATCGGCCACCTGTTCCTCATGCAGATAGGCAAACCCGAAACCGTCATAAGCGGCCTTGCAGATCAATTCCGGATCGTTGGTCGCCACGCGGCCGTTCACGGCCACCCGCATTTTCTCGTCGCCTTTTTCGAACTCCCATCGGTAAAGGGCGCCCGACTGTGCGCTACGGTAGTTCACACAGGCGTGGGTGAGCAGATCCTGGGGGTGTTGCGGCATACCGTGTCGGGCCACGTAGTCCGGGGAGGCGACTACGGCAAAGCGCATGTTCGTGATCAACGGCACGGCGACCATATCGTCAGTCAGGATGTTGTCGTAGCGGATGCCGGCGTCGAAACCCTGGCTGGCAATATCCACGAGGCTATTGTCCACCGCGACTTCGATATTGATATCGGGATAGGTGGTCAGGAAGCGCTTGAGCATCGGGCGGATGATGTAGTCGCTGGCGGCTGACGGTACGTTCAGCCGCAGCGTGCCCATCGATTCCATCGACGCGCGCGAGACCTTGCCCAGCGCCAGTTGCAGGTCTTCCATCAGCGGGGTGATCTGATTGAGCAGACTTTCGCCCGCCTCCGTGAGGCTCACGCTGCGCGTGGTGCGATTGAACAGGCGCCCGCCCAGGGCGGTCTCGAGCTGGCGGATCGTATAACTCACGCCGGACGTCGATAACCCCAGGTTTTGCGCCGCAGCCGAAAAGCTGCGCGCCTGCGCGACCCGCAGAAAAACTGTCAGCGACTGTAAGCCGGCGCTGTCCATATGACTTTCCTTGAACGAGAAGACTGACGGGAGACGGTGAAACGAAAGGATCGACACTTGCTGCCGCCTGTGAGTTCACTTTCATTGTCCCGCTTTTTTGCACACTGTATGAAAAGCCGCTCGCCGTCAGCGCGTCCGGCGCGTGGCACCATCGTCCGATTCACGAATAACCGTTGCGAGGCTATCCATGGCAGATCACGACATTTCCGAAACGCCCCATGCCTGTCCGTCCTGTCCTTCGCCTGAGGCGGCGCCCGCGCCGTCCAGGCGTTCGTTCCTGATGTCGATGGGCGCCTCCGGGCTCGCCGTGACCGGCGGCGGGTTGATTCCTCGGGGTCAGGCCCAGGCGGCCGCACCGGCAGCCGCCGAAGCCCAGGTGCCGGCCACGGCCGTGCCGTTGGCGCCGGGCGAGCAAACCGTCAACCTCGTGGTCAATGGCGCCAAGCGATCGGTCAATGTGCCGCCCAATGCCGTGCTGCTCGATGTGGTGCGCGAAAAGCTCGGGCTCACTGGTACCAAGAAAGGGTGCGATCACGGGCAGTGCGGGGCCTGTACGCTGCACGTAAACGGTACGGCCGTCAATTCCTGCCTGTCGCTGGCGGTGATGCACGACGGCGACGAGATCACCACGATCGAAGGTCTGGCGCAGGATGGCACGCTGCATCCGGTTCAGGAAGCGTTCTGGGCGCACGACGCTTACCAATGCGGCTACTGCACGTCAGGGCAGATGATGTCGGCCGTGGCCATTTTGAAAGATGCCCGGATCGGGCGTGACGATGCCAGCGTGCGCGAAGCCATGAGCGGCAATATCTGCCGCTGCGGCGCCTACAAGAACATCCTCGCCGCGGTGCAATCCGCGCGCACCAACATGCCGAAGGTGAGCTGATGCGACACTTCGAATATTCTCGCGCCGGCGACGTCGGCCAAGCGGTGGCCAATCATGCCGCCATGCAGAACACGGCCTTTCTGGCCGGTGGCACCACACTGCTCGATCTGATGAAGATCGATGTGATGCGCCCGGCGGCCGTAGTCGATATCAACCGCGTGGCGCTCAAGCAGATCGAATCGCTTCCCGATGGCCGCGTGCGCATCGGCGCGCTGGTCTCCAATACCGATCTGGCGCGCCATGCGAAGGTCGTCGCCGACTATCCCGTTCTGGCGGAGGCGTTGCTTTCGGGCGCCACCACGCAATTGCGCAACAAGGCCACCACGGGCGGCAATGTGATGCAGCGGGTGCGCTGCAACTACTTTCGCGATGGCGTGTCGCCCTGTAATAAGCGCACGCCGGGTTCGGGGTGCGCTGCGGTCGGCGGTATCAATCGCAGCGTGCATGCTGTGTTGGGCACGAGCAAAAGCTGCATCGCCAGTCATCCTTCCGACATGTGCGTGGCCATGGCTGCTATCGGCGCGACCGTGACGGTGCAGGGTCCGAAGGGCACGCGCGACATCGCGTTTGCGGACTTCCATCTTCTCCCCAGCGATACGCCGGAGAAAGAACACGCGCTGATGGCCGACGAGATGATCACGCATGTGACCCTGGACGCGCCGCTCGCGGGTGCGAAATCGGCTTACTTCAAACTGCGCGATCGGGCCTCCTATCAGTTCGCCCTGGCGTCGAGCGCCATCATCATTCGCCTCGAGGGCGGGGTGATCAAGCAGGCGCGCATTGCGCTGGGCGGCGTGGGCACCAAGCCGTGGCGCGCAACGGAGGCCGAGGCGCAATTGGTGGGGCAGCGCCCAACCCCGGCGCTCTTCGAGGCCGCCGCAGCGGCGGCGTTCAAGACCGCCGTAGCCCAGACGCACAACGCCTACAAGATTCCGCTTGGCCAGCAGGCCATTGTCCGCAACCTTTCGACGCTCGTTGCCTGAGCCACGACACCGCAATAGGAGTGCGTCATGAATGACACCGTTATCGGCGTTGAAACCCGCCGCGTGGAAGGCCGTGAGAAAGTGACCGGCCACGCCAAATATGCTGCCGACAACCATCCCGAGGGCATGACCTTCGGCTATGGCGTGTTCAGCACCGTCGCCAGCGGCAAGATCGCCGGCATCGATATGGACGACGCGCGCAAATCGCCTGGCGTGATCGACATCTTCCATCACGATCACTTCCCGGCTTTGTTCAAGGTGCCACAACCGATGGGCTCGCCTGTGACGTCGCTGTCCGGCGCCATCGTGGACGAGCGCCGCCTGCCGTTTGAAAACGACGTGGTGTCGTATGCCGGGCAATTCGTGGCGCTGGTCGTGGCCGACACGTTCGAAAATGCGCGCGCGGCCGCCTACAAGGTGCGCGTGCGCTATGACGCGGCCAAGTCGCAGGTGGCCACCCTGGCGCAGGGCGTGAAGGCCGCCGCCCCGAAAGATTCGGGCAAGGGCCATCGCCGGGGCGAACCCGAATCGGCGTTCGATGGCGCCGTTCATCGCGTGGATGCGGTGTACACCACGCCCGTCGAAACCCACAACCCGATGGAAATGCACGCCACGGTAGCCTATTGGGAAGGGGGCAACCTGCACGTGTATGAAGCCACCCAGGGCGTGACCGTTCATCGCAATACGCTGGCGCGCGTCTTCGGCTTGACGCCGGATCAGGTCGAAGTGCGGGCGCCTTATATCGGCTCGGGCTTTGGCGCCAAGCTCTGGATGTGGCCGCACTCTGTGGCCGCCAGCGCTGCGTCACGCGAGATCGGGCGACCGGTGCAACTCGTTGTGCCACGCGCGCAGATGTTCACGACCACGGGCCACCGGCCCGAGACGCATCAGCACCTTCGGCTGGCGACCGATGCTGCCGGCAAGCTGGTGTCGATTCGTCACGAGTCGATCAACAGCACCTCGTTTACCGATGGCTACGTGGAAACGTGCGGCAGCGTGACCAGCAGTCTTTACAGCTGCCCGAATGTGCTGGTGAGCCACCACACCACCCAGGTCAACCGAGGCACGCCCACGTCGATGCGCGCCCCGGGTGCGGCGCCGGGCCTCTTTGCGCTCGAATCCGCAATCGACGAAATGGCCCTTGCCGCCGGCCAGGATCCGTTGGCCTTCCGCAAGCTCAATTACTCGCAGAAAGACGAAAGCACCGATCAGCCATGGTCGAGCAATCACCTGAGCGACGCCTACGATCAAGCCGCGAAGGCGTTCGGCTGGGAGAAGCGCGATGCGCGCGTGGGGTCCATGCGCGAGGGCACCGAATTGATCGGCTATGGCATGGCGGCCTGCAATTGGGAAGCCTTCCGCACACCATCCGAAGCACGTGTAAGCCTTAATGCGGATGGCACGGCCACCGTCATTTGCGCCGTGCAGGACATCGGGACGGGCACCTACACGATCGCCGCGCAAACGGTCGCCAGCATCACCGGGCTGCCGTTGGACAAGATCCACGTCAAACTCGGCGACTCGTCGTTCCCCGATGCGCCAGTGTCGGGCGGCTCGTGGGCCACGGCCAGCGTCATGCCCGCCATTGCAGACGCCACGCGCAAAGCCATCGAGCAATTGAAGGGCTACGCCGGCAACCCGGGCATGCCGTTCGCCGACGCCAAGCCTGACGCCATCACGCTCACCGGCGGCAATCTGGTGCATGGCTCGAATAGCGTGCCGTTTGGCGAGGTGTTGTCCAAACAGCGCATCGCAAGCGCTGAGGGGCATGGCCGCACCGAGGGCAACGGCAACAAGGAATTTTCGTTCCGATCGTTCGGCGTGCATTTCGTCGAGGTGCGCTGGGATCCGGGCATCTCGCGTTTGCGCGTGGCGCGCGTGGTCAGCGCGATCGACGTCGGGCGTGTGATCAACCCCACGGCGGCGCGCAATCAGGTCGATGGCGCGATCGTGATGGGGTTGGGCATGGCGCTTTTCGAGCAAGCCGAGTTCGATGAGCGCAATGGCTTGCCCGTGAATAACAACTACGCCGAGTACATGGTGCCGGTGCACGCCGATCAACCCGAGACGCAAGTGATTTTGCTCGACTATCCCGACCTGCATCTGAACGAATGGGGTGCGCGCGGCATTGGCGAGATCGGGATGACAGGGCTTGCCGCTGCGGTGGCGAATGCCGTTTATCACGCCACGGGCAAACGCGTGCGCAGCTTGCCGATCTCATTGGAGAAGCTGATGGACGTGCCGGCCACACGGGCGGCTTGATCGGCAGGCAAGCCGGGCCGAAAGCCCGGCCGAACCCGCTTGGCGGCAGATGATGCAGTCGAGCGGGTCGGATTTTTCAGCCCCGACGACGCGAGGGCACGTCGATCGTGGGGGCTGCCGGTCCGCTATTTTCTTCCCATCGGTCCAGGCATGGCCACAAGGTCGTGGTCGAGTCTTTTGTCGTCGATGCCTGCCGGTTCGATGTGCGCCAGCACATCTGCAGCCGTAAACAGGGCGCGCACGCTTTCTTCGGCACGGTCGCCGATCTCATGACCGTCGTGCACCGAGATATCGCCAGCCACTTCAACATGAAATTCCACAAACATGCGATCGCCGCCATGGCGGGTTCGCAGGTCGTGCACGCCCAGAGCACCGTCGCAGGCAAGAATGGCCGCCTTGATGCGCTTGCGGCAATCCGCATCGAGCTCCCGATCCAGGAGCTGATCCAGCGCCTGCACCGCCATCCCGCGCGCGTTCCACAGCATGTAGGCCGCGATCAACAGGGCACCGGTCGCGTCGGCTCGCGTCCAACCCAGCGTGCGTTCAAGCACCAGCGCACACAGCACCGCCAGATTGACTGCCACATCGGTTACGTAATGGGCACGGTCGGCGGCGATCGCGGTAGAGCCGGTACGTTTGACCACATAGGTTTGCATGCTCACCAATCCGGCTGCGGCGATGCTGCTCAGAATGATCACCCAGATGCCCAGGCCAATGGCCGAAAGCGGTTCGGGCGTGATCAAGTGCTTCGCCGACTCCACACCGAGCGCCAAGGCCACCCCGGCCAACAGCAGCGCCTGGATGAACGCCGCAACGGCCTCGGCTTTGCCATGCCCGAAGCGATGGCCGGGATCGGCCGGCCGTTCGGAATATCGCACCCCGATAAACGTCACCAGCGAGGCCACTACGTCGACCAGGCCGTCGGCCGCCGATGTGAGCATGGCGATGGAGCCCGTCTCGAGCCAGGCCCAGCCCTTGACGCCGACGAGGAAGAAGGCGACCACCAGCGAGGTCATCGACGCCATGCGCCGCAGGCGCCGGTTGGTGTATTCGGGAGTCATGTGCCTAGCGTAAGGGCGGGGGGCTGAACCGCGCATGAAAGCGGGTTCAGGTTACGCAGGCAATATACACGCTGGCCCTTCAGGCGGCGCAGGCCGCCCGGTCCAAGACCGGTGCCGGCGCAGCAGCCGCAATGGTGGACGCAGGCATGTAGTGCGTGGCAAACACGAGGCGGCCTGCCGTCCAGGTGCGGCTCACCAGCGGCATGCCGTTCACCCGGTCCACCGCGATCAGATCGGCGCGGCGTCCCACCTCGATACGGCCCCGATCGCTGAGCCCGCAAGCGGCGGCAGGCGTTGCAGTGACCAACGCGATCGCCTGAGACATGGAGAGCGCCGCTTGTTCCGCAGCCACGAACGCGGCTGCAATCAACGTGGACGGTTGATAGTCGGAGCACAGGCAACTCGCCACGCCTGCACGGATGGCGTCGATTGCCCGCATCGAGCCGCTCTGGCTGCCGCCGCGCAGCACGTTGGGTGCCCCCAGGATCGTCGGCAACCCGCAGGTGACGGCGGCGCGTGCGGTGTCGAGCGTGATCGGGAATTCGCTCATCGACACGCCCAGCGCCCGCATCGTGGCGATGCGTTGAACCGAGTCGTCGTCGTGGCTGGCTGTGGGGATGCCCTGGGTGCGCGCCGCCTCGATCAACTGTTCGACGCGGCCGAGCGCGCCTTGCTGATTGTCGAGCTTGGCACGCGCTGCAGCGTGCGCCTGGTCGCGCGTCATGCCGTGATTGCCCATGAGGTAGTCGAGGTAGGCATCCAGCGTCTTGAACTGGCCCTGACCCGGCGAGTGATCCATTACCGAGACCAGATCGATCAACCCTTCTTCGATCAACCCGAGCAGCACCGGCAGCGCGTCGGCATCCGTAATCTCATAGCGGCAATGCACGCGGTTGTCCACGAGCGCATGCGGCCGGTACGCGGCCATCGCGCGGACGACTTGCGCCGCAGTGGCGTTATTGCGCACGCCCCATTCGTTATTGGCGAAGGAGAGGGCGTGATACGGTGTGGTGATGCCGGCGGCCGCGTTGCGGCGATCGACCTGGGCGCACGCAAAATCGAAAGGAAACAGCACGCGTGCACGCGGCTCGGCCTCTTTCTCGATCGCATCGCAATGCACGTCGATCAGGCCGGGCATCAACCACTGACCTTGCAGATTCAGGGTGTCGCAAGCCGGCGCGACGGTGGGTGCGATCGCGGCGATCACGCCATCTTCGATCAGCAGCGCACTGTCTTCGAGCACGGTATCGGGCAGCACGATACGCGCGTGGGTAATGTAGAGCTGGGACATGAAACTTTCCTTGCGCGCGCTCAGGCGAACGCGGGTTGCGGTGCGTTCTTGGGAACGGTGATGGGCGAAATCGCCAACGTGTGGGTGGCCACTGCTGCACGTACCGCTTCGTCGTGAAAGATGCCGATCAGGCAGCGCCCGGCGGCCATGGCGTCGCGGATCAAATCGACGACCACGGCACGGTTATCCGCATCCAGCGATGCCGTCGGCTCATCCAGCAGGAGGATCGGGTGCCCGCCGATCAAGCCGCGTGCAATGTTCACCCGCTGCTGCTCACCGCCTGAAAACGTGGCGGGCGGCAACCCCCACAAACGCTCGGGCACATTCAAGCGGGCAAGCATGCTGGCGGCCTTATCGCACGCATCCTGTGCCGCCACACCGGATTGCCGCAAGGGTTCGGCCACGACCTCCAGCGTGCTCACGCGCGGAATCACGCGCAAAAATTGGCTCACATAGCCGATCGCCTCGCGGCGCAAGCGCAGAATGGTCTGCTCGGGCGCGTTCGTGAGTTCGGTCCAGCGGTCGTTGTGATGAATGCGGATGCTGCCGGCGCTCGCCAGATAATTGCCGTAGAGGCAACGCAGGAGGGTGCTTTTGCCCGTGCCGGAGGGGCCCGCAAGCACAAGGCAATCGCCCGGGCCAGCCTCGAACGATATGCGTTCGAGCACCGGCAGGGTAAGCCCGCCTTGATGATGCAAGGTAAAGGTCTTTTCCAGATCGCGGACCTGGATCGAGGGTGTGCGCGGCATCGTGTTCAACTCTGCAAAATGGAAGAAACCAGCAACTGGGTGTAAGGGTGCTGGGGGTCGTCGAGGATCTGGTCGGTCAGCCCACTCTCGACGATATAGCCCCCACGCATGACCACCGTACGGTGCGCCAGCAACCGCGCCACCGCCAGGTCGTGGGTGACCACGATGGCCGCGAGATCGAGATCGGTTACGAGTTGGCGCAGCAGATCCAGCAGACGCGCCTGCACCGACACATCCAGCGAGGCGGTGGGTTCATCCATGAAGACCATGCGAGGCCGCGTCACCAGATTGCGGGCGATTTGCAGGCGTTGCTGCATGCCGCCCGAAAACTGCTGCGGCGTATCGTCGAGCCGGTCGGCCTCGATTTCCATTTTGCTGAGCCACTCGCCAGCCACCGCACGCAGATCGCCGTAATGCCGATCCCCGATCGCCATCAGCCGCTCGGCGATATTGGCGCCGGCGCTCACTTGCATCCGCAAACCGTCGCGCGCGTTCTGGCGCACGAAACCCCAGTCCGTGCGGGCAAGCATGCGCCGTTCGGCCGCCGTCAACTGCGCAAGATCGGTAAAGCCGGCGTCGCGGGTGTCGTACCAGACGCTGCCGAGTTTGGGCGTCACCTGATACGACACGGCCTGCAGCAACGTGCTTTTACCCGAGCCGGATTCACCCACCACGCACAACACTTCGCCGGAAAAAAGATCGAAATCGATGTCGCGGCAACCGTGCACGCCATCCCATGTGTGCGTCAAGTTGCGCACGGAAAGCAAAGGCTGGGTTGCACTCATGATGCTGCTCCAACATGTGCCGGATCTCCGGCATCAATGCCGATCTGCGGCGCGGCGGTGCGCTGCGCTTCGCTGTCGTCCCGGAAAGGGCTTTCATTCTCGGCGGCGTGGCGTGCGCAGTATTCGGTATCGGAGCACACGAATCGCCGGCTGCCGCGATCGTCCAGGATGATTTCGTCCAGAAAGGTGTTTTCCGAGCCGCATATATCGCAGCATTCATCCCACTTTTCGATCGTGAAGGGATGATCCTCGAAGTCCAGACTTTTCACCGAGGTATACGGCGGCACCGCATACACCCGCTTTTCGCGCCCGGCGCCAAACAGCATCAGCGCTGGGCTGCAATCGAGTTTCGGGTTGTCGAATTTCGGAATGGGCGAGGGCCGCATCATGTAGCGCCCGTTCACCATCACCGGATAGTCGTAGGTGGTCGCGATATGGCCGTACTGGGCAATATCTTCGTACAGCCGGACATGCATGCCGCCGTACTCGGCCAGCGCGTGCATCGTGCGAGTTTCGGTCTCGCTCGGTTCGAGCCATCGCAGCGGCTCGGGGATCGGCACCTGATAGACCATGATCTGACCTTCGGCAAGCGGCGTTTCGGGGATGCGGTGACGCGTTTGAATGATGCTCGCGTCGCGCGTCGACTCGGTCGTGGCCACGCCGGTCACGCGGCCGAAGAAGCGCCGGATGTTGACAGCATTGGTGGTGTCGTCCGACCCCTGGTCGATGACCTTCAGCACGTCGGCCGCGCCGATGATGGCGGCAGTGACCTGAATGCCGCCCGTGCCCCAGCCATAGGGCAGCGGCATTTCGCGGCTACCGAAAGGCACCTGGTAGCCCGGAATGGCCACGGCCTTCAGCAGCGCGCGGCGCAGCATCCGCTTGGTGGACTCGTCAAGGTAGCCGAAGTTGTAGTGGGGATCGCGTTCGACTGGCGCGGCCGGATTCGCGTTGGCGGCAGTCACGATGTGAACTCCTGATCTTGGGGGACAGCGGCAGGTGCCGACTCCGCACCTGACGCCAAAGCGGGTTGCGCACCGGTATCTGCGCGCTTCATGGCGGGCGCGCCGGCGGTGGGGGAAGTCGCGGCCGATGCGTCGACTTCAGCAGAACCGACGTCGGCATCGCGTTCGGTGCGCAATCGGCGCAGCAGCTCCAGACTGGCTTGAAAGTCGACGTAATGCGGCAATTTCAAATGCTGTACGAAGCCGGACGCTTCGACGTTATCGGTGTGATACAGCACGAACTCCTGATCGTTGGCAGGCGCATCGCCCGCTTCACCCAGTTCTGATGCACGCATGGCGCGATCGACCAACGACATCGACATCGCGCGCCGTTCGCCGTAGCCGAAGGCCAGACCATAGCCGCGCGTAAATTGCGGACCTGCATCGGCGTTGCCCGCGAACTGGCTGACCATCTGGCATTCCGTTACCTCCACTTCACCTACCGTGACGGCAAAGCCGAGCTCTTCTATGAACAATTCGACTTCTACGCTTCCGTAACGGATCTCTGCGGCAAACGGGTGCGTGTTGCCATAGCCGCGTTGCGTGGAGTAGCCCATGGCAAGCAAGAATCCCTCATCGCCGCGGGCAAGGTTTTGCAAGCGCGCGTCACGGCCGGCCGGCAGCCGCAACGGCTCGCGGGTGAGGTCAAAGGGCGCGGGATCGCCGGGCAAAGGCGTCTCGGCTTGAAGCAGCGCATCGTGCTGCAGGATGTCGGTCACGCGCGGCATGGCGGCCGGCAAGGGTGCGTTCGCCGGTGCCAGCGGCGTCGTGTGACGGTTGGCCTCCAACGTGAAATCAAGCAGGCGCTGGGTGTAATCGTAGGTGGGCCCCAGAATCTGGCCGCCGGGCACATCCTTGAAGGTGGCCGAAATACGCCGCTGAAGCTGCATTCTGGCGGTGTCGATCGGGAGGCTAGATCCCAGTCGCGACAGCGTGGTGCGATAGGCGCGCAGCAGGAACACCGCTTCGATCAGATCGCCTGCCGCCTGCTTGATGGCGAGCGCCGCGAGGTGAGTGTCGTACAAGCCACCTTCGGCCATCACACGCGATACCGCGAGCGGCATCTGTGCCTGAATCTGCGGCAAGGTAAGTTCGGGCAGCGCGGGGTCGCCGCGTCGATAATCATCGAGCATGTCATATGAATTGAGGATGGCGCGTTCGCCTCCCTTGACGGCTACATACATTCAGATCTCCTCGGCGTGCGTGGTGCGGGGCAGGGCGGCAAACTGCGTGTCGTGCACGAACAGCACATCCACGCCCAAAGGAAAACGATCGTGATTGCGCTGCCAAGCCGGCCAGAAAAGGCGGGGCACGCCAGCAAAGGCAACAGCGCGCGCGTGCAGAATGCCGGGGCCCGTCAGGCGTACCGGTGCGCCCGACTGCAGATCTTCGACCTCGATCAGCACCGTAGACGAGCGGTCGGGATAGGCGGGGTCACCGGGATCGCACGCCGCAAGCTCGGGTGCGGCGTAGCCCGCGGGCACGACCACGAAACGTGCGTGCGCAGGATCGGCAACCAATGGGCACCCACAATGAAAGCGCAGATACTGAAGCGCCTGTTCAGATAATCCGGGGGGCAACCAAACGGGGGTGTCGCTATCGGCGAGTGTCAGCAGCAATGCGCTCATCGCGGGCGAGAAGGCATTGGGCCAGGCGCGTGGCGACGCGGCGTCCTGCACGGTGCCGGGCGCCGATAACGCCGCAAGCGCCGCACGAAAGGTCGTCTGCGCCTGCGCCACCGGATCGTCGAATCCTGGGAGAATGTCGACGCCGGCACGCGACGTCCGGGCAGCGGTTTCAGGTTGCATGTGAACGCGGTCGGCGTGATGGGTCAACGTCATGTCAGTTCTCGCCTCGCACGAGCGTGAAGAAGTCGACTTTGGTTTGGGCGGCCACCCGCGAGCGATGCGCAAGCGCGGTCTGGCGGGCGTGGTCCAAAGGGTCGATCACGGTATCGATGATCCGGCGGTGCCAGGCGGGCGATTGCAAAAGCCCGTCCATCATGGCCGCCTGCTCGGCGTGCCGGGCATCGCGTCCTTGCACGTAGGCCATGCCGACCGCGCCGCCATCGAGCGTGAGCGCGCAGCGCGTCATGGTCATTTCACCGAGGTTGAACTGCTCGCCGGTGCCGCCGGCCCTTGCGCGAACCATGGTCATTCCGGTCTGCGGCGCGCGCAGCCATTGATACGGCGGAAGCGCTCCCAGTTTGGCGCACGCATCGTTCAGCGCCTGCGGGCTGGCCAGCGCCAGCACGCGCATCCAGGCGCGGCGCGCATCGTCAGCAACAGGTGCGTTGGCCGGTGCGGCGCGGTCGGTGGGATCGGGAGATGCCAGGGTCATATCAAAGCCTCTAAACGTCTAGACGAATAGATGTAGTATGCTCGTTCCGAAGTGCGAGTTCAACACCGCAGCGTGAATTTTTGATGACAGCGCCGTCCGCGATTCCGGGCGGGATCAGGCACAATCTCCTCATTGAAGACACATCATGATCGCAGAGCACATGGATAGGGTTGAACGAGGATCGGGTATCGCCGTATGGCGCCAGATCGGCGAATCGCTGGCGCACGACATTCGCAGCAAGCTTTACGGTGCCGGCGAACGCCTGCCACCGGAATCGGAACTGGCCAGCAAGTTTTCGGTCAACCGCCATACGATCAGGCGCGCGATGGGCGTGCTCGAACAGGACGGTCTGGTGCGCATCGAACAGGGGCGTGGCACCTTCGTGCAGGAGCATGCGATCGATTACGCGATCGGCAAGCGCACCCGGTTCTCGGAAAACCTGCGTCACCAAGGTCTCGAAGGGCACGTCGAGGTGATCGGCAGCCAGGTGCTGCGCGCGGCCGACATCGCGCGTCATCTGGGCCTGGCGCGCACCGCGCCGCTGTTGCGGGTGCAATTGATCGGCCGTGCCGAGGATAGAACCATCAACGTCTCCGAGCACCATTTCGATCAGACGCGGTTCTCCGACCTGCCCGAAAAACTGGCGGCGTTGCGATCGCTGTCCAAGGCTTATGTGCAATACGGCATCGGCGACTACACCCGCAAGTGGTCGCGCATTACCGCCGCATTGCCGGAGGCGGATGTGGCGCGGATGCTGGGGCAGCCCAAGACCCGCCCCATTCTGCAGGTCGAGGCCCTCAACGTGGATGCAGCAGGCGAACCGTTGCAGTACAGCGTCACGCGCTTCGCGGGCGATTGGGTACAGATCAGCATAAGCGACGAGACCTGACGCATGGCGCAACGCCCACGGGCATTGCGGCAGATACGTACCGCACTTGCCTCGTCGGTGGCGACCATTCCGCTCGTAGATTCATCTAGACATCCAGTTGTCACAATGCGCTTTTAGGATTTCGGTCATGACCTCATCCTCGCTCGTCGATTCCCATCCCCGTCTTGCCGGACTTCGCGGCAGCCGTATCTTGACACCCACCGGTTTGATGGCCGGCCATTTGCGCTTCGCGGGCGCGCACATTGCGGCGCTCGAACCGCAACCCGATGGTGCTGCCGAAGGCCTCCTCGACGCCGGCGATTTGCTGGTGCTGCCGGGTATCGTCGATCTGCACGGCGATGCGTTCGAGCGAACCGTGATGCCGCGCCCCGGCGTGACGTTTCCCTACGCCAATGCCCTGCACGAGGTCGACCGGCAACTTTTGGCCAACGGCATCACGACCGAGTTCCATGGCGTGACGTTGTCATGGGAAGGCGGGCTGCGCGGCGAGGCGTACGCCAAACGCATGTTCGACGCCTTGCTTGCGGCAGAGCATCTGCTGGGCGCGCATCACTACGTGCACTTGCGCTTCGAAACCCATCATCTGGCGGGGGTGGACCGCGCCATCGAATGGATAGCCGCCGGCCGCGTGCGGTTTCTGGCGCTCAACGATCACCTGCCCAGCATGGTGCGCCGCCTGGGCGATGCCCGCAAACTGCTGCAGTATGCCGAGCGCGCCGAGTGCGACATCGACACCTACGAAGCCCGTGTGCGTCGCGCGCAAGAGGGCAGTGCGCACGTGCCGGATGCCATGCGCCGCCTGACCGCCGCCGCCCACGCCAGCGGGCTGCGCATCGCGTCTCACGATGATCCCGACGATGCCATGCGCCATTATCACCACGATCTGGGCTGCCATGTGGCGGAGTTCCCGCTCACCGAAGCGGTCGCGCGGACCGCGCATGCACAAGGCGACGTGACGGTGTTCGGCGCGCCGAATGTGGTGCGCGGACGCAGTCATACCACTGCACCCAACGCCACGGCCATGATCCGCGCGGGCTTGTGCGACATCCTCACCTCCGATTACTACTATCCGGCGCCATTGCTCGCGGCGCTGCAGCTTGCCCAGCAACACGTCTTGCCGCTGGCGCAAGCGTGGGCGCTGGTGTCTGCGCACCCGGCGCAGGCCGCCGGCCTCAGCGATCGCGGGCAGTTGATCGCCGGCGGCCTGGCCGACGTGATTCTGGTCGACGACAGTGTGCCCGGGATGCCACGCGTGAGCGCAACCATCGTCAATGGCCGCCTGCACTATGCCAGCCGACCATGGCCCATCGGGCAAGAGATCGCGGCAGCATCCGTTGCGGCCCCGCACGCGTTGACGCCCGCATGACCCATCCTCTGGCCTATCGATACGCCGTTTATTTTCGCCCGCCCGAGCCCTGGGGTCAGATCGGCCGACAGTGGCTCGGCCGTTGCGAGCTCACCGGCGCAGCAGTGGACCGTCACGCCGACGCACCTGCCGCGCTCGACACATGGACCCGAGCGCCACGCCGTTATGGTCTACACGCCACGTTGAAGGCGCCGTTTCGCTTGCGCGACGGCGCTTCACCGCTCGATATCGACCGCGCGATGCGCGCGCTCGTGGCCACCCACGATCGCTTTGAGATCAGCCTCGCCGTGAGGCGGTTACGCGGCTTCCTGGCGTGGTGTATCGAGGCCGATGCGCCGGGCGAGGCGCGGATGAATGCCCTCGCCGGCGATGCGGTCGCGGCACTCGACGCGTGGCGCGCGCCGATCAACGATCAAGAGCGTGCACGACGGCTGGCGTCGAATCTGTCAGCGGCCGAGCTCGCCATGCTGGCACGCTGGGGCTACCCCTACGCATTCGAGACGTTCAGGTTTCATATCTCGCTCACGGGCCATATCGACGACGCCGCGCTGGAAGATGCCCACGAACGGCTGATGGCGCTGACCGCGCCCCTGATCGGCGTGAGGGTGCCGGTGCAGGCGATCGCCGTGTATGTGCAAGCGGAGCCGGATGCAGATTTCGTGGTGGCGCGGGAATACGACTTTGCGGGCACGACGCGGGAGGGCGCGGGCAATCGTTATCTGCCGTCTGTGACTGGCGTTCGCGCGGCATGATCGCGCCTGTGCCGGTGCCTGTGCCGCCCCTTAACGCCGACGGCGTGCGCGCCTCGGCAGGGCGTCTCGTGTATCTGATGGGCGCGTCCGGCAGCGGCAAGGACACCATTCTGCGCGGCGTGCGCGCATCGCTTTCACCTGCCGATGGCGTGAAGATCGCCACCCGGTTCATTACCCGCGCGCCTTCGGCAGACGAACCGTCGATCGAACTCACGACCGAAGCCTTCGCGCGGTTGCGCGATCAAGGCGCCTTTGCACTGTGCTGGGAAAGCCATGGCTTGGCATACGGCATCGGCACCGAGATCGATGGCTGGCTTGCCCGCGGTAGTACCGTCATCATCAATGGCTCGCGCCACCATGCCGGCGCGGCCTACGTGCGCTATCCCGACATGCTTGCGGTCGAAATCGCCGTCGATCCCGACGTGCTTCGTCGTCGGCTCACTGCGCGCGCACGGGAATCTTCCGAAGCGATTGCGCAGCGCCTGGCGCGCGCCGTGGCACCCTACGATTGCCCCCTGGGATTACGCGTGGTCACGCTCGACAACAATGGCCCGGCCGGGCGTGCGGTCGGTGCGCTGATCGACCTTGCGCGCCATGCCCAAGGCGCGCAAGGTGCCCGCGGCGCACAGTGCGCCGACGGGACTGGCGTCAGATAAACGCGCGGCGGATACGCGACGACAGCATGTCGATCAGCGTGACGAACACCACGATAATGATCATCACTGCGCACGTTTGCGCGTACTGGAAGCTGCGCATGATGTCCCACAACACCATGCCGATGCCGCCTGCGCCGACGATGCCGACCACCGAGGCCGAACGGACGTTGGATTCGAAGCGGTAAAGGGCATATGAAATCCACAACGGCATGACTTGGGGTATCACGCCGTACACGATCTCCTCCAGCGCGTTGGCGCCGGTGGCGCGCACGCCTTCAACGGGCCGCGGATCGATGGCTTCGACGGCTTCGGAAAACAGCTTCGCCAGTACGCCCGTCGTATGGATCCACAATGCCAGCACGCCTGCAAAAGGTCCCAAACCCACCGCCACGATAAACAACATGGCGAAGACGATTTCGTTGATGGCACGGCAGGCATCCATCAACCGCCGTACGGGTACATACACCCAGGCCGGAACGATATTCGACGAGCTCAACAGGCTCATCGGCACCGCCACGACCACGGCCAGAAAGGTCCCCCATACGGCGATCTGGATCGTAATGAGCATTTCGCTCAAGTACATTCGCCAGTCGCGGAAATTTGGTGGGAAGAAGTCGGCCGCATAGGTCGCCATGTTGCCGGCATCCCGCCATAGATCGAACGGCCGCATATCGGCACCGTTCCAGGATCCCAGCAGGATCGCCAGCACGGTGGCCCAGGCGAGCATCGTTGCGAGCGACATGCGCGGTGGGCGCGCGTTCGGGGTGCCAGCAGCCACGGCAACAGTCATAGCGGTCAGGCCTCTCAGTTGGTCTTCACGGGCTGCGCCAACGCGGCCAGCTTGTTGTCGATCTCGGCGACCTTCTTGGCCCGGTCTTCGGTGCTCATGGTTCCGTCGGCTTCGATCTTGGCCTTCTCACGCGCCAGATCGATCTGGCGGATCGGCACCAGTTGCGTGTTGTCCGACGCGCGGAAACCGCGATAGGTGAGCGCCTTCAGATTGGCCTGCTCGGTGTCCGCATTCGGACCTTTGCCGTAATTCAGGAAGAAGTCGCGGATCTTAGCCTGCAACGCCGGATCGAGGTCCTTGCGCCACACCATCGGATCGGCCGGAATCAACGGTGACTTCCACAGCACACGGACGCTGTCGTTGGCATCCTTGCCCGTACTGATGCGATAGCGCTCCAGCGCCTCGGTGTTGTTGACGGCGACGTCGACCTGCTTATTGATCACCGACATCAAATTGGTTTCGTGATTGCTCGCGCGGTACGTCTTGAACAACGTCTTCGGATCGACGCGGCGCTCGCCCCAAAGGTAATAGCCCGGCACCGCGGTGCCCGACGTCGAATTGGGATCGCCCGCGCCGAAATTGAGCGACTTGCCGCGTGCAATCACGTCGTCAACCGACTTCAGATCGCTGTCTTTGTTGACGATCAGGACCGACCAGTAGCCTGGGTTGCCGTCTTTATCGATGACGGAGGCAAACACTTCGCCGTTGGCACGATCAACCGCCTAGATGGCTGACTTGTTGCCATACCAGGCGACCTGAACCTTGTTGAAGCGCATGCCCTCGATGATGCCGGCATAATCGGACGCGAAGAACGGTTTGACAGGCACGCCGAGCACGCGGCTCAGATCGTCGATCACGGGCTGCCAACCCGACTTCAAGTTGGATGACGACTCGGTCGAGATAATGCCGAAGTTGATGGTTTTGCCTTCCTGCGCATAGGCAGGGGCGGCAAATGCCGAGGCGGCGATCAGGGCGCAAAAGGTTCTGCGAAGCATGACGAACTCCGTAAACGAGCAGTGGGGCGAAAGAAGGGATATAGCGGCGGGCTGGACCGTCGGCCGCGCCGAGCCGTCTGGCTGACTAGGCTGTCTGCAGGGCAGGGCGGCGCAATCGGTTATGACGGCGATCGGCAGTGACCGGGGGTGCCGCGGGTTCAGAGGATGGGGGGTCGGTGCGTGTGGGCAGCCCGGCCGGCAGCAACTCGCTCAACTCCGCGCCGTAAAGGTCTTGCAGCATCTGCGGGGTCAATTCGGTCGACGGTCCGTCGTAGACGACTTGGCCCTGGCGCAGTGCCACCACGCGGGGGCAGTATTTCAACGCCACATCCACTTGATGCAGCGACACCACCACGGTGACCCGGCGGGTGCGCTGGATCTCGGCAAGCGTATCCATCACGCGGCGCGACGACTCGGGATCGAGCGACGCAATGGGTTCGTCGGCGAGAATGATGCGGGCGTTTTGCACCAGGGTACGCGCGATGGCAGCACGTTGCTGCTGGCCGCCCGAGAGTGTCGAGGCGCGCTGAAAGGCATAATCGTCTATACCAACTTGGGCAAGCGCGGCCATCCCGACGTCGATTTCCCGCTGCAGGAAGAATTTGCTCAGACTGCGCCACAACGGCACCCGGGGCAACATGCCGGTCAGCACATTGGTCATCAACGACGACCGCCCGACGAGATTGAATTGTTGAAAGACGAAGCCGATCTGCTGGCGGGCCAGGCGCACGCGTCGCGAGAGTCGACCGTGATGTTGAATCTCATCGCCATGTACGCGAATGGATCCGGCACCGGTGTCGCCTGCCACGAATCCGGCGATATGACGCAGCAGCGTGGATTTGCCCGATCCCGAAGCGCCGAGCAGCGCCACCATTTCGCCAGGCGCCACATTCAACGTGACGTTATCCAGCGCCTTGCGCGATCCACGAAAGGTTTTACTCAAGCCGCGAACTTCGATTGCGAGCGTCATCGGTCGCCGTCCTCAAAATGTCCAGTTGACGCATTCTGGGCGGCGCATGTGACAGCCAGATGGCTGAATGCGACATATTCTTGGCGAAAAACCCTTATACGCCAAGGACTTGAAACCTCTTCGTCATGGTTGTGACGGCGGCGATGACTAGCAAAATTCACCGTGATCGGTTACATTCCTAGGGTTTTCCACTACTTGTGTTGCCTATGACAGTCGCCCGCCATCCCACCGAACAACGCGTTCTGACCCTCTCGATATGGTGCACCGTGGCGCTTGCCATGCTCGGCATCATCTTCGGGCTGCTATCGGGTTCACAGGCGATCATATTCGATGGGGTGTTTGCGTCGATCGACGCGGGGATGTCGATCCTGGCGCTGGTCGTGTCGCGGTTGCTGTTGCGATCGGGCAGCAAACGATTCCAGTATGGCTATTGGCACCTCGAACCGCTGGTCGCGCTGTTCAATGGCTCGGTCCTGCTCGCCATCTGTGTGTATGCGTTCATCAACGGCTTGAAGGGCATGCTCTCGGGCGGCAACGTGGTGTCGTTCGATGGCGCGCTGATATATGCCGTGATTACGTGCATCGGCTGCTTCGGACTTTATTTCTATGAGCGGCGTGTGAATCGCGTGCTGGAATCGGAATTCATCACGATCGACATGAACAGCTTTCTCATGTCGGGCTTCATTACGTTGGGCCTATTCATCGGATTCGGGGCGGCGCAGATTCTCGCCCGTGCCGGCTATCCGCAATGGGAGCCGTATGCCGACTCCTTGATCCTGATGATCGTGGTGGCGGGGTTGGCGCCAGTACCGCTGCGGATCATCCGCCGGGCGCTGCGGGATGTGTTCCTGATCGCCCCCCTCGATGCCACCGATCTGGTAAAGCGGGTCATGACCGAGGCGAGCGCCCGTTATCGCTTCATCGACTACAACATGTATGTCGCCAAGCAAGGGCGGATGCATATGATCGACATCAATGTGCTGGTGCCAGCGGACTACGACGCGACCGTCGTCAATTTCGATGCGATCCGCGCCGATATCGCCTCCCAGCTCGGCGAATTCGCGCATCTGGACGAATGGCTGTCGATCAGCTTCACCAGCAATCGCCGCTGGACGTAACGCCGATCGTCAAGCGCTCGCGTGGGTGGGAGGTGCGTTGTCGCGAAGCGACTGAACGCACCGCAGTGCCTCTCAAAGCGACTTGTCGGCAGCGCGTTGCCTGAACAGCACGATGCACAACAACACGACGCCCGCCAAGGCCATCATCGTGGTGCCGCGGCTCAACGCCATACCGCCCGCTTGTGCCGAGTGATCCAGCAGTCCACCCACCACGGCGCCAAGCGGGCGCGTGGCCACAAACGCCAGCCAGAACAGCAGCGTGCGCGATATCGAGGTACGGAAATACGCGACTGCCATCGCAGCCAGCAACGCGGCAAACATCATCATGCTGGCCTCACGATCGAGGCCCGGCACTTCCGTCGTCCAGTCGCTCAGCGCCATGCCGAGGGTCTGCGCCAGCACGATGGCGGTCCAATAGAAGCGTTCCGAGCGGGCGGTATCGATACGGTAGATCGACAGCGATCCCAACGCGCGGCGCCACGCCCACAACGACGCCCCAAACAGGCTGGCCAGAAGCAGCAGGCCGCCCGTGAACCCGATGCCAAGAGACCGGTCGGCCACGTCGGCCAAGGTCGTGGCGACCGTTGTCGTCGCCGCAATGGCCAGCCAGTACCACACGGGCAAGAAGCGCTGCGCACGCACCTGCGCCGTCACGGCGGCGGCAAAGACTGCACCCAGAGTCAGGGTCGCCGAGAAAAAACCAAAGTCCAATGCCGCCGATACCGCATCGCCCCAGGTCTCGCCGAGCGCCGTGGCGGCAATGTTCGTCAGCCAGAACCCCAAGGTCACTTCAGGTACTTTGCTCGCCTTGGCTGTGGCGGCTTTGATGATGGCGGCTTTGTTGGTGGCGGCTTTAGTCGGCTCGCTTCCGAATGCATGTATGACTTCGCCCATGGGCCTTAACCTCTCACGCGTTTGCCGAATCGTAGGCAACGCGTCGTCGAATTTACGTGAAATGGCCGTGCCCGCCGGTTGTCGCGCGTCGCCTGCCTGCTCGCCGCGGCGCAGAAAGGGTTGGGCGCCGCGGCAGATCATTGTCGTCGCGGCGTATTTATCGTTGATGACCGTGGATTAAACCGATCGCAAATGCGTCTATCCCCAGACAGGCATTCACTTTCGGGATAAACGATGAACGACATGGGTTTGGGAATTTTGCTGGTGGCGCTCGCCTCGGTGTACGCCGCATTTGCCGCCTGGCGGCATGGCAATGACAAGCGCGACGTCGTCGCTTTGGCGGTATCGGCCGTCGCGATCGGTGCCACCTCGGGATTTGCGTTCGCGGTGTGACGGGCGTGCGGCGGTGACTCCGCCACCCCTCCGATCAGCCGTCGGCGCGCGATAGAACCTTGCGTTCGAAGAAAAAGAACGGTCGCAGTTTGACGCCGACCATGTTGCCGGCGAACGCGGCCACCAGCCATACCCATCCGTGCAGGCTTCCCGAAGCGATGCCGGAAAAGTACGCGCCGATGTTGCAGCCGTAGGCCACGCGCGCGCCATACCCCAGCAACAATCCGCCCACCACGGCGGCGAGCACCGAGCGCAGCGGGATATCCAGGCTGGGCGCGAACTTGCCGGCGAGCGCAGCCGCCAGCATCGCACCGCCAATAATGCCGAAGTCCATGACCGAGGTCACATCCGCGAATACGCTTTGCGCCAGTGCTGTGGCATTGGCCGGCGCCTGCCAGTACGCCCATGCCGTGGGATCGATCCCCAGCATCTGTGCACCCTTGGCCCCCCATAGTGCGAACGCCGACGTGATGCCCCACGGGCGCCCGGCCAAGGCGAGGGTGGCGAAGTTCAACACGGCCAGCGCGACGGCGCCCAGCACCAGCGGCCACGGCCCGCGCATCAGGCGCGACGCGCCATGCCGCGAAGCAGGCGGTGCGGTTTCCAGGCTGCCGTGACGCCGTTTTTCCCATGCCATGGTGAAGGCGGCGATCGCCGCGAACAAGGCCAGCGAAACGACGATGCCCCACACGGGACCCACGGACGAGACCAACGACAGCGGTGGCAGTGACGGCAGCGCCACCCACCAGTCGAAATGCACGGTGGCGAGCACGGAGCCGATGACGAAGAAGAGCAGGGTGACGAGCATGCGGGCATTGCCGCCGCCCGCCGTGAACAACGTACCCGATGCGCAGCCGCCGCCCAATTGCATGCCGATGCCGAACATGAAGGCGCCCACGATGACGCCTACGCCGGCTGGCGCCACCAGGCCGCGAACCTCCTGACCCCACAGGACGCCGTTGGCCAGCGCCGGAAAAAACAGCACGACGGCAATCGCAAGCAGAATCATCTGCACGCGCAGGCCTCGGCCACGTCCGTCCATGATGAAAACACGCCATGCCGATGTAAACCCGAAGGCGGCGTGATAGAGCGAGATGCCGAGTGCACCGCCGACGAGGAAGAGGGCGCCATGGCGTACACCGTAGGCCATCCCCAACCATAAGGTGCCGACGATGAGGAGCACGAGCGCGCCGAACCCGGGCAGGCCAGGCGAAGGGTTCGGCGGCGCAGCGGTGGGCGGCGTGGAAAGGGTGGTGCTGGCAGTATTCATGGCAGGGTCAGGCTTCGTAAGGCGGGCGATTCGGGTCGCGCAGCGGATTCAACAGCGGCTTCAGACCATTGTGGTCGATCTCGCGCATCAATTCCAGCAAACGGCCAATCTCGCCCGGCGGAAACCCTTCGCGGGCAAACCAGTGCAGATAGGTGGCCGGCAGGTCGGCGATCAGTCGGCCCTGGTAGCGCCCATAGGGCATCTCCATGGTGACGAGCTTTTGAAGGTCTTCAGGGTTCATTGCGTGGACGTTGACGTGCAAACCCGATATTTAAACAGGTATCGTTCGTTGTCCCCAGCATGAGACCGCGATCACGCGGCGGGCCGGCAGGATCCCACGACACACGCCGGCGCGATGCGCACGGCCGGCGCACGAGGAGACACCATTTTGACCACATCCCCGCGATGGACGACCCGTCCCGACGGATCGAATTGGGGCGATTTCGGCCCGGACGATCAGTTGGGCACCCTCAACCATCTTCAGGCCGAGCAGCGCCTGCGCGCGGCGCGCGAGATTCGGCAAGGGCTCTCTTTTTCGCTGAGCCTGCCGCTGAATGTGCCGCATGCGCCGGTGCTCAATCCACGCCGCAAGGGTCCGGTCATTCGCGCTGCCGAGAAAAATGGCGTGCCCATGTACCGGTATCCCCTGGCCAACGACGTTCCTGGCGCAACCGATGTGATCAGTGACGATAGCGTGACGTTGTCGCCCCAGTACTCGACGCAGTGGGACGCGTTGGGACATGTGGGCGCGCTTTTCGATCCCCACGGCACTGACCGGCCCGTACCTACGGGCTATAACGGCTTCACCGTCAGCGAGCCGCACGACGACGGTTTCCAGGGCACAGCGGAATTATCCATCGCGCCGATGGCGACGCACGGCATTCAGGGCCGGGGCGTGATGGTCGATCTGCGCGCGCATTTCGGCGATGCGCGCCGCCAGGTGACGCTGAAGGATCTGCAGCAGGTCATGGCGGCCGACAACATCGAGGTTTATCCGGGCGATGTGCTGTGTTTACACACGGGCCTGGCCGACCTTGCCCTCACATTGGGCCCAGACGACCAGGAGCAATTGCGCACGCGTTGCTGCGTGCTGGATGGTTGCGACGCTGACTTGCTGGCGTGGATCAAGCACAGCAGGATCGCCGCCATCGCAGCCGACAACCATGCGGTCGAACAACGCAATCACACGCTGGACGTGGCGCGCGGCCCGCTGCTGCCGTTGCACGAGCAGTGCCTCTTCAAACTCGGCCTGCCGCTGGGCGAGCTCTGGCATATGACGCCTTTGGCCGCGTGGCTGAGGGCCAATGACCGCCATGCGTTCTTCCTGACTGCTGCACCCCTGCATCTACCGGGGTTGGTTGGCGCACCGGTCAATCCGATCGCCACCGTTTGATATGCCAACCCCCTCATCAACGACAACAATCCCCAAGGGATGTGGAGACCACACATGACACACAACACGATGCTGCGGACGTGCGCAGGTGCACTTGCTTTGATGGGTGCCGCCGCGTACGCGAACGCCGCCGACTATCCCAGTCAGCCCATTACGGTGGTGGTGCCGTATTCGGCCGGCGGCGGTGCCGACAATGCGGCGCGCATCATTGCGCAAGGCATGGGCGAGGCGTCCGGGCAAAGCGTGGTGATCGAAAACAAGGGTGGGGCCAGTGGCTCCATCGGCGCCGCTGCCGTGGCGCGGGCCGCGCCGGATGGCTACACGGTGTTGTTCGACGCCTCTGCCTTCGCCATCAACCCGGTATTGCGCAAGCTGCCCTACGACGCCAGGAAGGACTTCATTCCCGTGTCGCAAGCGGTGAGTGTGCCCAATATCCTCGTCGTCGCGCCGAATTCGCCCTTCACGTCATTGCCCGATGTTCTGAAAGCGGCCAAGCAAAGCCCCGGCAAATACACCTTTGCATCGTATGGCCCGGGAAGTCTGGCCCAGATGGCCGCCGAACTGCTGAAGAAGGATGCCGACATCGATCTGGTGCACATTCCGTACAAGGGTGGTGCGCCCGCGATCGTGGATGTGATGGGCGGACAGGTCGACATGTATTTTGCGAACGCTGCGTCGAGCCTGAACTATGTGGCCGGCAACAAACTGCGCGCACTCGCCGTGTCCTCGGCCAAACGCATGCCTGAACTGCCTGAAGTGCCCACGGTGACCGAAGCGGGCATCAAGAACTTCGACGTTGTCGAATGGAACGGTTTTTTCCTGCCGGCCGGCACCCCGCCCGACGTCGTCGCCAAGCTGCAGGCACTGATCCAGAAGGCGCTGGCACGTCCCGACACAAAAGAGAAGCTTGCCAAGCTGGGGCTGACGCCCGTCGGCAGTTCCTCGGCCGCGTTCGCCTCCTTCGTCGAGGCGGAGCAGTCGCGATGGGCCGATGTCGTGCGCGCCAACAACATTATCGCAAACTGAAACCCCGATATCCATGCGGCCCACGCCCACACATGCTGACGGACCACCAGCGTGCCAGCCGGTGTGGGCGCTCGCGCCATCAGGTGCACCGAGCGTGGGCCGCGCTTCAGGAGAACGACCATGAGCCGTACCGACGATTTCGAACAAGGGCTGAGTAACCGGCGCGCCGTGCTCGGCGATGCGTGGGTGGAGCGATCGCTGTCGCGCGCCACCACCTTCACCGCCGAGTATCAGAATTTGATCACGCGCTACGCGTGGAACGACATCTGGAGCCGGCCGGGCCTGGAACGCAAGACGCGCCGGATGATGGTATTGAGCGTCACGCTTGCCTTGGCACGCTGGGAAGAATTCGAACTGCACGCGCGCGCGGGCTTGCTTGCGCAGGACGATTCCCGCATCACACCGGACGAACTCAAAGAGGTGTTGCTCCAGAACGCCATCTACGCCGGCGTGCCGGCCGCAAATACGGCCTTCAACCTGGCGCAGAACATTCTGCGCGAGGTGGCCGATGAGATCGGATACCGGCTGGAGAGCGCCTCACCTGCGGATGCCGACCCGCTGCGGTGAACGGTCAACCCACGGCTTCGCGCTGCAGCAGTTCGCGTTTACGCTCCACGCCCCAGCGGTAGCCTGAAAGATCGCCGTCCCGGCGCACCACCCGATGGCAGGGGATCGCGACGGCCAGCCGGTTGGCCGCGCAGGCTTGTGCAACCGCCCGCACGGCTTTTGGCTGGCCGATGCGCTGCGCAATATCGGTATAACTCGCCGTTTGTCCTGGTGGAATATCGCGCAACGCCTGCCATACCCGCTCCTGGAAAGCGGTGCCGCGCACGTCCAGAGGCAAATTCAGGCCGATCGACGGCGCCTCGATGAAACCTACGACCTCGGCGATCAACTGCTCGAATGCGGCGTCGCCACCGATCAGGCGGGCGCGTGGAAACTGATCCTGCAGATTGCGCACCAACGCGTCTGGCTCTGGCCCCAGAAAAATGGCGCAGATGCCGCGCTGACTTTGCGCCACCAGGATTGCCCCGAGGCTGCATTGGCCCACCGCAAAACGAATCTCGGCATTGCGCCCACCGTTACGGTAATCCCGCGCGGGCATGCCCAGCAGTGCCTGGGACGTTTCGTAGAAACGGCTGTTGGAATTGAATCCCGCTTCGTAAATCGCGTCCGTGATGGTGCCGCTGGCGGCCGCCAGCTCATCGCGCATCCGGCGCGCGCGGGCAGCATTCGCATACGCTTTGGGCGTGACGCCGGTTTCGGCCTTGAAAACTCGATGAAAGTGAAATGTGCTCATGCCGGCCTGCGCCGCCAGATCGTCAAGATTGGGCAGCGTGGTCGCGGCGTCGATCGCCCGGCATGCGTGCGCCACGAGCGCTGCGCGTTTGGCGGCCGACGCGGTTTGGTCCGCATCGGCTCGACGACTGGGACGAAAACCGGCGCGTTCGGCGGCAGTTGCGGTATCGAAGAACACCACATTCTCGCGCTTTGGCAGGCGCGCCGACGCGCTGGGGCGGCAGTACACCCCGGTGGTTTTCACCGCATAGACGAATGCCTCGTCCGCAGCGGCATCCCGCGCCACTACGGCATGCCAGCGGGCGTCGTCGTCAGTGAAAAGGTCATGAGCAGCGAGAGCGGGGGAGGTCGTCGACATAATGGTCTTGAATCAGAAGCTCCGATACGGTCACTTTAGGCGCGCCCGGCGTCGAGAAAAATTCGTTTCTTGCGATTGAACTATGCCAGTTCGGCAGCGGATTTTCTTCTACTATCGTAGTCATCAAGCATGCGATGAGGAAGTACCGTGAATTTCGTGTTTCGTGGGGATGAACTGCTGGTGGATGAAACGTCCAGCACATTGCCGGATGACGGCATTTTCCACACCGCAGGCGTACCCGCCGTCCAGGCACAGTCGCTCTGGCTGAATTCAGAAAAACCCGGCCGTACCGCTTTTGTGTCACGGGCAAGCGATGCGCCGCAAGGGTTTGCGTTCAAGAAACTGCGTTCGCTGTTCGGCGTACTCGACGACGCCGATATGGCCCTGGCGGGTCGCGCGTTCCAAATCGCCGAGTGGGCGCGCACGCATCGCTACTGCGGCGCCTGTGCCACCGCCACGATCCAGTCGGAGACCGAATTTTGCATGCGGTGCCCGCAGTGCGGATTATCCGCTTATCCGCGGATTTCACCGGCCATGATGGTGCTGATCAAAAAGGGCGACCAGATTCTGCTCGCCAAGCACACGGGTTCGCCCACCGCGCGCCATACGGCGCTCGCCGGCTTCGTTGAAGTGGGGGAGAGCATCGAGCAAACCGTGCATCGCGAGGTGTTCGAAGAGGTGGGCCTGCGGGTGCATAACCTGCAGTACTTCGGCAGCCAGCCATGGCCCTTTCCGCATTCGCTGATGGTGGCCTTCACTGCAGAGTATCTAAGCGGTGAGATTGCGGTCCAGGAAGACGAAATCGCGGAGGCGCGTTGGTTTGGGCCGCACGACACATTGCCTGACATTGCCGGTCGCATTTCAATTGCCGGCTTGTTGATTCGGGCTAATTTGCCGGGCGGCTCGGCCCAACGTTAAGCGCAGCGCCGCAGCGGCACCCGCCGGACCGCGGCGGCATTCTTTTCGATGGCGTCTTCCACGACTTCACGCGCATGACGCAATTCGTAAGCAGCCTGGGCGTAGGCGGCGTAATCGCGCGAAGCCAGGGGTTTGGTCGCATCTTCTGCTAGCGCCTGATATCGCTCACTGGCTTTCTGAAGGTTCGAGAGCGCATTCTCCAACTTCATCATTGCTCCTAAGTGCTTGCAGGCGCACATGCGCCGGCTCCTCAGGACATACGCGCGGCGTCCGCCTTTGGATGCGACGAATAGGTAACGGAATGCACCCAAATTTGCGAAGATTCAAACAATTGCCAGGGGTTGTCAGCGCTTTTGTGGATGATGAGCACCGTATGCTGCAGCATCCTTGACCAGGGGCGGCAATGCCAGTGCCAACAGGATTGCCGCTAGTGGCACCACGCAAATAAATCCGAACGATTGAAACCCGACTGCGCCCGCGAGACCTCCCCCCACAAACATCACAATCAGACCGGTGCTGGTGCGCAGGCGTTGGGTGTCATGCCGGACCACAGGGCGCGCACCCTTATCGGCGGCACGGTTCCAATACAGCAGCTTGCCCAGTTCCATGCCCAGATCGGTGATGTTGCCCGTCATGTGGGTCGTGCGAATGCCGCCCTTCGACGTTTTCGACCCCACGGCGTTCTGCAACCCCATGATGAAGCACAGAAGCAGCACCGTGGTGGGCACGGCGAATGGCGTATTCCAAGACAGGGTGATGGCACCCGCGATACCGAAGGGGAAGAGAAGCGCCGCCTCGAGCAGCAGCGGCAGGGCATAAATGCTGTGCAACCGGTGCTGCCGGCCCCAATGCACAAGCATCGTGCACACCAATGCGCCCAACACGAACGACAGGATCGCGCCCAAGGCGCCGAGCAGAATGCGCCTATCGCCCGTGACCAAACCATCGGCAAACTGCGATGCAAATCCGGTCATGTGCGAGGTATACACATGGAGTACGAGAAATCCGCCTGCATTGATCGCCCCGGCGTTGAACGCGAGCAACAAGCCAAATGCGCGATTGGTCGAGGGTGCGCGATGGCGGTTGGTGAGATAGCGGAGACGGCGCATGGGCATAAACCTCTCGGCCTGGGATGAATAGAATTCTTCGAGAACTTTACATCCAGAATTGTGACCGTGCCGATCGTGCGTTTTCCCTATGACAATAGGCGCGCAAGCTCCTGCTTTGTGACACGCCCCGGCATTCAACGACGATGGCGCCCAATGCCTTTGCTTGTGATCTCAAATTCTCAGGTCTAGGATGAAACGCGATTGAAGAGGACAACTCCCCATGCGTAAATCATTGAATGCCATTGCGATTGCCGCCGCTGCGGTGAGCTTTCTTCCCTCAGCCGTTGCTCACGCCCAGTTGATGGATGCCGTCAAGGGGCAACTCGGCGGACTCGGGCAGGGGGGCACAGCGGGGAGCAGTACCAATGCATCGGGATTGGGCGGCATGTCGATGTCGTCATTGACGTCCGGCACCATGGGCAACGTGGCCGGAGTGCTCGAGTTCTGCATGAAGAACAATTATCTGAATGCGAACGCTGCCGCCGGCGTGAAGGATAAGTTGCTCGGAAAATTATCGGGTGCGACGCCTGAAGCCAAGAAGAGCGATACGGGCTACATGGCCGGATTGGGCGGCTTGCTGACCGGCAAGGACGGCCAGAATGTGGACCTGAAAGGCGGCGGATTGAAGCAGGAACTGACCAAGAAGGCCTGCGATCAGGTCCTCAAGCAAGGCAAGTCGTTGATGTGAATTGGACCGGCATCGGCAACCGATGCCGGTGCTGTCGCATAAATCGTTGCGCAGGTTGGCGTCACTTTTTGCGTTATCTCATTGGAGCACCTCATGTCATACCGTTTCGTCGCGCAGTCCTCCCTGGCATTGTTTGCCGCCGGCATGCTCGCCACCAGTGCCTGGGCGCACCACGGCTGGTCCTGGGCCGATGCCGAACAAATCCAGTTATCCGGCACGGTCAAGGCCGTGCAGATCGCGCCTCCCCATCCCACAATGGATATCGAGACGGCCAATGATGGCGTCTGGCGCGTGGAGTTGGGCAATCCCTCACAAACCCAGCGATCCGGATTTGTGGAAGGGTCGGCCAAAGTGGGCGACAAGATCACCGCCACCGGCAATCGCGCCGAGGACCATGCCGAAAAACGGATGAAGGCCGTGCAGGTGACGGTAGGCGGCAAAACGTACGACATCTATCCCGAGCGGATCCAGGCCAAGCGTTAAACCGGCGCATGCTCGACTGGATAGGAAGTCTGCCACCTGCCGTTTATTTGCAACGGTCGCCTAACATTTACGTCCTGATCAACGCGGCACACATCGCCGCCCTGGGCGTGCTGATCGGCGCGATCGTCGCGTTGGACTGCCGGGTGCTGGGTGCGGCGCGAACGTTGCCCTTTGCGGTCTTGGGACCCTACCTATCGCGTATCGCGCGCTATGGGTTGTTCGGTGCGGTCGCGACCGGCGCCTGGCTCTTTTCGGTGCGGCCGCATGAATATGTTGAAAATGCCGCCTTTTTGATCAAGGTGGGGCTGGTTACCCTCGGCGTGGTGAATGCGGTCTGGTTGCATCGGCGCGCCGACTGGGGCCACGCCGTCGGCCAAGGCAAGATGTCGACTGCCATGCGCTTGCACGCGTTAACCTCGCTCATGCTGTGGTTTGGCGCCGTGCTCGCCGGACGGTGGATCGGTTTTCTCTAGCCGTCACATCACACCGCCGTGGCGCCAAAGATAGGGAACATCTGGACTGCAAGCTTTTGTCGCCTGCGTTACGCTTGACGGCAGTTCACACTACTCCTCTTGCAGCCCCATGACCCCCGCATCCGTATTCACCACCATCGACGACCTGCAGTACATTCAATCCGAGCTCGAAACCATCCGGCAAGGTTTTCACCAGCGCCCCGAGCTCGCTTACAAAGAAAATGCCACGTCGAGCTTCATTATCGAGAAGCTCAAGGATTGGGGCTACACCGTGACGACCGGCATCGCCGGCACGGGTCTGGTCGCGACGATGAAGGTGGGTGCCGGCACGAAACGTCTTGGCTTGCGCGCCGATATGGACGCGTTGCCGATCGCCGAGCAAACGGGTTTGCCTTACGCCAGCGAGCACACGGGATTGATGCATGCCTGCGGCCACGACGGTCACATGACCATGCTGCTCGGCGCTGCGAAGCACCTGGCATTGACGAAGAATTTCTCCGGCACGCTCAACCTCATTTTTCAACCCGCAGAAGAGGCCGGTTTCAATAGCGGTGGCAAGACGATGGTCGAAGAAGGCTTGTTCGATCGTTTTCCGTGCGATGTGATTTATGCCATTCACAACCATCCTGGCGCTCCGCAAGGTCAGTTTCTGTTTCGCGAAGGCACCTTTCTGGCCGCGGGCGATCGCGTGTTCATCAAGGTATTTGGCCATGGCGGCCACGCTGCGCGTCCCCATCACTCGGTCGACACCGTGGTGGTGTGCGCCGCGATCGTGATGGCCTTGCAGACCATCGTGTCGCGCAACGTCGATCCCAATGAGTCGGCTGTCGTGACCGTGGGCCGCATGCGTTGCGGCGACGCGCTCAACGTGATTCCCGCCGAAGGCGAAATCGGTATTTCGGTACGTTCCTTCGATCCTGAGGTGCGCAAGAAGCTGAAGGAACGTATCGAGCGCATTTGCCATTCGACCGCCGAGGCCTATGACGCACGCGTCGAGATCGATTACATCGCAGGCTACCCGGTGGTCGATAACGACATCGCCGCGACGGCGTTGGCGCTTTCCGTCGCCCGCGAACTCGTGGGTGAAGACGACATTGTGGAAAACACGCCCCGGCGCATGGGTAGTGAAGATTTCGCGTACATGCAGCAGGTGGTGCCGGGCGCGCTGGTGCGGTTGGGCAACGGCCCGTCCGACGGCGGGCGCGATCTGCACAATCCGAAGTTCGATTTCAACGACGCCAATTTGAGCATTGGCGCCGCCTTCTGGTGCCGTCTCACCGAACGTTTCCTGAGCGAATGAAAGTGTGAGAGGAACCGCGGATTCGTCGCTCTCAGCGGCAAAGGGCGGCCGAGCCGTAGTGGAGGCCGCGGCCGCAAGGGCGCAGGGGCGCACCCGCAAGCGCCCAGCAGTACGCCGGCAGCCTTTAATTCGCCCGGACGTCGCCGATAAGCGCTTCGAACAGTCGTGCGTAAGGCGATTCGCGCGGATACAGCAAACCCAGTTTGCGGGTGAGCCCGCTGGTCGGCAACGGCCGCACATGGACGTTGGCGGGCACGCTCTCCGGGCGATAGCAGTTGGGGACGAGCGACACACCCAGTCCCATCCCCACGAGCATCAAAATGCCGTCAGGCGAATCCATTTCAAATCGCTCATGCGGTTGTATGCCTTGTTCCTGTAAATATTGTTCCGCCAGCGCACCGCCCCAGGTGCGCCGGTCGTAACGCATGAACGGCTGCTCGGCGAGCAAGGTTTTGAGTGGCACGTGCGCAAGCTGCGCCGGAGCAAGCACGACCAGCGGCTCGACCCGCACCGTTTCCCACACATAGGGCTTGGGTAACTTGAAGGGTGGGGCGACCAGCAACGCGGCATCGACTTTACCGACGAGCACCTGATGATAAAGATCGTGCGAAGCGCCGATTTCGAGTGTGGCGTCCAATAACGGATAACGGTCGGACACCTGCTTGAGCAGCTCCGGCATCACATTCGTCAACGCCGTACGGATCGTGCCGATACGCAGCCCGCCAGGAAATCCGTCGCTGGCAACTGCAGATTTCAGGCTGCGCAAGTCGCGCTGGAAGCGACGTGCGTGCGAGAGCAACCGGGCGCCGCCCTCCGTAATGCGCACAAAGCGCCCCGAGCGAATGACGAGCGGCACGCCAAATTCCCGTTCAAGCGACCGCAGGCGCTGCGCAAGTGCCGTGGGCGTAATGCTCATGCGCCGCGCGGCCTCGGCCATCGAGCCGCACTCGGCCACCATCACGAAGGTATCGATATAGCGTGTGTCCACCGTACAGCACCTGCCTGGAATGAATAAACACTATGTTTTAAACGCCTAAAAAAGACATTGTGCTTCGGTTACCGGAATCCGACAATGAGGTGGAAATCTTGGGTCGGCGTGCGCACCGGCAGGGTATCCACCGCATGCCGCAATCCGATCGCAGCAAGACCACTCAACAGGGAGACCCCACACAATGTCCGTGGAATCATTGCCGCTCGACCAGAAAACGATCGACGTCCTCTCGGGCGTGACGACCGCCACGCTCACCACCGTATTGCTCAAGAAGGGGCTGCGCAATGTGTGGCTGCGCGGTGCGATGCCGCTCGTGGCGGGTCGCAAACGCATCGTCGGCCGGGCCTTCACGCTGCGCTTCGTTCCTGCGCGTGAGGATCTGGCCACACCGGCATCGTGGGGCTCGCCGATTTCCACGCGCGCCGCGATCGAAGCGATGCCCTCGGGCGCCATCGCCGTCGTCGATGCGATGGGCGTGAAAGACGCGGGAATTTTCGGCGACATCCTGTGCGCACGGATGCAGAAGCGGGGTGTGGCTGCATTGGTGACCGACGGCGTGGTGCGCGATGCCGAAGGGGTTCTGGCCAGCAATCTGCCCGTGTGGTGCAGCGGCGCGGCAGCACCGCCATCCGTGGCCGGGCTCACCTTCGTGGGTTGGCAGGAGCCCATCGGCTGCGGCGGCGTGGCCATCATGCCTAACGACGTTCTGGTGCTGGACGGCGATGGCGCAGTCCTCATCCCGGCCGAGCTGCTCGACGCGGTGGTCGACGCGGCCGCAGAGCAGGAACGGCTCGAAGGCTGGATCATGCAGCAGGTCGAAGCCGGCGAAAAACTGCCCGGCCTGTACCCGCCCAACAAGGAAAACCAGGCACGTTACGACGCCTGGCGCGCCACGCAGAAAACGTAAGCCCAATGCGGGTCGCGCGCGCCGGTCGGATCACGGCGGCGCCACGGCAATTCCCGGCTGGAAGACATCGAGCGTCGATCGAACGCGGTCTTCACACGCCTATAACAACGATATGGAGCGAGACAATGGAAAAGAAAATGCGGGTTCGCCGTCAGTGGCTTGGCGCAGCCGTCGCCTTCAGCATGATGGTCGCAGGATCGAGTGTGCAGGCGCAGAGCGTCTATCCCGATAAGCCCACCACCTTGCTGGTCGGATTTTCCGCCGGCGGCGCCGTCGACAATGTGGCGCGTCTGCTTGGACAAGGCCTGGGCCAAACGCTCGGCCAACCCTACGTGATCGAGAATCGCGCAGGCGCGACCGGTACGATCGCCGCAGAAGCGGCCGCCCGCGCACAACCGGATGGCTACACTTTGTTGTTGGGCACGCAGTCGACGATGGTGGTGGCCCCCAGCATGTACCCCAATCTGCGCTTCGATCCGATCAAGAGTTTCGTGCCCGTGTCGTTGATCTCGTCCGTACCCCTGGTGCTGGTCGTGAACCCTGCGCTGCCCTTGCATAGCGTGCAGGACGTCATCAAGTATTTGAAGGACAACAAGGGTCAGGTCACCTATGCCTCATCGGGATTGGGTGGGCCGCAGCACGTGTCGGCCGAATTGTTTGCGGCCATGGCGGGTGTGCAGATGGTGCATGTACCCTACAAGGGGGAGTCGCAGGCGATTACCGATGTGTTGGGCAATCAAATTCCTTTGATGTTCAGCAACCTGCCCACGTTATTGCCCCATATCCGCAGCGGCAAACTGCGTGCAATTGCAGTGAGCAGCCTGCAGCGTTCGCCCACAGCACCCGAGATTCCCACCGTGGCCGAATCCGGATTGCCGGGATTTGAAGCGCTGACGTGGTTTGGGCTATATGCGCCCGCCGGCACGCCGCCCGCCGTCGTACAGAAGCTGGAGCAGGGTGTGAAAACCACGCTCGCCGATCCCGGCATCCGCGAAAAAATGGAATTGCAGGGCATGAAGATCGAAGGCCGCGATAGCGCCGCGTTCAAAACCTACATGGAGGCTGAAAGCGTGAAGTGGGGCGATCTGATCAGAAAATCGGGCATCAAGCCGGAGTAAACCGGTTCGACTGCATGCCCGCATGTGGGATCGATACTTGCCGCACAAGCAGTCAGTGTTGCGGTGTGGCGGTTGTGATCAAAGCACCCGATGTCATTCGTATGAACAGGGAGTGTGCAGATGAACCGTGTCGTTCGATCTTTTTTGCTGTCGGCTTGTGCCGCGTCCGGTCTGGCGGTGTTGACCATGATGGCCGCGTCACCGGCGCGTGCCGCCGGCAATCCGCTCGAGGCTGAGCGCTGGCAGTCACGCCCGCTGGTGCTCGTTGCGCCTTCGGCTGATGATCCCTTGGTGCGCAGCATTGAAGGCGCGTTGAGCCAGACGTCCGTCAGGCGCGACTTCGATGAGCGGGAGATGGTGCTGTTCACCGTGCTGGCCGGTAAAGGCGCACGCAACGATATGGCGCTGAGTGCCCAGCAGACGCAGGGCTTGCTGCGTGCGCTGGGATTGAAGGCCGATGGTCCGGCCACCCTGGTGCTCGTGGGTAAGGACGGCGGCGAGAAAATGACCGAGGTGGGGCACGCCAGTTTGCAGGACATCTTTCCGGTGATCGATGCCATGCCCATGCGTCGGGCCCGCTAGGCGGCGATCAGCGTTGGGGTCGTGCTGGAGGGGTTTCCGGCAGGAACCAGTTCAGGATCAGCGCGCACAAGCCGCCCGTGGCCACACCGGATTCCAGCACATGCCGCAACGTGGTGGGCAAATGAGCTAGAAATTCCGGCACTTGCGTCACGCCCAGGCCGAGGGCCAACGACACGGCAATCACCAGCAGCGCGCGCCGATCGAGACGGATGCTCGCCAGAATATTGATGCCCGAGGCGGCCACGGCGCCAAACATCACCATCGCAGCGCCGCCCAATACAGGCTCGGGCACGGCCTGCAGCACGCCCGCGATGGGCGGAAACAATCCCAGGAGCACCAGCATGCCGGCGATCCATACACCCACGTGCCGGCTGGCGATGCCGGTCAACTGAATCACGCCATTGTTCTGCGCGAAGATCGAACTGGGGAAGGTGTTCAACACACCGGCCAGTAAGGAATTGACGCCGTTGACCAGCACGCCGCCCTTGATGCGCTGCATCCACACCGGCCCATCCACGGGCTGGCGCGATACTTTGCTGGTGGCCGTGATGTCGCCGATCGCTTCGAGCGACGTCACCAGATAGATGATCAACATCGGCACAAACAACGACCAAGAGAATCCAATGCCGAAATGCAGGGGCGTGGGAACGTGGAAGAGGGCGGCCTCGCGCATGCCGGTGAAGTCCAGGCGGCCCATCGTTGCCGCCACCGCATAGCCGGTCGCCAGCGCAATCACGAGCGCGGCGCTTCGCACCCACACCACGTGCACGCGATTGAGCACCACGATGATCGCCAGCACCAAACCCGATAGCGTGAGGTTTTCGGCATTGGCGAAGGTGCCGTTCGCCATGGCCGCAAAGCCGCCCCCCATGCTGATCAGCCCAACCTTGATCAACGTCAGCCCGATCAGCAGCACCACGATGCCGGTCACCAATGGTGTGATCAAGCGTTTGACGAACGGCAGGATGCGCGAAATACCGATCTCGACGAAGGAGCCTGCAATCACGACGCCGAAAATCGCCGCCATCACGGCCTCGACGGGCGTACCGTCTTTCACCATCATCGCGCCACCTGCGATCAAGGGGCCGACGAAATTGAAACTGGTGCCTTGAACGATAAGCAAGCCGGCACCCAACGGGCCAAAACGCTTGCATTGGACGTACGTGGCAATGCCCGACACCACAAGCGACATCGACACAATGAGATTGGTATCGCGGGACGACACCCCCAGCGCCTGGCAGATCAACAACCCTGGCGTCACGATCGGAACGATAATGGCCAGCAGGTGCTGGAACGCAGCGAGCATGGAGATCCAGCCACGCGGCCGATCTTCGAGGGCATAGATCAGATCGGTGCGATGATCGTCGGTGGGGGGTGTAGAGGTTGGGGCGGTCACGTTGGCGGATCCGGCAAAAGGCGGGATTCTACCGTTGTTGTGACGCAAGCCTTGAAGAAATAATACTGATATTCAGTTTGTAGTAAGGAAGTGTCCTCGACACTAGCCAACGTGAGATCGAGCAAGCGGCCACGCCGTTCGCGCCAATCGATCCGTGAATAAAAATACGTTGGAGACAAAATGAGCACGATTGAAAAGACCACGATGTCAAAGCTCAGTTGGCGGCTCCTGCCGCTGCTGATGATCTGCTATTTCATCGCTTATCTCGACCGGGTCAACCTGGGCTTCGCCGGCGCGGCAATGTCGAAAGATCTTGGGTTTACGAGCGCGGTATTTGGCGCCGCTGCCGGTATCTTTTTCATCGGCTACTTCATCTTTGAAGTGCCAAGCAACCTTGCCCTGGAAAAATTCGGCGCGCGCAAGTGGATCGCCCGCATTATGTTTACGTGGGCCATCCTTTCGGCCGCGCAAGCCTGGGTCACCGGCCCTACCAGTCTGAACATCGTGCGGTTCTTGCTCGGTGCCGCCGAAGCAGGCTTTTTCCCGGGCGTGATTTACTACATCACGATCTGGTTTCCCACCGCCTATCGGGCACGTATTGTGGGATGGTTCATGTTTGCCATTCCGATTTCTACGGTGATTGGATCGCCGATCTCCGGCTACATCCTCAATCTCGACGGCATGGGTGGCCTGCATGGGTGGCAGTGGCTGTTTATTCTTGAAGCCATTCCGGCAATCATTCTCACGTTCTTCGTGCTGCTTTATCTGCCCGATCGTCCGAAGGACGCCAAGTGGCTGACCGATGAAGAGCGCACGTGGCTGCAAGAGCGGCTGGCAGCGGAGCGCGCCCAGCGCGAATCCCGCGTGAACATTTCGTGGAAGCAAACGTTGTTCAACTGGCGCGTGATCGGGTTGGGCTTCGTGTACATGGGCATCACCGTGCCGTTATATGGGCTGGGCTTTTTCCTGCCGCAGATCATTCGCGGTTTCGGCAATCTCTCCAACGTCGAAGTCGGCTTCATCAACGCGTTCCCGTATCTGGTGGGCGCGATTGCCATGGTGTTCTGGACCCGATGGTCTGACGCGCGGCGCGAGCGCAAGATTTTTGTGCTGATCCCATTGGCGTGCATCGTGGTCGGGCTGGTCGCCGCTGCGGCGATCAACGATCCGGTCATGAAAATGGGCGCGGTCACGCTTGCCTCATTTGGCGTGTTCTCGGCGCTGCCGGTGTTCTGGACGATTCCCGCGGCGCTCCTGTCGGGCACGGCGGCAGCAGCCGGTATTGCCTGGATCAACTCGATCGGTAATCTTGGCGGTTATATCGGACCCACCATTTTCGGTTCGTTGAAAACATCCACCGGCAACGATCTTTATGCGGTGATGTTTCTTGCGCTGCTTGCAGCCGTCGGATTCATCCTCGTACTGATCATCGGCCACGATTCGAAGGCTGAATATGCCACGCTCAATCCTGAACTGAAGTCCGTCACGCCGATCAGACGATAGGCGCAAGCTTGGCAACATGGCCGACGCATCGCTCGCCGCGATCGTCCGCCATGTTATTTGCACCCGAAAAAACCATTATCGGCATCACGCGAAAGTGGTTATCCGCATCATGGATCCATGACGCGTGCCGCACCAGCACACTCACTTTGCCGACAGCGACATCTCGCTCAGCAGTTCAGCCTCACGCAATAGATCGGCGGCAATCTCTTCACCCCATCGCGGATTGAGTTCGTTGCTGATGCCTGCTGCCGTCAGCGAATGCGTGATGCGATGCTTCACATCGAACACCGGGGCGGCCACCAGGGTGACGCCGGCGATATAGTTGCCCACGTCGATACTGAACTTTTGCGTACGGGCGCGTTCCACGTCGGCCTTCCAGGACGCATAGTCGGGAGGCGATTCCCATCGCAGTGCGCGAAAGCGCTGCTCGATCTTGGCCCACGGCGAACGTGAAAATGCCGCGGCAAGTCGGCCAGTCGCGCTGATCAGCGCGGGAAACCGGCTGCCGACGTCCACGTGCAGTCGGAACGGCGCCTGCGACTTCGAAAGCGCCACCACGATCATGTGATCCAGATCCACCACTTCGGCCGCGATCGCGGTCACATTCCATTTGGCGGCGATGCGATCGAGTGCTGGCTGCACGATGGCGGGGAAGGTGTTGGTTTGCAACGCGCTGCGCGCCAACGACAGCAACCCCGAACCGAGCGAATAACGCTTTGTGCTTTCATCGACTTTCAGCAGCCCTTCGTCCACCAGTACGCGCACGATGTGCAGGCACGTGCTGGGTACCATGTCCAACGACTGCGCGATGGCCTTCACGCCCATGGGATTGGGCGCGCGCCCCAGCAACCGCATGATCGCCACGGCGCGCGACACCGCGGGCACGGCACGCAATCGCGGACCGGCATCGGTGGGGTGGGGGTCATCGTGAGGCTTGGGCGACGGCATAGGGCGAGAGAGGCAAACGGAAAACCTGATTGTATGCGTACAACGCTTTATGCCGATTGACAAAGAACAGGGTGAAGAAAAAAATGTACCAGACACGTATCGCGCACGCGGGCAGCGAAGTCCGCCCCCAATCCCGCGACACCCGACGTACCCCGCCCAGCGCAGGCAAGGGCAGCGGGATGCGCTTCACACATTTCAAGGACTTCGATGACTGACGTGCCAGAGACCCCGATCAATATGCCGAACAACGACCGAACGGACATCGAGGCAGCGTTGGCTGCTGGCGGCTGGAAACGACTGAACGGCGGCACGTTCATGAATCACATCGGGCCGCTATGGACGACGAAAGGTGAAGCGTATTGGCGCTACGGGCTTCAAGCCGATGCACGCCATCTGAATCCGGCCGGCCAGGTACATGGCGGCGTACTGCAAACGTTGATCGATCACGTACTGAGCCTCGTGGCATGGCGGGCGGTCGATCGACGTGCCTGCATCACGCTGCACACCGATTCGCAATTTCTATCCGGCGTATCGTCCGGCGAATTCATCGAGGCGCATGCGACCGAAACCCATCGCACGCGCGGCATGATCTTCATGCGTGGCAGCCTGGCAGTCGGCACGCGCCCGGTGCTGCACGCACAAGGCATCTTCAAGATCCTGAGCGATCGCAACGGGGACAACGCGCGCCACATCACACCCTCGGCATAACGCATTTGGCAGAAGGCGCTACCGCTGCAAGCGCGCGGTAACGGGTGCCGGCGCGTTGCATGTCCGCGTGCGCTGCAGCAATCGTGCGTGGCAAACCGCCTCGCTTGAAACTAAGCCTAAGTTGTACTAATACAATTCTATAACGCTATTGACAACCCTGTTCAAGACGATCATATTGACTCCAACGCTCGCTACTTCCTCGCCCCATCATGCAAAAACTCACAGACTTCACCCGCTATGCCGATGCACAAGCCCACTACGCGCCGCAGAAGCTTTGGGATGTGTTCGATGGCGATCGCGAGTCGTTCAACATCGCGCACGAATGCGTCGATCGGCACGTTGCCGGAGATCGTGAGGCGATCGTCGTCGTGCAAGCCGATGGCGGCGAGGTACACATCAGCTTTGCCGAGCTGGCCGCGCTGTCTAACCGATTTGCCAATTACCTCATCGGTCGCGGCATCGCCACCGGCGATCGCGTGGCGATCATGCTCGAGCCGTCACTGGCGTTTTATGTGGCGATCTTCGGGGCGATGAAGTCGGGCGCGATTGCGGTGCCGCTCTTCACACTCTTCGGACCCGACGGCATACGCTTGCGCGTCAACGACTGCGCGCCGAAGATCCTGCTCACCAACCAAGACAAAGCTGCCATGTCGTCGGGCATCGACGGCGTCGATGTCGTGATTGCCGACGCGGCATTCATGCAGCAGCTCGATACCTTTTCAGATACGTTCCAGCCGCGCACCCGCGCCGACGACTACGCGATCTTTCAATACACCTCCGGCACCACCCGCGAGCTGCCTGCGGCAGTCAAGCACAAGCACCGCGCCCTGGTCACGTTGATGCTGGCCGCACTGTACGGCACCGGTATCCGCCCGGGCGACCGTTTCTTCTGCCCGTCTTCGCCTGCTTGGGGGCATGGCCTGTGGCACGGTACCTTGGCGCCATTGGCCCTCGGGGTCACGATCGGCGCCTACGCAGGAAAGTACGATGCCGAGCGCCTGCTGCGAGCGTTGCAGGACGGCCGGTTCAACAACATTTCGGCCGCCGCCACCCATTTCAGAATGATGCGCAATGCCGGTGTCGCGGACCGCTACACCTACGCCTTGGAAAAACTTTCGTTTACCGGCGAGCCGATGGATAGCGAAACGGAAGACTTCGTTCGCGCAACGTTTGGCTGCTCCGTATGCAGCATGTACGGCACCACCGAGATCGGTGTGGTGCTGGTGAACTATCCAGGCGCACCGGATTTCAAGGTTAAACCCGGCTCGTTGGGCAAGGCGGTACCCGGCGGTCGCGTCGAGGTTCAGGATCCGCAAGGGCACGCCTGCCCACCCGGGCAAACCGGCGAGCTCAAGGTGTGGCGCAACGAGGCGTGGGTGGCCACCAAGGATCTGGGCCGAGTCGATGCCGAGGGCTATTTCTATCATGCCGGCCGCGCAGACGACGTGATCATTTCCGCCGGATGGACCATGAGTGCGGTCGAGATCGAGGACGCGATTCTCAAGCATCCCGACGTACGCGATGTGGCCGCCATCGGTGTGCCGGACAGCATCCGCGGCCAGGTCGTCAAGGCATTCGTCGTTACCCAGCGCAGCGGTGGCGATGCCTTCGTCAAGGAAATCCAGGACCTCGTGCGCAGCCGATTGAGCCAGCACGAATATCCCCGCCATGTGGTGTTCGTCGACGAATTGCCGAAAACGCCGGCAGGAAAAGTGAATCGAAAAGTACTGCGGGACCAGGAGCGTGTAGCGCAATCCGCTTGAACACGAGAATGCTTGAAAACTAGACGAGGAGACACAGCATGGCCGCTCAATTAGCCGAGAGAAGTTTTCCCAAAATCACCGAGAACGGTCTCGATGCCTTGCGGGAACGCATTGGCAAGAAAATCGACAACACCGCCGAACCCTGGTGCTACGAAGCCACCCGCGACAACATCCGCCACTATGCGCACGGCATTGGGGATGACAATCCATTGTGGTGCGATCCTGAGTATGCGGCCAAAACCAAATACGGCGGCATCATCGCGCTACCCAGTTTCCTGTTTGCCACCGACCGCATCGTGTCGGGGTATGTGGGTGGGCTGCCGGGTGTGCATGCGATGTGGTCGGGCGCGGACTGGACGTGGCACAAACCTGTGCATCGCAACGATGAAATCCGTACCGAAGCCTATCTGAAAGAACTCATCGAGCACGAAACGCGCTTTGCCGGCCGTGCCGTTCAGCAGATCTATCACGTCGACTTTTTCAATCAGCAAGGCGACAAGGTTGCCGAAGCGGACAGCTGGTGCTTTCGCACCGAGCGCGATCACGCGCGCGAGCAGGGCACCAAATACAAGGAAGTGCGCGCCAAGGCGCCACGCCGGTATTCAAAGGAAGAAATCGCCGAGGCGTACAACCTGTATCGCAATGAGGAAGTACGTGGCGCCACCCCGCGCTATTGGGAAGACGTGACGGAGGGCGAGGCCTTGCCTGTGATGTTCAAGGGACCGATGACCGTAACCGGCTTCATCGCTTACGCCCAAGGGTGGGGCGGACTCTACATTCGTGCCAACAAACTCGCCTGGAAGTTGATCGACGCGCATCCCGGCGTGGGCATTACCAATCGTTTTGGCATTCCGGACGTACCGGAACGGGTGCACTGGGAAGAAGACTTCGCGTTGGAAGTCGGTGCCCCCGGCGCCTATGACTACGGGCCGGAGCGCACTTCATGGCTCACCCATCACCTGACCAACTGGATGGGTGATGAGGGCTTCCTGCGCCGCGCCAGTTGCAAGATCCGCCGCCACAACCCGGAAGGCGACATGTTGTTCATCAAAGGGCACGTCAAGCGTAAATTCGTCGAAGACGGCAAGCATCTGGTCGAGATCGAGCAGGAAGCGCGCAATCAGGATGACGAGCTCTCGGTACTGGGTTCCGGTGTGGTCGAGTTGCCCAGCCGAGGCTAGTGCCCGGCGGGTCTGCGGGGGCCCTCGATGGTCGCCGCAGTAAGAAAGATGGAGACAGGAGAGTGAGTCATGAGTGGAGCGCTGAGCGGCATCCGTGTCGTTGACCTATCGCGTATTCTCGCCGGCCCGATGTGCGCGCAGATCCTTGCCGATCACGGTGCGGACGTCATCAAGATCGAGCCGCCCACCGGCGACGACACGCGTACGCTCGGCCCCCCATTCAACGCCAATGGCGATGCGGCTTACTTCTCCGCCATCAACCGCGGCAAGCAATGCATCACGATCGATCTGGCGGCACCCGCCGGGCGCGACATTCTCTATCGTCTGCTGGACCGCGCCGATGTACTGATCGAAAATTTTCTGCCCGGTACCCTTGAGAAGTGGGGCATCGCCAGCGACGGCTGGCTGGAGAACCGCTTTCCCCGCCTCATCCACTGCAGCATCAGCGGCTTTGGCGCCGATGGTCCGCTGGGCGGCATGCCGGGTTATGACGCCGTGTTGCAGGCCATGTGCGGCATCATGAGCGTCAATGGCGAAAAGGCCAGCGGTCCAACGCGCGTGGGCATTCCGGTGGTGGACCACCTCACCGCCTATACCGCGCTCAGCGGCATCCTGATGGCGCTGCATCAACGCCACGTCACCGGCCGGGGGCAGTTCGTCGAGGCAACCTTGTTCGACGCCGCGCTGAGCCTGTTGGTGCCGCACGCTGCCAATTACTTCGAGTCCGGCCGCGAACCGGGCCTCACCGGCAGCGCTCACCCGAATATTTCGCCTTACGACCGCTACCGTTGCGGCGACGGCGAGGTGTTTCTGGGGATCATGAACAAGCCGCAATTCGACAAATTTTGCGCGGTGGTGTCCCGCCCCGATCTTGCGGCCAATCGCGATTACGCCACCAACGCATCGCGGATCCAGCATCGGGAGGCACTGCGTGCCGAAATCGAAGGTGCATTGGCGGACTGGACGCGCGCCGCACTGTGCGACCGCTTGATGTGCGTTGGGGTGCCGGTTGGCCCGATCCATTCGGTATCCGAAGCTTTCGCACAACCCCATGCCTTGCATCGGGGCATGACTGTCGAGCGCTCCGGATATCGCGGCGTCGGTCTGCCGATTCGTTTACACCAAAGCCCTGGTTCGCCAGGAAAAAATCCTTCGTCCTTCAATGCCGATGCTGCACGTGTGCTGAAAGATGCAGGCTACTCACAAGAAGACGTTCAACAATTTTTGGCCGATGGCGTGATCCTGAACAGGGACACCCAGGCCAGCTGATTGTTTTGCGATAAAAACGAAGGAGACATCCATGAAAACGCTGTGCAAGCTGGTCGTCACACTGCTGCTGTTGACCGGGTATGGGCACGTATCCGCGCAAGCTTATCCCGATCACGCCATCAAAATCATCGTGCCATATCAGGCCGGGCAGGGCACTGATGTGGCCACGCGCTATATCGCCGATCAGTTGGGCCACGCCCTCAAGCAAAGTGTGTATGTGGAAAACAAAGCCGGTGCCGCCGGAAACATCGGCACCGCAGAGGCGTCCCGCGCCACGGGCGACGGCTATACCCTGGTGATGGGCACCAATGGCACGCATGTGCTGAATCAGTTCCTGTACAACTCGGTGGGCTACGACCCTGCAAAAGATTTCGAGCCCATCATCCTCGTCAGCACGTTCCCGATGGTGCTGCTGGCCAATCCGAATGCCAAGCTCGGTACGCTGCAGGACGTATTCGCCGCGGCGGCCAAGGGCACGAAAGGGGCCGAGATCGCCATGCCCAGCACCACGGCGCGCCTGGTGCTTGAGCTTATGAAGGAACGCGGCAAGGTGCCGCTTTTCGGGGTGCCGTACAAAGGCAGCAGCACGGCCGCCACAGATGTGATCGGAGGCCAGTTGCCCATGTTGATCGACACCGTCAGTGCCGCGCGTTCCTTTGTGGAGAGCAACAAGCTGCGCGCCATCGCCGTCACGTCCAGACAACCCTCGGCGCTGCTGCCGAACGTGCCAACGGTGTCATCCCAAGGCTTGCCCGATTTCGAGGTGGTCGCCTGGAACGGCTTGTACGCGCCCAAGGGTACGCCGCCGGCCGTCATCCAAAAACTCAATGCCGAAGTCGCCAAGATTCTGGCACGTGAAGACGTGCAGAAACGCCTGCTTGAACTGGGACACGAACCGGCTGGCGGCAGCGCGGCAAAGCTGGGAGATTTCGCAGCAGCCGAACGCACGAAGTGGGCACCGTTGATCGAACGTGCCGGCATCAAGGCCGAGTGACCGCTATCGAACGTAGCTGTACACCGTCGCGCGCGATACCCCCATGTGCGCGGCGGCGATCTCCATGCCGCGACGAATGTCGAGATAACCGGCTTTCTTCAGCTCTTGCACCAGTTGCTTGCGCTCGGCAGGCTTGAGTGCACGCGCCGTCGTTGCGCGGGCTGCGGCAAACGCATCCACCTGATCGCGAATTCGGTCGGAATTGCTGGCGTCCAGGGTTTCATGCACATCCTTGCTCTGCACTTGCGAAAACTGCGTCAGCGCCGCCTGGAAACTATTGAATAGCGTGAGATCCACATTCAAGCAGAGCGCCGCCACATATTCGCCATCTTCGTTTTTGATGCCGATGGACGTGCTCTTTACCTGCCGGCCATCCGCAAACTGATTGGCATAGTTGGGAATCACGGCGGGGTAATCCGGGTCCTGAATGCGCGCCAGCCCGAGTTCCGTCACGGATTGCCCCACACTGCGCCCGCTCAGGTTGTTCTCGATGAAGTAAATCGCGTTCTTAGGGTGACTCAGATCGTGAACCACCACCTCGCAAAACGGCGCGAATGTCTGCCCCAGCCCCTCGGCAATCGTTTGCAACTCGCTCAACAGCAGCGAATTGGACGGTTTTTTCGATGTGTTTTTCATATCCGCAATATACCGTCGATGGACTGGAAATTGGACAATTTGTCCAGAACGAAGATCGATAAGGGTAAATCCGGACACCTCCACCTTAGACAATTTGTCCTGATCTGGATATATTGTCTGCATGACGACGATCTCCTCCCCAGCCGAAGCCGCTCCCGCGAGCCTCATGCCGCCTGTGTCCAACGCACTGTTGCTGATCCCTGCGCCCGACGTACTTGCGCTGCTGGATCGCCAGGCGACCATGGATGTGGTGCGTCAGGCGTTCGTCCAGCACAGTGCCGGCACAGGACGTGTATTTCCGATGATTCGCGAATCCGTCGGCGCCAATGCCGTTTTTGGCATCAAGGCGGGCGACATCGCCATGAGCAACGTGCTGGGATTCAAGGCCGCCGGGTTCTGGCCCGCCAACGCCGCCGTTTCACGCGGCGCCCATCAGGCCACGATCATGCTGTTCGATCCTGCCACCGGACGGCCGGTATGCCTGCTCGATGGCAACCACGTCACCACGCTGCGCACAGGTGCGGCCGGCGCCATCGGCATCGATCTATTCGCCCGTCAGGATATCGAACGCGTGTGTGTGTTCGGTACCGGCGTGCAAGCGCAGATTCATCTCGAGTACGCCCAGCAGGTCCGGCCCAGCTTGAGGTCAGTGACCTACATTACCCCCACGGGCGAGCCGGACGCCGCCTTCGAAGCCGCCAATACGCATCGATGTCGCATTCAGCATGCTGCGGATGCCGATCGAGCGGTGGGCCAGGCAGATCTGGTGATCACCGCGACGCCCAGCCGCACGCCGCTCTTTTCAAATGGGGCGGTGCGCGCGGGCACGCACATCAACGCCGTAGGTGCCGATACCGTTGGCAAACGCGAATTGCCCGAGGGCTTGCTGCCGCGTGCCAGCCTGTTCGTTGACGACGCGCGCCAGTCATCCACCGTGGGGGAGGGGCAGTGGGCTCCCGATTGCCCGGCAACCGAGATCGGCGCAGTCATTCAGCGCGACATACCGTATGCGCGCGCACCCGACGCCATCACCGTCTTCGACATGACCGGCCTGGCGCTTCAAGATCTCGTCGTGGCGCAAATGCTGTTCGATCGGGCCCGAGAAACCCAGCGTGGCATGGAAATCGTCTGGCCCTGGTGAGCCACCGCACCCGCCTTCACGACCAAACGAACCGCACCAGTCGAACGCCTTCAAATTTCCTTTTTCTTCCGGACCTTCATGACCTTGTCGCAAGCCCCTGTCTATCTCGATCCGCACACCGGCAAGACTTATCCGTTATCGGATATCCGGTGGCGCTCGGACGACAACCATCCGATGATGATCTCGCCATTGCCCGGCATCGGCCGCGACGATATCGATACACGCCAACGCTCGATCTGGCGCTACCAGGCGGCATTGCCGGCGCCGATTGGCCATGCGGTCACCCTGGGCGAAGGATGTACACCGCTGGTTCAGCGCGAGTGGGGCACGGCGCGGCCTTATTTCAAGCTCGAGTGGTTCAACCCCACGTGCAGTTTCAAGGATCGCGGCGCGGCCGTGATGGTGTCGTGGTTGCAGCAGCAGGGTGTGCCGAAGATCCTGGAAGACAGCTCGGGCAATGGCGGGGCAGCCATCGCGGCGCTCGGTGCCGCCGCCGGCATGAAGGTCAAAATCCTGGCGCCGGCCTACACACCGATCGCCAAGGTGGCGCAAATCCGGGCGTTCGGTGCTGAAGTTCAGTTGGTGGAGGGACCGCGCGAAGAATCCGAATACGAAGCGATCCGGCAATCCGAACACATTTTCTACGCCAGCCACAACTGGCATCCTTTCTTCCTGCAGGGCACGAAGTCGCTGGCTTATGAAATATGGGAAGACCTCAACTTCGAAGCGCCCGATAACGTGATCATCCCCACCGGCGCGGGCAGCAACGTGCTGGGGTGCTACATCGGTTTCAACGAACTGCTGGCCGCCGGTCAGATCAAGAAACTGCCGCGTCTGTTTGTGGCGCAGCCGCTCAATTGCTCGCCCATCGATGCCTGCTTCACCGCCGGGGTCGATACGCTCACAGATCGTGCGGTCAAGCCCACGATCGCGGAGGGAACTGCGATCAAGCGTCCCGTGCGCTTGATGGAAAACCTGAAGGCGATCCGCGACACCAACGGCCAGACCGTCGCGCTCACCGAAGATCAAATCCGCGACGCGGTACGCAAGATGGCTGCCATGGGCTTGTATGTGGAGCCGACCTGCGCGTCGGCGGCCGCTGCCATCGACGTGCTGATGGCCCGCGGTGCTATCCAGCCCACCGATACCACCGTCGCCATCATGACCGGCACCGGTCTGAAATCCACGCAGTTCATGACGGAATTGTTCGGCCAGCCGTAAAGGCGGTCTCGCACACAAGGAAACCCAGATGAACGAATACTTGCAGCGTGCCCAACACGATCTCGAAGAATTGATCGCCATTCGCCGGGATATCCACGCGCATCCGGAGCTGGGCTTCGAAGAAATGCGCACGTCCAAACTGGTGGCCGACAAGCTGCGCGAGTGGGGAATCGAGATCGAAACCGGCGTCGGCAAGCTGGGCGTCGTGGGCACCATTCGCGGCAAACGCGAAGGTGCCGGCGCCATCGGATTGCGCGCCGACATGGACGCGCTGGCCATGACCGAAACGAATGCGCTCTCGCATGCCTCCACTAACAAAGGGGTCATGCATGCCTGCGGACACGACGGGCATACCACCATGCTGCTGGGCGCCGCCCGCGCGCTGGCCCGCGACCCCGACTTCGCCGGCACGGTGCACGTGATCTTCCAGCCGGCTGAAGAAGGGCGGGGCGGAGCGTTGGCCATGCTCGAGGCCGACCTTTTCAACCGCTTTCCTTGCGATCGCATCTACGGGCTGCATTCCTATCCCACCATGCCGGTGGGTCGATTCGGCACCCGACCCGAGGCCTTCATGGCGGCGTCCGGCCGATGGCAAGTCACGTTTTCGGGCACGGGCGGGCACGGCGGGATGTCACCTCATCTTGCCTCCGACATCACGGTGGCACAAGCCAACTTCGTGCTGGGCCTGCAAACCATCGTCTCCCGCAACGTGCCGCCCGACCAGACCGCCATCATCAGCGTGGGTCATATCCAGGCCGGCGATCCGGAAGCCATGAACGTCATGCCTGCCACGTTGAAAATCTCCGGCACGATGCGCGCCTTCAGTCCCGATGTGCAGACGTTGCTGGGCCAGCGCATCACGGAAATGGCCCATGCTCACGCCGCGATTCAGGGCGCGACGGCAACAGTGAAATGCTGGTGGAACACGGCGGCGGTGATCAATGACGAGCATGTCACGCAATCCGCCGTGCAGGCCGCCGCAAGAGTGGTCGGCCAGGACGCCGTGGATGGCGATATGCACCGCCTCACTGCCGGCGAAGATTTTTCATGGCTGATGCAGAAGCGCCCGGGCGCGTTCGTCTTCATCGGCAACGGCGTGCGCGAAGGTGACGGCGGGGGCAATCTGCACATGCCGAACTACGACTTCAACGACGACGCGATTCCGTATGGCGTGGCGTACTGGCTCTCCGTGGTGGACGGCGAGCTGGGATCGGAGACGCCCCGTTAGTGTGCAGGAGAGGGTGACGAGCCGTGTTCAACGGACACGGCTGAAAGCAGTAAAGACCCGAGCCATCAGAAATCGGGCGTTGGATTATCGAGGCAGTTGGTCATTTCAGTCCGTTGTGCTTCATAACATTCCATGGGGAAGTAAACATGTTCAACACCCGACTCATCCGCACCCTGCGCCGCACGCTGGCGCTCGCCACGGTTACCACGATCACTGCGCTCATACCGCTCGCTGCGCACAGCGCCGAATCGACGTGGCCCGATAAGCCAGTCACCGTCATCGTGCCGTCCGCGGCCGGCGGGGGTGCCGATGTCTTGACGCGCATCGTGATCACTCATCTGGCGCGTGCCACCAATCAAACCTTTGTGATCGAAAACCGTCCGGGCGCGGGCGGCGCGATCGGCATGACGCAAATCAAACGCGCGGCGCCCGACGGCTACACGTTGGGCTACGGCAACCTGAATACCCTTGCCGTCAATCCGTCGCTTTTCAACAAGCTCTCGTACGATCCCGCCAAGGACTTCGCCTTCATCGGGCCGATGTTCACGTTGCCCAATCTGTTGGTGGTACGCGCCGACGCGCCATACAAGTCAGTCGCCGATCTGATCGCGGCGGCCAAAGCCAAGCCGGGCAAACTGTTCTGGGCGGCGGCCAACCTGGGCAGCAGCGGGCACATGGGCGGTGAGCTTTTCAAACGCATGGCCAATATCGATGCGTCGTACGTGCCGTATAACGGCGACCCCGCGTCGCTCACCGATCTGGTCGGCGGCCAGCTCGACTTCGCGATTACCAATGCGCCGATCGCCTGGCCGCTGGTGCAAGCCGGCAAGCTGCGTGCGCTGGCCATCACGAGCGCCACCCGCGTGCCGCTGTTTCCCAATATCCCCACAATGGACGAATCGGGCCTGAAGGGTTACGACAACGGCGCCTGGGGCGGCCTGATCTTTCCCGCCGGCACGCCGCAGCCGATCGTGGATCGCGCCAGCGCCGTGCTTGAGAAAGTCATGAACTCCGACGGCGTCAAAGACGATCTGGCCAAAGCGTTCGCTACCCCCACACCCGGCACGCAGCCCGACTTCGTGCGCTTCGTGTCGGCCGAGCAGAAGAAATGGGCGGACGTGATCGCCAGCGCCAATATCGAGAAGCAAAACTGATCATGTCCTTGTCTTCCAGCGGACCGCGTATCGCCATCCTGGGCTTTGCGATCGAATCGAATCGCTTCGCGCCGATTTCCACGCGTGAAGATTTCGAAACGCGCGCCTACCTGAGCGGCGACGCCCTCGTGACCGATGCGCGCAGCGACGCCCCGGCCATGACGCCCGAGATTCCAGCTTTTGTGCGCAACATGGACGCGGCAGGAGCCTGGACGCCACTGCCGATCCTGTTTGCCAATGCAGAATCGGGCGGTCCGGTAGAACACGGCTTCTTTGCCGACACGCTGAGCGTTTTCGAGGCCGGTCTTCGCGCAGCGTTGCCGCTCGATGCCGTCTACATCTGCGAACATGGCGCCGCCATCACCACGCAGAGCGACGATCCGGACGGCGAGGTGTTTGCGCTCGTGCGGCGCATTGTGGGCGATGCGGTGCCGGTCGTGGCCACCGTCGATCTGCATGCCAACGTGTCCGACCTGATGATCGACAGCGTCGACACCCTGATCTCATATCGCCGCAATCCTCACGTGGACATGGCCGAGCGCGGCGCCGATGCCGCGTGCGTGGTGCGCGAGCTCATGTGCGGTGGGACGGTCGCCGTGGCCCACCTTCGCATGCCCGTTTGCGCGCCGCCCACGCAATTGCTCACCGCGCCCGGCACGGGCCCCTATGCGGACATGATACAAGCCGCCGAAGCGTTGCTCGACGATCCCCGCATCATCAATATCTCGGCGGTGGCAGGTTTTGTGTATGGCGATACGCCCAAGAACGGCATGACGGTGATCGTCACGACCCGAGACGACGCCGCCTTCGCCAGACAGACCGCGCTCGATCTCGCCATGCCCGCATGGCACGGCCGCTCAGCGTTTTCGCCCGCCTTGACCTCGCTCGAACACGCCGTCGAGATGGCGCGCAACGCCGGCGCCAATCCAAGATTGCCGGCGCTTTGCCTGGCCGACGTGGCCGACAATCCCGGTGGCGGCGGGCGCGGCAATACGCCGTATCTTCTGCAGGCATTGCTGGCGGCCGACGCACAGCACGTGATCATGGGCGTGATCACCGATGCAGCACTTTGTGCACAAGCGCAGGACGTGCCGATCGGTGCGTCGTTTACGGCACGCTTCAACCAGGACGATCACACCCTTTATTCGGACACCTTCGAAACGCAGGCCGTGGTGGTCAGGCGGCATACGGGCCACGGGGTGGGGCGCCGCGGTCAGTTGGCCGGTTGCCGCTTCGATCTCGGGCCGTCAGTGCTGCTTCAGATCGGTGGCATCAAGGTGGTCGTCATTTCGAACCGGCATCAGTGCCATGAGCCGATGTTCTTCGAGATGTTCGGCCTGAACATCGGAGCGGCACGCACGGTCGTCGTGAAATCGCGGGGTCACTTTCGCGCCGCATTCGACGAGTTCTTCAAGCCTGCGCAAATCTATAGCGTGGACGCCCCGGGCCTTACCTCTCCGGTACTGGCCCGCTTTAACTTCCAGCACTTGCCCCGCCCGGTCGTGCCGATGGACGACATGGAGACGTGGTCGCCCGACGTAAGGTTGCTGATCAAACGCCAGCTGACCTGAAACACACCCAACCTTTACTTAGCCTGCATTATCATGAGCGATGCGGGCGTGATGGTCCCGTGTCCGATCAGGAGAGACCGCCATGCAGACTGACGTGCTGTTGGCATATTGCGCATTCGCTGCCGTATCGGTGGTGAGCCCTGGACCTGCAACGGTGCTGGCCATTCGCAATGCTTTGAGCGGCAGCATGCGGGGCGTGTTTTACGGGGCGCTCGGCAATATGGCCGGCTTGTTCTGCCTTTCAGCCGCATCCATGCTGGGATTGGGCGTGCTGTTGCGCACATCGGCCACATTGTTTCTCGCGGTCAAGATCATCGGCGCCGTGTATTTGTTTTATCTGGGATTCAAACAATTGCGCGGCCGTGCATCGATCGCGATCCCCGATAACGGCGCCATGCCGTGGCGTTCCGCCTGGTCGTATTTTCGTGAAGCGATCGGTCTGGCGCTCACCAATCCGAAACCCATCCTGTTTTTTGCGGCACTGTTTCCGCAATTCGTGGCGCCCAGCGCACCACTGTTGCCGCAGTTTTTCGTGCTTACCGGCATCTTCATGCTGATGTCGTTATGTTCGCTGCACATCTACGCGTTCATGGCACGTCAAGCGCGCAGGGCATTGACGCAACCGCGGATTGTGCGATGGGTGGATCGCGTCACAGGCGCGCTCTTCGTGTCATTTGGTGCGGCGTTGCTGGCGCTGAAGCGGATTGCGCCGTAAGGGCGCCTGCCGCACTGTTCCGATTGATCGGAAGCGTCGCTACCTGTTTCTTGACGATACCTTGTTCTGTTGCCGTTACGTGTGGGTCACGCCCAGTCTTCTTCTCGTCGGGGTCGTTAACGCCGGCCTGTCGAACCTGCTAGACAGCACTACACCGGCAACGCGAGTTTCAGGATCAGGCCGACCGTTGCACAGGCGGCGATCACCTTGATCACACCCCACTTGAACCGGAATAGCGCCACGCCGGCACCCAGCGCTATCGCTGTCGCGCCCCAATCGATGTGTCCCGCCAGACCCTGCGGCCACAGCACGTGATAACCGAAGAAGAACGCCAGATTGAGGATCACGCCCACCACGGCAGCGGTAATCGCCGTCAACGGTGCGGTGAAAGTGAGGTCTTCTTTTGTGGCCTCTACCAAGGGCCCGCCGGCAAGAATGAACAAAAAGGAGGGCAGAAAGGTGAACCCGGTCACGAGGGCAGCGGCGCACGCGCCGGCGATGAACCGCATCTCGGGTGCCAGGAGCGGCTGTAGATACCCGCCGATAAAGCCGACATAAGCCACCACCATAATGAGCGGCCCCGGCGTGGTTTCGCCCAGTGCCAGTCCGTCGATCATCTGCACCGGCGTGAGCCATGCGTAGTGATCGACCGCTCCCTGGTAGATGTAGGGTAGTACGGCGTACGCTCCGCCGAAGGTCAGATAGGCTGCCTTGGTAAAAAACCACGCCATCTGGGTGTAAATGCTTTGCCAGCCAAATGTCATCACCAGGATCGCCATGGGAACGGCCCAAAGCGCGAACCCAATTGCAACTACGCCGACCAGTCGTGACCACCGAAATTGGGCATGAGCAGGCGTTGGCGTGAGGTCATCGATCAACGCTGCGCCAGAACCGCTCACACCAGCACCGGGGCGGGCGCCCACGTGGAAGGACGCGGGACGAAGCCGTCCGCCCAGAAAGCCCACCCCAGCAGCCGCGGCAACAATGATGGGGAAGGGCACATTAAACGTAAAAATGGCGACGAAGGCTGCGGCCGCAATCATCCACAAGGCAGAATTTTTCAGCACACGCGATCCGATTCGGTGCGCCGCATGCAGCACGATTGCAGCGACCGCGGGCTTGATGCCATAGAACAAACCCGCGATGATCGGGACGTCTCCCCAAGCGATATACACCCACGACAAACCGATCAGAATGAACAGCGATGGCAAGACGAAAAGTCCGCCGGCGATCACGCCTCCCCAGGTGCGGTGAAGAAGCCAGCCGATATAAGTGGCCAGTTGCTGCGCTTCCGGCCCCGGTAGCAGCATGCAGTAATTGAGTGCGTGCAGAAACCGGCGCTCACTGATCCAGCGGCGCCGCTCCACCAGCTCGGTATGCATGATGGCGATCTGCCCGGCAGGACCGCCGAAGCTGATGAAACCAAGCTTGAGCCAAAACCAAACGGCATCCCGAAAGCTGGCCGTGGGCGGGCGCGCTGACAGCCCGGTATGCGGCAGCGGGACTGACGCCGGGGCGTCGGGATGATCGGTGGTCATAGTTTGCCTTACGCAAAGCCCATCAGAAGCCAACTTGAATGGGTGCGGAAAAGGCCGCCACACGGCGTGCAAGCGCCCGCCGGTGCGTAAACGATCGACTCAGTCCTTGCGCCCACCCCGATACCCAAATGCAATGGCCAATGCGATACCCGCTGCGATCCCGATAAACATGCTTTCGAGCGCCAGTCCGATACCCACCCCTGCGGCGATGCCGCTTACTAAGCTAAGTCCTTGATTCATGCAACAAGTATAACGGTGCACTTTTTCGCAAACGCGTGCGCCTCATGGCCTGCGGCTGACACAGCCCAGGAAGGTAGCGGCGATCGCGCCGGTGAGAAAGCCATCCTCAAGAACGGCCATCTGGAACAGAACTGGGACTGGCCCTGCCGTCTTGAATTCCGAAAGCTGCAAACCAATCAAGGTCTGCTTCCTCACGGCGACCTCGGCGGGGCTTTGAGCGAGATTGAAAGACAACGTACGCGTATCGATGGTGGGACTGGGTTCAATCTTTTGACTGGACGACGCTACTTTCCAGACCGTGGGTTGGCGTCCGGTCAAGACCTCGCGCAACGATGCGCCATCCCACACGAACGTGGTGGCCGGACGTCCATCAGCCGACTGTGCGGGACAATCCAGAGCGATCGGGGCGGGAGGCGCGGCATAGGCAGCCGATGACAGGAGCAGGGCGAGGGGGGCAAGATTCAGGCGCATGAACACGTGTTGGATGAGATGAGGAGCGCCAGGCGCCAGGAGGAGCAGCAGTGTAACGAACTGCCATGCCTGCTGAACGTGCCAGCGTGCTTTGGAGATTTCGGCTGCAAGCGTCAAAATGCACGATCAACGTAATAGGACGGTCAAGATGAACGATGCTGGCGTGTTGGCGGTGGACCACACAGGATTTTCAGTCGCCTCGTTGGACACGGCAATCCAGTTTTGGACCGAAGCGATGGGTTTCGAACTCGTGCGCCAAGGTGAGATGGGCGGCGCGTTTTTGCGAGAGACCACGGGCGTCGATGATCCGCGTTGCAAGATGGCGCTGATGGTCGCGCCGAATGGGTATCCGATCGAGCTACTGGAGTATTCGACGGGCCGTACATTAGGCGAGACACCTGGCAGCGCAGGAGCGATCGGTGCCGTGCATCTTGCCGTCACGGTGGCAGACATAAACGCGGCCATTGCACGAGTGAAGCTCGCGGGGTGGCATGCAAAAGGTTCGCCGCAGCCGATACCCACTGGCCCTCGAGCCGGTACGCTCGTCGCGTACGTTTCAGGGCCGGACTGCATCATCGTGGAGTTGATGCAGCGACCTGCGTAAGCGATATGGATGCGGGAATCGGGAATGGAAGGGAATTCAGGGATTGCTGGATGGGAACCCGACGACAAGTGGGGCAATCGATTCGTCATCCCAGGAATGTCACTTTACATAATATACATTATGCGTATTGCATGGCTGTTTATGGGAAGGGTTGATCGCACATCTTCTCCCTCCAAATCACTGCCGTGATCCGTTCAATTGAAGGCGCTTTAACGGTATCTGAGATTTCCGGCCAGAATGGTACCGAGCTTCAACTGTCCAACCACAATTTGTCCCTGCTCAGAATGGTTTGCCCGCCGATTAACCTGCATCGGTTGCTGGCTCCGTCATGACGACACACGCGCTATGATCCGCAGACATGTCGTTCTGCCCTATAGCCGCCACACAATCCAGCGATCCGCCATGCTTCCCGACGAATTCAACACACAGCGATTATGCGCGCGGCGCCTGACGCCCGCGCATTTGCCTTTCATCATCGCAATGCACGAAGACACCGCCTTGATGGCATCGATGGGCGGAACCCGTGACGCAGCCGCCAGTCGTGCTTATGTGGACGGCCGCGTTCGGCATTGGGCGGATTATGGTTATGGCATGTTCGTCTTGCACGATATCGCCAGTGGCGATCCAGTCGGACGCGCAGGATTCAAGCACGCCGAATCAATGGGTCGGCCCGTCGTCGAAATCGCTTATGCGCTGCTTCCCAATAGCTGGGGCAAAGGTCTCGCGCAGGAAGCTACAGGTGCATTGGCAGCACTTGCTTTTGAGCGACTGCCCGTGGACGGACTCACTGCAATTACCTTGCAGACCAACAGAGCATCACAGCGCGTGCTTGAAAAGATAGGTATGACTTGCGTGGGCCTTACCGATCACACTCCCGAATCCAAAGTCCGGTATGAGATGTACCGAGCGGGCTGCCGCTGACGTCAATTCGCTACGTCGATCCCGCGCCATCCGGCAACGTAAGCCGGCGCACTGATTTACTTTCAACCCAATCCTGCGTCGCAGCGTTCATCTCCAGGAAATGCGCTGACGTCAGATGAGCCTGGATCGCAGCATCGTTTTCGTATACCTCGTACAGAAAGAAGACGCCCTCCTCTGCGGGATCTCTGCAAACATCGAACTGCAGGCACCCAGGCTCAACCGCCAGCGATTGACGTGCATTTTCCGCCATGGCGCCTTCGAACGCTGCGATGTGAGAAGACTTGATTCGAAACTCGACAACCAATACTGCACGCATCAGGTGCTCCTTACGTTATTCGATTGAAAGATTGGCTTTCTGAGCAAGCGCCTTGAATTTGATCGTCTCGTCGGCAATCTGCTTCGTCATCTCTTGAGGCGTGTTGCCAACCGGCTCGGCACCCATGGCGAGCAACTGCTTTTGGATCGCTTGATCCTTCAAAATCGCTACGGTGTCGAGATGCACCTTATCGATCACCGCCTGCGGCGTTCCGGTAGGGGTGAGAAAGCCAAACCACGTTGCAATGTCGAAGCCCTTCAGTCCCGCTTCGTCCAGCGTGGGTACGTCAGGCAGCGCTGAGGAACGTGTGGACGTCGCCACCGCCAAAGCGCGGACTTTCCCGCTTTGAATATGTGGCAGGCACGAGGCCACGGTGTCGAACATCATGTCGATCCGTCCGCCCATCAGATCGATCAATGCAGGACCGCTTCCCTTGTAAGGCACGTGCAGGGTTTGCACACCGGCCATGTCGTTGAACTGTTCACCGATCAGATGGTGAGCGGTGCCTGCGCCCGTGCTTCCATAGGTCAGACTACCGGGCTTTGCGCGCGCCAGCGCAATGAGGTCGGCCACGGATTTGGCGGGCAAGGACTGCGGCACGATGAGCACGTTGGGCACTACCGCCACCACGGTAATCGGCGCCAGATCGCGCTGAAAGTCGTAGGGCAGGCTTTTGTAGACCGCCGGCGCGATCGAGTGATGCAAGGCGCCCATCAGTAACGTGTAGCCATCAGGCGGTTGCTTGGCAACGTAATCCGCCCCTAGCGTCAAACCGGCCCCAGGCTTGTTTTCGATGACCACAGTTTGACCCCACTTCTCGCCCAACTTTTGACCCATCAGGCGGGCAAGTTGATCGGTGCTTCCGCCCGGTGGCGACGGCACGATGATGCGAACGGGCCGGTCGGGATAAGACTGCGCATGGACGTTTACGCAGGCAACAGTGATGCAGGCCGCGGCGATCGCGCGGCAAATCAGGCGTTTCATGGACTTGTCTCCAGATGGCGGCTATCGAAGAGCCGCTCTATTCGGTTTTGTGGTCAGGCGGAAACCAGGTTCTTTGCCGATACGCGGTCGATGACGGCCTGCGTGATGTCTGTCGTGCCGCTGCTGCCACCAAACTCGCGCGGGCGCACGGCCTGACTCGCAAACGCATCCTGAACAGCAGCGTCGATGATGCGCGCGCCGTCCGCCAAGGCTTCATCGTCGTACTTGCCTGCCATCCAATCCAGCATCATCGATGCCGAGAGAATCATGGCGGTCGGATTGGCAATGCCCTGCCCTGCAATGTCGGGTGCCGTGCCGTGCGCGGGCTGGAACAGACCATACTGATCGCCGATGTCGCCTGAAGGTGCCATGCCCATGCCCCCCACCAGTGCCGCGACAAGGTCGGAAAGGATGTCGCCGAACATGTTCTCGGTGACCAGGACGTCGTAGCGCCAGGGTTTCAAGATCAGATTCAAGGCCATCGCGTCAACGTAAGCGCTGTCGGCACCGATCGTGAGATAGCGCCTGGATTGCTCTTCGAAGATCTTGCGCCAGAACGCCATGGACTGGAAGACGTTGGCTTTGTCGACACTGGTGACATGACCGGGTCGCCCTTGTGCACGGCGCCGCTCGGCGAGTTTGAACGCAAAATCGCAGATGCGCTCGGTGCCGTGACGTGTGATCTTCATCGTGTCCAGCGCGGCGCTGTCGCCCTCCATCACGCCCCGGCCGCGGGCATAAAACAGCCCTTCCGTGTTTTCCCGCACCAGTACCAGGTCGATCGTGGTCGCCTCTGGATGGCTCAAAGGACTGGGCAACCCGACGAAGCTGCGAATCGGCCGAACGCCGGCGTACAGGTCCAGCGCAAAACGAATGTCGAGCTGCGGGATGATCTCGGTACCGTCGGCTCCCAGTACATGGGGCAGCCCCATGGCGCCAAACAGAATGGCGTGGGCGTCGCGGCACGACTGCAGTGTGCTTTCCGGCAGCGCAACGCCGGTATCCAGGTAGTGCTGCGCGCCGGCGGGGTGCGCGGCGGTTTCGAAGCGCCGCCCAATGCGTGGCGCAACCGCTTCCAGCACAGCCAATGCCGACGCCATGACTTCTCGGCCGATACCATCGCCCGGCAATACCGCGATGGCGTACTTCGAAAGTGGTGCAGTCATTAGAGATGATCCCTTGAAGGTGATGGATGTCGAGCCGTTAAACCTGTTGAAGACGAAAGCGTTCGAAGATCGCCAGAAGTTCACGGCTGGCACGCTCTCGATGGGCCCGGTTTTCGCGCACCGCACCCTCGATATCACCCGCGCGCAAACGCTCCACCAGTGCAAAGTGCTCCTTGGTGGAGTTCACGGGTTTGGGCCGAAGCTTCAACGTGAACATGCGTGCCCGATGCGCACGATCCCAGTAGTTCAAAACGGTTTGGTGCAACTGCCGGTTGTGCGAAAGCAGGACGAGTTGCTCGTGGAAGCGCTCATCCGCCCTCGCCCAGGCATCCAGATCATCTGCGTCCAGCGCCTCAGCCATATCCTGTGTCGCACGGTCCAACGGCAGAAGCTCTTCGGCCCCGGGACCTCGACGCGCCACGATCTCTACCGCCATGCATTCGAGTGCCGTCAACACCTCATAGATCTCGCGCATATCGGCAGGCGACACCGGCAGCACCCGCATGCCGCGTCGGGGAATCACTTCAACCAGCCCCTCCCGCTGCAGACAGATCAGCGCTTCGTGAATGGGCGTTCGACTCATGCCGAGCGCCAGCGCAAGCTCCTGTTCAAGAGCCTGGTAGCCCGGCGCGAAGACGTTGTCGAGGATTCTCCGACGCAGTTCGGCATACGCCTGGTCGGCCATGGACGGCGTTTCCTGAGGAAGTGCTTGAGCATTCATTTGTCGGTCTGCCAATCTGGAAAGCCGGTAGCGCATTAATTAACGTATACATTAATGCATACGTTAATCACAACGACCGATGTTGTCAGTTAGTGTTAACCCGCCCTACTGACATCAAAAAGCTTGTGCCGGAACGCAGACACACCTCGCGAACATCACGACCTCTGTTTCGTTGAACGGTCGGGAGACCACACGATTCGGTACATCCGATATGCTGTTCGGCATCAAGGAATTCATCGTGGACATGAGCCGGTATCTCACGCTCTACCCCGGCGACATGATCTGGATGGGCACCGATGGCGAGTCGCCCAATCTTCAGCATGGCGACACCGTAGAGGTCACCCTTCCGGACTAGGCACGTTGACCAACCGCTTTGTGAAAACTGGAGAGTTGTAATGCGCGCTGCCTGGTATGCGAAAAATGGTGCGGCCGCCGAGGTGCTGACCGTCGGCGAACAGCCGATCGTCGAACCCGGCGCCGGCGAGGTGCAGGTCAAACTTGCATTGTCGGGTATCAATCCTTCGGACGTGAAATCGCGGCAAGGCAGTCGGCCAGTGCGCGCCGGCATCATCATTCCGCATAGCGACGGCGCCGGCGTGATCGCGGCGGTGGGCAGCGGCGTCGACCCCGCCCGCATCGGCGAGCGCGTGTGGATCTGGAATGGCCAATACAACCGGCCTTACGGCACGGCCGCCGAATACATCACCCTGCCGGCCGACCAAGCAGTTCAACTGCCAGACGCAACATCTTTCGAGGCAGGTGCCTGCATGGGCATCCCGGGGCTCACCGCATATCGCGCGGTGGAACTTGCCGAAATCGGTGCCAACGACAGCGTGCTCGTCATCGGCGGCACGTCAGGCGTAGGGTTCTATGCCGCGCAGATGGCACGCGCACGCGGCGCCCGGGTCATCAGCACTGTCGGATCGGCTGCGAAAGCGCAGATGATGCGGGACGCAGGATTCGACGACATCATCCTCTATAAAACCGAATCCGTGGCTGACCGCGTACGCACCTTGACGGACGGTGCTGGCGTCAATGCAATCATCGATATGGATTTTTCGACCAGCGCCGGGTTGGTCGATCAAGGCGTGCTCGCCCCGCACGGCAGATTCGTCTGCTACGGCTCAAACGTGCGCGATGCCGTGCCGCTGAACTTCGGGGCCTGGATGCCCCGCTCCATCAGCCTGCACTTCTTTCTCGTCTACGAACTTGACGCCGAGGCGCGCCGGCGCACGGTTGATGGGCTGAACGCGCTACTTGAAGCGAACGTGCTGCAACATGTGGTACAGCCCGCCTATGCGCTGGAAGAAATCGTTGCGGCACACGAGGCGGTCGAGCGCGGTGCGGTGCTTGGGAATGCGGTGCTCGATGTCGCGCGGGATCGCTGAGCGCGGATCTTTTTATCTCGTACTCATTCGGTACCACCGGCGGCCAACCGCTCCTCCATGGAAAAGCCGTCGATATAGTCGCGAAAGCACTTCAGGAATGCCAACTCGGCAGAGCTTCGCTGGGCGTTGCGGTGCCACAGCAGGTGCAGGTCGACGGAGCACACGCCCTCGCCGGGCGGCAAACGCCATAGCCGCCCCTCCTCCAGATCGCGTTGCACGCTGTGTTCCGGCAAACATCCGATTCCCAAGCCGGCGATAAGCAGGCGTTTGACTTCGTCGTGTTGGTTTGACGTGGCAATCACCCTTCCCGAAAACCCTCGCTGATCTCGGAAAATCGTGAGTGGCGACAAGCTGTCGCCCAGGGTGTCACTCGCAAACGACACGAAATTCTCGCTCATTAAATCCTCGATTCGAAGATCCGGCCGGCCGAACAGCGCATGGTTGCGACCGCAGAAGAGCGCATATCGCTGGTGCAGGAATACCTTGCTTTCGAGACGTTTGGGCATCTGGCGGCACAAGGCGATACCGGCGGTGCCCGCGCCCTGGTGCATAAGCTGGACGATTTCGCTGCTCGCAAGAACCTCCATCTGCACTTCGATGCGTGGGTACTGCCGATGGAACTGCGACCAAAAGCGGTCGTAGACGTGTGAGTGGATTCTGCTGGCCACATACAGATGAATCCGGCCCGTTTCTTCGACTTCCGTCTGCGACACGTCCGATAGAAGTTGCGAGACATTGCCGTGGATGGCTTCCGCTGCGCGGCAGACTTCTTCGCCCGCATTGGTGACGGTGAAGACCGTGTTGTGCCGTTCGATCAATCGGCGGTCGAGTTGCTCTTCCAGTCGTTTCAACGCCTGACTGACCGCCGACTGCGTTCGATGCATCTTGGCGGCAGCCCCGCTGATGCTGCGCTCCTGCACGATAACCAGGAACGTTCTCAATAGATTCCAATCGAGATGATCGGCGATTCTCGTCTCAGGATGGGCAGGCAATTTCATCGGGTCTCGCACGAAAGACTGCGGAACGATTGGCCCGCAGGTGGTGCCAGACATTATTTCATCTTAAGTGAAATATTAGAAATCATAAATTGACGTAATGTTGTGACGGGAGCGATAAACACACCTTTGAATAATGAAAACTCCCAAGAGGAAATGATGCGCGCTGTTGCCGCTCCCTCCGCAGATCGCCAGCCCGTCCGGGCCGCGACTGCTGCATTCGTCGGCACCACGATCGAGTGGTATGACTTCTACATTTACGCCACGGCTGCCGCCTTAGTGTTTGGCAAGGTCTTCTTTCCCACCGCTGACCCCTTCGTCAGCACCATGGCGTCGTTCGGCACCTTTGCTGCGGGATTTCTCGCGCGCCCGATCGGCGGCATTATCTTCGGCCATTACGGCGATCGGGTCGGCCGCAAGAATGCCCTGATGACCACACTGGTGATCATGGGCGTCGCCACGGTGGGCATCGGGCTGCTGCCAAGCTATGAAACCGCCGGCCTTTGGGCGCCTGCGTTGCTGCTGCTTCTGCGCCTGGCGCAAGGATTGGCGGTGGGCGGCGAATGGGGCGGCGCGGTATTGATGGCCGGCGAGCACGCCTCGCAGCGCCGCAAGACGTTTGCCGCTTCATTTGCGCAACTTGGAAGTCCTGCAGGACTGATCCTATCGCTGCTGGCATTCAGATTACTCACGACGCTGGAGGAAGCCGACTTCATCAGCTGGGGCTGGCGCGTGCCGTTCCTGATCAGCGCCGTGCTGCTGCTCGTGGGTTATTTCATCCGCGTGGGTGTCAACGAATCGCCCGACTTTGCCAAGGTGCTCGCGCGCCAGGAACGTGCCGAAGTGCCCGCCAAGGAAGTGCTTCGCACCGCTTGGCGAACCGTCTTATTGTGCATGGGCGTGTGTACGGTCGCGATCGGCGGCATTTACTTCACGAATACCTTCATGCTGTCTTATACGACCCAGACGTTGGGTCTGAGCCGCACGCTCATTCTTGACTGCCTGTTCGTCGTGGCCATCGTCCAGTTTCTGGTGCAGCCGCTGGCAGCGTGGCTGGCCGACGTGATCGGCCCAACACGCGTATTGATCACCGCCGCGATGTGCTCCGTGATCGCGCCCTATCCGATGTTCATGCTCGTCACTCAAGGCACGGCATTCAGCATCATCGCCGGTATTGCAATCGTGCTCGTGTTCATGGCAGCGATCTACGCTGCGATGGCGGGATACATCAGCTCGGCGTTCGCCACGCACATCCGATATTCAGGCATTTCACTCTCGTACCAGCTGTGTGGCGCGGTCGCCGGGGGCATGACCCCGCTGATCGGAACCTGGCTGATCTATCACTACCCCGGGCAGTGGCTACCCCTCGCCATTTTCTATTCCGTTCTCTCGTTGATCACGCTGATCTCGATCTGGGCGCTGGCTGGCCACAAGCGCCGCATAGCCTCGACGCTATCCACATCAAGTATTTGAGCCGACCTCTATAAAAATCTAAAAGGAAACCTGATGACCGACATCACGATACCCCCTGCCCTCTCAGAAGATCGAACCCGCCGGATTCTGGAGGCGGTTGACGCACACTTCGACGCACAACTTGAATTTACTCAAGATCTCGTGCGGTTTCCTTCCCTGCGGGAGCAGGAACATACGGCGCAGGATTTTCTTTACGAAGCGATGCGCGCACGCGGCTTTTCCATGGATCGCTGGAAGATCGACGTGAAGGACATCGAATCGCATCCCGGTTTCGGCCCCGTGACGGTGTCGTATGAAAATGCGTTTAACGTGGTGGGCACCTATCGACCCGTACAACAGACCGGTCGGTCATTGATCCTCAACGGGCATATCGACGTGGTGCCAACGGGCCCGCAAGATATGTGGAGCCGCTCGCCATGGGACCCCGCGATCGTGGACGGATGGATGTATGGACGCGGATCGGCCGACATGAAAGCCGGGCTAGTGGCCAACCTGTTCGCCTACGACGCCGTGCGCGCGGCAGGGTTTGCGCCTGCGGCACCGATTTACTTCCAATCCGTCGTCGAAGAGGAATGTACGGGCAATGGCGCCCTTGCTGCACTCTTGCGCGGCTACCAGGCCGACGCCGTCATCATTCCAGAACCAGAAGAAAACATGCTTGTGCGCGCCAACGTGGGCGTGCTGTGGTTCAAGGTGCGCGTTCAGGGGCATCCTACGCATACGCGCGAAATGGGCAATGGCTTCAATGCAATCGATGCGGCATATGCTGCCATCGAGGCACTGCGGCGCGTGGAGACGAAATGGAATGGTGAGCATCACTGCCATCGCCACTTTGAGCACCTCGATCATCCGATCAATTTCAACATCGGAAAAATCGAGGGCGGCGACTGGCCGTCGACGGTACCGCCTTGGTGCGAGTTTGACGTTCGCGCAGCGATCTACCCTGGTACGACTGCAGACGAAGCCCGCGCCCAGATCGACGCGTGCCTGCAAGAGGCCGTTTCCGATTCACGGCTGGGCGGCACTGCGCCGAAAGTCACCTATACCGGCTTCTATGCTGAAGGGTATGTGCTCGAGGAAGGCAGCGCGGCCGAAAACACCCTGCGCGATTGCCACAAGATTGCTTTCCAAAGCGACCTTGAGAGCTTTACGACGCCTGGCTATCTTGATGCCCGGGTCTTCGTCATCTACGGCAATATGCCAACGTTGGTTTACGGGCCGAAGTCACTCGACATTCACGGCTTCGATGAACGTGTGCACATTGAATCACTCCGATTGATCACCAAGACGATTGCTCTGTTCATCGCGCAATGGTGCGGCGTGAGCGAATCCGACGATCGTCAATCGTAAGCCAACCGTCTAAACACAACGCGCTACGTCGCCTACACGATCGAGTGCCTTGCGAAAATAGACTCTTTCGAACCCTTGCTCGGTTCTCCGGCCCGTTTCCACAAAACCCAGTTTCGAGTACAGGGCAATGTTCTCATGCATCTTCTCGTTCGTGAAAAGCGTTATGGCCGGCAGACGCATCGACCTCGCTGTCGTCTCAGCGTGCGCCATGAGCACGCGCCCAAACCCTTTGCCCTGCGCTTCGGGAGCGACGCAAAGATTGCCGACCGTGAGGGCATCGTTCTCACGGCCGAGAACGATCAAACCAAGCACGCTCGTTTCACGCTTGAGCACGAAGATCTTGCCGCATTTCACCAAAGCGTCGTAGTCCGCATCCATCGGCGCGGGCCGCCTGCCGATGCGCGGCACATACTTTGAATAGGCGGCGGTGACGATGTCGCGAATGCGATCGACGTCATCCTTGGTGGCGATCTTCACATGCACATCGTCATGCCACAGGTCATCCTCCCTTCGCGGCGAATCCGTGGGGTCGTCGACGTGTTTCCTGTCTGTCATTGATCAGTGCCCCTGTTTGATCGAGCCCATCGCGCGAACCCGTGACGGCCTCGAGGAACTTTAGTCAGAATCACACTCACCCGACAACAGTCATCCGGGCAAAAGTGCTTTCGAGAGATTCAAACGATAGCGCGCAACACTGTGTTCAGCTGCAACACACGCTTGACCTGAAGCTAGGTTGAGGTCTGAAGATAGGCGTTCACCAGCTAGGAGATCCAAATGCAACGCGAAACTTCCGACCGCGCTTTTACACTGTCCAACCCGTCAGGCCTCTACGATCCGACGGTGCATGCGTACACGCATGTGGCCGAAGTGCCTCCCAACACACGCATCGTGCAACTCGCCGGACAAGTCGGCTACGACAAGGATGGCAATCTGGCGTCGAGCTTCGCAGCCCAAACACGTCAAGCCTTCGACAATATCGAAATCGCTCTGAGCTCTGTCAACGCCACACTCAAGGACGTATATAAGTTGACCGTACTGGTGGTCGATCACTCCGAGGCCCGGCTGAAGGAATGGCAAGCAGAAGCGAATCGCGCCTGGCCCGCTAATCCGCCCACCGGCACCTTGATCCCCGTGCCCCGCCTGGCCGTAGACGGTTTGCTGGTCGAAATTGAAGTGGTCGCAGCCAAGCGAGTGGCCTGACCATTCCGCCAAACGCCTTCGCGCACGGTCACAGCGCTCGGTGCACATGCCGCGATTGGAGCGCCAACGTGAACCGCCGGCACCGCATTGCCGAACGAGCACATGATCATGCGGCCAGACCGTGCGATCACGCCGCAAGTTGACGAAACGCAGCGGCGTCCGTTGAAGTTGCGCGTAACCCGGATCGGAACGTTCAGGCTTCTACGGCCTCATCAACCGGTTTGGGTTGATGGTGCTCAAGCCAAAAGGCATAGGGTGCCGGTAGCGTCGCCCACGAAGCCGCTTTCACGCCGAGCGCCACGGCGGCCGTGTACGGCCAATGCGGGTTGGCCAGCAGCGCACGTCCAATCTTCACCAGATCGGCTTGACCGCTATGCACCGCATGCTCTGCAAGCACCGGATCGCCTACGCCCCACGCGATTGCCGTGGGTACGCCCGTCTCGTGGCGAACCCGCTCAACTACTGGCGCCATGAATGCCGGAGCATGCCAGGGGATCGTGGCGTCGGGGGTCGAGAAACCGACGCTCACGCTGACGAAATCCAGCCCTGCCTGCTTCAACAGTTTGATCAGCGCGATGGATTCCGCCAAGGTTTCCTCATCCCGGTCGTCGTATTCGATCACGCCAAGCCTTACCGACAGTGGAAGATTCTGCGGCCATACCTCACGCACTGCCGCGAAGGTCTCGCGGATGAAGCGCGTCCGATTTTCGAAGCTGCCGCCGTAGCCATCCGCGCGTCGATTCGAATAGGGCGAGAGGAAGCTGTGCGCCAGAAAGCCATGTGCAAAATGGAGTTCAAGCCACTCGAACCCTGCGTCGCGGGCACGTCGGGCGGCGGCCACAAAATCGCCCTGCACCCGTGCGATGTCGTCCATGGTCATCTCGGACGGTACCTTCCACACTTTTTCACTGCCGAACGCCAACGCGGACGGGCCGACGACTGGCCAACCGTGCGTAGCGTCGTCTGCAATCTGATTGTCGCCCTCCCAGGGGCGATTCGAGCTCGCTTTGCGACCGGCGTGCCCGAGCTGAATCCCCGGCACGGCACCGGCCGCCCTGATCGCATCGACCGCGGGCTTGAGCGATTGCGCCTGGGCGTCGTTCCACAGACCGTTGTCGGCCCAGGTGATGCGTCCTTCCGGCGACACAGCCGTCATTTCCACCGTTACCAGCCCCGCGCCGCCTGCGGCCAATTGAGCGAGGTGAGCGCGGTGCCATTCGCCAACCACACCGTCGGCCGCCGAGTACATACACATGGGTGCGGCAACGATACGATTGCGCAACGTGACGCTTTTCAACGTGAAGGGTTTGAACAGATCTGACACGATTGACTCCTGGTTGGGTGTTCGCCGCGGTCGCCCACAGGTGAACATTTCCGATAGAGAGAGACTAGCGGCGTGGCAATCTCTGAAAAAGCCCATCTGCCGACTTACACTGCTAACCCTAAGGACGCAATCGGCCGACTCGACAGCGCATGAACGGTCGCTGATTCGGATTGAACGGAGTTTTGGGCATGGATCTCGCGGCGATCAACGCATTCGTCTCAGTGGGCGACAAAGGCGGTTTTCGTGCAGCCGCCACGGCACTCGGCATCACATCCGCTGGCGTAAGCAAAGCGGTATCTCGCCTGGAGACGCAACTCGGCGTGACGCTGGTGGCACGGACGACCCGATCGGTGCGCCTGACGGCGGCCGGTGCCGTCTATCATGCGCGCTGCAAAACGATCCTCGCCGATTTGCATCAGGCTGGACAGGAGGCCGTCGAAGGATCCGCGTCGCCGCAAGGCAAGCTCGTCATCAGCGCGTCGAGGGTATTCGGCCGCATGCGTGTGCTGCCGGTGATCGCAGACTACGTAAAGCAGTATCCGCAGGTTGAGGTGGAGGTGCGTTTGAGCGACCGGGTGGTGAATCTCGTCGACGAAGGTGTCGATGTGGCGATCAGGATCGGCCATTTGCCTGACTCAAGCTCGGCCGGCCTGATCATGGTGAATGATTATTTGGTCGAGCCCTTTCTGGAGGACGGCAGCCTCGTCCGAGTACTGCGCGAATTTGAAATGCCACCGGTCCCGATCAGCGTCGTTCACTTACCGACCCGTAATCCGTCGTCGGCAGCCCGGGCCTTCATCGGCATGCTTCGGCGGCGCTCGATCGACAAGCAATAGGCCGCTGCAAACGAGCCGAACCGCGACGCCGGGAACCAAACCCTACTTACGATCCTCCCCGCCCACCCAGCCGTCCGGCGTCAAACACTCGGCCAGCATCTCAAGCATCACCTTTACCTTCGGCAATCCCTCGCGGCTTTTCGGCCAGACCAGATTGATCGGCAAGTTATCGGTAGCCAAGTGCGGCAGCACCTCGACCAACGTTCCCGCATCGAGATGACGCTTGGCGAGCCACATCGGCAGTTGCGCGATGCCGTGCCCGCCCAAAACCGCAAGTACAAGCCCTTCGCCATCACCCACTGCGAGTCTGGCGGGCAACACGCGCCGTTCCATGTCGCCGGCGTGCGCGCCGACGAAGTACCAGGGGCGAACCACGCCATCGGTCGAGGCGTAGCTGATGCACTGATGCGTCTCCAGATCACGATCCGTTTCCGGTTGGCCATGCGCCTGCAAGTATTGAGGCGACGCGCAGATGATGAGGCGTTGGGCGCCGAGAAACCGATGCCCCCAGGTTGAGGGCCAGGTATCGGACCCCCCGATGCGCAATAGAATGTCGACGCCCTCCTCGACCGGATCGATGAACCGGTCGGAAAATGAGATGTGCGGCATCAGCTTGGGGCGATCTTCCACAAATCGGAGAATCGCCGGCAACGCATGCAGTCGCCCGAACGACGCGGGCAGGTCGATGCGGACGCGGCCGCACGCTTCGCCCTCGTCCGTGTGCAGCGCCAGTTCGGCTTCTTCAAGTTCGGACAAGATGCGGGCGCAAGTGCGGTAGAACTCGCTGCCCGCATCGGTCAACGCAAGGCGTCGCGTGGTGCGATCGAACAAGCGCCTGCCCAGGCGGCTCTCCAACCGCGCAATGCCTTTACCGACCGCGGAGCTCGTGAGGCTCAGGCGCTCCGCCGCGGCCGTGAAACTGCCCAGGTCCGCCACGGAGACGAATACATCGATGCCTTTCAGTCGCTCAGACGAGAACATGCCTGCCTCATTTAAGAATTTAATTCCGCTCAATCAATAAAAGATAGCCAGAATCGGCTTCTGATTCTTGAATAAGCTAGCGCATCGTTTTCGTTGAGTAAAGTCTCATGTCATCTTCCGCCGCCACATTGGCCTCTCCTTCCGACCACGCGCCTGCCCGCACTGGGCCACAGATATTCATCATGGCCGTCGCTGGCTTTGTGATCGTCACGACCGAATTTCTGATCGTGGGCTTGCTGCCGGCGTTGGCGCGCGATCTGAACATTTCCATTGCGCTGGCCGGCCAAGTAGTCACCTTGTTTGCGTTTACGGTGATGCTGTTTGGGCCGACCATGACGGCCAAGCTCGCCCATCTCGATCGCAAGAAGCTTTTTACGTTCATCCTGGCCGTGTTTGCTGCGTCGAACATCCTTGCGGCGCTGGCGACCAATATCTGGGTGCTCGGCGTGGCCCGGTTTATCCCTGCGCTGCTTCTGCCCGTGTTTTGGGCCACCGCAAGCGAAACGGCGGGCCAACTGGCGGGTCCCGGCAAATCAGGCAAGGCGGTATCCCAGATTTACTTGGGCATCTCTGCTGCCCTTGTATTCGGCGTACCGCTTGGCACGCTAGCCGCCGACACCGTGGGTTGGCGGGGCAGCTTCTGGATTCTGGCGGCGCTATCATCGTTGATCGGTGTGCTCATGCACGTGTGCATGCCCGCCTTGCCGGCATCGCCCGTCACATCGGACGGCGTGAAGCAGACGGCCATTCTGAAGCAACCGCGCTTCCTCGCCCATGTGCTGCTTTCCGTGCTGGCATTCACTGCGATGTTCACGGCATATACGTATCTCGCCGACACCCTGGAGACCCTTGCCGGTATCCCGGCGAACCAGGTGGGCTGGTGGCTGATGGGCTTCGGCGCGGTCGGCTTGATTGGCAATCATCTCGGCGGTGTGATGGTCGATCGCAAGCCGCTTGGCGCCACGGTCTTGTTTCTTATGATCCTTGGGGCCGGCATGTTGGCCGCGGTGCCGCTGGCCTCGGAGCGCCCTTGGTTGATCGTGGCGCTCGTTGCGTGGGGTATCGCCTACACCGCACTCTTTCCGATCTGCCAGGTGCGCGTGATGCAGGCGGGTGCCAAGGCGCAGGCGTTTGCGGCCACGATGAACATTTCGGCGGCGAATGCCGGCATCGGGCTGGGTGCGATTCTGGGCGGTCTCGGCATCCGTCATTTCGGCCTGGCCTCCCTCGGCATGATTTCGACGCTCATTGCGGCTGTGGCCGTCGTGGTGGCGTTGCTGATGATGCGCGGCCAACGGCGCCGTTAAGACGATCTGATTCGCGGCAGCATTGCGCTCGTCGCCGACATTACCGGTCTCGCACGCACATGAGGGTTTGCTGACCGAGCGCCACCAGCGTGCGCTGCGCCGCCTTGATCGCAAACACCTCCAGCGTGCAGATGGTAAGGGTGCGGCCGGAACGCACCACCTGCCCGACGGCTTCGAGATATTCGCCCTCGGCGGGCGCCAGCAGATTGAGTTTGAACTCGACCGTGAGCACGGAGTGGTCCGGTGGAAAATGCGTCAGCCCGGCGTAACCGCCCGCAGTATCGGCAATAGCACTGGTGCCACCGGCATGAAAATAACCGTGCTGCTGCGTGAGCTCGGCCCGGAAGGGCAAGCGGATGACCACCCTGCCCCACGCCACCGAATGCAGTTGAGCGCCAAGGAGCGCCATCAGGCCCTGCCGATTAAAGCTGGCAGCCACGCGCGCTTCTATTGCAGCAGTCGAAAGTTCGGCGGGTTGTTCCTGAGGCATGTTCGCGTCTCCGAGGTTATCGGCGCTCGACGGCACCGTCTGCAGTTGGAGCGAACATCATAGCGGGCGCGCATCGCGCTTGAACGCGCATAAAAGCAAAGCGGCCTGAGTATTTCAGGCCGCTTTGCTTCGCGCCGATGTGGCGATTCCGCGATCAGCGGGCCGGCACCCACCAATCGTTTTTCACCGCCGCTTCTTTCAACAGGTTGAAGTGCGGCTGGCCATTTGAACTGATGCGTTTGATGCCATCCAACGCACGGGCAGCCAATTGTTCGGCCTGATCCATGGAAACGATCACACCCTGGAACGGCACATGCCACTGCTTTACATCCGACAAGCCCTCAGGATGCCGCGTTTCTGCACATAATTTGTACGCTGCACCATGGGCCTCCAAGACTTTGACGTCGACAATAAATCCATCGATTAATTTCATGTTCCTACTCTGAAATCGTCTGAGACTTTGAGATAGTGCCCACAAAGACCTGCTGATGCCAGACACGAAACGCTACATTAAGTTGCTGCACCGCGGCATTCAGCTTCCTGTCACGCTCTCGCATCTGCTCCTATATCGGCTGGAGCGCCAGCATCCTCCGGGCAGGATGACGAAAATCGTCGATTGCGCTGTAACGTCCGGTCAAGGAATCGTCATGATCGAGGATCAAATGTGTATGTTGCACGGGTAAGACCGTAACGACTGCCTAACAAACAAGCCGACATGTAGACGCTGCACGAGCGCCAATCTATTGGGCGTTCGGTGCAGCGATGCCGGGGAACATCAGTGCAGTCGGCTTAAAAACTGTAGCGTACACCCACGCTGAAGCCGTATGGTTGCTCGATGCGACGACCCTTCATGTAGTCGAAATCCGCATACATCTGCAGGTTTGGCTTGAACTGCGCTGCAATGCCCACGCCGACCTCGCCACGAGTGCCGCCCAGATCGTTCTTGAAGCGCTTGTCGTTCACGTTGACGTGACCGCCATCGGCAAACTCCTGCACCGCCGCAATCTTCACGTAGGGTTGAAGGCGACCGCCATTGGCCAGATCGAAAGTCTTGCCAAACGCTGCACCCAGGCGAGCTTGCACCGAATTGGATGAACTTGCGTCCACCTGCAGTCCATTGTCCAGGCTGTAGCGCTTGCCAGGCAAATGCAAGCCGGCGACCTGTGCGTAAGGCTCAACGAACATCTGGTCTCGCAACACGATATGGCGGCCCGCCTCAACCGATGCGCCGATACCGTTTGCAGAGTACTTGCCGCGACTGCGCGTGCCATCGCTCATCGACACTCTCGCTTCGTTCGAGAACCGGTTGTACTTGACCAGCGTGTCGACGTAATAGCCGTTCGCGTTCATCCACGTGGCATAGCCGCCCAACGAGTAGCTGTCCACATCGCCTTTGGTACCGGCGCGAAACTTCACATCCGATTTGCTGTAACCGCCAAGCACACCCACCGCGACCTGCCCCGTGGCGTGTTGGAACGTTTTATCGGCACCGAGCATCAAGCCATATTGATCCTGCTTGAATGACTGCCCCTCACGCGGGCTGACGTTCTGACGATTGCCAAACGTGCGCGCCCAGGCGCCACCCTCCTGCCGGCCAAGACGCACGTCGCCCATGCGGCTACGCATCGTGGTCAGTTCGCCCTGCCACGCAATCGGCATCGCATTGGACAACGCCAGAGCGGATTCGGTGGACGGCGTGGGAATGTCGGTCCGCTCCAGATACCAGCCGTCGCTGCGCTGCTGCAACGCGTACTGATACGCACCTGCGTCCACCCGCTCACCAATGACGGCAAACCGTGCGTCGGTGGACGCCGTGCGGACGACCTGCAAGGGCGGCGTGCCATCGGTGGGTTCGTTGCCCGTGTTGCGAATGCCGAGATCGAATGTGCCGAATGCAGGGCCTGCGACGATCAATAAATCGCCCGTCGAAGCCGCGATATTGGTACCCATGCGGAAGGTGCCGTTGCCGGCCAGGCTGCCCACACTGAGTGTGTTGAACGACTGCCCTGCCCCGTCGCTGACAACCACGCTGCCACCGTTCATCGTCAAGCCGCCGGCACTGCTGCTGCCAACCATCTCCCAGGTACCGCCATTTTTGAGCGCCAGTGCGCCCACCCGCGACAGCCCGCCCCGAAACAAGGCGTTGTCCGACACGGCAACGGTAGGCGCATCGGCGATATTGCCGATCAGCGTGCCACCGCTCATCGTGACGGCGCTCGCGCCGTTGACGTTGCCAGTGACTGTCGATCCGGTCAATGCCACGTTGCCGACCGTGTTGAAATCACCAGTAATCGATGAGTCGATTCCGGTGAAGTTATCGACAGCCGCAATGGTGCCGCTCAGCCGCGACGAAGTGACGTTGGCTGTTTGAATGCCGCTGAGGTTGCCGATCAATTCGGCATTCGTCAGTCCTAGCGTGCCCACATTGGCGATGTCGCCTGTGATGGCCGTGCCGATGAACGTAGCCGCTGTCGAATTGCTGAGGTTGCCGGTGTAGCGGCCACCAGAGAATGCGACGCTGTCATTGCCGGTCAAGTCACCGGACACAACCGCTTCCAGGGCGTTCACGGAACGCGAACCCGCGACGCTGCCCGTGAAGGTGCCACGGGTAAACGCGACGGCAGCGTTATCGGTCAATGCGCCGGCGACGTTCGAATCGACTACGATGATGTTGTTGGCTCCAGCGACATTGCCGTTCAACGCGCTGGAAATGAGCGTGACGTCGTTTACGGCGGTCAGTGCGCCAGACAGGTTCGATCCCGTTGCTTGCAACACGGCAACATCATTGATATTGCCGACCATCGTCGATCCATTGATCGCCAGCAGCTGCGCGTTATTTACCTGCCCGATCAACCTGCCGGCGGTAACGTTGATTGCGGTGTTATCGGAGAGGTTGCCGGTAATGCTCGACCCCGTTGCCGTTATGTTGGCGGAGCCTGTGATATTGCCATTGACTTGGCTACCATCCGCCAGGGTGACGTTCTGTACGGCGTCGAGGTTGCCGCGCACCGTGGACGATGCCACGTCGAGCGTGCTGACGTTGGCAATACTGCCCACGATCGTGGATCCCGCCAGCAGCGACACGCTGTCGGCCGTGTTGATGTTGCCGTTGATGGCCGATGCGGATGACGTGACGTCGGCAAGCTGATTGAGCTCGGCGGTCAGCGTGGCGTTGTTGTTCAATTGAACGCGCTGCCCATTGATAATGGCACCGGTGAAGGTGGAATCGTCGAGCTGAATCGAATGAGCATTGGTGACATTGCCGGTGAGCGCGGCATTGTTGCGCAAGGCAATCGCCGCGACGCCGCCTGCCGCCACATCGACATTGCCGACCAATCGACTGTCATCGACAGCGAAATCGATAATCACGCCTTCGCCCACCTCCAGGATTGTGCCGTTGCCTGATTCAAGGGTGGAGCCATCACGAATCAAAATATTGGCCGACAAAGGAAAGTTCAGGAATCTGACTGCGGCGATTGCGCTGGCTCGTTCACCGACGATCGATGAGTTATCGACCACCAATGTCCGAAGCAAGGCACCAGGCGAGTTACCGCCCCGAAAGTTGATGCCGTTTGATGCACCTGCGACACGGCTTTGGTCTTGCACGACAACATTGCCGCTGTGCATCCATATGCCATATCCGCCTGTCGCGCCTGGTGATCCACCATACAGTTGTGAACGCGTCACCGTGACATTGCCACCGTCATACAAGTAAACGGGGTGCCGCTGCCCGTACGTATGGTGCTGTCGGCAATGTTCAACGTAGATGGAGTGAGCGACTGACCCAAAGCGCCGCTGCCACCGAGAGCCATATTGTTTGCCGAGGATCGAAGCAACGTTGATCCGGTGACGTTCACAGTGCTACCTTCATAAATGAAACTTGTGGCGGCCGGGCTCGTGATCATCGCGCTATTCAAGTTGACGGTTGAACCGATAGTTGTGAATCCAGTGAGCATCCCGCCCTGCACATCAAGCTGCGCACCGTTGAGCAGTGTCCAGGATTCGGATGGATCGCTGGGCGTCACGATTGCCGTGACGCCATCGAGTACGCCCGCATAAACAGGCGGTGAAGCTGCGCTCAGTACTGCCGCAGCCACTATCGTGAGCCGCCCGCGCGAAATCGGGTTAATCGAGTTTTGGTTTTTTTGGTCAAGGACATCCATGCGCACGCTCCCTGTAAACCCACGAAATCACCCGACCGGGCGATTTTTCCGATTTTTCTAAAAAAGATAAAATTCAGACGGATTATTTTTTGAGGACTATCTGAATATCGACAAATCTACGGACTTTGCAAAAAATGCTCAGCAGTACGCTGGTATCTATACGTAATTTTTACGAGCAAAATATGAGCATTTTTCTCTATAAGTATCTGATAGACCTAAGTTTATTAGATGTAAGCTTATATTACACATCTAAGCGCGCGATAGTGCGAGCGCGCATGTACACGTCGCAACCCGAATTTCGCGACGTAAAAAGTGGATCGCCACTTGGATTTTTTTGAGGTGCTTCTTAGGAGTATCGGCTTAAACGGATAATCCGAATCCTATGTCGACGATGCCAGAGAATCTGCGCGACGATGACAAGACGGCGTCAAAAAAACTCTGTTTCTTCAATAACAATCATCGATTCGAAAGCTGATAACTTTGATGCATAGAAAAATGAAGCTTGCGAACGATTTTGCTGTGTGAAGGCGTCCGATCCCTTAGATGAATCAAGAAGCGACGTCTTCCAGCTTCAATGGCGTGGGTGCCTTTCGGTCCTTGCTGCCCATATCCGATCGCTACAGCTCTACCGCCGCCGCCTTGAGCGTATTTTCCAGAGCAACGGTCGCCTGCGATGCTGACGTGGCCCGATCGATCACAAACTCAAGCTCACCCAAGTAGGGCATGCCCTGCTCAAGCTTGATCAGTCCTTCAGGAATAACGTAGTCAGCAAATGCGCTGATGCCTAACCCCGCCATGGCGGCGGCTCTGAGTACTGCCACGCTGCTGCTGACTGTGCTGATCTTGTAAGGGCGCCCCATGGCTTTAAGCGTCTCCAGCACGCGTGTGCGCGAGACGCTGGGTTCGGGATGCAGCGCCAGCGGCAAGACGGTCTCGCCGCCGGTGATGGGCGACTTGGGGCCCACGCACCAGTAGAGTTTTTCGGTTCGCACCACTTGGCCACGCTGGCTGCCGCTCACGCGTTTGGCGAAGACGAGATCGTGTTTGTCTTCATCCAGTTCGCGAAAGAGATCGCCGCTCATCCCGGTGGCAATATGCAGTTCCACTTCGGGATTGCGCTGCTGAAAGCTGGCTAGCGCTGCAGTCAGTCGCAGTGATGCGAAGTCTTCGGAAAGCCCCAACCGCACCGTGCCGTTCAACGCGGGTCCGCTGACGGCGGCAAAGGCCTCTTCCATCAGCGCCAGGATATTGCCGGCGTAATGAAACAGCGCGTCGCCCTGTCGCGTCATCCGGATGTTGCGCGTATCGCGCTCCAGCAAGGCGCAACCCAGGATGTCTTCGAGCCGCCGCACATGCTGGCTTACGGTGGATTGCGACAGGCTGACGCGCTCGGAGGCGAGCGTAAAACTGCCATTTTGGACCACGGCAACAAAGCTGCGCAGCAGCTCGGGCGACAACGGACGCATTACGAAACCCTCTGAATGGCGGTTGATATCTTCATAAATGGCCAAGGCCGGCGAGCCTATCATTTTACGTGGGCGTTCGACTGCCCTGCCGATCCGGCACGTTTGTGGAGGAATGCAATGACGAATTGGGATCATGCCCAGCGCGACAAGTCGCAGCGATTGAGCGCAGGCGCCCGTCTGGCCGATGGCAAATGCGTGCCCGCAGCAGAGGCAACGCGCCTGCTCGAGGCTGTGATTCGCCCGGGCGATCGCGTGTGCCTGGAAGGCGATAACCAGAAGCAGGCGGATCTGCTGGCGGTGGCATTGGCGGAGGCGGACAGCGCCATCATTCACGATTTGCACATGGTGCAATCGGGCGTCGTGCTGCCGGAGCATCTGGACGTGTTCGAGAACGGCATCGCCAGGCGCCTGGACTACGCCTACTCCGGCCCGCAATCGCAGCGCATTGCGCAGATGCTGTTCGGTGGCAGGATCGCCCTGGGCGCGGTGCACACCTATCTGGAGCTGTTTGCGCGATATTTCGTGGATCTCACACCGAACGTGGCGCTGATTGCCGCGGTCAGTGCAGATCGCGACGGCAATCTCTATACCGGCCCCAATACCGAAGACACGCCCACGGTGGTCGAAGCCACGGCGTTCAAGAATGGCATCGTGATCGCTCAGGTCAACGAGATCGTCGACCGCGTACCGCGTGTCGATATTCCTGGCGATCGGGTGAACTTCGTGATCGAAAGCGATAGGCCGTTTTATGTCGAGCCGCTGTTTACACGCGATCCCGCCGCCATTACCGAAACGCAGATATTGACGGCCATGATGGCGCTCAAAGGCATTTACGGCCCATACGGCGTCAAGCGCCTCAATCACGGCATCGGCTTCAACGCCGCTGCGATCGAGCTCATTTTGCCAACCTACGGCGAGCGACTGGGACTCAAGCACAAAGTGGCCGCCCAGTGGGCGCTGAACCCCCATCCCACGTTGATTCCCGCAATCGAATCGGGGTGGGTGGAAAGCGTCCATTGCTTCGGATCGGAAGTGGGCATGGACGACTATATTCGCGCCCGATCGGATATTTTCTTTACCGGCCCCGACGGATCACTGCGTTCCAACCGCGCGTTCTGCCAGACCGCGGGCCTCTATGCTTGCGACATGTTCATCGGGTCAACGCTGCAAATCGACCTCCAAGGACACTCGTCCACCGTCACCGCCAATCGCATTGCCGGCTTCGGCGGCGCGCCGAATATGGGCAGCGATGCGCGCGGGCGCCGGCACGCCAGTGCGCCGTGGCTGAAGGCGGGTCTGGAGGCCGATCCCGACTCGCCCGCCCCGCTGCGGCGCGGGCGCAAGCTGGTGGTGCAGATCGGCGAAACGTTCGGCGACAAGAACGTGCCCCTGTTCGTCGAGCGACTCGATGCCATCGCCTTGGCCGAGGAACTCGATCTGGATCTGGCGCCCATCATGGTCTACGGCGACGACGTCAGCCACATCGTGACCGAAGAAGGCATCGCCAATCTGCTGCTGTGCCGCAATGCCGATGAGCGCGAACACGCCATTCGTGGCGTGGCGGGCTATACGTCGGTGGGTCGTGGGCGCGACAAGAAAATGGTTGAGCGCCTGCGCCAACGCGGCATCATCCAGCGGCCCGAAGATCTCGGTATCAATCCGCTGGACGCCAACCGCAGCATGCTCGCGGCACGGTCGGTCAAAGATCTGGTGCGTTGGTCCGGTGGCCTGTATGCCCCGCCCGCCCGCTTCCGCAACTGGTAAGGACGCAATATGGAACATCTACATTACCGGCAGGCCAATCAGCGCCCGGCAGACGCTTCGGCCTCCGTATCTGCCGCTTCGGCGTCGAATGCCACGCGCAATGCCGGCGACGCGTGCACACCCGTGCCCGTCGCAAGCGCCATCGTCGGCGTGGTCGCGTCGGGCAACCTTGAAGTACTGGTCGAACGCGCTTTGCCGGATGACCTGTGTGAAGTCGACATTCGCACCTCGGCTACGGGGTTTGCCGATGTATGGCAAGCCGTGATCGCCGACTTCGCCGATCGCGGCGCCCTGGGCGGCTTGCGGTTTTCGATCAACGACGGCGGTGCACGCCCCGATACGGTGAGCCTGCGCCTGGCGCAGGCGCTGCGCGCAATGGCAGGAGGTCAGGTATGAACACCCTCGCTCAGCCTGAACAACAGACCTTTCCTCCCGCCTTGAATGGCGATGCCAGCTGGTACGAGGCCTCGGCCCGCCAACGCATCGACGGGCTATTGGACGCCGGTACATTTACTGAATTTCTCGGCCCCGGCGCGCGCGAAATCAGCCCCCATCTCTCGATTTTCGATCTGCCCACGCAATTCGACGATGGCATGGTGGTCGGCCAGGGCCGGCTCAATGGCGCGACTGTGCTTGTGGCCGCGCAGGAAGGCAAGTTCATGGGCGGCGCCTTTGGTGAAGTGCATGGCGCCAAGCTCACCGGGTTGCTGCGCGCGGCAGCAGTGCGCCGCGTGCCCGTGGTGATCATGTTCGAAACGGGTGGCGTGCGTCTTCAGGAGGCCAACGCCGGTGAACTGGCGATCGCTGAAATCATGCGGGCGTTGATCGATGCGCGACTGGCCGGCGCCCCTGTGGTGGGCTTGATCGGCGGACGGGCAGGATGCTATGGCGGTGGCAGCCTGATCGCAGGCTGCTGCTCGGGGCTGGCGATCTCGGAGCTCGGCCGGCTGAGCGTGTCGGGTCCTGAAGTGATCGAAACCAATCGCGGCATCGAGGAGTTCGACGCCGCCGATCGTCCGTTGATCTGGCGCACGATGGGCGGCAAACACCGCTATCTGCTGGGCGCGGTGGATGCATTCGTGGACGATGCGATTCCGCAGTTTCGGGATGCAGCGATCACCTTGATTGCGAATGCTCCCGCTCTGAATCTGGAGCGTGTGGCGCTCGTGCAGTCGACATTGGCGGAACGGCTGGCCCGCTTCGGCGGCTGCGCGGATGCCGCCGACGTCTGGCGCGCGTTGGGCGTCGCGGCCGATGTGGATGTGCCGGATCTCGAGCCGGCAGCCTTTCTTGCGCTCGTTCAATCTCTCAAGGAAGCCGATCATGACGTTCGATGATGTGATGCAGTCCCTGTTTACAGGCGGCCACGATGTGCTCGAGAAGGATCATCTGGTTTTCGGTAGCGGCACCTTGCCGCAAGCCGGTCGCGTGGCGGTCATCGGCGTAACCGCAAAAGCTGCGGTGGGCGTGGACGAAGCGCTGGTCCTGTCGCGTCACATACTCGATGTCGTACACGGCGCCGCTGGGGTGCCCTGCCCCATCCTGGTCTTGATCGATAGCGACAGCCAGCGCATGAGCAAGCGGGATGAGCTGATGGGCCTGAGCCAGTTCCTTTCGCATCTGGCCCTCTGCCTGCGCGTGGCCGACGCGCGCGGGCATCACACGTTCGGCCTGCTCTATGGGCATACGGCCGCCGGCGCGTTCATTGCCACGGCGCTGGCCACCCGCACCTTGGTGGCGGTGCCGGGTGCACACCCCTCCGTGATGGACTTGCCATCGATGGCAAAGGTCACCAAACTGCCGCTGGCCGTGCTTGAGGAGAAGGCGCGCTCGAGCCCGGTGTTTGCCCCCGGTCTGGACAATCTCGCCCAAACGGGCGCCATCGCCGCCGTGCTCGATCCCGCCACCAGCCTGGCGACGCAAATCGACGCGATGTTGCTGGCTGCCGCCACCGAGAGCGTCACCGAGAGCGTCACCGAGAGCGCCACCGAGGGGGCCACCGAAAGCGCCACAGCGTCCGCCACAGTCGGTGCCAGCGGGGCGACCGGCGACTGCGAAGGTGCCGCGCAATCCGCCAATCCTGCTCACACCGCCGACACCCGCGACCGGCTCGGCCTGGCGCGCGGCGGTCGACCCAAGGCGGCTGAGATTGCGCGGCGCGTGTATGACGCGGCGCTGGCACACGCTTGACGCGCCACGATGACGCTTACGTTACCTGCGCTTGAAATCTGCCGCCGACGGCATACGCTGATCCATCCTCATATCGAGGCGTGGTCGCGGATGCTGACCGCCCGGCCCGAGCTGGCGGCGCAGCCTTTGGTGCGCGACTGGGTTGCACGTGGCTGGCCGCTGATCGCGCGTCGCCCGTCGGCGCACGAGGCGCACGGCATTCCGGTGGGCCTGCCGTTGCCACCCTCGGCCGGCAAAGCACGCGTCGCCTTGATGTTGAATCATGACGACATCGATCGCGCCGAACCCTTGCCGACGCTTGCGGCTGCGCTTGAAACGGCACCCGTGACGTGGCGACCCGCCCTGCATACGTTGGTGGCGACAGCGGCTGCGCATCAGGTCTCCGTACATGTGTTCGGTAGCCTGGCGTGGCAGCATCTGACCGGGCTGCCATATCTGTCGCCCACTTCAGACGTCGATCTGGCCTGGTCGACGCCGTCGCGTGATCGTTTGGATGCGTTGTTGCATGCGATTGCCGAGGTTGAGCGCGCGGCCCCGATGGGTGTGGATGGCGAGATCGTATTGCGCGATGGCGCGGCGGCCAATTGGCGCGAACTGCACGATTGCCGCACCGATGTCATGCTCAAGACTTCCAATGACGTCATACTCGCCACGCGCGCCTCTTTCGAACAGGATCTGACATGAATGCCGCAACCTGCCCGCTCGCCTGGGACCCGAATGGGAAGGCTGCGCGTATCGACGACGCGTGCGCCAGGATCGCCGCATGGGCCGAACGCAGTCTGCACCTTGAAGTTCAAACCTGGCCCAAGCCAGGCCTGGTAAGCCATGTAGACGCCGGCAGCCACAGCGACATGAATGCAAACACGTTCATCCGCAGCGCGCAGGCGCTATCCCCGTATTTCGAATTATTGGCGCACGCAGGTACACGCCGCGCCGACATGACGGCGTTGCGCAAGATCGGCCTGCGTGCCGAACAGGCGATGCTGGCCGCCACGCATGGCGTCAACACCCATCGCGGCGCCATCTTCGGGATCGGTCTTTTGAGCGCGGCCGCGGGCCTGCGCAATGCCCACGACGCGTATGCGCACGCATCGCTTGGCGCGGTTGTGATGCGCGAATGGGGCCACGCGATCGAGGCGGGACCGCGTGCAGCGGACAGTCACGGTCAGGTCGTCGCGCATCGATATGGCGCCGGCGGCGCCAGACGCGAAGCGGCGCGCGGATTTCCCAGTGTGTATGAAGTAGGCATCCCAGCCCTGCGCGACGCTGCCGCGCACGTGCCTGGCGATCCTGAAGCCATGCGCGTACACGCCTGTTTTGCGCTGATCGCGGTGGTGGAAGACACCAACCTGCTGCATCGTGGCGGCCCGGATGGACTGGCTTATGCCCAGCGCGAAGCACGGGCCTTTCTCGACCGAGGCGGTATCGTGCAGCCTGATTGGCGGGCACAGGCCACGGCGATTCATCATGCCTTCGTGTCCCGCAACCTCAGCCCCGGGGGTTCGGCCGATCTGCTGGCCATGAGCATATTCGCAGACGGATTGCCATGACGCCCGCGATGAACGCGCTTACATACCATCAGCCATGACGCTCGCACTGCTGTGCTCCGGTCAGGGGCATCAACATCCCGAGATGTTTCGGCTGACGGGCAACCTTGCGGCGACGCAACCGCTGTTCGACGCTGCAAAATTGCTGCTGGGTTGGGATCCGCGGGATGCGGCCGGCAAGACCGATGACCACAACGCGTTCCGCACCGACGTTGCAGGTCAGGCGGCTGACACGAGCACGTTGCGCTGGGATGCGAGCACCGCGCCTGCAGAGGCCCGCTGCGCCGAACCGGGTGTCTTCGCTAATCGCCCGGCACAGGTGCTCTGCACCTTGCAGGCGTTGGCCGCGCACACGGCGCTTCGTGACGCCCTGCCCCGGCGGCTATGCATCGCCGGCTACAGCGTGGGTGAACTGGCGGCGTGGGGTGTGGCGGGCGCCTTGCGGCCGTTGCTTACCCTGCAGCTGGCGGCGGATCGCGCCGCTGCGATGGATGCCGCGTGCCATGGCGCACAAGGCTTACTGGCCGTGCGTGGCCTGGACGAGCCCACGATGCAAGCGTTATGCGTGAATAATCATGCGGCCATTGCCATCGCCAATCCCGATTCCGCTTGGGTAGTGGGCGGCCTGCACACCGACTTGACGGCCTTGGCGCACGCGGCGCAGCAGCACGGCGCTTCGCGTGTGACGCCCCTTTGCGTCTCGGTCGCATCGCACACCCCGCTCATGCACGCGGCAGCCGACGCATTCAAGATGCGTCTTCTTGCCGCGCCCTTGGCCGGCAAGCTTGCGAGCGGCACCAGGCTCTTCACCGGAATCGACGGCGCCGCGGTATTCGACGTGCATGAAGGGGCCGTGAAACTCGCGGCACAGATCGCGCAAACGATCCATTGGGATGCCTGCCTGCAGAGTTGCATCGAAGCCGGCGCCACGGCATTTCTCGAACTCGGGCCTGGCCACGCCTTGGCGGACATGGCGGCCAGCGCCTATCCCGGCATTCCCGCGCGCAGCCTCGATGCCTTCGCCAGCCTGGAAAGTGCGCGCGCCTGGATTGCCCGCGTTACCTGAACGCGCCGCTACTGATCCAGCGTGGCGCCGCCATCCACCCGCAAATCATGCAGGGTGATGTGGCTGGCCCGATCCGACAGCAGGAACAGAATCGAATCGACGATTTCGTCGGCACGCGCAATCTTGCGCAGCGGAATGCCCAGGCGATAGCCGGCCAGCGAGCCTTCGATCACCATCTCGGCCGACGAGCCGGTGCGCCACATGGCACGCTGCATTTCCGTATCGGTCGATCCTGGCGAGACGATATTGCAGCGGATGCCGTGCTCGGCAAGTTCCAGCCCCAGGCATCGTGTCATTTGCGTGACGGCGGCCTTCGAGGCGGCATAGGCGCCCATCGAGGCCCGCGGCGTGGTGGCCGCGTTGGAGCTGACGTTGACGATCGCGCCGCGCTTGCGCGCGATCATGCCTTGCGATACCACGCGGCACACATTGAAAGTGCCGTTCACATTGACGGCGAAGGTGCGCGACCATTGTTCGTCCGTCAGATCGGCGATCTTGCCCATCTGCAGAATGCCGGCCACGCACGTCAGCTTATCGATCGGACCCAAGGCGCGCTCGCCTTCCATCACGGCGGCATTGACGGCTGCGGCATCGCTGATGTCGACCTCCGCAATGAACAGCTGCGCCGGGTTCGCGTGGGCTTGCAAGGCTTGCAGCCCGGCCGCATCCTGGTCGAACGCCATCACGCGGGCGCCTTGCGCAAGCAGCGCCTGAGCCAACGCTTCGCCGATGCCGTTGGCCGCGCCGGTGACCAGAACGCATGCCTCCGAAAATGAGATGTCGGTCGATCCGTCACTCGACATTCGCGCGCTCCCCAGCCGACACCGAGGCGGCCAGCGCAGCCATGACGGCGTCGGCCGTGAGACTCACGCCGCAACGCCGCGCCACGTAGTTCACCGCCATATCGTGCTCGGCCGCCGAAAAATCCGCCACCCCGTCGATCACCATGAAAGGCTGCACATCCTGCATGAAGGCTTCGAGTGCCGTAGCCATGCAACCGATGTGCGCATACACGCCGCAAATGATGAGTTGATCGCGACCCAGCGCCGCCATGCGGGCGCGCAGGTCCGAGCGTTGGAAAGCGCTGTAGCGCCATTTCGTAAGAACGGTGTCGCCTTCCTTGGGCGCCAGCGCATCGATGATGGGTTGCGCGCCACGGTGTTCGGGTGCGGTCAATCCCGGGCCCCAGAAGTCGTTGAGCAGCGCGCGGTCGTTGGGCGGTTGTTCGGTGGGCTGGGCGGTATAAAACACCGGCACGCCGGCCGCGTCGCATTGCGCGCGCAGCCGGGCCACCGTGTGCACCAACGGCACAATGGGTGATTGCGCGGTATCAAATTTGTTGAGGAAATACGCCTGCATATCGTGGATGAGAAACACGGCACGGCTTGCGTCGGGGCGCCAGTCGACGCGATTGGCCACCGGTGCGGTCGGCATGGCATACGGGGCGATCGCAGGTATCGTCATCAGAGTTCCTTTTTGGGGCCGCGCGGGCGCGGCAGATCGGTAGGCGGATTCAGTCTGCAGACAGCGCGGGTTCGAGTCCGAGCGCGTTCAGCATGGTCCGAAATTTGGTTTGCGTTTCGGCCGTTTCGGCGGCCGGTATCGAACCCGGCACGATGCCGGCACCGGCGTAAAGCGTGGCCCGATGCGGTTCGCACAGTGCGCACCGCAGCGATACCGCCCACTCGCCATCGCCCGTGGCATCCATCCAGCCTACGAAACCGGCGAACAATCCCCGGTCAAAGCTTTCGAGTTCGGCAATGGCGTTTTGCGCCAGCGTGGTGGGATAACCGCCAACAGCCGGTGTGGGATGCAAGGCGTACGCGAGATCCAGCGACGTCGTGGCGGGATCGGCCAACTCGCCTTCGATGGTGGTCGACAAATGCCACAACGCATCGGTTGCGGTAAGCGATGGCTGAGACGGCACCTCCAACGTGCGGCACAGTGGGCGCAGGGCCTGCGCGATGGCGTCGATCATGATGGCGTGTTCGTGCAGATCCTTGCCCGAGGCCATCAGCGTGCGCGCCGCATGCTGATCCTCGTCTGGATCCAGACATCTTGCCGCCGATCCCGCCAGCGGGTTGAGCATCACGCGATTACCGGCGCGCCGCACCAGCAGTTCGGGTGTCGCGCCCAAAAATACTGCATCGTGTGCGAGCGGCACGGCATAGGTATAACCATGCACGTTGCGTGCGAGCAGATTGGCGAGCAACCGGTGTAGATCGAGCGGCCCGTCAAGCTCAAGCCTGAGCGTGCGGGCCAGTACGACTTTGTTCAATGCAGTGGTTTCGAATCGGTGCAAAGCGGCGATCACCTGTGCCTCGTAGTCGGCGGGCGCAGGCACGGGCGTGCTGGCGGCCACCTGCGTGCGTTCCACCGAGAGGCACGATTGGCCCGCACGCGGCGCCCGCTTGAGCCCCCCAACACGCAGGCCGTCGCGTGCCAGCCCCAGGCGGGCCGGCGCTTTCGCGTCGAAAGGCACAGCGCCCACGACGACCGCATCCTGCATGCCATCGGCGACCGCTTGCGCGAGCATCGCCCGCACCTGAGCATCGCGCCCTGCCGCTGCCGAATCGACCGTGCACCACACCACATCGGGCGCGATCAGCGTGGCGGTTGGGGAGGCGAATACGAACGCGTCATTTCGATAGCGACGCACTACATCAGGGATATCGAGCTGCCCAGCACTGTCGAGCACAGCGTGGGGCGCGCCGGATGAAAAAATAGACACGATGGGGATCGCCGAAAACATCTTCAAGGCGTGCCACTTTATCATTAATGAGACATCTTCTCATTGCGAATCCGATCCACTTACGTTTCGAATGGGTTCTGGCCGGTGCTCTCCCAGGACGCTCGCGGGACCGTGCCGAGCAGACCGCAGCCAATCCCGCGGCAGCCCCCTCCTCGCATCGTCCTCACCGCATCCAGAGCGGCGTCACCGCAGTGGCGTCGATTTCGAACAACATGCCGTCCAGCGCGAGTCGTGGCACCGGGATCAGCGTGCAAGCCGGCGCCGCGTGGCCACCGGTGGCGATCTTCAGGTATTTGTTCACAATCGCCATGCGCGCCGCAGAATGATCGACGATCAAGACGGTGAGTTTGACCACATCGGCAAATCGCGCGTTGGAGGCTTGCAATGCGACCTGCAGATTGGCGAACGCCTGGCGCACCTGCGCGTCGAAATCGGCCGAGAGCTCGCCCTGCGCATCTTCGCCGCCTTGGCCTGCCACGAAAACGTACCGGCCCGGCGCCTGCACGATGGCCACATGCGAATACCCATTGGCGGTGGGATCGTATAAACCGGTGGGATTGAGATAGACCGTCTGCGCCCGATCGCAGCACGGCAGTTGGTGATAGGCCGACATCGAATTGATTCCCGAATGAACGTAACAGCGGCCATTCTGATACCTCAAGTAAACTTGAGGTCAAGCGTTCGTTCCCGGATTTTTCAAGCATGCCCCAAACACCGCTTTCGACCCCGCTCACAAACGATATGACCGTAGGCGAAGTGGCGTCACGCAGTGGCGTGGCGGTGTCCACCCTGCACTTCTACGAATCGCGCGGCTTGATTTCGAGCACGCGCAACGCCGGCAACCAGCGCCGCTATCCTCGTGCCATCTTGCGGCGCGTCGCCGTGATCAAGGTGGCTCAGCGGATGGGCATGCCCTTGGGCGCCATTGCCGAGGCGCTGAGCGCGTTGCCCGATCGCCGCACGCCGACGGCAGCGGATTGGCGGCGGCTGTCGGCAGCGTGGCGCGCCGATCTGAATCAGCGCATCGACATGTTGACCCGCCTGCGCGATCAACTGGACGGCTGCATCGGCTGCGGCTGCCTGTCGATGGAGGATTGCCCGTTGCGCAACCCTGGCGACACACTCTCGGTCGAGGGCCCAGGACCGCACTTTGGCCCGCAAGAGAGCGACGGCTGAACGACACCCGCATGCGTGAGCGCCGAGTCGTCAGCAGCCGTCGTCAACCTTGTTCGGCCAGCACAATCCGGCGTTGTTTTCCCCATGTGGACCCCACGGCGGCGAGGATCAGCACGAGCGCACCTGCAAGCAGTGCCGCGGACAACGGCCGCGTAAAGAACACGCTGTAATCCCCGCGCGACACCATCATCGCGCGGCGGAAACTCGATTCGATCATCGGCCCGAGAACGAAGCCCAGAAGCAGCGGCACGGGAGATACTGCCAATTTGATCAGCCCATACCCAACCACGCCGAATGCCGCAAGCAAATAGATATCGAATACCGACGCCCGCACCGTGTAGGCCCCTACGGCGCAAAACACGAGAATCGCGGGAAACAGAAATCGATAAGGAATGCTGAGCAACCTGATCCATAACCCGATGAGCGGGAGATTGAGCACCACCAGCATCAGGTTGCCGATCCACATCGAGACGATCAGCCCCCAGAACACCTGCGGGTGACTGGTAATCACTTGCGGGCCTGGCTGGATATTCTGAATCACCATTGCGCCCAGCATCAACGCCATGACAGCGCTGCCGGGAATGCCCAGGGTGAGCAGCGAAATGAAGTTGGTCTGGGCAGCGGCGTTGTTCGCCGATTCGGGGCCCGCCACCCCTTCGATGGCCCCGGTGCCCAGTTCGTGCGAATACCTGGACAGCTTTTTCTCGGCGGTATAGGCCGCGAACGAGGCAATGGTCACCCCTGCACCCGGCAGGATACCCAGCACCGCGCCAATGGCCGTGCCGCGGGCGATGGCAGGCATCATGCGCCGCGCGTCGTCACGCGTGGGCAACATCCGGCCCACGTGGGCAATGGTGCCTGCACCGGCATCGCCGCGCCGTTGCTGCTCGAGGTTGACGGCAATCTCGGCAATGCCGAAGATGCCCATCGCCAACGCCGTAAATTCGATCCCGTCGCGCAAGGCAAATACCTCGCCCGAAAACCGCACGGCACCTGAGTTCACATCCGTACCGACCAGGCTCAGCAGCACGCCGATCACCATCAGTCCTAACGATTTGTCGATCGCGTCGGAGGATAAGGCGATCGACCCGACCAATCCAAGGAGCATCAAGGAAAAATACTCTGGCGGCCCGAAGCTGAACGCCACAGCGGTAAGCGGCACGGCCAGACAGGCCACCAGCAATACGCCGAAGCTGCCGGCGATCAGTGAACCGATCGCCGCTGCGCTGAGGGCCGGGCCCGCCCTACCCTGCAGCGCCATGGCATGCCCATCGATCACCGTGACGGCAGACGACGATTCGCCCGGCAGCTTGAGCAGGATCGCGGTCGTCGAGCCGCCGTATTGCGCCCCGTAGTAGATGCTGGCCAACATGATGAGCGCAGAGGTCGGATCGAGCTGATAGGTCAGCGGCAGCAGCATGGCGATCGTCGCCACCGGCCCGAGTCCCGGCAGCACGCCGATCAACGTGCCCACGAGGCACCCCAGCAACGCGTAGCCGAGGCTTTGCCAGGACATCGCGGTCGCGAAGCCCAAGGCGAGATTATCGAAAAGATCCATCACCATTCCGGAATACCGCGTCAGGCCGTCAAGGCAGCCAGACTGGCCACAGATCGAGCGGCAGCCCGAGCACCAAACCAAAGGCCACCGCATTGATCGCAGACAGCACCGCCGCGTTGATCAGGGTGCCGCGCCACGTGAACGAAGGACTCGCCAGGCTGGCGGCGACGACCAGGATCGCAATCGCCGCGACAAGGCCGAAGGGCTTGATGACCAGTCCAAAAAAAATGACTGCGCCCGTCATCCACACGAGCGATCTGATGTCCCAGGTGGCCAGGGTGACGCGCTCGGCACCCGGTGCCGTCGAACGAAAAAGCACGATGGCGCCCAGGCCCATCAGGATGAGCGCCAGCCAGAAAGGAAAGTAGCCGGCGCCCATGCGCGCCGCCGTGCCCCGCTCATAATCGGCGGCGTACCAGGCAAACCCGCTGCCGATGGCAAGATAGAGCGCACCGACCACCGCATCACGCTGATTGCGCACCCGCCGCTGCGCCAGACCGAACCCTGCATCGTGCGCCATCGTTACTTCAACTTGATATCGGCCGACGCCACGACTTTTTTGTAGCTGGCGATATCCTGCGTGACGGTATGGTTCACCTCGGCCGCCGAACTGGCGGCGATAGTGAAACCGAGATTCTCGAGCAACGCTGCCGTTGCGGGTTCACGCAGCACGGCGACGATGTCGCGATTGATTTTGTCCACGATCGGCTTCGGTGTGGCGGCCGGCGCGACGAACCCTTGCCAGCTCTCCACGACGTAGTCTTTTACGCCCGCTTCCTGCAACGTGGGAACATCGGGCAGCGCTTTTGAGCGGTACGGCGTGGTGACGGCCAGTGCCACGAGCTTGCCCGAGCGCACGTTTTCAGTGGCCGCAGCCAGCGTGATCAGCATCGCGTCGATATGACCACCCAGTACGTCCAGCGTGGCCGGACCGCCACCGGGGTAAGGGATCTGATTGGTTTTGGCACCGATACGTTCGTTGAGCAATTCAACGGCGATATGCTGCAGACTGCCTGTGCCGCCGGGCAGCGCGACGGTGATTTCGCCAGGCCGCTTTCGCACCAGTTCGGCAAACTCATCGAACGTTTTGACATTCAGGCCGGGGCGCACCACCAGCAACTGGGGATTGACGACCGCCTTGGTGACGCCGGTGAGATCGTTCACAGGGTCGTAAGGCAAGGTGCCGGGCTGGATGGCATTCAGAGATAACGCGTCGCCGCCGAGAAGCAAGGTGTAGCCGTCCGCTTTGGCGTGCGCGACCTGGGCGTTGCCGATCGTGCTGCTGGCGCCGGGTACATTCTCGACCACCACGGTCTGCTGCCATTTCTCGGTGAGCTTTTGCGCAACCGTGCGCGCCAGTTTGTCGGCGCTGCCGCCGGCCGACACGGGCACAATGACCCGCACGGTGCGGTTGGGGAATTGATCGGCCTCGGATTGCGCATGGGCGGGTTGCTGGGCAAGCAGCCCGAATGCCGCAGACGCCAGGACGGCGCGAAACAACGTTGCGCTTTTCATGATGATGGATTCCAGGAATAAATCGAAGCGCGGCGCATCGATGCGCCGCGGCGAGGTGTAACTCAGGCGGCGGCCAGCGCCTTGAAAGGTGCGCCGATGACCGGCACCGATTGCCGGCCGTCGATGCCCACGGGAATATCTCCTTCGAGGGTGATGCGGTACAGCACGCGCTCCACGTCGAGGTAGGCGAAATCGCCCGGCCCTTGATGCGCCGTCGCACGGTTGTCCCAGAAGGCGATGCTGCCGGGTTGCCACCGAAACCGGACGGTGTATTCCGGGCGCACGATTTCTTCGAAAAAGAGCGCCAGCAGGTGCCGGCTTTCTTCTTCACTGACGCCGAGAATGCGGCGCGTAAAGCCCGGATTGACGAACAACAGCCGCTCCCCGGTTTCGGGATGCACGCGGACCACCGGATGATCTGACACGATGGGGTTCGCTTTGACCTTTTGTGCGTACTCCGTCTGATTTTCGAAGTCGCCGTTATAGCCACCGAACTGATGCCGCGCCCACAACGTGTCGGCGAGCCGCTTGATGGGCTCGGAAAGGTTGGCGTAGGCGACCGCCAGGTTGGTGAAGAGCGTATCCCCGCCGAATTCAGGCACCTGATCGTTGGCACGCAGGATCGATGCGATGGGTGGATTGACCACGCCCGTCACGTCGGTGTGCCAGCGCTCGCCACGGCGCCCCGTTTTCGACGCTGACGATATCGGGCGAATCTGGGGATAGCCTTCAGGCGGCACCGCATCGTAGGGATGCGCATATGTCGGCTTGCCGAAATGCTCGGCAAAGGCCAAGTGCTGCGCGTGATCGATATGCTGATCGCGGAAGAACACGACCTTCCACTTGTGCAGGGCATCGCGGATCTGCCGTACGTGATCGTCGTCAAGCGGCTGGCGCAGATCGACGCCGAAAATCTCGGCGCCGGTGAAGACGGAAAGCGGACGGATGTCGAGCCGGGTGTGGGCGAGAACGGTCATGATGGATCGATTCGATAACGTGAACGAGCCGTCAGAATACGAGCGCGCCTGTCCGCGCCACAAATACCGATATGCCATGACGTTATGCCGCGTCATGGCATATCGATGCGCCGGAAAAACATATCAATCCATCTTGATGTCGGCAGCCTTCACGATCGCCGCCCAGCGCGCCATATCTTGTGCGAGGAACCCGCGAAAGGCTTCTGGCGTGACGACTTCGGCCACGAATCCGGCAGCGACGATCTTCTGATGCACGGTCGGATCGGCAAACGCCTGCAATGCGGTCGACGACAGCTTGGACACAATCTCGGGCGGCGTCTTCGCCGGCACGAACAGTGCCGTCCACGCATCGGCTTCGGCGTTGGCCACACCCAATTCACCCAGCGTGGCGATATCAGGCAATTGACTGCTGCGATCTTTGGATGCGACGGCCAATGCGGTCACGCTTTGATTGCGCACGAAGGGCAGCACGCTGGGCAAGGTTGTAAACGTGGCGTCGATGTGTCCTCCCAACACCGCCTGCACGGCATCGACGCTGCCTTTGTAGGGAATATGCGAGAGCGGTACGCCGGTGCTGCGTTTGAACATTTCGGCCGCCAAGTGTGACGCCGAGCCGTTGCCGCTCGATCCGTAATTGAGCGGCGCGCCGGGCTTGCGCGCCAAAGCGATGAACTCATCGAGGGTGCGCACGCCGAGATCGCGCCGCACCACCAGCACATGCTGCAGTCGGCCAAGTCCGGCCACAGGCTGGAAATCCTTGATCGAGTCGTAGCCGAGATTGGGATACAACGCCGAGTTGGCGCCGTGCGTTTGATTGGTGCCCAGCAGCAAGGTGTAGCCATCGGGCTCGGCCTGCGCCACATGGCGCGTGCCGATCGCAGCCGATCCGCCAGGCATGTTGGCCACGATGGCAGGCTGGCCCAACTGCTTCAGGAACGTCTCGGCCGCGGTGCGGGCAATGAGTTCGAGCGAACTCCCCGCCGGATACGGCACCACGATTCGGATCGTCCGGTTGGGATACGGCTGCGCGTGTGCCGTTGCGGCACCCAACATGAGCGCCGCACCGAAGGCGGCCAGCACACGTCTGCGGGTATGGATCATCATTGTCTCCTCATTATTTTTTTACCGCACCTGCTGACGCGGGCGGCTATCGGCACTGCAAAAATCAAGGCCTATCGATCGGTTATCCCAGCGGGTTGAACCTCCCAATGACGTCATTGCGCGGCATCCTGTCGTCGGCACCTGCCGTCTCCTGCACATCCGCAGCGCATAGTCGTGACGCTTAAACCGCCAAATACCCACCATCCACCGCCAGCACTGCGCCGGTCATGTAGGCCGACATCGATGACGCCAGAAACACGACAGGACCCACGAGATCTTCGGGATGGCCAAAACGCGCCATGGGAATCCGCGCCATCAGGGCCTCGCGGCGCGATGGATTGTCGCGGCTGCCCTGTGTCATCTCCGTTTCGATCACGCCCGGCGCGATGGCGTTGACGCGAATGCCTTCGGCAGCGAGTTCCAGCGCGGTGGCCTTGGTCAACATCTGCGCCGCGGCCTTCGAGGTGGAATAGGCGATCGACTGCGCCGTTGCCTGAGTGGCCGCAATCGAAGTGATGTTGACGATGCTGCCCTGCGTGACCTTCAGGCTTGGCAGGCAGGCGAGCGTCATATTGCGAATCCCGTCGACGTTCACGCCCATGGCCAGACGCCATGCCGCATCCCGCGTGTCGCTATCGAAGGCGTGACGTGGCCGTACGCCGGCATTGTTGACGAGAATCGACACATGGCCGATCTCCTCGCGAATGCGCGCTGCAACGGCGTCACATTGCGCCGGGTCGGCCACATCCAGCCCGTAGGCGTAAGCGCGTGTGCCTATGGCCCACAATGCATCGCGCGTGGCGATCGCACCGGCTTGATTGATATCGGTGGCGATCACGATGGCCCCCTGGCGCGCCAGACCGTGCGCGATCGCCGCGCCGTTGCCCTGGGCGGCGCCGGTAACCAGCGCAAGGTGATGATTGAGCAGCATGCCGTCTCCTTGAGTCGACCTACTCTAGCGCGGCGCAACGCGCCTCAAACGTATACCGCGATACAACGCGAGGGGTGTATTTTGGGCGCCAGCGCCTCGGCTGGGCCTACGCGTGCAAGGCGTGTGCAGGGGTGTGGGCAGCTTGACGTTTCAGAGATGCCCAACGCGTGCGATCAGCGCCTCGGCATCGATGATTTCCACGCCTTTCGAGCGCGTGGAGATCAGCCCCTCTTCGGCCAACGCCTTCAACGCGCGCGTGACCGTCACCCGCGTCAATGCCGCCATCGACGCAAGTTGCTCGTGGGTCAGTCTCACCTGCGCGGGATCGTCGGCCGTGAGCGCCAGCCGCCCCAGGAGGCCGATCAAGCGTTCTTGCGGACTGGCCGAGGTGAGACTCAGCAATTTCCCAATCAAAATGCGATGCTTGATGCCGAGCAGCTGGATCAGCGAGATGGCCAGTTGCGGCTCAGCGGCGACCATGGCGGCGATATCGGCAGCGTGATATTCGCTCAATACAGCAGGCGTGACGGCGACCGCGGTCACGTAGCGCTGCGTATCGATGAAGGCGGAGGCTTCGCCGAAGATTGCGCCGGGTCCGAAGATTTCGAGCAACAGCGCCTGCCCCGACGGCCGCAACACGGTCGTATGCAACAGTCCGGTACGTACCAGGTAAAAACAATCGTGCGTATCGCCCTGACTGTAGAGCGTATCGCCGGCATCGAGGCGACGGATACGCCCCACATCGGTACGCGCTTGCCACGGCGCGCTCAAGCGCCGGGCCGCATCCCAGGATGAAAACGTGCTGACGTGTTGCATGCGTACCGGCCGCAGCCGAAGTAAGGGGAAACCAGCCCGGCATCATCGAACCGCGCACTCACGCTGTCAAGGTGCGCCGCACGCTGACGCGTCGCGGCACCCGCGCCACTGCGGCGCGCATCCTCATACTCGCGACGCCGTCTCGTGCAAACCTCGCCGCACTATTCTTTCAGGAACGCAAGCAGATCGGCATTGAGCTTGTCCTTGTGGGTGGCCGGCAAACCATGGGGGGCGCCCGCATAAATCTCGAGCCGGGCGTTCTTCACCAACCTGACAGCCGCCTTTGCCGACGCATCGATCGGCACGATCTGGTCGTCGTCGCCGTGCACGATCAGGGTCGGCACGTCGATCTTCTTCAGATCCTCGGTAAAGTCCGTTTCCGAAAACTGCGCGATGCAATCGAACTCGTTTTTCAGCCCCCCCAGCATGCCCTGGAGCCAAAAAGCATCGCGCATACCCTGCGACACCTTCGCGCCGTCGCGATTGGCGCCGAAGAACGGTTCGCTGAGGTCCTGGAAGAATTGCGACCGGTCGGCCTTAACGCCGGTGCGAATGCCGTCGAAAACAGACATCGGCAATCCGCCGGGGTTGCCTGCCGTTTGCAGCATGATCGGCGGCACGGCACCGACCAGCACAGCCTTGGCCACGCGCGCGGTGCCGTGGCGACCAATGTAGCGAGCAACCTCACCACCCCCCGTCGAGTGGCCCACCATGCATGCGCCCTGAAGATCGAGATGGTCGAGAAGCGCCGCCAGATCGTCGGCGTAGGTGTCCATATCGTTGCCCGACCACGGTTGACTCGAACGCCCGTGCCCGCGGCGATCGTGGGCGATCACGCGATAGCCCTTCGTGGCCAGAAACAGCATCTGGTCTTCCCAGGCATCGGCGCAAAGCGGCCAGCCATGACTGAACACGACGGGCGGCCCGCTGCCCCAGTCTTTGTAGAAAATCGCCGTGCCGTCGGTCGTGGTGATGTAGCTCATCGTGCACCTCATCAAGAATGTACCGGCGATGCGCGCCGGGCGGTTGAAATCATGCGTCCGGCGCCACAATATGCCGGATGACGGGCGGCTCCGAGCCGATGTGATGGCGATGCAGCCGGTCTTGAATGCGCTTGTCGTTGACGGTGTGCCGATCGTGCTGGCGCAGATGTTCCAGCCATGACTCCACCACGAACACCTCCACAAAATGCTGCGGTTGCGCCAGATCTTCATAAACCGCCCATGACAGCGCGCCCACCCGCCGACGCACTTGCCGCATCTCACGCGCCGCGGCCATGAACTCCGGCACATCGGCCGTGTCGACCACATACTCGACCGTGATCATGACGGGACCGCGATCGTGATCCGCCGTGACGGTATGCTCGGCCAGGTGCGCCGATGGCGTGAGATCAAGGTCGGGACTGGTATTGAGCCGCCACCGCAATGCCGTGACTGTGGCCAGCGCCATGCCGCACGCTGCCAAAATGAGTGCCGTGGGAACGCCGAGCTTGGACGCCGTCTGCCCCCAGACTGCGCTCCCTGCGGTCATCGAACCGAAGAACACCATCAGATAGGCGGCCAGCGCGCGTGCCTTCACCCATCCTGCAGAGCTGCGCTGCGCGCCCACGTTCAGCGTCGAGAGCACCGCTATCCAGGCCAGTCCTGCGAAGAGCAACACAGCTGTCAACAACCAGAAATGGCGGATGTAGGCCATCCCGAGCATCGCTGCGGCGAACAGGAAGCTCGCCAATACCGTCAGCGTATCGGTCGACATCAGGCGGCGCAACCGGGGGAGCACCAATGCACCGGCTACCGCACCGATGCCAATGCTGGTGAGCAAAATGCCGTAGCCGCCCGGGCCCAGACCTAGTTCGCGGCGTGCCACCAGCGGCAAGAGTGCCCAGCCCGCGCTGCCGAACAGGAAGAAGGCCACGGACCGCACCAGCACGATGCGCAAGAGCGGCGCCGATTGCACGTAACGCACGCCGGCTCGAATGGCGGGCAGAAAGTGCTCCGCCGGCAAGCGGGGCTTCAAGGGCGCACTCTTCCACGTGACCAGGACGAAAATCACGCCCAGGATCGACACCGCATTCAGCAGGAACACGGCTGCCGGCCCCGAGAACGACAGGATCAGCCCGCCCAGCGCGGGCCCAATCGCGCGGCTGATGTTGATTCCCAGCGAGTTAAGCGCAATGGCGGGCGGCAACTCCGATTTGCCCACCAGATCGGGCACGATGGCTTGAAACGGCGGTGCGCTCATGGCGGCACCCACGCTCAGCAAGAAGGCCGCAACGAGCAGCAACATGGGCGTCACCACGCCCATCATCGCCATGACGCCCAGCCCGAGCGCCACAATCAACATCCATACCTGGGCGAAAATCAGGTACTTGCGGCGATCGAGAATATCGGCGAGCACGCCGGACGGCATGGCGAAGAGAAACATCGGCAGGCTGCCCGCCGCCTGCACCAACGCCACCATCAGCGGATCGGAATTGAGCGTGGTCATCATCCAGCTCGCACCCACGTCATTCATCCATGTGCCCACATTGGAGGCGACCGTGGCGATCCAGAGGGCGCGGAACGTGCGCTGGCGCAGGGGGCTCCAGGGCGAGGGTTCGGCGGTCATCGAGGAAGCAGAATCAGACATATCGTCCCTGTGTGAAGCATGGCACCGACCGCCGGGCATCGATCCGGGCACGGGCGCGCAACGTCGGCCCAATGCTCAAAATGCAAAACAACTGCACCCCAGCGCACCCCAGAAGCCGGCATGATGCGACACCGGCACGGACGACCCCCGCGCGGCATCGTGGCTGTGCCCGTGCACATCGCACGACCCCGCACACAGATGCGGCACGGCACGCATGCGGGCCGAATCCAGCACGCGGTAGTGCCCCGGCACCTTCGCCACTGGCGACCAGTCGGGCAAGACCGGGATGGCGGCGGGCGCATACGGCGTGAACGGCCCATCCGCGTACACCACGCGGCCACCCACGACCGTCATGACCGATGCGATGCCTTTTATGTCCGCCTCGGGAACGGCAAAGTAATCGGCACTCAGCACAGCCAGATCGGCGAGCTGCCCGACCTTGATCCGACCCTTCTTACCCTCTTCGCCCGACATCCAAGCACTGCCCGATGTCCAAAGCTCGAGCGCCGTGTCGCGCGACAGCCGCGCCGCAGTGTCATACAGCCGCAAGCCACCCACAGTGCACCCCGATGTCAGCCAATACAGCGCCGTCCAGGGGTTGTAGCTCGCTACACGCGTGGCATCCGTGCCGCCGCCCACCGGCACCCCCATCTCAAGCATCCGAGCAATCGGCGGCGTGTGCTTCGCGGCGTCGGCACCGTAGCGATCGACGAAGTACTCGCCCTGAAACGCCATGCGATGTTGCACGGCGATGCCGCCGCCCAACGCTCGCACGCGCTCGATGTTGCGCGGCGTGATCGTTTCGGCATGGTCGAAAAGCCAGCGAAGGCCGTCGAAAGGCACCTCGCGGTCCACTTTTTCGAACACGTTCAACATGCGGTCGATCGATTCGTCGTAGGTGGCATGCAACCGAAACGGCCAACGATTCTGGACCAGATGCCTCACCACCCGTTCAAGCTCGGCTTCCATATCCGGTGCCAGATCGGGGCGCGGCTCGAGGAAATCCTCGAAGTCGGCTGCAGAAAACACCAGCATCTCGCCGGCGCCGTTATGGCGGTAGTAATCGTCGCCCTGCCCCGGTTTCACGCTGTTTGTCCAGGCCTGGAAATCTTCCAGCTCCTGCCCCTTGCGCTGCGTGAACAGGTTGTAGGCGATTCGAATGGTCAACTGGCCTGCCTTTGCCAACTCGTCGACAACGACATAGTCGTCGGGATAATTCTGAAACCCGCCGCCCGCGTCGATAGCGCTCGTTACGCCCAGGCGATTGAGTTCGCGCATGAATTGGCGGGTGGAATTGACCTGGTACTCGCGCGGCAGCGTCGGGCCTTTGGCCAAGGTGGCGTACAGGATCATCGCATTGGGCCGGGCGATCAACATCCCGGTGGGGTTGCCCGCCGCGTCGCGCTGTATTTCGCCGCCCGGCGGATTCGGCGTGTCGCGCGTGTAGCCCACCGCACGCAACGCCGCGCCATTCAACAACGCGCGATCGTAGAGATGCAGTACGAATACCGGCGTGTCGGGTGCAGCCTGGTTCAAATCATCCAGTGTCGGCATGCGGCGCTCGGCGAACTGGAACTCCGTCCAGCCACCAACCACGCGTACCCATTGCGGATGGGGCGTGCGCGCGGCCTGATCTTTCAGCATGCGCAGCGCATCCGCCAGCGACGGCACCCCCTCCCACCGCAGTTCGAGGTTGTAGTTCAATCCCCCGCGTATCAGGTGCAAGTGGGAATCGTTGAGGCCGGGGATTACCGTCTTGCCGCCCAGGTCGATCACTTCGCTATCGTCGCGCCGATGACGGATCACGTCCTCAGCGTCGCCTACCGCCAGAAACTTGCCAGCGCGCATCGCCACGGCAGTCACCATCGGCCGGCCGGGATCGAGGGTGTGGATCCGGCCATTGATGAGAATCAGGTCGGGTGTGGCGGGCATCGTCATCAAAGCACTCCATTGAGAACCGCCCGCTTGCAGCGGCGCCCGCGCCGCTGGGTGACGACGGTGATGGGCTCCAAACGGGGATGGACGCATTCTGCAAGCGCCCGGCACGCATTGGATAGCTATACGAAAGGATAATTGTTTGCGAGGTGAACGACGCCTACGATGCAGCCCGAAGTCTGTCTCGCGCTTACCGGCCCAAGGGCTGCAATGCCACACCGCTGCGCCGCGCCGTCCGCGCTTCCTCGATCCCTTCGCTAATGGATACCGATCATGACCAATCCCAAACTTGCCGTGCTCACGCCGCAGAATTCACAGATCATTTTCATCGATCATCAACCGCAGATGGCCTTTGGCGTGCAATCGATCGATCGCCAGGTGCTCAAGAACAATACCGTGGCGCTGGCGAAATCGGCCAAGGTGTTCGACATTCCGACGATCATCACCACCGTCGAAACCGAAAGCTTCTCGGGTCACACCTATCCCGAACTCCTGGACGTCTTTCCGGAACACAAGATTCTCGAACGTACCTCGATGAACTCGTGGGACGATCAGAAGGTGCGCGATGCGCTCCAGACCAACGGCCGCAAGAAAGTGGTCGTGGCCGGTTTGTGGACCGAGGTGTGCAATAACTCGTTTGCACTGTGCGCCATGCTGGAAGGCGACTACGAGATCTACATGGTGGCCGATGCATCGGGCGGTACCAGCAAGGAAGCGCACGATTACGCCATGCAACGCATGATCCAGGCCGGCGTGGTGCCCGTGACATGGCAGCAAGTGCTGCTCGAATGGCAACGCGATTGGGCGCACAAAGCCACGTATGACGCCGTCATGTCCATCGTGCGTGAACATTCGGGTGCGTACGGCATGGGCGTGGATTACGCCTATACGATGGTGCACAAGGCACCGGCGCGCGCGCTTGGCCACCACGAAACGCTGGCGCCGGTTCCAGCGAAATAAGGCGCGTGCACCGGTCGGTCGGTCATTCGGTCGGCCGGTACGTCGGCACAGGAGCCGCTCATGAAGATCTATCTGATTGCCTTGGCCACCGGTATTCTGGTGGGCGTGATCTACGCCTCGTTGCACGTGCGTTCGCCGGCCCCGCCGGTGATTGCACTGATCGGATTGCTCGGCATTCTGATCGGCGAGCAGATCGTACCGACGGTCAAACGTATCGTCGCGGGCGAACCCATCACGGCGGCGTGGTTTACGGCGGAATGCATCCCCAAAATCACCGGCACGCCGGCCACTGGCGTGGTCGGCGAGCAGGCCGCGGCCACAAGCACCGCTGCGGTGCCACCGCCATCGGCGCCCTCACATTCCACGAAATCGGGGAAAATCGACGATCCGCGTGACGAGTGCGGCCAACATGAAGCCGCCAATCCGGGCAAGCGAGACGTTTAAAAAGTAAGCTGTTTCCAATTACTCAACAGTTTGGTACAGCGATGTGTTCTGTTCAGAATGATCCTCACCTGCCGCCGGTCATCGCCGTGGTCGACGATGACGGCTCCGTGCGCAATGGCCTGGCCAATCTTCTGCGCTCCGCCGGGTATGTGGTCCTGGGCTTCGATTCTGCAGAGTCGTTTCTCGCGTTCGAGGGTTACGCGGACTTTTCCTGTGTGGTGCTCGACGTCAGATTGACCGGAAGATCCGGTATCGATCTGCGGCGTCAGCTCAAAGACGATGGGATCGATATGCCTACGGTATTCATCTCCGCAGAAGGCGATCACGCAATGCAGTTGCGCGCGTTCGACGCCGGCGCGCACGCGTTTCTGCACAAGCCCATCGATGCCGAATTACTCTTGAAGAACGTGCGTCAGGCATCCATGCTGAGGGCGACGCCTTGAGTACCGATGCGCGTCCACGACATGCCAGCGCGACCGTCTTGCCCGCAGCGATGAACGAAGCAGGCGCGGCGATCGATCGCTATCTAGCGCAAAGCACATTGATGCCGCTGCGCCGAGACGGCGCTGTTGCACTCTATCGCGGCACGCATGGCGGGGACGGCAGCACATTCCTCCTCGCCCGAGCCGCGACGGAGGCACAGGAGATCGAGGCCGCTCAGTTGCTCGACCGCGAGTATGCGATGCGCGCCCGGCTGGACCCGTCCTGGGCCGTGCGACCCCATCAGCGTATCTGCCGGCCGGACGGCTTGGCACTGTTCTATGACGACGTTCAGGCATTGCCGCTGACGATGCTCGATGCCGCGGCGTACGGTTGCGTGTCCAAACGCCTCTATATGGCGATCTCGATCGCTTATGCACTCGGCGGCCTGCACACGCAGGGACTCGTGCACAAGAACATCAAGCCGGCCAATATCATGGCGCGTGCCAACGGCGATTGCTGGCTGAGCGGATTCGGCCTTGCCACCGTCGTGAGCGGTGCGGCACCCGATGCCGACACCACGCCGCTGATCGTCGGCACGCCCGCGTACATGTCGCCCGAGCATACGCTGCGCACCCGCCATGGTGTGGATGCACGCAGCGACCTCTATTCGCTCGGCGTCACGCTCTACGAGATGTTTACCGGGGCACTGCCCTTTGACGCGGGCGCGGCCGCCGCGCTGGGTGACTGGGCGCACAGCCATATGGCGCGAGCGCCGGCTCCGCCGCATCTGGTGCATCAGGAGGTGCCCGTCGCGGTCTCGCTGATCATCCTCAAGCTGCTCGACAAAAACCCTTCCCGGCGTTATCAATCGGCCGCCGGTCTGCAAGCCGATCTTGGGCGCTGCGCGGATGCCTGGTCGCGTAACGAGCATATCGAGCCGTTCGGGCTGGGTCTGCAAGATGCCGCGCCGCCCGAGGTGACGGCCACGCGCGCGGCCGCGATCGCGCCACAATCCGTTGGCGGCCATTCCGGCGTACTGCATGACGCCCTGCGGGACGACGGCTCGGCGATACGGCCTCGCAAAACCGAACAGCGTCATCCCGATCTGGCGCCCAGCACGCATCAGCATCCGCACGAAACCATTTCGCTTTGGGAAAGTCACGACGTACGCGACATGACGAGTGTGCTGCAAGCCTCGCACGCACTGTCCGAAGAGATTGTGTTCGACAAACTGGTCGAAACACTCTTGACCGTCACCCTCCGGTACGCAGGCGCCCAGCGCGGGCTGCTGGTGCAATGGCGCGACGGCGTAGCGCTCATCGAAGCCAGTGCCTGCTGCCGCTCGGACGGATTGACCGTGACCGTGCAGCAGAGCGTGCCCACGTCGCACGATCTGCCGCTTTCCATGCTCGAGGCGGTGCAGCGTACGCGGCAGCGAGTGGGCACGCGCGAACATGGCGAAACCGATCGCTATACGCAAGATCCTTATCTCCAGTCGCGCCCGGCCTGCTCGGCGGTATGCATACCGATCATCAAACGCACCGAACTCGTGGGCGTGCTGTACCTTGAAAATGCGTTGCTGGGTGACGCTTTTTCACCGGGCCACACCAAAGTGCTGGAACTGCTCGCCGCGCAGGCTGCCATTTCCCTGGAAACCGCCCGCCTCTACGCCGATCAGATCGCCGAGAATCAGCGCCGGCGGCAGATCGAGCACGCCTTGCGCGCCAGTGAGGCGTCGCTGAGCATGGGCGAGCAAATCAGCCATACCGGCAGCTGGCGCTGGGATCGCGAGCACGACCTGCTTGTGTGCTCAGCGGAGTTTTGTCGCATCTTCGAATTCGATCCCGCAAATAACGTGGTGCCGTTCGACGTCTTTCTCTCGCGAATTCACCCCGAAGACCGGCATGAGTTCGACGACATGCTGCGCACGCATCTGCCTGCCGGCCGCACGCTGCGCGCCGAATACCGCATCGTGCGCCCCGACGGCGCGATTCGCTATATCTCGGGCGTAGGCAAACCCATGATCGAAGACGACAGTTTCTCGGAATACGTGGGCACGGCCACCGATATCACGGTGCGGCGCGAGGCGGATGACGCGCTGCGTACCATGCAAGCCGATCTGGCGCGCGTGGCGCGCGCCACCACGGTCGGTCAGTTGACGGCCTCTATCGCTCACGAAATCAATCAACCCTTGATGTCGATCGTCTCCAATGCCGGTGCCAGTCTGCGTTGGCTCGATCGCGAGGAGCCCGAACTTAGTGCTGCGCGCGAAGGGTTGCTCGATATTGCCAGTGAAGCGCAACGCGCAGGCGAAATGATCAAAAGCCTGCAGGCGCTCACCCGCAATGCGAAGCCAAGTCTGGCGCCTGTCGATTTGCACGATACGGTGCGGCATATTCTTAAGATCAGCCGTCGCGAGCTCGAACGCCGCGATGTGCGGGTGCGCCTGAGCTTCACCTCGCACAGCGCCTGGGTCATGGGCGATACGATCCAGCTTCAGCAAGTGCTCCTCAATCTCGTGATCAACGCTATCGAAGCGATGATCGACGTACACGAGCGCCCCCGGGTGCTTGCGCTGGCATCCTGGTCGATGACCGATGAGCACATTCAAATTCGAGTCGAGGACAACGGCGTGGGGCTGACCGATCAGGATATGACGCGCGTTTTCGAACCCTTCTTCACTCGTAAGGAAAACGGCATGGGCATGGGACTGGCCATTTGCCGATCGATCGTCGATGCGCATGGCGGGTCGCTCCACGCAACGCGAAACGTGCCGCAAGGCAGTGCATTCATTCTTGCGCTTCCCACGATCGAGCCGCCATGCAGCGCCTAGTATTCGTGGTCGACGACGACGATCGGGTGCGGCTGTCGTCCGCCCGATTGCTGCAATCTGCCGGGTATGACGTGCGCGACTTTGCATCGGGCGAGGCTTTTTTACAGCATGCTCTTCCGCAAACGCCCACCTGCCTGATACTGGACATGAAAATGCCCAATTCCAGTGGTTTCGACGTGGTCGATGCCCTGGCGCAACGCGGTGAGGTGATCCCCGTCATCGTACTTACCGGCCACGGCTCGATACCGATGACCGTACGCGCGATGAAGGCCGGCGTGCGTGAGTTTCTGACCAAGCCGGTCGCCCCGGAATCGCTGCTCGCAGCCGTGGAAGAGGCGCTGGTATTCGACCAGCAGAGCCACGACACCCGCCGCGAATTGGCGGCACTGGCAGTGCGCTATCGATCGCTTACACCGCGCGAGCGCGACATCTTTCTGCATGCCGCAGGCGGCCTGTTAACGAAGCAGATCGCCGCTGAACTCGGCATCAGCGAAATCACGGTCAAAGTGCATAAGCGCAAGGTCATGGAAAAGATGCACGCTAAATCGGTGGCCGATCTGGGACGCAGCGCCGAACGGCTGCATATTGCGAGCAGCGGGCTGCGTTAGTGCAGTCTTGATCGGCCCGGCTTCAGCCCCGCCGCGCGCGCCTCAATGCGCCCGCGTCTGCGTCACGCTCGCTTCCTGCAGATCGATCTCGCGCAAAAGGCGCTGATGCACGTCATCATCGATGGCTCGTGCCCGGCGCAACCGATACAGCTCGTTGCGCTCGGCGCGCAGTGCCTGAACTCGCAGGGCGCGCTCGGCCTGCACCGCCCGCAACGCCTCGGCCGCATCTTCGTCGGTGCTGTCGCCATAATCGATCCGCCGTTGGTAGGCATCGCGCAGCCGCATGACCGCTTGCGCGCGGGCGCCGGCGGCAAGTTCGTCGCTCTCGGGCTCGGCGTTGAGAGCATCGATACGGCGTATTGCCGCTTCAGCAGCCGCAGTGCGGGCATTCTCCTCGCTACGCTGCGGCGCCGCATCAGGCAAGTCGGCGGCCAGTCCACGGGTGAGCAAGGGCAAGCCAATGCTGGCCAGCGTCAAAGAGAACAAAATGACCGCCATCGCGATGAAGATGGCAACGTCACGCCCAGGGAAAGCGCTGCCGTCCAGCATCGTCAAGGGCAGCGTCAGGATACCTGCTAAGGTAATGGCGCCCCGTACCCCGGCGGTGGCCGTCACCGCCAGCAAGCGCGTCTTGGGCATTGGGGTGGACTTGCCGAGGCGCTCGGCGCGGACCGCCGTCACGCGCACGGCCGTCCACACCCAGGCAAATCGCATCGCGCCAAGTCCAAGCGTGATCAGCGCGGCATAACCCAGCAAGTGCCAGGGGCCGGCCACGCCCGCAGACGCCGCCACAGCCGGCAGATCGTGCAACATCCCGGGCAATTGCTCGCCCAGCAACACAAAAATAATGCCGTTGAGCGCCGTCTGAATGGTGTCCCAGACGGCGTTGCGCTGCATCCGGGTGGCGGGCAACGGACGACCGATAAGCTCGGCGTAGTGCATGGCGATACCGGCGACGGCGGCCGCCAGGATGCCCGATACACCGACGTGCTCGGCGGCCAAATACGCCGCAAAGGGAATCAACAGACTGATCAGAATCTGAATCGACGAATCTTCGCCCACGCGCTTGACCAGGAATCGACTGCAGCGCCCGATCAACCAGGTGACGGCCACGCCCACGACCACACCGCCGCCCGCAACGAACGCAAAGCTCAAGGTTGCCTCGCCCATCGAAAACGTGCCCGTGAGCGCGGCCGTTACCGCAAAACTGAAGCACACCAGTCCACTGGCGTCATTCAGCAGCGACTCCCCTTCCAGGATGTGCATCAAACGCGACGGCACGGGCGAGGTCGCGGTCATGGCGCTCACGGCCACGGGATCGGTCGGCGACAAAATGGCGGCCAGCGCAAAGGCGACGGCCAGGGGCATGGCCGGGAGCATCCAGTGGATCAAGACCCCCATGCCCGCCACGGTAAACACCACCAGTCCAATCGCCAACGCGAGGATGGTGCGCCAATCGCGAAACAGCGCCCCTTTCGGAATCCGCCAACCGTCGAGAAACAGGAGCGGCGGAATGAAGAGCAGCAGGAAAAGGTGGGAATCGAACGCGACGTTGAAGCCGCTCATCGATAAACCCGCCCCCAACGCAATCTGCACGATCGGCAGGGGCACGGCGATCGGCAGCAAGCGGACGAAAAATCCGCTCACGACAACCGTCAGCAAAAAAATCAATACTACGGAGACGACGTCCATGGGGACCTCAATGTGTCAATATGGAATGCGCGGTCCAACGAATCCGCATCGAGCGACCGCTAACGCTGCTGAAGATCAACCCGTTTCTGTTGAAGATCAACGTATGTCCGCTCAAGATCAACGCATCGAACGTCTCATTCTCGACCTGCTCGGCAAACGGGACGCGTCGTCGTCGATTTGCCCGTCCGAGGTCGCGCGGGCCATGAGCGATGATGAGGCCACTTGGCGGGGCCTGATGCCGAAGGTGCGCGCGGTGGCGGCAACGTTGCAAGCGGCGGACCGGCTGCGCATCACGCGCGGCGATGAAACGGTGACACCCGCCACGCTGGATCACGGCGCGATTCGGTTGCGGCGCGGCAAGCAGTTTCCTTGATTCAGCCGAATTTGCGGGCCGCGTCCAGCGCGAGGCCCATGCCGATGCTGCCAAACACATCGCCCTCCTGACATTTGGCGTCGGGCACCAACGCCGCCAATCGCTCGCGCAGCAAGGGCACCCGGCTCGAACCGCCGGTAAAGAACAGGGTGTCCACATCGGCGGCCGCCACACCGGCCTGAGCCAGGATGTCGGTCACCGTGCGTTCGACCTTGCCCACCAGCCCGCCGATGGCGTCGGCAAACTGCGCCTGATCCACGGGCACGGCCAGACCGGCCTCGATGCGCGACATGTCGACCTGCGTGTTAGGCAATTGCGACAGCGCAATCTTGGCCTCTTCCACCTGCATCGCCAGCCAATGCCCGCTGCGCTCGGTGACCAGCTTGAGGAGACGTTCGATTTTGTCGCGTTCAACCGCGTTGCTGCGGATGAACGTGAAGTGTTCCCAGGCTTTTTTCGAATAGGCGATATTGATCGTGTGCCAGCACGACAGATTGCCGTACTGCGTGGACGGCACATCCTTGCCATTGCGAAACTGCGTGCCCAACCCCAGCAGCGGCATGGCGCTGGCCAAGCTGAGCTGCTTATCGAAATCGGTGCCGCCGATGTGCACCCCGCCGTTGGCGAGAATATCGTCGCGGCGATCGGCGCGTCCGGCGCGGTCAGGTCCCAGCCGGATCAGGGTGAAGTCGGAGGTACCGCCGCCGATATCGATCACCAGGACCAACTCTTCCCGTGCGATTCGCGATTCGTAATCGAAAGCGGCCGCCAAGGGCTCGTACTGGAATGCGATGTCTTTGAATCCCGTCGACCGGGCAATGTCGGCCAGCGTATCCTCGGCAAGCTGGTCCGCTTCCGGGTTGCCGTCCACGAAATAGACCGGCCGTCCCAATACCACCGATGAAAACTCGCGCCCGGCCGATTGTTCGGCGCGTTGCTTGAGTTCGGCGATGAACCGGGTGAGCAAGGTGCGAAAGGGCAAAGACCGCCCTTGCACTTCGGTATGGCCGTCCATCAAGGAGCTGCCGAGCAGGCTCTTCATCGATCGCATCAAGCGACCGTCATAGCCGGCCAGGTAATCCGACAACGCCGCCCGCCCATAACTAACTTCAGCGTCTTCGGCGTGAAAGAAGATGGCAGAGGGCAACGTGGGCTTGCCATCCTCGAGCAGGAGCAATGCATCGCGCCCCGGACACACCCATCCCGCCGTGGAATTGGAAGTGCCAAAGTCGATGCCGCAGGCGATTGACGTCATGTGATGCAAGACAAAAAAGAGGAGCGGCCCGGCACCGGCTCACAAAGCGCATGGGTCGACATACATACCCGACGGGGCATAAAAAACGCGCACCGCGTGGGGCATGCGTCGATGCGCGCTGGGCGGCATAACGCAGGGGCAACCCAGTAGTTTAGCGCCAATGCCGTTTGTTTTCAGACGCGATCGGCCGACGCACCCCGCCTGCCCTCGAGCGCGAGTGCCGCACTCCTCTTCGATCTGCTGACTAGGGTAATTCCTACCTATATCCTGAAAATCTTTTTCAGGATAATCAACTTCCAACAGGCACAAAGAAAACCTTTTTCACGACAGACGGGCATCGCTCCATGCATACATCGGCATTTCCCCCCTCGCTATTGGACGTCAACGGTAAGGGACTGGGCGCGTTTCCTCCCGCCTGTACCACCGCCCAGATCGGCGATCTGGGCTGGAATTTGCTGGCAGAGGACGTGAGCTTGCCGGTGGCGGTGTTGGATGAAACACGCGTCGCACACAACCTGAAGTGGATGCAGGCGTTCATGGCGGCCTACGGCGTAAAACTCGCGCCGCACGGCAAAACCACGATGAGTCCGGCGCTTTTTCAGCGGCAACTCGCGGGCGGAGCCTGGGGCATTACGCTGGCCAACGCGCCGCAGGTGCGCGCGGCCTATCACCACGGCGTGCGGCGCATCATCATGGCCAACCAATTGGTGGGCCGGGCCAATATGGCCATCATCGCCGAGCTGCTCCGCGATCCCGACTTCACTTTCTACTGCTGCGTCGACTCGGCAGCCAATGTGGCGGCCCTGGGCGCCTACTTCGCCGAGCAAGGCTTGCGCTTGCCGATCCTGATCGAACTCGGGGTGCCTGGCGGGCGCAACGGCGTGCGCGACGATGCGCAGTTGCGTGCCGTACTCGAAGCGATCGCCGCATGGCCCGATGCATTGGCGCTGGCAGGGATCGAGGTGTATGAAGGGGTATTGCCGGACGAGGCATCGATCCGCCTGTTTCTCCAACGGGCCGTTGGCGCGCTCAAGCTGCTTGCTGCCGAACACCGGCTGCGCACCGATGGACCAGCCATCCTCACCGGAGCCGGTTCGGCGTGGTTCGACATCGTGGCCGAGGAATTTTCCGGCGTGAACATCGGATCGCCGTTGGATATCGTGCTGCGTCCGGGCTGTTATCTCTCGCATGACGTGGGCATCTATCGGTCTTCCGCCGAGCGGATCAACACGCACAATCCGGTCGCCCGCGAGCATGCGCCAGGATTGTTGCCCGCCCTGCAAGTGTGGGCGTACGTGCAGTCAATTCCCGAACCCGGCCGCGCGATCATTGCGTTGGGCAAACGCGACGCAGCATTCGACGCCGGCCTGCCTTCGCCCGCCACCAGGTTCCGCCCGGGCGGTGACGCTGCGGCGCCGCGCAAAGCGCCCGCTCACTGGGTGCTCACGGCCATGATGGATCAGCACGCCTTCATGTCGATCGAGGCCAACGACGACATCCAGGTCGGCGACATGATCGCCTTCGATATCTCCCATCCCTGCCTGACGTTCGACAAATGGCGTCAGGTGTTGCTGGTGGACGAGCAATACCGCGTCACCGACGTGGCAAAAACGTTTTTCTGATTTCGGTCCTTTCGATTTCCGTTTTTCCGATCCTCGCAACACCCTTGGTTTTCGACTCCTTGGAGCTAGACTCATGAACGTGCGTACCCCCCGGCTGGGCGGCGGTTTGAAAGGCGTGCTCGCCGCTACTGCACTCGCCATCGGCTTGACGATGCTGTCCACCCCTGCTTTGGCTGCAGCGCCCACCAAAGGCGGCACGATTTCGGTCGCCACCATCGGCGAGCCGCCTACGCTCGATCCGATGAGCAGTACCGCCGATCTGGTGGGCATCCTCACGCAGCACATGTTCGAAACGCTGTACACGTTCGACGCCAAGTGGAACGTGACGCCGCTGCTGGCAGAAAAGCTGCCCGAGATCAGCGCCGACGGTCTCACCTACACCATTCCCTTGCGCACCAGCATCACGTTCCACGATGGTGCCAAGATGGATGCCGCCGACGTGGTTGCGTCGCTGAAGCGCTGGACCGAAACCGCCTCGCGCGGCAAGCAAGCGGCCAAACTGATCACCAGTATCGAAGCCTCCGGCGACAACGCCGTGCGGATCGTGCTCAAGCAGCCGTATGCCCCTTTGACCGCATTGCTGGCCATGAACAACAGTGCGGCCGTGGTGATGCCCAAGGGTAAGCTCGCTTCGCCCTTGACCGAATTCGTGGGTACCGGCCCCTATCAATTGAAAGCGCGCGTGCCGGATCAATACATCCAGCTCACCCGTTTCGAGGGCTACAAGTCGCGTGACGGCGAGCCCGATGGCTACGGCGGCGCCCGCAAGCAGTATCTGGACGAGATCCGTTTCGTGCCCGTCACGAATGCCAATACGCGTATCGAAAGTGCCGTCGCCGGCCAGTACGATTACGTGGACTCGCTGCCGGTGGAGTCGCGCGACAAAGTGCGCGCCGGCCGCTCCGAGCTGGTCATGCTCGCGCCCTTCGGCTGGCCCCGCATGGTGCTCAATACCAAGCAAGGCCTGATGGCCGACGTCAAAGTGCGCCAGGCCGTGCAATTGGCTTTGAACGAAGAAGACATGCTGTTCGCCGCGTTCGGCAACAAAGACTTCTACACGCTCAATGGCGATCTCTATCCCAAGGGTTATCCGTGGGCCACGCAACTGGGTGCCAAGGTCTACAACAAGGGCGATGCCGCCGGTGCCAAGAAGTTGCTGGACGAGGCCAAGGTGGCCAATCCCACGATCCGTATTTTGACCAGCCAGCAGTACGAATTCCATTACAAGATGGCCCTCGTTGCCGCTGAGTATTTGAAGGTCGCCGGTTTCAAGGTGGATATGCAGGTGGTGGATTGGGCGACGCTCACGCAACGCCGTCAGGATCCGGCCTTGTGGGATGTGTTCATCACCCATAGCCCGTTCCTGCCCGAGCCGGCATTGATCGACTTCCCCTCCAAGGATGCGCCGGGATGGTGGGATACGCCGCGCCGCAACCAAACACTGGACGCCTTCAACCAGGCCCGCACGCCCGACGAGCGCGTGAAGCTGTGGAAGGACGTGCAGCAGGCCGTGTACGACGAAGTGCCGTTCATCAAGGTGGGCGACTTCAATGCCCAAGCCGCTCGCGCCAAGACGCTCGAAGGCGTGACGCCCGCGCCGTGGCCTTACTTCTGGAACGCCTACAAGACGGCGAAGTAACCGCCGTCGTTGCGGCGCCCCTGAAGCAAAGGCGCCGCAACCCCTCGCCCATCGAGGGCCGACCCGCTCCAAGCGTTTGAGGATTGACCCGTGTTGCGTTATCTCATGAACCGGATCGTCGGACTGATCGCGGTGATGTTCATCGTCGCCACCATCGTGTTCGTCATCATCCGCGTGACCCCCGGCGACCCCGCCGCGGTGATGCTCGGCCCCGAGGCCAGCCAGCAGGACATCTCCGCCCTGCGCACGCAGCTCGGGCTGGATCGGCCGCTGCCGCTGCAATATGTGACGTGGCTCGGCCAACTGGCTCGCGGCGATCTCGGGCAATCCATCTTCCTGAACAAGCCCGTGCTGTCGGCGCTGGCCGACCGCGCCGAGCCCACGTTCTGGCTGACGATCATGTCGCTCTTGATTGCGACAGCGATCGCGGTGCCGGTGGGGATTCTCTCGGCCGTCAAACGTGGCACGGTGCTGGATCAGTCGGTGCTGTCGTTTTCGATGTTCACCTCCAGCGTGCCGAGCTTCTGGCTGGGACTGCTCCTGATGCAGGTATTCGCCGTCAAACTCGGCTGGCTGCCGGTGTCCGGATATGGCGGCCCGGATGCGTCGATCGGCACGCGGCTGTCGCATCTGATTCTGCCGGCGGTGGTGCTAGGCGTCGTCAACTCGGCACTCATCACGCGGTTCATCCGCGCCAGCATGCTCGACGTGTTGCGCGACGACTACGTACGCACCGCGCGCGCGAAGGGGCTGACGGAAACGCGCGTCATCCTCAAGCACGCGGTTCGTAATGCGCTGATTCCTATTCTGACGGTGATCGGTCTGACCACGGCCCTGTTGATCAGCGGCGCGGTGGTCACCGAGACGGTGTTCGGCCTGCCGGGTGTGGGTAGCCTGGTCGTCTCGGCCGTTCTGCGCCGCGACTATCCCGTCATTCAGGGCGCGCTGCTCGTGATTGCCGCGATCTACGTGCTTATCAATCTTTTCATCGACCTCATGTATATGGTGGTCGATCCTCGGGTGCGCTACTGATGGCCATGGCACTTCCTTCCACCGCCGGCGGCGGCGATCGCTGGCAAGTCTTGCGCCTGCTGGTGGCACGCAAAACGGTGCTGATCAGCCTGATCGTGCTGGTCGTTCTGATTGCAGCCGCATTGCTCGCGCCGTACGTCAGCCCCTTCGATCCTTATAAATTGTCGATCATGAATCGGCTGAAGGGCCCGAGCAGCGTGCACTGGTTTGGCACCGACGACTTCGGCCGGGACGTATTCAGCCGGGTCATTCACGGCGGCAGACTGTCGCTGATGGTCGGCTTTTCGGTCGTGATCCTGGCCAGCGTGCTGGGTATCGCGCTTGGGCTCATCGCTGGGTTCTTTCGCCGCGCCGACAAGTTCGTTTCACGCCTGATCGACGCCATGATGGCGTTTCCCGACATCCTGCTGGCCATTGCACTGGTGGCGGCACTGGGGCCCTCCCTCATCAACGTCATCATTGCGTTGGGCATCGTCTACACGCCGCGCCTGGCGCGGGTGGTGCGCGCCTCCACCCTCGTGATCCGCGAGCTGCCCTTCGTGGAAGCCGCGCGCGCGCTGGGCGTGCCTACCTATCGCATCGTGACGGTGCACGTGTTGCGCAACCTGATCTCGCCGATCCTGGTGCAAGGCACGTTCATCTTCGCCTATGCCATTCTGGCGGAGGCCGGTTTGTCGTTTCTCGGCGTCGGCGTCTCGCCCGATATTCCCACCTGGGGCACGATGATCAACTCGGGTCAGCAGTACATGGGACAAGCCGACTGGATCATGATCTTCCCCGGTATCGCCATCGTGTTGTCGGTCCTGTCGCTGCAATTGCTCGGCGACGGACTGCGCGACGTTCTCGACCCGCGCTTGCGCAAGGAGCTGTAAATCATGACCGCAAGCAGCAGAGATATCGTCCTTTCGGTAGACGGACTCAAGACCTGGTTTCACAGCCGCGACGGCGTGGCGAAATCGGTCGATGGGGTCACCTTCGATCTGGCGCGCGGTGAAACGCTCGCGATCGTGGGTGAGTCGGGATCGGGAAAATCGGTGACCAGCCTGTCGATCATGGGTTTGTTGCCCAAGCCGGCGGGCCGTATTGAAGCCGGCAAGATCCTCTTTCGCGACCGCGGCGGCAAGCACCATGACCTGGCTCAGGCCTCCGCCGCCACGTTGCGGCGCATTCGCGGCGCCGAAATCGCCATGATCTTCCAGGAGCCGATGACGAGCCTCAACCCGTTGTATACCGTGGGCGATCAGATCGCCGAGGCGGTGCTGCAACATGAGGGCGGCTCGCATGCAGCCGCTTTGAAACGTGCGCAGGAGATGCTCGAACGGGTCGAGATACCCGCCGCTGCGCGCCGCGTAAACGAATATCCGCACCAGATGTCGGGCGGCATGCGCCAGCGCGTGATGATCGCCCTGGCGCTGGCCTGCAATCCATCGGTGTTGATCGCCGACGAGCCCACCACGGCCCTGGACGTGACGGTGCAGGCGCAAATTCTGGATCTGTTGCGCCGGCTGCAGGCCGAATCCGGCATGAGCATTCTGTTCGTTACCCACAACCTGGGCGTGGTGGCTGAAATCGCGCATCGCGTGGCGGTGATGTATGCCGGGCGCGTGGTTGAGGACGCCGGCGTGTACGACCTGTTCGAGCGCCCCACCCATCCGTACACGCGGGGGTTGCTGTCCTGTATTCCGACGGCCGCGTTGTTGGCCTCGCGCGAGCGCCTGCAGCCCATCCCGGGCAACGTGCCCAGCGTGCTGGCGCTGCCGCCCGGCTGCACGTTCGCCCCGCGCTGCCCGATCGCCGAGCCGGCCTGCACACAGGCCGTTCCTGAACTGCTGCCCGTGTGGCCCGAGCATCTTGCCCGCTGCATCAAGGTAACGCCGCAATGACCGACACGCTTCTGTCTCCCCCCGCCTCGACCAGCATCACCGATCGCGCCACGACAGCCGGTGGTTCGGGTACCGCCCGCGCGGCCCATCGTGCCGCACCGCTCTTGCGAGTGACCGACCTGAAAGTGCATTTCCCCACCGGATCGGGCCGTCATGCGCCCGTGGTGCGCGCCGTGGATGGCGTGTCGTTCGACGTGCCGCGCAACACCATCGTCGGCCTGGTGGGCGAATCGGGTTCGGGCAAAACCACGACCGGGCGGGCATTGCTGAAGCTGGTGGCTGCCACTGCCGGGCGCATCGAGTTCGATGGCCACGATCTGTCGTCGTTATCGGAAAAGCAGATGCTGCCGTGGCGGCGCCGCATGCAGATCGTCTTTCAAGATCCGTACGCCAGCCTCAATCCACGCATGAGCGTGGCCGAAATCATCGGCGAGGCGCTGGACACGCACAAGCTCGCGCAGGATCGCCGCGAGGCCCGCATCAGCGAGCTGCTCGAGCGGGTGGGCTTGAATGCCGATCACCGCACGCGTTATCCGCACGAATTCTCCGGCGGCCAGCGGCAGCGCATCGGTATTGCGCGCGCTCTGGCGGTGGAACCTGACTTCATCGTGGCCGATGAGCCCGTGTCCGCCCTGGACGTATCCGTGCAGGCACAAGTGCTCAACCTGTTGCAGGACCTGCAGCGCGATCTGGGCTTGACGATGCTTTTCGTGGCGCACGATCTGGCCGTGGTCGATTATCTCTGCGACGAGGTCGTGGTGATGTACCTGGGGCACATCATGGAGCGCGGCCCCACGCGTGAGGTGTATGCACGGCCACGCCATCCGTATACGCGCGCGTTATTATCGGCGGCGCCCGTACCCGATCCGCGCGCGCCCCGCTCGCGAATCCTGCTCAAGGGCGACATTCCCAGCCCGATCGATCCGCCTTCAGGCTGCGTGTTTCGCACCCGCTGCCCGCATGCTGCGGACATCTGCGCGCAAGCCACGCCGCCGGCCCGATCGATGGGTCCCGACCATTACGTCGCCTGTGTCCGGCTCGACGAGATCGACGCCTCATAATTGGTGAGAAGCATGCAACCCGTTCGCGATATCGTCTATCACATCCGCAGTACGCGCGACGACTTGAGCGCGACCGAACGCAAGGTGGCCGATGCGATTCTGGAAGACATCGCGCACGCGGCCAGTGCCACACTGGATCAATTGGCCCAACAGGCAGGCGTGAGCATTGCAACGATCTCGCGCTTCGCCCGCGCGGTGGGCTGCGACGATACACGAGACCTGAAGGTGAAGCTCGCGCAGGCAAGTGCCGTGGGGACGCGATTTCTGGATACGGATGCCCCGCCAGACGAAAGCGCTTTCTATTCCCGCCTGTATGCGGATATCGAGAGTACGCTGCGCCATCATCTCACGCAGTTTTCCGAAGCGTTGGTGCAACGCGCGGCCGGAATCGTCGGCGGCGCGCGAATGACATACATCTTCGGCATGGGCGGCGCCTCCGCGGCACTGGCGCAGGAAACCCAGTCGCGGCTCGTGCGCCTGGGCTACCCCGTTGCCGCATACAGCGATGCGGTGCTCTTGCGCATGGTGGCCGCGACGCTGGATGAACGTGACGCAGTGATCGTGCTGTCGGCCTCGGGACTCACGCCTGAAATCCTGTCGGGCGCCCGTATCGTCAAGCAATACCGCGCCCCCATCGTCGCGCTCACCGATCCCGAATCGCCGCTGGCCGAACTGGCCGACGTGGTGCTGCCGATCCATGCCGACGAAACCGACTTCATCTATAAACCCTCCTCATCGCGCTACGCCATGCTGCTGGCGATCGATTTTCTGGCCACGGAACTGGCCTTGGCACGCAAGGTAGAGACGCGTGAACGGCTGCGCCGCATCAAGCTGGCGCTGGACGAGTATCGCGGCGGCCCCAACCGGTTGCCGCTCGGAGATTGACACGATGTACCACACAGTAATCGGCGCGGTTCGCGTGCTTGACGGCACCGGCGCCGGCGAATTCATGGCCGACGTGGCGTTGGCGGATGGCCGCATCGCCGCGGTTGCCGCAGCCGGCGCCTTGGCCGGCGCCAGCACGCGCGATCGCATCGACGGCACGGATCTGGTGCTGGCACCGGGCTTTATCGATGTGCATACGCACGACGACACCAACGTCATCCGCAAGCCCGAGATGCTGCCGAAGCTGTCGCAAGGCGTGACGACGGTGGTCGTGGGGAATTGCGGTATCAGTGCCTCGCCGGTGGCGTTGCGCGGCGACCCGCCCGATCCGATGAATCTGCTGGGCCATCAGCACGACTTCGTGTACCCGACGTTTGCAGACTACACGCACGCGGTGGATGCCGCCCAGCCGGCAGTCAACGTGGCCGCGCTCGTGGGCCACACGGCGCTGCGCAATAACCATATGGACCGGCTGGACCGCAGCGCCACCGCGGATGAAATTGCCGACATGCGTGCACAACTGCGAGATGCCCTGGAGCATGGCGCCATCGGGCTGAGCACCGGCCTGGCCTATGCCTCGGCATTCGACGCGGACACGGCCGAAGTCAAAGCGCTGGCCGAAGAGCTCAGTGCGTTCGGTGCGCTGTACACCACCCACCTGCGCACCGAATTCGCGGCGATCATCGACGCGATGCAGGAAGCCTTCGACATCGCCGGCCACGCCCGGGTGCCGGTGATCGTGTCGCACCTGAAATGCGCCGGCGCGGGCAACTGGGGCCGCAGCGGCGAAGTCCTGGCGATGCTGGACACCGGCGGCAAGATGGTGCCGGTGGGCTGCGATTGCTATCCCTATTCGGCCAGTTCCTCCACCCTCGACCTGAAGCAGGTGACCAGCGATTTCGATATCGACATCACCTGGTGCACTCCGCATCCGGAAATGGCTGGGCGCAAATTGGCCGATATCGCCGCCGCCTGGAATGTCTCGCTGCTCGATGCCGCGCGGCGCCTGCAACCTGCCGGCGCGGTGTATCACGGCATGCACGAGGACGATGTGCGCCGCATCCTCGCGCACCGGCTCACGATGATCGGTTCGGACGGTTTGCCGAACGATCCGTTGCCGCATCCGCGCCTGTGGGGTGCGTTTCCGCGCGTGCTGGGCCACTACAGCCGCGATATGAACCTGTTTCCACTGGCGCAGGCCGTGCACAAAATGACGGGCCTGTCGGCCGCGCGCTTCGGCCTGGCCGAACGCGGCGTCATTCGTGAGGGCTATCGTGCCGACCTCGTGCTGTTCAACCCAGCGACCGTCATCGATCGCGCCACGTTTGCGGCACCCGTGCAGCCGGCCGCCGGCATCGAAGGCGTCTGGGTCAACGGCACGCTGTCCTACCGTCAGGGTCACGCCCTGCCCGATCGCGCCGGCCGCTGGTTGCCGCGCAGCGGCGACTTGCGCGCCGGATTCGACGCCTATCCGGATTCGACGCTTACCCACCCTAAAGGAATCAGTTCATGAGCAATGCATCCACGCCCACACCCGACGCCAACGGCATCATTCGTTACGGCGCTGCCGGCGGTGTCGGCCAAGGCGGGGCACACATGCCGTTCTCGCGTGCCGTTCAAGCCGACGGCTGGTTATACGTGTCGGGCCAGGTGCCGATGGAAAACGGCGAAGTCATCGTCGGCAATGTAACGACGCAGTCGCACGTGGTCATCCGCAATCTGATGGCCGTGCTGAAAGAAGCCGGCTACGGCCCGGAAAACGTCATCCGTTGCGGCGTGTGGCTCGATGACCCGCGCGACTTCGCGGCCTTCAACAAAGTCTTCGTCGAATACTTCGGCGAACATCCGCCCGCGCGCGCCTGCGTGGAGTCGCGCCTGGTGATCGACGCCAAGGTCGAAGTCGAGTGCGTGGCCTACAAGAAGCCCTGAGCAGCACGAGAATCTGACCAACTCACAGGACCTTGAACCTCTCAAGCGTCCGGACGTCTGCCACGATCGTCCCGTGGCATCTGTGTCATCCCGCTACGCGAACAACCGTCATGTGAAGTCTCTAGACTCCATCGTGATGAATTGTTGCGGCGCAGCGAGATCGGCCGTGGATAGGCGTATAGTCGATAGCGCGCAAGGCTTGGTTTCACGCCCTGCGCCGCGGCGGCCTCTCCCCGGCCGATCGCAGCATCCGCGTCTCGCAGCCCGCTCGGGCCCACGTCAAAAGGACGGTCATGACGCTCATATTCTGGCTGGTCTCCCGCCTCCCGCTCGCCTGGGCGCAATCTATCGGTGACATTGTCGGCACCCTCATCGCACGCTTGCCGGGCCGTTATGGCGAGCGTCTGCGCACCAATTATCTGCATGCATTTCCGGCCGCCACAGGCGGTGACGTCACCTCGGCCGGCCGCGCCGCCGGGCGCATGATGATGGAGATGCCGTATTTCTGGATGCGGCAAAACGGCGTGGCACCCCTGCACATCGAACCGGAAAATTATCAGGCGCCCGTTCAGGCGGCCCTGGCGAAAGGGAAAGGCGTGATCCTTCTCTCCCCGCATCTTGGCGGCTATGAGCTCCTCGGACCGCTCTTCGCGCAACACGCACGCTCGACCGTATTGTTCAAGCCGCCGCGCAGCGATTACTTCCGCAAACTCGTCGAACGCAATCGCGCAGGCCAGGATCTGGCGATGGCGCCGGCCAATTATCGCGGCGTGCGCATGCTGTTGAAGGCCCTGCGACGCGGTGAGATCGTGGGTATCCTGCCCGACCAATGCCCGCCGGGCGGCGAAGGTGAGTGGGCGCCGTTTTTCGGTCGCCAGGCTTATACGATGACGCTCGTGCAGCGCCTGCAAGCGCAAACGGGCGCGACGATCGTGCTCGTATTCGCGCAACGGCTTGCCGCGCGCGCGAGCTACCGCATCCATGTCGAACCGCTCGATCACCCGCTGCCCGCCGATCCGCATGCGGCCACCGTGGCGATCAACGCGCACATGGAAAGACTGATCAAAATGGCGCCCAATCAGTATCTGTGGGGCTACAACCGCTATAAGCGGCCTACCGGCGCGCCGCTCGCCACCGATGCCGCGTCGGTGAACGCCGCCAGATAACGCCGCAACACGCCGCTGGCATAGGCGCTCGCCACGGCGTTGACGAACCGCATGAAGTCGGTGGCGGCATGGGCATCGGCGCGGTCGGAGATGGTTCGAACGACGGTAAACGGCACACCATATTCCACGCACACCTGCGCCACCGCGCCGCCCTCCATTTCGACGCACAGGGCGTCAGGCAGTGCGGCAAGAATCTCAGCGGCATGCGTGGCGCCGCTTACAAAGCAATCGCCGCTCACGATGAGCCCGCGATGCACCCGCGGCGCGCGCAGGGCGAATACAGAACGATCATCGGCTGTGATCGCGGTCGGCATATCGTGCGTCAGAAACGCACCGGCACACGCCGTCATGCGATCGCTCAGGTCCGGCGTGGCCGGCAGGCGGCTCAGCGCCAGCAACGGAATTTCGTACTGGGGAAATAACGGGCTGGCGTCCATGTCGTGCTGCATGAAGACGTCGCCGATCACGATATCGCCAATGGCCACCCCCGGCCCGATGCCGCCTGCAACCCCGGTAAACACAATCGCTTCGACGTCGAACGTATGGATCAGCGTCACCACCGTGGCCGCGGCGGCGACCTTGCCCACGCGAGCGAGCACCACCACACACGCCCGACCGTCCAGCATGCCGCGATGGTAGTCGCGCCCGCCGATGCGTTGTACGTGGCGGGCCTGCATCGCCTCAAGCAGGCCGGCGATCTCGGCATGCAAGGCGGCCACGATGCCGAGGGGTCTTGAAGTGGGGATCAACGTTGTACTCCGATAAACAAACATTTGGACTGCGCGCGACGTGCCGTGTGAACACGGTGCGCGGCGCCGGATAAAACTGCGTTCCCGGGCCGTGCGCGGCGTCAAAAAGACGCTATGCTTGCGCATTGGGTCATTGGTATCGCGATGACGCTCGTCCGTCCGCCCCGCTCAGGCGTTTCATACCGAACATGTTCAAGCGTCGGCCACTGCCATTTTATTTCGCACTGATCCTCTTTTGCGCCGCCGTAACCATTCCTCTGTGGTTGAGCGCAACGTGGGCACACGATCAGGCTGAACGTCAGTATCGCGCCGATGTCGATCTCTTCGCGCGACGCGCCCTGCATCGCGCTGAAGACGTCATTCAACGCAGCAAGAACGCGCTGGACGAATTATCCGGCTTTCGCGACACGGGCTGCACGCCACCCCATCTTGCCGCCCTGCGCCGCGTGGCGTATGAATACCGGTATGTTTCAAGCGTGGCGTATTACCAGGGCTCGCGGGCCGTGTGTGCCTCCAATAGCGACGAGCGCGAATTGCCGGTACTCGACACGCCCGACTGGCGCACCCGCGACGGCGTCTCGATCTGGTTTTCGGCGCATAACCCAACCGGGTTGAATCGCCGCATGGTGAACTTCCGGCGCGACAATCACGTCATCGTCGTCGACCCGCTCAGTTACGTCGACGTGCTGGGCAATACGGCAGAAATGGCGCTGGCGGTCGTGAGCGTACCCACCAGCCAGGTGGTCGCCCGTTGGGAAACCAGCAACCCCGCTCCCCTGCTGGCGGCCGCATTGCGCGGCGAATCGTCCACGCACGAGGGCCGGTACTTTACCGTGCAGAAGTCGTCGGCCCTGCCGATCGCGGTCGTCGCCTCGGTGCCGTTGGGCACGATCGAAAATGCCTGGCGCGAGCAAATGCTTATCTGGGTGCCCATGGGCCTCATCTGCGGCATATTCGGCGGTTGGGGCGCGCTCAGTCTGCTGCGGCGCTATCAGTCGCTGGGATATCAGTTGCAAGCGGCCGTGCAGCGCGGCGACCTGGAAGTGCACTACCAGCCGATCGTGGACATGCACGCGCAACGCTGCGTGGGCGCCGAAGCCCTCGTACGCTGGCCCCTGGGCGACGGCACCTGGATGAAGCCGGATGTGTTCATCCCCCTTGCCGAACAAAGCGGCGCCATCGTGGACATTACCGCGCTGGTGGTGGCCCGCATCGCGGCAGATCTCGGCCCCTTCCTCGCAGACCGGCCCAACGTCCGCATTTCGTTCAACGTGTCGCCGCCCGACATCAGCCGCGACGGCATGCCCGATGTGCTCGACCAGGCCATGGCGCGTTCGGGCATTCGTCCGGAACAGCTCTGTCTGGAAGTGACCGAGCGGGGCTTTTTCGATCCCGCCCTCGCTCGGGACCAACTTCAGGCGATTCGGGATGCAGGCCACTCGGTGTACATCGACGATTTCGGCACGGGCTATTCGAGCCTGGCGTACCTGCAGAATCTTCCGGTCGACGTCCTGAAGATCGACAAGCGGTTCGTCGACACCGTGGGCACCGAATCAGCCAGCAGCACGGTGGCCGACCACATTATCGCCATGGCGCAGGATCTTGGTCTCACGCTCATCGCCGAAGGTATCGAAACCACGGCCCAAGCCGACTATCTGCTGGCGCGCGGGGTGCAATACGGGCAAGGCTGGCTGTTCAGCCGCGCCCTGCCCGCTGCTGCCTTCCGGCGATATGCCGATGCGCTCAACGGCACGTGATCCGTGCACGTAAACCCTAGTTGGCGAGTAACCCCGCGGCTCCGTAGAATTCAAACGTTCGTTTGAAATAGCCATTCGGTTGAGAGGCAGTCATTCAAACGGTTACCGATCCGAGGATGACGATGCGCCACGCCACCGATCTCCGTTCCGTCACCACACGCGAAGCGCTGCTCGATTGCGCCGAACGTCTGTTTGTCGAGCACGGGCACGCCGCCACCTCGTTGCGCGACATCACGCGCGAGGCGCACGCCAATCTGGCCGCCGTCAATTATCACTTCGGCGGGAAAGAAGCGCTGATCCAGGCGGTACTGAAACGCCGGCTCGCGTCGCTCAACAGCGAACGCCTCGCTGCGCTCGATGCACTGGAAAGCCAGGCTGGCGATCAAGCCCTCAAGCCCTCGCAGATCGTCGACGCCTTCTTCGGCACCCTCCTGCGCCAGGCCGCATCGCCGACAAACGAAGGCGGGCGTTTTCTTACGCTCCTCGAACGCACGATGACCGACCCGGCGAGTTTTGTGCGTACCGTCTTCGCCGATGAATACGCCGGGGTACTGGAACGCTTCAAGCGTGCGCTGTTTCGCGCCTTGCCCGATGTGCCGCGCGAGGAGATTCTGTGGCGGTTTCATTTCATGCTGGGCGCAACGTCGTTTGCGATCGCGGGGTCGAACACCTTGCGCCTCGTCATGGGCTGGGAGGATCTCGGGCAGGACGCGCCGTCAACCGCCTCCCAACACGGCACCACAGTGGAAACCGAACGGCTGCTCGAACGCCTGATGAGTTTTCTGTTGGGGGGCTTGCGCGCGCCCTTGCCTCAACCCGCCGCCTGACCTCAGACAGCCCGAATCGTCGTCCCATCCGGCGATCGGCCCAGCCCTTCAGACATATGACGCGAACCGCATGCGCCATGTGTGCTTTCGACAATAGCGGACAGGAGACATCACCATGGGCGTTGCTTTACTCGTGCTGGCCATCGTCATCGGCGTGCCGATCGTTGTGCTCGCCGTCCCAGCCTTAAGGCGCGCGATCCTCTCGCGCCCGCTGTTGAAGGTGTTCCGGCGTGTGCTCCCGCAAATGTCGGATACCGAACGCGATGCGCTCGAGGCCGGCACCGTGTGGTGGGAGGGAGAACTGTTCCGCGGCGATCCTCAATGGGGCACGCTCGCCGCTTACCCGCGACCCGTACTCACCGCCCGCGAGCAAGCCTTCATGGACCGCGAAGTCGAGATCGTTTGCGCCATGGTCGACGACTGGGACGTTACCCAGCACCGCTTCGATCTGCCGGAAAACGTATGGACGTATCTCAAGCAGAATGGCTTTTTGGGAATGATCATTCCCGAGTCGCATGGCGGATTGGGATTTTCGGCGTTCGCGCATTCGCAGGTCGTGACCAAGCTTTCCACCCGATCATCGGCCCTGTCGGTATCGGTAATGGTGCCCAACTCTCTGGGCCCGGCCGAACTGCTCCTGCATTACGGCACCGACGCGCAGAAAGCACACTATCTGCCGCGACTCGCGCGCGGCGACGACGTGCCGGCGTTTGCGTTGACCAGTCCGTGGGCGGGGTCGGACGCCGCTGCCATCCCGGATCGAGGCGTCGTGTGCCGCGGCATGTGGCAAGGCCAGGACGTGCTGGGTATGCGCGTGTCGTGGGACAAGCGCTACATCACGCTGGCACCGGTATGCACCCTGCTGGGCCTGGCGTTTCGCCTCTACGATCCCGACCATCTATTGGGCGAGATCGAAGATATCGGCATCACCTGCGCGCTGGTGCCCCACGATCATCCCGGTGTGGAGACCGGCCGTCGGCATTTCCCGCTCAACGCCATGTTCATGAACGGGCCGACGCACGGCCGCGATGTGTTCATGCCGCTCGACTTCATCATCGGGGGCCCTGCGCGCGCCGGCCACGGCTGGCGCATGCTGATGGAGTGCCTGGCCGCGGGACGCTCGATATCGCTGCCGTCGTCCAACACGGGCATGTGCGTGCTCACCGCGCGCGCCGTGGGCGCCTACGCGCGCGTGCGCACCCAGTTTCGGCTTCCGGTGGGCAAATTCGAAGGGGTGGAAGAAGCCCTCACGCGGATCGCCGGCCATACCTACATGATGGACGCCGCCCGCGTGATGACGGCGGGCGGGCTCGATCAAGGGGCAAAGCCCTCGGTGGTGTCGGCCATCGTCAAGTATCACATCACCGAGCGTGCGCGCCAGGTCGTCAACGACGGCATGGATGTGATCGGCGGCAAGGGAATTTGTCTGGGACCCGCCAATTTCCTGGGCCGGGCCTATCAGCAGTTGCCCATCGGCATCACCGTCGAAGGCGCGAACATCCTCACGCGCAGCCTGATCATTTTCGGGCAAGGCGCGATCCGCTGCCATCCTTATGTGCTGAAGGAAATGCAGGCCGCGCGCGACGCCGATCACGAACGCGGCCTGATCGCGTTCGACGACGCATTCTGGTCGCACGTGCGCTTCATCTTCGGCAATGCGGGACGGGCATTCGGGCGCGCCGTGACGGGTGCCCGTCTGGTGGCAGTGGATGCCGATGTCGATCCCGGCATGAAGCGCTATTACCAGCAGTTGTCGCGCATGTCGGCCGGTTTCGCGGTCGCAGCCGACGTGGCGATGCTGGTGCTGGGCGGCGAACTCAAGCGCCGTGAAAAACTTTCTGCCCGCTTGGGCGACGTGCTTTCGCAGATGTATTTGATCTCATGCACGCTCAAGCGATTCGAAGACGAGGGCCGTCAACAGGCCGACGCCGCCCTCGTGCACTGGAGCGTGCAGGACGCCCTGATGCGGGCGCAGACGGCATTCGAAGGGGTGCTCGCGAACTTTCCGAACCGCCTGGCGGCAGGCATGTTGCGCCTGATCGCCCTGCCTGGTGGCGCCTTCGCCGCGCCGCCCAGCGATGCGCTTGGCCATGACGTGGCACGTCAACTGATGACACCGGGCGGCACGCGCGATCGTCTGACGGCCACCTGCTTTTTGCCGGACAGCGATCACGATCCCGTCGGCGCCATCGAAGCCGCCTTCCTCGCGGCCATTGCCTGCGAACCCTTGGATGCCAAGGTGCGCGCGATCGAAAAGCGCGGCGAGATGGCCGGCAGTCCGCTGAACAATGTGCGCGACGCAACGCAGGCCGCTTATGCCGCAGGCGGATTGACCGAGGACGAATATGCACAACTCAAGAATCGTGACATCCTGCGCGACCGTGTGATCGCGGTGGACGATTTTCCGTTCGACTATGGTCGCGCGATTGCCGAAGAACCCCTGGCCCGCACGGCCAACGGTTGAGGATTTCCATGGTTTTTCAGCCCATCTACATTATCGACGGCGCACGCACGCCATTCCTGAAAGCACGCAACGCGCCCGGTCCCTTTTCGGCCGGCGACCTGGCCACGCAGGCAAGCCGCGCCCTCCTGTTGCGCCAACCTTTTGCCGCTGGCGATATCGACGAGGTGATCCTCGGTTGTGCTGCGCCGTCGGCCGACGAGACCAATATCGGCCGCGTCGTAGCGCTGCGCGCCGGTTGCGGCGAGCATGTGCCCGGATGGACAGTGATGCGAAATTGCGCCTCCGGCATGCAGGCCCTCGATTCTGCATTGCTCACATTGCAAGCGGGCCGCGCGCAGTTGGTGCTGGCGGGCGGCGTGGACGCGCTCTCGCGGGCCCCTTTGCTGGTTTCCGACGCCATGGTGGCGTGGCTCTCGCAATGGCGAGCCGCCTCATCGTGGCGTGCCAGGCTGGCCTTGCTCAAACGATTTCGGCCAGCCGATCTGGCGCCCGTCATCGGTCTTTTGAAAGGGCTCAACGATCCCGTCGTCGGTCTGTCGATGGGCCAGACGGCCGAAAATCTGGCCGCGCGTTTCGGCATCGATCGGCTGGCGATGGACACCTATGCGCAGCGCAGCCACCGCCGCGCGCGCATCGCGCAATCGTCCGGCGCCTTTGCCGACGTGGTGGGCGTGACGGCCCTGTCCGGGGTGCTGCACGATCGCGATGACGGCATTCGCGACGATGCCACGCCCGAAAAACTGGCGCGATTGAAAGCCGTGTTCGATAAACCCTACGGCCAGATCACCGCGGGCAACAGCTCGCAGGTCACCGATGGCGCCGCCATGCTGGTACTCGCGAGTGCGGCCGCCGTCGACAAATGGCAGTTGCAACCCATCGGGCGCATTGTCGACGTGCAATGGGCCGGACTGGACCCCGCTCAGATGGGACTGGGTCCGGTACACGCCGCCACACCAATCATGCAGCGCCACGGTCTGGGCCTGCACGATCTCGACCTCTGGGAAATCAACGAAGCTTTTGCAGCGCAGGTGCTCGCCTGCCTGGCCGCCTGGGAAAGCGACGACTATTGCCGCGAACATTTCGGCTGCGATGCGTTCGGCACGCTGGATCAAGCGCGACTCAACGTGGCGGGTGGTGCCATCGCGCTCGGTCATCCCGTGGGCGCATCGGGCGCGCGGATCGTGCTGCAACTGCTGCGCAATCTGCATGGCCGCGGTTTGCGCCGCGGCATGGCGGCCATTTGCATCGGCGGCGGCCAAGGCGGCGCCATGTTGATCGAAACACTCAATGGGAGCGCCTCATGACCGCATTCGAAGATCGGGCGCGCGGCCCCCTGGCGGCAACGGCCGTCGACATCGGGCACGCATTGCGCCATTGGCGCGCCGAGCAGGAAAGCGACGGCCTGTTATGGCTCACCTTCGACCGCGCCGAACATACCGTGAATGCCTTGTCGGCCGAAGTGCTCGACGAGCTCGATCACCTCCTGGCCTATTTCGAACGCCACGTGCCCACGGGCATGATCATCCAGAGCGCCAAGCGCACCGGCTTCATCGTGGGTGCGGACATCGACGCGTTTGCCGCACTGACTACCGTGCAGGATGCACGCGTGTTGATCGCGCGCGGTTGGGACACCTTCGATCGGCTGGCACGCGCGCCGTATCCCACGCTTGCGTTGATCCGCGGACATTGCCTGGGCGGCGGCCTGGAGCTGGCACTGGCCTGCCGATACCGCATCGTGGTGGACGAACCGGGCACCACACTCGGTTTGCCGGAAGTGATGCTGGGGATTTTTCCCGCCTGGGGTGGCATGGCGCGCCTGCCTGCATTGATCGGCGCCCCGCAGGCGCTCGACCTGATGCTGTCGGGCCGCACCCTCACCCCTGCACGCGCCAGCCGCGCCGGCATCGTCGACCTGCGCGTGCCGGCCCGGGTGATGCATGCAAGCGCGCGGGGGCTCGTCTCTTCCAAGCGCCGACCCGCACGCGCGCGGGGCTGGCGGGCGCTCACCAATCTGCCGCCCTTCAAGAAACTGGTTGCCGTGCAAGCGCGCAAATCCGTGGACAAACGCGATCCTTATCATCACTACGATGCCCCCCGCGCGATCATCGAATGCTGGTCCGAACATGGTGGCAATCCGTTGCGGGCGCCACTATTGATCGAGTCCATCGTCAACGGCGACACCGCACGCGAATTGCTGCGCGTGTTCCGCTTGCGCGAACGGCTGAAAGGCCAAGGCAGGCAAAGCAGCGTTTCGGACGACGGCATCCGGCAAGTTCACGTCATCGGCGCCGGCGTCATGGGCGGGGATATCGCCGCGTGGTGTGCGCTCAAAGGGCTGCGTGTCACCTTGCAGGACACCGATCCCGCCCGGATCGGCGCGGCATTGGCCCGCGCCGCCAAGCTCTTCTCGCGTCGCGCAGGGTCGCCCCTGGAAGCGCGCAACGCGTTCGATCGCTTGACCCCGGATGCCCGCGGCGATGGCGTGGCACGCGCCGATCTGATCATCGAGGCCATCGTCGAACGCGTCGATGCCAAGCAAGCCCTCTACGCGTCGCTTGCGCCGCGCATGCGGCCCACCGCCATCCTGGCGACCAATACGTCGAGCCTGTCGCTGGCCACGTTGCGTGAAGGTCTGGCACAACCCGCTCGCTTCATCGGCATCCACTTCTTCAATCCCGTCGCACGCATGCCGCTCGTCGAAGTGGTGAGCGATGAACAGACCGACCCGCAAGTGTTGCGGCAGACCAACCAACTCATTGCCGCGCTCGACAAACTTCCGCTCCAGGTGTCAGACTCGCCTGGCTTTCTGGTCAATGCCGTACTGGCGCCTTATATGCTCGAAGCGATGCGTTGTCTTGATGAAGGGATGACACCCGAAACGGTGGATGCGGCGATGGTGGCCTTCGGCATGCCGTTGGGACCGATCGAACTCGCCGATCGCGTGGGGCTCGACGTGGCACTTGCCGCCGGCGAGCAACTCAGCGCCGGCCAGGCCGCTCTTGGCGCTTTGACCCGTTTGACCACAGCGGGTCATCTGGGCGCCAAGACGGGCCGCGGCTTCTACGTGTGGCGCAACGACAAACCCGTCAAGGTTGGCGCCGCCACGCCGCCGCCCCGACTGGCCGATCGCCTGCTTACACCGCTCACCCGTCAGGCCCAGGCTTGCGTGGCTGCCGGCGTGGTGAGCGATCCCGACATGGCCGATGCCGGCCTGATCTTCGGCGCCGGATTCGCGCCCTTCACCGGCGGCCCCCTGCACTTGCACCAACACAACCAACACCGGGCCGATAAGCCCGGGCACGTCGTCGCGCCCACAAGCAGCACCTGAGGAGGCAGTCCACCATGCGTAGTTCGTCAATGCCCTTGAGAACCCTTTCAACGCTTGTCATGTCGATGGGCGCGCTAAGCGCTCACGCCGCAGGCTTTCAGTTGTTCGAACAGAACAATAGTGGCTTGGGTAACGCTTATGCGGGATCGGCCGCCATCGCCGAAGATGCCAGCACGATCTACTTCAATCCGGCCGGCATGAGCCTGCTGGATGGGATCAACGTGTCGGGCGGCGTCAGCCTCATCAAGCCGTCATTCAAGTTTTCCGACAGCGGCCTGTCACGCAATCCAACCGCGCTCGGCGGCGGCCGCCCCACGGGCGGATCGGGTGGCGATCCAGGCACATTGGGCGTCGTGCCCAACGGGTATGTGTCGTGGCAACTCAACGATCGCTGGCATGTGGGCGTGGGCGTGGGTGCGCCGTTCGGATCGATGACCAAATACGATGCCGGTTGGGCAGGCCAATATCAAAGCCGCAAGTTCGACGTCAAAACGTATAACGTCAATCCGTCGGTGTCGTACCGTGTGACCGACACGTTCTCGCTCGGCGCCGGTGTGAACTGGCAACGGCTGGAAGCAGAGTACGAGCGTCAGGCCATCCTGCCGCCCGGGTTGCTCACCCCGGCCGACGTCACAATGAGCGGCGATGCGTGGGGCTGGAACGCCGGCGCGATGTGGCAAGCCACCGATAAAACACGCGTCGGCCTCTCGTACCGCTCGAAGGTGCGGCACAAGGTCGACGGCAACACCGAAGTGGGTCCGTTGAAGGTCGATGCCAAGACCAGCGTCGACTTCCCCGATACTGCCATCCTCAGCCTGGTGCAGAACCTGAACAGCCGCTGGGATCTGCTGGCCGACGTGTCCTGGACCGGCTGGAGCAGTATTCCCGAGTTGCGGATTCGCAATAGCGGCGGGCTGCCCGACGATGCGCTCAAGCTCGAGTTCAACGATGCATGGCGGATCGCACTCGGCGCCAACTACAAGATCAACGAAGCGTGGAAATGGAAGGTTGGCGTTGCATGGGATCAGACGCCCGTGTCCAGTTCGCGCTATCGGCCCGTGTCGCTGCCCGATAACGACCGCTGGTGGTTCGCCACCGGCATCCAGTGGCAGGCGACCAAGAGCACCACCATCGATCTCGGCTACAGCTATCTTTATCTGGATAAAACCAAGATCAATAACGATGGTGAAAACCAGGTGCAGAAAGGCCTCGTGAACGGTCAGTACAACAGTCACGGCAACGTGGTCGGCCTGCAGGTTTCCTCACGCTTCTGAGGCCGGCCGCCTTGCCGTCATGGGCCCGCTGGCGGCGGGCCTGCTAGACTGCGCGGTGGCGCGTATCGCCTGGGCGGGGTGTTCCCGCGCCGCTCGCGCGCCTTCTGACCGTTGCCCTCCATGACCTCTGCACCCGCCTCTCCTGCCGCCGATGCCTTCGGCGGCCTGCCGCTTTCAGCACCCTTGCTGCTCGCCCTCGAACGTTTGTCGTTCACCGCGATGACGCCCATCCAGGCCGCGACCCTGCCGTTCATCCTGGCGGGGCGCGACATCATCGCGCGCGCCAAGACCGGCAGCGGCAAGACCGCCGCATTTGCGCTGGGTACGCTACAGAAGATCGATACCGCAAGTGCGACCACGCAGGCACTGATTCTGTGCCCGACCCGCGAGCTGGCCGACCAGGTGGCGCAAGCCATCCGGCAGCTGGCGCAAACGATTCCTAATTTGCGGGTGTTGACGTTGTGCGGCGGCGTGCCGATCCGCGGTCAGGTCGAATCGTTGCAACGCGGCGCGCATATTGCCGTGGGCACGCCGGGCCGTGTGCTCGATCTGCTGGATCGCGAGGCGCTGAACGTGTCGGGCATTTCCACGTTGGTGCTCGACGAAGCGGATCGCATGGTAGACATGGGGTTTTATGAAGATATCGCCCGTGTGGCGAGCCACTGCCCGACGGCCCGCCAGACGCTGTTGTTCTCGGCCACCTATCCGGAAAATATCCGCAAGCTGACCACGCGCCTGCTGCGCAGTCCGCAAGAAATCACCGTGGATGCCGAGCGCGCGCCGCAGGCCATCACGCAGAAATTTTTCGAGATCGATCCCAGCGCGCGGCTTGCGGCGGTGGTGCAGTTGCTCTCCCATTTCCGCCCGGAAAGCGCGCTGGCATTCTGCAACACCAAAGCCGGCTGCCGCGAGCTGACCGAATATCTGCACGCCGCCGGCATCAGTGCCCTGGCGTTGCACGGTGATCTTGAGCAACGCGATCGCGACGAGGTGCTGGTGCAATTCACGCAACGCAGTTGCGTGGTGTTGGTGGCGACCGATGTAGCCGCTCGCGGTCTGGATATCGCCGACCTCGCCCTGGTGATCAATGTTGAGGTCAGCCCGGATCAGGACGTGCACGTGCATCGTATCGGCCGCACGGGCCGCGCGGATCGCACGGGCATTGCGCTGACCTTGTGCGCCCCCGAAGAGATGCAATGGGCCACGCAGATCGAAGCGTTTCAGCCCACACGACTGGAATGGGCGAAGCTTGCCGACTATCCGGCGGACGTGCGTCAACCGCTCAAGGCGTCGATGATGACGTTGCTGATTCTGGGCGGCAAGCGCGACAAGCTGCGTCCCGGTGACGTGCTGGGTGCGCTTACCGGTGAAGCGGGGCTGTCGAAAGAGGAAGTGGGCAAGATCGCCGTGGGCGACGCGGTGAGCTATGTGGCCGTGGCGCGCGCTGCGGCCGGCCGGGCGATGGAAGCGCTGGCGAACGGCCAGATCAAGGGCAAGAAGTTTCGCATCCGCATGCTGGGTGTGGATGGCCAGGGACGGCCCGCCGATGGCGGCAAGCCGGAAGCAGGCCTGTCCATGTCGGCCCGCACGGGCGCCAAGTCTGGCGATCGGGAAGCCCCCCGCCGCGCAACCGGCGATCGGCCTGGGCGCAGTGGCGCCGGTAATCAGGCAGGCGCCGGCGCGCCGTCATGGAGCAAGCCACAGGCGCGTTCGGGTTCTGGTTCGGGTAATACAGGTTCGAGCGCGCGTTCAGGTAGCGGTTCGGGCGCGCCGCGCCGGGACGACGGCCGGGCGCGTCCCGCCGGCTCGTCGGCTCAGAAGCGCTCAAAACCTGCGAGATAACGCCATTGGCCGGGAGCCAGGCCGGCCAAAGGCAGCCGGCCGATCCGCAACCGCCGCATTCCGGTGACGGTCAATCCGGCGACTTCGCACCGCTCGGCGATCTCGCCCTTCTCCGGCGTCTTCAGCGCGAAGCGCAATTGCCCTTCGCTCTGCCAACTCACTTTCGCCTGCGCTTTCCTGTCGCCGCTCGAACTGCGCGCCAGTTGCGTGATCACGTCACGATCCGCCGCAGCCTCACCCGTGACCGACACCACGTACTCGTGTTCGATTTCGGAGGCGTCGGTCACGAGCTTGCGCTTGATCCGGAAATCCTGGGTGAGCACCACGAGGCCGCTGGCCCCGGTTTCGAGCGGCGTAACCAATTCGAGTCGCTTGAAATGGATGCGCCGGATCGCGGCCGCGCCTTCCGGGCCATGTGCGACTTGGTTGGCCGCCACGAGCAACGCGATGTAGGCGTCGATCACGCCGTCATCCAGGCGCGTCGTCAAACCTTCGGGTTTGTTCAGCAAGAACGTGGCTGGCGGAATGTCCGCCGTGGTGGCCTCGTCGGACAAGGCGACCACTTGGCCGGGCTGGATGCGCTCGCCCGGCTGCTCAACGACGCGGCCGTCGACCGATACCCATCCACATTCGATGTAGCGCTCGGCTTGTGCCCGCGAGCACGCAAATTGATCGGCGACCTGCTTGGCCAGACGCACTGTTTCGTTCATAGGACGGAAAGCTTCGATACTAGACGCTAGAGCGCAATATGCCATTGTAGGCGTGTGCGCTCGACCCCGAATGCTTGAGTAATTGCGTGGCCTTTTGCATAATGCGAATCACTTTCGGGCAAACGCCTGAAAAGCAGCCCGGTCTTTGATCGGCGCATAACTTTTTTAAGAAGAACACCATGATTAAATCCGACGACGCGGGCAAGTTGGTTATTCGAGTTGCCTTGGGCGTACTGATCCTTTTGCACGGTCTGTTCAAAATCAAAAGCGGCGTGGGTGGCATTGCCGGCATGTTGTCGTCGCACGGCTTGCCGGGGTTCCTCGCCTACTTCGTCCTGGTCGGCGAAGTCGTGGCTCCCGTACTGATGATCATCGGCCTGTTCACGCGCATCGCCGGCTGGGTGATCGCGATCAACATGCTGGTCGCCATCGGCCTGGCCCACATGGGCAGCATCGCCAGCTTCACCGGTCAGGGCGGCTGGGCGCTTGAGTTGCAAGGGATGTTCCTGTTTGCATCGATCGCCGTCGCCCTCTTCGGTGCCGGGCGCTTCAGCGTCGGCGGCACAGGCGGACGCTACAACTAACGGCTACTCATGCAGTCGAAAGGCCCCACTCGGGGCCTTTTTCAATTTTGCGCGCTGATGCGCCCACAGTGACCGCTCGGTATTCGCTCGGTATTCGCTCGATAGCCGCTCAATAGCCAACCCGTAACCGATCCGTAGCCAATCCCTAGCCCTACATGGGCCGGATTCGGGACGGGGGCTGCCAGACCAACCCGTCTCTAGCGGGATTAGCGATACTGGCGCGTGGGCGGCGGTGTATAGCGTGGCGGCGTGACCGGACGCGTGGGTTGAATGGGCTCGACGGCCCGCATACCCGGCGATGGCGCCGCGCGTTGCGGGGTGATCGCGGGCGCTCGCGGTGTTGTTTGCGTGCTTGCCGCACCGGGGTTGGGCACCACACGCACGGGCGATGGTGCACGCTGCATGTTCGTCTCACCCGTAACGGTTGAAGGCGGCGAATAAACCGCTGCAGGCGCCGGTTGCGTGGTTTGCATGCCTTGCGCGACCGCCGTGGCGCCCCCCGTCGCCAATCCCAACATCAATGCGATGCCGATCGCACGCGAACGTGGCGCGACAAACATGCGCCCGTGCATCGACGTGGCGCCCGTGGTGGCAGGAAATAGCCGTGTGCTCATGTTGTGCTCCCAATGAAGGTGCTATGCATCGAACCGTTGCGGCGGTAGCCTGCTGCAGTCGGTAGCTCAGCGCAGGCGAGCAAGGGCTGAGCCCGCGCGAAGAGCCGCCTGTGGCCGCAGCGGCTTGAGCGATAATGAGCGCATCGGCCCCGTCGGCCGGCAACTCGATAAAGGGAAAGGAATGCGCACGATCGCGAAAAAACGTGTAGTTGCCGGTGTGCTCGCCTTGAGTGCCGGCGCTTTCTTCAGTCTGGCGGGTGCCGTTGCACAGGCAGCGTTGCCGCTGGGTCATGCCGCGCCCGACTTCAAGGCGGAAGCGGCCAAGGGGGGCCAACCCTTTACATTCGATCTCGCCGCCACGCTCGCCAAGGGTCCGGTCGTGCTGTATTTCTATCCGGCGGCGTTCACGTCGGGCTGCACGATCGAAGCGCGCAACTTTGCCGAGGCCATTCCGCAATACACCGCACTGGGTGCTACGGTGGTTGGGGTATCGGGCGATGACATCGGTACCCTCAAGCGCTTTTCCGAAAGCGAATGCCAGGGCAAGTTCGCGGTCGCCGCCGACAAGGACGGCCGCATCATGAAAGCTTACGATGCAGCGAGCAGCATATCGGCCACGTCGGCGCAGCGCATCTCGTATGTGATCACGCCCGACGGCAAGGTGATCGAGGCCTACGCGGCCTCGAATCCCGACCGCCACGTGGCCGAGACGCTGCAGGCCCTGAAAACCTGGCGAACCAAGAATCCGCAGTAGGCTTGGCGCAAGCGTCTTCCGCATGGGGCGAACGTGCCGGGCCAGGATATCAGGCGAACGTCTCAGGCGGTCGCGTCAGGCGTACGTACATCGACGCCGCACCTGCGAACCGCACGGACGCTGCACCTGCTGCACCTGATGCATCAGGGCAACAACTCGCGCACCAGTTCGGCCGGGCGGCATAGGCGTGTGCCCTTCGTGGTCACTACAAACGGCCGATTGATCAAGATCGGATGTTCGATCATGGCATCGAGCAACTGATCGTCAGTGACGCCAGGCGCGTCGAGCCCGAGTTCGGCATACAGCGATTCTTTCGTGCGCACGGCATCGCGCACGCCAATACCGGCCTGGGCAATCAAGCCCGCGAGCACCGGCCGCGAAGGCGTGTCTTTCAGATATTCGACAATCGTGGGCTCCTCGCCGCTCTCGCGCAGGATTTCCAGTACGGCGCGCGACGTGCCACAACGCGGGTTGTGATAGATGGTAGGGGGATGCGACATATCAATCGGTCGGCCAAAGAGGAGGATGGGTGCCTGGCGGCATCGACGGCCGCGGCCAGCATGCAGGGGTGTCTGAAAACCGGGCGGCGTGCCGCACTGCGGTCAGCGCGCCAAATCCAGATTCGGACGTTTCGAGCACATTGTCCACGGGCGGCATGGCAATTGACAAGCCATCCTTGATGCGCCCCAGCCCGCGCACCCATTTTGCCGTCTGCGCCAGCGATACGCGCACGTGCCACGACCCACCTTCCTGCGCTTGCCGCCACAGCGCCGCCTGGGCGCCCAAGGCCATCAAGTAGCCCGACGCGTGATCCAGCAATTGCACAGGCAGCGCGAGCGGTTTCGACTGGCCGGCGGCGGCCGCTTCGGCGTGATTGAACCCAGTGGCCGTTTGCACGAGCGAATCGAATCCGCGGCGTCCTGCCCAAGGCCCTTCGTGGCCATAAGCCGTCAACGACACATACACAAGCCCTGGCCGCAACGCGGCCGCCTCATGCGGCCCAAAGCCCAACCCCGCAAGCGCACCGGGCCGATAGCCTTGAACGAAAATGTGCGCATCGGTCAACAGCCGCTTGAGCGATTCGCGCCCCACCGCAGTGTGCAGGTCCGCATGGGCGGACAGCTTGCCCCGGCTTGTTTCGATCAAGGTGCTGATATTGGGCAGATCGGGCGCGTTGATCAACATCACATCCGCGCCGTACGCGGCGAGCGCACGGCCACACACCGGGCCGGCGATGATGCGTGTGAGCTCGAGCACGCGCACATGCGCCAGCGGCCGCTCGCCGGGCGCACGCTCGGGCCAGGCGCGGGGTGGTGCATCCCCGATGCGCTCGAGGGTGAACACCGGCAACCGGGCGATCGCGTCCGCCTGAGGGTGTCCATCCCATTGCTCGAACGATCGCATGGCCGACACCACAATCCCCGCCTCCGCGCCTGCCGACTCGAAGGCCTCGGCGGGCCATTCGCGCAACGCTGCTTCAACCTCGGCGCGCCCCGTGTTTGGCCCCGTCGCCAAGCCCAGCAGCCGCAACGCGCCATCGCGATGATGCGCAAAGTTGGCATGGATGCGTACCCAGCCGTCCGCGCATGGATAGAGCCCGGTGATCTTGTCCCAGATTTCCGGCGTCTCGCCGTCCACCTGGAAATAGCTGCGGCACTCTTGCGCGGCATGCAGCATGTCCACACTCACCCGTTGCGGCGTACCGCCCCGCGCCACGTCGATCTGGGCGGCAGCCAACGCTGCCGCGCCCAGGCTTGCCTGCGCCGCCGTGCCGACGGCAAACGACGAGGGCAGCACGGGATCGCCACCCGTCAGGCTCACCTGCGAAAGCGTTGCCGGCGGCATGCCGGCATGACGCCATAGCTCACGCAGGGCATCCCCAGGCGACACAGGCGGCGACGCCTCCAGGCCGGTGGTCAAAGACGAGGACATATGGCGCTCCTTGAAAAAGGTTGATCGCATGCGGTCTGCGGCGCTTCCCGTTCGCGCGTGGCGCATGCCGACGACGTCGACCTACGCATTACACGGCCCGAAGCGAAGCGGGTCAAATTCGGTCACACCCTGCACCATGGCCGCACGCCGATTCAGGCATAGTGCTGCCTTGTCTTCTTTTTGCCCGTACGGCCTTTCGATCATGAACGCTATCTGCTGGTTCCGCACCGATCTGCGCGTGCACGACAATCCTGCGCTTGCCCAGGCCATGGCGTATGGCCCCACCCTGGCTGTTTTCGTCATTTCACCGGTACAGTGGCAGGCCCATCTCGAAGCGCCGGTCAAAGTCGATTTCTGGTTGCGCAACCTGGCGGCGTTGCAGCAGGCGCTTGATGCTTTGAACGTACCGCTGAAGATCATCCATTCCGATGATTGGCAGGATGTGCCGGAGAAGTTGGCGGCCTTATGCAAGACGCACGCTGTGACGGCCGTCCACGCCAATGCCGAATGGGGCATCAACGAGCGCCGCCGCGATATCGCGACGGTCGAGCGGCTGGATGACGAAGGGGTGTCGTGGACGGTGCATCACGGCTCGTCGTTGCTGATACCGGGATCGGTGGTAACGGGTAAAGGCGAAGCCTATAAGGTCTTCACCCCCTACGCCCGCGCCTGCCGCGAACGCCTGCAATCGGCGCCGCCGCGAACGGTGCCCCTGCCGCAGAAGCAGGCCAAAGCGCCCACGTCGAGTGACGCGGTCCCCAAAAGCGTGCCCGGTTATCAAGCACCCGATCGTGCCCTGCACAGCATGTGGCCGGCCGGCGAGGATGCCGCCCTGGCGCGCGTGGAAGCATTCGCCAGCGATGCGATCGCGCACTACAAAACCGAGCGTGATGTGCCCGCCGTGGATGGCACGAGCCGAATCTCGCCTTATCTGGCGGCCGGCGTGATCTCTCCCGGACAGTGCCTGCGCACTGCGCTTGCCGCCAATCACGGCGAACTCGACAGCGGCAAGCAAGGCATCACGACATGGATCACCGAACTGCTCTGGCGCGAGTTCTATCAACATTTGATGGCCGCCAATCCATCGCTTTCCATGCATGCCCCAATGAAGCCTGCCACGCGCGGCATTCCGTGGCGCGACGATCCGGATGCGTTCGACGCCTGGACCGCTGGCCGCACGGGCTTTCCCATCATCGATGCCGGCATGCGCCAGTTGATGGAGATCGGTTGGATGCACAATCGGCTGCGCATGCTCGTGGCGATGCTGCTGTCGAAGAATCTGTTGATCGACTGGCGCAAGGGCGAAGCCTGGTTCATGGCCAATCTGATCGATGGCGATCTGGCATCCAACAATGGCGGGTGGCAATGGAGCGCCTCGACGGGCGCCGATGCGGTGCCCTACTTCCGGATCTTCAATCCCGAAACGCAGTCACGCAACATCGATCCGCAGGGCCGGTACATCCGCAAGTGGGTACCGGAACTCGCCGGCTTGAACGATCGCGACATTCACGCGCCCTCCGCACAACAGCGGCGCGATGCCGGCTATCCCGAGGCCATTGTCGATCTGAAAGCGACGCGCAAGCGTGCACTTGAAGTGTTCAAGGCGCTGGGGTAACGCCGTTGTCGAACGGCAAGCCCAGTCATCGCAGTGCATCGACGGTTGGGCGATAGCTGATATTGGGGTAATTCCTCATCGATTTGATATTTATCAAATAGCGATGGGGCGATACGGGAGATCATCGCGAGATTGGTATCAGAATCTAACAATCGCACACATGCCTGACTCAAATGCCGCGCGTCCCGTCACCGATCACGAGTATGTGCTTCGCGACGACCAGTACCTGATTTCCCGCACGGATCTCGAAGGCCGCATCCTGTATGCCAATCCGGCTTTCGTCGAGGTGAGCGGTTACGACAAGGATGAGCTCTACGGCGCGCATCACAATATCGTGCGCCATCCAGGCATGCCGCGAGGCGCCTTTGCCGATCTCTGGTCCACGCTCAAGTCAGGCCGGCGCTGGTCCGGGATGGTCAAGAACCGTCGCGCCAATGGCGATTTCTATTGGGTTTTTGCCACCGTCGTGCCCGTTATCGAACACGGCGAGTGTGTGTCTTACGCGTCGGTGCGCGTCAAACCGTCGCGCGATCAAATCGAGATTGCGGAAGCGGCTTACATCGCCCTGTGCGACGAAGAAGATGGCTTGGGCCGCGCCCATGTGGGCGTGTCCGGCGGCCGATTGGGTCCGCGCGGCTGGCGCGCCTGGGTGCCGGGCAGCGAACGATTCGGTCTGGGCGGTGCGCTGGGCGCACGCAGTCTGGCCAGCGGCGTAGTTGCGCTGGGTGCCGTGGCGGCAACTGCCTGGTCGGCCCAGCATGCCGACGCGGTGCCGGCCAGCTTCACGCCCTACTTTCTGCCCGGCGTTCTCACCGTCGGGGCGCTGGCGATCGTGGCCACGCAGTTCGCCGTGTGGCGTGCGGCCGTCCGCAGCCTGACCGGCCCCACCCACACCACCGATCAAATTGCGACGGGTAATCTGATGCGCGATGTGGATAGCGAATGGGATGGCGGCCATGGCGCCGCGTCACGCCTGACGCTTTCCATGGACATCATGCGCAAGAGTCTGATCAGCATCACGTACGACGTGGCGCAAAGCGTGGGCAAGTTGCGGGGTGAGGCGCATGCCATCACGCAGAGCAATGAAGCCCTGCGCCACGGCACGCTCGAACAAAATGCGCTGCTCGATGCCGCCGACAGCCGCATGGGCGCGCTGGCCGATAGCGTGGCGGAAATGGCCTCGGCGGCCGACCGCGCCAATCGTCTGGCCGCGCAATCGTCGGACGTCGCCCGCAAGGGAGGCGCCATCGTGCGCGAGGCGACCACCGCCATGCACGGCGTAGTCGAACGCTCAAACAAGATCTCCGAAATCGTCGGCATGATCGAGGGCATCGCTTTTCAAACCAATATCCTGGCGCTGAATGCGGCAGTCGAAGCCGCCCGTGCCGGCGAGCAGGGCAAGGGGTTTGCCGTGGTCGCCTCCGAAGTGCGCAACCTGGCGCTCAAGAGCGACGGCGCCGCGAAGGAAATCAAACGCGTGATCGAAGCTTCCGAGCAAGTCATCAGTCACGGTGCCCAGTGCGTGGAAGATTCCGGGCGTGCCATGAGCGACGTGCTCGACTCGGTCGCTCGCGTAAGCGACATCATGCGCGAAATGACCGACGCCACGGCGACCCAGCTCATCGACATGAATGACGTGCGCAACAGCATTGCCGCCACCGGCCAGGCCGCGCAACGCAATGCCGAACTGGTCGAAGTGACCAGCGGCTCGGTGCATGTGCTCAATCTTCAGGGCGACGCGCTCCAGCATGCGATCTCGGTCTTCCGGCTGGATAACGTCCCACCGCTGGCAGCGGCGTCCCACAGCGCGTTGAAGCGCCCAACATTGCCGTCTTCACCGGCAGCGGCACGATCCAATGGTGTCACGGCACCGCGCCGAGTCCGCGAGGTCGCCACGATCGGATAGAATCGCGGCCCATGCCGCTCCCTATCCTAGCCCTCGCCGCCGCCGCTTTCGGCATCGGCACCAGCGAATTCGTCATCATGGGGTTGCTCCCCAATGTGGCGCTCGACCTCAAGGTCACCCTCGATGCCGCAGGGCTGCTGATCACCGGATACGCCATGGGCGTGGTGATCGGCGCGCCGATCATGGCGGTGTGCACGGCACGCCAGCCCCGCAAAGCTACCCTCATTTTTCTGGCCAGCACGTTTGTGCTGGGAAACGTGCTGTGTGCGATCGCGCCCAACTACGGGATGCTCATGGCGGCGCGCGTGGTCACCGCCTTCTGCCATGGGGCGTTTTTCGGGCTGGGGGCGGTCGTCGCGGCGGAACTGGTACCGCGGCATCAGCGGTCCAGCGCCATCGCACTGATGTTTACGGGGCTCACCCTGGCCAACGTACTGGGCGTGCCCTTGGGCACCGCCTTGGGCCAGATCGCCGGCTGGCGTTCGACTTTCTGGTGCGTGTCGGTGATCGGGCTTGCAGCGGTGGTGGCGCTGGCGGCCTGGCTGCCCGGGCGTATCCCCATGAAACCGGCCAATATTCTCAGCGAGTTTCGCGTGCTGAAGGATGTGCGCGTGGTGTGGCCGCTCGCGGCCAGCGCATTGGCATCGGCCTCGCTCTTTTGTGTGTTTACCTTCATTACGCCGATTCTCACGCAGGTCACCGGGTTCTCCGAACGTTGGGTCAGTGGCGCGCTGCTGTTTTTCGGGGTGGCACTCACCGTAGGCAGCACGCTGGGCGGCAGGCTCGGCGACCGGCATCTCGAAGCCTCACTGCGGTGGGTGTTCTTCGGTTTGATCCTCGTCTTCCTTGGTCTGACGCAGGCGATCCACCATGTGGGACCGATGTTGCTCACCCTGTTCCTGTGGGGCACGCTGGGATTCGCCGTGGTGCCGCTGTTGCAGACGCTCATCGTCGACCAGGCGGCTGACGCCCCCAATCTGGCGTCCACGCTCAACCAGGGCGCCTTCAATCTCGGCAATGCCGCCGGCGCCTGGATGGGAAGCATGGCCCTCAAACAGGGCGGCGCCCTGACCGACCTGCCCTGGATCACCGCGTGCCTGGGCGTTGCCGCTTTTGCGGTAACCCTATGGGGAACCCGTTATTACGGGCGGCGCCCCCTCGACCCGGCTACACTCACCCGCTCTGGCTAGGGAGATGTGATGACTTCGATATTCGACTTTTCGGTGCGCGGCAACGATGGCACGCAAGTACCGTTGGCCACCTATAGTGACCGCGTCTTGCTCGTGGTCAATGTCGCGTCCAAGTGCGGCTTCACGCCGCAATACGCCGGCCTGGAGCGGCTGTACCGCGCGTATCGCGATACCGGTCTGACCGTACTCGGTTTTCCGTGCAATCAGTTCGGCCATCAAGAACCGGGTTCGGATGATGAGATCAAGCAATTCTGCGAGACCTCATACGACATCACTTTTCCGGTCTTCGCCAAGGTCGACGTGAACGGCGACGATGCCGATCCCCTTTACGCCTGGCTGAAGTCGTCCAAACCGGGCCTTCTGGGCACCGAAGCCATCAAGTGGAATTTCACCAAGTTTCTGGTGGGCCGTGACGGCACCGTCATCAAGCGCTTTGCGCCGACCGACACGCCCGAGAGCATGACGCCCGCCATCGTGGCCGCCATCGGGCAAACACAACCCGTTTAATTGCGGGAACATGGCCGGCGAGGATGCCAGTCGAGCGAAACGCTCCTGCATCGCCCCAGGCTCAAATCCGGCATCCGCGTATCGAACCAGCAAGGAGATGTGATGATCGACCTGTATTACTGGACCACGCCCAATGGTCACAAGATCACGCTGTTTCTCGAGGAGTCGGGGCTGCCATACGCCATCCATCCGATCAATATCGGCAAAGGCGATCAGTTCACACCTGAGTTTCTGAGCATTGCACCCAATAACCGCATTCCGGCCATCGTCGACACGGCGCCGGCGGATGGGGGTGAGCCGATCTCGGTGTTCGAATCTGGCGCCATCCTGCTCTATCTCGCCGACCGCACCGGGCAATTCATCCCGGCCGACCTGCGCGGCCGCAACGAAACCCTGCAATGGCTTTTCTGGCAGATGGGCGGCCTCGGTCCCATGGCGGGCCAGAACCATCATTTCAAGGCCTACGCCAAAGAGAAGATTGCTTACGCCATCGACCGTTACGTCAATGAGACCAACCGTTTGTACGGCGTTTTGGATCGGCGTTTGACGGATCGCGAATTTATCGCGGGCGACGCCTACTCGATCGCGGACATGGCCAGCTACCCCTGGATCGTCCCGCACGAGCGCCAAGGCCAGAACCTTGCCGATTTCCCGCACCTGAACCGCTGGTTCGACGCGATTGCCGCTCGTCCAGCCACCCAGCGCGCTTACGCCCTGGCCGACACGATCAACACCACGCCTGCCGTCAACGATGAGGCATCGCGAAAGATCCTCTTCGGTCAGACCAGTGCCCAACGAGGATAAGCCATGAGTCACGGCGAATTCAAAGTACCCGGCGGAAAACTCGTCGTGGCCGACGTCACGATCGATGCCGGCCGTTTTACGGCCGTTCAGATCAGCGGCGATTTCTTTCTCGAGCCCCCCGAGGCGCTCGAACTCATCGACACCGCGCTGCGCGGCTTGCCGGCCGATGCGCCCGAAGCCGATCTGGCGCACGCCGTCCGGCAGGCATTGCCGCCCACCACCGAAATGTTCGGCTTCTCACCTGAAGCGGTCGCCACAGCCGTGGCCCGCGCACGTTCATGACACGTACCGACTGGAAAGACTACGACTGGCAACTGATCCACGACGCCCCGCAGTTGCCGCTCACCCACATGGCGCTGGACGCCGTATTGGCCGATGAAGTGGGCGCCGGCCGACGGCCGCCGACACTGCGCATCTGGGAATGGCTGAAGCCCGCCGTGGTGATTGGGCGGTTTCAATCGCTGCGCAACGAAATCGACCCTGAAGGCGCCACGCGCCATGGCATCGAAGTCGTCCGGCGCGTCAGCGGCGGCGGCGCGATGTTCGTCGAACCCGGCAATACGATTACCTATTCGATCTACGCGCCGGAAGCGCTGGTGAAGGGTATGAGCTTCCAGGAATCCTACGCCTATCTGGACGACTGGGTGCTCGAAGCCTTGGGCTCGCTGGGCATTCGTGCGTGGTACCAACCGTTGAACGACATTGCGTCCGATGCCGGAAAGATCGGCGGCGCGGCCCAAGCCCGGCGCGCAGGCGCCGTCCTGCACCATGTCACGATGGCATACGACATCGATGCCGACAAAATGCTTGAGGTGCTGCGCATCGGCAAGGAGAAGCTGTCCGACAAGGGTACGACGAGCGCCAAAAAGCGGGTCGACCCCTTGCGTACGCAGACCGGCATGGCCCGCGAAGACATCATTGCGCGCATGCTGGACACTTTCCGCGCGCGTTATGGTCTGACCGAAGGTGCCGTCACCGATGAGGAGATGCGCTTGGCCGGTAAGCAAGTTACCGAACGCTTTTCGCGTGAAGACTGGATCGCCATCGTCCCTTGAAAAACGCGGGTCGCTACGGCGTCACGTGTTGAGATGGCGCGCCCGCCAAGCGGCTTGATCTTGGCTGCGCCGCGGTCGTGGACGCTTGAGTGGGTGTTTGATGATGAAGGGTGGCGCGTGCGCGCTCTCACGGCCGACGCTTGAGCGCATTGTGGTTGCGTGATGGTGGTGGAGGCTGACATCATTCGAATGTGATGCTTCGCGGCGCCTGTAAGGCCCGGCCACTTGATTCCGCGCGCCACCCTGGCGCGCATTTAACAATAGGTACGTTGTGACGGATATTTTCGCTTCTGCACCGATCGTCGGGCGCTCATCTTTCTGTTTCCGACCGGTCCGTCGAGCCGCGCAAAGCGTGTTGATCGCGACTGCCGTTCTGCTCGCGGGTTGTGGCTCATCGCCCAAAGATACGATCAGCCTTGCCAATCAGAAGGCACCGTCCAGCGCCTCGTCCGGCACTCCCGGCGATGCCGGCAGCGTCTCGGTCAAATGGTCGCGTACCAAACCGGGCTGCACCGGCCAATGCCCTACGATCGACATCGATTCGGTGGCCTTCCCCGGCGAACCCAAGCTCACCGAACTGGTCGACCACGTGCTCGCCTTCATGACCGGCGTCGATCGCCAGCAAAACCTGCCGTACGACACGATTGCCGGATACGTCGACTACTTCTGGCAAACCGCGCAAGCTCGGGATGCCACATCGCTGCGGGGCAAAGTGCGCGCCAGCAGCGGCAATCTGATCGTAGTCGAATTGGGCACCACGCAAACCCTGACGGGGGCGGCGCACGCCATCCCGGCCACGCAGTTTCTCAATTGGGATCGCGCGCGCGATCGCGTGGTGGCATTGGATGAAGTGGTGATACCTGAACGACGCGCGGCCTTCGTGGAAGTCATGCGTGCCGCGCACACGCGCTGGAAGCAGACCGTGGACGATGCCAAACGCGACCCGGCATCTTTCAATCGGATGTGGCCATTCCAGGAAACCGACAATTTCGCCCTCACGTCCGACGGCATGGTGCTCAAGTACGACGCTTACGTCATTGCCCCGTATGCCGCTGGCCAACCTGAACTCACGATCCCCTACACGGCGCTGCAAGGCATCTTGCGACCGGAATGGATGCCGAAGTAAAGGCTCCACGGATGCGGCACTCGCCCGCACATACGAAAATGAGAAACGCCCGCGATGCTGGCGTTTCTCATTGGTCGTGGTCTGGCATCAATTCAGCGCTCGCCTACCCACCTATCGCCACGGGGATTGTCCGGCAACGCTTTATTGCCTGCGGCGCCGGTGGCAACTCAGATCCCGTCCGGCGCCCTCACCGCTTACGGATACAGGCCGCGCACCTGGCGTGCTTGCAGGATGCGCGTGCACGCCACGATAAACGCGGCGGTACGCAGCGTGACCGAATGCTCGCGGGCGACATGGGACACGGCGGCGAACGCGTCGCGCATGATGCGCTCCAGGCGATGATTGATTTCGTCTTCGCTCCAGAAGAAGCTTGAGAAGTCCTGCACCCACTCGAAATAGCTGACCGTGACGCCGCCGGCGTTGGCGACGACGTCGGGCACGACCAGAATGCCTTTGTCACGCAAGATATCGTCGGCCTCGGGGGTCGTGGGACCGTTGGCACCCTCGACCACCACCTTGGCGCGCACGCTATCGGCGTTGCCGGCGTGAATCTGGCTTTCGAGTGCCGCCGGGATCAGGAATTCGGTTTCCAGCGCCCAGAAGGTGTCGCTGTCGATGGCTTCAGCGCCGCCAAAACCGCCCACACCACCGTGCTGAGCCACGTGGGCCAACAGATTGGGCACATCCAGGCCGAATTCATTGTGAATCGTGCCGGTGTGATCTTGCGCAGCGATGACTTTTGCACCGGTTTCGTGGAACAGGCGTGCAGCAGTGCCGCCCACGTTACCAAAGCCCTGAACGACCACGCGCGCGCCGACCACGTCGAAACCGATGTCGCGCGCGGCTTCGCAGCCGACGACGAACACGCCGCGACCCGTTGCTTCAACGCGACCCAAGCTGCCCCCCAACGCGATCGGCTTGCCCGTGACCACGCCGGTGGACGTCAGGCCTTCATTCATGGAGTACGTATCCATCATCCAGGCCATGGTTTGCGCATTCGTATTCACGTCCGGCGCAGGAATGTCCTTGGACGGGCCGATGATGACGCCGATCTCGGTGGTGTACCGGCGCGTCATGCGTTCGAGCTCGGACTGCGACAGCGTGCGCGGATCCACGCGAATGCCGCCCTTGGCACCGCCAAACGGCAGGTTGACTGCAGCATTCTTGATCGACATCCACGCCGAGAGCGCCATCACTTCCGACAGCGTCACATCCTGGTGAAACCGTACACCGCCTTTACCGGGACCGCGGGAGGTGTTGTGCTGCACGCGATAGCCTTCGAAGTGCGCCACCCGACCATTGTCGAGTTCGATCGGTACGTCGACGATCAACGCACGTTTCGGTCGCTTAAGCGTTTCCACCCAGCGTGCCAGCGAACCCAGATAAGGCGCCACCCGATCGACCTGCTGAAGGTAAACCCCCCAAGGACCAAGGTGGGCGGGATCGAGATAGGACGGCAAAGCATCGGCGGGCGGTAAAGACGACATGCGCGGTCTCCGTTGATTGGGATGGCAGCATTCTAACGAACAAACAAATATGACCCCAATTAAATTTAAATAAAATTAATTGGGGACATATTAATTTGACGGCGTCATGTTGCGTTTGTGCAGCGTATTGCTGCACCGCTCATCCTAAGGGGAATCCGGCAATTCGTCATCCTGGCTTCCAAGCCCCAGCCCGCGTACGCCGCCAACGCCCGACGACTGTCCGGCAGAGGTGTTGCCGTTTGCGCCGCTATTGGAACCCGTCGTGCCCGAGGCCGCTCCCGGCGCAGCACCGGCTGCATTGCCGCCGAAGCCTGAACCGCCCGCGGATTGCGCCCCTGCACGACTGCCGCTCGTGGGCGCCAATCGGCTTTCAGGATCCGCGCCGCCTGCGCCCGAACCTGACGACCCACCGCTACTTCCGCCGCCACCAAACATCACGCCGCCGCCACCCGCTGCGGTGCCGCCACGGGACCCGCCGTTGGATGCGTCATCGCCGGCGACCGGTCGATCGGCACTGCCACGACGCTCCCGGTCGCGCACGCCACTGGCGGCTTCAAGCGTCTCTGCCAGACGCGTTTCCTTCACCGAGCGCGCCCAATCGGCTGCACTCAACCCTTGAAGATTACGCGTGGTGGGATCCGCGCCCGCGGCGAGCAGGCGATCGACCACGGGTTTGCTGCGCGAGTAAGCCCCCATCATCAACGGCGTCGTGCCATCCGGCGCGGGTGCGTTAACAATGGCGCGCTGTGCGAGCAACAGATTGACCATATCGATCTTGCCCTTGGATGCTGCGTAGTGCAGAGGCGTCCAGCCCAGACGATTGACCTGGGCACCACGTGCAATCAGCGCCTTGGCACGCGTAGTCTCACCTAGCACAGCCAGAAACATCAATGGCGTTTCGTTTTGACGGTTGGCAGCATTGACGTCGGTGCGGGGATCTGCGGCAACCAGGTCATAAACTTTCCAGGCCTTGTCTCGCATGGCCTGCATGATCGTCGGCTGACCATCGGGCGTTGCCCGATTTGGATTGGCACCCTGCTTAAGCAGGGGCGCGATGCGATGCGCGTGGTCGTTGGTGACATACACCCACCAGTCGCTTGCTTCGTCAGCCACCGCTTGGGCGGCGAAGAGCGCAAAACCACATGCAAAAAGCGTTTGCATCGTTACGCGCCGAATGATCGGTCCCACCATGGCTGTCTCCTGGAAACCCGCCTTCGAAGCACGCAACATGCCCGAACATAAGGGTTTACTTTAATGTTTTTAAGTTAAACATTTGACTTTAAATATACGTCTCAAACCATTGATTTAAAATCGTTTTTCTAGTAAATCTAGAATTTACTTTAAGATCACTACGCTGTCGGTGCCACCGGTGTGAATCCGCAGCAACGGCGTCACCATGGATCACTCCGCAGTCCCTAGCGCTGCGCCTTGCCGAACAATTTGAAGAAATTATTGGTCGTGGCACGTGCGACCTCGGCAACCGAAATTCCTCGCAGATCGGCAATCTTCTCGGCCACGTGCATCACCTTCGAGGGATCGTTGGTTTTGCCCCTGAAAGGCACGGGCGCCAGATACGGCGAATCCGTTTCGATCAGCAAACGATCCAGGGGAACACGACAGGCCACATCGTGGAGCGTGGTCGCGTTCTTGAACGTGACGATCCCGGAAAGCGAAATGTAAAAGCCCAACGCCAACGCCGCCTCCGCCACTTCCCACGATTCGGTAAAGCAGTGCATGACGCCCCCTGCCTGCTGCGCCCCTTCCTCGCGCATGATCCGCAACGTATCGTCGGGCGCGGCCCGCGTATGGATGATGAGCGGCAGTCCGGTCTCGCGGCTCACCTGAATATGGGTGCGAAAGCGATCCCGTTGCCAATCCAGTGGCTCTTTGAGGCGAAAGTAATCCAGACCGGTTTCGCCAATGGCGATGACTTTGGGGTGCGCGGCGAGCGCAATGAGCTGCTCGGCGGTCGGCTCGATCGTGTCCTCATAGTCGGGATGCACGCCAACCGACGCCCACAAATGAGGATACGGCATCACGCCGTCGATCAAGCCCTGCCAATCAGGCAGATTCACGCTCACCACCAAGGCATGCGTGACCTGATTTTGCGCCATACGATCAAGGATCGCGGGCAGATCGGCGGCCAGATCGGGGAAATTCAGATGACAATGCGAATCGACGTACATAACGCGGCAAGGCTTAAAGTGGTATCAAGCCTGGCAGGATAGCACCACGCGCTGCAGCGCCGCATGGATGAAGAGCTTGGCATTCAAGGGATGTGTGGCCAATGTGCGTTGGCGGGTCAACCAGCGCGCGCCCTCTGCCAAGGGTTCGGGCTTGGCACGGGCCGCGGCAGCCGCGCTGGCCTTCGCCAAGGCGGGAAAATAGCGTACCGGTGCCCCAACCTGGGCCAGCGACAGATCGATGTACAGCCGCTGGAGGGTATCGATCCATTCGGTGGCCGGCGTTTTTTCGATCGTGTCGGCCATCGCGCCAACATCGGGCGGTTGTCCACGTGCGAGGGCCTGCAATAGCGCGGCGGCCCATTCCGGGCATGCCGATTCGCGCGTTTGCGAGCGTTCCAGCGCAGCGAGCGGCGCGCCGCCGGCCGCCGCCAGCCAGGCATCGGGCGTTGCCACACCCTGCTCACCCAACCAGAGTAGCGCCTGTACGCTGTCCGGTGTCGCCATCGGCAGACGGCGGCATCGCGACAACAGCGTCGGCAGCAGGCGGTCGGGCGCATCGGCCACGATCAGGAGAATCGTATGCTCGGGAGGTTCTTCGAGAATCTTCAAGAGCGCGTTGGCGGCCATCACGTTAAGCGCTTCGGCGGGGTACAGCAGCGCCACCCGCCATCCGCCGCGATGCGTTGCCATGTTGAACCAAGGGCCCAATGCACGGATCTGGTCGATACGGATATCCTTGGAGGGTGCCCGCTTGGCGCTGCCGGAAGCCGGCGCGGCGCTCTCACCACCCCCATCGCCCTCGTCCGCGTCGCTGGGCGCATCCGCGCCCTCTTCCACCGCCACCGCTTCAGGCCGGATCCGCCGAAAATCGGGATGATTGCCGCTTGCCATCCAGGTACACGATGGGCAATCGCCGCAGGCCAATCCATTCACAGGCCGCTCGCACAGCAGACTGGCCGCGGCCGCATGCGCAAACGTCACCTTGCCGATGCCGGTCAACCCGTGCAGCAGCCAGGCATGGGCGAAACGCTCACGGTCGCCGAGCCACTGCTGGGCCAAATCGCGCTGCCACGGATAAAAGCGCGGCAGGCTCATGCGCTGGCAGCCATCATGTCGGCCAGGGATGCCTCCAATTGCTCGCGAATCGCGGCAATGCTCTGCGTGCCGTCGATGATACGAAAGCGTTCAGGATCGGCGGCCGCTCGGGCGTGATACGCGGCTCGCGTACGCTCGAAAAACGCCGCGCCTTCGCGCTCGAAGCGATCGGGTTCGCGGGCGTCGGCCAGCCGGGCGCGTGCAACCTCGAGCGGCACATCGAAAAGCCAGGTGCGATCGGGCTGAAACGACGGATGCACCCATTGCTCCAACGTCGCGATACGCGACGCACCCAGTTCACGCCCCCCGCCCTGATAAGCATAGGTCGCGTCGGTGAAGCGGTCGCACACCACCCACTCGCCGGCCTCAAGCGCGGGCTGAATGACGGTGCGCACATGTTCGCTGCGCGCGGCGAACATCAACAGGGTCTCGGTCTCGAGCGCCATGGGTTCGGTCAGCACCAACGCCCGCAACCGCTCGCCCAAGGGTGTGCCGCCGGGTTCGCGGGTGGACACAACCGAAACGCCATGGGCGCGCACGGCATCGGTCAGCCACGCGATGTGCGTGCTTTTGCCCGCACCATCCACGCCTTCAAGCGTGATGAAACGACCGCGTTGATGCGTCATGGTGTTCTTCCGAGAATAAAGCGGGAAACATTGCGATTGTGATCGGCCAGATTGGTGGCGAATTCGCTGGTGCCGTCGCCGCGGGAAACGAAATACAGAAACTTATGGGTCTCGGGATGGACCGTCGCGCGCAAGGCGGCCCGCCCCGGGCTGGCGATCGGCGTGGGCGGCAGACCGTTACGGGTGTAGGTATTCCACGGCGTATCGGTTTGCAGGTCGCGCTTGCGAATCCGGCCGTCGTACGCCTCGCCCATGCCGTAGATCACGGTGGGATCGGTTTGCAGCGGCATGCCGATCCGCAGCCGGTTGATGAACACGCCAGCCACCCGATCGCGATCCTGGGTGTGACCCGTCTCTTTCTCGACGATCGACGCCAGAATCAGCAATTGATAGGGGTCGGCCAGCGGCAGCTCGGGATCGCGCTCGGCCCAGATCTCGGCCAGGATCGCTTGCGACTCCTTGTAGCCGCGGCGCAGCAGATCGAAGTCGGAGGTCCCGGGGCTGAAAACGTAGGTATCCGGAAAGATCAGGCCTTCAAGGCTGTCGCCGGTGCCACCCAAGCGAGCCACGATGTCCTTGTCGCTGACGCCGTCCAGCGTTTGCTTCACATCCGGATGCGCGCGCAGCGCTTGGCGAATCTGCCGCATGTTCCAGCCTTCGACCAACGTTACCTGGCGTTGGCTCATATCGCCGCGCGCCATGCGCGTGAGCAAAAGCCACGGGCTATCGCCGCGCGAGGCTTCATATCCGCCCGCCTTGATGAGCTTGTCTTGCTCGCTCAACCGCGCCATCCAGACGAAGCCGGGCTCCCATACGGTCAATCCCGACGCATTGAGTTGCCGCACGATCGTGCGTACGCTGCTGCCGGGTTCGACCACGAAATCGACTTTGTCGGCGGTCATCGATATCGGCTGCGTTGCCCAATACCAGGCCGCGCCAACACCGGCGGCTACGAGGAGGACCAGCGCCAGCAGGCCGCACGACAGGAAGATAAAAATACGCTTTTTCATAGGAGTGCGAAGTGTAATGGATTGCGCCCCGGCCAGCTTCGGCACATAGCCGGACAGCCGTCGGGGGCAATCGACGATTTACCAGCGCCGGGGTATATCATCCTGGCTTTAGAGACACCATGCATAAGGCCTCCCCGTGACTTTGGACGCTTCGACTTCGCCTTCGGTTTCCGACATTTCGCCGGCTGCACCTGCCGGCGCCGAGCTACCCGCCATCGCGGGGGCGCAATTCGCCCCACTTCCCGAATTTCGCGTTTTCGCGGCCACGGGCGCCGACGCGCCCGCCTTCCTGCATGGGCAATTGACGCACGATGTGACCGGTCTCGGACCTGACGCTGCCCGCTTCGCCGGGTACTGTACGGCCAAAGGCCGCCTGCTGGCCACGATGGTGTTCTGGCATGCCGCGCCCGCCGAAAACGGCGATCCGGTAATTCAAGGCTTCCTGCGTGCCGACATCGCCGAAGCTGTGATCAAAAAGCTCTCGATGTTCGTGCTGCGTGCGAAGGTCAAATTCTCGTTTCCTGAATTGCAGGTGTGGGGCGTTCAGGCTGAAGCTGCCGCGCAGCAGACCATCCTCGATGCTGCGGGCGCCGTGCCCGTGACGCCGTGGCGCGCAGCACATCTGCCGAGCGGCACCTGGATCGCCGCGCCCGTCGCCGAAGCGGCGGCGCGCTGGTGGTGGGTGGCAGACGAATCGCAGCGTGACGTGGCCTTGCCCACTTTGCGCGATCGTGCGAGCGAAGGGGTGGCGGCCAGCTTCCGCATGAAAGATCTGCAGGCAGGCCTGCCTTGGGTCAGCGCACCCACGCAGGACGTTTTTATCCCGCAAACCCTCAATCTGGACCTGGTGGATGGCGTAAGTTTTACGAAGGGGTGCTATCCCGGCCAGGAAGTCGTGGCGCGCAGCCACTACCGTGGCACGGTCAAACGCCGGATGGCGCTTGGTACGCTCGCCGGTGGCGCCGCTGCCGATACGGATGGCTTGCGGAATCTGGATATTTTCGACGCCCGCAATCCTGACGAACCCTGCGGCCGGGTGCTGGATGCCGCCGGCCATGGCGCCGTCGCACTGGTGTTCGAAACCACGCTGGCCTCACTCCCGGAAGGCGACCTGCGCCTTGGCGCCGCCGACGGTCCGGTCATCCACGTACAGCCGTTACCCTACGCCTTGGCATAGCGCGCGTTCGCAAAGCAGGTTGGCTCAAGGCAAAATCGCCTTGAGCCGGGATGTTGGACCATGCCGATAGATGCCATCTGACCGGCAGGCCGCAGTCATGAACCACAAACGCGCGGCCGGATTGCCGCGCGTCCTTCAGGCATCGCGTACCGAGGGTCCTTTGCGGACCCTGCGGACCCTTACTTTTGCGGTGCCCGGGTGTAGAGCTGCAGGATGCTCGAGAAATCGAGCTTGCCGCTGCCGCCCGCGCTGTGCATCGCAAACAGATTGCGCGCCAGCTCTCCAAGGGGCACAGCGGAGCGCGTCGTCATCGCCGATTCGGCAGCCAATCCAAGATCTTTCAACATCAGATCCACGCCGAACCCGCCCGCGTAGCCCTTGGACGCCGGGGCTTGCGGCATGACGCCCGGCCAGGGGTTGTAGAGCTCGGTGGCCCAGTTACGGCCGGAACTCTTGGCCACGATTTCCGAAAGCACTGCGGGATCCAGGCCGTTGGCCACGCCGAGCGCGAGCGCTTCCGAGGTTCCGGCCATGAGGATGCCCAACAGCATGTTGTTGCAGATCTTGGCGACCTGACCCGCGCCTGCGCCGCCGGCGTGAAACAGGTTTTTCCCCATCTTCTCCAGGATCGGACGGGCTCGGGCGACGTTGGCCTCGTCGCCTCCCATGATGAACGTCAGGGTGCCCGCAGCCGCGCCACCGGTGCCGCCGGACACCGGCGCATCGATCATGGCAATCCCGCGCCCCTGCGCGGCTTCTGCCACCTTGCGGGCGCTTTCCGGCGAAATCGTGCTGCAGTCGATCACCAGCGCGCTCGGCGCCACCCGGCCGAGCAAATCGTCTTCCAGATATAGCCGTTCCACATGCAGGCTGGCCGGCAGCATCGTAATGACCACTTCGGCATTGGCCACGGCACTGGCCGCATCGGCGGCGGCGCTGGCGCCGGCCTGCGTCAACTGCGCGACGGCGGACGCCGACAGGTCGTAAACGGTCAGATCATGCCCGGCCTTGACCAGGTTGTGCGCCATAGGCGCACCCATATTGCCCAGGCCGATAAATGCAATGCGAGTCATGGTTTGTCTCCGTGGTGAGCATGGATATGCATCGTGTTGTTCTGATATTGCAATGCGGTTCTTGTGTTGGCGTCGCGATGTTGCAGCTCAATTCGGCGGCCGGATGTGCACCCGCCGTCCGATATGCAACGTCGCGCAAACATCCCTTCAGGCGATTCCTCCCAGATCCGCCAGCGGGTGCGCTTGCCCTTCCGGCCAGGGGGCGCGGAAGAAGCGCTGCACCCATTCGGCATCGGCGTCGGCCAGCGTGGCGGGGTGCCAGCGCGGCCGCTTGTCCTTGTCGATCAGCAGCGCACGGATGCCCTCCTTCAGATCGCCGTGCACCGTGCAGGCCAGCGCTGCGATGTATTCCGTGCGAAACACATCGGCTAGCGACATCAACCGCGTCCGCTGTTGCAACGTGAAGGCCAATCGGGCCGATCCGGGCGAGCCATGCTCCAGCGTGGTGGCTGCACGTGCCAGCCAGGCGTCCTGATGCCCCGCCAGATCGCGCAAGTCATCAACGATTTGGTCGAGATCGTTGCCGCTGCACAGGCTGTTGATCTGAAACGCATTCTGGCGCAATGGCCCGGGCGACGGGGGCGGCGCCGAATGTGCGTTCAGCACGTGACGCAACAGACCGTCGTTGATCGAGCGGCCGCTGGCACCTGTGGTCTCATCGCCCAGGGCGCGCCCGGCCGCGTGGCCTGCCCAAGGCTGTTCCAAGAGGCTGGTCATGATGTCCGGCAGCGACTTGGACTCGACCATGAAATCGGCCAGCCCTGCGAACAATGCATCCGAGGCGCCGATCTGCGCCCCCGTCAACGCCAGGAAGAGCCCGGTTTTGCCCGGCATGCGGTTCAGCATCCAACTGCCGCCCACATCAGGAAACAGTCCAATCGTAATTTCGGGCATGGCCAACCGCGAGGTCTCGGTGACCACCCGGTGACTCGCCCCCATCATCAAGCCGATACCCCCGCCCATCACGATGCCGTGCCCCCAGCACAGCACTGGCTTGGGATAGTGATGAATGAAGTGGTCCAACCGATACTCGGACTCGAAAAATCGCCGGGCGTAATCGTTGTTCCAGGCATCGTCGGACGCATTGTGCTGCATGCTGCGATACAGCCCATGCAGATCGCCACCGGCGCAAAAGGCCTTGCCCCCTTCGCCTTTGAGCATGACCACCGCGACTTCGGCATCGTCGGCCCATAACTGCAACTGCTCATAGAGCCGCTGCACCATTTCCAGATCCAACCCATTCAACGTTTGTGGCGCGTTCAGCGTGGCCACGCCGATACGCATGCCATTGGCCGCTGCTTGCGTATCGAACAGTACTGGGGCATTCATCGCAAATCCGCTCCTTTTTCGATCAACTGGCGCGCAATGATGACGCGCATGATTTCGTTGGTGCCTTCGAGGATCTGGTGCACGCGCGTATCGCGCACCAGACGCTCCAGCGGATAGTCTCGCAGATAACCATAGCCGCCGTGGATCTGTTGCGCATCCAGACACACTTGAAACCCGGCGTCAGTTGCAAACCGCTTGGCCATGGCGCAATACGTTGCCGCATCGGCGTTGCCCTGATCCAGTTTGCAGGCCGCCAGGCGCACCATCTGGCGGGCCGACACGATCGAGGTCGCCATATCCGCCAGCTTGAATTGCAACGCCTGAAAGTCGGCCAGCGGCCGGCCGAATTGCTTGCGCTCAGTCAGATAGCGGCGCGCCGCGTCGTACGCGCCCTGCGCGGCGCCTACCGAGCAGGTGCCGATATTGATCCGGCCGCCGTCCAGCCCGCGCATCGCGATCGTGAACCCCTCTCCCTCCTCGCCCAGCCGGTACGCCGCCGGCACGCGCACGTTTTCGAAGGTGATCTGCCGCGTGGATTGGCTGTTCCAGCCCATCTTGTCTTCCTTGCGGCCATACGTGATGCCAGGCAGATCGGCGGGCACGGCGAAGGCGCTGATGCCCTTGGGACCCTCACCGCCCGAACGCGCCATGACCACCAGCAGTTGCGTATCGCCCCCGCCCGAGATGAAGGCCTTGGATCCATCCAGCACGTAATGGTCGCCATCGAGGCGTGCCCGGGTACGCAACGAAGCCGCGTCGGAGCCCGCGTTAGGCTCGGTCAAACAATACGACGCGAGTTTGGCACCCGACGCCAACTGCGCGCCCCAGGCATCGCGCAGTGCCTGGCTTCCCCACTTGCCCACCATCCACGTCGCCATATTGTGAATCGTGAGAAATGCCGTCGTGGAGGGGTCGACCGCGGCCATTTCCTCGAATACCAGGGTGGCATCGAGCCGCGGCAGCCCGAGGCCGCCAATCGCCTCGTCGGCGTAGATGGCGCAAAACCCCATTTCGCCTGCCCGCGCGAAAGCCTCACGCGGGAAAATACATTCGGCATCCCAGCGTGCAGCGTGGGGTGCCAGCTCACCTTCTGCAAATTCGCGCGCCGCTTGAACGATCGCGCGCTGATCCTCGTTGAGTTCGAAATCCACGTTGTTGTCTCCGTTATCCTCGGCGCGCCGGGCCAACGGCCCACGCATCTCATCGTATAGGACGATTTTGCATGACGTTGACGTAAACGTAAATGCGTATTCGCCCAGACGCGAGCAAGACAAGCGGCAAGCGCGCTAACGCGTGGGTCGCGCGCGATGCGCCGCGCGTCGGCGGCGCGACACCATGGGATCGAAGGTCAGACCGCGGTAAATCTCGATGCGATCGCCGTCTGACACTGGATCGTGGGAGGCCGCGCGCCTGGCGAAAACGCCGACGCCCTCCTCCCAAGGATCGATGGCCGGAAACGCTTGTGCAAAACCGCTGGCGGCAAGCGCGTCGCCCACCGTGGCACCCGGGCTGAGCGCCACCTCACGCTGCCAGATATTGCGTTCGCCGGGATAGCAAACGATGACGTAGAGCCGCTGGTCGGCCGCCCCAGGCGCCACGAGCTCAGTCGCCATACTTGTCGTTGGCGCGTTTGGTGAACGAATCGATGAAACTGGTGGCAATCCGGTTGAACACCGGCCCCACCAGCATCTCGAGCGCGCGATTGGAAAACGCATACTCAAGCGTAAACAGCACCTTGCATGCTTCATCGTCCAGCGCCTGAAAGCGCCACGTGCCGTTCAGGGACGAAAACGGGCCGTCGACCAATTGCAGGTCGATCCGGTCGGGATATTCGTGCGTATTGCGCGTGGTGAAGCGCTGACGCAGGCCGGCAAGCGCGATCGTGATAGACGCCTGCATGCCGTGCTCATCGCGCTGCTGCACCTCGGCGCCGCCGCACCAAGGCATGAATTCGGGGTATTTTTCGACGTCCGCGACCAGCTCGAACATCTGTGCGGCGCTGTATGGGACGAGGACGGTACGTTCAACGGTATGCATCGACTATCGCAAATGGCTAGAATGGTTGGATTTTACCGGCTACACGCAGGCAGGACTTGGCGGCATGAGTATTATCGAAAATCGCAAGGCAACCCACGACTACTTCATCGAGGATCGGTTCGAAGCCGGACTGGTGCTGCAGGGCTGGGAAGTCAAGGCCATCCGGGACAACCGGGTACAGCTCAAGGAAAGCTACGTCATCGTGCGCGATGGCGAACTTTACCTGTTGGGCATGCACGTCAGCCCGCTGGCAACCGCCTCCACTCACATTCATCCTGATGCCGCACGCACGCGCAAGCTGCTGCTCAATGCGGAAGAAATCAGCAAGCTCATCGGCAAGGTCGAGCAACGGGGCTACACGCTCGTTCCACTCAATCTGCATTACAAGAATGGCCGTATCAAGCTGGATTTCGCGTTAGGCCGCGGCAAGAAGATGCATGACAAGCGCGATTCCGAACGCGAACGCGACTGGGCACGTGAAAAAACCCGCATCATGAAGCACGACACGCGCGTTCCCCGCCGCGAAACGGCGAAAAGTGAGTAGATAACGGCCCGATATCGCTTACGGGTCGTCATGCCGAACGCAACGTGACGCGATCCCGGCCGTCGGCTTTCGAAGCATACAGGGCGAGATCGGCACGTTGCACGAGCGCCTGTAGCGTATCGCCCCGTTTCCAGGTCGTCAGCCCGGCGCTGAAGGTGTAGTTCAGGATCTTGCCGTCGTAGGCGCATGGCGTGATTCGAACCGCCTCCACCCAGCGTTGCGTCATGGCGGCAGCGTCTGCTTCCGCCGTTGCACTGAAGAGCACGACAAACTCCTCGCCGCCAAACCGCCCCAGCAGATCCTCCGGCCGCAATACGGCCCGACCGAGCGCTGCCAGGTGCTTGAGCACGGCATCGCCGCCGCCGTGCCCATACGTATCGTTGAGTTGTTTGAATAGATCGATGTCGAGCATCAGCAGCGACATCGGCTTGCCGCTGCGCTCGGTCGCGCGCAGGCAACGTTGCGCAGCGCTCCACCACGCCTTGCGCGTGGCCGCATGCGTCAGTTCGTCCACGTTCGCTTCACGCTCTCGATCGGCCAGCATGCGGTCGTGCACCATCATGATCATGCCTATCGTCAAACTGGGCATGATCAAGACGCCAACCGTGAGGAAAATAGCGTTCCAGGTCGTGGCCGACATCAAACTGGCCTGGGGCGACTCAACGCCGGAGAGATAGACGACGGCGCGCAACGTGTAGCCCACGGCGGCGAACGCCGCGACGCCGATCGTAAACGCATAGGGATAAACGGGACGGCCGAGCGGCCGATGGCGATAGATATGGACGGCAACGGCCATGCACACGGCCGCGGCAAACAGTGACGCGATGGCCACGCGAGCCGCCAGACTGGGCCAAAGATAATAAAAAGCGGCGATGCCGCCGCTGACCATCCCGATCGCGCCGTACCAGATGGGACGGGCCGCCGTGTAGCCGAAAAACCGGCATGCGGCCGAGTACACGAGCACCAGACCGCTCGCCATCAAGGCATTGGCAAGCACGATGGTAAAGACGGCGGGTATCGAAGGAACCTGCTGCAATGGAGACAGCACCAACGCCCCGATCACCGCCAGATTGGCCCACACCAGTAATCGCGTGCCGGGAATGCCGCTACGCATGAGCGACATCGCTACCAGCGTCATCATCACGCTGGCTAGCGCCGTAATCCACAACAAACTTTGAGGCGTCATGTACAACTACCGCCGAGCGAATGCCTGGCCGTTCAGACTCGCGGTGTGGACTTCACGATGGTCATCGCCGAGGCGACCATCGATCCCAGATCCGACAGATTGGCCGGCAGAATCAGCGTATTGCCTTGCTTGGCCACCTTGGCGAAGGCATCGACATAGTCTTCAGCCACACGCAGGTTGACGGCTTCCATGCCTCCCGGCTGACGCACGGCTTCCGCGACTTGTGAGATGGCCTTGGCCGTTGCCTCGGCGATCGCCAGCACGGCGGCAGCCTCACCCTGCGCCTGGTTGATTTGAGCCTGCTTCTCGCCTTCCGAACGGGCAATGGCGGCTTCCCGCTCACCGGTGGCAATGTTGATCTGCTCTTGACGGCGGCCTTCCGAGGCCGCAATCAGCGCACGCTTTTCGCGCTCGGCCGTGATCTGCGCCTGCATGGCCCGCAGAATTTCGTTGGGCGGCGTCAGATCCTTGATCTCATAGCGAAGCACCTTCACGCCCCAATTCAGCGCAGCCTCGTCGAGCGACGCCACGATGGTGCTGTTGATGATTTCCCGTTCTTCGAAGGTGCGATCCAATTCCATCTTGCCGATCACCGAACGCAGCGTGGTTTGCGCAAGTTGCGTAATGGCGGAAATGTAATTGGAGGAACCATACGATGCGCGCATCGGATCGGTCACCTGAAAATACAACACACCATCGACCTGCAATTGCGTGTTGTCCCGCGTAATACAAATCTGACTGGGCACGTCGAGAGGAATTTCCTTCAACGAATGCTTATATGCCACCCGCTCGATAAACGGAATCACGAACCCGGCCCCAGGCGACAGCGATCGGTCGAATTTTCCAAGGCGCTCGATCACCCATGCATTTTGTTGGGGAACGATGGCAATCGCCTTGATCAGTATCAACACCGCCAACGCGAGTACAACGAACAGGGCAATCGTGGGGCCGTCAAACATCATGGCGAGCTTCTCCGTTTGGGCACCAGGATAAGCCGGGTGCCCTTTATTTCATTGATGACAAAAGTGCCGGGCTCGAGGCTCTCGCCTTCGGCCAACTGGGCTTGCCAGTTTGCACCGCGGTAAAAGACACGCGCAGCGCGATCCGCCGACCAGTGCTCGACCTCGACCGTCTGCCCGATATCGAGATTGGCGTCGACATTGCTTCCCGTATGCACGCCGCGCTTCTTGAGCACGCCCACGGCACGCAACACGAAGAGGCCGGCGAGCGCGACCACGATGGCCGCAACCAGTTGCCACTGGAGCGTCCAGCCCAACATGGCGGCCACCCCGCCCGCAGCAATACCGAGCGCGACAAGCAAAAGATAAAACGTGCCTGTTGCGACTTCGCCGATGAGTGCGACGGCCGCCAGTGCGAACCAAATCCACATATCCAAATCTACCGGCAAATAAGATCATTCATTGTACGGAATTATTAAAGCTGCCGTGCCGATAATAAAAACACAATTTGACGGCTGAATGACGGGTGAATGAATGCCGCGAAAATCAAAAATTGACGAAAAAAAAGCCACGTTCGAAAACGTGGCTTTTCTAATCAGGCAGCAGCGGCGTTTACCGCATGCCGCCATCGAGCAGGCATTAATCCGATGTCACGCCGTTGTCGCGCAGGCATCACCGGATCCCATGCCGGCATCGATCGGACCATGGCGGCGGACGATCAGCCGGCGGCCAGCTTCTGCCAGGTGTCGACCACCGTGTCCGGGTTGAGCGACATCGACAGAATGCCTTCGTCCTTGAGCCACTTGGCGAAATCGGGATGATCGCTGGGGCCTTGGCCGCAAATGCCGACATACTTGTTGGCCTTCAGGCAGGCCTGGATGGCCCGGCGCAGCATGAACTTCACGGCATCGTCGCGCTCGTCGAAGTCGATGGCCAACAACTCCATCCCCGAATCGCGGTCCAGACCAAGCGTCAGCTGAGTCATGTCGTTCGAACCGATCGAGAAACCATCGAAATGCTCGAGGAACTGATCGGCCAGAATGGCATTGGACGGCACTTCGCACATCATGATGAGGCGCAAGCCGTTCTTGCCGCGTTCCAGGCCGTTGTTGGCCAGGAGCTCGACCACCTTCTTCGCCTGATTCACGGTACGCACGAAGGGCACCATGATTTCGACGTTGGTCAGGCCCATGTCGTCACGCACGCGCTTCAGCGCTTCGCACTCCATGCGGAAACACTCTTCGAACTCTTCCGACACATACCGCGACGCGCCGCGGAAGCCAAGCATGGGGTTCTCTTCTTCCGGCTCGTAACGCGAACCGCCGATCAGCTTGCGGTATTCGTTGGACTTGAAGTCCGACAAACGCACGATGACCGATTTCGGGTAGAACGCTGCGCCGATCGTGGCGATGCCTTCGGCCAGCTTCTCCACGAAGAAGGCACGGGGACTCGCGTAACCGCGTGCAGCCGACTCCACCGCTTGCTTCAACTCGCCATCCACGTTCGGATAGTCGAGCACAGCCTTGGGGTGAATGCCGATATTGTTGTTGATGATGAATTCCAGACGCGCCAATCCCACACCCGAGTTCGGAATCTGCGAGAAATCGAAGGCCAGTTGCGGGTTGCCCACGTTCATCATGATCTTCAGATCGATGGCAGGCATGTCGCCGCGGCGGACTTCTTCCACTTCCGTTTCAATCAAGCCGTCATAAATGCGGCCTTCATCGCCTTCCGCGCAGGACACCGTCACCTGTTGGCCGGCCTTCAAGAGATCGGTGGCGTTGCCGCAACCCACAACGGCCGGAATACCCAACTCGCGCGCGATGATCGCCGCGTGGCAGGTACGACCGCCACGGTTCGTGACAATGGCCGATGCCCGCTTCATCACCGGTTCCCAGTTGGGATCGGTCATGTCGGTCACCAGCACGTCGCCGGGCTGCACTTGGTCCATATCGGAAATATCGCCCACTACGCGCACGGCGCCCTGGCCGATCTTCTGGCCGATCGCTCGGCCCGTGATCAGGACCTCGCCCGTCGCCTTCAGGCGATAGCGCTGTTGCACATCGCTGGGCGCTTGCTGCGACTTCACCGTTTCAGGACGCGCCTGCAGGATGTACATCTTGCCATCCACGCCGTCGCGGCCCCATTCGATATCCATCGGGCGCTTGTAGTGCTTTTCGATGATCACGGCGTATTTCGCCAGCTCGGTGACTTCATCGTCGGTGAGCGAATAGCGATTGCGCTCGGACACCGGCACGTCGACCACGCGCACGGCGCGGCCTTCGGTGCGCTCGGCATCGAATTCCATCTTGATCAGCTTGGAGCCGATGCGGCGACCGACGATGGCATATTTGCCGGCGTCGAGCGTGGGCTTGAACACATAGAACTCGTCCGGGTTGACGGCGCCCTGCACCACCGTTTCGCCCAGACCGTAGGACGACGTGATGAAGACGACATCGGTGAAGCCCGACTCGGTATCCAGCGTGAACATGACGCCAGCGCTGCCTTTATCGGAGCGCACCATGCGCTGAATGCCGGCAGACAATGCGACGTCGGTATGGGCGTAGCCTTTGTGCACGCGATACGAGATCGCACGGTCGTTGTACAGCGACGCGAATACGTGACGGATCTTGTCGAGCACGTCGTCGATGCCGACCACGTTCAGGTAGGTTTCCTGTTGACCGGCGAAAGAGGCGTCCGGCAAATCTTCGGCCGTCGCGGACGAACGCACGGCGAACGAACCCTTGCCGTCCGCATCCAGCGCGGCAAAGGACTCACGAATGGCTTTCTCAAGGCCGGCGGGCAGCGGGGTTTCGATCACCCACTGCCGAATCTCGCCACCGGCTTGCGCCAGGGCACGAACATCTTCCGGATTGAGCGTGCGCAGACGTTCGGCAATACGATCGTCCAGGCCCGTGGCTTTCAAAAACTCGCGGAACGCATCAGCCGTGGTCGCGAAACCACCAGGCACGCGCACACCGGCGCCTGCCAATTGACTGATCATTTCCCCAAGCGAAGCGTTCTTACCTCCTACCGAGTCCACATCCGTCATCCGGAGCTGCTCGAACGAAACAACGTACGACATTGAAGTCACCTTTTACAATGGAATGAAAGCGAGTTTGGTCAGACCGCAGAACGTACTGACCAAACTGGCCTTGGGGCCGCCCGAAACTGGGTGACTTGGGGTGACTGGACGCCCAGAATTGTACCCGGTCGCACTTACGTTGTACCTTGGCTGGAATTTACTTACACATGAATCAAACCCCTATCGCGCGTTCGGTTTACATCGTTTCGGACAGCACCGGTATTACGGCTGAAACCTTCAGCCAGTCGGTGCTGGCGCAGTTCGAAGGCGTCAAGTTTCGCCCGATCCGCCTGCCCTACATCGATACCCCGGCAAAAGCAGACGAAGTCGTCGCTCGCATCAATCGCAACGCGGCCGAAGCGGGGGTCCCCCCGATCGTCTTCAGCACGCTCGTTACCCCCGAGATTCTCGCCCGCGTGCGCCAGTCCAACGGAGTATTCCTCGATTTGTTCGGCACATTCGTCAGCCACATCGAGCAGGCGCTGGGACTGAAGTCGAGTCACTCGGTCGGCCGCTCGCACATGGCGGCAAACAGCGAAAAATACCGCAACCGTATCGATGCCATCAACTTTTGCCTGGCCCATGACGACGGTCAATTCGTCAGCAATCTGGGACAGGCCGACGTAATTCTCGTGGGCGTATCGCGCTGCGGCAAAACGCCAACCAGTCTTTATCTGGCCATGCAATACGCCATTAAAGCCGCCAATTTCCCGCTCACGCCTGACGATTTCGAGCGCAATGCCTTGCCATCGACGATCGCGCCGTTCCGCGACAAGCTGTTCGGACTCTCGATTTTGCCTGAACGCCTGGCCGAAGTGCGCCACGAGCGCCGCCCCAACAGCAGTTATTCACGCATCGAGCAATGCCGCTACGAAGTTGCGGAAGCCGAGCGCATGATGCGCCGCGAAGGCATTTCCTGGTTGTCGACCACGACCAAGTCGATCGAAGAAATCTCGACCACGGTAATTCAGGAAGTAGGTTTGGACACGGCTTGACGCCGAACCCGACGCCTGCGCCACGCGGCCAAGCATTCGTGGCGCAGCGAACGATGCGGAATCTGTCGATAGCGACGTAAAAACCATCGTTCCTCAGGCCGGATGCTGAAGCTTTTCAGGTCGGATGCCAACGCCCCGAGGCTGAATGCCGTCGCTTCTCAGGCCGAATGCTGTCGCCGGTGCTCGAACAGGCACACGGCTGCCGCGATCGCGACGTTGAGCGACTCGACCGCCGCCTCATCGTGCGGGATAAATACCCTGGCGGATGCCGCCGCCAGCAGATCGGGGTGTACGCCCTGCCCTTCGTTACCGAACAGCCATCCGCATTGCGCAGGCAGGGCTTGCGCGTAGAGTGACGACGCCCCTTCCAGCGCGGTCGCGTACACGGGTACGGTCAGCCGCTCGCGCATGGCCAGCGCCAGATCGACCTGTTCGTGGATATGCAGGGCAAAATGCGCGCCCTGGCCGCTGCGCAGCACCTTGGGCGACCACGCATGGGCGCATCCGGCCGACAGCAGCACATGGCGTATCCCCGCCGCTGCGCACGTGCGCAGCAACGTGCCCACGTTGCCCGGATCCTGGATGCGGTCCAGCAGCACACTGCTCTCCTCAAGCGGCTGCGACCAATCCGCCACCGGCGGTTGCACGACGAACATCACGCCTTGATCGCTTTCAACGTCGGAAAGCTGGGCGAGCAGCCCGCCCTCGATTTGCGTACACCGGGCGGGATCGATCCGCTCGGCCAATGCGGCCAGCGCAGGCGTGCCCGCCAGGCGCCGGGCGTCGAAATAGGCTTCCAGCGGTTGACCGCAATGGTCGAGCCAGGCCTGGGCAAGATGCGGACCCTCAAGTACGGCACCCGCGCCGGTACGCCCGGCGTGGCCGAGCATTTTGCGAAGCGCCTTGAAGCGCGGATTGTCGCGCGACGAAATGACTTTCATAGGGGAAACGGTAAGGCGCGCGTGCGGGCCGTGTCAGACAAGCGCGACAGTCGTCGCGTAATGCAGCCGCACGGGGGCAAAGCTGCGACGATGTTCGGGACACGGGCCGTGCTCGCGCAGACGCTCAAGATGCAAGGCCGTGCCGTAACCTTTGTGCTGGTCGAACCCGTACTGGGGATATAGCCCATGCAGGCGCACGAGATCGGCATCGCGGGCCGTTTTGGCGAGGATCGACGCGGCCGAGATCGACGGAATCAACGCATCGCCCTTCACGTAGGTTTTGACCGCGCACGAAAGCGGCGGCGCCTGATTGCCGTCCACCAGCGCCAGGTGCGGCGCCGTCTGCAGACCGCGCACCGCGCGATCCATGGCCAGAAAAGTCGCCCGCAGGATATTCAGGCGATCGATTTCCTCGACTTCCGCACGCGCGATGCACCACGCTGCCGCGTGCAAACGAATCTCGTCGGCCAGGGTATCGCGCTCGGCCGCCTTGAGCACCTTGGAGTCTGCCAAGCCCAGGATCGGACGATCGGCGTGCAGAATGACGGCAGCCGCGTACACGGCGCCCGCCAAGGGGCCGCGCCCGGCCTCATCCACACCGGCGATAACGCTGCCGGCCAATCCGGCATCGCCAAAAAAATCAGCTTGATCCACGCGCCACCTCCATGATCGCCTGCGCGGCCAGCGCGGGCGTGTCGCGCAGCAAGGTGTGATGCATGTCGGTAAAACGCGTTTGCACGTCGGCCGCATGCGCGGTGTCGGTGAGGGCCCGCCACGTGGCTTCGGCAAGCTTTTCCGGATTCGCATCCTCTTGCAGCAACTCTGGCACCACGAAATCGCGCGCCAATACGTTGGGCAGGCCTATCCATGGCACGTAGGGCCGTTCCTGGCCCGACTTCCACGACATGATACGGCGCATCCATGGCGACAGCACGTACGAGATGACCAAGGGCCGCTTGAACAATGCCGCCTCGAGGGTGGCCGTACCGCTGGCCGCCAGCACGGCGGTGCTCGCTTCCATCGCGGTCCAGGCTACCGGTGGCGCCTGGCCCACTGCGGGCGGTTGCACATCGTCGCTGGCGATGCAGCGCAACCCCTTGACCGGATACTGCTTGAGCAAATCTTCGAACTCGGCGCGGCGCTCGGCATTCACCATCGGCACGATGCACTGCAGGCGCGGATCGCGTCGTTGCAGGATCTGCGCCGCCTGCAGGAAACGCGGAGCGAGGATGCGAATTTCAGACGAACGGCTTCCCGGCAGGATGGCCAACACGGGCACGTCGGGGTCGATACCCAAACGCGCGCGCGCGGCCGCACGATCCGGCACCATCGGAATCGCGCCCGCAAGCGGATGACCGACATAAGTGACCGGAATGCCTTCCTTGCGGTAGATCTCTTCCTCGAAGGGAAAGAGCACCAGCATGTGCGACACCGCCGTCTTGATCTTGTGGATGCGCTCGTAGCGCCATGCCCAGATCGAGGGACCGACGAAGTGGACCGTGGGCACGCCCACGTCGCGCAGTTGCTGCTCCAGCCGCAAATTGAAATCGGGCGCATCGATACCCACAAACACGTCCGGCTTGTTTGCCCGCCAGTGCGCCTTCACGTCTCGATAGGTGTGCAGTAAACGCGGCATTTGACGGAATGCGTCGATGTAGCCGAACACGGTCAGTGCCGCCATCGGGTGGCGCAGCTCCATGCCCTGCGATTGCATATGCGGACCGCCGATCCCCTCGTAAGACAGGGTGGCATCGTGGTGGCGCAATCCGGCAATGATGCGGCCGGCGAGCAAGTCGCCCGACGGCTCGCCGGCCACCATCGCGATGCGCCCCGTCATGGCCGGATGATGCCTCGTCCGGGTACGGACAGGAAGTCGAGCAACACCTGCAAAGGCTCGGCGACCTCCGGCTCGGCAGCGGCACGCGCAGCGATCTGCGCGCACGCCTCGTCGAGCTTCAGCCCGCGACGGAAAATGATCTTGTAGGCGTCACGCAGCGCCGAAATCATCGTCGGCGTGAAACCGCGGCGCTTCAGCCCTTCGACGTTGATGCCTACCGGGCGGCACGGATTGCCGGCAGCCAAAACGAACGGCGGCGTGTCCTGCATGAGCGAGCTGTTGCCGCCCGTCATGCTGTGCGCACCGATGCGCGCAAACTGATGTACACCCGAAAGTCCACCGAGGATGGCCCAATCGCCCACGCGGACATGGCCACCCAACTGGACGGCATTCGCGAGAATCGTGTTGTCGCCAATGTGGCAATCGTGCGCCACGTGCACGTACGCCATGATCCAGTTGTCGCTACCGATGGTGGTCTCGCCGCCGTCCTGAACCGTGCCGGTATTGAACGTCGTGAACTCACGCACCGTGTTGCGATCGCCGAAGATCAGCTTGGTCGGCTCATCGCGATATTTCTTGTCCTGTGGCATGCCGCCGATCGAACAAAAACGGTAGAAACGGTTGTCGCAACCCAGCGTCGTGTGACCATCGACCACGCAATGCGGTCCGATCTCGGTACGCGCCCCGATGCGTACATTGGGGCCGATGACGCTATACGGGCCGATGATCGCCGTGCTGTCGATTTCGGCGCCAGATTCGATCACTGCGGTGGGATGGATGTTTACTGCCATCGATCACTCTTCCAAGGTACGGATTGCACACATCAACTGCGCTTCAGCCACGAGTTGACCGTCCACCGTGGCGCGACCGTTGTATTTGCAGATCGTGCGGCTCAACCGCAACGCATCGACTTCGATGCGCAACTGATCCCCCGGCACGACCGGCTTGCGGAAACGTGCGCCGTCGATGCCGACGAGGTAGTAAGCCGTTTTCGAGCAGGCCGCTTCGCCGCCGTCTGCGAACGAAAACAGGGCGGCCGCCTGAGCCATCGCCTCGACGATAAGCACGCCGGGCATCACGGGGTGATGCGGAAAGTGCCCGGGAAAAAACGGCTCGTTGATCGACACGTTCTTGATGGCGACGATGCGTTTGCCCGCTTCCATCTCCAGCACGCGATCGATGAGCAGCATCGGATAACGATGCGGCAGCCGCTCCAGAATCCCCTTGATATCGAGTTCCATGCGTTCTCTTAACCTTGCAAATCAAATGTTACGCTGCGGCCGGCCCCCGGCCCCATGCGCCTTCGAGGTTTACTTCTGTTCCAGCGCGCGAATGCGGCGGCGAAGATGACCCAGTTGCTGGATGACGGCGGCATTCTTCTGCCAGACCGAGTGCTCCACAAAGGGATACACGCCCGTATACCGCCCCGGCTGAGCGACATTCGACGTGACCGCCGTGCCCCCCGAGATGTGTACGTCATCGCCCACCGTAAGGTGGCCGGACAACATGGCTGCCCCACCGATCGTGCAACGCTCACCGATCACGGTCGACCCCGCGATCCCCACACACGCCGCAACCGCGGTGTGCGCACCGATGCGCACGTTGTGCGCCACCATGATCTGGTTATCCAGCTTCACGCCGGGCCCGATCTCGGTATTTTCAAGCGCACCGCGGTCGATCGTGGTGTTTGCGCCGATTTCGACGTCATCGCCGATCTGGACGCTGCCCAGTTGCGGAATCTTACGCCAGGCACCGCGCCCCAGGGTAGGATCGGGCGCCAGGCCGAAACCATCGGCACCAAGCACCACGCCGCTGTGGACCAGCACGCGTGCGCCGATGGTGACACCGGTATAAACAGTAACGCGCGGATGAAACCGCGTGTGGGCACCGATCACTGCATCCGCCGCAATGACGCTACCCGACCCGATTACCACACCGGCCGCCACGCGCACTCGTTCGCCGATGACGCAATACGGACCGATGCTGGCCGTGGCGTCGACGCTGGCGGAGGGGTCGACGATGGCCGTCGGATGAATACCTGCCTGCGCCACGGGTTGCCGGGCGGTATCGAACCACTGGGCAATCCGCGCGTAAAGCAGATAGGCATGCTGGCAGACCACCCGCGCGAACGCGGGTTCGCCGGCAGCCGAAAGCGCCGCTGCCGTTTCCGGCGTGACGATGACGGCAGCCGCACGCGTCGAAGCCAACTGCTGTTGATACTTGGGGTTGGTAAGGAAAGCGAGTTCGTGTTCGCCTGCATGGGCCAACGTGCCCACACCGGCGATTCGTACGCTTTCCTGGCTGGCGCTCGCTTCGATGTGCCACGTCAACCCTTGGGTGTCAGTGGCCTCGAGGAGTGCTGCAAGTGCCGGCGCCTGGCCGGGATCCAACAGGACAGGCATCGTTCGAGATTAACGACCCAACGTCTGAATGACGCGGTCGGTGATGTCGATACGCGGGCTGACCGTGACGGCGTCCTGCACGATCAGGTCGTAGTTTTCGGATTCGGCGATACGCTTGATGGCCGCATTGGCCTTCTCGACGATGCCGGAAAACTCTTCATTGCGGCGACGATTGAAATCTTCCTGGAATTCGCGGCGCTTGCGCTGCAGATCCGTGTCGATATTGCTCAGGTCGCGCTGACGCTTCACGCGGTCGGATTCCGACAGCACGGGCGCATCCTTATCGAATTTCTCGGCTTGCGAACGCAGGCTGGTCGACAGACGTTGGAGTTCGTCGTCGCGGCGCTTGAATTCGGCTTCGATCTTCGACTGAGCAGCCTTGGCGGGACCCGATTCGCGCAGGATCCGCTCAGTGTTGACGAAACCGATCTTCGTGGCTTGAGCCTGTGCGGGCACCGCGAACGCCGATCCCAGGACCAGCACGCCGGACAGGGCCGCGGCGCGCGCCCAGTTGCTAGCGCGCAGCTTACCGGAGAACGAAGACGTTTTGAGTGCAAAGTCAGACATCATGAAAATCCCACCTTATTGGGGTAGTGCTAAAGACACTATTGTGCCACTAAACGGTTAGATGCTTTTTCGGCTTAGAAACCGGTGCCGATCTGGAACTGGAAGGCCTGCGACTCGTCGCCATCCTTCGCGTTGATCGGACGGCCATACGAAATCTGCAGCGGGCCCAGCGGCGATTGCCAGGACAGGCCCACACCCGCCGAGAAGCGGAAGCCGCAAGGATCTTCGACCGAACGACCCGGACGGCCAGTGGTGCAACCGGCACCATTGCCGCCGGACACCTGACCGGCATCGCCGAACAGGAACCAACGCAACGTACGATCCTTGCTGGCGCCGGGGAACGGCAGATACAGCTGCACGTTACCGATGACGCGGCGCGAACCGCCGATGTAGTCACCGGTCAGCGTATCGCGCGGACCCAGCGACGACCCTTCGTAACCCCGAACGGTGCCGATACCGCCGGCATAGACGTTCTTGATCACGGGATAAGGATTGCTGCTGTAGCTCTTGCCGTAGTCGGCCATCGCATTGAAGGCCAGCGTGTAGTTGCGCGACAACGGCAGGTAATACTGCTGTTGGGCCGTCAGCAGGTAGTACTCGAGATCGAGTGTCGAGACATCGCCCTTCAGGCGGGTATACGACCCACGCGTCGGCGCCAGGGCGCTGTCGCGCGTATCGTTGGTCCAGCCGGTCGTGAAGATGAAGGCGTTGGTCTTGTCGCCGTAGTCGCGCACGAAGTCCTGGTAGGCCTGCGGCGAGCTGCTGTACAGACCGATCTCGTTGCGCTCGAAGGCACCGCCCACCGACACGCGCTGGAATTCGGTAATCGGCACACTGAAGTTCGTGCCGAAGCCCATCGCTTTGACGCGGTACTCGCCTTCGTTGTTATCGTAAGGCTCGGTCACGCGGTAGTACAGCGAACTCGTGCGGCTGATGCCATCCTTCGTGAAGTAAGGATTGGTATGCGACAGCACGGCAGCGCGGTTGGTCTTGCTGGTGTTCAACTGCAGTGTCAGGTTGTTGCCGCTGCCGAACACGTTGTCTTCACTGATCCCCGCAGACAGGATTGCCTTCTCGGTCGAGCCGTAGCCCACACCCAGGTTGATCATGCCCGTGGGCTTTTCTTTCACATCGACGTTGACGTCCACCTGGTCGGGCGAACCCGGCACCGGGTCGGTCGCCACGTTGACTTCGTTGAAGTAACCCAGACGGTCGACGCGATCGCGCGACATCTTGATGTTGCCGGCGTCGTACCAGGCCGCTTCTTGCTGACGCATTTCACGGCGCACCACTTCATCGCGCGTGCGGGTATTGCCGCCCACTTGAATGCGGCGCACATACACACGACGGCTGGGATCGACGTAGAACGTCAGATCCGCTTCATGCTTTTCGCGATCGAGCTGGGGATTCGGGTTGACGTTGGCAAAGGCATAACCCAGGTTGCCCAGGTAGTCGGTAATGGACTTGGCCGAATTGTTGGTCTTGGTGGACGAGAACGTCTCCCCGGCCTTGATCTGTACGAGGTCGTTAACTTCCTTGTCCAGGCCCAGCAGGTTGCCGGCCAGCTTGACGCTGCGCACCTTGTAGGGCTTGCCTTCGTTGACCGTGATCGTGATGAAGATATCCTTGCGGTCGGGCGAAATCGTAACCTGGGGCGGCTCGACGGTAAATTCGAGATAACCACGATCCAGGTAGAACGTACGCAGGCGGTCGATATCGGCCTCGAGCTTCTCGCGCGAGTACTTATCGGTATCCGTGTACCACGTGAGCCAGCCCGGCGTCGTCAGCTGGATCTCTTCCAGCAGATCGCTTTGCGAAAACGTCGAGTTGCCGACGATCCGGATATCCTTGATGCGCGCAACGTCGCCTTCGAACACGTCAAAGCTCACGCCCACGCGGTTACGCGGCAGCGGCGTGACGGTAGAGGTGACCTCGACGCCGTACTTGCCCTTGCCCAGATACTGCTGCTTCAGTTCGTACTCGGCGCGTTCGAGCATCGAGCGGTCGAACGTACGGCCCTCACCGAAGCCGACCTGCCGCAACGACGTGGTGATCGCCTTGGAGTCGAACTCACGCATGCCGTTGAAGTTGATCGATGCGATCGTGGGGCGTTCCTGCACCACGACGACGACCACGTTATTGTCAGTTTCGATGCGCACGTCGCTGAAGAAGCCGGTGCCATACAAGCGACGGATGGCTTCAGTGGCTTCAGCGTCGGAGAACTTCTGGCCGACCTTGACGGGCAGATACCCGAACACTGTGCCGACATCGGTGCGCTGAATGCCCTCTACGCGGATGTCCCGCACGACAAAGGGATCGAAAGCATGCGCCAACGCGGGAGCGAGCAACGCAGCAATAAGGCCTGGCAATACGCCCGCGCGGGGACGAAAGATCCGGCGAAAAGACATCCTTGACTATCCTTGGTCGTGCAAATGGCTAAGGGAATACATCGCGTGATCCAAAGGATCAAGCGAACAAGCGCGAAAGATCGTTGAACAGGGCCAGACCCATGAGCGCCGCGAGCAAACCGAGCCCGGCGCGTTGTCCGATGTCGAGCCAGCGCTCTGGCGGCGGTGACCCGCGTACGATTTCGATGAGATAGTACAGCAGATGGCCCCCATCCAACATGGGGATAGGCAGGAGATTCAGTACGCCAAGGCTGATACTGATCAATGCGAGATAGGCAATATAGGCTGCCCAGCCCAAACGCGCGGTCTGGCCGGCGTAATCCGCGATGGTGACCGGGCCGCTGATATTGCGCCAGGACACGTCACCGGTCACCATCCGGCCCATCATTTTGAGTGAAAACCAGGCCGTATCGGCCGTACGGGTCACACCCCGCGTGAGGCTTTCCCACGGACCGTAACGCACCTCGACCATATCGAGGTAGCCGCCAAGCTGCACATTCAGACGGCCGATACGCTTGCCTTCGATGGTTTCAGCCGCCGGCACCACATCCAGGGTGAGCGTCTGACCCGCGCGGCGTACCGACAACGGCAGCGCCTGCTCGGGATGCTGCTGAATGATATTCACGAGTACGCGGCTATCCAGGTCGCCACGACCGCCCGCAGCCAGGATGACGTCGCCATCCTTCAGCCCGGCACGTTCGCCTGCACCCCCGGCGATCACATTACGCACCACCGGGGCCGGCATGGCCAGCGACAACCCTGCAACCAGCAACGGATCGCCCAACGACGGATCGAGCTGCTGTGCAGGAATGTTCAGGATGCGCTCGCGATCGGCGCCACCGGCCGTCGCGACGGTCAGACGGGCCGAACCGCCCGACGATGCACGATCGAGCAACGCCCAGCGCACTTCATTCCAGGATCGCATCGATTGCCCGTCGACCGCCGTCACGCGATCGCCGCGCACCACGCCTGCCATTGCTGCAGGCGTGTCGGGCGCGGGTTGCCCCAGCACGGCGGCAGGCTCTTGCGTACCGGCCATGCTCAACGCCGCATACAACACCACGGCGAGCACAAGATTGAAAATCGGCCCAGCTGCCACAATCGCAAAACGGCGGCCGACCGACTGCGCATTGAACGATTCGGCGCGCTGGGCAGCCGTCGCGCCGGGCGGCGGATCGTCCTGCATCTTGACGTAGCCGCCGAGCGGCAGCACCGAGATGGCCCATTCGGTACCGTGGCGATCGACACGCTTGATGAGCACGCGCCCGAAGCCGACGGAAAAGCGCAGCACGCGCACACCGCACCAACGGGCGACGCTGTAATGGCCGAGTTCGTGGAACGTGATGAGCACGCCCAGCGCAACCACAAACGCAAGTAAGGTAAACAGCATAAATTGAATGTGTGGTTATCGCTGGAGTTGACGATCAGGCGGCTTTTGCCAACCGGTGGCGCGCCGCGAATTCGCGCGCCTGTACATCCAGGGCGAGGATGTCTTCGAGGCTGGAAAGCGTAACAGAACGCTGGCCTGCGTGCCACTCCAGTGCGGCGTCGATAACGCGCGCAATCGCCATGAATCCCAGGCGACCGTTCAGGAACGCGTCCACGGCCACCTCATTGGCGGCATTCAATACGATGCAGGCGCCCTGCCCGGCCCGCAATGCGGCGTAGGCCGATGCCAAACAAGGAAAACGGTCGAGATCGGGCTGCTCGAAGTCGAGCCGGCCGCTTTTCGCCAGATCGAGCACGCCAACCCCGCTTTCGATCCGATCGGGAAAACCGAGACCGTAGGCGATGGGCGTGCGCATATCGGGCTGGCCCAATTGCGCCAGCACCGAGCCATCCTCGTATTCGACCAGCGAATGCACAGTGCTTTGAGGATGGATCAGGACGTCGATGCGATCGGCGGGCATGGCGAACAGCCAATGTGCCTCGATCACCTCCAGCCCTTTATTGAGCATGGTGGCCGAATCGACCGAAATCTTGCGGCCCATGCTCCAGTTGGGGTGGGCACAGGCCTGATCCGGCGTGACGTTCTCCAGCGAATGAGGGTCGCGATTGCGAAACGGCCCGCCGGAAGCCGTCAGGATCAGGCGCCGTACGCCGCGCGCGGGCGCAGTGGGCGCGCCGGCCTTCCCGCCGTGAGGCAGACACTGGAAAATTGCGTTGTGTTCGCTGTCGATCGGCAGCAGCTCCGCGCCGCTCTCGCGCACGGCCTGCATGAAAAGCCCGCCGGCGGCCACCAAGGCTTCCTTGTTCGCCAAGAGCACGCGTTTGCCGGCTCGAGCGGCCGCCAGCGCAGCAGGCAGCCCGGCAGCACCCACAATCGCGGCCATGACGGTATCGCTGTCGCTGTCGGCCGCGGTATCGGCCAGCGCCTGCGCGCCCACCCGAATGTCAGGCAAGGCTCCCGCACCCCACGCGTCGGTGAAGCGCACACGCGCGGCGTCGTCGGGCACAACCACCACGGCGGCGGCGTGCACGGCTGCTTGCTGGGCAAGCTTGTCCATCTGCTGATGCGCGGACAGCGCATGCACCCGATAGCGTTCAGGGTGACGCGCAACCACGTCCAGTGTGCTCTCACCGATCGAACCGGTGGAGCCCAGGATGACGATACGGCGCTGCGCGCTCAAGCAAAGCCTCCCTGGGTCAGAAACAGCAACGCCACAGGCGTAACCGACAGGATGGCGTCGATACGATCGAACACGCCGCCGTGCCCGGGCAGCAGATTGCTGGAATCCTTGAAGCCCGCGCGACGCTTGAGCAGCGATTCGAACAGATCGCCCGCGATCGACAGTACGCCGAGCAACGCGGCGATCATCAGTGCGCCGAACAACGTCCACACCCGAGCCAGTTCATATCCGAAACTGCCCGGCCAGAAGCTCGTGGCGGCGATCCAGATGACCACGGCCAATACGCCCGCCAACGCACCTTCAACGGTTTTACCCGGGCTCACGCGCGGCGCCAGCTTGCGCTTGCCGATCGCGCGGCCCACGAAATAGGCGGCGATATCGGCCACCCACACCACTGCCAGGAGCGTGAGCACCAGCTTGGCGCCCAGCCCGAGAAACATGAGGGTCAGGGCGCCCCATGTGGTGAGCAACGCCGGGAAAGCGAAAATGGAAAGCAATGCACTGCCCGGCGAGGCGTCGGCGCGGCCGCGCACGATCATTGGAATGACTGCAAAGATCCAGATGGCGGAGGTCAGCGGCACCAGCGCCTGGAGCATCAGGCTGGCGGTCAACCCGCTGGAGGTTTCGTGTTTGAGCGGCCCGATCCATTGGAAAGCCAGCGTGATGGCGATGACGAACATTGCCAGACCGCCCACAAGCGCCCAGGTGGCGCGGCGCTCGCCCGGCAGCGTCAGACGCAGCCATTCCCAACCGGCAGCGCCGGTCGCGAGCGCCAGGAGCACGACGAAGGGCCAGACACTGGGCACCATCAGCGCCCCGGCAATGACGATCAGCAATATAGCGGCGGTGATGACACGCTGACCCAACATGGCCTGCTCCTGTTAATTGATCGCGTTATGAGGCAGCTTGTGCCTCGACTTGCGCGCTCGTGCGGCCAAATCGGCGCTCGCGAGTGCGATACCACTGAAACGCGGCATCGAGCTGCGCGGCACTGAAATCGGGCCAGTACAGATCGGTGAAATAAAGCTCGGTGTAGGCCAACTGCCAGATCATGAAATTCGAGATCCGCTGCTCGCCGCCCGTGCGGATGAACAGATCGGGCTCGGGTGCCCATGCCATCGAGAGATATTGATCGAGTTGCGACTCGGTCAACGATTCGGGCGACTGCGCCAGTTGCGGATTGGCGGCCAGCATCGCCCGCGTCGCCTGGAGGATATCCCAGCGCCCGCCGTAATTGGCGGCGATGGTGAGCGTCAATAGGGAATTATGCGCCGTGCGGGCTTCCGTCTGCCGAATGAGTTCGCGCAAGCGCGGCTCGAAGGCATCCAGGTCGCCAACCACGCGCAGCCGCACGCCCTGCTCATCCAGCCGATCCACCTCACGCTCGAGGGCCTGGACGAACAACCGCATGAGCAAAGTGACTTCGTCGGCGGGACGCCGCCAGTTCTCAGAGCTGAAGGCAAAAAGCGTCAGGTACGAAACGCCGCGCCGGGCACATGCCTCGACGATGCGACGCACCGTCTGCACGCCCTTCGCGTGACCCGCCGTGCGGGGAAGACGGCGCCTTGTCGCCCAGCGGCCATTGCCATCCATGATGATGGCCACATGGCGCGGGACGTCTGAGGTGGCCGGAACGGCTTGTGTCGAACTGATCATTATCGGATCGACCTAGACGGTCATGATCTCCGCTTCTTTCTGGATGATCATCTTATCGATTTCCGCCACACAGCGGTCGGTCAACTTCTGCACCTCGTCCGAGCCGCGACGTTCGTCGTCTTCCGAGATGTCCTTGTCCTTGACCGATTTCTTCAAGGCTTCGTTCGCTTCGCGGCGAAGGTTGCGCACGGCGATCTTGGCATCTTCGCCTTCGCTCTTGACCACTTTGGCCAGATCGCGGCGACGCTCTTCGGTCAACGCCGGCATCGGCACGCGAATGCTGTCGCCCATCGAAATCGGGTTCAGTCCCAGATCGGAATCGCGAATCGCGCGTTCGATCGGACCGGACATGTGCTTCTCATACGGCTGCACATTGATCGTGCGGGCATCGATAAGCGTCAGGTTGGCTACCTGGCCGACCGGCACGGGCGAGCCGTAATACTCGACCTGGACGTGATCGAGAATGCCGGCGTGCGCGCGGCCCGTGCGAATCTTCGACAAATTGACTTTGAGCGTATCGATCGATTTGCCCATTCTCGATTCGGCTGATTTTTTGACTTCTGCAACGCTCATTGTTCTTCCTTAAGAATCAAACGTGTACCAAGGTGCCTTCGTCTTCGCCAGCCACCGCACGCTTGAGCGCGCCGGGCTTGTTGATCGAAAACACTTTGATAGGTAGTTTCTGGTCGCGGCACAAGGCGAATGCCGTGGCATCCATCACTTCGAGCCGGCGAATGATGACTTCATCGAAGCTGATGCGCGAATAGCGCGTCGCGTCCGGATCCTTGTTGGGATCGGCGCTGTAAATCCCATCCACCTTCGTCGCCTTGAGCACGATTTCGGCGCCGATCTCAGCGCCGCGCAGCGCAGCGGCCGTGTCGGTGGTGAAAAACGGATTGCCAGTACCGGCGGCGAAGATCACAACCTTGCCTTCTTCGAGGTAGCGCAAGGTCTTGGGACGAATATAGGGCTCGACGACCTGATCGATATTGAGTGCCGACTGCACGCGGGTATCGATGCCGCGATGCTTCAACGCATCCTGCAACGCCAGCGCGTTCATGATGGTGGCCATCATGCCCATGTAGTCGGCGGTGGCGCGATCCATACCCTGGGCGCCCGGCGCCACACCGCGGAAGATATTGCCGCCGCCGATGACGATCGCCAACTCGACGCCCATGGCGGCGACCTCGGCAATTTCTTCCGTCATCCGCACGATGGTGGCGCGGTTGATCCCGTAGGCGTCACCACCCATCAGCGCTTCGCCGGAAAGTTTGAGAAGAACCCGCTTGTACGCTCTGCTGCTCATAGGTTATATCCCCAGGGACGTTTCCGAAGAAAGTTTAAGACAAAAAATCGGCCGGACCGAACTCATGCTCAGCCGGCCGGGGTACTGCATACGACTTAAGCGCGGCCGGCTGCGGCGGCTGCCACTTCTGCGGCGAAGTCGCTGGTCTTCTTTTCGATGCCTTCACCGACGACGTACAGGGTAAAGCGCGACACGGTGGCGCCCTTTTCCTTCAACATCTGCTCGATGGTCTGCTTGTCGTTCTTGACGAACGGCTGCGAGACCAAAGCCACTTCCTTCAGGTACTTAGCGATCGTACCGTCAACCATCTTGGCGACGATATCGGCCGGCTTGCCCGACTCGGCAGCCTTTTGCTCGGCAACCGAACGCTCTTTGGCGATGTCGTCAGCCGACACGCCTTCCGAGTTCAGAGCCTTCGGCTTGGTCGCAGCGATGTGCATGGCCACGTCCTTGCCCACTTCGTCGGCACCCGAGTACTCAACCAGCACGCCGATACGGCCGCTGTGCACATAGCTTGCCAGCTTGTTATCGGTACCGATGCGCTCGAAGCGACGAATAGCGACGTTTTCACCGATCTTGCCGACCAGCGCGGAGCGCGTCGTCTCAACGGTGCCTTCGCCCATCGGCAGCGCGGACAGCGCGTCGACATCGGCGGGGTTCTTGGTGGCGGTGAGTTCGGCGACAGCATTCACGAAAGCGATGAAATCGTCGTTCTTGGCGACGAAGTCGGTTTCGCAGTTCACTTCGATCACGGCGCCTTGCTTGGCGTCGGGCGTAATGAACAAGCCGATCAGGCCTTCGGCCGTCACGCGCGAGGCGGCTTTGCTGGCCTTGTTGCCCAGCTTCACACGCAGGATTTCTTCAGCACGCGCGAGGTCGCCTTCAGCTTCCGTCAGCGCCTTCTTGCATTCCATCATGGGCGCGTCGGTCTTCTCGCGCAGTTCTTTCACCATTCCGGCGGTAATGTTGGCCATCTTTGCTCCATTCTGTCTAAAAACGCGCCCCGTCTAGCGGGGCGCGTGGTGTAAATCCCGTCGCGGCAGGCTGATCGATCAGGCCTGACCGTCCTGGACTTCGACAAACTCTTCCTGACCTTCCTGACCTTCACCCAGCTCTTCGACCAGACCGTTCATGTTCTGTTCGCGGCCTTCCAGCACGGCGTCGGCCATGCCGCGGGCGTACAACGCGATGGCCTTGGCCGAGTCGTCGTTGCCGGGGATGACGTAGTCGATACCGTCAGGCGTGTGATTCGTGTCGACCACGGCCACAACCGGGATACCCAGGTTACGGGCTTCGGCGATGGCAATCTTGTGATAGCCGACGTCGATGACGAACAGTGCGTCGGGCAGGCCGCCCATATCCTTGATGCCGCCGATCGACTTATTCAGCTTGTCGAGTTCACGTTGGAACATCAGGGCTTCTTTCTTGGACATGCGCTCGGTGCCACCATCGGCCACGATCTGTTCCATTTCCTTCAGGCGCTTGATCGAGGTCTTGACCGTCTTGAAATTGGTCAACATGCCGCCGAGCCAGCGGGCGTCGACGAAGGGCATGCCGCAACGTTGCGCTTCTTCAGCGATCAGTTCGCGGGCAGCGCGCTTCGTGCTGACGAACAGCACCTTGCCGTTACGGGCAGCGACTTGCTTGACGAACTTCGTGGCTTCCTGATACTTCACCACGGTTTGTTCGAGGTTGATGATGTGAATCTTGTTGCGATGGCCGAAAATGAACGGGGCCATCTTGGGATTCCAATAACGGGTTTGGTGACCGAAGTGCACACCCGCTTCAAGCATTTCACGCATCAAGGACATAATTTTCTCCTAGGGTTTGGTCTTGTGGCAAACGCCCGTATCCCGCGCAGAATCAGCCCCTTTGGCCAGATCCGCACGCAACACCCTATTTGGCGCGCCACGCGATTTGGAACGATCGACTGACGTACACTTGAATCTCACCTTTGGTTTGAACCCTCGGTTTGCACCTTTCGGTTGCAGCCCTTCGGTTGCAGCCCTTGGGTTGCAACTTTCGATCGCAACCGCCGGTTGATTCAGCGTCTCATCAGACGTTCCGACTTCCATCTTTCCCGCTGAGCACACAGTGCCTGGAGTGAACCAAAACCCTGGCCGCTTTTTGGGAAAGCCTATAATCATACTATTTTTCCGCTACAGTTCTCAAGTTGCCATATGGGTATCGTTACCGACCAGGCCGAATTGGCCCAAATGCGCGCCGCCTGCCAGACGGCCGCCACCATCCTCGACTACATCGCGCCCTTCGTTAAGCCAGGCGTTACCACCGGCGAACTCGACCGGCTGTGCCTCGAGAAAATGACCGAATTCGGCGTGAAGTCGGCCACCATCGGCTACGCGCCCCCTGGCCATACGCCGTTTCCGGGTGCCATCTGCACCTCGGTCAATCACCAGATCTGCCATGGCATTCCCGGCGACAAGGTTTTGAAATCGGGCGATGCGCTCAATATCGACGTCACCGTCATCCAGGACGGCTGGTTTGGCGATACGAGCCGGATGTTCCATGTGGGCGAGCCCACGATCCTGTCCCGCCGCCTGACCGACATCACCTTCGACTGCCTGTGGCTCGGCATCCAGCAGGTTCGCCCGGGCGCCACGCTTGGCGATATCGGTCATGCCATCCAAAAATATGCCGAGAAGCATGGCTTCTCGGTCGTACGTGAATTCTGCGGCCACGGCGTGGGCCGCAAATTTCACGAAGATCCGCAGGTGCTGCACTATGGCAAGCCGGGTACGGGCGTCAAATTGGTGCCCGGGATGATTTTCACCATCGAGCCCATGATCAACGCCGGCCGCCGCGAAATCCGCCAATTGGCCGACGGCTGGACGGTCGTCACGCGCGACCATAGCCTGTCGGCCCAATGGGAGCACACCGTTCTCGTCACGGAAGACGGGTATGAAGTGCTGACCACCTCCCCCGAGATGCAAGCGCCGCCCGCCTTCATCACCGAAAGCACCCCGTCCACTGTCGCCTGATAGCTCCCTGCCCGCTCCCATGCCGATTGCACGTACGCAGCCTGCCGATTTGACGACCTTGCGCCAGCGCCTGACCGAACAGCGGCAAGCCGCCATCGCCGAATTCCGCGAGCACGAGCGCCCCGACACGCTGCTGCACGATCTACGCAAGATCTGCGACGCCGGCTTGCGGGAACTCGTTCGCGTACATCCACTGCCCGTCGGGGCCACGCTGGCAGCGGTGGGCGGCTATGGGCGCGGCGAGCTGTATCCGCATTCGGACGTCGACCTGCTCGTCCTGTTGCCGCACGAGCCCGGCGCCGATGACGAAGAGCGGATTGCCGCCTTCGTGGCCGCACTATGGGATCTGGGTTTCGAACCCGGACACAGCGTACGCACCATCGAGCAATGCAAGGTCGAGGCGCAAGCCGACATCACCGTGGAGACCGCGCTCCTCGAATCGCGCTGGATCGCGGGCAGCCGCAGCCTGATGAAGCGCTTCGAAGCCGAGATGACGCAACGCCTGGATGCGCGGCGCTTTTTCCGCGGCAAGCGACTCGAGATGCAACAGCGGCATGCGCGTTATCAGGAAACGCCCTATGCCCTCGAGCCGAACTGCAAAGAGTCGCCGGGCGGGCTGCGTGATCTGCAAGTCATTCTGTGGATGGCGCGCGCGGCGGGCCTGGGCGGCAATTGGCGTGACGTGGCCCAATCGGGCATGCTCACGCCCTCTGAAGCACGCGACCTGCGCCGCGCTGAGCAGGCCTTCAAGCGCCTGCGCATCGAACTGCACATGCTGGCCAAACGCCGCGAGGATCGCGTGCTGTTCGACCTGCAGCCGGCGCTTGCCGAGGTATATGGGTTGCAAGCGACGTCCACCCGCCGCGCCAGCGAAATCCTGATGCAGCGTTACTACTGGGCCGCGCGCCTGGTGACGCAGTTGAACACCGTGCTCGTTCAGAACATCGAGGAGCATCTGTTTCCGCGGCCGGATAGCGAGGCGGTGCCGATCGACGAAGACTTTCGCAACCTGCACGACCGCCTCGATATCGTGCTGGATGACGCCTTCGAGCGAAATCCGACGCTTTTGCTGCGCGCGTTTCTCACGATGCAGCAGCATCCTGAACTGACCGGACTGTCGGCGCGCACGCAACGCGCCATCTGGCATGCGCGTGACCGCATCGACGTCCAGTTCCGCCGCAATCCGGTCAACCGCAAATTGTTCCTTCAGATTCTGCAGCAGCCCAGCGGCATCGTGCACCAACTGCGCCGTATGACGATGCTCAACATCCTGCCACGATATTTGCCGGTGTTCCGGCGCATCGTCGGTCAGATGCAGCATGACCTGTTTCACGTGTACACGGTCGACCAGCACACGCTGACGGTGATCCGCAATCTGCGCCGCTTCACGATGCCCGAGCATGCTCAGGAATATCCGTTTGCGACGCAATTGATGGCCAATTTCGATCGCCATTGGCTGCTCTACGTGGCGGCCTTGTTTCACGATATCGCCAAAGGCCGTGGCGGCGATCACTCCGAATTGGGTGCGCGCGACGTGCGCCGATTCGCGCACGACCACGGTCTCGATGCCGAAGACGCCGAACTGGTGGAGTTCCTGGTCCGGCAGCATTTGGCCATGTCGACGGTGGCGCAGAAACGCGACTTGTCCGATCACAATGTGATCACTGAATTTTCGAAACTGGTCAAGGATGAACGCCACTTGACGGCGCTGTATCTGCTGACCGTCGCCGACATTCGCGGCACGAGCCCCAAGGTCTGGAATGCCTGGAAAGGCAAACTCCTTGAGGATCTATACCGCCTTACGATCGACGCGCTGGGCGGCGAACGGCCCGACGCCAATACAGTGCTCAACGAGCGCAAAAAAGACGCGGTTCGGCTGACCCGTCTGGCGGGATTGCGTGACGAGTCGCGTGAAGCATTCTGGCGCCAACTGGACGTGGCGTATTTCCTGCGGCACGACGCCTCCGATATTGCGTGGCACACCCGACACTTGTATTACCAGGTCGCTCCGGAGCAGGCTGTCGTGCGCGCCCGCCCCACCGAACATGGCGAAGGCTTGCAAGTGATGGTGTACACCCGCGATGCGCCGGATCTATTCGTGGCGATTTGCCAGTTCTTCAATGCCAAATCCCTGGGCATTCAAGACGCGCGCATTCACACCACCCGCCACGGTTACGCGCTCGATAGCTTTATCGTGCTGCTGCCCGAGGGTGCCAATGATTTTCGTGCCCAGGCGGCCTTGGTGGAACACGAGTTGGCCGAGCACCTGAAAGATGCGCGCACCTATGGGCAGAACACGGCGAAAACCGCGCATTGGGGCCAGGGACGGCAGTCGCGCATGTCGCGGCTCTTTCCCGTGCGGCCCCAGGTGGAGTTGTCGCCTGACGAAAGCAGCCGCTCATGGCGGCTGTCCGTGGTGGCCACCGATCGGTCGGGGCTGCTGCATGCCCTGGCACGCGTATTCGCCGCCAACGGCATCAACTTGCGCATGGCCAAAGTCATGACGCTGGGCGATCGGGTCGAGGACGTTTTCATCATCGACGGCACTGCCCTGGATCGACCACGCAGCCAATTGCAGTTCGAACAAGGCATCCTGGATGCATTGGAACCCGATGCGGCCAATCGGCGCGTCGCGTGATGCCATTGGCGATGGCACCGAACTGAACCCTTCACTCCGACTGCGGTCTACCCGACCGCAGGTATTTCCCCAGCATTCACTTAAAAGTATCTCAACCTATGTTCGATCGTCGTCAAAGCTTGCTCATTCTGATCGCCGCACTGTCATTGGGCGCCGTGGGCGTGGCACTCGTCTCTCAATATGTGTTCGATATGCCGCCCTGCGCCTGGTGCGTACTGCAGCGCATGATCTACCTCACCATTGCGGTGGTGAGCATCGTTGGCGCGCTCGCGCCGCGTGCCGCGAGTGCCGTTGCAGCCGGCTTGGCCACCCTGCTGGCGCTCAGCGGCATTGCCGCAGCGTGGTACCAGCATACCGTCGCCTCGCAGATGCTGTCGTGCGATCAGACGTTTGCCGACCGCTTCGTATCGGGTACCGGCCTGGACGCTGCCGTTCCCGCATTGTTCGGCATCTTCGCCACCTGCATGGACGCCATGGTTCAAGTGCTGGGCCTCGAATACGCCGTGTGGAGCCTTATCCTTTTCGCCGTTCTGACGGTTCTGGGCGTTGCTGCCCTGCGCGCCAAACCCGCCGGCCTGTCGGCTGAAGAAGCGCGTAAGCGCGCCAGCCTGCGCGCGCGTCGCTAAGCGATTGGAGGGCTTGCTGCGGTAGCAGCAGCCCGTCGCCAAAAGAAAAGTACAGGCGGATCGGAAACCGATCGCCCAACGAACAAAGCGCACGACATCGTCGTGCGCTTTGCTTTGGAACCGGCCGTAAGCGTCGCTTCTTGTCAGCCACCGGCGCATAGCAGCGCCGGCGCTTTACACACGCCCTCAAGCGTCGCTAGCGGCGAAGCCCATATTGAACTGCAAGCCGTTGGGGGAGTCGTCTTCCAGCACGCCACCCCGCGACTGGCCCAAACGCGCCAGATATTCAGGCGTGATATCGCCCGTCACATAATCGCCGTCGAAGCACGATGCCTCAAAGCGCTTCATCCGGGGATTGATATCGCGCACCGATTGCTGCATGTCGGCCAGATCCTGATAAACCAGTGCATCGGCACCGATCGTCTGGGCGATTTCTTCGTCCGTGCGACCGGTCGCGATCAGCTCGCTCTGCGTCGGCATATCGATGCCGTACACGTTCGGGAAACGCACCGGTGGTGCGGCAGAAGCGAAAAATACCTTGTTCGCACCGGCAGCCCGCGCCATATCGACGATTTCGCGGCTGGTGGTACCGCGAACGATCGAATCGTCCACCAGCAACACATTCTTGCCCTTGAATTCGGTACCGATGGCATTGAGCTTCTGACGCACGGATTTACGGCGCACGGCTTGGCCCGGCATGATGAAGGTGCGGCCAACGTAGCGGTTCTTGATCAGGCCTTCGCGATAATCGAGATCCAGGCGCGCAGCCAGTTGCATGGCGGCCGGACGCGACGAATCGGGAATCGGCATGACGACGTCGATTTCGCCCAGACGCAGCGTACGCGCCACCTTGTCCGCCAGGTACTCGCCCATGCGCAAGCGCGCGTCGTAAACCGACACGCCATCGATCAGCGAATCGGGGCGCGCAAAGTACACATACTCGAAAATGCACGGGGTCAGCTGGGGATTGTCGGCACACTGACGGGCGACCATGCGGCCGTCCAGGTCGATGAAAATGGCCTCACCCGGCTCGACATCGCGCACGAAGATGAATCCGCTGCCTTCAAGCGCCACCGATTCAGAGGCAACCATCCATTCCGGACCGTGCTCACCTTCCATCCGGCCAATACACAGCGGGCGAATACCGTTGGGATCGCGAAAAGCGAGCAATCCATAACCGGCGATCTGCGCCACCACGGCATAAGCACCCTTGACGCGCTTGTGCATCGAGGCCACGGCGCGGAAGATCGCGTCATCATCGAGCGACACACCATTGGCTGACGATTGCAGCTCGTGGGCCAACACATTCAACAACACTTCCGAATCGGAATTGGTATTGATGTGGCGCCGATCGATGCGGAAAAGCGATTCGCGCAGTTCACGCCAGTTGGTCAAGTTGCCGTTATGGGCGAACATGATGCCGAACGGCGCGTTTACGTAAAAAGGCTGTGCCTCTTCCTCGGAAACACTCGATCCAGCGGTGGGGTAACGAACCTGACCGATACCGCTGGTGCCCGGGAGCGAGCGCATGTTTCGCGTACGAAACACATCGCGCACCAGCCCGTGGGCCTTGAACATATTGAAGTGATTTTCCTGTGCCGTCGCAATACCGGCAGCATCCTGACCGCGATGCTGGAGCAGGAGCAGGCTGTCGTACAGCAGTTGATTAACCGGACCGCGTCCGACGACCCCGACAATTCCACACATGGTGATTTCCTAGAACAATGAGCGCTACGTATAAGGTAGCCACGCGGCCAAAGCAGGCGGCAGCCACGTCTTGATATGTTTGATGGCGTCAATCGCTGTCTGCGAAAACATCGCCTCACGCCACCAGGGTTCTTGCGGCATGGGCGTATAGCCCGCCAATGCCACCAATACGAGAATAATGAGTACGCCACGCGCCAGACCGAAGAGTCCGCCCAACCCGTGGTCCGCCGGCGATAGACCGGTGGTCCGAATCAGCGCTGCCAGTGTCATGTTGACCAGCCCCACGCCCAACAGCACGATGAGGAATACCGCCGCATACGACAGCCCCATCCTCAACATGGGGGTCTCGATCCAGGAAGTCAACCACCCATAGACGGTGGGACCCCACCAGATCGCCGCGACGAACGCCAGCCCGAAGGCGACCAGCGACAAGACTTCCTTGAGCAATCCACGGATCAGCCCCAATACACCCGACACCACCAGGATGCCGATGAGGATGAAGTCGAAGCCGGTCACTGGGCGGCAATGAAACCGTTGTCATACCCGAGCGTTCGCAATCGCGCCTGGGCCGCTTGAGCAGCATCGCGCGATGGGAACGGGCCTACACGCAAGCGAAACTGCTGCTTGCCGCCAATCGACGCCGGTTCGACGAACGCGTTGGTGACACCGGCCGCATGCAGCTTGTCGCGTCGGCCCTGTGCATCGCCTTGCGTGGTGTAGGCCGCGATCTGGAGCACAAAATTGCCCTTGTTGGAGGCCGCCGCGGGCTTCGGACGAGATTCGGCCGGCGTGGGGGTACGTCCCTCGAGGAGCGCAAGCGCGCGGGCGCCATCGTCACTGCGTTCGGTGGGCGCTGCAGGCTTGGGGGCCGGCGTGGCGGGCTTTGCGGTCTCAGCGGGCGGCTTGGGCGTCGCTTCGGGCCGCACCACGGCAGCGGACGGCACTTGAACCGAAGGCGTATGTGGTGCAGTTGTGGCGCCAGGCGCCGGCGTGCCCACGGCAGGCGGCGCCCCAGACATCAATGGCGGTGGAGTAGGTACGCCGCCATCAGTGGCGGGAGCGGCGGCCGGCACGCCGTTCGCCGGGGGCTGGGATGACGCCTGCGGCAAACCGGACTGGGGCTGGCCCATATTGGGGTCGAAGGGTTGCGTGCGATCTGGAATTTGCACCGGAATGTCTTCCGACACCGGGTGACGCTCACCATCGAGCACCATCGGCAATACGACGACGGCCGCGAGTACCAAAGCGACAGCGCCTGCCAGACGACGGCGCGCCCGGCCACGAAGTTCGGCTGCCTGCGCTTCGCTGGACACGGAAGGCCGTGCCCTGCCGCTGCGCGTTGCGCCGCTTTCAGTCCGATTGAACAATCCCATCGAAAAATCCTTGCTGCCGGTGGCGGCGACCGGCCAGACAGCTGCCGGCCGAAAACGCTCGCGTGTTGCCACGCGTTGAAGTCGTCACGCTCTGAGTTAGTGGGCGCGGCCCAACGCGGTCAACGCAGCAGCCACCGTCAGGAACGAACCGAATATCACGATTCTATCACCCTCGCCTGCACGTTTTTGCGCTGCGGCAACAGCCGCCGCAACGTCATCGAACGCGGCCAATGTGGCGGCCTCATCTTCTTTGCCCAAGGGCGGCAAGGCGGCCGCCACACGGTCGGCCAACACCTGCCCAGATACGCCGCGGGGGCCGGCCAACGTGGGGCAATACCAGTGATCGATGCGTTTGCCCATACGGGCAACCACGCCGGCCACATCTTTATCATCCAACATGCCGAACACCGCATGGGTGTAGGGAAAATACGCCATATTGTCGAGATTTTGCGCCAGAACGGCAGCGGCATGCGGGTTGTGCGCCACGTCGAGCACGATCGTGGGTTGACCCGGCAGAATCTGGAATCGGCCAGGTAAAGTCGCCTGCGACAGCCCAACCCGCACCGCCTGCTGGGGCACCGGCAGACGATCGCGCAGAGATTCGAGTGCAGCAAGGGCCGCCGAGGCGTTTAACAATTGGTTGGCGCCGCGCAAGGCCGGATAGGCCAGCGCATTGCGCCGCTGATTACGTCCGCCGAAACCCCACTGCTGGCGGTCGCCCGAATAGTTGAAATCCCGCCCGAACAGCCAGAGGTCCGCGCCGATCGCAGCGGCGTGATCGAGCAACGATTGCGGCGGCACGGGGTCGCTGCAGATCGCGGGCTTGCCGGGCCGGAAAATGTGGGCCTTCTCAAATCCGATCAGCTCGCGCGTGTCGCCCAGCCAATCCATATGGTCCAGATCGACGCTGGTCACGATCGCACAATCGGCGTCCACGATATTGACGGCGTCCAGACGCCCGCCCAATCCGACCTCGAGCACGATCGCGTCCAGTTGCTGGCCGGCAAACAGGCGCAGCACCGCCAGCGTCGTGAACTCGAAATACGTCAATCCGGTATCGCCGCGGGCACGCTCGACTTCGGCAAACTCCGCCGTCAGCGCAGCATCGCTCGCAGACACGCCATTCACCCGTGCACGCTCGTTGAAATGGATCAGATGCGGCGAGGTATACACGCCCACCTTGTACCCTGCGGCCAGCAACATCGCCTCGAGCATCGCGCAGGTCGACCCCTTGCCATTCGTGCCACCAACGACGATTTTGACGGCGGAAGATGCCAGGCCCAGGCGATCGGCCACCTCGCGCACCCGCTCCAGTCCCAGATCGATACTGCGGCTATGCAGGTGTTCGAGATAACTCAGCCAAGTGGAAAGGGAATCGGAAACCTGAGGCGTTTGCGGGTTGGACATGAACAATGCAAAGGAAAATTACCCCTGGCGGGGCGCAAGCCGATCCGGGCGGACCGGGCGCAGCCCACTGAGGGGCAAGCTCGGCATTTTACCAGCCGTCACAACGCAATCCTGGGTTTCCCCTGGTGTGCAGCCGGGTTTGTGGCCCCTCGCCCGCTCAGCGACGCGTCACCCAGGCAATGAGCGCGGATCCGCTGGCTCGAGATGATGCCGATTACTCCTCTTCGACCTCTTGAAATGGCAGGGCAAGCATTCCAGAGCGGCAACGCTCATGGCCCTATTTTCCGATACAGCGCCCCTTAAGTTCAGCTGAAGCATGCCGTTACCTGTGTGGAATCCCTAGAACCGCCCGCGATTGTCCGGGCGCCTGCACAGAGTGCTGTGCTCATCGAGTTGCGCTACCGTACGGAGCCTCCATGGCGTTGACCCCGATTGCTGCCCCGCTGACCCTGCCCGTCACCGCCGCCATGGCCGCGCCACCGCCGCCTGCCGCCGCCATAGTTGTGACTGCCAGCGAGAAAAGTACGGATACCGCTTCGTCGCAGGCTGATCACCGCCAGTCCCCGGCGCAGGCAGAACCGCTCAAAACGCTGCCATCCACCGAGGAAGGATCCAATCCCTACCTCGACAAGGCGCTCGACGAACTCAATCAACAGATGCGGGCGTGGGATACCAACCTGCATTTTGAAGTGGATCCCGACATCCATCGAATCGTGGTCTCCATCATGGATTCCGAAAGCGGCGATGTGTTGCGCACCATTCCAACCGAGGCCGTCATTCACGCCGCCAAAATGCTCGTGAAGATGCAAGGCCTCGCAATCGAAACCACCGCATAACAGAAAACCCGGGGAATTGACGGAATTAGGCCCTTTTAAAGCCCGTAAGCGCGCAAATTGGTCCGGTCCGTTGCAGCAATAATGCAACCTGAGTAGAAGGATTTAACAAGATGGCAATCTCATTCGCGAACCTGAACAACAGCGGCTACGACTTCGCTGCGATCACCGAGCAGCTGGCGGAGTTCGAAAAACAGACAATCGTTCCCTATCAAGCGCGCGTCACGCAGACCAGCACGAAGATCACGGGGATGGGTTCGCTTAAGAACGTCATCGATGCGCTGCGTACCGCGACCGAGAAACTGGCGGCCGCAATGAGCTCCGCACCGGCCAAAACCAGCGTGTCGGGCAATGGCGTATCGGTCACGGCTGGCGCCGGTGCCGTCGCAGGTTCCTACTCGATCTTCGTCGATCAGTTGGCCGCGGCCGGCTCGTTGAAGTCCGCCGCCATCGACAGCCGTACCGCGCAAAACGGCGTGGGCGGCACGATCGCCATTGAAACGGTGGGCGGCACGGCCCCCATCAATATCGAACTGGGCAGCGACACGTCGCTGAACGGCGTGCGTGACGCCATCAACGCAAAATCCGACAGCCCAGTCAACGCGACCATCATTACCGATGGCGAGGGCAAGAGCTTCCTGATGCTCACCTCGCGTGCGACAGGAGAAAAGGCCGAGGTCAAGAGCATTGACGTCACCGGAAACAGCGGCACGCTCGCTGCTGACCTGAACTACGCCAAAGGCGGCACGCCGGGCAACATGACGGTGGCCAACGTGGCGACCGATGCCAAGCTCACGCTCAACGGCATCGCCATCACCAGCGGCTCGAACCAGCTCACGACGGCGATCGACAACCTGACGCTCGATCTGAGCGCCGTCACCGAAACCGGCAAGAAGGTAACCGTCAAGGTCGAGTCGGATATCGAAGCGCAAGTCACCGCTGTTCAGAATTTCGTGACCGCATACAACGCGATGCGCACGACCACCAAAACCTTGTCGACCTACAACAAGGACTCGACGTCGATCAACGGCAGCCTGTACGCCGACTCCACACTGCGCAGCGCGCAAGATGAACTCGCTTCGGGTTTGCGCGTGGCCACGGACGACAAGAATATCTTCTCGCTCGCCAAGCTGGGCATCACGACCGACATCGACGCCAAAGACGGCACGCTGAAGATCGACATCGCAAAGGTTCGCGACGCGATCACCAAATATCCGTCGGAAGTCTCGAATCTGCTCTCGGGCACCGAGGGCTTGGCGACCAAGATGAACGCCACGACCAAGCAGTATCTGGATCAAGGCTCCATCAAAGGCAAGATCACGTCGGTCGTCGAGAATCTGGAAAGCGAGCGCAAGAAACAGACGAAAGCCGTTGAAGACGTCACGGCCCGAGTCGAAGCCACCAATGCCGCGACAATCGCACAATTCAACGCTCTGAGCGTTGCACTGTCGAAAATCGAGTCGACAAAAAACTATCTGACCTCGCAGTTTGAGGCCATTGCCAACTCAAACAAAAAATAATGTCCTACGCCGCCCGTCGTCCCTTTGGCGCACAAGCTGCGCGATCCTACGCGACCGTAGGCGTCCAGACCGAGGTATTGAGTGCCACCCCGGAGCGGTTGATCACGCTGCTTTTCAAAGGCGCACGCGCGGCCATCGCTCAGGCGAAATTGCATCTGCAGCAGAACCGCATCGCAGAACGTGGCCAAGCGATTTCCAAGGCGATCCGCATCGTCGAAGAAGGGCTAAAAGGCGGCCTCAACCTCGAGGCGGGTGGCGAACTTGCCGCCAATCTCGATCAACTCTACGACTACATCGCGCGCACCCTGTTGACCGCAAACCTGAACGCCGACGCCGCCCAGCTGGACGTTGCCGATCAGCTTCTCGCGAACCTGCAGGACGCCTGGCAGAGCTCGGTCGACCCCACGTCGACCGCATCGCTCTAGCCCCGACGTTGCCCCTCACTTTTCGCGCGAAACCTAAGCATGACGTCGCCTCACGCGCCGCTACTGTCGCACTATCAAAGCATTGCCGCCATTACGGCCGCGATGCTTGAAGCTGCGCGATCCGGAGATTGGACCATCGTCCTCTCTCTTGGACAGCAATACATCGACATCGTCGAAAAACTCCGCGACATCGACGCCAGTGTGCCTCTGGACGAAACCAGCCGCGCGCTCAAGCACGACCTGCTTGTGCGCATTCTGGAGAACGATGCGCGCACGCGCGACCTGGCTTCGCCGCAAATGGCGCGGCTCAATACATTGCTCGGCCGCATCAAGCAACATCACGATCACGCCAGCACCTTCGGATTCAAGGCGCCCACGTGAACGGGCCCAACTCGTTGGGCACGCTTTTGATCCAGCGTCTTGATGCGGTACTGGGCACGCCGTTGGCGTCGCATGGCGATCTGCAGTCGGGATTGCGCGCCGATGCGGTCAGGCAACCCGGCGCACCCGTCAAGGTCGAGCCCACCGAAGGCGAGCCGCGGCAGGATGGTGAGCGCGCTGCCCTAAAGCAGGCGGCGGGCCAGGCAGACCAAGGCGCCGTCAAGGATGCCAAGCTCGCGACGCTCCTCGCGCTCAATGCACGCGGGCGTGTGGTTCAACAATCGGCCACGCCCTCTGCACCCACGTCGCTGGGCCAGGGCGCACGCGCCATTCTTGCGCTGCTCGCCGCGTTTCCCGACGCACCCGCTGTCGTGGGCCGCCAGCCGCTCCTGCAGGCCGCACTCGGCAGCGCCGTATCGTCATCAGACGATAGTGCTGCGCGGCAGACGGGGCAAGCACACGCGTCAGTAAACGACCGCGGCGTGCCGACGACAAGCCAGGGTATCGGTGTCGCCGATCGCAGCACTGGCATGGCCGATAGCCGCGCACGATCAGACAGCAACACGGCAGCCCGGCCGGGGCAAGGCGGTGAAGCCGTGCGTGGCTCGAACGCGCTCGCCGGTACAACCGAATGGGTCACTCCGAACGTGCGAGCGCTGGCACATGCACTGCAGCACGCGATCGACAAAAGCGGACTGTTTTACGAATCGCATCTGAGCGACCTGGCTTTTGGCAAACGCACCGCGCCCGACCTGCGCCAGGAACCTCACAACCAGCCCCCCTCGGCGCAACCTCAAGCAGCTGGCAGCGCAGCCGCACAGGCGGGGGCCACACCGCGTGACGCAAGTGTGTTTGGTGCGGCGCTTGCCGATGCCACCGAGGCACCCGCGCCGCGCATGCTCGCAACAGCGCCCGCCCAGGATACCGCGCCCCCGACGCAACACGGCGTGCGCGCCGATACAGCCGCCCTCGTGCGTCAGCAACTCGATGTGCTGACGAATCAAAGCATTGCTTGGCAAGGCGAAGCGTGGACCGGCACGCCAATGCAATGGGAAATCGAGCGCCGCCAGCAGGCGCCATCGGCGTCGCCCGATGCGCCGCCATCGTGGGCCACCAAGATCGCCGTGACACTGCCCAGGCTCGGCCGCGTCGAAGCCACCCTCAACCTTGTCGGCAACGATATCGTCATGCGACTGGTCGCCCCCGAGGGCGAGCCCGACATTCGTGCCTCGTCGGAGGTGCTGCGATCGCAGTTCCAAGCAGCCGGCCTGACGCTGAGTCATCTCGTCATCGACGAAGATGCTGCCCGCGCACCCGATGTCGTTCACCAGGATGGTCCTGCGACATGAGTACACCTCACACGCCGCAACCCGAGGATACGACGCCGGCCAAACGCCCACAGGCTGTCGCCATCGCGTATGACGGCAACGACGCGGCACCTCGCGTCGTCGCGAAAGGCTACGGCCCGATCGCCGACAACATCGTGCGCACCGCACGCGACAATGGACTCTATGTGCATGAGTCGACTGAGCTCGTCGGGCTGCTGATGCAAGTCGATCTGGACGCGCAGATTCCACCTCAACTTTATACTGCGGTCGCCACGTTGCTTGCGTGGCTTTACCGGTTAGAATCGCGCTCGCCCGAAGCGTCGGGCGCCGCAGATTTCCCACACCCCACGGTCTAGTTCATTAGGAAGTGATGCAACGTGTTGAGCGAAACGCCCCCCGACTTTCTACTGACCGACCCCGACGAGATCCGTAGCGCTTTATTCGAACTGACGCATGGCGAAGCGCATGTGGTGGTGCGCGACGCTGCGGACCGCGAAATCGCCGCGCTGATCATCGGTCTGGATCGTAAAACGGGTACCTTCTTTTGGCGACCGCGCGATTACGCCAGCAGCAACTTTGCCGACAACAAGGAATTGTTGATCGGCGCCGTCTTTCAGTTCGTCTGCAGTGGGTATGGTGGCGTACGCATTCACTTCCGTGTGCCGCGCCCCGATGTCGTGCGCTTCGACGACGGCAGCGCTGCCTTCGTATCGCATTGGCCGGATCGAATCTCTCGCATACAGCGCCGCAAGATGTTCCGTGCATCGCTTTCCACACAGGGCAAGCGTTGCCGTGCGACCTGGCAACCCCCGGGCGGCGAACCCGCCATTGCGTTCAGCATTCGAGATGTATCGGTCGACGGCATCGGATTGCGCTGCGCGCTCCCGGTAGGGGCATTGCCGCTACGCGGCGATACCTTGGAACGGGTGCTGCTGGATTTCGGCGAGTTCGGCACCTTGCAAACGTCGCTGGAAGTGCGCAACGTCTTCCCCACCAGTGGCCAAGGCAAGCGTGGCGAAGATGATGAGGATGGCGATGCCCCGGGTGAGCAGGCGCATGTTGCCGCTGCTGTGGCCGTCGCGCCGCGCGCAGCAGCCGTAGCCGTCGCTGCCCCACCCCGGCTTGTTGTGGTCGGCAGCGCCGGCGACACGCCATCGAATGTTCGCCTCGACGTCGAAAGCCACGTGGGCGCCGTATTTTCCAAACTCAGCAGTCGTGAGGAGATTTGGTTGCAGCAAGTCGTCTGGCGGCTCGAGAAGAATAAGTCCGACTAGGCAGCACATTTCGAGGCGGCTTTGGCTGGACGCGGTGGTCTTGTTATCCTTAGCAGGCATGTGCACCGCCGCAGCATTCAGCCTCCGCGCACGATCTGATCGCAACATTGTCCAGGCTGGATGCTGCAAGGCGCTCGCAGAACCACAAAACAAAGCACAAAAAAAGCGGATCAGGCGCAACGCCGATCCGCTTTTTCGTGCTTTCTTGTTTCCGCTTTCTGATTTCAGCCTTCTGATTTCCGCTCTCTCTTTCCTGCTGCTGGGTTGACCAACGCCCTGTTGGCGCGGTCATACGCGCTGCTGCGGCTATGCGTGCTGCGCCCACGCGATATCCGGCACGTCGGACGAGCTGAGGGTCTTCTGAACATAACGTTCAGCCAACTCCAGGGCCGACATGGGCTTGCCCAACAGCCACCCCTGCACACGATGACATTTGAGTTCGCTCAGGATCGAGTACTGCCCTTCCGTCTCGACACCTTCGGCCACGATCTCGCGCTCGAGGCGACGTGACAGGTCGACCACGGTGCCCACGATCGCTTGCGCGTTGCTATCGCTCTCAAGATTGCGAATGAACGACCGATCGATCTTGATCGTATCGAACGGCAGTTCCTGCAGATACCCCAGGCTCGAGTAGCCGGTACCGAAGTCGTCGATGGCGATCTTCACGCCGGCACGGCGCAATTCGGACAACCTCGATATTTCACCGCCTTCTGCGGCGACCATCACCCCTTCGGTGACTTCCAGTTCCAGACGTTCGGGCGCCAGGCCAGAGCGGTCGAGCGCCCCTCGCACATCCCGCAGCAAAGAGTGGCGTTCGAGCTGAATCGGCGAAATATTGACCGAGATGTACCAGGGTTCCGGCCAACTCGCGGCTTCGGCGCAGGCTGTCTCGAGCACCCACGCGCCCAAGGGCACGATCAGTTCGGTTTGCTCGGCGACGGGAATGAACTGCATCGGGGCCACGAGGCCGCGTTGCGGATGATTCCATCGCACCAATGCTTCAAAACCGCGCAACTGGCGGCCATCGACGCCGTAGATCGGCTGATAGACCACATACAGCTGGCCGGCCTCTTGCATTGCGCGCCGCAGATCGTCTTCGAGGTCCTCCGTGTCGGCAAGGTGCGCCAGCCCGACGGCTTCCTGACGACGACCGCTGATGCGCAACGCGCGCAGCACGCCTTCGGCGCGTACGAGGTGATAAACCAGGAGCAGAATGAGTGCGGTCGGGACGGCAACGATCGTTGCCACCAGGGAGGTGCTGAAGGCAGCAAAGTTGAACTGCCCGCTGTCCCACAAGTACCACAGCGGCAGCAGGACGAACGCCATGGCAATCATGACGCTTCCGGACAAACCGAGAAAAATTCGGGCGCGGCGCGAAAGGAACCAGGCCAGCAACAGCGCGAAGCCGATGACCTCGAACTGCAGCACGGCAATGACCAGCAAAGTAAAAGTATCAAGCATCGTTAGCCGGGACCGGATCCGAATAGGGTCCGGCGGGCAACTTGCCAGCCGTACTTGGCGGATTTTTACACGGAAGCGCGGTTTTCACATCGCCATCGATGAAATTTCCTTGTAGGCGGCCACAAGCTTGTTGCGTACTTGCACCGTCATCTGGAAACCAAGCGTGGCTTTCTGCGAATCGATCATCACCTTGCTCAGCGAAATATTGGGATCGCCCATATCGAAAGCCTGCTGTTGGGCACTCGCTGCATGCTGGACCGAAGACACGCGCTGCAAGGACTGCTGCAGCACGGCCGCGAAATTGGCCGGGCGCGGTGCGAAATCCTCAGCCTGTGCGCCGGGCGCGCTCTGCGCCGTGCGCACGACTGCGCGCATCTGCGACAGCATGCTCTCTATTCCCGCCAAACCGCTTACCGCCATGACCAATCCTTGCCTATAGCGCCGGACAGACCGGCGGAAACATTTGAAGTGCGCACCTTTTATTAGGCGTGGCGAGAGTGTGCACCACTTCTGCTCGAAAGCATATGTGACAAATGACGGCAAAAACCGGGGTTTTTCGGGGATTAGATTGTGCGCGCCCAGCCCATAATCCACGCTTCCCAGACCCACTTTGCGTCGCATGTCTCTCTTGCCCCGATCGTCCGCCCTACTTCGATGCCCGCGCGTTCGACTCGGCGGGATACTCAGATGAACTCGCAGGCCACTACTACTTCTCGCCTTTTTGCCCGCTTCCCCGCGCTCGATCGCGTGCGCAGCGTGCCCAAACCGTTATTGATCACGGCCGTCGCGGCTGTGGTTGCCCTCGTGGCTGCGGCCGCAATGTGGAGCCGCGAGCCCGACTACAAGGTGCTGTTCTCGAATCTGCAGGACCGGGATGGCGGCGCCATCGTGGCGGCACTGGGACAAATGAACGTGCCCTACCGATTCAGCGAGAACGGTTCGGCATTGCTGGTGCCGCCCAACCGCGTCTACGACACGCGCCTGCAGTTGGCCGCACAAGGCTTGCCGCGCGGCGGCTCGGTCGGCTACGAGTTGCTCGATACCGCACGGTTCGGCGCCAGCCAGTTTGCCGAACAGATCACGTATCAGCGTGGCCTCGAGGGCGAGCTGGCCCGCTCCATCGAATCGGTCAATGCGGTGCAGAGCGCACGCGTCCACCTCGCGATGCCGCGCCAGTCGCTCTTCGTGCGCGAACGCCAGCAGCCGACCGCCTCCGTGCTGTTGCATCTGTTTCCCGGACGCAGCATGAGTGAAGGCCAGGTACAGGCCATCTCCTGGCTGTTGGCTTCGAGCGTGCCTGAGCTCAATGCCGAGAATGTGTCGATCGTCGACCAGAACGGACGCCTCTTGTCCACGCCGTCCGGCGACGGGCGCGGTATGGATGCCGACCAGACCAAATTCGTACGTGACGTCGAACAGCGTGCTGCCGAACGCATTCTCGCCATTCTGAATCCGCTGGTTGGCCACGGCAACGTACACGCCCAAGTCAGCGCCGATGTCGACTTCGCCCAACGCGAACTGACCTCCGAGGTTTACCGTCCCAATCAGGATCCTGGCCAGGGTGCCGTGCGCAGTCGCCAGGCCAGCGACTCACAGCAAAATGGCGGCACGGGTGCACAAGGCGTTCCGGGCGCCCTCACCAATCAAGTGCCGGCCAACGCGCAAGCGCCCATCACCAATCCGCCGGCCAATGCTGCGGCGGCGGCACAACAGCAAGGCGGGGCCACGACCACCGGAACCAATGGCGCGCAAGGCGCAGGCGGTGCCGCTGCGACCGCACCCACAAATGTCCGTAGCGATTCGACCGTCAATTACGAAGTCGACCGCACCATCAGTCACGTCAAGCAGCCCACCGGCGCCGTCAAGCGCCTGTCGGTTGCAGTCGTCGTGAACTATATGAAGAACGCCGACGGCGAACCGCAGCCGCTGCCGGCCGAGGAACTGACCAAGCTCACGAACCTCGTGCGCGAAGCCATGGGCTTTTCGCAAGATCGCGGCGACTCGCTCAATTTGGTCAATAGCCGCTTCACCGACGAAATCATCGCCGAAACGCCGGTCTGGAAAGACCCGGGCATGATCGATCTGGCCAAGACGATCGGCTACTGGCTGGTGCTGCTGCTGGCGGCGTTGTGGGTGTGGCGTTCGCTGTTGCGCCCGATGTGGAACCGCTACATCAATCCCGAAGTCGACCCGGTGGTCGCGGAAATCGAACGCGCCGAAGCACAACGCGAAGCCATCGATCAGGCACGCGCCAGCGCCAACAACCGATACGAAGAAAACATGCAACGCGCCCGCGAAATGGCCACGAAAGATCCTCGTGCCGTGGCGATGGTCTTGCGCACCTGGATGAGCAGCAATGACAAGTGAAACCAGTCTCGACGGAATGACCCGTAGCGCCGTCCTGATGATGTCGCTGGGCGAAGACGCCGCGGCCGAGGTCTTCAAATACCTGTCCGCACGGGAAGTGCAACAGGTCGGTGCCGCCATGGCCACGCTGAAGCAAGTCACGCGTGAAGACGTCGGCAATGTGCTGGAAGAGTTCCGTCAGGAAGCCGACCAGTTCGTCGCCGTTACCTTGGGTTCGGACGACTACATCCGCTCTGTACTCACCAAGGCGCTGGGCAGCGATCGCGCTGCTGGCCTGATCGAGGACATTCTCGATGCCGGCGACAGCGGGAGCGGCATCGATGCATTGAACTGGCTTGATGCTACGACTGTCGCCGAGCTGGTGGGCGACGAGCATCCGCAGATCATCGCGACCATTCTGGTTCACCTCGAGCGTGATCGCGCGGCAGGCGTGCTGGCATTGCTTAACGAACGCCTGCGCAACGATGTGATGTTGCGCATCGCCACGTTCGGCGGCGTTCAACCGGGTGCGCTGACCGAGTTGACCGAAGTGCTCAACGCCGTGCTCGCGGGCCAGGGCGCCAAGCGCAGCAAGATGGGTGGCGTGCGTACGGCAGCCGAAATTCTCAACATGATGAATTCGACGCAGGAAGAAACTGTGGTCGCCAGCCTGCGCGAACGCGATTCGGATCTGGCGCAACGTATCATCGACGAGATGTTCGTATTCGACAATCTGCTGGATGTCGAGGATCGTGCGATCCAGATGATTCTGAAGGAAGTCGACAACGATACGTTGATGGTCGCCCTTAAGGGCGCGCCCGAAGAACTGCGCGACAAATTCATGCGCAGCATGTCCACGCGCGCCGCCGAGACGTTGCGCGAAGATCTGGATGCCCAGGGCCCGATCCGCATGTCCAAGGTCGAGGCCGAGCAGAAGAAGATCCTGCAAATCGCGCGCAATCTGGCCGAGAGCGGCCAGATCGTGCTTGGCGCCCAGGGCGACGATGCCTACGTCTGATCCATCCTTCAAAGCGGGTTTGCACCGCGGTGGCGACGCGTGGCGGCGCTGGACGATGAATTCGTTCGACGACCACAACGGTGCGCCATCGGATACCTCCGGCGAGCTCGCGCCGGCAGCGCCGGATGCTGCCGCGCTGCTCGCGCAGGATCGCGCCGAAGCACGCGCAGCCGGCCGACATCAGGGGCACGAAGAAGGCTTGCGCGAAGGTTATGCCGCCGGCGAACATACCGGCCGTGAAGCCGGCTTCGCCGAAGGCCGTGAAGCGGGATACGCCGAAGGCCTGGAGACGGCGCGCCGTCAGGCTCGCGAAGAAGCCGCTCAGCTTCATCTGATTGCTCAAACCTGCGCCGAATCGGTTGGCCAGATCGAAGAAAAGATGGGTCAGGCGCTGATTGGACTGGCCCTGGACATCGCTCGCCAGGTGATTCGCACCAAACTCGACAAACAACCGGAGTGCGTGGTTGACGCCGTGCGGGAAGTGCTGCACATGCAACCCGTCACGCAAGGCACGTTGCGGCTTTGGCTGCATCCCCTGGACGTCGACCTGGTGCGGCAATATCTGAATGAAGAGTTGCAGGATGCCCGCTGGCGCGTGCTGGCCGACGAATCGGTCCTGCGCGGCGGCTGCCGCGCTGAAACGCCCTACGGCGACATCGACGGCACGCTCCAGACGCGCTGGCACCGCGTAGCCGCCTCGCTCGGCCGCGACAGCCAATGGGATACGCCATGAGCGCCGGTTCGCACGCCCACGCTGATGATCTGACACCGACGCGCGATAGCGGGGCCAACCTCGTCAACGATGTGCCCGCCATCGATCGCTGGGCGACGCAATTGCGCGTCGGCGCCATCCGCGCAAGCGCCACCGACCCCTGGCATGTGAGCGGACGCATCACGCGCGCAGCCGGACTGGTGCTGCAGGCCACCGGTCTGCGACTGCCGGTCGGCGCCGTCTGCCGCATCGAACTCTCCCCGGGCCACGATCATTGGGCAGATGCCGAAGTCGTCGGCTTCGATGGCCAAACGTTGTTTCTGATGCCGCAGACCGACATCTCCGGCCTGCCCCCTGGCGCCCGCGTGGTGCCGGGTGAGCCCGCCGTACAGCGGCCCATCAAGCTGCCCGAAGGCCGCGAACCCAACGGCAACGCCAAGCCCGCGATCGGACGTCACTTGCCGGTGGGCCGCGCATTGCTCGGCCGCGTGGTCGATGGCGCCGGACGCCCGCTCGACGGCCTCGGCCCGTTGATCGACGCCGAACAAGCGCCACTGGCGGCCCAGCCGCTGAATCCGCTCACGCGTGCACCGATCGATAGCGTGCTGGACGTGGGCGTGCGCGCCATCAATGGCTTGCTCACAGTGGGCCGCGGCCAACGCATGGGCTTGTTCGCCGGCTCCGGCGTGGGCAAGAGCGTGCTGCTGGGCATGATGGCGCGCTACACCCGTGCCGACGTCATCGTCGTGGGACTGATCGGCGAACGTGGCCGCGAGGTCAAAGAATTCATCGAGCACAATCTGGGGCCTGAAGGCCTCGCACGCTCGGCCGTTGTCGCCGCACCCGCAGACGTGTCGCCGCTGCTGCGTTTGCAGGGCGCCTCGTATGCCACCCGTATCGCCGAGTACTTTCGCGATCAGGGGCTCGACGTGTTGCTCATCATGGACTCGCTCACACGATTTGCCATGGCGCAACGAGAGATCGCGTTGGCGATCGGCGAACCCCCCGCCACCAAAGGCTATCCGCCGTCGGTTTTCGCCCGCCTGCCCGCGCTGGTCGAACGCGCCGGCAACGGCGCCATGACCGCGAGCGGCAAAGCCGGCTCGATCACCGCCTTCTACACGGTACTGGCTGAAGGCGACGATCAGCAAGATCCCATCGCGGATTCGGCACGCGCCATTCTCGACGGGCACATCGTCTTGTCGCGCCACCTGGCCGAAGCCGGCCACTATCCGGCGATCGACATCGAAGCATCGATCTCGCGTGCGATGCACTCATTGATCACACCCGACCAATTTCAGGTCGTACGCAAGTTCAAGCAGTCGCTGTCGCGTTACCAACGCAACCGCGATCTCATCGCCGTCGGCGCCTACGCGCCCGGTCATGACGCACAACTGGACGACGCGATCGCCCGTTACCCGCGTCTCGAAGCGTTTTTGCAGCAAAACATCGGCGAGAGCGTGACGTATGCCGGTGCCGTTACCCAACTCCGCGGAACGTTCGAAGGACATTCCTCACATGCCTGAACAATTGCCATTGGACACGCTCAGCGAGCTCGCTCGCGAACGTGCGGAAGAAGCCACGCGTCGCCTGGGCCTGCTGAACACCGCTTTGCTCAACGCAAAGCAGCAGCTCGACATGCTGGCCGACTACCGTCACGACTACCTCGCCCGGCTGCAACAGGCCATGTGCTCGGGGATGTCGGCATCGGACTGCCAGAACTATCAGCGCTTCATCGGCACGCTTGACGATGCCATGGCGCAACAGCGCAACGTGGTCGCTCAATCGGAGACCGAGCTCGAAGCGGGTCGGATCGACTGGCAACAGGCCAAACGCAAACAAAATTCGTTCGAAGCGCTCACCGCTCGTGCCCAACGCGCACGCGACGCCGTCGAACAACGCCGGGAACAACGCGGCAATGACGAGTTTGCTGCGCGCATGCTGACTCGTTCGCCGGTTTTCGGTTGATCTCGCATCACAGGATCTGACTATGTCCGCCACACTTTCCATTGCCCAGATGATTTCCCCGGCCGCGCCGGTCAGCCCTGCACCACCGCCATCGAATGCGCCGCAGTCGGGCCAATCGACATTTTCAGACACGCTGCAGCGCCAGCGTGAGCCGGCCGCGCAAACGGGCAAGCCCGCTGTCGATGGCGAGAAAGCACCGGCAAATGCCGAGAGCAAACCGGCGAAGCCTGTTGGCGAGAAACACCAGGCCGACGGGAAAGATCAGCGCGATGAGCGCGCTGTGGCAGACGCCGCAGCCAGCGCCACGGACGTACCGGTCGCCGTCGCGCCCGCACTGACATTGCAGCAGCAAGCCCTCGAGATTGCACGCGAGTCCGCAGCCTTCCGGCGTGGCGTGCAAGCCGCCAGTCCAACAACGACCAGCGATGCCGTGAACACTGAAAAATCGCCACAGGGCGAGTTCGCGGGGCGGCTGCAGATGCAACCGCTTCGCGACACCGCGATCGCTGCCGCGACCACGGCGCAAACAAGCATCGCACAAAACGGGGACGCCGCTCTGCGCGGTTCCGCCTTCTCGGCAACCCTGGCAAGCGCCGGCGCGTTGCGTGATGGGTTGACCGGTGCGGGCAATGGCAAGCCGGCAACTGCCGGAGCAGTCAATGCAGCGCCTGAGCGTGGTGCCGACCGCCTCGCCCGAGATGAACCTGCATTGAAACTGGGTGGCGATGTGCGCAAAGCCGGCGCACGCGCTGAAGCCGCAGCAGCCGCGACCACCGACAGTGTCACAGCCAACCCTGCAGACGCGCGCCAGGCCGCGATCGCGGCTCTGACCGAAACCGCCGACCGTGTCGGCACTCGCCAGTCGTCGCTGGAAACGCCAGCGACCGTCGTGCAGGCATCGTTCGCCAGCGTGCCTGCCCAGATCCTCCAGGCCGCGCCGTCCGCCGGCGCCCCGGGATTGCACGTCGCCACGCCCTTCGGCGCAGCCGAATGGGGCGATGCGTTTGGCCAACAGGTCGCGCATCTCACGATGAACCGCCGCACCGGCATGCAGACGGCCGAACTCCGGCTCGATCCGCCCGATCTCGGCCCGATTCGCGTCACCCTGACCATTCAGGACGGCACGGCACACGCCGCATTTTCGTCGGCGCACGGCGCCGTGCGTCAGGCAATCGAAGCCTCCATGCCGCAACTACAACAGGCGCTGGCGCAGTCCGGCATCGCTCTGGGACAATCGCAGGTCGGCGACCAAGGCCAACCGTCCACGTTCGACAATGCATTTGCGCAGTCGCAAAACAACAACGGTTCGAACACCGGTAATGGTGCGCAAGGCGCCGGTGGCACGAATGCCGGCGGTGACGACGGCGTTACCGTTGCACTACCGACGCGCGCACCGCGCTCGCTGGTCGACACTTTCGCCTGATACAGCGGGCCTATTTCGACCGCGCAGCGGGCGGGTCCTGCGCCTGTCTCGCAGCTTTGATAAACCAATAGCCTGAGATACGCGCATTTCCACCTGTTTTTCGACGGGCAGCATTGCCTCCGTATGCGGCAGAATGCCTTCATCCCTGCAAGGCTTTTTGTTGCATCCACATCCTCTTGATCCGTACTGATGGCGACCTCCAAACCTTCCGCCGTTCCGTCGCGTAACTCTTTGCCCAAGAACGGCAAATCGTCGCGACTGCTTCGCCCCATTCTCAGCCTTCTCGTCTTGCTGGCGGTTGCTGGGATCAGCGTGGCGACGACGTGGTTACTCACCACGCGCATGCAAAAAAACGAGGCCTCCGGCTTGCAATTGGCCGTGGGTGACGCACAAGCCGCACCCACGCAGCAAGCGCGCAACGAACCTGTTTCGGCAATCGTGCCCGCGCCCATCTTCCTGGCGATCGAGCCGTTTACCGTGACCGTCAACAACGATGAAATGGAGCGGATGGTGCACATGGCGATCACCCTGCGCATCAGCGACGACCAGTCACGTACCCTGCTCGAAAAGTACATGCCCGAAGTACGCAACCGCATTCTGATGCTGGTGTCGGGGCAATCGCCTCAAGCCGTGCAGACGCCCCAGGGCAAACGCGACCTTGCCACGGCCATCCAGAAATCGCTGAGCCAACCGTTCACGCCCAATCCCGACGGTCAACGCATCAGCGACGTGCTCTTTACCGCTTTCGTGGTGCAGTAAACATGGGCTACGAGGCGATCCTCTCACAGGACGAAGTCGATGCGCTGCTTGCCGGCGTAACGGGCGATACCAGCGCGCAAACCGCTACCGCCGACGCCGGCGATGTGATGCGTGCCTACGATTTGAGTTCGCCCGATCGCGTCGTGCGTCGTCGCATGCAGACGCTCGAGCTGATCAACGAACGTTTTGCGCGCAATATGCGGCAGTCGTTGCTCAACTTCATGCGCCGCAGTGCCGATATCTCCGTGGGAACGATCCGCATCCAGAAGTACGCCGACTTCGAGCGCAATCTGCCGGTGCCCAGCAACCTCAACATGGTGCAAATGCGTCCGTTGCGCGGCACCGCCCTATTTGCCTACGACCCCAATCTGGTGTTCCTGGTCATCGATAGTCTGTTTGGCGGTGATGGCCGTTATCACACCCGCGTCGAAGGCCGAGACTTCACCACTACCGAACAGCGCATCATCCGCCGCCTGCTCGACCTCACGCTCGACAGCTACGGCAAATCATGGCAACCCGTATACCCGATCGACTTCGAGTATGTGCGTTCCGAGATGCATACGAAGTTTGCCAGCATCACCGGCAATAACGAAGTCGTCGTCGTGACCTCGTTCCACATCGAATTCGGCGCCACCGGCGGCGATCTGAACATCTGCATTCCGTATTCGATGATCGAGCCCATCCGCGACATCCTGACGCGGCCGCTGCAGGAGTCCGGATCCGAAGCCGTCGATCAACGATGGACGCATCGGCTTTCGCGCCAGGTCCGCAGCGCCGATGTGAATCTGGTGGCCGAATTTGCACAGATTCCGTCGAACCTGCGGCAACTCGTCAATCTGAAGCCTGGCGATATTCTGCCCATCGACGTTCCCGAGATCGTCGTCGGCAGCATCGACGGCGTGCCGGTCATGGAATGCGACTACGGCGTTTTCAACAGCCAATACGCCTTGCGTGTGCGGCAAATGCTTAACCAAACTGAACGCGACTCCAGCGAGCCTACTGAACATGAGTGACCCTAACGCCCCCGCCGGCAGCGCCCCCTCCGATGACTGGGCCGACGCCCTGGCCGAGCAGGCCTCCAGCGCACCCGCCACGCAGGCCGACGGTTTGAAGCCCGAGGACGACTGGGCTGCGGCACTCGCCGAGCAAACGTCGAGCGCTGCCGTGGATGCGCCCGCGCCGGCCGCGCCTGCTGCAACGGCTGCCCCGACCCCGGCGCCCGCGCCCAGTCCGGCCAAGCCGGCCGCGCAACCGGCAGGCAGCAATCTGTTCAAGCCGCTCGCCCAAGCCACAGGTGGCATGGGCGCGGATATCGACATGATCATGGACGTGCCCGTCCAGCTCACCGTTGAGCTTGGCCGCACCCGCCTGACCATCAAGAATCTGCTGCAGCTCGGTCAAGGCTCCGTCGTCGAACTCGACGGCCTGGCCGGCGAACCGATGGATATTTTCGTGAACGGGTATTTGATTGCCCAAGGTGAAGTGGTCGTTGTCGACGAAAAGTACGGCATTCGCCTGACCGACATCATCACCCCGTCCGAACGTATCAACCGCCTCAATACCCGCCGCTGATCGCCATGCCGGACGACGCGCTCTTTCGCATGATCGTGGGCCTGGTCCTCGTCATCGCCGCCATCCTGGCTTGTGCATGGTTGGCGCGACGCTCAGGCTTGATACAAGGCGGCAAGTACCAGCGTTTGAGTGTCGTGTCGGCCTTGTCGCTCGGCCCTCGCCAACGCATCGTCATGGTCGAAGTGGAAGGATCCTGGTTGGTGGTGGGATGCACCGCATCCCAGATGACCCTGCTGCATACCCTGCCGGCGGCCGAGGCCTCCGCTACCCCCCCATTGCCCGCCACGCAGCCTGAGCTGACCACCTTCGCCGCCAAATTCAGCCAAGCGCTCAAGCGCCGTTGATCCCATACGGCATCCCCGCCGTACGTGTTTCGTCCGTCCTCGATACCATGCCCTCACTCGTTACGCGCTTGCGCCACGTACGATTCGCTCGCCCCAGCGGCCGATCGCTCGCCGTTCTGCTCTTCGCAGCAGCGCTATGCGCTCCTGGGTTGACGATTGCCCAAGCCACGTTGCCGGCGTTGACCACCACGCCTGGCGCAAACGGCGCCGAAACCTATTCGCTCAGCGTGCAAACGCTGATGCTGCTGACATCGCTGTCCTTCCTGCCGTCGGCGCTGCTGATGATGACCGGTTTCACCCGCATCATCATCGTGCTGGGTCTGCTGCGCAGCGCCCTGGGCACGGCCATGTCGCCTCCCAACCACGTCTTGATCGGTCTGGCGTTGTTTCTGACGTTCTTCACCATGTCGCCGGTGTTCAACCAGATCTACACCGAGGCCTATCAACCGCTGACCGAGGGCAAGATCACCTTCGAGTCCGCCATCGAAAAAGGTGCGCAGCCGCTGCACGGCTTCATGCTGCGTCAAACCCGCGAAAACGACCTGGCGCTGTTCGCCAATCTGGCCAAAGTGCCTGAAATCGATTCGCCGGCGCAAGTGCCGATGAGCATCCTGGTGCCTGCATTCATCACCAGCGAACTCAAAACAGCCTTCCAGATCGGATTTACGATCTTCATCCCGTTCCTCATCATCGACTTGGTCGTGGCCAGTGTGTTGATGGCATTGGGGATGATGATGGTGCCGCCCGTCAGCGTGGCGCTACCCTTCAAATTGATGTTGTTCGTGCTTGCCGACGGTTGGAACCTGCTGATGGGTTCGTTGGCGCAGAGCTTCTTCCAGTAAAAGCCAGAGACAGACGATGAACACCGAAGCCGTCATGACCATGTCGTACCAGGCGATGAAAATCGCGCTGGCGCTCGCTGGCCCCCTGCTGCTGGTCATTCTGGCGGTGGGCCTGATCATCAGTATTTTTCAGGCGGCCACGCAGATCAATGAAATGACGTTGTCGTTTATCCCGAAGCTGCTGGCCATGTGCGCGGTGCTTGTGCTTCTGGGGCCTTGGCTGGCGGGCATCATGGTCGACTATATCCGCCAGTTGATTGGCGGCATCCCCGGCATCGTGCAGTAAGCGCTGCCATGTTTGCGACAACGGCCTGTCCGATCGCCTACGGCCTGCGTCATATGCCTAGGTTGCGTTACGCGTTCCGCGCATCACCCGCCTAAACCCACCAGCCGCCATGCTCTCCGTCACGCAAGATCAGTTATACGGCTGGCTCACGCAGTTCATGTGGCCGTTCGTACGCGTGCTTTCGCTTTTCGCCGTCGCGCCCCTCTTCGGGGAGTCGACCATACCGCGGACGGCGAAAATCGGCCTGGCCGCCGTGTTTGCCGTGGCCATCGCGCCCAGCATTCCGCCCATTCCCGTGATTCCGCCGGGGTCGTACACGGGATTGCTGATCCTCGCGCAGCAAATCATGATCGGCATCGCGATCGGCTACACGATGCGCATCGTCTTCAGTGCCGTGCAAACCGCAGGCGAGTTCGTAGGACTGCAGATGGGTCTGTCGTTCGCCACGTTCTTCGACCCCTCGATGGGTGCGAACACCGCCGTGCTGTCACGCTTGTTCAATATCGTGGCGATGCTGATCTTTCTCGCCATCGACGGCCACCTCCTGATGCTTGCCGCCATCGTGCGCACATTCGAGACGCTGCCGATCGGTGAGCTCACGTTGCATCAGAACGGCTGGGGTGTGCTTGTCGAGTGGGGAAGCACGATTTTCAGCTCCGGACTGCTGCTGGCATTGCCGTTGATCGCAGCGTTGCTGACGATCAACCTCGCACTTGGCATCCTCAACCGCGCCGCACCGCAATTATCGGTGTTCTCCGTGGGCTTCCCGATCAGCATCACGGTTGGTGTCATTCTCCTGGCCATCGTACTGCCACAAACACCACCGTTCCTGGAAGATCTGTTTCAGGCCGGTCTGGAGGCAACGAGTCGAGTTGTCGATGGGTTTGCTGGCAGGTAAGACGTCGCGCGGTAGGTACAGCATTGATCGGCAGGTAAGGCATCGAACGATAGGTAAGACATCTATCAAGAGGCAACGCGTCGACGGGTAGGCAAGGCATCGGCCAGTGGATTAGGCATCGGCCGGTAAGTTAGGCATCGGCCGGTAGGTCAGGCGTCGGCCGGTAGGTCAGGCGTCGGCCGACAAGGCAATCGAAGTTAGTCTATCGATAACTCGCCAGCGATGTTCACCCAGCAAACAGAAACGCGCTTTCCAATCTAAGCTGGAAAGCGCGTTTTCTTTTATCGAATCTACTTTCTTTTACCCACCTTGCGGCGCTATCCGAGAAGGATGGCAAAGGCGACAAACCGATCGAAGTGCAGATCGACGCCTGCCAGCATCAATCTCACTTCGATCACCCGCATCCTATGCGGGAGCACCCAGCGCGACCGGTGCGTATCCACCAGAACGGCTCTGACGCGTCGAGACCTGTGCCACCTCCGGCATGCCGTCGTTCAACTTGAACACGGCCACAGCGTCCGCTAACTGCTGCGCCTGCTCTTGCAGCGACGCGGCAGCCGCAGCCGCTTCTTCTACCAGCGACGCATTTTGCTGGGTCACTTCATCCATCTGCGACACGGCACGATTCACTTGATCGATACCGGTCGACTGCTCGTCGGACGCCGCTGAAATCTCGCCCATGATGTCGGTTACGCGTTTCACCGACGACACGATCTCCTGCATGGTGTCGCCCGCACGTGCCACTTGCTGCGAGCCGGCGCCGACCTTGCTCACGGAGTCCTCGATCAATCCCTTGATTTCCTTTGCAGCCTGCGCGCTGCGCTGTGCCAATGAGCGCACTTCGGCGGCCACCACTGCAAAGCCCTTGCCCTGCTCACCTGCACGGGCCGCTTCAACAGCCGCATTCAACGCGAGAATGTTGGTTTGGAACGCGATACTGTCGATCACGCCGACAATCTCGGAGATTTTTTTCGAGCTCGTCGAGATGGCCTGCATCGTGCCCACGACCTCATTCACCACGCTGCCGCCGCGCTCCGCCACATCCGAGGCACTTGCGGCAAGCTTGTTCGCTTGACGCGCATTGTCGGCGTTCTGCTTCACGGTCGAAGCCAACTCCTCCATGCTCGCAGCCGTTTCTTCCAATGAAGCGGCCTGCTGCTCAGTACGGCTCGATAGATCGGTATTTCCAGCTGAAATCTCGCGCGAGCCGATATTGATCTCATCCACACCGCGACGCACTGATGACACCGTCTGCGTAAGGCTATCCTGCATGCGACGCAATGCACTGAACAACGAGCCCACTTCGTTCGTCGAGGTCACGTCGATACGTTGCGTGAGATCGCCAGCGGCGATCCGATCGAAGTGCTGGCCGGCATTGACCAACGGACGCACGACCGTACGACCGAACATGATGCGTGCAAGCACCATCATGATGAAGGACAGCACCACAGCAGCAATAACCGCCATCGCAGCCAGCTTGAAATTCTGCTCTGCCTTGGCCGACGTCGCATCCTGCGACTTCTTGATGTAGTCGCCGAACTTTGCAATGGCTTCGATAAAGGCCTGGCTCCGCGGCGTGCCGTAGTCGGTATTGACCATGTAAAAGGTCGAATAGTCTTCACTGCGAAGTGCTTCGACCATGGTGTCGACACCGTCATCGATGTAGGAACGATAGCGGCGCACAAGGTCCATCGAAACCTGACGTCCTTCGTCGTCTTGCAGCAGGTTCTGTTGGAAGGCGGTGAATTGGGTGCGCACTTCATTCAGAAGATCGTTCGCGCTCTTGAGCGACGCTTGCGCCGCGGCAGTCATCGACCGATTGCCGCCACTGGCTTCTTGAAACTGTCGAGCGGCAACGAGCAACGCAACACGTGCGCGCAGCATATCGCTGTTGATGTCCTGCACCTGCGCGGCGCGATCGGTCAAACCTTCGAGATCTTTGACCGCTTTGAAATTTTCGTCCAGAAAATACACGGACATGGCGCCCATTGCAGCCACTAAGAGGGCAAACACGCCCAACACCCACATCAGCAAAGTGCCGACTCGAGTGTTACGCAGCGATCGCTTCGTTTTTACTTTTGGCTTGCGAGCAGTCTTTTTTTTGGGTGCCTTATTCGGCGCCGACGGCTCAAGCGTCATTTCCATGTTTATCCCCTTTCGTGAAATCTATGTAGCGCCGCAGCGCACTCAGCTCCCGAACCGCCCACCGGCTTGCCAAGGCTCCGGATACTGCGGCGGCGTCAGCAACTTGGTACGTAACCACGGTTCGATTAACAAATTCGTGCTGTCAACGAGCCGGATCAAGCGTTGATCCGGCCCAAACTGCAGCGTGACCGATTTACGCGAGTAGAGCCCGTCGGTCACGACAGAAAACTTGTAAGCCCAGCGCACGTAGGACGTGCCGTCGCGCTGTGGGAAGATCTCGGAAGGAGGCGCCGTAAAGGCCTGCACGGCTTCGACCAGCGTGGTTTGACCAGGCTGAAATTGCGTCAAAGCACCACCGTCGAAATTAGTTCCGACCGTGGTGCAAGCGGATACCAGCGCAAGAATCCACACGAACCGGCATGCGCGCAACAGGGAGCGCGCGCCGGTTGCGAAGATACGCGGGTTAGAAAGATTCCCAGTCATCATCATTCACGGGTTGCGAGGATTTGGACGCCGGCACAATGGCAGACGGCGCTGCACCGGGAGTCGTGATGGTCCGACGCCGAGCGGCCGGCGGTGCAGATGCTGCCGGTGCGGACGGAGAAGCCTCTGTCTGCGACGGCCCCGAAGTCGACGTCGGCCGAATCTCGCGGCGCAGTTCGGAAGCCGACCGCGGCGCACGGGACGTGAGATTACCTTGACTCGTCGACACCGTTCGTGCGGTGCGCGAAGCACCGTCCGTCGTTGCCGTGGCGCCAGACTGACCCTTGGGCGTGCTCACTCGCGGTGCGGCAGCCGATGCGCCAGCCTGGACAGCGCTTGTGCCTGAACCCGCAGGCGATGCCGATTTGCTCGATCCCTGACCTGCTGCGCCGCTCGATGATGCACTCGAAGCGCCTGCAGGTTTGGCGGCCCTGCTCTCACGTGCCGCGGCCGTCGGTGCCGGCAACGCCGCTACAGGCGTTTCCACCATCGACGCACGCTCAGGGGTTTGCTGGGAAGATGCGCGCGTCTCATGGCTTGCGTTGTGGGCACGACGTGAAGCGGCCGACGGCTGGGCATAAGCCGAACCCGACGAAGGCTGTGCCGCTGTGGCCGCCCGGCCAGGGCTGCCGGCTTGCGTGTGATCGATCTTGAAGACAGCAACCGCTTCGGCCAACGCTTCGGCTTGTGTTTGCAACGCGCCAGAGGCGGCAGCGGCTTGCTCCACTAACGCAGCATTCTGCTGCGTCACATCATCCATTTGCGTAACAGCTTGATTGACTTGATCAATGCCGTTGGATTGCTCAGCAGAGGCAGCAGCGATTTCGCCAATGATGTCGGTCACGCGCTTCACCGAAGCGACGATTTCCTTCATCGTGGCGCCGGCCTGTTCAACCTGGTGCGATCCCACGCTGACCTTGCTGGACGAATCCTCGATCAGGCCCTTGATTTCCTTGGCCGCCTGCGCGCTGCGCTGGGCGAGCGTACGCACTTCGGCAGCGACGACGGCAAAGCCCTTGCCCTGCTCGCCGGCACGTGCAGCCTCAACAGCGGCATTCAACGCCAGGATGTTCGTTTGAAATGCGATGCTATCGATGACGCCGACGATCTCGGAGATCTTCTTCGAACTGGTCGAGATTGCGTCCATCGTCTGCACGACGTCCGACACCGCATCACCGCCCCGCTCTGCCACATCCGAGGCGCTTGCAGCGAGCTTATTGGCCTGACGCGCATTGTCTGCATTTTGCTTGACGGTGGACGCGAGCTCTTCCATCGTGGCAGCCGTTTCCTCAAGCGATGCGGCTTGTTGCTCCGTACGGCTCGACAGATCCGTATTGCCCGACGCAATTTCGCGGGTGCCGAGATTGATCTCCTGAACGCCCGAACGCACACGATGGATCGTTGTGGTCAGGCTTTCCTGCATGCGCTTGATCGCTTCGAACAGCGCACCGATCTCGTTCTGCGACTGAACGTTCACCCGGCCCGTAAAGTCGCCCTGGGCGATACGATCGAAATGCGTGCCTGCCAGACGAAGCGGCTGCAGCACCATGCGACGGATCAATATCCAGCAGCCGATCGCCAGAAGAATCGCTGCGACGAGTACCGCCAACATGATGTTTCTAGCACGTTCGAACTCGCTTTGCGCCTGAGCCACCAAGTTGTCGGTATAGCGATCGATTTCGTCTTTGAATGCGTCGGCTGCTGCGCTGTAGGCGTCACGCGCGGCGCCTGCCTGCGTGCTGCTGCGCGAAAAATCCGCCACAGCCCGCGAATTTACCGCACCAGCCATCCGTTCGATGACGGCTGTGTAGGCCGTATACGACTTGGCGACATTCTCGGTCAAACCACTGTTGACACGTCCCCGCAGCGACTCTGTGTACGTTTGAAAATGTTTACGCGACGCTTGAAGGCCACGCGTGGCTGCCGAGACGCCGCCCGATAAATCGCTGGTCTCACCGCCCTGCCATTGAATGAACAATGTATTCAACACCGATGCAGCGCGAAGTGCCTGGATCGTGGCGAGGTCGAGCTCTGTGACCTGATTGGTGTAGACGTCGTTGATACCTTCCAACTTCTCGTGCGCGCGCTGGGCATTCCAGATGGCCAGGCCGCACGTGGCGGCAATGGCAATCAGCAACAGCGCAAGCACGCCAATAATGCAACTACGGACTTTCAGATTCGAAAACATGGTTTGCGCTGATCGACGCTAGGTTAGGACTTGAGGAATTCGGAAGCGATGCTTTGGAGAATCTGGTATGACATCGCAGACACTTGCACGGCCAACTGATAGCTCTGCAACTGCGAAATACCTTGAACGGGATCGAGATCTTCGATATCGCTCAGCTTTTTGGCAATGCGAAGCGACTGCTGGGCGCCGGCCGCATCGAGAGACTCGACCTCGTTGAAACGCGCGCCGAGCGCAGCGCGCGTCGAGGTGGCATTGTCAAAGAGCGAATCCATGTTGCGATTCGACTCGCCCACCACTGCATTCAAGTTGTCCATCGCTGCCGGATCGCCGGCAGCAGGCGTATTCAGCGTGGTGATCAACTTGTCGATCGTGGCGAAAAGATCGACCGTTCCGCTGCCATCCTTGGCCGGACCGGAGAAGAACGCGTTGCCGACAATGCTGGTCGCCACTTCGCGGCTTGCTTCGACCTGCACCGTACGCGGCTTGCTCAGATCAGGATCGATGGCAAACGTACCGTCGTCATTGAACGGCTTCGTCTTGCCGTCAAGTCCCGAGAAAAGATATTGGCCGTTCGCATCCTTGGCATTTGCGTTGGCCAGCAGTGAATCGCGGATGCCCTGCAACTCGGTGGCCAGCACGGCACGATCATCGTCGGAGTAAGTCGTGTTACCTGCCTGGACGATCTTCGTACGCAATGCGGTGATCGAATCGATGACGGTCGTCATCACCGTCTCTTGTTCCTGGAGCTGTTGCTTGGCTGCAGTACGATTGTCCTGATAAGCCTTGTTCACGTTGAACTCTTGTGCGGTATTGATCGATTGGGCTGCGCCAAGCGGATCATCGCCAGGATTCAGGAATTTCTTCATGTCTGCGTTTTTGAGCAGTTGCTCGTCGGCCTTGGCACGGGCGGACGAAATAGCGTTCTGGCTATTCCTGTAGCTCATCTGCGTGCTGATCATCATGTCGTTCTACTCCACTTAAGCGCGAGGCGCGATGCGCGCTCAGCCCTTCAATCCGAGAATGGTGTCAAAAATCGTTGATGCCGTTTGCAGTACCTTGGCGCTGGCCTGGTATTGACGTTGAAACGTCATCATGTCGTTCATTTCCAGTGTTTCGCTCGTACCCGACACATTCTGCTGAGCGGCAAACCGCTCATTCGCCAATTTGGTCTGAGCTTCGAAAGCGGACTTGACGCCGGCGGCATCCACACCGATCACGTTCACAAACTGTGAATACAACTCGGTCAGGTTGGCGGTGCCGCTATTGAAAATACGGTCACTCTGCAGGGCCGCGAGCGCCTTAGCCGTTGCGCCGTTGGCTGAACCGCCAGCAGCATCGGCCGCGGCGATGTCTTCCGAGTTCTGTACCAATTGCGTGAGATCTCGCGCGGCGTCTCGGGTCGGCGAAAGAATCCAGGTGTCACCGTCAGCCGCGGCACCCGCCACATCCACTGAAACGCCGTCAAGGTCCAACGTCGGGCCGGCGCCGGCACTCGTCGCTGTGCCGTTGGGCAGACGCGTGACCATGTACTCGCCAGCCGTGGCATCGAACCGGATCTGGTAGTCGCTGGTATTCAACTTCGCAATGTCGTCGAGCTTGTATGCCGGCGTGAGCGTAGCAGCGCCCGTGTTACCCGCATTCTTGAGAATCTTGGGATTGCCGATCGAAAAGAAGTCACCACCATCGGCGCCCGCGGCAGTCTTGCCGGTGCTGTGAATCGCGTTGAACGCAGTGGCCAGGGCAATCGACAACTGGCCCAAACGGTTTTGCGCACCATCCAGGGAATTGGCGCGAACCGATACGAGGCCACCCAACGTGCCATTGACGATGGATGAGTCGGCCATGTCGACGGTTTGCGAGGTGGTCGGACCGGTCTGAATCGTTGCGGCAACGACAACGCGTTGCGGGTCAGCATCCGACGGCTTGGCCACCAAGGGGTAAACCTTATTGCCCGATAACAGCGTGGTGCCGTTTTCCAGCGTTACCGTGACGCGATCGCCGTCGGGCACGGTCTTGATGCCGACCAGACTGTTCAGCTCGCGCAGCTTTTGGTCACGCAGATCGAGCAGGTCGTTAGGTGCATGACCCGTGCCGGTCGCCATCGTGATGCTCTTGTTGAGGTCGTTGATCTCATTGAGATAGCTGTTGACCTGCGTAACGGCATTCGAAATCTGTGTGTTGAGACCGTCGCGTTGAGTTTGTAGTTCGTTGTAGGCCGACTTGATCTGGCTGACGAGCGTATTTCCCTTACCGATGACATCTTCGCGGATGGCGGGATCCGCTGGGCTGCTGGCCAGACTGTTCAAGCTCGAGAAAAATGCCGAAATCGCCGGCGAAACGCCCACAGTGCGATCGGAGAATAGTGACGCGATCTGCGTCAACTGCGATGACTGCGTGCGCAGGCTCGATTCCTTGCTTTCGGCACCGCTGAGTTGCTGGTACAGGAATCCGTCATAGGCGCGCTGAATCGTGACCGCGTTTACACCCATGCCGATGTAGCCGGTACCGGTAGACATCGCACTGTTCGTGGCAACCTGTACGCTCTGGCGGTTGTAGCCTGGCGTAAGGACGTTCTGCATGTTGTTGGCCGCGACCTGAAGGCGCAGTTCCGATGTACGGACGCCGGTGAGACCCAAATTGAACAGATTCATGCAGATGTCCTCGTGTTACCAAAATCGCTTTAGCGTTATGAATGATTAACGGCAGGACGTGGGCGATATTTAGCGCGTATTGGAAATATCGGCACGCGCCACCCCGCCCTGCATCAAACTCATGATATCTATGAGTTTTTTGGCGTAGTTCGGGTCGGTGGCGTAACCAGCCGCTTGAATTTTGTGAGCAGCGTCGACGGCGTTGCGCGCCGTCGTCACAGACTCGTATCGGGGGCTGTTCCCGATGAGGCGGGCATAGTCCGTGAACGACTCCTCATAGGAGTTGTAAGCGCGGAAGGGCTGAATCATCTTGCGCGGCACACCATCGACGAATTCGGTGGTCATCACATTGACGACCTTGCCCGACCAGTTCGATCCGGCCTTGATGCCAAACAAGTTGTATGACGTGGAACCGTTCTCGTGCTTGATCTCGCGTTTGCCCCAACCCGACTCCAGGGCGGCTTGACCCAAAATGAGACGTGCAGGCACGCCACTGTCTTCAGCGGCAGCGTTTGCCGCATCACGCATCCGCGAAACAAACGCGACCACGTGATCGGGTGCGCCGTCTGCGGCAGCATCCGCGCGATCGCCAGGCCGATTGCGTTCAAGCACTTGCAACAGTGCCGAGATACTCGGCATGCTGCCTTCTGCCGGATTGAATGCACTATCTACCCGCAGCTTGCGGGCAAGCAAACCTGCAGGCGAATTGGCTTCGGGGCTGCCGTCCGGCGCGACGCGCGGTTCGTCAGTCTCGGTCTGCAACGTCCCGCTATTGCCTTGCATCTGGCGCAGCAATGCCTGCGCCAGACCGATGCCGGGATCCGCAAGCTGCAGGGCAAGTTGCTCGTCGGCCATCGATTGGACCATCCGGGTTTGATCCGTGTCGAGCATGCCCGACTTGGGCATCGATTGCCGCATTTGCTTGAGCATCATCTGCAGGTAAAGCGCCTCGAACTGCTGCGCCACTTTGGCCTGATGCGCCGCCCCCGTGGGACTTTCACGCACTTCGCGCTTAAGGTCCGACAACGCCGTCATATCGAAAACCGAACGCTGACCGCCAGTGGAGGTGAGCGGATTATTCGACAGCCCCATGATTAGATGATTTCCAGTTCGGCACGCAAGGCGCCGGCGGTTTGCATCGCCTGCAGGATCGACAGCAGATCTTGAGGCGTGGCACCGAGTGCGTTCAGGGCCTTGACCACGTCCGCCAGATTGGCGCTGGTGTTCACGCGCTGGAGCGATCCATTGTCCTGGCGAATCTCGATTTGCGTGTTGGGGACGACGACCGTCTGGCCCCCACCGAATGGCGTATTGGGCTGTGAGACCTCATTGGTGCGATTGATGATGACCGACAAGTTGCCGTGCGCCACCGCCGCCTCTTCGATCATGACCGTCCGGTTCATCACGACAGAACCGGTTCGTGCATTGATGATGACCTTGGCCGCAGCAGCGGCCCGCGTGACTTGAAGGTTCTCGACCTGTGACAGGAATGCCGCCTGCGCCGACGGTTCGTACGGCCCACGCAATTGGATGACACGTCCGTCCATTGCCTGCGCGGTGCCGTTGCCGAACTGACGATTCAGCGCCGCGACCGCATTCTGTGTCGTGCCGAAGTCCGTGGTGTTCATCTCGAGATACATCAAACCGTCCGAAGCGAACCGTGTGGGCACACTGCGCTCCACAATCGCGCCTGCGGTAATCCGGCCGCCGTTCAGCTGATTGATCTGCACGCTCGAGCCGCCAGCCGATGCGCCAGCGCCGCCCACGAGGATATTGCCTTGGGCGATCGCGTACACCTGGCTGTCGGCACCTTTCAATGGTGTCATCAGCAACGTGCCGCCTCGCAAGCTCTTGGCGTTGCCCATCGAAGACACGTTGATGTCGAGGGTTTGACCGGGTCGCGCGAAAGCCGGCAGCGTGGCCGTGACCATGACGGCCGCCACGTTCTTGAGCTGCATATTGCTGTTGGGTGGCAAGGTGATGCCCAATTGCGACAGCATGTTCGTCAGGCTTTGCTGCGTGAACGGCGTCTGACGCACTTGGTCGCCACTACCGTCAAGTCCGACGACAAGCCCGTATCCGATCAGTTGGTTGCCCCGCACGCCCTGAAGCGACGACAGATCCTTCAAACGCTCGGCCTGCGCCGGTGTTGCAGCGGCGAGGCCCGCGAGCGTTGCGCAGACGAGGACCGTTGCGACATGCTGCGCGGCGCCGATTACCCGGCGGTTGAATATGGACGAGAGTGATATAAGCGACGACATGGTTGCCGATAACATTAGAACGGGGAAGCCAACAGGAAGAATCGTTGCAGCCATCCCATGGTCTGCACCTCATCCATGATGCCCTTGCTGCGATACTCGATGCGCGCATCGGCGACCTGCGTCGACGACACCGTATTGGCACCACTGATAGAGCGCGGGTCGACGACCCCCGAAAATCGAACGTACTCACTGCCGCGATTGATGGCGATCTGTTTTTCGCCGGCAACCTGAAGGTTACCGTTGCCGAGCACCCCCACCACGGTTGTGGTGAGCGTGCCGGTGAAGGTGTTGTTTGCCGTCGAATCGCCCTTGCCGGCAGCGGTATTGGCTCCGGAGGCGTCGGTATCGAGCTTGGCATTGGCCCAGCTGTCCATGAATCCCGGTGCGGCGCCCACACCAAGGCTCGCTGCACCTGTACGGCTCGTGTTCGTCGCGACGTTCTTCGCCGCATTCGTACGTTCATTCAGAACGACCGTCACGATATCGCCCACATTGCGCGGACGACGATCCTCGAATAATGGATAGCTGCCGTAGACGGTGGGCTGATAGATAGACCCGGTAGGCTGCTGAGGCGGAAACGGCGCCGGCGGAATTGCCGTAGTCGGACCTTCTACAACGGGCTCGGGCGGAATCAAAGCGCAACCGGTAACCATGGACAATAGTCCAATTGTTAACCCAGCGCGCAATAGACGCGTATTCATCAGAGCTGCGTCAGACGGGCGAGCATCTGGTCCGAAGTTTGAACAGCCTTGCTGTTCATTTCATAAGCGCGCTGCGTCGTGATCATGTTGACCAATTCTTCGGCAACGTTGACGTTCGAGGTTTCGATGTACTTCTGGAACAATTGGCCGGCGCCGTCAATACCCGCCTGCAGCACATTGGCCGGGCCCGAGGCATCGGTTTCAACGTAGAGGTTCTCGCCCACGTTTTGCAAGCCCGTTTCGTTGATGAACGTGGCCAACTGCATTTGACCGACTTGCACGCTTTGGCCCGTTGCGCCCGGCTGCGTGACCGACACGGTGCCGTCCTTGCCGATGGTGATTTCCTGGGCATTGTCGGGAATGTTGATTGGGGGCTGGACCACGTAACCGCCGGCGGTTACCAACTGCCCTTCACTATTGCGCGCCAGTTCGCCGTCGCGGGTATAGGCCTGCGTGCCATCGGGCAACTCAACCTGCAAGAAGCCTTTTCCGTTGATGGCGACGCTCAACGAGCTGCCCGTCAACTTCATGTCGCCCTGTGTGTGGACGCGCTCGGTCGATGCGACGCGGGCACCCGATCCCAACTGCAGACCTGTCGGCAGTTGAGCGGTATCACCCACTTGCGCGCCGGGCTGACGCATCGTTTGATACATCAAATCTTGAAATACCGCGCGACCTTGCTTGAAGCCGTTGGTGTTGACGTTGGCCAAGTTGTTGGAAATAACATCCATAGCCGTCTGTTGGCTTTCCAGACCGGTCTTGGCAATCCAAAGGGCGCGCATCATGATGAGAAATCCTTAAGGGTGGCGGTGAGAGCCACCGCGGCAATACTGTTCAAAAAAAGGGGGTTCGCAAGGTCGGCGCACGCCCGTGGCGGCGCGACTGCGGATTAACCGCTGACGGACAACAGGCCGTTGGCGCGTTGTTCGTTCGCATCGACGTTCTTCAACACCTGCATCTGCATTTCGTAACGGCGCGAATTCTCGATCATGCCCACCATGGACGTGATCGGATTCGCATTGCTGCCTTCCAGCACACCGGAAGTGACCTTCAGGGTTGCATCGGCTTGCTGGGCAGGCAATGTCTGACCTTGCGCGTCCACAGTACGGAACAAGCCGTCATCACCGTGAATCATGGCGGTCACTGGCGGATTGACGAGCTTCAATCGCCCGAGGTTGAGAATCGTGTTGGGCGGGTCGCCGGCACCGACCGCAGTGATCGTGCCGTCCGATGCGATCGTCAATGATGCGCCGGGTGGCACCTCGATCGGAGCATTCTGCTCGGACAGCACGGGTTGACCCTGGGCGTTCTGCAAAAGGTTGTTGAATCCCACCTGCAATGCACCGTTGCGGCTGTAGGCCTCGCCATCGGGCGTTTGAAACGTAAACCACCCCTCGCCGTTCAGGGCCACATCCAACGCGCGCCCGGTCGATTGCATCGGCCCGACCGCAAAACTGTGCCCCGGGGTCGACGCCACGGTCGCAACACGCGTCGAATAGCTGTCGCCATCGCCCATGGGCACCGACCGGTACATCGCGAGCTGCTCGCGAAAACCCGGCGTGCTGGCGTTGGCCATGTTGTTGGTCAACACCGCCTGGTGCTCCATCAAACGGCTTGCGCCGTTCATGGAGGTGTAGATAATGCGATCCATGCGTCAGCTCCGTGGCGTGCTCGTACCGGTCAATAACATTAACGAATCTGCAGCAGCGTTTGCAGCACTTGATCTTGCGTCTTGATCGTCTGCGCGTTGGCTTGGTACGTCCGTTGCGCGATGATCATGTTGACCAATTCGTCGCTGGTGTTGACGTTTGAGGCTTCGAGCTTGCCGCCAGTGATCGTCGACAGGCTGTTCGTGCCCGGCTGACCCAGCACTGGCTGGCCCGACTCCGGCGACTCCGACCAGGCGTTGCCGCCGATCGGGGTCAGCCCCATTTCGTTGTTGAAACGCGCCAACGCCACAGTGCCGATCACCGTCTTGGCGCCCGAGGAGTAAGAGGCGACGATGCTGCCGTCGGCACCGACGGCCAGACCGGTGAACGTACCGGACGCATTACCGTTCGGCAGCGGCGTATTGCTGAAGTCGCCCGCGAATTGGGTCACCTTGCCGTAGTTGAAGGCGATCGTCAGGTCATCTGCCGGCGACGTGGTGCCACCGGGGTTCGGGAATGTGATCGACACGGGTGTGAGCGGTGTGACCAACGTGCCGTTCTCGTTGAATGTGAGCTGTTGAGGGGTACCTTGCTCTGTGCCGTCCAGGACGTAACGTACTTCGTAAATGCTGTTGCCGCCTGCGCCTTCACGCTTGATGAAGTATTGGTCCATCGTGTGGCCATTACCTAGCGAGTCGTACACCGTCATCGTTGACCGGTTCGTATAGGTATCCGGATTGGTGATATCGAATGCAGGTGTAGCGGGGATAGGTGTCGCACCTGCGCGCAGATTAGCGGTCAACTGCGCAGTCGTTGTGGCGACGGGCGCCACATCACCGAGCGACAGTTGTAATGCCACGGGATCCTGGCCCACGCCCCCCCCGGGGTAGCCGGTCAAGCGCTGACCCAGCGCGTTGACCACGTAGTTGTCCTTGTCCAGACCGAATTCCCCGTTGCGCGAATACACCACACCGCCGGTCGTGTCCTGAAGACGGAAGAAGCCTTTGTCGTTCAATGCCATGTTGAGCGAACCGTTACCATCCACGATCGACCCCGTCGCGAAACGCTGGTTGATGGCAGCGACCTGCACGCCAAGACCCACACGCGACGTGGCATACACGTCAGCGAACGAGGCCGTGGCGGCCTTGAAGCCGATCGTCGAGGCGTTGGCAATGTTATTGCCGATCACGTCCAGATTCTGCGATGCAGCGTTAAGTCCGCTGAGTCCTTGTCCGAAGCCCATGTCGGTATCTCTCTTAAAAGGTATTGATGACTACGCTTATGGCGCAGTGCGTAGAAAATAGGGGAAGCCGTTTAACTGCCGAAAACCTTGCGCACATCCGCCACACTCACCTGACCGTTGAGCCCGAGATCAAGCGTGGCGCCCGCCGAGGTGTACGAAAGGCTATCGACCTTGGCGTACTTCAATACTTCCGTGGAGGCGATCGCGGCACCCGCGCTATCCTCGGCGGTTACCGCAACCTGATACTTGCCGTCGGCCGCGGGCGTCTTGCCATCGGTGAGGCCGTCCCACTCGACCGTGGCGATACCGGCGCTCACGTTTTCCAACGTGATCGAGCGCACGAGGTTGCCCGCGGCATCGCTGATCTTGACCGTTACCTTGGCGGCGCCAGTCGTGAGATCCAGCCCGATCGGCGTGGCTTCACGTTTCGTAGGATCCGCAGGATCGCTACCCAGCAACACATCAGTGCCCGGCACAAAAACGTTTTTACCGATCATGCCTTGCGCGGCCAAGCCTTGCGACACACCCACCTGCCCTGACACGATAGCCATCGTTGCATTGAGCTTTTCGATGCCTTCGACCGTCGATATCTGCGCCAGCTGCGTCGTCATCTGCGCGTTGTCCATTGGGTTGAGCGGATCCTGGTTCTTCAGTTGCTCAACGAGCAACTTGAGAAACTGATCCTTCATGTCGGACGACGTGGAGGTGTTTCTTTGCGCATCTGCCTGGGCAGCCAAAGCAGCCACTGCGGCGTTCTGATCGGTCGAAGAAGTAACGACGGCCATGGTGTATTCCGAGAATGTTCAGTTGATCGGGCTTATTGCCCGATGGTGAGCGTCTTTTGCATCAGCGCCTTCGCGGTGTTCAACACCTCGACGTTGGCCTGATAGGAGCGCGACGCAGAGATCATGTTGACCGTCTCGGCCACGGTATCGACGTTGGGCATCGTGACGTAGCCCGTCTCGTCGGCCAGCGGATGCGTCGGCTGATAAAGGCGCTTCATCGGCGCGTTGTCCTGCATGATGCTGGCAACCTGCACGCCACCGACTTCCTGACCGAAGGTCTGCCCCGGCGTGGGGGCAACCTGGAAAATCACTTGCCGAGCACGAAAGGGCTGCCCGTCGGGTCCCACGGCGCTGTCGGCATTTGCCATGTTGCTTGCCGACACGTTCATCCGCTGTGACTGTGCGGTCAGCGCCGAACCGGCGATATCGAAAACACTCATCAGTGCCATGGTGGTCTTGCGTCCTTACTCTTGAATGGCTGACAGCATCGTGCGGATCTTTCCGGAGACGAATTGCAGGCTGCTTTGATACTTGAGGGTGTTGTCTGCGAACTGCACGCGTTCGTTATCCATTTCGACTGTGTTGCCATCGAGCGTGGCTTGGTAAGGTGTGCGATACAGCAGATCGGCCGGGCCGCTGGAGACTGCCGATGCCGGAATATGGCGGGCGGACGTCAGAGTGAGATGCGTTTCATTCAGACGCTTCTGATCGCCCATGGCGTTCTGCATTGCCGTCTTGAAATCGAAGTCGCGCGCTTTAAAGTTGGGCGTGTCCGCATTGGCAATGTTCGACGACAGCACTTCCTGGCGCTGCGCGCGAAGCTCGAGCGAGTTCTGAAAAAAGCTGAGATCGTTGCTGATCCGGTCTAGCATGCGTCGATTCCTTGGGCTTGAGGGCGCTGCGCTCTGACGCCCGACATTCGGACGCCGCCGCGTTACCCCGGCTTTTTCGATGAAGGAATCATAGGTGGCGGCAGTGCAAGACAATCAAATGAACAAGCGGCTGATTCCTCGCCAATTCGACTATTGACGGTTTGCGGCGATCGATAGAATTCCTGTTATGAATCGATCAGCCCATTTCCTTCTGGTAGCCGCGCTTGCCGCCCTTGGTGGCGCCGTCTCAGTCAATGCCGCGCCGATTGCGGCCGGCACAACGCCGGACGAGGTGGCGATGGCTGCGGTCGCGACGTTCCTCAGGCAAGAGGCCGCTCGGGTACCCGGCTATACGGGTCAAGCAGAGATCAGCGTCGATCGTCCGCGAAGCGCGGAGTTGGCGGGATGCGACGCCCTGCAGGCTTTTTTGCCTCCCGGCGCAAAATTGCGCTCGCGTACCTCGGTCGGCTTGCGGTGCACCGCGCCTGCCGCATGGACCACGTATGTGCAAGCCACCCTCAGTGTGCCGATACAGTATTTCGTGGCCGCACGCCCGGTAGCCGCCGGGCAGCGTCTAAGCATGGACGACCTGGAGGCCCGCGAAGGCGATGCCCTTCGTCTCCCCTTTGGCGCCGTCACCGATCCGTCAACGTTGGTGGGCATGACGGCAACCAGCCGGATGACAGCCGGACGCCCGATCCGGGCGAATGGCCTGCGCAGCGCCGATTCCGTGGTCCGCGGACAACAGGTGCGCATTACCGCGCGCGGACCCGGATTCGTGGTCAACAGCGACGGACACGCGCTCGAAACGGCACCTCCCGGCGGCACCGTTCAGGTTCGTACTGCCTCGGGCCAAACCCTCACCGGCATCGTCCAACGCTCGGGCGTCGTCGAAATACCGATTTGAGATCGCTCAACACCTAAAGTTTCTCTACAATCTGCCGTAATCCAAGGCAAGCGGATATCGGGTTGAACAATTTTTACCCGTCCTTGCCCTGCGGAGTCTATCTTGAAGATCAATGCCTCGACACCTCGTGTCGCCGTCCCCTCGGAACTCGTCACCTCGCGTAGCGAGTCGGTTTCCGGCGCGCAGAGCGCAAGCACAGGTAGCGCGCAAGTAGCCCTTAGCGCCGCGTCCCGTCGCATGCTGGCCCTGCAGGATGGCAGCAATGATATCGACGTCGAACGTGTGGCGGCCATCCGCGATGCGATCGCGTCAGGTCAATTCAAGATCGACACTAGCCGGATTGCGGATGGACTGATAGCCACCGCCCGTGACCTGCTTAAATAAACTCAATGACCGCATCCTTAGACCGACTCGTAGAAACCATTCAAACTGAATCAACCGCCCTCGATCGTTTCGTTACGATCCTGGAAGCGGAACGGGCGATCCTCGGACAGCGCGACAAGCTTTCCGAGCTTGATAGCATCACCCACAGCAAGGCAGCGCTCTCCGAAGAGCTTGCGGCCTGCGCTGTCAAACGCAACGAAATCTTGACCGAACTGGGTGAAGCCCAGGGCTACAAGGGCATGAACGCCATTGCAGACAGCAATGCTGCCGTGGCCTCGGCCTGGGCTTACCTGCAGGACGTGGCCGTTCAAGCCAATCAATTGAATTCAGGTAACGGCGCAATTGTGCAGGTGCACTTGAGCGATACGCAGCAAGCCCTCGAGGCATTGCGCGCGTTGTCGACGGGTGGCTCCCCGGGTGGCGCCGTATATGACGCGCGCGGCCGTTCACAGTCGACCACCACGCGCCGAGGCATCGTCGCCGGCTGACGATGCAAGCGCGCGTGGGCCATGGTAAGCGTACTGATCGAACGTTAAAAAGCATAAGGGGCGGATCATCCGCCCCTTATGCTTTGCTGCAGATATCATCCCGCCGCTGATCCTATATCGCTAGCTGATCCGGTCCCGCCGCTCATCGAATCCTGCCGCCGACCTCATCCCGCGGCCGTCATGTCCAGCATGGCGAACAAGCGCGCGACGGCAATCGGCATCCCTTTGGGTGTGAGCGCCGCCTTTCCACTCAGCGCCGTCATCAGGGTACGCAATGGCGCCGCGTCGGCCGCCGCGCTCAAACGCCAGCACGCTGCAGCCAATCGATTTGCATCGGCTATGCGACGCGCCAGTCCATACGTCGCGCTGCATGGCGGCAAGGTAGCCAGCGCGGCAGTTAACAAGACGAAAAATTTCCGTCCGGCGTCCTGCTGAAGCAAACGTACGACCATCGAATGAACGTCGGCTTCATGCGCACTGATATTGCTCATGCCGTACAGCTGGTTGCGAATGGCGCCCGAGATGGGGTCGATCCACTTTACCGTCACCATGCGCCAGTTCGGTGCGCCAGCCTGGCGCCCCGCGGGCGACACCATCGTGGCGGCCGCCCAGACCGTCATGTCTCCTGCGCGCGGATCGGCACCCTTAGCCGAACCTGCGCCACCGGCAAGCTGCGCAAACAATGCGGGATGGGCAGAAAGATCCACCGGCAGATAGCCCAGCGACTTGCCCACTGCCTGCAACGTGGTCGGACATTCGTCGTGAACGATGCGGGTACTGCCAGCGTAACGCGAAACCCATCGTACGCCGTCCGCGCTCAGTGCCTGACTCAACGCACGGGACGCAGCGTCGAGCAGGTGCACGATTTGCGTATCCACCGCTGCGGGGGAGATCACGGCAATACGCGCACGCAGGGCTTCGTCGGCGGTACGCGACTCGGTGCCGTCCGAGAAGGACGACAGCGTACCTTGCCCCAGAATCAATTGGTGCAACGGTGCACCCAAACTCCGGCCTTCGGCATCGATCCATAAGGCGCTGGACAAGTTGCCGGCAGCCGCGTGCCATCCGCGCGTACTGACTTTGCCGTGAACGGCGAGCACTTCGCCTGTCGCATGCCGGGCGACCATCGACTGATAAGCGCGCGCGCCGTCGACGATCGTTGTGCGCGCGGTAGTCGGCGCGGCCTCGGATGATCCTGCGGCCGCATTTTCAGCCCCCGACGTTCCGACCTGGCGCGCGGCCCAATCGGCTCGTGCAGCCAGGAAAGTCGCATCGCGCGTCAACACTTCCAGGGATGCATTGAGGGCTTTGAAAGCCTGCTCGGCATGACCACTATTGGCGTCGAACGGCTGAGCCAGGCTCAGCAGCTTGCGGCGCTGTGCCTGGAGATCGTTGGTGTCGCGCGCCTCGGCACGCTCGGTGGCAGCGCCCCAAAGTGCCGCCATGTCCGACTCATCTGCAGCGAACAACGGCTTGTCGGCTGCCACGCTCGAGAAGGCATGATCGACCAGACGCGCCGCCGACGGCAGCGAAAAATCTTCGGGCACCTTCTGACCACCGGCCACGTAGTGAATCGGCAGACGATGACGAATGGCGGTATCGAGCACTGCGCCGAGTCGCGAGGCTTCGTCCAGCTTGGTGATTACGCAGCCGCACACATCCTCGCCTACCCCGTGGCGATAGGCGTGTGCCACCTCGTCCAAGGTGTCGCCCTGACTGGCCGCATTGAGGACCAGCAAGCGTCGAACGGGTCGTCCTCCCCCCATCAGCATGGCAGCCTGTTGTGCAAGCTTGCGATCGCGCTGACTGATGCCTGTCGTGTCGATGAGCACAATGCGTCGGTTGCCCCACTCATCCAACGTTTGACGCAGCGACGCTGCATCGCGCACTGATCGCGTGGGAATGGACAACAACTGCCCGTAGATCTGCAATTGTTCAACTGCGCCGATACGAAAGTTATCCGTGGTGAGCATGGCAACCTGGTCGCGACCCACCCGGGCCACGCAGCGTGCCGCGAGCTTGGCCAGCGTTGTCGTCTTGCCGACGCCGGTTGGACCCACCAACGCAAAAACGCCACCCGTTTCCCACAGCGGCGACTCGTCGACCTGAAGCGGCAAATGCGTGGTGATCTCTTTACGCGCCCAGGCGAGGGCCTGCTCGGCAGAATAGCCTTTGGGCAAGCGCTCGAGCAACGCGCGCGCCAGGGGTGCACTGAAGCCTGCTTCGAGCAGGCCGCGAAAGAGTGCTGCGCCTGCTGGCTGCCCCAACGCGCCCTTCCCCCACATCAGGCCTTCGATACGCGTTTCAAACGTGCGCTGCAGCGACGAGATCGCATCTTGCAGTTGCGTACCGACGCCCGCGTCTGCGGTTTGCGTTGAAGACGCTGCACTGTTTCCGATCGCCGGTTGACTGGCCGGCGCGGCAGCGGATGCCGGCGAAGCAGATGGCGCCGAGACTTGCGGCGAGGGCGCAGACACCCGCGCTACTGATGGCGGCATCGGCGCCTGCACCTGGGGCGGTGCTTCGCTGGGCAACATTGCTGCGGCGTACGCCGAAGCTCCACGATGAATGGGTGCGGGGGCATGCGCGCTAGCGTATGCCGGCAGGCTCGGCGCGGGTGTATGCGCGCCGGTGTAGGACGGCATGCTCGGCACAGCGGCCGCGCTGTTCGATCGTTCGGACCCCGCCCCTTGAGATGCCCCGTCGGAGATCCCATCCGATCGCTCGCCAGACGAGGATCGTGGATCGCGCTGTCGATCCGATTGCGCGTCGTCGCGATCGTCAACCGAATCATCGGCCGACGCCGCCATAACCTCGATTCCGCCGTCGACCCTGCGATTAGAGACAATCAAGGCATCCGGACCCAGGGCGTCGCGCACGAGGCGCATCACTTCACGGCTGTTTTCGGCTACGAAACGGAGGATGTTCACGAGTTAGTTCCGCCAATCAGATTGGTGACGCGCACCATGCGTTCGTCAGGAATTTCGGTATTGGCCAGCACGCCCAGTTGGGGCAGATGATGACGCAAAAAGCGTGAAAGCGACGGCCGCAACAGCGGCGACACCATCAACACGGGGACGTTGCCGGCAGCTTCTTCTCGAGCGACGCAGGTCTGCGCTTCGCGTAGCAGGGTTTCGGCAAGACCCGGCTCAAGTCCACCGCTCGTCGTGAGCGCCTGGCTGAGCACCCGTTCGAGTTTGACGTCGATACCGATCACGCGAATCTCCCCCTCGCCCGGGTAGTACTGCTGCACGATCGCACGGCCGAGCGACCGCCGAACCAGTGCGATAAGCTCGTTCGTATCCGGCTGACCACCCGCGCTTTGCGCAATCGCCGACAGGCGCGGCGCATTTTCGGCCAGCGTATCGATGATCGTGCGCATATCGCGTATCGGCACTTCCTCAGCCAGCAATCCGCGCAGTACTTTCTGCAGCACGGTAAGCGACAATGTCTTGGGCACGAGATCTTCAACCAGTTTCGGCGCTTCGCGCGACACCCGGTCCAGCAACGACTGCACCTCCTGACGGCCAAGCAACTCACCGCCGTGACGGTGCATCAAATGATTCAGATGCGTGGCAATCACTGTGCCGGAATCGACGACGGTGTAGCCCGACACTTGCGCCTGATCGCGCATCCCGGCATCGATCCACGTGGCGGGCAGGCCAAAGGCGGGATCGGTGGTGGTATTGCCCGGCAATGTCATGGTGACGCCGCCCGGATTGATCGCCAGAAATTGCCCTGTTAGGGCAACGCCCCGGCCAATCTCCACACCCGAGAGCAGAATGCGGTAATCGTTGGGCTTGAGCTCCAGGTTGTCTCGAATGTGTACGACCGGCGGCAGGAAGCCCACATCCTGAGCGAACTTCTTGCGCAGGCTTCGGATACGATTCAGCAACTCGCCGTTTTGCGAGTGATCGACCAGCGGAATCAGCCGATACCCCACCTCCAGGCCGAGTTGGTCGACCATCGATACATCGTCCCAACTTGCCTCGGCGGCGGCCGCATCGGCTTGCGCCTGGACCTGCGCTGCCGGTTTCGTGGCGGCCTGGGCTTCCACGGTTTTACGCTTGTTGAGGTAGTAGCCGCCCACCGCCAAAGCGGTTGCCAACGACAGGAAGGCCACATGCGGCATGTTGGGAATCAAGCCCATGATGCCGATAATGCCTGCCGTCAGAAACAGGACTGCCGGATTGGAGAACAGTTGGGTCAGCATCTGCGTGCCGACGTCCTGATCCGTCGACACGCGGGACACGACCACACCGGCGGCGGTGGAAATGATCAATGCCGGAATCTGCGCGACCAAGCCGTCACCGATCGTCAACAGCGTGTAGACGCGCGCGGATTCAGCAAATCCCAGATCGTGTTGCGCGACACCGACGATCAGTCCGCCGATCACGTTCAGGAACATGATCATCAAACCGGCGATCGCATCGCCGCGCACGAACTTGCTGGCGCCGTCCATCGAACCGAAGAAGTCCGCTTCCTGCGACACCTCGGCACGCCGGCGTCGGGCTTCATTCTCGCCGATCAAGCCCGCATTCAGATCGGCATCGATCGCCATCTGCTTGCCAGGCATCGCATCCAGGGCAAAGCGCGCACCCACTTCCGCGATCCGCCCTGCACCCTTCGTAATCACCACGAAGTTGATCAACGTGAGGATGATGAAGAGGATGATACCGACAGCAAAGTTGCCACCGATCAGAAATGTGGCGAACGCTTCAATGACGTGTCCCGCAGCATCAGGACCCGTATGGCCATTCAGTAGCACGACCCGCGTGGACGCGACGTTGAGCGAAAGGCGCAACAGCGTGGCGAACAACAACACCGACGGAAACGCGGCAAAGTCGAGCGGCTTGCTGGTGAACATCGCCACCAGCAGGATCATGACCGACAACGCGATATTGAACGTGAAGAAAAGATCCAGGACAAACGGCGATAGCGGGATGATCATCATCGCCAGCACCATGACAATCAACAGCGGCCCTGCCATCAGCTTCGCGTGACTGCCGCCGTTACGTCGCAAGACGCTTAAGAAATTACCCATGACCTAGCTACTCCACGCCCGCGGACGACGCTTGCGGGTCCAGCGCGGGCGGTACGGCAAGTTGAGACGGCGCGACGGGATGGACACCAAAGCCCGGTCGCCAAACGCGAAGTTGAAACACCCAAGCCAGAACTTCCGCGACGGCCGTGTAAAGGTCTGCCGGAATTTCCTGGCCGATATCCACATGCTTGTGGAGGGCGCGCGCCAGCGGTGGCGCTTCCAATGTGGGAATGCGGTGCTGTGCGGCGAGTTCGCGAATCTTGAGCGCGATCAGGCCGGATCCTTTGGCGATCACTTTGGGCGCACCGCCACCGGCTTCGTTATATTTCAAGGCAACCGCAAAGTGCGTGGGGTTGGTCACCACGACATCGGCCTTGGGCACCTCGGTCATCATGCGACGACGGGCCATGGCACGCTGCTCTTGACGAATACGCGCCTTGATATGCGGGTCGCCGTCGCTTTCCTTGTGTTCCTGCTTGACGTCCTGCTTGGACATACGCAGTTTCTTGTAGTGCTGCCAAAGTTGCCACGGCACATCGAGTGCCACGATGATCAGCAGCGATGAAATGATGAGGGCTGCACACAGGGCAACCACGCTGATCATCCGCGCCAACGCTTCGGGTGCCGCGGCGTGCATCAGCGCCAACATCTCGCGGTGGTAGTGCCAGATGACTGCGGCGCCGATGCCGCCCACCATCACCGCTTTCGCGACCGCCTTGAAGAGCTCGGCCAGAGTTTGGGCCGAGAACATTCGCTTGATGCCTGCAACGGGGCTGATTTTGGAAAACTTGGGCGCTAACGCTTGCGCGGAAAACACCAGTCCGCCCAGGACGATCGATGACACGACCGCAGCGACCATCAACACGCCGAATACCGGCAACAGCATGAGCAACACCTGGCCGGCGGAATCCACCGCCATGGCGACCATGACGCCCGGATCGTGAATGATGCGCTGATCGAAGGCTAGGCCGTGGCGCACCACGCCACGCAGGTCGCGATACATCGCGGGACCTGCCAGCCACAATGCTGCCGCACCGGCTGCCAGCAAGGCAAACGTACCCAACTCGCGCGAACGCGCAACCTGCCCCTCCTCTCGCGCCTTTTCAAGGCGCCGGGGAGAAGCGGCTTCTGTCTTTTCGAGATCGCTTTCTTCGGACATTCGGCAATGCGTTACGGTGCGGGCACGGAGGTCGGCCCAGGTCACCAATAACGCATTCTAGAATTCGGCAAGACGCCGCGATCGTGGAAGCAACGGGCGGAAAACCACCCTATTCCACCACCATCGTCCGAAGATGTGCCTGCGCTTAAAAGCCCAGGCTGGCCAGCAGGTCGTCCACCTGATCCTGACTGGTGACGACGTCCGCCTTGCCGGCGGGATTGACCTGGGGCCCGTTCAACAAGCCTGCGGCCTCGTCGCGGCGTTCCTGCGGCACATTGTCGAGCAACACCTGCACGAGTTCGCGCTCGATGAGCCCGATCACATCCATCATTTTCATGATGACCTGGCCCGTCAGGTCCTGGAAGTCCTGCGCCATGATGATTTCCATCAACTTGGCCTGGGTGATGTGCGTCTGCGCAGGCACGTGACCAAGATAGGCACGGGTATCGGCAACAAGGGCCTTTGCGTCCGTCAGCTCGAGCGGCTGCTGTTCGAACCACTCGGCCCAACGACCATCGAGTGCCTTCGCCTGCTTGGCCAGACCGTCCTGAATCGGCTGCGCTTCTTCGGTGGCGGTAAGCACGCGCTCGGCGGCCTGTTCGGTCATCCGCGCCACATAACGCAAGCGGTCACGCGCGTCCGGGATCGCTTCGGCAGCGTCCTTGAGCGCTTGATCCAGGCCGAGTTCGCGCACACTGTCGCGCAGCATGCGCGTGAGCGACGCAATCTTGTGGATCAGATCGGGCGACTCGGTGATCATCAATGGCGGAGATGTAGTCATGGTGGATCCTTAAGCACCGAGCTTTTCGAAGATCTTGTTGAGCTTCTCTTCAAGCGTTGCAGCGGTGAAGGGTTTGACCACATAGCCGTTGGCGCCGGCCTGAGCGGCCGCGACAATGTTCTCCTTCTTGGCTTCAGCCGTCACCATCAACACGGGCAGCTTGGAAAGTGCAGCATCGGCGCGGATGTTTTGCAACATCGTCAACCCGTCCATATTGGGCATGTTCCAGTCCGACACGACGAACTGAAAGCCGCCATTGCGCAGCTTGTCCAGTCCCTGAGCGCCGTCTTCCGCTTCGTCGACGTTCTCAAAGCCCAGCTCTTTCAGCAAATTGCGGATGATGCGCCGCATGGTGGGGAAATCATCCACCACCAGAATTTTCAAACTTTTGTCTACCATGGTCGAACTCCAGAAATTGAAATGCCACGCACGGTGACCGATGACGGTATCGCGTCAGACGCGATTACCTCGGTCGCCGACATGCGCCAAAATATGTTCACTCATTGAATTCAATGTGACGACGGACTCGGCGGCACCCAGGGCGATAGCCTCTCTGGGCATACCGAATACGACGCAACTTGCCTCGTCCTGCGCCACCGTGTGTGCGCCCGCCTGGCGCATCTGCAACAAACCGGCCGCGCCATCCTTGCCCATGCCGGTCAGGATCACGCCGATCGCGTTGCGTCCAGCATTCGCGGCGGCTGAACGAAACAGCACATCGACCGACGGGCGATGACGATTGACCGGATCGCCGGCTTCGAGCTCGACCACGTAATTGGCGCCACTGCGGCCCAATCGCATGTGTTGTTCGCCACCAGGCGCCAGATAGACGTGACCCGGCAGAACACGCTGACCGTGCTGCGCCTCGCACACAGTGACTGCACACAGCGAATCGAGCCGCTGCGCAAACGACCGCGTGAAACCGGCAGGCATGTGCTGCGTGATCAAGATGGCCGGGCTGTCTGGCGGCAACGGCTGCAGCACCGTTCGAATGGCTTCGGTGCCGCCCGTGGACGAACCGATGATGACCAGCTTCTCGGAACTGGATAACGGCCGCTTCAGCGTCGCCACTGGTGGCGCACTTGCCGCCGTCGCGGCGGGTCGAATACGAGCACGTGAGGCTGCGCGAATCTTGTCGGCGATCATCTCGGTGTACTCGAGCAGGCCGTCGCGAATGCCCAGACGCGGCTTGGTCACGAAGTCGATCGCGCCTAACTCGAGCGCGCGCAGCGTGATCTCGGAGCCGCGCTCAGTAAGCGAAGACACCATCACGACCGGCATCGGCCGCAAGCGCATCAGTTTTTCAAGGAAATCGAGGCCATCCATGCGGGGCATTTCGACGTCCAGCGTCAATACATCCGGATTGTGGCGCTTGATCAGATCCCGCGCCACGTAGGGATCGGGCGCAGTCGCCACCACTTCCATGTCGGGCTGACCGTTGATGATTTCGGTCATCAGACCGCGCACCAACGCAGAATCGTCTACACACAGGACCTTAATTTTTTGCGTCATACATCCTTCTCCCGCAGCACACCCCCACTCGCCAGCTCATATACCGTTTGTCCGCGCAGGCGGAAACTCTGGGTGATGTACGTGAAATTCTCGGAATGTCCCGCAAACAGCAACCCGCCCGGCTTGAGCAACGGCGCGAATCGCTCCAGAATCCGCGCCTGCGTGGGTTTATCAAAATAAATCATGACGTTGCGACAGAAAATAACGTCGAAACGAGTATCGATCGACCAACTGGGGGCAAGCAGGTTGAGCGTATCGAACTGCACCATCGACGCGATCTCGGGCTTGACGCGCACCCGGCCGGCAGAGGTATTTCGCCCCTTGAGGAAGAAGCGTCGCAGGCGCTCCTCAGACATCTTGGAGACGCGCTCGAAGTTATAGGTCGCCTGCCGGGCTTGCGCGAGCACATTTGTGTCGATGTCGGTGGCGAACACCGACGCATTCGACACTTTGGGACCCAGTGCTTCTGCCAAGGTAATCGCGATCGAATAAGGCTCTTCGCCCGTGGACGCCGCACAGCACCACACCGAAATCGGCCCGGGCCGCGTTCGCACGAAGGCATCGAGCAGCGGAAAATGATGCGCCTCACGGAAGAACGATGTGAGGTTGGTCGTCAACGCGTTGACGAAATGCTCCCACTCCGGCGCATCGTGCCGCGCCTCAAGATCGTCGAGATAGCGCTTGAACGCCACCTGATCGAGCGCACGCAAGCGCCTGGAGAGGCGGCTGTACACCATCTCGCGCTTGTGTCCGCCGAGCGAAATGCCAGCGCGTGCATGAATCATGCTTCGCACACGTGCAAAGTCGCTATCGCTGAATTCGAATTGCCGCTCGGCGGTGAAGCCAGATTGGACGTCCAAGGTTTGCACGCCGAGATGCCTACTAGATAGTGTTAGCTTGCGACTTTTTCGACCAGCGCCATCTCGTCGCTGGTCATGAGGCGCTCGATGTCCACCAGAATGAGCATGCGCTCGTCGACTGTACCGAGACCGGTCAGATACTCAGTGGACAGCGTGGCGCCGAACTCGGGCGCCGGACGGATCTGACCCGCGTTGAGCATGAGCACGTCGGACACACCATCGACCACGATGCCGACCACGCGGCGATCGAGGTTCAGGATGATCACAACGGTTTGCTCGTTGTATTCGACCTTGCCCAGGTTGAACTTGATGCGCAGATCGACGATCGGCACGATGATGCCGCGCAGATTGGTCACACCCTTGATGAACGTGGGGACATTGGCGATGCGGGTGACCACGGCGGCGTCGTATCCGCGGATCTCCTGCACTTTCAGGATGTCGATACCGTACTCTTCCTCACCCAGGGTGAAGACCAGAAATTCGCTGCCGGCGTCTTCGACGCGCGCATGGTGGCTTTGGGGCTTTGCGGCCATGATGTTCTCCGTTAATTCAAAAGGGCTTCGGCCGAAAACGACTTCTCGCGATTAGCGCGTGCCAGCGCAAACACATCGATGATGAGCGCGACGCTGCCGTCGCCCAGGATGGTGGCAGCCGAAACGCCAGGAACCTTGCGATAGTTGGATTCGAGATTCTTCACCACGACCTGGTGCTGTCCAACGAGGTGGTCCACGAGCAACGCGAATCGGCGCTCCTGTGCTTGCATGATCACCGCAATTGCCTGCATCGGATCCGCTTGCGCACCGGCCACATCAAAGACGCGGTGCATCTCGACCAGCGGCAAGTACTCACCCCGGACCAACAGCACGCGCTCATTGCCCGTGACGGAGTAGATCTGATCGGACGTGGGCTGCAGCGACTCGGTGACGTGATTCAGCGGCAGAATGAAGGTTTCCTGACCCACGCGAACCGACATGCCGTCGAGGATGGCCAACGTCAATGGCAAGACAATGCGCGTGGTCGTACCTTCACCCGGCGTGGACGACAATTGCACATGACCGCCCATGTCCTGGATGTTGCGTCGAACGACGTCCATGCCTACGCCACGGCCGGAAATATCCGTCACTTTTTCGGCCGTCGAAAAGCCCGGCGCGAAGATCAACTGCCAGACTTCGTCGTCGCTGGCGTTTTCACTGATGGCGATGCCTTGTGAAATCGCTTTCTGCAACAAGCGTTCGCGGTTCAGACCGCCGCCGTCGTCGCTGACTTCGATGACGATGTTGCCGCCGCTATGCTGCGCCGACAACATCAGATTGCCAACGGGATCCTTGCCTGCAGCAATACGCTTTTCAGGCGTTTCAATGCCGTGATCCAGACTGTTTCGCACTAGGTGGGTAAGCGGATCGATGATGCGCTCGATGAGGCTCTTGTCCAGCTCGGTTGCACGACCGATCGTCTGCAACTCGATCTGCTTGCCCATCTTCGTGGCAATGTCTCGCACCACACGTGGGAAGCGGCTAAATACATAATCCATCGGCATCATGCGAATGGACATGACCGACTCTTGCAGATCGCGCGCATTGCGCTCCAGTTGCTCCATGCCGTTGAGCAGACGATCGTGCAAGACGGGGTCCAGCGTGGAGGCGATCTGCGCGAGCATGGCTTGCGTGATGACGAGTTCGCCCACCAGATTGATCACCTGATCGACTTTCTCGACGCCAACACGAATCGACGTGTTTTCCTTGTCGGCGCCCGACGCGCCTGCGGCCGGCTTGGCCGCCGCGCGAGGTGCCGCGGGTGTGCTGGGCGCAACCGGCGCCGCATTGGAGGTGATCGAAATATCGCTTGCGCTTGTGGATTGCGCCTGCGCCACCACACTTGCCGCCTCTTGCGCAGCCTGCTGCACCGCAGCCGGTGCGGGCGTAGCGGCTGCCACGATCGTGGGCGCTGCAGCCGACGGCGATGCTGCGGGCACCTGTGCGCCATAGGCTTCGCGCGAAATACCGATCTGGTCGCCGTCGACGATGAAGCAGCATACGGCCTCGATGTCGTCAGCGCTGCAGGTGCTGTCTACCCACACCGTCAGGGACTCAGCACCCTGCTCGTGGCCGAGCACGCGGCCCAGATGCCCCATTTCCTCGAGCAAGGATTGCGCATCCTTGCCACTCACCCCCGAGATGCGCACGCATAGCGGCAGACTCGTATCGGTGCTGGTGGCAGCGGAAGATGCTGCCGGCGCCACGGCCGCCACAGCAACGGGTGCCGGCTGCGCGGTCGAAACCTCCGGCGTGGCAACTGCAACGGCGGCGGCCGACGCTGTAGGTGAAGCGGATATCGAGCCGCCGCCCTGCAGCGCTTCGCGGTGCTCGTCAGCGATCTGCCGCAGAATGCCGCAAATGCGCGAAAAGGTTTCCTCATCGGGCACTGCAGAAGCGCGATAAGCGTCAAGTTGGCTTTTCAACACGTCCTTGGTTTCCAGAAAGGTGTCGATCATATCGGTGCGCAGAGCCATCTCGCCCCGGCGGATTTCGTCGAGCAGGTTCTCGAGCAAATGTGTGGTTTCAGCCAGGTGCTGGAAGCAACCGAAGGTGGCCGCACCGCCCTTGATCGAATGTGCCGCACGAAAAATGGCGTTGAGTTGCTCGATGTCGGGCGTATCGACATCCAGTTCGAGCAACAACTGCTCCATCTGTGCGAGCAGTTCGTCCGCTTCGTCGAAAAAGGTATCGAAAAATTGACTCAGGTCCAAAGTATTGCTCATGGGTTAGAGAACTTCGATTAAAGAGTGGAAGCCTGAGGTTGCATCAAAATCTCGGTGGCCATATCGAGCAATACGTCCGGATCTACGGGCTTGCCCAACCAACCGCGCACGCCCAAGTCACGTGCGGCGAGTTTGCTTTCCTGATCTTCTTCCGTGGTGAGCACCAGAACCGGCACATCGCGATGCTGCGGCGACGTGCGCAATCCCTGGATCAACCCCAGCCCACCCATGACAGGCATATTCCAGTCGGTGACGACCAGGTCGACCGACTTATCGGCGATTGCCGCAAGTGCGTCCTTGCCATTGCTGGCGACGAGGACAGACCAGTTATCGCTCGCCAGCGTGGCTTGAACGATCATGCGCATGGTGGCGGAATCGTCGGCTACCAGAATGGTCTTGCACGGCATGGAATGAAAAACTCCTATTGAGATACAGCGGCGTTCGCCGGCGTTGTTGCTCCCGATGACCGAGGGCCACCAGAAGGCGTAACGTTGCCGGCGGTTGCCGCATCGCTTTCGGGTGCCGCAGCACCGCCAGAAACGGCAGCATCGAAATCGGACACGCCAGACACGGGAGATCCCCCGGCGGCTGCATTCTCGGCTTCGATACGACGTTGCGTTCGGAAATTGAGCACGATCAAGCTGATACGTCTATTAACGGCAGCATATGGATCATCTTTAATCAGGCTCATGCTGGACGACAAGCCCATGATACGCAGCACCTTTCCTTCGTTCATTCCGCCGGCAACCAACTCCTGCCGGGACGAGTTCGCACGGTCGGCTGACAGTTCCCAGTTGCTGTAAGCGCGCTCACCGCGCGCGTACTGAACCGCGTCGGTGTGGCCCGACAGCGAGATCTTGTTGGGCATGTCATTCAAAACGGGACCGAGCTCCCGGAGAATGTCGCGCATATAAGGCTGCACGTCGGCACGGCCGGTGGCGAACATGGGACGATTCTGCGCATCGACGATCTGGATGCGCAGTCCTTCGGTCGTGATGTCGAGCAGCAACTGCGGGCGAAACGCGCGCAGTACCGGACTGGATTCGATCATCTGTTCCAGCCGGCGCTTCAGATCTTCAAGCCGGCGCATGTCGCGCCGCTCGGCATCTGCGGCAGCCTGCACACGCTCCCCATTGGAACGGCGCACCTCACCCTGATCGCGGATCGGATCGGATCCCCCGCCCGGTATCGCGCTCGTTTCAGCCGAACTGTTCGGACCGCCGACGATCGCGGCCTTCAGCGGCATCTTGAAATAATCGGCGATTCCCTTGAGCTGCTCGCGCGGCACAATGCTGACCAGCCACAACACAAGAAAGAACGCCATCATGGCCGTGATGAAGTCGGCGTAGGCAATCTTCCAACTGCCGCCGTGGTGACCGCCACCACCCCCGCGCGCCTTCTTGCGGCGCACGACGATACGATGATTATTAGGGGTACTCATTGCGTGCCCGGTCAGGTCTTCGACTTGGTCTGCTTAACGTGCTCTTCGAGCTCGGCAAACGACGGACGCACGGATGAGAAAAGCACTTTCCGGCCGAACTCGACAGCCAGTTGCGGCGGGTAGCCGTTCATGCTGGCCAACAAGGTGGTCTTGATGCATTCAAGGATCTTCATCGACTCATCGGACACGCGCTGCACGCGCGAACCGAGCGGGCCCACGAAGCCATATGCCAACAAGATACCGAGAAACGTACCGACCATGGCCTTGGAAATCAGGTCGCCCAGAATTGCGGGCGGCTGATCGACCGCCGCCAGGGCCTTGATCACGCCCAGCACGGCGGCCACGATGCCGAATGCGGGCAAGCCGTCGGAAACGGATTGCAGCGCGTGCGCGGGCACATCGCGCTCATGGCGATAGGTTTCGATATCTTCATCCATGAGCGTTTCGATCTCGAACGAACTCATGTTGCCGCTGATCATGATGCGCAGGTAATCCGTGATGAATTCCATCAATTTCGGATCTTTGGTGATGCTGGGATATTCGCTGAAAATCGGGCTGGAGGTGGGATCCTCGATGTGCGATTCGATCGCCATCAGACCTTCGCGGCGCGCCTTGTTGAGCAGCACATACAAGAGGCCCATGACCTCCATGTAGCTTTGCTTGCTGTAGGGCGCGCCCTTGATCGCCAACGGGATTGACTGCACGACGAGCTTGATCGATTTCTTGCTGTTGCTTGCCAAGAAGGCGCCGAACGCGGCGCCGCCGATCAAGGTCAGCTCAAGCGGCTGGTAAAGCGCGCCCAAATGCCCGCCCAGTCCGACAAAACTGCCGACGACCGAGACGATGACGACGATGAATCCAAAAATGATTAACACGGTGGTCCCTGCCTAGCTGGTACGTAACTACCCAGCGCTCATCTTCGCTTGAAGGCCGACCTTCGGATCGCTGAGTTACCGGCCATTTTCAGGGGCTCTTCATCGCTTATGAGCGCCGGATGTTGGAAACTCAAACGCCAGGGAGTGCGCCTGACGAATAAAAATCGGCGCCCAACACTGGGCGCCGAAGTCTTTAAACTGCGCTACGTGTAACTCTCACGTAGCATCCGGATTGCCTACTCTATTAACGGCACCGCATCACGAGAATTTAGGCACTGCGAGCGACATTGCAGGGACTTTGCTGTCACGCGCCGCGCGTGTCTTGCCGGCGCGTGGCGGCGGACGGCAAATGGCGCATACGAAGCTGCCTTGCAGATCGTGCGCATGTGCCACGAAATGGCCGCCGCACTGACGGCACTCCGACAATTGCATCATGCCGCTATCGAAAAAACGCACCAACATCCAGGCACGCGTGAAGCTCAGGACGGGCTCCGACGGATCGCCGCCCTTCTCTGCAACGTGTTCGAGGTAGAGCTTGTAAGCGTCGATGATCGCGCGCGTGCCCTTGGCGGGCGTGCGCTGATTCAGGAACTGATAGACATTGAAAAACAAAGACGAGTGCACATTCGGCAGCCAGGTCATGAACCAGTCGACCGAGAACGGCAACATGCCCTTGGGTGGCGAGCAACCCCGGATCTCGCGATAAAGGCGCGCCAACCGATCGTGACTCAGATCCGTCTCGGCCTGCAAGACCTGCAGACGTGCGCCCAGGGTAATCATGGTGCTGGCGAGCATGATGTCGCCGGCTTCTTTGGAAATGCTTTTGGTGGCCATGGAGGTCGTCGAGCGACTTAGTTGAGTTCTTCGACGGGCTGCTTCGACAGCAGAATGGTGGCGTGTGCTTGCTGCAACGCTCCGCCAAACGTGTCTTGCGTCAACGCGGACAGCAAGCTGTAATCGTCAAAGCGGAATCGGCACAGCAAAGAGCTGGAGCTGGCGAGCCGCACGAGTTGTGCGGGCGAAAGACGAACCAGGATGTCAGCCACTTCGTTGCTGAAGCCCAAGCGGAACATGGCGGTCGAATAATCGTCACGCAACATACGCTGGGTAAGCATCAGGTACGAAAGATTGACTTCACGAATGTCGGCAAGCAGGGTGTTATCGGCGGGGTTCACAGTAGTGGCGGCTCCAAGTTGGGGTCATCCCCGGAGAATTTACAGACGTAACAGAAACTTGCGGTTTCTATGTCTCAATGCCCCGAAAACATGTCGTTATGTATCAAAACTTCGCAACATTCTTAAAATTTACCACGAATGGTGACATTTTCCGCATTAAATATGACAAAACATGTGGAGATGCGAAAAAGCTGCGTCATTTGTACGACGCCTAAAGATGTAGTGCCGCCGTAATACGGCGAAATGGCCCTACTTCATAAGGGTGATTGTGGGAATGAGCTTGAGAAACTTGCGGAGAATGCCGGGTAGGTAGACGACACGAGCAACATTGCGCGTGTTGTGACTTGCCTACAGCGTCGCCTGACCGTTGCCTCACACGTTCAGATCGACCATCGTCACCGATCTCGCGCCAATGCCCGTAAATGAAGATGCTCTCGATCGCTACGCGCCGCTTGTTCGCAGGCTGGCGTTGCAGCTGCTGGCCAGGCTTCCCGCCAGCGTAGAGCTCGACGACCTGATTCAGGCCGGCATGATCGGTTTGCTCGACGCCGTACGGCGCTACCAGGAAACGGCCGAGGCTCAGTTCGAGACGTACGCCACTGCCCGCATTCGCGGCGCGATGCTCGATGAGCTTCGCAACCAGGACTGGTTGCCTCGCAGCGTGCGCGCTAAAGCGAAGAAAATCGAACAGACGATACAAAAGCTCGAGCGCGAACTCATGCGTGCGCCCAGCGAAGGCGAGATAGCGAAAGGCATGGACCTCGACCTGCCGGCCTATCATGCGCTGCTCAACGATGCACAAGGCGTGCAAGTGGTGCACTACGAAGATTTCGCCACGCAAAGCGATAACCTCGATGGCGGAATCGAACATTCGTTAGGCGGTGTGGCCGCGGGCGGAAACCCCATCGACCATTTGCTGGCCAACGATCTGCGCCGCACCGTTATCGAAGCGATCGATGCGCTGCCAGAGCGCGAGAAGCTGCTGCTCTCGCTCTATTTCGAACAAGGGCTCAATCTGAAAGAGATTGGCGCCGTGCTCAACGTGACCGAGGCACGGGTCTGTCAGCTTCGCACGCAAGCTACTGCACGCATTCGAAACTACCTGTCGGAAATGGCGTGGCATACCTTGCCAGACGGCATGGATCTCGCACAGGTCATCTAAACCGCAACGGCGCGCTTGCCGCATTCGACGTCCTGCCTACTCGGTGCCCTGCCTACTCGGTGCCCTGCCTACTCGGTGCCCTGCCTACTCGGTGCCCTGCCCACTCGGTGACCTTCCTACTCGGTGCCCTGCCTATTCAGCGCCCTGCTTATTGGGTGCATCCTTTGCGCAGATCACATCATGCCGGAACGGCAATCGCCTCCGGCATCCTTCGCCATACATCATTGCGTGCATCTCTATAGAACAGAGCCATGCATCGCTGCGCTTATTCCTATAGCACTCAGTCCTGCAGCCTTACCTTGACCGCTATGGAAGCAACACAACGTTCTCTATGCCGTAGAGACACGCGTATCAATGCCCTCAAAAAAAATCCAATTATTTCCGACTATTTGTTAACCCGCCCCTAAAGATCCATTCGTAACCGCCGTTACCCAGGATGTAGGCAAGCTAGTAACGACTAGTCGGTCTACAGGTAGGGCAGCAGGGCTGCCCCCAAATTAGGCAAGTAATTTTCTACACCTGGGAGCATTTCCATGCCGGTCATCAATACCAACTACCTTTCGCTCGTTGCCCAAAACAACCTGACGAAATCGCAAAACACGCTGGGTTCGGCTATCGAAAAGCTGTCGTCGGGCCTGCGCATCAACAGCGCCAAGGACGATGCAGCTGGTCAAGCCATCGCCAACCGCTTCACCGCCAACGTCAAGGGTTTGACGCAAGCCGCCCGTAACGCCAACGACGGTATCTCGATCGCTCAAACGACCGAAGGCGCGTTGAACGAAATCAACAACAACCTGCAGCGCGTTCGCGAACTGACGGTTCAAGCCACGAACGGCACGAACTCGGCCACCGATCTGGATTCGATCCAGGCTGAAATCGACCAGCGCATGGCCGAAATCAACCGCGTGTCGGAACAAACGCAATTCAACGGCACGAAGGTTCTGTCGAGCACGGCTGGCGACATGAAAATTCAAGTCGGCGCCAACGACAGCGAAACCATCACGATTTCGTTGCAAGCCATCAACTCGACGACCCTGAAGCTGGATGGCTTCTCGGTGTCGGCTGCGACCCCGAAGCTTGGCGAAAAGATCACGGAACTGGGCGAAGGCAGCGCTGCTCCGACCGCTCCCGACCTGTCGTCGGTTGCTACCGATCTGGGCGTCGACGCCAGCAAGCTCGAACTGCGCAACGTCAAGAACGCTGACGGCACCGCCAGCAGCCAATACGCAGTCAAGGTCGGCGACAAGATCTACGCCGCTGACGTTTCGGGTGGCGCTGTCACCTTGGTGAAGTCGGACCTGAACGTTACGGACGGCGATCTGACGGGTACGGTTACCGGTGCCTTCGTGCAACTGGGTGCCAACGCTGCTGGCGCTGCTGCCGGCTTCGTGGAATACCAAGGCAAGAAGTACGCTTCGACCGCCACCACCGGCACCAGCACCTCCACCGCCATCACCGTTGGCACGACCGCTGAATTCGCCGGCGGCAAGACGACCGATCCGCTGAAGGCACTGGACGCTGCCTTGGCTACGGTTGACACGCTGCGTAGCGACCTGGGTGCGATTCAAAACCGCTTCCAATCGACCATCGCCAACCTGAACAACACGGTCAACAACCTGTCGGCTGCTCGTTCGCGCATCGAAGATGCCGACTACGCCACCGAAGTGTCGAACATGAGCAAGGCTCAGATTCTGCAACAGGCTGGCACCTCGGTTCTGGCTCAAGCCAACCAGGTTCCCCAATCGGTTCTGTCGCTGCTGCAATAAGCAACGCGGTAAGTACTGCCAAAACAGGCCTTCGGGCCTGTTTTTTTTCGTCTGCGATATCGATGGAGGTGAAGCGTGAATTACCTTGGCGCGCCAGAACGACGTCAGGTGTATGCGCTCGATTCAATACGCTAGGACGTTGGCGCAAGGACCAAAAAAACACCCCGACGATTGGACGATGATCCAACCCTGGGGGTGCTCATGCAACAGAAGCGTGCGAACTGCACACCCTGAGTCTTAAGCGACTCGCGCGCTGAGAATCCGCTGCACGTCGCCTAGCGATCGAATGTCTGCGAATTCATCTTCCGAAAATTTGATGCCCTGGTCTTCTTCGATGGCCAATAGCAGCGTCATAACGTCCAACGAATCGATGCCGTTTTCAGAAAACGGCAAAGCGCTGTCGAAGCGCGACATGTCGTCAACCAATCCGGTGTTGGCGACGATCTGAGTCAGTTTGGCAATATCAGTCATTCTGGTGTTTCCTTGCGTTCACATAAGCAGCTTGCCCAAGACAACCCAACCCCAAAGCCGCTCAGGACAAGTTTGCACGCGGCGGGATTGTTCAATTCTTGTTCAAGCAAAAGAGGGATTGACGACGAGACGGTGTTGCCGACGTTCAACAGTCCAAGCCGTTTTTGGTCCTGCGTGGCACCCAGTCGCGTGCAAATCGTATCGACGATGTATTTGCTGCCCTGATGGAGCAGGTAGGCGTCGACCGCTGTCTTGTCCCACCCCGCTCGCTCCAGCAGCGCGAGAATGTGCGGCGCCACCCGAGTGGCAGCAAAGTTGAAAACCTGGCGGCCGTTCATGCTGAGTTGTCCATCGTGACACGCCAACGCCTCGTGTGCCGCACCCTCAGTACCGAAGGCATAGGGTCCCACGGCAAGCACCGGTTCAGGACCCATCAGGGTCGCCGTTGCCGCATCCCCGAACAGCAATGCTGTGTTCTTATCGTCAGGATGCACGATCTTGCTATACGGATCCGCAGTGATGAGCACGCCGCGCTGAAGGCCGTTTGCGAGCATGAATCCTTGCAGAATGGACAAGCCGTAGACATAGCCGGAACATCCCAGCCCCACATCGAAGGCGGCGCAGTGCGCAGCCAGTTGCAATTTCCCATGCACCAGCGCAGCCACGTGCGGCAGATTCCGATCGGGGTTTTGCGTGACGACGATCAGCACATCGATCGCAGCGGCCGACAACGATGCGCGGGCCAGCAACGCCTCCAAGGCACGGCACGCCAGATCAGAAGTATCCTCGTCGCTGGCTTTGACTGCACGCTGGCGCACGCCGATTTTGCTGAGCACAAAATCTTCGTTGATTTCAAACTTCGCGAGCAGATCTGCATCGGTATTGTCGATACGACCCGAGGGAACGTAGCTCGCGATGCATTCGATGCCAATCATGGGGGGCTCACAGAAGTGAAAAATGGATCTCGCCGACCACGCGACCGTCCAGGCTCAGGACAGTACGCGTAAGGCGATTCTGAAAATTGGACACGATAGCAAGACGCCGTTCGCCGGGCGCAGCATCGTGCTCCAGGGTCGCAAACTTGCAGCGCACGAAAAGCCATTGGCCTTCCAGGCTGCTGAATATGCGCTGGTGCAACGCCTTGGTCAGCCCAACCCAGGTTTCGATATCCGAGTACGGCGCAGCGTGGCGCCACGTTCCAACGGCGTCACCCGCCGACACCTCGAGGTGCTGCCCAAAAACCGTCTCGTCGTAGTCATAGCGACCGTTTACCGCGCGATCAGTTTCCAGCAGGAACATTTTCTGTTTGCCACCTGCCGCCGTAAACGAGACGATGGCGGCCGGCTTCACCGGGGATTCAGGCGGGGTAGCGCTGAGCTCAAGGCTCAAGGTCGCCTGGCGGTGAAATGAAAATTCGATGTCTGCAAGGTCTGCCGTCCGCACGTGATTCAGCAAGGCCTTTACGGTTGCATTGACCATATCGGTACCGTGCAGATAATGACGCGCGCCCTTGAAGCGCAGGTCCAAAGGTATCGGCTTCACAAATAAATCATCCATTCGATGCCGGCGACTCGCGCACAGGTCCCGCCGCAATCGGCGGCACCGGGCGCGCGGGATTGCCGAATACCGAGCGCTGGGCCAACACGTCCTTCACAACGACAGACCCCATGCCGATCTGGGCGCCCTCACCGATCGACACGTTATCGCGAATGGCACTCGCCATGCCAACCGTCACCCGGTCGCCGAGTACGCTATGGCCGCCCACGCAACTTCCTACCGAGATCCAGACCCGGGTTCCGAGCACGACGCCATGCCCGATGTTGCAGAGATTGCCGATGATGCATCCATCGCCAATCTCGGTGCTGGTAAGCACCCCGCCCACGATGACGGCGTTTGCCCCGATGCGCACTCCAGCACCGACGACCAGTCCGGCAAGATGCGGAAAAGGCAACACGCCGCCGTCGCCACTGGCGAACGCGTTGATCCCGTCGCACCCAAGCACGGTGCCGTCTTCGATGCATGCACCCTGCTTGATCCAGACACCACGATGTACCACGCAATGCGCGCCAAGCCGTACATTCTCGTCGATACGTGCTTCAGGATGGACGACCGCCTGGTGACCGATGGTCGCTGAAGCATGCACACCGAAGGGCCGCGGAATTCGGTCAGTGACTTCCAGGCGATTGGCGTGATGGAGCATGCTCGCCAACTCGATGAACGATCGGCGGGGTTGGTCAACGATCAGCAGCGTCGCAGTGGGAATGATGGAACTCAGGGCCGGCGCAAGCGCCGCCGTACACAAAACAAAAACGTTGGCGTCGACGTAAGCCATGCCATCGAGCGGCAGTCGATCGCAGAAGGAAAGATCGCCCGCGCGCGCGCGGCCAAAACGGGCGATGCCGGTGACGCGGGCCAGCGTGGCAGCATGGGCCTGAAGATCCGGCGCAAACGGCGATGTCAATGGCGCGCGCAGCGCGAATCGCTCCACACCAGTCACGCCGCCACCTTCTGGTGCGCCGCGCCCGCATCCTGAATCAACGCGATGGTTCGCTGGACGTCTTCATCCTCAAGCGCGGGGTAGATCGGCAAGCAAATGACGCGCTGCGAAATCGAGCGTGCGACGGGAAGATTACCGGTCGCTGCCGAAGGCATATTGCGATACATCGGAAAATCCGAGATCAGCGGATAAAAATAGCGGCGGCCGAAAATCTGCCTGTCGCGCATCAACTGATACAACGCATCGCGCTCCAGCGGATAGGTGTCGTCGACCAGAATGGGGAAATACCCATAGTTGCTCTGGAGGTCTGGCGGTAGTGCGCACGTGATGCCGGGGATCTGTGCCAGCCCCTCGAAATACAATGCGGCAATGGCTTGGCGGCGAGCGAGTGCCGAATCGATGTGTTTGAGACTAAGCATGCCGAAAGCAGCCTGAATCTCGTTCATTTTTCCGTTGATGCCGGTGGCGACAACGGTGGTCTCATTGGCGAAACCGAAGTTTTTCAGATAATCGATACGCTGTTTGGTTTTAGCATCGGGGCAGATGATGGCACCCCCTTCAAGCGTGCTGAAGACTTTGGTGGCGTGAAAACTCAACACCGACAAATCCCCGTGGCGCAGCACGCTTCCGCCGGCATCCTTCACGCCGAAAGCGTGAGCGGCGTCGTAGATCACACGCAGATTATATTGGTCCGCAAGCTCCTGTATGCCGTCGACATCGCAGGGACGCCCGTAACAATGCACCGGTAGAATCGCGGTCGTCTGCGACGTAATGGCAGCTTCGATATGCTTGGGCGACAGATTGAACGTGCCCGGATCCACGTCGGCGAAGACGGGTTTGAGGCCGTTCCACATAATGGCGTGCGACGTGGCCACAAAGGAATAAGGCGTCGTGATGACTTCACCCGTGACCCGCAATGCCTGCAACGCCGTCACCAGAGCCAAGGTGCCGTTCGAAAACAACGACAGATGTTCGACGCCCAGATACTCGCACAGGGCCTGCTCGAGGTCCTTGTGCACCGGACCGCCGTTGGTCAACACGCGGCGATGCCAGATTTCTTCCAGATAGGGCAGGAACTCTTCGAGCGGTGGCAGCACGGGCTGCGTCACATAGACAGGCTTCATGATCTACCTTCCACGACGAACGATGCCGGTGGCAGGTCTGCGCACCACCGTTGCCACATTTGAACCATTGCGGCCTCCAATCCACGGACCACGGCATCGTTCTGCCCGCTGGGCGTCGCACGGAGTTGCTTGCGCATGCCGGCACGCAGCGCGGCCAGCTCGGATGGGTGCGATGCCCAGTACGCTGACTTCATCACGACTTGTTCGGGCGTCTCGCATACCCAATCGCTCAATCCGTTGCGCCCCAGCACACCCGCCGTCTGAGCCGAGACTCGGGTTTCGCCCTTGAGCGTCAAGACGGGCACGCCCATCCACAACGAGTGATTGGTCGTGGTGCCACCTGTATAAGGGTATGTATCCAGGGCAATATCGACATCATTGTGCGCCCGCAGATAATCTTCCATACCGGTGCGTTTCCTGAAGGTGAGCCGTTCGGCGCCGACACCGTGAGCCGCGAACCGCGCGATCAGCTCTTCACGGCTCTCGTTGCTGCGGATATCGCCGATCAGCATCTTCGCATCCGGCAGCGCTTTGAGCACGCTGCCCCACACGTCCAATGTCTGCTCACTGATCTTGCTGGTGCGATTGAAACTACCGAAGGTCATATACCCGTTTTTCAAGACGGGCGCCGGTTCGATTTCCGGACTGCGTTCGAATGGTTTGAATGCCGACAACGAAGGGAGGTAAACCAGCTTCTCCACGAACTGCGCGGCGATATCGCCCAGCGGCACGGCATGTTTATCGATGAAGTAATAATCCATCCCCGGCACGCCCGTAGTGCCGGGATAGCCGATCCAACTCACTTGAACCGGCGCGGGTTTGTGCGCAAACATGGTCAGGCGCGTACCCGCCGTGTGGCCCGACAGGTCGAACAAGACGTCGATTTCGTCGCTGCGAATGAGCGCCGCCAACGCCGCATCACCCAACGCACTGACGTCGCGCCAGATTGCGGCGCCACGACGCATCCGACCGGTGACGAAATCCTCGTCATCGCTCGTGTTGTAGGCGCACACATCGAAAAGCGTCCTGTCCAGCCCTTCCCATATCGGAACAAAAAAGTTTGCGACAGGATGCTCGCGCAAATCGCCTGAAACGAAACCGACACGCAGCTTGCGCCCCGCCGTCTTGTTGCGTGTTCCCGGACCGACCGGCGCGGATCCCACGGACTTTATTGCAAGCTCGCCATATCGGGCATGCTCGAGGAACAACGCTTCCGGTGTGACATCGTCGCGGTGGCTCAAACAAAACAGCAGATTGCTCAGCGCGGGAAATAGATCCGACTGCAACGCCAGTGCTTTTCTGAACATCCTCTCGGCGTCAGCGAGCCTACCCTGCTCCATCAACAAGTTGCCGTAATTGCTGATAGTCGTCGCCGACGTGGGATTTTTTTCAATGGAACGCTCGAAGTAGCCGCGCGCGTCGTCGTGACGGCCCTGCTTCCAAAGCCGCTGAGCCAGATTCGTGAGCCCCACCACATGGTCGGGGTCGCCCAGCAAACACCGCCAGTGCGCCCGATCGGCGTCGCTTTTGCGTTTTGCACGGATGAACAGCGCGCCGCAGAGGGCATGCACCTCGGTGGACGCAGGCGCAAGCGCGAGGGCTTGAGCGATCGCGTCCAACGCGGCGGGGATCGCTCCCGCCTCCTCCAGGGCACGGGCATACATCCGCCACACCAGCTCCGATTTGGGGTGCCGGAGCGTCCATTGCCGAGCCATCTCGATCGCTTCGTCGAGCGCACGTTGGCGCACCAGTCGTGAAAACTCGACACGATCCCGTTCCGGCACGATCTGAGCGGTGCGCTTGATTCCCACGGCGCGGGAAACGGGAGCCACGTCACCCTCGACACGTCGCGCGTGCCAGTACAAGCAATCCAGAAAGGGCAACCAATCGGTATCCCCGGGCGCAACCGTCTCCAGCACGCCGCAGTAATGATTGACCCAGGCTCCACTCGCGCCCAGAACCAGCCCGGCGTGCCGTAAGTCTTCGATCAGCCGCACGACGACAGCACGCGCGACACGGTCGACGTCGCCGCTTGCGCGAATGCTGGCAATGTTGCCACGCTTGATCGCGGCAACGAGCGTTGCACACAAGCTCCCGAACGAATGCGTCCCATCGATATGCAGCATCACCAACCGCCGGGCGTCGGTAAACAGCACGCCAACGCTTTGCTGGAACGTGTTGAACCACGCCAACCTGTCGGCGGCATCGTCGGTGGACCGGATGGCGTCGTGCAGCCCCGGAACAAGTTGCAAGTTCGCAGCGTCGCTTTCGTCTGCCAGGCCGGCTTGCGCACGCACCTGCATCACGCCCAAGCGATACAGCCTTTCGACGGCGGCGAAAACGGCGTTGGCATGTGCGGCATCGCGCGGTCGCGCGTCATTGGTCGGCAACAGCGCCACGAGATCATCGAACGTCAGGCTGAAAGGCCACACCTGCGCAAACACATCCGAAGCCCGCTCCACCATCGCATCAGGGGCCTCGAATTCGCGGCCATCGGGCGTCTGAAAGAAGGCGGCGGTGCTGTTGACGTACTGTCCCGGCGTACGCTTCAACGCGGCAGCCAACCGCAAAGACCGCAGGCAGGACAGGTCGGGCGACATGCGGATATCGGCAGCACGCTCGACATGCGCCAGCATGCTCTTCCGATGACTTCGGCCCACCGAAAAATCGAGATACTGCTGCCGGATGATCTTCGACTGGCCCAAGGCCATCAAGCTATTGGTCAGGCTGACATGATTGCCGAACGCCGCCGGCAGCTCTTTCTCAGGCTCTGCGTCACCCACATAAGCCAACCCGGCGTTGTGCATCTGGTCGGCAAAGTCGACGAAGTAGCACGCGACGCCTTCGCCCATCAGGTAGTTTCTTGCCAAGGTATCGTCCGATTGCAGTTTGACGCCTGCCACCACCGCAGCGATTGCCTGCGCGTAAGGATGCTCGGACGACAGCCCTTCGCTGAACAGCGACAATGCAGCGCGGGCGCTTTGCACAAGCTCCTCTGCACTGGACGCGCTGCGTCCGTGAAGCAGCATGGCGTCACGCACGATGTCGCCGGCCTTGCACCCAGGATAGGTGTCGTAACCCACGACCGCGATACCGCTTGGACTGAGATTCTCACGGCACGCACGGGTCAATGCCGCAGACTGCCCGCTATCCACTTTGCCATAGACGGCGGGCGCGAGAATGTAATCGAATTCACCCGTTTCCGGTTCGAGTGCCGACACATCGGCCACGTAGAAGCTTGCGTTGTTCAGGCCTAGCGCCGCAGCATTCATCTGCGCCCGGGCGATCGCCTCGGCGTTCGCGTCGAGGCCCGCGACCTGCGCATCGGGATGGGCGCAGGCAAACGCCAACACATCCCAGCCGGTGCCGCAACCGATCACCAGGACGCGAGCCGTTGCTGCGGGCGCCAGAGCGAAACCGTAAATGCGCCCCGCCGTTTCCAAGTGCGCAGGCGACAGACCCGCCTGTGGTCCCGCGGAGACGATGTCGTCCACGAAAAGACCGCGGTGCGGTTCGGCAACGTCGTTGGCGTCAGCCAGTTGAACTTGGTCGGGCGAATTCAAAGCACACTCCTGATGCGGCGAAAAGGACGATGCGGCGGCCAGGACGCCAGCGCACGCACATGCGCCACACGCGCATTTATTGAGTCTTTTCCAGTCGGTAGAGAATACTCAAGGAGCGGCGCGGTCAAATCGAAGAACTACAGCCGTAATACCGGCTCTCAGCGCCCATTGCGGGCCAATTGTTAAATCCGCTGAAGTCGCCGTGAAAGGCGACGTTATCGAGTCACAGGCAACACAACCCATCCGGGCGCCTGACTCGTTCGGCCCAAACCGGCCAGACGGCTTTAACTTTACTGGGAGCGCCTCCATGGCTGTCATCAATACCAACTATCTCTCGCTGGTTGCTCAAAACAACCTCAACAAATCGCAAAACAGCCTGGGCACGGCCATCGAGCGGCTGTCGTCGGGATTCCGCATCAACAGCGCCAAGGACGACGCCGCCGGCCAAGCCATCGCCAACCGCTTCACGGCAAACATCAAAGGGCTGTCGCAAGCTTCGCGCAACGCCAACGAAGGCATCTCGGTCGCGCAAACGACGGAAGGCGCACTGAATGAAATCAACACGAACCTGCAGCGCATTCGCGAATTGTCGGTGCAAGCCGCCAACGGTTCGAACTCGGCCAGCGACCTGAAGTCGATTCAAGGCGAAATCGACCAGCGCCTGGCAGAAATCGACCGTGTGTCGGATCAGACGCAATTCAACGGCGTCAAGGTGCTTGCATCGGATCAAACGATGAAGATCCAGGTGGGCGCGAACGACACCGAGACCATCGACATCGATTTGAAGAAGATCAACGCCGGCACCCTGAATCTGGGTGGCTTCAATGTATCGGGTCCGGTCGGCACCCCGAGCGCGGCCGGTGTGCCCGCAGCGCTGCAGAAGATCTATGGCGACACGACCAAGCTCGCGGGGATCACACTGGCTGACACGGCTGGTTTGGCAGATCTGGGCACCACAGCGCCGACGCCGACAGTCGTCGCCGATGACAACGGCAACCTGTTTGCGGAAGTGACCGTTGCCGCAGGCGCAACGCGCGAAGGCGTCGAGGTTGGCGATAAGATCTACATTGCGCTGGACGTGTCGAAAGGCGTCGCCAACGCAGGGGGTACCGCCCTTGAATTCAACACTGCAAATGGTAACGCGCTCGACTTCACCGGCGTGAAGACGTTTGCCTCCACGGGCGACCCGCTCAAGAAGCTTGACGACGCGCTGGCGCAAGTCGATTCGCTGCGTAGCTCGCTGGGTGCCGTGCAAAACCGTTTCCAGTCTACCGTGGCAAACCTCAACAACACGGTCAATAACCTCTCGGCTGCCCGCTCGCGTATCGAAGATGCCGACTACGCGACGGAAGTGTCGAACATGAGCCGTTCGCAAATCCTCCAGCAAGCCGGCACCTCCGTGCTGTCCCAAGCGAACCAAGTGCCGCAATCGGTACTGTCGCTGCTGCAATAAGCGACTCGTACGGGATAGCGCATTAAGGCAGTGAGCGCTGCCCCCGTGCGGTAGCCACCGCAACAGTGCAACAAAGCAGTACCTGAGTACGTAGTAGGCAGTACAAGGGTTGCCCTCACAGCCCTTCCCCGCTTTGCCGGCGCAGGCGGACCAGGCCTTCTGCATTGGCAAAGAAAAACGGCCGTTGGATCACAAGTCCAACGGCCGTTCCTCGTGGTGAGCCAGGCTCTCGAAGGCGCCAACAACAAACCTAAACATTCAAAAAAATGGCCGCACAAATCAATTGCGCGGCCATTCATGAAAGGCGCCGACCAGCCAAAACGGCCGGCGAGCCCCTCATTATTTCTTTCGCATCGGCGGCAAGTCGGTGCAAACGCCTTCAGCCACCTCAGCGGCCATGCCCACCGATTCGCCCAGCGTCGGGTGCGGATGGATGGTCTTGGCGATGTCGATCACATCAGCGCCCATTTCGACGGCCAACGCCACTTCGCTGATCAAATCACCAGCATGCGTGCCGACGATTCCGCCACCCAGGATGCGATGCGTGTCGGCATCGAACAGGAGCTTGGTGAAGCCTTCATCACGGCCATTGGCAATCGCGCGGCCCGAGGCGGCCCAGGGGAACACGCCCTTCTGGATCTTGATGCCTTGCTGCTTGGCGGCATCCTCGGTCAGGCCAACCCATGCCACTTCCGGATCGGTGTACGCCACCGACGGAATGACGCGCGCGTCGAAGAAGCTCTTTTCACCGTGTGCAGCTTCGGCGGCAACGTGGCCTTCATGCACGGCCTTGTGGGCCAGCATGGGTTGCCCAACGATGTCGCCAATCGCAAAGATATGCGGCACGTTGGTGCGCAATTGCTTGTCGACCTCGATGAAGCCACGATCGCCCACGATGATGCCAGCCCGTTCGGCGCCGATCTTCTTGCCGTTGGGACTGCGGCCCACAGCCTGGAGCACCAGATCGTAGCGTTGAGGCTCTTTCGGGGCGCCCTCGCCTTCAAACGTGACGTAGATGCCGTCTTTCTTGGCTTCCGCGCCTACCGTCTTGGTCTTGAGCATGATGTTGTCGAAGCGCGGCGCATTCATCTTCTGCCACACCTTGACCAGATCGCGGTCGGCGCCCTGCATCAAACCGTCGAGCATTTCGACCACGTCCAGGCGTGCGCCCAATGCCGAGTACACGGTGCCCATTTCAAGGCCGATGATGCCACCGCCCACGATCAGCATTTTCTTCGGAATCGAACGCAGCAACAGCGCGCCGGTCGAATCGACGATGCGGTCGTCTTCGGGCAGGAAAGGCAACTTCACCGATTGGCTGCCGGCCGCGATGATGGCCTGCTTGAAGCGGATCGTTTGCGATTTGCCGTCGGCAGCCTTCACGGTAAGGTGATTGGGATCGGCGAACTCGCCATTGCCTGTCACAACCTTGACCTTGCGAGCTTTGGCCATACCGGCCAACCCGCCCGTGAGCTTGCCCACAACGCCGTCCTTGAACGCGCGCAGTTTGCCGAGATCGATCGTGGGTTCGCCAAACGTGATGCCATGGTCGGCAAGCGACTTGGCTTCTTCCATCACGGCGGCCGTATGCAGCAGCGCTTTGGACGGAATGCAACCTACGTTCAGGCAAACCCCACCCAGCGTCGCATAGCGTTCGACGAGAACGACGTTCATGCCCAGGTCGGCGGCGCGGAACGCAGCGGAGTAGCCGCCTGGGCCAGCGCCCAGCACGACCATGTCGCATTCGATATCTGCTTGACCGGAGTACTTGGCGGGCGTCGGCGCAGGCTTGCTGCCGCTGCCGGCCGTTTCGCGGCCACCGGCGGACGTCTGCGAGTCGCCCTTGGTGGCTGCAGCCTGTTGACCGCCACTGGAAGCCTGTGCACCTGCTGAAGCGCCGGCGCCGGACTTCGTGTCGGCCGAAGCCGAAGCCGATTTGGCCGCGTCGGCCGAGGCTGCGGGCTTCTCAGCACCGCCCGCCTTGCTTTCCTTGCCTGCGCCGGCATCGCCGCCGGCATCGGCTTCGACTTCCAGCAGCACGGTGCCCTGACTGACCTTGTCGCCCACCTTGATCTTGAGCGCGGTGATCTTGCCGCCTTGCGTAGCCGGGATTTCCATCGACGCCTTATCGGTTTCGACGGTAATCAGGCTTTGCTCGGCTGTAATGGTGTCGCCTTCGGCCACGAGCACTTCGATGACGTCCACGTCATGAAAATCGCCGATGTCCGGGACCTTGATTTCAACTTTGCTCATCGTGTCCCCTTTTACAGTGCGATGCGGCGGAAGTCCGCCAGCAAGGCACCCAGATAGGCGTTGAAGCGCGCAGCCGACGCACCATCGATAACACGATGGTCGTACGACAGCGACAACGGCAATTGCAGGCGCGGCACGAATTGCTTGCCGTCCCACACGGGCTGATGCGACGAACGCGACACACCGAGGATGGCGACTTCAGGCGCGTTGATGATGGGCGTGAACGACGTGCCGCCGATGCCGCCCAGGGACGAGATCGAGAAGCAGCCGCCTTGCATGTCGGCGGGCGAAACCTTGCCGTCGCGAGCCTTCTTGGCGAGCTCGGTGGTTTCGGTCGCAATCTGCAGGATGCCCTTCTTGTCGGCATCCTTGATCACCGGCACGACGAGCCCATTGGGGGTGTCGGCTGCAAACCCGATGTTGTAGTACTGCTTTAACACCAGATTGTCGCCATCCAGCGAAGCGTTGAACTCCGGGAATTTCTTTAACGCGGCGACGACCGCCTTGATCAGGAACGCGAGCATCGTGACCTTGACGCCCGATTTTTCGTTTTCCTTGTTCAGCGTGACGCGTAAGGCTTCCAGGTCGGTGATATCGGCCACGTCGTTGTTGGTGACGTGGGGAATCATTACCCAATTGCGGTGCAGATTGGCGCCCGAGATCTTCTTGATGCGCGACAGCGGCTTGGTCTCGATCTCACCGAACTTGGTGAAGTCGACCTTCGGCCACGGCAGCAGGCCCAGGGCGGCACCGTCGGCCGAAGCGCCGGCGGCGGCAGGCGCTGCCGACCCTTGCGAAGCCAGTGCTTGCTTGACGAACGCACGGACGTCGTCTTGCGTAATGCGCTCCTTGGGACCCGTACCTTTCATCTTGCGCAGATCGGCGCCAAGCTCACGCGCGAATTTGCGCACGGAGGGCGATGCATGCGGCAGCTCGTTGGGCTTGAGGTCCGTTTCGAGTGCAGCGGCCGGCGCGGCCTTCGATTGACCAGCGTCGGCCGGCTTTGCCGACCCGCTCTCGCCAGAGGCGGCGGCAGGCTTTTCAGCCGCAGCAGCAGGCTTGTCGTCACTCGCGGCGGCCGGCTTGGCATCCGCGGCAGCCTCATCGGCGCCACCTTCGGCGTCGAGTTGCAGGATCAACGAACCCTTCGAGATCTTGTCGCCGACTTTAACCTTCAGCGATTTCACCGTACCGTTTTGCGGCGCGGGGATTTCCATCGAGGCCTTGTCGGTTTCGACGGTGATCAGGCTTTGCTCGGCCTTGATGCTGTCGCCCTCGGCCACCATGACTTCGATCACCTCGACTTCGGAAAAGTCGCCGATGTCCGGCACGGTCACGTCGACCGGACCACCGCTGCCGCCCTTGGGCGCCGCGCTGGCTGTGGGCTTGGCGCTCGCCGCGGCTTCGGCCTTGGGTGCGTCCGCTTTGGGGGCGTCCGCTTTGGGCGCATCTGCTTTAGGTGCCTCAGCAGGCTTTTCAGCCGACTTGGCATCGCCACCCTTGGCCGCCGCTTCACCGGCTTCCAGCGTCAGCACAATGGCGCCTTCCGACACCTTGTCGCCGATCTTGACCTTGATGCTCTTGACCACACCGCCTTGGCTGGCGGGGATTTCCATCGAGGACTTGTCGGACTCCAGCGTAATCAGGCTCTGTTCGGCCTCGATCGTGTCGCCCTCGGCGACCAGGATCTCGATAACTTCGACATCCTTGGCGTCGCCGATGTCCGGCACTTTGATTTCTACGATATCGCTCATGTCTTTCGCGTCCCTCAGGCGTAGTGCGGGTTGGCTTTATTGGGGTCGATCTTGTACTTCTTGATGGCCTCGGCCACCTTCGAAGTGGGCAGCTTGCCCTCATCGGCCAGGGCCTTCAACGCCGCCAGCACGACGAAGTGACGATTGACCTCGAAGTGTTCGCGCAGCTTCGAACGGAAATCCGAGCGGCCAAATCCATCGGTACCCAGCACGCGATAGTCGCGACCGCGCGGCATGAATTGACGGATCTGGTCGGCGAATGCCTTCATGTAGTCGGTCGAGGCAATGATCGGACCTTCGGTCTTTTCGAGTTGCTGCGTGACGTACGGCACTTGAGGCTTTTTGTCGTCCGGGTGCAGCAGGTTGTGGCGCTCGCAATCCAGGCCGTCGCGGCGCAGCAGCGTGAAGCTGGTGGCGCTCCAGACGTCCGAGCCGATGCCCCAGTCGGCTTCCAGCAGGTCTTGCGCAGCCATCACTTCGCGCAGGATCGTGCCCGAACCCATCAATTGCACGCGCAGCTTGCCCTTGCCCGACGACTTGAGCTTGTACATCCCTTTCAGAATGCCCTCTTCGTCGCCCGTGTTCAGACCGGGTTGTGCGTAGTTTTCGTTCATCACCGTGAGGTAGTAATAAACGTTTTCCTGCTCTTCAACCATGCGGCGCAGGCCGTCCTGGATGATGACCGCCACCTCGTGCACGAAGGTGGGATCGTACGGTACGCAGTTCGGGATCGTGGCAGCCATCAGATGGCTGTGGCCATCCTCGTGCTGTAAGCCTTCACCGTTAAGCGTCGTGCGGCCGGCCGTGCCGCCCAGCAAGAAGCCGCGCGCCTGCATATCGCCCGCAGCCCAGGCCAGATCGCCGATGCGCTGGAAACCGAACATCGAGTAGTAGATGAAGAACGGAATCATGATGCGGTTGTTCGTCGAGTACGACGTGGCCGCCGCAATCCACGAGCTCATCGCACCCGCTTCATTGATGCCTTCCTGCAGGAGCTGACCGTCGGCCGACTCTTTGTAGTACATCACCTGATCTTTATCGACCGGGGTGTACTTCTGACCTTCCGGGGCGTAGATCCCGATCTGGCGGAACAAGCCTTCCATACCGAACGTACGCGATTCGTCGGCCAGGATCGGCACCACGCGCGGGGCCAGTTCCTTGTCGCGCAGGATCTGGTTGAGCGTACGCACAAAGCCCTGCGTGGTCGAGATTTCGCGGCCTTCGGCGGTGGGCTCGAGCAGCGACTTGAACGCTTCGAGCTTGGGCGCCTTCAACTTCTCGTCCGACTTGGCACGGCGTTGCGGCAGGTAGCCACCCAACGCGGCACGCCGTTCGTGCAGGTACTTCATTTCGGGCGAATCGTCGGCCGGCTTGTAGTACGGGAGCTCTTCGAGCTGATCGTCGGGGATCGGAATCGCGAAACGGTCGCGGAATTCGCGCACGGCGTCCACATCCAGTTTCTTCTGCTGGTGCGACGGGTTCTTGGCCTGACCGACCTTGCCCATGCCGTAACCCTTGATGGTCTTGGCCAGGATGACGGTGGGTTGACCCTTGTGCTTGGTGGCCGAATCGAACGCGGCAAACACCTTGTGGGGATCGTGGCCGCCACGATTCAGACGCCAGACGTCTTCGTCGCTCATGCGGCTGACCATTTCCAGCAACTTCGGATGCTTGCCGAAGAAGTGCTCGCGAACGAAGGCGCCATCGTTGGCTTTGTACGATTGGTACTCGCCGTCGACGGTTTCTTCCATCACGCGGCGCAGGATGCCTTCCTTGTCGTGGGCCAACAGCGGATCCCAGTAGCCGCCCCAGATGAGCTTGATGACGTTCCAGCCGCTACCGCGGAAGTCGCCTTCGAGTTCCTGGATGATCTTGCCGTTGCCGCGCACCGGACCGTCCAGACGCTGCAGGTTGCAGTTGACGACGAAGATCAGGTTGTCGAGCTTCTCACGCGCCGCCAAGGCGATCGCGCCCAGCGATTCGGGTTCGTCCATTTCGCCGTCGCCGCAGAAGACCCAGACCTTGCGGTTCGAGGTATCGGCAATGCCGCGGGCATGCAGGTACTTGAGGAAGCGCGCCTGATAGATGGCCATCAAGGGGCCCAGACCCATCGACACGGTGGGGAACTGCCAGAACTCAGGCATCAACTTGGGATGCGGATACGACGACAACCCCTTGCCGTCGACTTCCTGACGGAAATTGTTGAGCTGGTCTTCGGTCAGGCGGCCTTCGAGGAAGGCACGGCCGTAGATGCCGGGGGATGAGTGACCCTGAAAGTACACGCAATCGCCACCGCGCTCAGCCGTTTCACCGTGCCAGAAGTGGTTTTGACCGCAGCCGATCATCGTGGCCAACGAGGCGAACGAGGCGATGTGGCCGCCCAGATCGCCGCCGTCGTCGGGCGCAGCGCGGTTGGCGCGCACCACCATGGCCATGGCGTTCCAGCGCACATACGAACGGATGCGCGTTTCGAGATCCAGATTGCCCGGATGAGCGGGTTCCAGACCCGGCGGAATCGTATTGACGTACGCCGTGTTGGGCGAAAACGGGATATGCGCACCGGAGCGACGCGCCTCGTCGATCAAGCGTTCGAGCAGATAGTGGGCGCGCTGCGGGCCTTCACGTTCGAGTACGGCGGCAAGCGCCTCCAGCCATTCCTGGGTTTCCAGGGTATCTTCGTCGTTGGCAGCCTGAAGGGCGCCGGCTTGGGCGGAAGAGGACATCGTTGTGTCTCCTGTGGAGTAATCATGCGTCCGACACGTGCAAGTCGCGTCTGACGGGTGAAAGCCCTGCTTCGAAACCGGCACGCCGAGGGAACAGGCACGCGACAATCGAGGGCTTACGGGCAGCTTATGCGGGCATTCTAGGAAAAAACCCGACCCTTCAGCAAGTGAAATTTCATGTTGCGGTACGGCATTTCACAATGCAAAATACGAAGACGCCGCTAGAGCAGAAACAAAGTTTAAAATGAGCGCATTCCGGTCCCTCGACCGACGCGTCTTCCATGGCCAGCCCGCATAAATCAAATATCCCGACGCCGTTCCACGATCACGCCCGCATGCGCAGGCGCGGTCTCTATTGGCTCACGCCCGTGCTGGTCCTGGTGCTCTATATCTGTGTGATGGGCGCCTTCTTTTGGCTCCAGCGCATTCATGACGACAGTGTCATGTTCGTCACCATCGACCAGGAGATGCGTCAGCAGCGGCTGCTGTGGGTGGTGCTCGCGCTCTCCTGCGTGATTGTGATCAGCCTGTTGATGCTATGGCGTTACACCCGCTTCCGATCCCACGCCGAGGCCGCGCTGATTGCCGAAACCGGATTTCGGCGCGCCATGGAAAACTCGATGTCCACCGGCATGCGTGTGCTGGATCTGGAAGGTCGCATCGCCTACGTCAATCCGGCCTTTTGCCGCATGATCGGCTGGAACGAGGCCGACCTGATCGGCCGCAGCCCGCCCTTTCCGTACTGGGTGCCGGGGCGGCACGAGTATCACCAGCACACCTTGGACACCCTCACGTCGGGCAAAACGCCGAGCAGCGGGCTCGAAGTGGAAGCGCAGCGCCGCGATGGGTCGCGCTTCGTGGCGCGGATGTATGTGTCGCCCCTGCTCGATCCCAACGGCAATCAGATCGGCTGGATGACCTCGATGACCGACATCACCGAGCCCAAGCGCATCCGGGAAGCCCTCACTGCGGCACACGAGCGGTTCATGACGGTGCTGGAGGGGCTCGACGACGCGATCTCGGTCACGGCCGACACGCACGATGGCCTGGAACTGCTGTTTGCCAACCGCACCTACCGGCGCGTGTTCGGCGCGCAGACCGGGGGGCACGAGGAACTGCTCGCCGGCCGCCGTGGGCGTTTTACGGATGAGTCGGTCGAGGTGCTATCGCCTTCTGTACAGCGCTGGTTCGAGGTGCATCACCGAATGCTGGCATGGACGGACGGGCGCCGGGTACGCATGCAGGTCGCCCGGGATATCACCGAGCGCCGCACCCATGAAGAGGCTTCGCGTCTGCAACAGGAAAAGATTCAGCTCACCAGCCGTCTCACCACGATGGGCGAAATGGCATCATCGCTCGCGCACGAGTTGAACCAACCCCTCACCGCCATCTCTAACTATAGTATGGGCGCCGTGGCGCTGGTAAAGGCCGGGCATACCAGCCCGACCATGCTGCTGCCCGCGCTCGAGAAAGCAGCGGCGCAGGCAGAGCGCGCGGGCAAGATCATCAGCCGTATCCGTGAATTCGTGAAGCGCAGCGAGCCGCGCCGCCAACGCGTGGCCATTCGCGGCATTGTGGATAACGCGATCGGCTTTGCCGATATTGATGCCCGCAAGCGCCGCATTCGCATCGAACCGTTTGTGCCGTCGACCGCGCCGGACGTGCTGGCCGACCCGATCCTGATCGAGCAGGTGCTGCTCAATCTGCTGAAGAATGGTCTGGAAGCGATGGAAAAGAGCGATTCCGACGAACTGAAGGTGGCCGTGATCCTGCATGAGCAACATATCGAAGTTGCCGTCGTCGACCGCGGACATGGACTGGCCGAGCCTGAGCGCCTATTCGAGCCGTTCTTCAGTACTAAGACACAAGGCTTGGGTATGGGCCTGAACATCTGCCGTACCATTATCGAGTCGCACCACGGCCGCCTGTGGGCCGACCCCAATCCCGCCGGCGGTACGATCTTCCGCTTTACTTTGCCCTGCGCAGCGCCACAAGCGCTCGATCAGAACGAACAGTCCGAGGAGTTGCACGCATGACTACCCCCCCCATTTCGAGCACGGTGTTCATTGTCGATGACGACGAAGCCGTCCGAGACTCGTTGCGTTGGCTGCTGGAAGCCAATGGCTATCGCGTGCGCGTGTTTGCCAGTGCCGAAAGTTTCCTCGATGACTACGACCCCGCCACGGTCGGCGTCTTGATCTGCGACGTTCGCATGCCCGGCATGAGCGGCCTCGAGTTGCAGGAGCAGTTGATCGCCCGCCAGGCGCCGTTGCCGATCGTGTTCATCACCGGCCACGGCGATGTGCCGATGGCCGTCACGACGATGAAGAAAGGCGCCATCGACTTCCTGGAGAAGCCGTTCAACGAGCAGGATCTGCGTGAAATCGTGGCCCGCATGCTCGAACAGGCCACGCAGCGTGTGTCGAAATTCCAGGCCCAGCGGGATCATGAAGCGATGTTGGCCCGCCTCACCGCGCGCGAACAGCAGGTGCTCGAGCGCATCGTCGCCGGCCGGCTGAACAAGCAGATCGCCGACGATCTGGGCATCAGCATCAAAACCGTAGAGGCGCATCGCGCCAATATCATGGAAAAACTTGAAGTGACTACCGTAGCCGATCTGATGAAAGTCGCCTTGGCCAAACCCGAGGCGCACGCATGACCGCACGAAGAATCGACGGCGCCGCCCTGTCAGTACGCATTCGCGACGAAGTCGCTCAACGTGCCGCTGCGCTGATTGCCGGCGGCACGACGCCTGGTCTTGCAGTGGTATTGGTCGGCGATAACCCGGCTTCCCAGGTTTATGTTCGCAATAAGGTTGCGGCCTGCGTGAAAGCCGGCCTGCATTCCGTCATGGAGCAGTATCCCGCGTCCCTGACCGAAGCCGAGCTCCTGACGCGTATTCAGGCGCTCAACAACGACCCGGCGATCCACGGCATTCTCGTGCAACTCCCCTTGCCCGCCCACATGGACGCGCACAAGGTGATCGAAACGATCGCCGCCGACAAGGATGTCGACGGGTTTCACGTGAGCAATGCCGGGTTGTTGATGACCGGGCAACCGCTTTTCCGTCCCTGCACGCCCTATGGCGTCATGAAAATGCTGGAAGCGGAAGGCGTGGTCACGCGCGGCGCCGAGGCGGTTATCGTGGGCGCCAGCAACATCGTGGGCAAGCCGATGGCCATGCTGCTGCTGGCGGCGGGTGCCACGATCACGATCTGCAACTCCAAGACGCGCGATCTGGCGGCACAAACGCGCCGGGCCGATATTCTGGTGGTGGCGACCGGCAAGCCGGGCATGATTACCGGCGACATGATCAAACCGGGTGCCACGGTAATCGACGTCGGCATCAACCGCGGCGCGGACGGCAAGTTGTGCGGCGACGTGGATTACGTCAGCGCAGCCGAAGTGGCCGGCGCCATTACGCCCGTGCCGGGCGGTGTGGGCCCCATGACGATCGCGATGCTGTTGGTCAACACTATTGAAGCTGCGGAACGCGCCGCCATATAAAGCATCTAACCCGGCATCTTCGCCGTCCATGCGTCGTCCGCGGCGCATGTTTATGCTTATTTTCTGCCAGGCCACATGACTACAAACCCCCTGCTCGCCCCCGTCTCCGATCTGATCGACTATGCGGCCGTCAAGCCCGAACACATTGGACCGGCGATCGACGACCTGTTGGCCGCGGCCCGCACCGCTGTCGACCAGACGGCCGATCCGGCACGACCGGCGACCTGGGACGCGATCAGCGAGCCGTTGGACACGGCCAGCGGCCGCCTGTGGCGCGCGTGGTCGGTGGCCGGGCATCTGAATGCAGTCGTCAATACGCCTGAATTGCGCGAGGCGTTCAACGCGGCATTGCCCAAAGTCACCGCCTTTTCGACCTGGGTGGGTTTGCATGAAGGACTCTACAAGCAGTATCAACGTGTTCACGCCTCCCCGGAGTTCGCCACGTTGTCGCCGGTTCGTCAGCGTGTGCTGGAACTGGCACTGCGCGATTTCCGCTTGAGCGGGGTCGAGCTTCAGGGCGAGGCGCGCGAGCAATACGCGGCCAACGCCGAGCGCGAAGCCGAGGTATCCCAGAAATTTTCAGAGAACGTGCTTGATGCCGTCGATGCCTGGACGTATCAGGTAACCGATGAAGCCCAACTCGACGGCATTCCAGAAGACGTGAAGGCGGCCGCGCGCAAGACGGCGCAGGATGCCAAGCAGGAAGGCTGGACGCTTACCTTGAAAATGCCGTGCTATATCCCGGTGATGCAGTACGCCAAGTCGCGCGCGTTGCGTGAGACGCTGTACCGGGCCTACGGGACGGTGGCGTCGGAACACGGCGATACCCAGTTCGACAACTCGAGCTTGATCGAAGAGTTGCTCAAGTTGCGGGCCGAGGAATCGGCACTTCTGGGCTACGCCAACTTTGCCGCGCTGCGCCTGCAGACGCGCATGGCGCGCGATGCGGATGAAGTCACGCATTTCTTGCGTGAACTGGCCGCGCGTGCCAAACCGTTTGCCGAAAAAGACCTCGCGGCGCTGCGCGCCTTCGGCGCCGAGCATTTGGGCATGACGGCACTCGAACCTTGGGATAACGCGTTTGTGTCCGAGCGCATGCGCGAAGCGCAGTATTCGTATTCGGAAGATGAAGTCAAACAGTACTTCACCGAGCCCCGCGTGCTCTCTGGCCTGTACGGCGTGATTGAAACGCTGTTCGAGGTGCGGTTGAAGGCTGCGCCGGAAGTGGCTGTGTGGCACGCAGACGCACAAGGCGTTCGCGTTGAGAACCCCGATGGCGAACTCGTGGGCTATCTCTATCTTGACTTGTATGCCCGTTCGGGCAAGCAAGGCGGTGCGTGGGTGGATAGCGAGCGCAGCCGCCGCCGCGTGGGCAGCGAATTGCAAACGCCGGTGGTCTATCTCACCTGCAACTTCTCGCGACCCTCGGAAGGCAAACCTGCCGTGCTCACGCACGATGATGTGATCACGCTGTTTCATGAAATGGGCCACGCCTTGCACGCGCTGCTTTCCGAAGTGGACGAGCCGGGCGCCTCGGCATTTTCAAGCGTGGAGTGGGATGCCATCGAATTGCCGTCGCAGTTCATGGAGAATTTCTGCTGGGAGTGGCCGGTCGTGCAACAGCTCTCGGCGCATGTGGACACCGGCGAGCCGCTGCCGCGCGCGCTCTTCGACAAGCTTTCGGCCGCGCGCAATTTCCAAAGCGGCATGCAGACGGTACGCCAGATCGAGTTTTCGCTTTTCGACATCCTGTTGCACGCCAAGCAAACGCCAACCGATATCGCTGGCGTACTCGAACTGCTGGGCACCGTGCGTCAGGAAGTGTCGGTGCTGACGCCCCCGGCCTGGCATCGCTTTCCGCACAGCTTCTCGCACTTGTTCGCGGGCGGCTATGGCGCAGGCTATTACAGCTACAAATGGGCGGAGGTGTTGTCCGCAGATGCGTACGCCGCATTTGAAGAGGCGGCTCAGGTCACTGCAGATGCAGCCGCCCGCGCTGCGGCAACCGAGGGTACGCGCAGCACCCTGGACCCGGCAACCGGCCGTCGCTTTCGCCAGGAAATTCTGGCCGTGGGCGGCGCCCGACCGGCGGCCGATTCCTTCAAGGCATTTCGTGGGCGCGATCCAAGCATCGATGCGTTGCTGCGCCACAGCGGCATGGTCGGTCAGGACTGATCGTGTCGCAGCGCGTGCGCCGCTGGACACTGGCACTCGCGTTCCTTGTCGCGGGTCTGACGGGGTGCGGCGATCGGTCGGTGAACTGGTCGCTGTACAACGTTCAGGGCCATCTGCCGGATCTATCCTTTTCCTTGAAAGGCGCCGGCGATAAAACCGTGACGCAAGACGCGTTCGACAACAAGACCGTGTTGCTGTTTTTCGGCTATGCGAGTTGCCCGGACGTGTGCCCAACGACGATGGCGCAATTGACTGAAGTGTTGCGGCGCCTGGGTGACGACGCACGCGACGTGCGGATTCTCTTTGTGAGCGTGGATCCGCATCGGGACACGCCGGATGTGCTGCAGACCTACGTAAACGCGTTCAATCGCAACGCCGTGGGTCTCACCGGCGACGAGCGCGAGGTCGCCAACCTCGCCCGCCGCTATCGTGTGGCTTATCAAATCGAAAAACCCAAGCCCGGTGCGACCGCCGAACAATACGATGTCACGCACAGCCGCGGCGTCTACATTTTCGACAAGCATGGCAAGGCACGACTACTGGCTTCCGATAGCGATCAAATTGAGGTCGTCACCCATGATCTCAAGCAACTGCTCGATATCACCCGCGGAAGTTGAAGCGCACTCAGGGCACGACCCATGGCTTGAGAGCCGTTCTCTTGCATGTGAAAGGTCACGGATCCCTGCGGAGCATCCACGTCGAGGCCGATCGGCCAAACAAATAATTTCAAGGCGCGATTAAGTCAGGCCCGCTACATGCTTAACAGCGTGCGGCAATTTTGCCACGGTGTACCGGTTGTTACACCGACGTCGCGTGTGATCGCTAAGATCAAATTGAGCACATCCGACGGCTCGTCAATTA